>Ga0308158_10000029_pt1 | contig 408808 bp, 333 predicted proteins | sample PhyBR2_FD_201038 | JGI IMG/M metagenome (GOLD analysis project Ga0308158, IMG submission 201038) | Phyllosphere microbial communities from UC Gill Tract Community Farm, Albany, California, United States - DLSLB.R2 | ecosystem: Host-associated > Plants > Phyllosphere > Unclassified | place...
ATGTGATCGATATTCAGGATGGCTCAACTTCGGTACAGAAGAAATTCATCAAAGAATAGTAATCATAACAACTAATTACTTTTAAAATAGAATCAGCTCTCAGAAATGGGAGCTGATTTTTTATGTTATACTTATAAAATCTCTTCGATAATCTCCATATTTATAGGTTTTCATAATGGCTTCGGAGATATTGTAAAAGATATTTCCGGATTTAAATGTGTTTGCAACAATACTCTATCAAAGTCGGAATTTTCAGCAATTGATAGACTCCAGTTGATGAAATCAAATACAAATACAAATACAAATACAATAAGAGTATGTCAATCAAAATTTTTCCCGAATCAAAATTGTAAATGTTCATGAAGAAGGTCATTTATTTTCTTACCCAATACCTTTTTATAAGCTTGTAAATCTCAAACCACAAAACAGAAATAGCAGCAGTAAGTAATGTCAATCCTAATTCTTTTATTGTAGGAGGAGACACGCTAAAGAATTTTGATACCGGTTTTACGTATAGAATGATAAACAAAAATATAAGAACCAATGCTGAAATTCCTGCCAATAAAAAGTTACGGTTTTTAAAACTCTCCAATATACTGTAATAGAAAGAACGGTTCACTAAGCTCAATAATATATTAGCAAATATTAAGGTACTGAACACCAAAGATCTTGTTTTGGATTCATCATTTCCAAGATCTACAGAATATTGGTACATCCACAATATTCCTGCTGTAATAACCAATCCCTGAATAATACTTACCGTAAGTTCTCTCCAGTTCAGAAATGTATCTGTAAGTACTCTCGGTGGTCTGCGCATTGTGTTTTTTTCAATAGGCTCATTTTCATACACAATGGAACAGGTAGGCCCCATTACCAATTCCAGAAAAATAACATGAACCGGGGTAAAGATGTGAGGAAATACCCATCCCAAGAACAATGGTAAGGAAACAGTAAGTATAATCGGAATATGAATAGAAATAATATACTGAACCGCTTTTTTTATATTGCCATAAATCCTCCTTCCCGCAGCAATTCCTACCACCAGCTTTTCAAGATCATCATTCGTAATTACCAGAGCTGCTGCCGATTTGGCAATTTCGGTTCCTTTATTTCCCATAGCTACTCCTATATGCGCTGCTTTTAATGCTGGTCCGTCATTCACACCATCTCCCAGCATAGCCACTACATTACCTTGTGCTTTCAGAGCATTCACCACTTCAAGTTTGGCTTCAGGAAACATTCTTGTAAATAAAGTCGTATTTTCAGAAAGTTTCATTAAATCATCTTCTGAACTTGAAGTCACCTCACTTCCATTAACAGCCGGAGTAGTATTGACAATCCCTGCCTGCAATGCAATCGCCTTTGTTGTATCTGCATTGTCTCCTGTAATTACTTTTACTTTAATCCCTGCGTCATAAATATGCTGAAACACCTCTTTTATTCCTTTTTTAGGAGGATCATAAAATGCTGTAAGTCCTAAAAATTCAAATCTGAAATCCTGCTGTTTTTCAGGAAAATTGTTTCCTTCAAAATGGGATTTGGCAACTCCAAGTACGCGATATCCCTGCTCTCCGAATTTTTTTACTATTCTTCTGATTTTATTCTTTTCTTCTTCAGAAAGTTCAGAAACATTAAGAATGGCTTCAGAAGCTCCTTTTGCCGCAATAATTCTGTCTTTTTGTGCATTTTCAAAAAGATGGGTCATCATAGGAGGCTTACCATCCAACGGATATTCGTGAAATAGCTGATAATCTTTTCTGTTATCAGAATCCTGAGTCTGCTCATAAATCTTATGCAAAGTCATTTCCATCGGATCAAACGGAACAGGCTCACTGCTCCACATTGCATAATCAATAAGTTCACCCAGCTCTTTTGCTTTAAAATCTTCCTGCTCATAAATAGTATCAGACCTATAATCGTAAAGATGCTTTAACTGCATCGAATTTTCGGTAATTGTACCTGTCTTATCTGTACATATCACTGTAACACTTCCCAAAGTTTCGACAATGCTGCTCCGCTTGATAATAATTCCTTCACGCATCAGTTTCCAGGCTCCCAAAGCCATAAAAGTGGTAAAAGCTACAGGAATTTCCTCCGGAAGCACTGACATCGCCAAGGTGAGCCCGCTCAATAAGCTCGTAACAAAATCTTCCGTTTCAATATAACTAAAAATACATACCGCCATAAAGATAATCAGCCCGATAATGGCCATACTTTTTACAAAACTCCGGATCTGAAGCTGTAAGGGAGATATTTCTTCTTTTATACCCAGTATAGACTGTCCTATTTTTCCTACTTTGGTTTCTTTTCCTATATACTCTACTTCAAAAACAGCAAGTCCGGAAACAGTAATGGTTCCGCTGTATACCTTATTATCTTCTGATTTGCTGTCTTTAAAAACAGAAAAGCTTTCTCCCGTTAATGAAGACTGATTGACGGAAAAATCATTGCTATGTACAATGGTACCATCTGCATTGATCAGATTACCTTCTTCAGTAATACAAAGATCTCCGACAGCAATTTCAAAAGTAGGTATTTTAATGACCTTTGAATTTCTGATTACCTTGCTTAAAGGCTCGTTAAGTTTTTCAAGTTCTTCCAACGCTTTTTTACTTCGGTTGTCCTGATAGAAAGAAATTGCAGTAACCCCTACTATAGCCACAAACATAAATACAGCTTCTCCATAATCGCCTATAATTACATAGATGAGAGATACACATATCAATAAAATAAGCATAGGCTCTTTCAAAATATCAATAAGCATATCTGCCCATGTTTCCTTCTTAACCGCTTCTAGCCGGTTATATCCGTATTTTTTTCGTGAAGCTGCTACTTCAGCCTCCGTAAGACCTTTGAGATCTTCAGGTATATTATAATTCATGCGAAATGGATATAGGATTAAAATTACTGAATGTTTTTGTCATAACAGAATAATATTCGTAATTCATCCTTTATTATTGAATCTGCTTTTTAATTTCAGCTATCCATTATTCTATTCTGCTTTTCCAGTGATAGACAATTTTGCATTACGATGAATAACCATACGAGCTGAGAGGTATTTTTCTGTTTTTAACGGTTTCGACACTACATTTTATCAATATCAAAATTATACGATCTTCATTAAGAATGATTTTTTAGAGCAATATTGTACCTATATAAAAAAAACCTCTTCAAAAGAAAGAGGTTCACACAAAAACATGAAAAATCCCGAGATCGGGTTTGTATTTTATGAAGTTACTAATTACCAAAATACTCGCTTTGTGTATGTACTGTTTTATCTGTAATTTATCTACGTCCTATGAAATTGTAATTTTTTTAAATCCTTATACAATTTTATAAAAAACGTCCTTCAATTTCAAACCTTCAATGGAATGATTACGGTAATTATTCAATATTTTTTACACAAAATAAGGCATTAAATAAAGAAATTTTCCTTAAAATTAATTGCTGTATAATCTGCTATTTTATTCAAATATTTTCTGAAATCATTCGATAATAAAATTGTCTAAACCATTTACTATAAGTAATCTTGTAACGAAATGGTAAGTTTTTTAGTAGGGGATACTAAATACACGGTTTAGTTATGGGTAGCTTTTTATTGAGCTACCCTATTTAACAAGTTCGAACACAATGATGAATCTATATATACAATCTTTCAACTGCTATTATGGATATGAATAAGCTACTTTTCTGAGCGAATAGTAACAGGAAATGTTCGATTAAGTAAAGCAAACAAAAAACTCTTCGATGAAACAGTAATAAAATCTGAAAATTCTAAAAACAATTTCTTACCAATGGATCGACAAATACGGAAAAAAGAATTTTTGTTAAGAAGTTATATGTACACCTCTGAGGCCGAAAGAAAAATATACTATGAAATTCCGTCAAGGAAAAATTTCAACAGTAAAACAGGTATTCTTATAGCTCTACTTTTGGTTAGTATCTCATTTCTGCTTCTTCTAAAAAAACTGTTATATATTCAAGACCATATTTTTTACATATTATTGTTCTTTTGCATTTCATTCGTAATATGGAGAATAAGTCTATTAAAAGTTATCCTATTAGAAATATCCCGTAATACACTATTGATAAAATATGCTCATCCTCTCAAACAAACCAGACATGAATCACCTACCTTAGAAATCCCTTTAAACAAATTGGAATCGTTTGAGATAACACGGGAATTTTTTGTTTATTATTTGGAAATAAGCCGTAGAAGTGAAAGAGAAAATGGAGTAAAGAACTTTTATTTCCGTTTGGGGTTACTTTCTGAAAAACAAATGATAAACATTCGAAAAATCATCAATAACATAGATGATGAAATTATAGGCATATAAATAAGATCCTAAAAAGAAAATTTCGTACTCTCACCTTATAATTAATTCATAACTATTTATATAAAAGCCGTATATCTGAATCGATATACGGCTTTACATGTATTTAATCAAAGTGTACTGCTAGAGAAATTCCTTACTAGTATTAAGGTTTCCAGAAGCTCCATACCTTACCGTTATATACAGCAAGCTGTTTTTTTACCGTATCGTACACCATCATTCCCGGTGCGGGATTAACAATGTTGAGGTGCGGACTGGCTACCTTCGGAAGAATCATTGATTTATTGGTATCTGTTAAAACCAGGATCCCGTTTGTGGTATCAGTTGCTCCATTTGCTCCGATCGCTGTCTTTGCTGTTGACTGCTCTACTTTATCTGCTCCCTGTATGGAAAGATCTGCTGTTCCTATCGTAGCTGCAGTTCCGTCGTCTTCACTAAGGTTAGCCCATACTCCGGTTCCTTTCAGGTATTTTACTTTGTGATCTGTTGTATCATAGATGGTGCTTCCTTCCACAGTAATACCACTTTTATCAGTGATATACGGAAGGATGAACCCTTTGTTCTCCGTATCTGCAAATTCTAAAGAAACCGATGTATTACTTACAGCCTGTTTTCCGATCGCCACTTGTGATTTGGCTGCTGTACCAGCTAATATCAATAGGGATGTTATAATAATTGTTGCTTTCATTGTTTTAATATTTAATTAATAATTCGAACAATAGTTGATATGCTGACGAAGGAAGTATCTTATCGAAGCATATCTTTTTTCTTTTTTTAAAACCTCATAGGTTTTTGAAACCTATGAGGTTAGGTTTACGGCTGTTAACCGTTGCTATTGTTCAACTTAATCCGGGCAGGTTTGTGTACTGATACAGTGCCAAGCCATAGAAGTGTCTCCTTCTTTTAAGGTATACATCTTCATACATTTGTTGGTTGTATCGTACACCATCATACCTTCTACAAAGTTGGCTGGGGCAATACCTACAGGATTTCCTGTTCCGTCAAAAGCTACCCTGTTTGGTACGAAGGCTTTGGTTTTGGATTCTAAAGCGATCCAGCCTCCTTTTCTTACCATTGGCCAGTTGTCAGAGTTGGTGCCAGCTCTGCTAAGCGCAGTAATACCTGCTTTGGTATCTAATGTAGTACCTGTTAAGATACCCGGCTTGTAGCATAAACCTGCTACCGGTGTTGCCAACATACACAAATCTAAAACAGCTGTATTATAGGTATACTTCTGTTGAGATTGGAGACCAGTAGAACCATTTCCCATAGTTCCATAATCAGTTGACCCTACAATACCAAAATAAGGATTACCATTTTTATAGTTCATCGTGAATCTTCCTCCTGTCTCTAATGCAATGATTTCATCATTCAGTCCCATACCGTTTGTGTTGGTTGTATTGCCAGGCATATAAGTAGGATTGTAGTCAGTTGATGTACTAGCCTGACCTAATTTATAGTCCTGATTGCTTCCCCAACCCCATTGTTTTTTATCATTAGTAAGTACATTGATTGCTGGAGCCAAAGTATAGCCTGCTTCTGATGCTGACATCCATACGATATTCCCTCCAAGTGTATTACTACCAGAAGTAGCGGTTACTTCTTTCCACAGATTGCTATTGGTTGTAGTACCATCCCCTAACATTCTACCCGCATTACTTCCCATCGCAAATAGTTTTCCGTTGGTAGCTAAAAGGAAGTAGGTGTTCCATGCTGAAGATCCATCACCTGTCATCCCTATCATTTTAGGAGTTATTCCACTCGGTAAAGTAACTTGTGTTGCAAACGCCCGATTTGCTGCACTACTCCCATCTCCAATTAAAGTACTTAGCCCCCATGTGTAAAGTTTACCATCTGAAGTTAAGGCGAATTTAGCTCTATCATTACCACGTACCGCAACTACATTATCAAGAGTTTCGGTTGCAGAAATTTTCACTCGGTGCCAGATGTTACTATTAGCTGTACTTGCAACCATGCCGTCTCCGTAATAATTTTGATTGACAACACTTGTCAATACCCAAGCTTGCCCACTACAAGTTACAATAACCAAAGATTGATAAACACCGAACATCATTTTTACATTAATAGGACTCACCCCCGGAGGTAAACCATCTGCTTTGCCATTAACCGTTACTTTACTAAATGTAGGTAAGCCGGTGTTTGTATCTTTATGAACATTGCTTATTACGTAGCCTCCGTCACCCCAAGTATAAAGCCCATCTGTAGTTAATAAAGCAGAATTGGTAAGAGCACTAGCACTAACAAGTGTTGCCTTTAGAGGTGTACCAGTATAGGTAAAACCATTGGCAGGTGTAATAGCCGTTGGCACTAAAAGATCTATCGGTAAATTTGCATTAGTTGGAACGCTCGTTGGTCCAGTTCTATATCCCCAAATTTTAAACGTACCGTCCTTTTCTTTAGCTAAAATAGCAGAACTACCAGCAACCAGGTTATCATACTCTATTGTACTAGGATTCGTTGCATTTAGGTAAGTATTATTGTTACAACCACTACCTGTCGTACAAGCTACCTCGTCTACCGTTGCATAGGTAATATACCTGTTGGCGTTTCCAGAGTCAAAGTTATAGCTGTGTACCCATTTTCCGGCAGTAACATCATAGGTTCCGTTAACGTACACTACATTGGTTGTAAACGCTGCATCATCTGCAATGATCATTTTTACCTGATCTCCGCTTCCAAAACCTCCTCCGTAAGAAGAAAGGTCTGCCCCGAAGTACATTGTACCACTGGTATTGGTACGTTGTGCCAACCAAATTCTTGGGATACGCGAGCCACCTGTAAAGCCATTTATCGTAATGCTGCTTAACGTAGTTGTCGCAATATTGTTATCTCCCAATAGGAAATACGTCTTATCATTGGCAAAGCTGGTCCGTGCTGCATTATTGTTTGGATTTACGAAATCATTGGTAGTTGCCACGGTAAGAATCGTTCCTGCATTCACACTCTTTGAGACTTTCTGTTCCAACATTTCAATATCATCTCTGGTTACCCCAAAAATATTATTATTGTATGTTGCATTGCTTGCCCCGTTCCATACTATATTTCCGGCAGTATCCAGATAATGATCTGTATTTACCTGTCCCAATGTAATACCGTACTTGATAGCAAGGTAAGAATCTACTCTTCTGCGTTCCGCTGTTGTCAGGGTTCCTGCTCCATACACGATAGTTTCTCCGATATGCCCTATGAATCCGGCATTATCACTACCATTACCTGAAAAAACAGTATTTCCGAAAATATGCCCTCCGTATTGTGCATTTACAGCAGCATAATTAACAGCTGTATTCATCGCTGCTCCATTTAATCCTTTTGCACTCGTGGTATTGGTGTTTTTGAAATACATAATACTTGGAATGGTAGCATTAAACGCAGGATTTACTCCCGGAAATTGCGTACCACCACCATATGGTCTTCTCTCCAAATTGGTAGCGTTCGGAAAAATACCGAAAGCATCCCAGTTTGCAGCTCCTAAAGTGGTATTATCCATACCGACACTGAATAATCTCGGGTTTCCACCGCCTGAAGCCATACCTTCTTTTGTCAGGGTAAATACATCATAATCCAGACTTGTAAGGGTACGTACTGTATTATTTCCTAATGTTTGCGTTCCTACTGTGAAATTAATCCCTGGATTGAAGTTGAAGTAATCAGGTGCTCCCAATACGTACTTCGGTAAGGTATTTGTTCCCAACTGAGCCACAGTAGTTCCGTTCCATACATCTGTCCATCCAGTTACGTCTGTTGCTGCACCGGTATTTGCTGCATTTTTATCAGCTCTGTACCAGTAAGATAGTCCACTAACAACACCTCCCGGAGCGTTTCCGAAGCCTGCAAAGGTGAAGAATTGTCCATTACCCAGCGTAACATTTGCCGTGTTATATACTACTCCATTTACGGTTACTTCCGTAGTCATTGGCGTAAAGGTATCTGTTGCATCAAAAGCTGCGTCGGAAGACTGCACTAAATACAAGTTTTTCACACCTTTTGGCCATGCCACAGTAACAGTTCCTACACTTCCTGAATTTTGAACCTTCCAGATCGATTCAAAACGGTAATTAACTGCTCCGTTAGAGCCTGCTGTATAAGCTAATGGGGTGGTAAGGCTTTGTTTCAATCCGTTATCTCCCGTAAGAAGGAACTGACCATCTGCAAGAGTATTGGTATTGGCCGCATTGGTATCAACCAATGAATTTCCTGCCCCTATGATCAGTTTCTGCCCATCATTTATACTTCTTGATTGTTTTTGATATAAAGCTGAAATATTATCTCTTGCTATTCCAAAAACATTGTTGTAATAATCGCTGGTAGATCCATCCCAAACCACTGTACCTGCAGAGCTCAGGTAATTTCTGTTTTGTTCTTTACTAAGAGTATGACCATATTTAATAGCAAGATATGATTCTACTCTATTGGTTTCTTGATCAGTCAGCTTACTAGGGAAAACGATCATTTCGTTTTGCTGGAAAGCTACTGATGTTTCTGCTCCTCCTGCCATCAATGCATTTCGGTCTGTTGCCGTAGTTACATTGCTGATGCCTGTATTATACGTCTGATGAAAACCATTTAAGGTGATATCAACAGCATTGTTTCCAGCTACTCCCGCACCATTTTGCCAGGTACCACCACCAATGTAAGGACCGTTGATGGTATAGGTACTTACAGGGTCATATTCTCCAATTATTGGATAGAATAAAAATTTATTCCCTGTGTAATTATATAAACCAGGATCATCCATTACGTTCGTGGCTGATGCCCCAAATCCAAAAAAGGCTGTGGTCCCCGTAGTATTACCCGCAGAAAACAATGCCCCGGTACTTCTGTTTATGATATTTCCCAGTGCATTTCCGTCATACTGCAACCATTTACTAGATGTTGTATAGTTTACAGTAGGGTTGAAGTTTACCAATGTTGTAGCATTTGAAAACTCAGGTCTTAGGTTTGCAGTAGCTTGTGATAAAGGAAATGGTTTACCGTTGAACTCATTCCATTGCTGAACAACAGCATTATCCGCTGCAGAAGTAACACCAGCATCGGAAAATAAATTTGCTACGCCATCTGCACGGTACCAAGCTGCAGAAAATACTCCGCCCGGAGCATAGCTATACCCTGCAAAAGTAAAATACTGTCCATTTGCTAATATTACATTGGCTGTATTGTATACTACCCCGTTTACGGTTACTTCCGTAATCATTGGTGTGAAAGTATCTGTTCCTTCGAAAACAGCATCCGAAGATTGTACCAGATACAGGTTCTTCACTCCTTTAGGCCATGCAACCGTTACGGTTCCTATGTTTCCTGAATTCTGTACTTTCCAGATCGATTCAAAACGGGAGTTTACTTCTCCATTGGTACCCCCAGTATATGTTAATAAAGTTTTAAGCTCTTGTCTTAAACCATTATCTCCTGTCATCAGGTATTGAAGGTCATTGGCTAAGCCCGTAGCGTTCGCAATATTGCTATCGGCAAATCCTGTTGTAGAAATGACAAGCTTTTGCCCGTCATTGACACTTCCTGATTGTTTCTGGTGCAATACAGTAATATTATCTCTTGCAATACCAAAAATGTTGTTGTTGTAACCTGTATTCACAGTTCTGTCCCATACTACATTGCTATTGGTAGAAAGATAATTTTCATTTAAAGTAACACCGTTCTTTACCGCAAGGTATGAGTTTACTCTTGACTGTTCATTCGCTGTTAATGTACGCTTGTACCAAACAACTTCCATAATATCTCCAGGGAATGCACCCGGAGCATCCCAGCCTGCATGGCCTATTCTTAAGTTACGTCCATAAATCTGGAATTTATTGGTGCCTGCAAATGGAGTTGTTTGATAAGAACCATTTAAACCCAATATTTTTTCTCCTCCAAGGGAAGCTGAAGTTCCTCCGTTCGCAACAGAGTTATTAGCTATTGCAGAGAAGATATTTGAAATACCAATATTGAATGTGGTTGAAAAATCTGTTGATGTAATGATATTATAATATTCATACTGTCTTGGAGCTCCGTTTGCGATAGAAACTCCTGGTTCTGATGCATATGCAACATCATCATCAATCCCTGTAATACGTCCTGTTCCGTTTGTTGTAGGTCTTACCGCAGAGAAAATAGATGTATTGGTGTTGGCCAGCTCTCCATTGGTAGAGTTCATTACCGAAGCAGAATTATAGAAGAATTTTGAAGCAGAATATCCTGTGGTGTACGGATTAAAATTATGACTTCTATCTGCTGCAGAAAGTGTCCATGTTCCTACTGCAGGAATATCATTTGCATTTATAGAATGATCTTTCCACGCTGTGGCAATAGTACCCGCATCATCTGATTTCACCCAGAAATCAGCCCCGGAAACACCTCCTGCTGCGGCATTTATGACACTTACTGTCAAATCACTTGTACTGGTACAGGTACCTGTAGTCACGGTCCATCTGAAGGTATAGGTCCCCGGAGTATTAAAGCCTGTAACACTTGTATTGTAGGCCGATGGCGTTGCAATCACCGGATCAGTAGCACCTGAAGGCTTTGTCAGAAGCGTCCATGTTCCGGTAGCTGCCCCAGGATTATTGGCGTTAAAAGTTGTTTGAGAAGTTCCTATTAGCGTTTGTGCAGATCCTGCGTTAGCTCCTACCTGTGCCATTACGAATACTGAAAATGTACCTTCCTGAGAAGTTCCCGAGCAGGCGTATTCTTTATCTAAAAACGCACCCACACTTGTGTTATAGGTATCCGCTTTTATTTTAAATACATATTCACCCTGCATGTTAAGATTGGAAATCGTAGTTGATGTATTGGTGAATAATGTATTGGCATAAGGTTCGAATACAGGGTCAGCGGCACCTGCAGGTTTTGAAACCAATGTTAATCTGTAACGTCCGTCAAAATCCTGAAAATAGCTGCTGTTTACCACACCTTTATATACCGCAGGTAATGGTATAGTTGCTGTTACAACGCCAGACCCCGGATAACATACCGTAGTTGCGGGTACTGTTACGTTAGGACGGCTGCCATCTGAAATATGGATATAATAAGTCTGTGTTGCTGAACAGGCCCCGGCATTGTCTCTGGTAATCGTAAACTTATACGTTCCTACACGCCATCCTCCCGAGGGTGGTGTTACGGTAGCCGATCTCGTTGCCGTACCTGCTCCTCCGTTTGTTACAACAGGCGCACCTCCCGGAGGAGTAATGACTGATGAAGCTGCACTTGTATTGATTGTTGCAGGGTTATCTGCCGGATCTATGGTGTAATAGAATGTAATCGGTGTAGACTGTCCTGCATACCCACAATGAACTTCTCCTCCTGAATTCCCGCTATTATAAATCATCATCTGCTCAGGTCTGGAAGAGGTCAGAAAGCTTACCGGATTAGGTTGTGTTCCATTATAGCTATACGTGAGTTCCGGTGTTGTATATGTCCCGCTTGAATTAGTAATTGTTAGAGTAAATTTATAAACCCCTACAACATTTACCCCTGTAAAGAATATATTATCATCATAAATATTCGAATACGCAATATTTCCTCCTGCCGGCTGGCTGGTAACGTTCATGGTTACTGTCGTTCCAAAGTTTCCTGAAGAACCGGGTGAGGAAGGATATCCCTTAGAAAACTTAGGGGATGTACTCTGAAGCGCAACATAATGATTTCCAGTGCCCGAAACACATCGTGAGGTAGACACGGTCGGCAATATCTGCGGATTCGGGATAAAACGTACAATAGCCGTATCCTCGTACCAACAGTTCGGATTATTATTAGCGGTTATTCTCAGTGTTACTACATAAGCCGGATCAATATCATGGTTTGCTTTATTAACAAGGCTGAACGTTGTTGTTGCCAATGTTGTAGAGCTAAACTGAGAGTTCTGGCTGGTTTTTGTGCCGCTGCGCTCCCATTTGTAAATATTATAGGCACTCCATGATGCCGTATATCCGTTCGGTACCACCCCATTCAATGTAACGGTGCCGGTGGTGGCATTCACGTTGGTAATATCCGGCCCTGCGGTAAAGGTAGACATCGCATCTCCCGGTGCCGTAATGGTTACCTGTGAGGTTACCGTACCGGAAGGGCTGCTGCAATTCTGCGCCACCTGAAATACATAATTTCCAGGTGAGGTCATTCCCGTAACGTTGGGCGTCAGGGAGTTTACGTTACTGATCACCGGATCGGGTGCCCCCGAAGGCTTGGAGACGAGTGTCCAGACCGGTGTTCCGCTCGTGCTGCCCGACGAGGTTCCCTGTAAGGTGTAGGAAGTACCACATATCGTGGCATTTCCCCCCGCATTTACGCTACACTGTGCGTAAATAATCATATTCCCCAGAAAGAGCAATAAGATTAAAAAGAGGTTTTGTTTCTTCATACTTTAGATTATAATTTTAATGTTGTTTTTTTCTGTAGACAGCCCTTCGGCTGTTTCGCTACGCTTCGTGCTCAGGATGACAGTTACTTTTAATATGGTCGTTATGCTGACGAAGGAAGCATCTTTCATCATGAGATCCCTCGGTTCCTCGGGATGACAAGGAGCATGATGATGGGGATTCTCTTATCTTATTGAACCATTGAAGACCTTTTTTTGCATTGTTAATTCTCATGTTTTTATTGTTTAAAAATTTCCATTCAGGATTATATTTATTGATGATCTTTCTTTTTTCTCTCCTCTCTATCTTTTAGCTGTTTTTCTTACGGAGATGCTTTAATTCGTTTAAGATCATGGTATAATTTAATATTAGTCCATATTAAGATTTTCACCTAATTGATAAAGCTTCTTTTATTATGTTATTAATTGTCCATCATAATAAAAGAAGCTTCTGTTGTTGTGTTATGCTTTACGGGTGATGGACAAGAAAATCTTCTTAGAAGCGGTAGCCCCAGTCCCGATTTCCATACACCACCATTTAAATTCGTACCATCTATAAGTATTGGCATCTATCTGAACCTGTACATTCGTTGTTTCCACTTCTGCCGCTGCTGTCGTCCAGAATACAATGTTATTGCTATCTACCTGTAAATACCCTCCTGTTGCTACAGAATTATTGAGAGAAGTCTCATTTTCGTTAACCTGCGTGGCAAAGGATTGATAGCTTATTAGCTGTGTATTAGCAGACACATTATAAATTCTCGGATCATAGTAACTTCCACTTACACCCTGAATATCTATCCGTAGGCCATCAAGAACCGGCAATGCAGGTAAGCCATTTGTCGTAATATAGTTGTTCAGATTGAATGTATTCGTATTAGTTGTAGCTGCCGGGATGGAATACACCTGTGAAATTGTTTCGCCTACACTGATAGATCCTGACGGAGCAGTTCCTCCTCCTGTGGTTGGCAATCCAGTTACATATCCTAAAACCCCGTTGGCATCTGCTACCACAGTTCTTGTAGCGGTAAATGTTTGATCTTGAGCAGTAGAAGCAGTACCTCCAGAGGTAGTATAAATCGCATTGGCAGTACCATTTAGCGGAAGATTTCTCAATCTCGTAATCCCATTATTATCAAGTTTTTCTGTCGGATCGGGAGTATTTACCCCTACATTTCCATCCCCTGTAATACGAATTTTCTCAGTTCCCGAAGCATTGCCCCCTGCACTTGTTGAAAATATTAATGGGGCAGAAGTTGTCGTCATATGAGTACCTATCATCATTTGTTCAGTTCCTGCTCCAGTTGCTGTTAAATTAATCTGACCAGTGGGAAAAGACTGAATATCAAATCTGTTATAAGTAATTCCTGAACCTGAACTCAAATATAGATCAGCCTCATTAGTACCCTTTGCTATATTGGCAATTCGGCCATTATTATCAAAATAGATATCTCTTTCCGCTGAGGTAAACCTAAGGCTATTTCCATTCATATTTACTGTTCTGTTACCAAGAAGAGAACCGTTTGCATTGTAAATGTTAACATTACTTCCTCCTGTACTCACCCACTTTGTTCCGTCAAAGTAATAATATCCTACAGCAGTAACCTCAATAGTCTGTCCTGCAGGTGCTGTATCTGCCGCCGTTACGTATACCAGTGTTCCCGTCTGGGCAGTCGTATATGTCTTTGCTCTTAATTGTGCTCCAGTAATCCTTGGAGCAGTAATGCCATCAAGGGAAGAGGTGTCTGTAGGTTTTCCTACGACATCTAAAGTAGCTACTGGATTCTGTGTATTAACCCCTACCTGAGCGAATGTAAATGCACTGCTGAAAAGTGCAGCTAATAAGAGGGTTTGTTTTTTCATATCTAATTAATGTTAGTTTTTGTTTTAATGATTTTATACTTTACGAGCAGTCACAAAGTTCTCTATAGGCTATTACCTGTAATGTCATAGCAGCTTATTCCTATAAATAAATTAAGATCCGGATAAGAAGCCTACATATTGGCTCTACTGTTACATATAAGTATTTGATAAAGCCAAATTCCAGCTATAGAATCTGTTGCTCATGTTTATTTATGTGGTAGCCTATAAATGTAGTATTGAGAAATATAAAGAGACAAGCAGTACAAGGATTTCCAATTTTATGGAGTCTTTAACTGTTTCTGATCTTCGAACTAATAAACATTCTTCATCTAATTTATTTTCCTGTTGCTCATTCTATTTATTTCAATTGCATACATAATGAAGGCTGTTAATTCCTGAATTGAAAATTAAAGCCATCACATTTAGATAGAGACAAGGAAAGGTGGCGGACGTGTTAAAATAGAAGAGCCTGAAATGTCTTCTTTCCAAAAGAATTTATTTGAATATAAAGAATTTGTAATAAAAAAAGGAGTAGTCAAAACATCTATAAAAATGGACTGCACAGCCAACTTTAATGTTTGATGCACTGTAATGGTTGCTACTGCGGAAGATCTTTTGCTCAGGCTGAAGGATTCTTCTGAAGGATTTGATGACAGCACCACCAAGACTTTGAGCTTTGGATGCTCCGGTTCTGCTTTTTGCTTGATCTCCTTCTTCTTAACAGCCGTTTTTTTCTTTTCAGATGGTAAAGTTTTGGAAATATTTTTCTCCGCATTAGCAGAAGAGGTAACGGTCTGTGTAATATTTTCCATCCCGTATACAAAGGCACCTTTTTCAATATAGAGTACATTGGCTTCTGTCTGAACCTCATTATTAGTGCGTATCGAATCGGCTAATTCCCCGGAACCAGCCTCCTTCAATGCATACATTGGATTTGAAAAGAGAATCAACCCCCATAAAAAAAAGAACCCAAATTTCCACGGGGTACCTTTCGGTCTCACGTTGATGAAATTTGGGCTTTCATTCTTTTTCATTATCAGTGGTTTTACAGTTTTTTATGAAATAAGAAAGAGGGGAACATTCTTCTTATTACCTGGAACAATATTACACGGATATTTGCCAGAAAAAAAAGGAATGATGCAATCTTTTCCGAAATCATTCATAAAAAAAAATAGATTTTTAAAATATATTATATTGAATATCAGTTTTTTAAATTAAAAAACTGATCAAATTTATCATCCACAAATCATTTGGTGCTGAATCCCCAAAACCTGATGACAGAATAAAAATGAAATCAATATTATTTTCCGTGTTTCTTTACTATTAAATTTTTATACATAACGTAGCTGTTCTACATTCGATTCCGTTTCAGTTTTTCGAACATATTCCATATAAAAAGGCTTTTCTGTCACTTTTATTATATGTTTAAAATCTTTAAATGTAATTTTTATCTTATGGAAAAAGAAAATAAATATGGAAGAATTACCTAAAATAATTGTCTAAAAAAAGGCAAACAATAAATCATTGTCAATGTCTATTTTACAAATAAACTTATCTGTTTTATAGCATTTTATATAAAATAACAATAGAATTATCTCAGAATAGATTCCATATAGGTTTTCTGTCATAACTGTTGAGGGTAGTATTTTTGGCGTGCAAAATTAGCTTACTAATTATGCTATACACCAAACACATTTACTAAAAACTATGTACTGCCATTTTCTGTTTTATCTAAAGTTTTTTTTTCTTATCGGAATAAAAATATATCACCGCTTGCTACTCGGCATGGTTTACCTGTTAGCTTTAACAGTCTTTTTTTGTTCTTCTCAAGTCAATGCCCAGAATTTTAGCCTTTCATCATCTACTTTGATCTATGAAAGAAAAAACGTGGCAGCTCCGTCAATAAGTCTTATTAACGAAGATTATATCAATCACAAAATAATAAATAAGGTGGTTGGGTTCAGCTTTATAGTTTTATTATTTATTGTACTGCTTTTGGCATACCGCGTAAAAGGAAAGGGGAATAATTCCTACATGATCACAAAATATGTTTCTCATATATTCCGAAAACAAAAAAATGATAAGGATACTCCTTCACAAAAAGATCTGCAGACGACTGAAATTTCCGGCAGTCCGGTAAAAATCCTGCATTCCATCTCTACCGAAACGTATAATTCTATTCTAAAAAAAATCAGTAAGTTCGAAAAATCCGAAAAATTCTTAAGAAAGGATATAAATCTTACCTGGCTTTCGAATCATCTGAACACCAATACCAAATATCTGTCGGAGGTTATCAAAAACCATACAGGTAAAAATTTTAACGGATATATTAATGGGCTCCGTATCGGATATATTATTAATAAATTAACCGAAATGCCGGTTTATAGGGATTATAAAATCAGTTATCTGGCGGAAGAGAGCGGATATGCTTCTCCACAGGTGTTTGCAATCGCCTTTAAGAGAGAAACAGGCATGACGCCATCTCATTTTATAGAACAGCTTAAAAACGGGGCAAATGATACCGCTAATTAAGTTTTCTGCTTAGGTCCAGCTTCCAAAATTCTTTCACAGAAAATAGACCTGGATTATTGATCATCGTTTTAATAAAAAATGGAGTCCTGATTTGGACTCCATTTTTTTTTACTTCTATCTATTTTATAAAATATTATCTTCATAAACCGGGGTATTCACCTTATCCTCTTTTAGACTTTGTATAAAATAAGAAGGGGTTAATCCGTTAATCTTTTTGAAAGCAATGACAAAAACCTGTGAAGAAGCATATCCACATTCTTCTGCGAGATAGCTTATTTTGTATTCCCTGTATTTAGGCTCATTATAGAGCTTATGAACAATATAATTGATCCTTAAACTATTGATGTAATTGTTAAAGTTCTGTCCTCCCCTGCTTTTAATAATTTCCGACAAGTATTTGGTATTGGTATTCAACTGAGCTGCCAATGAACCGACCGTAAGGTCTTTTTTAAGATACTTCTCTGATTGTTCGAATGATTTCAGACGTCTTAGAATTCTTACTTCCGTATCGGCAGATATCGTGTTTTTATTCGCAGCCGGTTGCAGATCGTTATTGGATTCCGGCTCTGCATAATGGTCTTCTGTCTCTTCAATGGTTTCTTCAGGCAGAACAGCCTCATCATTTTTCAGCTTTACCATCATCTGCTCATATTTTCTGCGAAGCGCTTTATTTTTTTTATGTATTAATAACCAGGTTCCTAACGCAATCAAAATAATAATAATCCCTCCTATCCACAGAAGGTTTGTCATCTCCTGATTATTTTTTATATCGGCCTTCTTTATCTGATCTCTTGACAGGGATATAATGGCTTTCTTCTCTTCAAAATTAAGGCTGTCATTCAGAGTGTTAGATAATCGCATATATTTGATTTCTTCGTCATTATTCTTCAAGAACTTGTAATCATCTTTCATTTTATTGTAAACCCACAATCTGGCTACCGGATCTTTTTCTGTTTTCTCTGCTTCAAGAAATTTAAAGGAATAATCCAGTGACTTTTGATAATCGCCTTTTTCAAAATAAAAACCGCAGAGTGACCGATAGATACCCATTTGATGGGCTTTAAAGTATTTCGGAGCCGTATTCTGAAAATCCAGAGTTTTTTTAAAGTAAAATTCTGCACGATCAAGATCCTGTGGTTTTTTAATAATATAATAACCCGCCATACTGGATAATCCACTAATGTACAGATAATAATATGTGCTCTTTTGATATTCGGTTAAATTATTGACGGGTACTGTTTCTATATATTGCAGGCTTTTTTCCAGGCTTTCGAATACTTTTCCGGGCTTTTCGAGCCCTTCATACATTCCTGCAAGATTCATGTATATGCTGCAAAGAGCAATATGCTTTTCCGCTTTATTTTCAATTTTTTCCGCGTAGCCTATCGATGTATTGAGGTGAGCTTCTGCCTCGGGATATTTATCCAGTATCATATCGACATACCCTCTAAGCTTGCTGATCTTGCTTAGTGCTTTATAATTTTGAACTTTCCCGGCAATAACCTCTGCTTCATTTCCATATTTTGCGGAAAGGGTATATTTCTTTTGTGTTGCTGCTACTCCCTGTTGTATTAATAAGCCTCTGAGAACCCCTTCAGAAAAGTTCAGCTTTTTGGATTGCTCACATAGCTTTTTAATTTCATCAATATTTGCCTCTTCCTTATCATCCATCTCGATTTTATCATATTTATCTATGATATTTTTCTGTATTTCTTCAATATTCTGAGAATAAGAAGTTGTAAAAAAAGAAAAAAGAATAAGAAACAGGTAAAAATATTTTCTCATAGCATAATATATTGATTGTAAGAAAATCATGAAACACCAGCATACTAACCATCTAAGCCCGTCCTTCTGATCTTATGTTTCAGATATTTTCTATTAATTGATAACAAAATAACAAAATACAGTTTAATTACATTTTCAGGATGCCATATCTTCAGACGTTAGGATATTCACCTTATCCTCTTTCAGATTCTGTATAAAATAGGAAGGGGTTAATCCGTTAATCTTTTTGAAAGCAATGACAAAAACCTGTGAAGAAGCATATCCACATTCTTCTGCGAGATAGCTTATTTTGTATTCCCTGTATTTAGGCTCATTATAGAGCTGATGAACAATATAATTGATCCTTAAACTATTGATGTAATTGTTAAAGTTCTGCCCTCCCCTGCTTTTAATAATTTCCGACAAGTATTTGGTATTGGTATTCAACTGAGCTGCCAATGAACCGACCGTAAGGTCTTTTTTAAGAAACTTCTCTGATTGTTCAAATGATTTCAGACGTCTTAGAATTCTTACTTCTGTATCGGCAGATATCGTGTTTTTATTCGCAGCCGGTTGCAGATCGTTATTGGATTCCGGCTCTGCATCATGGTCTTCTGTTTCTTCAATGGCTTCTTCGGGCAGAACGGCTTCATCATTTTTAAGCTTTACCATCATCTGCTCATATTTTCTGCGAAGCGCTTTATTTTTCATTCTCCATAGAATGGTTGTAATAAGTATGGCAATCAAAGCTAAAACTCCAGTGATGATCCATTGTTTTTTGGAGTTTTCCTTATTCTGTTGGTCCACTTCTGCAACCATCTTCTTTATAACTAAATCAGCTTCTTTTTTATCAACATAGTCTAAACTGTCAACCAAAAGTGCGTATTTATTCATAAAAAATTTTGATTTTTCTTTATCACCCATTGCCACATAGACTTGAGCGAGTGTTTCAAACGAGTCTATTCGGGATGCAGGATAACTGTGCTGTTTTTCAAGTGTAATTGCGGCATTTAGGTACTCAATTGACTTTTTATAATCTTTTGTTTTAAGATATAAATAGCCTAATTGATTATACATATAAATTTTATCATAAGGATCAACAGTATACCTGTTGTTATTCTGAATTTTATATCCTTCCAAAAGATACTTTTCAGCCAATGGGAGGTTTATTTTCCTAGCAATTTTCATGTGATAAGTACCCAGTGACATATTTACGTAAGAAAGTAAACCGTATTTCTGTTCAATGGGTACAGGTTTTCCATGATCACTAATCTTCTCTGCCACTTCGAGAGATTTCAAATAGTAATATTCCATTGAATCTTTCAGCTTGGTTTTATCAAACTTTTTATTCTCATAATATACAGTCATATTCTCATATGAGGTTGCTATTACGTAATTTTTCTTATCTTCATTTTCAATAGTTTTTGCGTAGCTGATTGCTTTCTTAAAGTCTTTTAAACTTGCTTCATCTAAACCTATATAGCCAAAAGCCAAAGCATTCCTTCTATATATACTCGCTATATGCCCGTACGTATCTTTTTGATCTTTGGCTACTTTTTTTAAATTGTTGCCTAAGTCTATAACTGCTTTATTATTTCTTTGTCCTAAATAAAGTCCACATAGATAGTCACCACTTCGTAGAATTCCTGCTTTATAACCTATTTTTTCAGATTCATCTTTTATTTTTAACAAGACAGTTTCATTCTTTGGGTCTATAAAAGCTTTGCTCACTTCTGCTATGTCATCTAATTTTTTATCTATAGAAGCTTGTGTCATTGATGCAGCACCAGAATTAGCTTGTGCAAAAACATTACAAAAAGAAAAAAGAACAAAAAACAAATAGAAATATTTTCTCATAAGATATACAAAACTAAAGAGAAAGGGTCTTTAGAGGCGATTATTAATAATACACAAAAATACGATAAAAAAATATATAGCTTGTAAACAAACTATTAAGTACAGATATTTATTCTATTCTGATGGGATTTTTTAGATAATTATTTTATATTTTTCAATACATTTATTTTCTGTTATTTTATGACTCAAGTCATAAATCGCTAAGGTCTTTTAAAAGTGATTTACTATATTACAATTCATTAATTAGCCTGAATGTCAAGTTGATTCTCTCCTTCATCGAAATATTTGATTTAGCAATTCTGTGTTCCCAATGTTCCTGCAAATCTCCTTTCATAATGAGCAATGAACCATGTGGAAGGGGTAAACTGTATTTACTCTGGTGATGGTCTTTTTTCCTGAAATCAAAATTTCTGGTTTGGCCAAGGCTGATCGATGCGATGACAGGCCGTTTTCCGTAACGGCTTTCTTTATCTCGGTGCCATGCTACTGAATCATTATGGTCTCTGTAGAGGTTCAATAAAACTCCATTAAACTGACAGCCAAATTCTTTTTCAATCCTTTCTTTTAAAGAAAGTAATTCGGGCGTCCATGGATTTGCCTGCTGTTTATTTTCTTCAGATTCGTTATATTGTGAGTCACCATACCAAGCTGTTAGCCGTGGAGTCAGCACTATCTTATCATACATCTTTTGGGTACGCTGTTCCCAGGGGGTTGTATCTAGTAATTTATTTTTAAGCAGATCTGCTTCTTCCCTGGTGAGAAAATTCTCTCTGTAATCCAAAAGATCCTTTGGAAACTCATAAAATTCTTCAACATTAAATAAACTCAACTGGCTCATTACAAATTAAATTATTTATCTTAGCAATATCTCATTAGTATGAGATTTTTTTTCATCATTTGTGTTTTTTAACTTCCCTTCGGGGAAGTTTTGTATTTATTGAGCTAATATAAGAAAACAAAAAAACCTCTCGAAAGAGAGGTTACACAAACCAAACATGAAATACTTATCAAGCATTCTGCCCCAAAAGACTACTTTTTGAACTTACTAATTACCCAAAAACACTTTTGAATTGTGAAATAATTATCTGTCAAAAATACTATGCCATATTAGTGTATAGTTATTTTTCATTGTAGACACTGATTTTACTCTATTGTACTGGTCAAATTTTATTGATAATGTCACCCCTTTCGTAAACCAGGTTCTATTGATTGTATAATAGAGTATATTATCGGATTCAACATAATTCTTTCCAAAATTTGAAATGATATCCTCTTTCGTTTTTCCTATCAAATAGCAAAACTTTCGCTTAATCTTTATCATTTTAATCTTTTTTTACATTGGTATACGACATCACGTTTGTCAAGATTCTGCTTCAAACTGGTTCATGAAACAGTCATTAAGAACATTCATTACAATACCATAAGAATGGCCATGGGAAAAGGTAACTTACCGCCCTTCCCATAGCCATACCCCATTTTCATTTGTTTTTTAGAATCATACTAAGGCTTCCAGTAGGTCCACCCTTCTCCATTATACACAGCAAGCCTTTTAGCTCCTGTTTTATTTATATATACCATCATACCCGGTGCAGGATTCAGAATATCATTTGTATCTTTTACCATAGGAAGAATCATTGCTTTTGTATCTGATTCCAAAACCAAAACACCATCGGCTGTGGAGCTATTGCTACCGATAATTACCTTTCCACCAGCATCTTCTGTCACCACAGGCTGTGCAGCCATTATTCCATTTATATCCGCACCATGTCCGTTACTCAAGTCAGCCCATCCTTCGGGAGCATCTGTACTTATTACTCCGTTATAAAACTTAACTTTAGCCTTTGTCTGATCAGACACATCCAGTATAATGGTACCTTCTGCCAAACCTGCTCCGGAAGGAACCGTTCTTACGTATGGTACAATAATTCCTTTATTTTGTCCAGCAGCAAAATCTACAAGAACAGACTGCTTATTTGATGCAGTACCTATTGCATCCCCAAAAATAACTTGTGAAAATACACTTGCAGATAAAGCAATAGCCACAATGGAAAATATCTTCTTCATTTTTTTTATTTTAAGTCAATATGATGTCCATCATCCTATTTTTTAAATAAAATGACAGCAGTTGATTTATTAATTATAATTATTATGGACAAGCCGGGTTAGAAAAACACGACCATACACCGTCTGAATATATTTTTAGGCATTTGGCTGTTTTGTCATAAACCATCATTCCTTCCTGAGGTGCAGGTATTGATGAAATTTCTGCGGAAGACATTCTTGTGATTACAAATCCTTTGGTATTGGACTCTAATGCGATATGCCCAGATTTCCTCACCATAGGCCAATTATCCGGGGAGTTGGTACCGGCACGTTTTAGCAGGGTGATTCCCAATTTGGTATCAGGTGCTGTACCAGAAATAGTTCCAGGATTATAACACGCACATGGATTCCCAGGATCGGTTGGAAGATAGTACGAAACTGTAACGATAGTACCTACTAATCTACATTTACCTGAAGCCGAAGTAAAGAAAGCATAATACGTGCCTGGTCCCATTGCAGTAGTATTGGTTATCACCGGGCTATTGGCATCATTTGTTGCATGCCATTCCACTTCAGAAGAATTTATCTCTAAATTTGCATTATCTAAATTCGCTGTAGATCCCGAGCAAATTTTCAAATCTTTTGATTTAGGTCCCAAGTCTGTTCCGCAAACAATCAGTACCGATGTTGAATATGTAAAGGAAGTCGGATTGCTGTTGGTATTAGTCCCATCTCCCATACTTCCATTGGTTCTGTGTCCTACATACCCGAAGTTCTGGGAACATTTTTTAATGTTAATTGTAGTATGCCCTCCGGTTTCTACGGCAATTACTTCATCGGTAAGGCTGAGGCCATCAGATGCAGTGCTATTTCCGGGCATGTAGATAGGATCATAAAAAGCAGTTGATGTAGGTTGTCCAATCATATTTCCACTATTAGCTCCCCAAGCCCATTGCTTGTTATTATTGGTTAACACGTTAATAGTAGCAGAATTAGCATAGTTGGAGTGTTCATTAGGAGAAATCCAAACGATATTTCCACCTAACGTATTGCTTCCTGAAACCGCTGTCACTTCATTCCAAACAGTACTTGTGTTTGTACTTCCATCCCCAAGCTGTTTATTGCTGTTATCCCCCATAGCATAAAGTTTACCATCGGTAGCTAAAAGGTAATATGTCTGTAAGAGAGATCCACCGCCTTGTGTCATCCCTATCATTTTTGGAGTGGCTCCTATAGGTACAGAAACTTCTGTTGCATAATTTCTGGTTGCTGCGGCTCCGCTGTTAATGTAAGTCCCTGTACCCCAAGTATAGAGTTTTCCGTCCGAAGTTAAAGCAAAAAGCGCATTCGATGTTCCTCTCATTGCAACAACATTGTTAAGGTTAGGATTTCCTGCCAATGAAGTCTTTACACGATGCCAAATCACATTGTTTGTTGTACCTTCTGCTGTTCCATCACCGTTTTTTGATCCGTTAAATGATAACACCCATGCATCTCCGTTACAGGTAACAATAGCCAAAGTACGATAAGACCCAAACATCATTTTTACATCTGAGGGATTTACCCCTGCTGGTAAACCGTCGGTCTTGCTATTTATAGTGATTTTGCCGAAAGCCGATGTAGTCTTAATTGTTGAGCTTATCAAAGTATTTATTGTCCCCCAAACATACAGCCCGTCTGTGGTTAATAAAGCAAACTGGTGTCCTGTGTTACTAATACTTCCAGCTGCCACTCTTAGCGGGGTTCCTGTATAATTAAATCCATTGCTTGGCGCTATTAATGTCGGGCTATATAAATCTGAAGTTCCATTGCTGTGACTGTCTTGCCCCCAAACCTTAAAAGATCCGTCCTTTTCTTTTGCCAAAGAAGCATGAAAAACAGAAATCAGGTTGTCATATTCTATCGTATTGGGATTGGCACTGTTTACAAAAGTATCGGGGTTACAACCCGACACACAGTATTGAGCCTGTACTATGGAAGGTATGAGTATTAGAAAAAATAGCTTTAATAATCTAGATAAAAAACCGTAATTATTCATTCAATATCGTATTTATATTCGTTGTCATTAATCCAATATAATATCTCCGATTCTTCATAGCAATTTTCTAATAGCTACTTCAACTTTAAAAAGCTTATCCCAAAATGAAAAAAGGCCCATTAAAATGTTTAAGAATTAAACCGGAAAATAAAAGCAAGTACTTTCAGAATTTTCCGGTGCAAAAATAAAACGAATTATCTCCTCGAAACAAATAATAGTAATTACGAATTCCTGAAAACAGGGTAAATAAAAACAAAAATAAGACCCTAAAAAACAACCAATTACAAGGTTTTTCAGGATTATTTTTATTTATAAATATTTGGACGAAATATCTCTCTTTTCATTCATTAATTCAGCATTTCATTCATTCATTATTTCTGAATTTTCAGTAATAGATTGTAAAAAATGTCGGAAAAACTCGGAAGGGGAAACTTCTGTTACTTTCTTAAAAGCCGTTGAAAATTTACTCTGAGAAGAAAAACCAGCTTCTTCAGCTAAGGTTGCAATTTTGAACTTACGATATACAGGGTCATTTTTCACTTTTTCAATAATGAAAAGCACTCTCAATTCATTAATGTAATTATTAAAATCTTTTTTCTTTTCCCTATTAATGATATAAGATAAGTATTTTGTATTTGTATTACAGTATGACGCCAGAAATGGTAAAGAAATTCCATTGCGAATAAATTGTTTTGATTTTTCAAATTTCTCAAGCTTTTTTAAAATCATCATCTCAGTAGCTTCTGTCATTAATGAATTCTCATCCTTTATTTCAGCTACAGCTACAGGATCATTATTATCGATATGATGATCTTCACCCTCAGTTTGGGATACAACATCCGTATCAAAAGACTTTGTATTTATCTCTATTTTCTTTAATACCTGGTTAATTTTATCTATTTTTCTTTTTTGATTTTTTCTATATACTATAAAATAGACAAGCATTGCAATCAATAGGCCTCCAATAATAAAAATCAGTGAATTTTTAGATGCAGACTTTTTTTGTACTTCTATATTTTTCTTTTCAAGATTGCTATAAGAGTCATTAATAAAAGATTTAGAGTTATTTTCAATTTTTTCTGACACAGAATCATTCTTCATGGTCACTTCTGATAATTTTTTAAAGTCTTCTTTAAAAAGATAGTATTTTTGTGAAGTGTTATAAATTTCTTTTTTAAGGTCAAGATATTGTGACGTTTCTGAAATTTTTTTGGCAAGATCCAGATTTTCTTTTGCTTTTATTAAATCTTTCTTATCTATATAAACCTGAGCAAGTCCGTTATAAACCAATGCTTTAAGATAATTATCCGGCATCCGATTAAGTTTCTGAAGTGCTTTATTATAATAAAGAAATGCCTTGTCATAGTCTTTTAAACCTGCATAATTGAGTCCCAGTAACTGCTCGTTATTTGCTGTTAGAAAATCATAATTCTGTTGGGTATTTTTATCAAAATAACTTTGAGATTTTTTTATTGCGGCAATAGATTTCTGATAATTGGCGACTCCATATTCATAGTAGGCTTTTTCTTGTAATACAAAGCCCATCAGCTGTTTTTCAATAACAGGATTATTAATTCTCTTGATGACGTCAATTGTTTTATTGGTATACGTTAAAGACTTATTAAGGAGTCCTAAAGAGCGATATTGAGAAGCTAGAAAACCATCGACCTTGGCTAACCAGACATCATCATTTCCATTTATAATATTTTCAGCCTTTAAAGCATAATCAACTGCATTTTTTATCTCTCCAGATTGTTTATACAAAGAGGCGGATAACATTAAGCTTCTTGTTTTAAAAGTTGGTGTTTCAGAAATTGAAAACAATGAATCTGCTATGCTTAAGGCTTTATTAAAATCTTTTTGAGAAGTTTCAAGGTAAGTTTTTGAATAAATAAGATTATAGTTTTCCAGATTTTGTGCAGATATGTATATTACGGTTAAAAAGAACAAACTTACGGTAATTAAAAATTTCATAATTATTGTATTCTATTTAAATTAAAAAAAATACAAAATTAGCTAATTTAGCAGTTTAAGTAAAAATTTTAAACATTCATTTTCATGAAAAAGGATATTTTTTTTAAAAAAAATACAAATATCTAAAAATTTATGCCTTAAAATTATATTATAGATTCAACTACTCGTTTGATATTTTGGTATAAGAAAAAAAATATCGATTTATTACATTATTATTTATGAAGCTTTATTATTTTTTATATTATTTTATAATTCCTGTCTGTTGAATATTCCTTATTTTTAATAGATAGAAACTTTAAATTTTTAAGCTTATGAAAGCAGTACGTTTTTTTGGTCACAAGGATGTCCGTATCGTAAATGATATGGAAAAACCCACTCCCAAAGGAGATGAAGTTTTATTAAAAATAGGAGGTGCTGGTGTCTGCCATTCTGATCTCCACATTATTGATGAAGGTACCGTAGGTGGTTCTGTATTTACATTAGGACACGAGAATGCCGGTTGGATAGAAGAAGTGGGATCTGATGTAAAAGATTATAAAAAAGGAGATGCCGTTTTAGTATATGGACCTTGGGGATGCGGACACTGCAAACCTTGTCAGCAATCTAAAGAAAACTACTGTGATCATCAGTCTGAAATGGCTTATGGAGGAGGCTTAGGTCTTGACGGAGGTATGGCAGAATATATGCTGGTTCCCTCCTCTCGTCTGCTGGTTCCTATCTTTGATTTAGATCCAGTGATTGCGGCTCCTCTTACCGATGCTGCTCTTACTCCTTATTCTGCCATTAAAAGATCAATCTCTAAATTAACACCTGATGAATACGTTGTCGTAATTGGTGTTGGAGGTTTAGGGCATGTTGCAATACAGATTCTAAGGGAAATTAGTTCCAGTGCCATTATCGCGTGTGATGTTACAGAAGAAAAGCTTGCTTTTGCAAAAGAATTAGGAGCTGCCTATACCATCAATTCCAAAGACGAAAATGCCACCGAGCAGATCCAGAAAATTACCGGTATTAAAAAAGCCAAAGTAGTTATTGATTTTGTGGGCGCTACGTCCACCATCGAACTGGGCACAAAAACAGTGAGCTTAGATGGTGATCTTACCATTGTAGGATTAGGCGGCGGACATTATCAATACAGCATGTCGGGGCTGCCGTTTGGAGTAAGCATGACCAATCCTTATTGGGGTTCCCGAGTAGAACTGATGGAAGTTGTAGGACTGGCCCGTCAGAAAAAGATTCATATAGAAATTGAAAAATATAAGCTGGATCAGGCCAATGAAGTTTACGACCGCATGAGAAATGGACAAATAAAAGGCCGTGCCGTGCTAGTTCCCTAATCAACAAAAGCAGGAAGAAAATCTTCCTGCTTTTTTATTTCTGGTAAATTTATGCTTTTATAGCACAATTCCTATTATAGATTATTCAACATTGCAAATTACTTCATTAAAGTTCTTTGCGTTCCTTGCTTTCAGAAGCTTATAAGCATTTACCAACACTTCTGTAAATTTACTATCGGGTACAACGGTCTTTGTCCCTTCCATCTGTCGCAACGCTTTGTCATTCTTTACGTAATAGCGGTATTCAGTTTTAGTTTCCGGCCCTATAGCAGGTCCACCTATCAATATTTCGATTGCAAAAATAAATTTACTGTCCTTAAAATAGTATTCAGTTAAGGTATATCCATCTCCTTTGACAAATTTTTCTACCATTTTTCTCACTTCATTTCCTTGTAAATAATAGGTGATTTCGCCTTCATCCACACACTCAAGGTTTTCATATTTAAATTGCTGAGTCTTTAGTTTAAGTCCATTGATTGTTTTGTACTCTGCACGAATTGCATCTATATCATTATTTGACCTTGTAATACTGATATCCTGGGAAGCCAAAACCTTTTTATCTTCTGCATGAAGAACTGTATAAGTAGTGGTCATTAACAGAAGTAAATGAATCATTGTTTTTATTTTGTTCATTGATGTGGTTTCTTTCAAAAATAAAGATTTTTTGATTACCTGTTAGAATAACGAAAGCAGATCCGCGTGAAAACCTTCACAATTATTTAAACTTTAATTAAAAAAGAACGCAGAATGTTCCTTTAATTTTGTTTTCTTTTTAAGATGAATAAAGGAATTCTATCGTTTCTGTTTTTTACATTTTTTGCTTTATTACCGGCTCAACAACCTGTACAGATTGCTTTTCTTTCAGATGTTCATTTTCAGGATCTATATGGAAGTTTTTCGGATCATGGGTTCAAAGGAATTCTCAATCCTAAAACAGGAAAATACACCATTTTGAGGACGATGGATGCTCAGCTGCATTCTACAAGAATTTTTAATGAAAATTATTTTGCCTTTTTAAAAGCACTGGATGATATTGCCTCAAAAGGAATCAAAATCGTGGCTATGCCCGGTGATTTTTCTGACGACGGACAAGCTTATAATCTTCGGGGACTCCACAAAATTTTAGACCAGTATCACAAAAAATACGGAATTGATTTTTATATGACCACCGGAAATCATGACCCGGTAGGTCCGTTTCGCCAGGATGCCGGAAAAGATGATTTTCTAGGACAGGACGGAAATCCATTAGGAATTTACAGTAAAGAAAATATAGGGAAAAGCAAGAGTACAATTATCACCAAAGATATTGCAGAATCCGGTTATCTGGAAATTGCAAATGAATTAAAAGAATTTGGCTTTTACCCTAAAAAAGAAAATGTATTCTGGAGTACACCTTTCGGTTTTCAATCTGTTAAAAATTACTCCTATGAAAAAGCTTTACAAAGCGTCCATTATTCTCAAAGGATGTATGAAGTATCAAAAGGATTTTCAGTTCCTGATCTTAGTTATGTTGTTGAGCCAGTAAAAGGAGTCTGGATGGTTGCCATTGACGGAAATACTTACCTTCCGAAAAACCTGAATGAAAACCCTAATAGTCCTTCGAATTATAAAGGAGCAAGTATCGGCTACAACAATGTTCTGAGCCACAAAAAACATCTGATCGAATGGATAAAAAAAATTACCCAGGAAGCAAAAGCTAACGGAAAAACAGTAATTGCTTTCACCCATTATCCGATGATTGATTTTAATGACGGAGCCACGAACGAAATAAAAAGTTTGTTAGGCGAAAAAAAATGGCAGATGGAAAGAGTTCCTGAAGAAGAAGTAGCGAAAGCCTTTGCCGAAAGTGGTTTACAGATTCATTTTGCAGGACATATGCACATCAATGATACAGGAGTCAGAAAAATCGGCGACAATATGTTGGTAAATGTTCAGGTTCCTTCATTGGCAGCCTATCTTCCTGCCTATAAAATTCTGACGATACAATCTTCTGATATGATGGAGGTTCGAACGGAAGTTTTAAATGAAGTCCCCCATTTTGATGACTTATTTCCTTTCTACGAAAAGGAATATGAAACCTTAAAAAAAGACAAAAACAAAATCATCTGGAACAAAGAAATCCTTCAATCAAAATCGTATCATGATTTTATGATGTTTCATTTGAAAGAACTAGTCAGATTGAGAATGATTCCCGATGACTGGCCAAAAGATTTCATTGGAAAAGCCCAGAAATTGAATGGAGAAGATCTGCTCTTATTAATTGTAAATAAAAATCAATTAAAGGAAAAAAACATTCATTCAGAAACTTTTAGAACATGGACTTTTGAGGATGTTTTATTTGATCTCTATAAATTTCAGTCTGCTGATGAACTGGCTAAAAAAGATATTTCCAAAGAAAGATTGCAGCAGTATCAAATCTTAGAAAAATTATATAAGGAAAACCATTCGCAGGAACCGTTCATTGTACAGCTGAAATCTTTATTTACAATTCTGGGATTACTTTCAAACGGAGATCCTGCAGATCATTTTGAAATCGATCTAAAGAAACAGGAAATCCGGAAACTTTAGTTATTACCTAGCCTTTAGCCATAAAAGCGAAGCGGCTGTCAACAAGTTGACAGCCCGCTTCTATTGTAAATCTAAAAGTAAAAAATGTTCTATTTTCCGTTGACAGGGTTTTTTCTTTCATAGGTATTGTTATCAAAACTAATTTTATAGTTTGACTTAAACAGTTTACTCGGCTGATAATAATCCGTCGTAATCACCTGTGCTCCGCTTGCTTTTGCTTTTTCAAATCTCGAATAATCTTCATTTCTGGCCTCCATTGTATCTGCATCGGCTCTTGTTCTGATGATATAGCCTTGCTTTACCAGGCCGGCAATTTTCGGACTCGGATCATTCATAAATAAAACAGCAGATTCAGGGGTTCCTGGAGCTGAGTTTGTGAAAACCACTCTGCCTTTTAAAGACGGATGATTTTTTATATACAAATCTCTGTTTTCACTGTTGTTGTCCAGCACAAAAAGGAATTTTCCTTTGGCATCTTTTACTTTCGGCCAGTTTTTGTGTAATACCGCCTCATTCAACGTTAAATAGTTTCCTCTGATATCGTCCGGCGTAATGATTTTATTTTTACCCAGATAGTTTTTTAATTCATTGTCAAGATCATCAAATAGTTTTGAAGTGTAATGCTCCGGCTCTGTGCCAAACTGATTAGCTTTTCCGTCTTTAGGTTCGAGTGTAATAAAAACCGGATCATGATCAGGGTGTGCATCGGACCATTTTTTCAGATCTTTCAGGCAATCTTCCAATGTATAATATTGCGTCTGATAATCAATATCTGTAATATGGATCATTTTATATCCCGGTTTTTTCATTTTTCCTTCCGGATCGAAAGGTTGTGTTGTTTTTACCAGATCTAAAATCTTCGGATGAGCATATTTTCCTCCTTTACTATCTGCATATACATCTATTTCAAGATTTCTTAATCCCAGATCCAGCTGCTGAGGAATCGGGATATGCTCGTACTGAATTCTCGGAAGAAAATTCAGCGAATCCTTTTTAGACAGATAGCTGTAAACCTCCGGTAGAATTGCCTTTTTATAAGAATTGTGCGAACCAATCACCTGAATTTCATTGATCTTTAAATTGTTCAGATTCTGAGATTGCGCTCCAAAAAGGTTGAATGAAGATATATATAAACTTAAAAATACTGCCTTTTTCATGACTTCAATTTTTTGTAATCGCGAAATTAGGAAGTCTTTACCCAGATGTGTTTTACAGTATGTTAAGTGTTTTTTAAGATTATATGAATCTCAAAAACCATGTATTTATAAGTACCTGATAATGAAGAGTGTTTTATTTTCTCAAAAAGAGAGATTTATATTTTATTGATTTTATGATAATGTTATGTTAAAACAGATTCGGGTTAAACGTTTTTACTTTGCATCTGAAAAAATAAACACAAAAGATGAAAAAAATACCGCTGTTGCGGGAACAACAGCGGCTTTTTATTAAGCAAGCAAAATTTGACAATTACTTTACTTAATGATATGTACCACAAAATTAATTTTTTTAAATTTAAAAAGCTAATTCCGATTGCATTGATCTTTCTGGTTGCCAACCAGGCTCATGCAGCAGGATTTTCGAAACACGCTCCTATTTCTTTTCAGATTAAGGAAACGATCACCGGAAATGTAAAAGATCAGGAAGGCTCTGCCATAGAAGGCGCAAAAATTACTGTTGTAGAAACCGGAGAAACTGCGACTACCGATGCATCAGGAAATTTTACGGTTTCCGCCAATATCGGACAGACCTTATCTATTTCTTATGAAGGATATGCGGCACAGACTGTAAAAATTTCAGGAACAACAGTTTCTGTGAATCTTAAATCCAAAAAAGAGGCGACTTCTATTGAAGAAGTAACTCTGGTAGGTTATGGTTCCCAGAAAAAATCTGATGTAACGGGAGCAATCAGCCAGTTGAAGGCAGCCAATTTCAAAGAAGGAATGAATATTTCCGTGGATAACCTGATGCAGGGAAAGGTAGCGGGTGTACGTATTGTACAGACGAGCGGTGAACCGGGAGCAGGAGTGAATGTTTCGATTAGAGGTATCGGTTCCATCCGAAGCGGAAGTACCCCTCTATTCGTTGTAGATGGTGTTCCTTTAAACAATGATCCGGTAAGTGCATCGAGCCCTGATTTCGGGTTGGGAAACACAGCTGCAAAAAACCCACTGAACTTTTTAAATACAAGTGACATAGAATCGATCACTGTTTTAAAAGATGCTTCTGCAGCCGCAATCTATGGAGCAAGAGGATCAAATGGTGTTGTTTTGGTAACGACCAAAAGAGGAAAAAAGGGAGAACCTTTGTTTACGTATGATACCTATTTAGGTTTTTCTTCTGTGATCAAAAAATTAAATCTTTTAACAGCAGATGAATACAGAGCAGCCGGAATAGACAAATCTTACGATCATGGCGGAAATACAGACTGGCAGGATGAAATTTACAGAAATGCGGTTTCTTCCAACCATTCGGTTTCATTTTCAAAAGCTACAGATACAGGAAGCTATTTTGCATCCATTTCTCATATGGATCAGGACGGTATTGTACTGAACAGCAGCTTCAAAAGAACAACAGCCCGCATTAATGCAGAAGAATCTTTTCTTGATGATAAGCGATTAAGAGTTAAAGTAAACCTTACCGCGAGTGATATCAGAGAAACAGGAATTCCGAACGGAGGATCTGCAGGATCTGACGGACAACTGATTATCCACGCTTTGATGGCAAACCCTACCCGTTCTGTATATGATGAAAATGGAAATTATACCAATTTCAACATGAACGCTCATTATAATCCTTTGTATTTATTGAGTGTGTATCAGGATAAAACGAATACATTCCGCGTATTAGGAAATACAGAAGCTACCCTGAGAATTATACCGGGACTGAATTATAAATTCAATTTGGGAATCGACAGGAGTTTATCGGAAAGAAATACAACCATGTTCCCGAATATCACTGACAGAAGCCCAAAAGGAATCTATTCCCAGGCCAATCTGGATGCCTATAATATTCTTTTGGAGCATTACCTGACTTATGATTTCAGCTTAAGCAGACATAATTTCAACTGGTTAGCAGGTTTTTCTTATCAAAAATTCAAAGCAACAGCTACTTATTGGGGAGTAAGGAATTTCTTAGCTCAGGGAGCCGGAATTCCGCCTGAAATCAATCCAGGATACTCCGGAGATGTTTTTGTTCCACAGCCAGGAACAGATCAGGAGAATGAACTACAGTCATATTTCGGAAGGGTAAACTACAACTTTGATAAGAAATATTTCTTAACGGCTTCTTTAAGAGCAGACGGCTCTACCCGCTTCGGAGATAACAATAAATACGGATATTTCCCGTCAGTTGCTGCAGGCTGGACGATTTCCAATGAAAACTTTCTGAAAGGAAATTCGGTCATTAATGAATTAAAATTAAGAGCAAGCTGGGGGCAAACAGGTAATCAGGAAGTCCAGAACAAGATTACGAAGCAAAGTTATCTATTGTCACAGTCTGCAGGGTATTATTTATATGATAATTTAAATCTGATCAACGGAGTTACGGTCGTAAGAACGGCATTTCCTGATTTGAAATGGGAAACCGTAGAACAATCAAATATAGGATTAGATTTTAGCTTATGGAAGAATAAATTATACGGATCGTTGGAATATTACAATAAATCGACAAAAAATGCAATTTTGCGTATCCCATCCCCAGCCTTAAGCCCTACACCTTATATTTGGAGAAATTCCGACGGAACAATTAAAAATAAAGGTTTTGAATTCACTATCGGATCTGAAATTATCAAAAATGAAAACTTCACCTGGAATCTTGATGTAAATGGTGCTACAGTCAATAACAAAGTAGAAGGTTTACCTGTTTCAGAAATTTATTCAGGATCAGTATCAGGACCGGGACTTTCGGGGGTTACTGCCAATATATATAAAAACGGTTACCAGGCAGGGTCTTTCTATATGTATCATTATGTAGGAATTGATGCAAACGGCAAATATATTTATGAAGATGTAGACGGTGACGGAACGATTGGTCAGAAAGACAAAAAAATCTTTGAAGGACCTATTCCAAAATTTACTTTCGGAATCAACTCTTATATGAAATACAAGAAATTTGATTTTTCTTTCTCTTTCATCGGACAAACAGGAGGTTACCTGGTAAACAATACTGCGCTGGATCTAAATATCAACAATCTGGCTTCAGACCGAAACGTTTTGAAAAACTTCTATGATTCAGGAGCAAGTTTTACCAATCAACCGCAATTATCTTCTTTGTATCTTGAAAAATCAGACTTTATCCGCTTAAATAACGTAAGATTAGGCTATACTTTCGATATCAATCAGCTTAAATTTTTAAAAAGCATCAATCTTTATGTAAGTGCACAGAATTTATTAACAATTACAAGCTACACCGGTTACGATCCGCTTGTTGATACCAATAAACAAGTAGATGGAAACCAGTCGTTGGGAATCGACTACACGACGTATCCGTCCGCAAAAACTTTCATTTTGGGAGCTACTGTTAAATTTTAATTTAAAGAAATCATGAAATCAACATTTTTAAATATTAATAAAATCGTTTTATCCATAGCGGTGATGTCTCTAATAGGATGTACCAATCTGGATGAAAAATTACTTGATGAAGTTCCGAGTTCTATAGCTGCAGATCCTGAAGCTTCTTTGGCTGCGGCTTACGGACAGCTTGGTGACGGAACTTTTGTAGATCACGGAAGTGTATTCGCTTTACAGGAATATTCTACTGATGAAGCAATCTTACCTACCAGAGGAAGTGACTGGGGAGATGGTGGAAAATGGAGAGCGATGCACGAATTTACCTGGGATTCTAATAATGATGTGGTAAAGACTACTTTTAATCAATTGACATTAGGAATTACAAAATCTTTAACTGCTATCGGGAGTATCAACCAGAGTAATATCAGTAATAAAGCTTTATTCCTGGCAGAAGCAAAAGGATTACTGGCTTATTACACTTATACAACGATTGATCTTTTCGGACAGGCTCCTTACAGGGATCCTGATAATCTGAATGCTCCTATCCAAATCAAAAAAGCGGAAACTACGATTGATGCTTTGATTACAGAAGTTGAAGGGCTTATTCCCAATTTAGCAGATATTAAAACTCAGAATACCCACGCCGGAAGATTCACAAAACAGGCAGCCTACGCTTTATTGGCAGATATGTACCTGAACAGAGCGGTTTTGAAAAATAAAACGGCAGCTACGTTCAATTTTACAGAGCAGGCAATCAACGGAGGCGGAACAGATATGGATAAAGTGATTCAATATTCCAATCTGTTGATTAACGGAGGGCTTTTCAGCTTAGAATCCAATTACTTCCACAATTTTGATATCAATAATGACAATAGTAAGGAATTGATTTTTACGATTGTTCAAAAGAAAAATTCGCTTAGAAATGCGGATAATGACCTGGCTTATATGTCCATGGAAAGAATTCAGAAACCGTCGCCGGATAACAGAGGAACAAATGCCAATTGCATCACTCCTGAATTCTACTATTCATGGAACGGAAATCATGATGATCCCCGTTTTCAGAGAACTTATCAGTATGAAGACGGAACCTGGTTCAGAAATGACGGGACAGATATAAGCGTTCCTTCAACAAGCAAAGTGGAAGGAACAGGAAAACCATGGTTCCATTTCAACAGAGGCCTGCAGGTTGGTCAGCAATATGGCCCTAAAATTCTCGCCAACGGTAACTTTGATATGACTGCGGATGGAAGAATTAAAGTCTATAAATTATTCACAGAAAAAAATACTACTCTTGCTGCAGATTTTACACCGGAACTTAATTTTGACAATCCTGCGGAAGCTGTTTTTACGCAGGCTCAGATCAACAGAGGGGTAAGAAACTTCAAGTTTGAATTTGATCCTGGTTACGGAAACAACGGAACAAGCGGAATGGATGTACCTTTATATAGACTAGGAACCATTTATATGATGAGAGCAGAGGCTTATTTCAGAAGCGGAAATGTTGCAGCGGCTTTAGCAGACGTTAATAAATTAAGAACAAGCAGAACGAATGATGCTTTAAAGAATAATACACCGGGTGTTGCTCTTACATCTCTGGATGCCAATACATTATTTAAAGAATCAGGATATGAGCTTTATTGGGAAATGTACAGAAGAAAAGCCATGATCAGATTCGGAAAATTTGATCTTGCAGGAACAGCAAAACCCGCGACTCAGCCCTACAGAAGAATTTTCCCGATTCCACAGGCAACTCTTGATGCTTCTAAAGAATTCACCCAAAACCCGGGCTATTAATTTCTTCTTATCAGATTAATTTCTTTTCGTAGAAAGTGACTGTCTTCCTAGGCAGTCACTTTTTGTTCAAAGATTACTCGAAACTGTTTTACACAAAATAAAATCCTGAAAATGGCTAATTTTCAGGATTTAAATTCTATAATGCTTTAATCTTTATACTAATTATAAAAACTAGTAAGTCTGAAGCATAGAAGTCGTTAATGTAGATTGTGACATTGCATTATTTAAATTGGATGTGTCAACAGGTCTTCCAATACCTAACGTTGACAAACTACTTCCTGAACCTAAGTTTCTATTTGTACAAGCAGCTTTTACTACATATGAACCAGCCGCTAAAGCATCTAGCGTAACATTCAAATTATAAACTCTGTAACTACCTGGAATTCCGCGAACAACATCATTTCGTACAGCTTTTAAAACTCCTTGAGCACCATCCTTCTCTACGAAAATACCACATGCATAACTCGCCGATCCTGATGTCCAAGATAAACCTGCAGGTTTGGCTATTTGAACGGTAGTCTGAAAAGATAATATTGCTTTAGACTTATTATCTGTACGAGTCACTACAAAACTGTCTGTTATCCCTGGAATGTACGTCCAATTAGCAGAAGAATATGGAAAATCCATAGTATAAATTCCTGTACTTCCAGATTCGGTAAATTGTATTCCAACATTATCCTTTACTGTATTCAAATAATATAATGAAAGACTTCCCGTACCATTAGCTATTTGAAAAGTTTTCCAGGTATCAGACGTTGGACCCTCTACAGAAAATATTTGTCCTGAAGTTCCTTCAGCCCCTGTTGTATTGGGAGTTCCTCCTGTTCGAATCTCTTTTCTAATATTTAATGCACCATTAACATCAAGGGTTTTTGCCGGAGTATTGGTATTGATCCCTACCTGAGCATTACAAATTGCTGCAAAAAAAACTCCTATAATATAAATATTTTTCATTTTTATGGATTTACTATTGGTGAAAAATTCTGTGGAATTTCATAAACATCAACTTTCAGAGAAGATTGTGTCATAAAATTATTTAAATTGCTTACAGACGTGGTTGCAGGCACTCCAATACCCAAAGTTAGTCCCGCTACAGGATTAGTTAGCCTGGTACAAGCAACACCAACTGAATGTGTACCTGGTACAAGATTTTCAGCTCCACCAATCTGGGTATGAGTTATAAATGTACTGCTATTAGGACTCGGCGTAATTCTGTTGATTCTGATACTTTTTAATAATCCATCGACAAAAATACCACATGCAAATTTAATATTTGACCCATCTCCTCCTCCATTATTTTGTTGTACTACAGTTTCGAAAAGCAGATATGTACTATTTTGAGTACTATTTACCGTAAAATTTTGAGACAAACCCGATATAGTCTTAAAATTCTTTCCTGGTACAGTTAATGATGTAAGTGGCGTATCCTGAGCGAAGTCTGTTGCCGGTATTATACCTGTTGCCGTTTCTGCATTAGTAAATGTAATTCCCTGGCCTGTTGTACCGGAAGGCCCTTGATTGGTTGCCGTTGAAGTACTTAAATCCCGAAAAGAATCATTGAATATAAGATAATACTTATTGGTTAAATATTCTGGGATTCTGAAAGTCTTCCATGTAGGTGGATTGTTGGGACCGCGAGAAACCAAAACCTGACCTGCATTTCCAGGAACAAGCGTTCCTGTATCATTATCTAAATATAATTTTTTCCCTATATTGATGTCTCCATTTACATCGAGATTGTTTCTGGGATTTGTTGTAGCTACTCCAACATTGCCTTGTGCACATAATAAAGTTGAGATCAGAGTAATTGAAAATATTAATGTTTTTTTCATAATTCTAATGGGTATAGGTAACAAGTTCTGCAATATCGATTTTAAGTAAAGATCTCAAACTAAAAGCATTTGAAGAAGTATTAGTCAAAATTGGCGTAGGACCATAATTAGGAATATTCACACCAATTCTAAAATAATTGTTGGCTACATCCGAGGAAAAAATTTTTCTACACGCAACATCTATCATATAATTACCTGTGGCAACATTTTCCTCTGTATAATTTAATGTAAAGATACTTTGCGTTGGTGCAGTATCAACTGCTGCAATACCATCTGGTCTTAATGCGACAAGCTTATTATTCTTAAAAATACCACAAATAAAATCCACAGAAGAACCTGAACCGGCTACTTTATTAACTAACTCTACTCCTGTCTGAACCTGATACGTTACCTTATTCTGAGAAGCCTTAATTTCCACCGGAATACTCAAATCCGTTATTTTAGCCCATTTTGCCGGATCAAAATCTTCATTAAGATTACTCGTTACGGGAGAAGAAGCCGCTACATTATTCGACAAAGTGGTAATACCGGTTTGATCCGTTTTTAGGTAAGTATTAATCAGCTTATATTGAGAATTTTCCATAAAGGGAATATTTGCATACCTCCAAACCGGCGACTGTCCGGCTCCCCTCGAAACTAAAACCTGATCCACACTACCCGTATCACCATTTACAATATCCGTTCCCCCCACACTTAGTGCTTTTCTTAATGCTAAATCTCCATTCACGTCTAACGTAGATTTAGGTGTCGCTGTATTAATCCCCACTTGAGAAAACATTTTCATAAACGTCAGAAAAGTAAGCATTAATGTGCCTGTGTACTTCATAAAATTAGCTATATTTTTAAATTAGTAGAATTTGAGTATTTAAAGAAAAGAGTATAAAATGTTTACAATTCAGCTTTTATCGCATATAATATTTTAACAATATTCATATTTTGGATTCATGTATTTAACTACGCGGCTAAAGAGTTATAATATTTTTATCTTATAATTGATTTGTATTTAAATTGATAATATGTTGATTTTTTTGCAAGTAAATCATCAAATCAGAATATAGAAAAATCACAAAATTGAGAATAAAATTAAACATATAATATTTTTCCAAATAGAAACAAATCAACAATGTTGGTTAAAAAATTTCACAAATATAACTAATTTATACATTTATTTTATTATATTAATAAAAAACATTAAAAAAAAATAAACATAAATCATATTAATGTGAAAAAAATCAAACATTAAAAAAATATAAAATCAATAACTAAAATAATTTATTATTGATAAAAATTCATTAATAAATATTTATACAAATCGAATTTTTATACTTTGAATGAAAAAACAAATTTCAATCAACCTACAAAAACCGGCTGTATTTAATCGTTTTTAAATAGTTGCATAATAAATTGGAAGCTTATGTGTCTTTAAATCCGGTCTGTCCAAGAACTATTAGAGAAACAAAATGGCATTTGTAGAAATGTGCCAAGTATATCCAGTATCAAAAATTTCATTACATGGGTCGTTTGGATTATCTAGTGAATATCAAAGATCCTTAAATCACCAAAGTTTACATAAAAACAATAACTTAACTAAATGAAATATTTAGAAAAATTCAAGGATTACTACCGTTGGATATTTATAGATTATTATTCCTGGACTTTTAAAAGGAAAGCATTCTTTTTTATCAATTGAAATAAATATTTTAAAATATTCATCCATAACAGCTTGAATGTTTGTTCATTGTGTGATAACTTTAATTGATTAAATAATTTACTTTTTGTTACCACTTTTTGCAAGATGTACAATCGTTAGACTGCCTATTGGTCAGGTTTTTCTGAGTTTTCATGTCCCATTTTCCAATTTTAAGGATAGGTCACAAAATAGGTCATATAAATCGTGACCTATTTTGATTTTTTTGATACTCGCGCTAAAACAAAAAACGCTGTAAACATAAATGTTTACAGCGTTTTAGCTTATTTTGGTCTCTAACCTGGCGGAGAGTGAGGGATTCGAACCCCCGGACCTGTTACAGTCAACAGTTTTCAAGACTGCCGCAATCGACCACTCTGCCAACTCTCCCTAAACTCCGATTCTATCGTCGTTTTCAGTGGTGCAAAGATAGAATTATTTTTATAATTGACAAAATTATTTTTTAGCCAATCATAAAAAAACATTTATAGTCTTATATTTCAGGGTAAAAATTATTTAATTTAATTTATTTTCTATTTACGGAAAGGTCATTTTATTTTACTTTTCAGGAATTTCAATTTTTCCGAGCAGCAGTCTGTAATTATTTAATTGTCGTTTAATCATATTAACATCTGCTTTGAAAAAATCCGAACCTGAAAAAAGTTCCTCATAATAGGCAATTCCATTAAAAAGATTCTCTTTAAAAGTTTTCCATTTCTTAATTTGGGAATTATTAATTTTTTCAGCAGCACCAATAATATCATTTTTCAGGTAATCAGCATATAACTTCAATTCACTGATGAACATATTCGGTCGATTGGGATAGGAAAGAATATTATTACTTCCATAAATATGCTGCACCATTTCTGAAAGGGAGACTTCTTTATCAAAGAAAGCAAGGTTAGGTCCCGGACAAATTACAACGCCTTGCTTTTCCCCTTTCATTTCTAAATTTTGCTCCATATAGGCCGAATTTACCAATCCTACACAAAGACAGGCCTTTTCTGTAATTTCTTCTTTCTTTTTCTGAAACTGATTTTCTGTCAATTGCTCTTTTTCCTGCTCCAGCTTTCCAAGCTTAATTTCCTGATATTTTTTAGAAGCCGTACAAATTCCTTTTGATGAATATTCTTTACTTAATGCCAATAGCTTTTTCGGACACGAACTTCCGAAGCGATTCATGGATTCTTTGTTTCGCCTAAACATTTCGTTTGAAGTTCCTCTCACTGTATTAAAGGGTACTCCCAAAGGGGAAATATTACTCAAGTAAAAATCATTTTCCGTAGATTTTATTAGTAATTCACGGGTTTCAGCATCCACTGAAGTGGCTTCAGGAACCAAAAGAAACGGCGATCCCCAACCAACGCTATCGACCTGATAAGTTTTCAAAAGAAACTCATGTTCTTCATAGGTTCCTACTCCACCCTGAACAGTAATTTTCATTTCTAAAGGTTCAGCAACTGAATATTTTCCTTTTTGATCCAAAGCTTTTACCATCAAAGAATGAGCGGATTCTATCAGCTCGCGTTTTCTCTGCTTGAATTCTTCCATAATCGGTCCCAACAACAATCCTTCCGTAGCAAAAGCATGTCCGCCACAATTTAAACCTGATTCTATCCTGTATTCCGAAACCCAAAGTCCTTTTTTAGCTAAAAAATTCCCCTGAATCATCGCCGAACGGAAATCACTGACTTTCAGAATGATTTTCTTTTTCAGACACCCATTTCCGTCAGGAAAAAAATCATCAAATTCTTCAATATAACTGTACAAACGGGGATTCATTCCGGCAGAAAGCACCATTGAGGAAGATAATTTACTATTTGCAAAGCCTCTTAATGAAGCATGAGCATCATTATACATTGCAGGCAATTGTTCATTCTTATGAAAATTATCCTTATCGACCTTCGTCATAATATTAACATCGATATTACCGGGAGAAAGATGAGTTTCAATGAAATGTCTAACAGAAGAAGTAACTTCATCCTTTTGAGTAAGAAAGTTCTGCAAACCGGTTTTCAACTCTGAAGCGCCGGGAAGCATTTCCATAAAATCTTTCAAAGCGGTTTTATTTTTCGAAATCTCTTCTTTAAAAGCTTCAAACTTTTTGTTTACGATATCATCCATCATGTCCAGATAGTCGGTAATTCTCCTGGCACGATAATCATCAATCTTCGTTGAAATACCAGAATATTTCAGATTGAACTTCTTGCTGTAAAAGTTTTTCATTCTTTCTATAATCTCATCATCAATTATAGAAACTACGGAAGAAATTCCGTACTGTGCTACACGAATAGGACTGTCTATTGTGTACGCCAATCCCATCACGGGAATATGGAAATTGTGTAAAGGTTTTTTGATCATTTTTTATATTGATTAAAATAATGTCTTCACCTTAAATTCCCATCAACTTAATTTCACTCCTGCAAAAGTATCAGTTTCAATTTAATTATGCCTAAAATAATAAATCAATTTTCCAAATATGTTCAAGATCATCTTTATTCATACGAAATCGTTTTATAAAAAATTAACAATAGCTTAATTTTAACCCTAAAAATATCTCTCCACCGTAACTAATCATTAAAACAATCTTAAAGTTATCTTCAACCTTTTTTCTAAACAAGCATTTAATTTTGTCCGAATTAAATCTAAAAAAAGTGAAGAAAGTTTTTACCTCGATTCTCCTGTGTGCCTCTATTTATTTTTATGCACAAAAAGGTAGTGTTTCGGGAAATATTAATGATGAGTCTAAAATAGCTCTTCCAGGAGCAAAAATCTCCCTGATTCCAGGAAATATTTATACTACTTCAGACGACCATGGAAATTTTGTGTTTCTCAATGTTCCGGCAGGAAATTATACCATGAAAATCGATTATCTTGGTTATGGAGTCCACGAATACAGCGTCACCGTAGAGTCTGATAAAAATACCCAACAAAATATTGTTTTTGCGAGAAAAGAGACAACCATTGAAGAAGTAGTTGTAGCCGGAGCTACCTTAAAAAATCAGGCAAGAGCCTTAAATAAGCAAAAAAACAACGCCAATATCACCAATGTTATTTCATCTGATCAGATCGGTCGTTTTCCGGATGCCAATATAGGTGATGCCTTAAAGCGTGTTCCCGGAATTACGATTCAAAACGATCAGGGGGAAGCACGGAATCTGATCATCAGAGGTCTCGCTCCGAATTTAAACTCGGTAACTTTAAATGGCGACAGAATTCCTTCTGCAGAGGGAGATAACAGAAATGTTCAGATGGATTTGATTCCTTCTGATATGATTTCCACCATTGAGGTAAATAAAACCTTGACTCCCGATATGGATGCTGATGCGATCGGAGGTTCTGTGAATCTTATTACAAGAGCTTCTCCAAACGGAAAGAGGATCTCAGCAACGGTTGCCGGGGGTTACAGCCCAATTCGTGAAAAAGGAAATTATACTGCAGGATTGGTCTATGGAGATCGTTTTCTGAATAAAAAGTTAGGTGCTGTTTTCAGCTTTTCCTATAACAACAACAATTTTGGTTCAGACAACATAGAGCCCACATGGAGCCTTGCCAAAGATGCTGCGCAAACGGCGTACGTGAGCAAAATGGGAATCCGTTACTACAACGAGCACCGTATAAGACATAGTTTTGACCTGAATATGGATTATGAATTCAATTCAAAAAACAAAATATATGCTTCTGCAATGTACAATTTCAGAAATGATAAGGAAAACCGTTATGCTTTAGGCTACAAAATAAAACCTGTTTACAGCTCAGACAAGGCAACGATTGAGGATTGGGAAGGAAGCATCACAAGACAGGATAAAGCTGGAGATTACAATAATGACAACACCCGTCTGGAAAGGCAGAAGGTTCAGAACTATGCCTTAAGAGGAGAACATCTTCTAGGTTCAAAAATTGATCTGGACTGGGCAATGAATTATGCTATAGCCAGTGAAAAGAAACCACACGAAAGGTATATTGAATTTGAAAATGAAGATCTAAGCTTTTCATCAAATCTGATCGATCCGAGAAAACCGATGATTCTTCCGATTTCTCCTGATAATCTGGGAGACTATCAATTGAGCGATCTTTCAGATTCTAACAGTTTTACTCAGGAAAAAGAATTCGGTGCAAAGGTTAATTTACGTTTTCCGTTCTCTGTAATTGAAGATCAGAAAGGTAGACTTCGCGCAGGGGCGCGTTTAAGGCTAAAAACCAAAGAACGAGAGAATGATTATTTTGCTTTCGAACCAATCAATGATATGGGAAGTTTACTTAATGTTCCTACTACTTATTTCAACGGGCAAAACTTCCAGCCGGGAAATTATGTTCCGGGAACATTTGTAAGTACTTCTTATCTGGGAAGTTTAGATTTATTTAATCCTAATTTATTCAATTCAGAATCAAAACCTGAAGAATTCCTTTCGAGCAACTATAACGCAAAAGAAAATATTTATGCAGGATATATCCGTTGGGATCAGGATTTCAGCGATAAGTTTTCAATGATTGTCGGAGCACGCGTGGAAACGACAAGAATCAATTATACCGGAAATTATGTTATGGATGAAGAGGAATTGGCGGGAAAAATCACCAATACCAACACTTACACCAATATTCTTCCAAATGTCTCGTTTAAATATGTTCCTGTTCAGAATCTAATACTTCGCGGAGCATTCACCACCGCTTTAGCCCGTCCTAATTATTATGCACTAGTTCCTTATCTTAATGTCATTTCAGGAGATGAAACTATTTCTGCAGGAAATCCGAATTTGAAGGCTACCTATGCTTATAATTTCGATTTTATGGCTGAAAAATACTTCAAATCGGTAGGTATTCTTTCCGGAGGCGTATTTTATAAAAATTTAAAGGATTTTATTTATACCTATTCAAGAAAAAATTATTCTGCAACCGATTTTGCCGGTGATTTTGCCGGACAAACCAATCCTATTCCTGCCGGTGAAAACAACTGGAGCTTTACTCAGCAAAGGAACGGTAATAATGTAGACCTTTACGGTTTTGAAGTGGCTTTGCAAAGACAGCTTGATTTCATTCCGGGAACATTCTGGAAAGGATTGGGAATTTACGTAAACTATACTTACACCCATTCAAAAGCAAAAGGAATCACCAATGAAGAGGGCATTGAAAGAACCGATGTGGGACTTCCGGGAACCGCACCACACATGTTCAACGGATCTCTTTCCTGGGAAAACAAACGTTTTTCTGCGAGAATTTCTATGAATTATGCTTCTCATTATATTGATGAATTGGGTGGAAACGCATTTGAAGACCGTTATTATGATAAACAATTCTTCCTGGATGCCAATGCTTCTTATAAAATTACAAGTCAGCTGAGATTTTTTGCCGAAGCCAATAACTTAACCAATCAGCCTTTGAGATATTATCAGGGAATTCAGGACAGAACGGCGCAGGTTGAATATTACAGACCAAAGTTTAATTTTGGAGTCAAGTTTGATTTTTAATTGACTTGTAATAGTAATACCTAAATGAACATTTTAATTGTCACTTTTTAACGAAGGAAGAATCTCTACCTATTACAATAGATTCTTCACAGCATTTCATTTCGTTCAGAATGGCAGCTAGCTGCTAAAATCATGAAATTTTACAGTTAAACAATGTAAACATATTTTAAAGTTTAAATGAAAAAAATAAATTATATCGTAGCCTCATCTATTTTGTCTTTTGTTCTGAATTGTGCGGAGCAAGGTCAGTTAGGAAAAAAGCTGCAACCGACTGTTGTTACAGAAACCGTTCTGTACGACACAGACGATCCTGCAATATGGATCAATCCTGAAGATGCATCAAAAAGCATCATCATAGGAACAGATAAAGATACCAATGGTGGATTGTATGCTTTTAATCTGGATGGAAAAATCATTCATAAAGTTTTAGGATTAAAACGTCCCAATAATGTTGATATCGAATATGGTTTTGAATTGAACGGAAAGAAAATCGATCTTGCGGCAACCACTGAAAGAGAAACAAACAAAATAAAATTATATGCTCTTCCGGATTTAAAAGAAGTGGGAGAAATCTCTGTATTTGATGGCGAAACCGAACGTGGTCCGATGGGAATCTCAATGTATAAAAATCCTCAGACAGGAGAAATCTTTGCAGTTGTCGGAAGAAAATCAGGACCTAAAGACGGTTACCTCTGGCAATATAAATTGGTTGGAAAAGACGGAAAAATCGACGGAGAAGTAGTAAGAAATTTCGGAAAATACAGTGGTTTAAAAGAAATCGAAAGCATCGCTGTTGATGATGAAATGGGATACATTTATTATTCTGATGAAATGTTTGGAATTCACCAATATTATGCTGATCCGTCAAAAGGAAATGCAGAACTGGCAGTTTTCGGAAAAGGTGATTTCAAATCTGATGTTGAGGGAATCTCGATCTATCCTACTTCTTCAGATACAGGGTATATTTTGGTTTCTAATCAGCAGAAAGATACTTTTAATGTCTATTTAAGAGAAAATCCTTCGAAAGGAAGAATTTCTGAAATACCGGTTTCTACAAGAGAAAGTGATGGTTCAGAAGTTACGAATGTCGATCTTGGCCCGAAATTTCCAAAAGGAATTTTTGTAGCCATGAGTAATGGCAAGGTCTTTCATATATATGACTGGAGGATGGTTGAGAAAAAAATTAAAGACAATATGAAATAATCAAAATTCACTTATTATATTCTATCGAAGCCACTGCAATTTTTAATTGTGGTGGTTTTATTTTAATACATTTTCCAACTAAAAATAGCACTTCCAGGCGATATCCTACCACGAAAGGATTGAGGTTGACGAAATTCATGAAACAATAAACAGAAACTTAAAAATTTGGTAAATCTTCGTTTTGAGATTCAAAATATTTCAAACCTTTATGAAACTTATATTGTACATATTTTTGCATAAAAACAAATCTCAAAATATTGAAATATTTTATTTTATTTATATATTTGTTACACTACCCTACTAAACGAGAAAAATCTTAATCAGGCTCCACTACACGACAATTAGTGTATGGAGCATATTCTCTATATTAATAAATCATTACTAATTAGCATTTATCATTAACAATATAACATAAATAAATATTTTTATACCTGTTATATTATTCACTATTTTTTGAAAAAGTAATTTATTTTATTTAAAAAAACCTTTTATATTAAGCATTAATATAAAGATAACAGAAAATTAATTTTCCACCATATAAACAACCTTATTAAATTCATAGTAAAGGAAAAATATAATATATTGATTTCAAACCAGTTAAACAAACAACCTTTTTATATTAAAAAATTATTACTAAATATCGTTTATCATTAAAAATATCATAAAATTTAACTATTTTTATCTCTTCATAATGAACTATTAATTTTTATACTGATAAATTTTGATGTTATTTATGAAATTCCCCTTCCATCATTTCAATATCAACAAAATGAAAAACTTAACCATTATCGGATTGACTCCTTTTGAAAAACCGGATGTTAATCTTATCATTAAACTCTATGAAGCAAATGCGTTCCCTGTCTTAAGCTTAGGACATGAGTTAATGATTGCTCAGCAATCACTTGATCTCCTTGATCAAAAAGATATATCTCATTATGGTATTCATATTTCAAATGAAAAATCCACATCACTCAAAATTCCGGAAAAAGTACAATTTGTCATTCAACCGATTCAAATTCCAACAAATCCTTTCTGGGAATTACCGGTCATTTATCAGGTTAGCAGCTTAGAAGAAGCTAAGGAGGCTAGGCAACTAGGTGCAAAAGGTATCATCATTAAAGGAAACGAAGCGGGTGGATTAACCGGCTATGAATCGACATTTATATTATTCCAACGTGTCATTAAAGAAATCCAGAATATTCCTGTCTGGGTACAGGGCGGAATAGGTCTTCATACCGCTGCTGCTGCAAAATCTTTGGGAGCGACAGGAGTTGTCCTTGACAGCCAACTTGCATTATTTCCCGAGAGTTCTGTTCCTCAAGATATCAAAGATATATGTTCAAAATTGAATGGAACAGAAACCAAGATTATTGCCGATCATCGTGTTTTGGTAAGACCAAATTCTCCAGCGTTACCTGAAAATATCAATGCTGAAGATCTTGAACAATACTTTAACGATCTTGATATCAGCAAGAGCTATATTCCTATGGGACAGGACATTTCTTTAGCAGTTGATCTTTATGAGGATTTCAAAACGCTGAAAAAATTAATTTTCGGATTCAAAGAAGCAATGTATGGTCATCTGAAACAGGCAAAAGCTCTTCAGGTAATTGATCAGGACAATATTTTAGCAAAAGACCTTAACCTACGATACCCAATTGCACAGGGACCAATGACTCGAGTGAGTGATGTTCCTTCATTTGCCAATGCTGTAGCAGAAGCCGGAGCCTTACCCTTTGTCGCTTTATCTTTATTGAAAGGAGAACAAGCCAAAGCTTTGGTAATGGAAACTAAAAAACTGGCTGGCGAAAAAACATGGGGAGTTGGAATCTTAGGATTTGCACCTCAAGAACTTAGAGAAGAGCAGACATCTTATATACTGGAAGCTAAACCTCCCGTAGTTCTGATTGCCGGAGGAAGACCTGCACAGGCAAAAATATTTGAAAAAGCTGGAATTAAAACTTTTCTTCACGTTCCTTCTCCCGCTCTGTTAGATATTTTCTTAAAAGAAGGAGCTACAAATTTTATATTTGAAGGACGCGAATGTGGAGGTCATGTTGGTCCGCTTTCAAGCATGGTTCTTTGGGAAAAACAAATTGAACGAATCTTAAAAGAAGATCATCCAGAAAATATCAGCGTATTTTTTGCAGGAGGAATTCATGATGATTTTTCAACAGCGTTTGTTTCCATTATGGCAGCTCCATTAGCTGCAAGAGGCGTAAAAGTTGGGGTATTAATGGGAACTGCCTATCTGTACACAAAAGAAGCAGTTGCTTGTGGAGCGATTCAGGAGGAATTCCAATTACAAGCTATGCAGGCAAAGGAAACCGTTTTATTAGAAACCGCACCCGGACATGAAACACGTTGCTTAGATACAGCATTTGCCCAACATTTTCATACCGAAAAAGCAAAACTTTTAGAAGCTGGAACAGACAAAAAAGAAGTTTGGGAGAAACTAGAAAAATTAAATGTAGGTCGTTTAAGAATTGCTGCGAAAGGTGTAGAACGCCAAGGCGATCAATTAATAAGCATTCCTAAAGAAGATCAACTGGATCTTGGAATGTACATGATCGGACAAGTGGCAACAATGCACAACAAAGTAATTACGCTTGATGAACTTCATCAAAATGTTGCAATAAACAATTATGAATATATTAAAAAGGCTGAACTATCAGAAGAACCAACCTCAACAGAAAAACCTTTAGACATCGCCATTGTCGGTATGGAATGTATTTTCCCTGACGCAAAAAATTTAGAAGAGTACTGGCGTAATATTATTTTAGGAAAAGACAGCATAACAGAAGTTCCCGATGAAAGATGGAATAAAGATCTTTATTACCACCCGGATTCCAACGAATCTGACGTATCGCATTCAAAATGGGGCGGATTTATTCCGAAAATTGATTTCGATCCTTTGGCATTTGGTATTCCGCCACAATCTCTCGCTGCGATTGAACCTACACAATTGTTGACGCTATTGGTAGCAAAACGTGCCATGGAAGATGCAGGATATGGCGATAAACATGTCAACAGAGAAAATATTTCTGTAATTATCGGCGCTGAAGGTGGAAATGATCTTGCCAACAGCTATAGTTTCAGAGGATTTTACAAGCAGGTTTTCGGAGAACTTCATGAAGAAGTAAAAGAAGCCTTCCCAAATACGACAGAAGATTCTTTCCCAGGAATTTTGGCGAATGTTATCGCAGGAAGAATTACCAACCGTTTAGACTTAGGCGGAAGGAATTATACCGTAGATGCAGCTTGTGCTTCTTCTTTGGCAGCTCTTGAACTTGCTTGTCAGGAACTTGTTTTAGGCAAATCAGATATGGTTTTGGCCGGTGGAGCTGATTTACATAACGGAATCAATGATTACCTGATGTTCTCCAGCACACACGCCCTTTCCAGAAAAGGCAGATGCGCGACATTCGACAGTGAGGCAGATGGAATTGCTTTGGGAGAAGGTGTGGCCATTTTAGTTTTAAAGAGATATGAAGATGCTGTAAAAGATGGCGACCGTATTTATTCAGTAATAAAAGGTGTTGGCGGTTCAAGTGACGGAAAAGCGCTTGGTCTTACTGCACCAAGAAAAATCGGTCAGGTTCGTGCGTTGGAAAGAGCATATAGTCAAGCCGGAATCAGTGCTGCATCGGTTGGGTTGGTTGAAGCTCACGGCACCGGAACTGTAGTGGGAGATAAAACCGAATTGAGCGCATTGACAAATTTATTCAGCCGTTCTGGAGCTTTGCCGGGACAGACGCATTTAGGTTCTGTAAAAACACAGATCGGGCATACAAAATGTGCAGCAGGATTGGCAGGATTGATTAAAGCTTCTTTGGCAGTATATCATGGTGTAAAACCTCCTACTCTTCATCTTCAAAAACCTAATGCTTATTATAATGCAGAAACAAGTCCTTTTGCTTTCAATGCAGAAAGTGGATTGTGGAGCGAGAAAAACCGATATGCAGGAATCAGTGCATTTGGTTTTGGGGGAACTAATTTCCATACCGTTATCGCCAATCATCCTAAGGAAGACGATTCTGCAGTATTGCAGTCTTGGCCTTCGGAATTGTTTGTATTCCGTGGAGATACTTATGATGAGGCTAAAATTCAATTAAATCAAATCAAATCTTTACTTGAAGTTAATGACAGTATTGCATTAAAAAATATTGCTTATAGTTTAGCTATAAGTTCAGAAAAACAGGTTCAGTTAAGCATTGTTGCGGACACAGCCGAACATTTAATGATGAACATCGAATTAGCTTTATCAGGAATCGAAAGCAAAGACACCTTCACCGTTAATAAAAAGGAAGGAAAAGTCGCATTCCTGTTTCCTGGACAAGGCAGTCAGCGCATCAACATGGCTCGTGATTTATTTGTTGCTTTCCCCGAAATGCGAAAACTGATCGATTCTCATTCTGAACTGGAGAAAATAATTTTCCCTTCGAAAACTTTTGATGAAGCGACTTTAAAACAGCAGAAAGAAACGATAAAAGACACCCGTTTAGCACAGCCATTATTAGGAATTGTTGATTTGGGATTGGCTAAATTTCTTCAATCCATCGGTATTGTTCCGGACATGTTGGCAGGTCACAGCTACGGAGAATTGCCTGCTTTATGTTTTGCGGGTGTATTTGAAGAAGAAAAACTTGTTGATTTAAGTATTCAGAGAGCGCAGTCAATTTTAAATTCTGTTGAAGGAGGAGATCCCGGTTCTATGATCGCAGTAAGCGCAACAAAAGAAAACTTACAGCCAATTCTAGCACAGGTTGAAGGTTGTTATCCTGTAAATTACAATGCTCCGACTCAATGTGTGGTCGCAGGAAGTACAGAAGCGATCAATAAATTGATGGAAGTTCTTAAGCAGGAACGTATTTCTGCCAAAAAATTAGAAGTTGCATGTGCTTTCCACAGTCCATTATTGGCGAAATCTAAAGGATTATATCAAACTGTTTTACAAGACGTTCCATTTAATGAAATGCAGATTCCGGTTTGGTCAAATACGACAGCAGAAATCTATCCGACAAACGCTTCAGAGATTAAGGAAAGACTAACCGATCATTTGGTACAACCTGTAAGATTCGTTGAACAGCTTCAGGCAATGTATAATGATGGCGCAAGAATATTCATCGAAGTCGGACCTGGAAAAGTATTAACGGGATTAACAAAATCCTGTTTGGAAAAAGATCAGTTAACATTGTTTGTTGAAGATAACAACACGAACAAACTGACGCATCTTCTTTCAGCACTTGCTCAATATTTGGGTACTGGTCGAAATTTCAATATCGCTAAACTTTTCGATGGTCGTAATGCTAAACTAATTCAAATCGATCAGCCGGAGATATACAAAAAAAGTCCTGCGATCTGGCGTGTAAACGGACAAGCTGCTCATCCAACGACAGGCTCACTGCCTGTAAACGGTGCATTACCAATCATAAATCCTATTCAAATGAACAACTTTACAAATAATACTCAAGTCTCTGTAACTGAAAGCCAGTCTAATACTGAGCGTATGTTACAGGAATATTTAAATAGTATGAAATTAATGATACAGGCGCAACGCGATGTGATGCTTACCTTCCTTGGACAAAATCCTCAGGTAAATCAAGCTCCTGTTGTTTATACTTCACCAGTTCCGGTACATTCAAATAATCAAGGTTCTGTTATATCTTCTCCACAAGGTGATGGTGCTGAAAAATCTGTTATCATTCCAACAAAACAAGCTCCGACAAAGGATATTAAAACTCTGTTATTGCAAGTTGTAAGCGATAAAACAGGGTATCCTCAAGAAATGCTGGGCATGGAAATGGATCTGGAAGCAGATCTAAGCATCGATTCCATTAAAAGAGTTGAGATCATTGGTACGCTGAAAAACGAATTAGGCACTCTATCTGGTAACAGTGCAAATGAAGATACAATCATGGAGCAATTAGCTTCTATTAAAACTTTAAGTAGTTTAGTTTCATGGCTTACAGAATACACAGGAAATTCCGCAGTTGCAGAAAAAATTGAAATAACGGAAACTTTAGCTTCAGCAACACAAAATCAATCAACATTCTCTCTTGAAGAGCTGCAGACGGCAATTTTGGATATTGTAAGTGAAAAAACAGGTTATCCGAAAGAAATGTTAGGTTTAGACCTTGATTTAGAGGCAGATTTAAGTATTGATTCCATCAAACGTATGGAAATTATCGGAGATCTTAAAACAAAGATCGGATTTGGTCAGGATTTGGAAAAAGCCGATGATTTAATGGAAAAATTGGCAGCCATCAAAACATTACGCGGATTAGCTTCCTGGATTAATGAAATGAGCGGTGAAGCAAACGAAGTAAGTACTCCAGAAGTGGAACAAAGCCCATTATCACGTCTTCGTTTTGATTTGACACCGACTGATGTTTCTTTAAATGAAAACACCGAAACACTTCAGGGAAAGCGTTTTGCCATCACTCAGGACAACAGCAAACAGACCATTGATATCAAAAATGAGCTTGAAAAACATGGTGCGATTGCAGAATTGGTAGATACAGATAAGGATTTGACGGATTTTGACGGATTGATTATTCTCGATCTGTTCTCATCTCCCGTGAAGCACAACATCATCGATCATGTCGATATGATTAAAAAAATGGATCTTGATAAAGCGAAATGGATCTATCTGATTTCAGACACTCCGGCTCATGTTCAGGAATTGACGGATACTACCCTTTTGCGTCATTATAAAGGACATCCGGGACTTTTCAAAAGTTTAGCCCGTGAGTTTGAACAGACGAATTGCAGATTAATCAGTCTGAGTTCTCCTCAACAAATCGATCAGATTGCAGAAATTACGTTAAAAGAAATATTATCTACCGATAATCCTTCTGAAGTTATTTACAAAAACGATCAGAGACATAAAGTGAATATCATCCCATCACCGTTGTCAACAGGTTTAAGTGAAGCACAAATCCAACTGGATCAGGAATCTGTTGTTCTTGTTCTTGGAGGTGCACAGGGAATCACTTCCGAACTGGTAAAACACATGTCACAGGCTTATCCTTGTACGTATGTTTTGGTCGGAAGATCGGCTGATCCGAGAGATGAAGCATCTAATGTAAAAGAATTGGAAGCAATGAAAACGAAGGAAGAAATCAGAGGTTTTCTTATAAAATCAGGAAAATTCACTTCTCCTTCTGAAATCGAAAAAGAAACGGTAAAAGTTTTCAAAAACAATCAGATCCTACGCACAATCCGTGATATGGAGCAATTGGGAAATACAATTGTTTACAAATCATTAGACCTTTGTGATGAAGGCGGATTATCTGAATTAATCAACAATATTTACCAAAAATATAAACGCTTAGACGGGGTAATTCATGGAGCTGGACTTTTAGAAGATAAATTATTCAAGCAGAAAACAACAAGCTCATTCGGAAGAGTTTTCGATACCAAAGTAAAACCGCTTCGTGTATTGGCAGAAAAACTACGCACAGATTGTCAGTTTGTAGTGTTATTTTCAAGCATTGCTTCGGTTTACGGAAATAAAGGTCAGACCGATTATGCTGCTGCAAATTCTGTTTTGGATGATTATGCAAATGCTTTAAACAAAAAATTAAAAGGAAAAGTAATTTCCATCAACTGGGGTCCGTGGAAAGGTGCAGGAATGGTTTCTCCAACACTGGAAACAGAATATGAAAGAAGAGGAATTTCTTTAATCCCATTAGAGCAAGGTAAGGAAATTTTCCTTAACGAAATAAAATACGGAACAGAAAGTCAGGTATTGATCATGTCCGGAAGTAACTGGTAAACGCTGTAGAAGATAAGTATGAAAAAAACAGATGTTGCTGTAATTGGTCTGTCTTGTGTCTTTCCGGGGGCACAAGATGCCAACACTTTCTGGCAGAATATTATCAATAAAGTAGATTCTACTCAATTAGCTCCTGCAGATCGTATTGATCCTGTTCATTTTAGCAATAATACAAATCCGGTTGACCGTTTTTACTGTCAACGTGGCGGATTTATCTCTGATTATGAATTCGATCCTACAGCTTTCGGAATTTTACCATTAGCTGTAGAAGGTACAGAACCCGATCATTTATTAACGCTTGATCTGGTTCAAAAAGCCTTAGACGATGCCGGAATATTTAAGAAAAATATTTCGCTCGAAAAAACAGGAATCATCATTGGAAAAGGAAACTACACCGGACCTGGTGCAACCCGTGCCATCGAAATTGTAAGAACTGGTGAGCAAATTTCTTCTTTATTAAAGGAATTGCTACCCGAAGTTTCTTCCGCAGATATTGAAAAAGTAAAACATGCTTTTCAGGAAAGAAAAGGGCGTTTTGCAGCCGATACCGTAATGGGATTGATTCCTAATCTTGTTGCTTCATTAGTTGCCAATCGATTCAATTTGGGAGGTGCTGCTTTTACCGTTGATGCGGCTTGTGCAAGTGCTTTAATTGCTGTAGATCATGCGGTACAGGAACTTCAAAGAGGTCGTTCTGACATTATGATTGCAGGTGGAGTTCACACCGGGCAAAACGCTGCTTTCTGGAGTATTTTTGCGCAGTTAGGAGCATTATCTCATCAACAAAAAATTAAGCCTTTCAGCAATGATGCAGATGGATTATTGATTGGTGAAGGTTGCGGTTTTGTGGTCTTAAAAAGACTGGAAGACGCCGTTCGTGATCAGGATAAAATCTACGCAGTTATCAAAGGAATCGGCGTAAGCAGTGATGGAAACGGAACAAGCGTAGTGAGTCCTTCTGTAAAAGGTCAGTTAAAGGCTTTACAACAAGCCTGGGCAAATGCAGATTTAAACGAAAACCAGATCGGTTATATTGAAGCTCACGGAACAGGAACACCACTCGGTGACAAGACCGAACTTCAGACGTTGGCTCAGTTTTTTGGAAAAGAAGAAAATGCTAAAATCGCAGGAATCGGTTCTGTAAAATCAAATATCGGTCACGCCATGCCTGCTGCTGGAATTGCTGGTTTAATCAAAACTTGTCTTGCGCTTCATAACGATACGTTGCCACCGACTTTATACTGTGAAAATCCGACTTCGGATATGCAGAATACCAGATTCGAACTTGTACAGGAAGCTAAAAACTGGACAAAAACTGGGTTACCAAAAGTGGCTGCGGTCAATGCGTTCGGATTCGGAGGAATCAATGCACATGTTGTTTTAGAAGGTTATGATATGCCTAAAAAAGACAAGGTTTTAATCCTGGCAAGACCAACGCATGAAGAGTTATTATTTGCTTTACAAAATAACGACACGACTTTAGGAGAAGGAAATTATCGTATTGCAATGTTCGATCCTACTCCTGCAAGAATTGAAAAAGCCATTAAGATTGTTGCTAAAAACAATCCTTGGCGCAATAAACAGGATATTTGGTATACCAATTCTCCTTTATTGCAGAATGGAGAAAAAGTAGCCTTTGTTTTTCCGGGATTAGATGGTCTTGCAAAAGGTGAAGTAGAAAGTGTAAGCCGTTATTTTAACATCACCGCGCCGATTGAAACGGAAGGTGAAGGTTTGTTAAATGATGCTTTAAATATCTTCAACAACTGTAGCATCCTCGATAATTCATTAAAGAAACTGGGAATTATTCCCGATATGAATGCAGGACACAGTTTAGGAGAATGGCTTGCGGGTTATTCTTCTGAATTAGCGGAAGTAAATTCTGTAAAAGCTTTAATTGATGTTTTAAATCCTGAAACTTTTGAATTAAAAGATTCTAAATTCATCGCCATCGGAGCCGGAATTGAAACCATAAAACCCATTATTGAAGAGATTCCGAACATTTATATTTCCAATGACAATTGCCCAAATCAGGTGATTCTTTGCGGAAGTAATTCGGCGTTGGATGAATTGGTTCCTGTATTAAAATCAAAACAGATATTTCATCAGATATTGCCATTCCAATCTGGTTTTCACTCCCCGTTTATCGCCGATAAACTGGATGTGATTTTAGCCGGAATGGAAAAAGCGCAATTTCAAAAAATAAAAATCCCATTATGGTCTGCAACGACGCTGGAACCTTATCCATCGGATCAGGACGCCATTAGAAAACTGAGTGCAGAACATCTTGTTGAGCCCGTTCGTTTCCGTGAACTGACGGATAAATTATACGAAGAAGGCTCAAGATTTTTCATTCAGGTCGGAACCGGAGGATTAATCGGATTTATTGATGATACCTTGAAAGGAAAAGCATTCAGCACAATTGCTTCAAGTGTTGCAACACGTTCTGCGTTAGCTCAGTTTCAGCGAGTGGTTGCAGCGTTATTTGTAGAAGGAAAAGCGGTTGCATTAGACTTTTTAGATACTCAGACCTCATCAAAAAAATCATCAGGAAAAGGAATGAAACTTGAATTAGGTTCGCCGATCATCCGTGATTTTGCACCCATTAAAACTTTAGCTAAATCTATTGACACACCAAAAGAAAAAATTTCTGCAACAGTAGCAAAATCAGGACATCCGCTTGTTCAGGCATTTCAGGATAATATTTCGGATATGATTCGTATGCAGGAAGAGGTTTTAACACTATTCCAAGACCGTGCGAAAGTTTCAATTCCGAATGTGGTTTTGCCAAAAGTTCAGACTCCGATAAGCAAAAATTTTGAAAAAACTTTGTATGTAACATTGGAAACCCACCCTTACCTGATCGACCACAGCTTATTAAGACAGCCAAAAGGCTGGGCGGAAGTTGCAGATATGGAACCCGTGATTCCGATGACCATGATTTTTGAACAATTGGCAGAAATCGCACAGGCAGAAATTCCTGGAAGTGAAGTTCATAAAATTATGAACGTAAGTGTTTTCCAATGGATGAATGTGGCAAAACCTTTCGAAAAAACAGTAAAAGCAGAATGGCGATCAACCAACCACGCTTATCTTGATATTGAAAATTTTGTGAATACGGAAGTATTATTAACCTTATCTGCAAGACCAAATCCTACTTTCAACTTGCCAATTGGTGATGTATTACCGATCGAAAGAACTCCCGAAGAAATCTACGACATGCATATGTTCCACGGAGAAAAATATCAGGGAATTACGGAGGTTTCAAAGGTTGGAACGAAAGGAATTATCGGTAAAATCAAAGGAAACGGCGGAAAAGGTTCGCTGTTGGATAATGCAGGACAATTATTCGGACTTTGGCTGCAATTAACGCTAACAAAAGACAGAATTGCCTTCCCTGTAAAAATCAAAGACATTGAATTTTTCGGAGATTTACAGGATCAGGACGGTATTTTTGAATGCACCTGCAGCCTGACAGAACTGAATGACGAATTCGCCATAGCCGATATTCTTTTAACCAAAAACGGAAAAGTATGGTGTAAAATTTCAGGGTGGCAAAACCGCCGTCTGGAAATCGACGCCGCATTGTGGAACGTTTCGATGTCGCCTTTGCACAACCGACTTTCTGAAGAAATCGCACCTCAGGTATTTTTCTTTCATCAGGCATATTCAAGGGTTGCATCTTGGGATTTTATTCTGAAAAGATATTTCAATCAAACGGAAAAGCAGCATCATCAAAACCTTCTGCCAAACAAAAGAAAAGGCTGGATGGTAAGCCGTGTTGCAGTAAAAGATGCCGTAAGAAATCTTCTTAAACAAGAGAAAAATCATTCTTGTTATCCTATTACTTTTGAAATTGGAAAAGATGAGTTCGGAAAACCTTATTTAATTAGTGATTTTACGGAAAATATTCACATTTCTTTGGCACATAAAGGAAAAGATGCGGTCGGAATTGCAAAAAGCGGAAAACCAGTCGGAATCGATATGGAAATCATGGAAGAAAGAAGCTCGGGATTCTACGATTTGGTCTTTACTGATAACGAATTAGCCTTATTAAAAGGAAAAGATCAGGCAGAGTGGACGACCAAATTCTGGGTAGCCAAAGAAGCTTACGGAAAATTCGTCGGAACAGGACTGAAAGGAAACCCAAAAAACTTCGAAGTCGAGAAAATTACAGAAGATTCTTTATGGATCAATCAAACAGAAATCAAAACAATCAAACATAAAAATTATATCATAGGATGGACACTATAAACACTACAGAAAAATTAAATCACGAAGAATTATTTACCCTTTTAAAAGGTTTCATCACAGAAGTTATCGGTGAAGAATTTGTAGAGGAAATGGACATTACGCCTGAAAGTTCTTTTACGAAAGATCTGGAAATGGACAGCATTGAAATTGTTTCTTTTTCAGAAAAAATCAAAGCGCATTTTGGTGAGCAGATCGATTTCACGGGATGGCTGTCATCCATGGATTTGGACGAGTTGATTAACCTTGATTTAAGTATGATTATCAATTATATTTACGAATGCCAATAATCTCTGTTAACGATAAAAAGGTTCATATTCAGGAACTCAACAAAGGGGCTGAACACACTGTGGTGCTGATCCACGGTATGTTCAGCAACCTTTCCATTTATTATTTTAATATTGCTCCGATTCTGGCAAAACATTTCCACGTCGTGATGTATGATTTGAAAAGTCACGGCATGAGCGAACGTTTTACGGACGGTTACGATTTAGAAAATATGTCATCCGATGTTTTGGATTTAATGGATGCTTTAGAAATTGAAAAAGCACATCTTGTAGGCTACAGTTTTGGAGGATTGATTGCTTTAAAAACCACTTTAAAAGCTCCCAATCGCATTGAGCAGCTGGTTGTTATCGAAGCTCCCGATCCTCAGGACGAAAAAACCAGAAATATCATAGAGGAATACAGCAAAGAGTTTCTGGAGCATTATGTAGCCAATTTTACCGACACCACAAAAGTACAGATGGGCAAAAGACAGATGGAAAAAAACCATCGCATGTATGAGTTTTTGTTTAATCAGACCAGCATTAAAGCGGATATGGTTAAGGAAAAGCATTTCCTGAGCGAAGTTGATTTTTCTGAATTAAAACCTTCTACATTATTGATGTATGGCGAAGATTCCAATTGCAGACCAACAGGAGAATGGCTGAATGAACAAATCAAGCCATCAGAATTGAAATTAATTCCCGGAGATCACAACATCCCGATTCAGGAACCTGTTTTGATTGCGGAAACCATCGCCCATTTTTTATCAAAATCATTAAAAACCTTATCTCAAAACCATGGCTAAATTTGTATTTGTAGTTCCACCTTTAACTGGTCATGTCAACCCAACATTAAGCATTGGTGCTACTCTTCTGAAAAGAGGACATCAGGTTGCATGGATAAGTCTTGACCAAAATTTAACCCATAAACTTCCGGAAGGCGGAGAATTATTATTGATTCAATACGACCAGACCGACGAAGAAAAAAGAGACAGTGAAAACTATCTCGATATTATTTCTAAAAAAGTTGTGTACGGAATCGACAGCATCAAATTTCTTTATGAAGATGTTTTGATTCCTTTAAACAGACATTGCTATAATGGAATCATTCATTTGTTAAAAGAATATCAACCCGATTTGGTGATTGGTGACCATCAGTTATTTGCGGCTTCAATTGCTGCGAAAAAATTAGGTCTTCCTTACGCTACGACCGTTACAGCTCCGGCTGCCATCAAAATTATGAGTGAGCTTCCAAAAGTTCATGAATGGGAAGAAAAGCAGATCATCACATTGCAACAGGAATTAGGTGTTGAAGAGAATCGTGCATTAGACTGCTCGGATTTACTCACATTGGTTTTAACGTCACAATATTTCTTTGGCGAAATGGATCTGGAATCTAATTTCCAATTTACAGGTCCGGTTCTTACGGAACGTCGTGTTTTTTCTGAATTTAATTGGGAAAAATTCAACAGTAATTCAAGAAAAAAGATTTTAGTAAGTATCGGAACAACTTTCGATCACGAACATAAAAAAGCGTTTTTCCAAAAAGTGGTTGATGCTTTTAAAGATGAAGATTTAACGGTTGTTGTGGTTTCAGCTCCTCACCTTTTCGAGCAATGGCCGGAAAATTTTATGGTGTATCAACAAGTTCCTCAATTGGATTTGCTGCCTCATCTTGATGGTGTTGTTTCTCATGGTGGTCACAATACGGTTTCCGAAGCATTATCAAACGGTTTGCCGTTGGTGGTGATTCCGATTGCGTATGACCAGTCGCATGTTGCAGGACGTGTGGTGCGTACCGGAGCGGGAGAACGACTTAATTTTAACCGATTTAAAGCACATCATTTAAATGAAGCCGTACAAAATATTTTAACGAATCCTGACTATAAAAAAGCTGCCGAAACTGTCCGCGAATCTTTCATCGAAGCCGGTGGAAGCACAACTGCAGCCAATTTATTGGAAAACGCTATTTCAACTTCAACTATGGAAAAACCTAAGTCTAAATTTTTATTTGTTGTTCCGCCATTTTTTGGACATATCAGTCCGACGTTGAGTGTTGGAGCGAGTTTAATTGCCCGTGGTCATGAAGTAAAATGGTTCGGAATTACGCCTTTAGACAACAAACATATTCCGGAAGGCGGAAGTTATTTTTATCCTGAACAAGATTTAATTCCATATCAGGATGAAATTGCAAGAATTTTAAAAAGACAGGATGATGGTCCTTCTTGTTCAGGTCCTGAAGTAATGAAACTGGCGTTGGAAGAAACCTATGTTCCTTTCGCTAAAATGATGATGCCCGGCTTGGAAACGCTTACAAAAGACTGGCAACCCGATGTGATCGTGAACGACTGTATCACTTTCGGAGGAGCTCTTTTTGCGCACAAAAATAATATTCCGTGTGTAACGACAACTCCTGTTCCACCCGATGTGATGGGCGATACGGAAAACAGCGCACCGAAAATTTTCGAATGGCAACAGAATTTAATTAAAGAACTTCAAAAAGAAGTAGGAATCAAAGATGACGGAATTTTCATTCATTCTCATCATTTGAATCTGATTTTCACGTCTCAAAAATTTGCAGATTTTGAGGAAGTTCCTTCTCATATGAAATTTGTGGGTCCCGTAAAAGGAAGACCGAATCCTGCACCATTTGATTGGGATAAATTAAATGCATCTACTACACCGAAAATATTTGTTTCATTGGGAACTCTTTTGGTTGATATCAGAAAAGCATTTTTCGAAAAAGTAATTGCAGCATTTGCAGATCAGCCTGTAACCGTGATTGCCGCTACTCCACCGGAAATTTTCGAAGAATGGCCTTCGAACTTTATTGTGAGCAGTTTTGTTCCTCAATCGATGTTAATGCCTCACATGGATGCGGTTATTTGTCATGGAGGATTTAATACCGTAAATGATACTTTCACGAATGGATTACCTATGTTGATCACTCCAATTGCTTACGACCATTTTCATATTGCAAAACTGATTGAAAAAGCAGGTTGCGGAATCAGCATCAGATATAAAAGATTGCGGGTTGAAGCGCTTCGACAAACTGTTTTTGAATTATTGGAAAATCCGACATATAGAAATGCTGCGAAAGAAGTTCAATCGAGTTTAATCAACGCAGGCGGAAACGACCGCGCTGTAGAATTATTGGAAAATTTTGTAGAACAATCAACATTAGCTCCGGTTTAAGCCTATGAAAAGAAGACTGTTATTTGGTGAGCGAATGTTATTAGGAGACGGAACAGAACCTTTTAATACAGTGATTCCTTTCAGATTGAAGGGTACATTTGTCTTGAAAGATATTCAGCATGCTTTGAATCAGCTTCAGGTGAAACATCCGTGGTTAAAGGCAGTTATCAAACATGACGAAAAGAATATTCCCTGGTTTGAGGTTTCAGAAAAAGTAAAAATCCCTATCCGAATTCTTGCCAAAAAAGAAGAAAAAGACTGGCTGGAAGAATCTAAAAATGAGTGGTATAAAATGTTCAATTACAAAGAACAGCCCCTCATCCGATTTGTCTGGATCAAAGGAGAAGAAATTTCAGATATGATGTTTGTATTCCATCATTGTTTGTGCGATGGAGGCTCTGCAATGGCATTGTTATATGAATTTTTAAAATTACTGGACAATCCATCGGCAGAAATTGGAGTTGAAAATCCGATCTTAGGAATTCAGGATGTTGTTCCGTCTGAAATTCTTAACAGTCGCGGACAAAAAATTAAGGCAAAAGTAATTGGCCGATTGGCAGCAACAGCAATTAAATGTATTCCTGTTGGTAAAAAACCGACTGACCGACAAAACGATTATTTAATTCACTGGAAATTCGATAAAGAGACAAGTAAAGAATTAATTTCTTATTGTAAATCTCAGGAAGTGACGGTTAATACCTTTCTGAGCGCCTCTTTACTTCAGGCATTTAAAAAAGTAAAAGGAGAAAAAGCGTTTAATAAAGTTTCCTGTCCGGTTGATATCAGACGTTTTGCGAACCAGATCAAGGACGATCATATTTTTGCTTTTGGACTGATGATTGTTGTTTCGTTGAATAAAAAATTGGGATTTGAGGAAAATCTAAAGCTGATGCAGGAAACTGTCGATAAAAAAACAGCCAAACTCAATCCGTACATCACGATGATGATAATGGAGTCTGCACATGATGCTTTGAAAAATTTCACGAAATTATTGAAGAACAGCAAATCTTCCAACGACTGTATGTTCTCCAATTTAGGGCGAATTCAGATTCCTCATGAATATAAAGAATTCACGGTGGAAGGTATTTTCAGCCCGTCTGTGATCGGACCTTTGGGAAATACATCAACAATGGTTACCTCAACTTTCCGGGGAGAAATGGATTTTTCTTTCATGGGAAGCGAAGGTTATTTGCCTTATATTGAAGCATTGGCAATTCGTGATGAGATGATTAAAACCGTTAAAAAACAATTAGAATCTTTGGCAGTATTATGATCAGTCGAAAATTAATGATGGTAGAAAGAATCATGTATGTTGATTCTAAAACACCAGTAAATTGTGTATTTACAGTAAAAATTGATGGCGAAATTTCAGAGGAAAATTTTAAGATTGCTTTACACAAAATTCAGCAGAAACATTTTCTATTAAGATCTTCGATTGATAGCAAAAGCGAAAAATATCCTTTTTTTATAGAAGAAAAAGAAATTGCACCCATTCCGATTCGCATTGTGGAACGAAAAACGGATGAAGACTGGCTGTCAGAATCCGAAAATGAATGGTATCGCATATTTGAGGATGAGAAAAAACCGCTGGCTCAATTGGTTTGGGTAAAAGGTTCAGCTATTTCCGAAATTCTTTGGGTAATGCCTCACTGCATCTGCGACGGAACGACGGGTGTAACTTTGATGCATGAACTACTTTCTTTATTGGACGATCCTTCAATTGAGTTAAATTCTTATCAGGCATTCAATTCAGTCGATGATTTTCTTCCTGTGGATTTTAACTTGAAGAAAAATAAACGAAAAGCCAGATTTTATTTAATGATGGCAAAATTATTCTTTTTAATTCAGGGGAAAAGCAAGAACAGAAATCTTGGGAAAAACTACGCCATTCACCGAAAACTGGATGCAGTGGTATCCAAAAAGATAGCTGAAAAGTGTAAAGCAAACAGCATTTCTGTACATGCTTTACTGTGTTCGGCATTCATGCAGGCTTTTAAAGAAATACAAGGTAATCAGTCGAAAGGAAAAGTGATCAGCCCGGTCGACGTTCGTCATTTTATTCCTGAAATTAAACAAGATCATATCTTTGCATTTGCTCCGACGGTTGAACTTTCATTAAAAAAAGGAAACAATGATTTGATAGATCATGCCAAACATATTAAAAAAGATTTAGTAGAAAAGATAAAAAAAACGCAAGCCAGAGAATTGCTATGGATGGGTGAAAACATGCATCCGGTGGTAGAACGTATGATTTCAATGTTAAAATCAAGCAAAGGAGGGCATGATATTACTTTATCCAACATGGGTAAAATTGATATTCCGAGCGATTATAAGAATTTTAAAGTGGAAACTATTTTCAGTCCGACCATTGCTTTTCCATGGTTGAATTCCAACACTTTGGTAACGACGACTTATAATCAGGAAATGGATTTTACATTGATGTCTAATGAAAATTTTCTTCCGAAAGAAGAAGCTGTTAAAATTAAAAATAAAGCTATTGAACTGTTGACTTCATGAAATTTAAAATAAAAAAAGCTCAACCGAAACCTCTGAAAAAAACCACCCTCAATCGCTTTCTTAGAAAACGAATGCTTATTTATTTGCTTCCTAATGTAGTTTTTAATTTCATTATTGCTTATGCTAGTTTTAATGAATTAGGATACACCCATTTTTTTGCCTGTACACAAAGTCTAGCCCGTCTTACCTTACCTATGGCGATTTTTTTACCGGTAGTTCTTACCATTGATATCATCAAAAGAGTGACAGATGCAGCCCATCAAAAAGCGATCGAATTTGAAATGGATGATCAGCTTAATTTAAAAAAACTAATGACCAGACTGAGTATTTTAAACGGATTGGTTACAGGTTCATTTGTTTTATCAAGTTTAGTATTCGCTCAGTTTATTTTATCAAAATATTATAAACTGGATCCGACGGCAATGGCTGTTTTGGTAGGTACTTTAGCGGGAATACTTTCAGTATTGTTTACTTATCTTCCCATTAGAAAATTGAAAAATTATTTGTACAAACCTGCCGTATTAGACTCGATTGATGTAAATAGCCATTAATACTATTTTAAATAAGAAGTGGGTTTCAAATCTATCTTATCCTGTTTGCAGAACTAAAAAACATTGCATTTTGATTGAAAACATAGAAAAAATATAGTCAAATTCTTCATCGGTTATAGGAGTTATTTTTTCTATATGCTGCCTGAATGTATTCATGATTTATTACTTGGGAAAACGAATTTATCTATTTATAAAATTCTAATACAAAAAAAATAGTATTGAATAATATATGATCCCATTTTCTTAGTAATCTATTTTTGAAATTAAAGGATGGAAATGTGGTATTTTAATCTGTTATGATAACAATGTCATTGAAAATGTACGTGCGACAAAATTATTGGGGGCTGATATAATCTTTATGCCACATGTTACAATGTGTACACCTTCTTCCAGACCTGGAGCCGGCTTTGTAGATCCCCAACTCTGGCAAAATCGCGAAAGCGATCCAACTTCCTTACGTTTGGAATTCGATGGAATGAAAGGACGTAGCTGGCTGATGAAATGGTTGCCAGCGCGAGCTTATGATAATGCAGTCTATGTCGTTTTCTCAAACCCTATTGGCATGGATGATGATCAGTTAAAAAATGGTTGTTCCATGATTTTAGATCCATTCGGGGATATTCTTGCCGAATGCAATACATTTGAAGATAGTTTCGTCATTGCAGCAATTACTCGCGAAAAATTAATACAAGCCGGTGGACATCGCTACATCAATGCACGACGACCCAACCTCTATCGTGAGATTATCGGCCAACAACATGGATCAACCCAAAAAGTAGTCTGGCTGCATCCCAACAATAGTTAATTTGACCTAAAACCAACTCCTGATTTAGGGCTTTCAACCACAGTCTTAAATCAGGTGATCCAATGTCAGTATTTTAAATTACACCAATTTATAGTAACATCTGATTAACTTGCCCAGAATGTATTGGGAGGAGAAAATAATTAGCAATGTTAATGAGCATACCACTATTTTTGATACAATTTATATGGTTTTCAGCTCATATTTCAGTTCCGATAAATTCCGATATTTTTTATAGTCAATCAAGTCGAACATATCCTATTCCTGAAGTTTATCCAGATGGCCAAGCCATTTTAATGGTGAATAAGTGTCTCCTATACAAAGTTTTAAGATCTGTCTATTGTTCTTTTCAAAGTTCTCGCTGTTGCTGAGGATAATAACGGCAATTCCACTTTCAGGAAATGCCACAGTATAATTCTGATTGGCTTCACCGTGGCCTGTATGGAAAAAAGCCTTGCCAAAAGGTGATCTGAACAGTCCTACTCCCAATCCCCAGGCAAGATTAATGACATCATTTTCATTGGTGATGCTATCTTTCAAAGGTCCGAATCCCCTCTTACTCTTTATCATGATCTGTGGCTTAAGCATCTCAAGATAAGCTTTATCAGATAGACCTTTCTCTTTCATCAGGTTAATCATAAAATTCGCATAATCATTTGCCGTGGTAGACATTGAACCGGCTGCTCTGCTGCTTTCCCTTCTTTCTGAGCCGTATTTCTTCCCATCTTTAAAATAAGCATTGGAAAAATTGTCTTCAAATTTACTTTGCCATATCATGTCTGTATGTCTCATCTGCAGCGGTTCGAAAACTTCTTCTCTTGCAATATCTTCAAGTTTCTTTCCTGTATATTCTTCTATCATAAATCCCAGGAAATTAATGCCTTCATTGGAGTAATAGAACTTTTCACCCGGCTTGGCGATAAGGTTAACTTTATTGCCATACAGACTCCGGAGAACCGGCATCCCGGAAGTATGGCTTAAGAGCATTCTGGGTGTGATTAAGTTGAAAGCTCCAGGATCTTCTGCCAGGTCTTTCCATTTTGTATACTCTCCTACAGGTTTTTTAAGATACTTGTAAACAGGTTGGTCGAGACTGAATATCCCTTTCTCTACCAGACGCATAAAAATGTATGCACTCACAGGCTTGGTAAGTGAAGCTGCGTACATCACTGTACTGTCGTTCAGCTTCTTTTTGTTTTCAATATCCTTATAACCGAAACTTACTGAATAGATCACCTTATTTTGGTTGACAATAGCAACCTGAAGACCGGCAATCTTAGCGCTATCGACTAAACGTGACAACCGCTGCTGAAGAATTTGAGAATCGATTGTTTTTCCGTTAAGGTGTCTGATCTTGATATTTTTTTGTGCAATTAAAGGGAATATCCAGATTAAAAATACAAGGGTGAAGAGTTTTTTCATGAGGAAAATATTTATGACAAATTTAGCGGCAAATGGCTATAATTTACCAAGACTCTTTCACGACATGTTTACGCCATTTGGCTCTGGAAAAGACTTTAAAGAGGTTTATTTCAAAAACCGACAGGTTAAAGGATAGAAACTGTCTCTTTTGTTAATGCTCCTGAAAATATTGATAGCACACATGACAAGAACATAGAAATAGATAATGATCACCAATGGAAATCCAACGGAAAATACAAAGACCATTAATAAAACTGACGGTACAAGGAGAAGCGACATGGTGATCTGAAAATTAACTACCAACCTCCCTTCAAGGTCGTAAGCCTGGGATTCATCTTTCTTAAAAAACCAAAGAAGTCCGGGAAGAATGATATTGAAAACAGGAAAAAAAAGTCCGATAAGAGCCAATATGTGAAAAACCGGTTTTATTTTATCTCCATTTTTGATTTCCTGGGATTCCGGGGTCTGGTCATTTACCATCAATTCTTCAATTTCTATTTCGAGTGCGTCCGCAAGCATCTTTAGCGTTGCGGGATGTGCCTCAACCTTTCCGCTTTCAATACGCTGTATCGTTCTTCCACTCACGCCGGAAACATCTGCAAGCTGTTGCTGGCTTAGTCCTTTATTACGCCTGTAATGTGCTAATTTTGAAGTCATAATACGCAAAAATATAGAAATTAATAATTTCTATTGCAAGAAACATTAATCAGAATTATTTTTATACAGTAAATAACAAATAAAGAGAGCAACATTAACTAATACAGCAAAAGCGTTTGAAAAAATTATGGGTAATTCGTTTTTGAGAAAGCCATACCATACCCATAATGAAAGCCCTAAAATAAGCACCAGAATCATAACCCATGACAAATCCTCAACATTTCTTTCTCTTATTACTTTTATAAGCTGAGGAAGCATTGAAACGGAAGTTAAAATCCCGGCAGCGATTCCTAAAATATTTTCATCAATCATTATAACTTTTTAAAAACAAAACTAATATTACCGGACGATCACTCAATTAATTGCCAAATAATAGGACAAATACTATACAATAATTCAGAACTTATTTATAATTGATAATGACTTTAATCTAATTATACATAAAACCATAAAAATTAATAATAAAACTGTCAGATGAAATATTGACGGCAAATTGTCCGCCAAACCACCTCCTGCCTGAACTATAGAAAGATAGGCTTTCAAAAAAGGCGTCGTTGGAAGCATATTTGAAAACAACTGTATAAGTTTAGGTAAGGCCTGATATGGCATAGAATATCCCGTTATCAAAAATATAGGGTAAGACGAAAAAACCATGACCTGAAATGTGAAAAGTTTAGATTTGAAAAAACTCCCGATCAGTATCCCGAAAACTAATATTGTAGCTATAAAAAGAGCCATTAATAAAGCTAAATCCAAATAATTCCCCCTTATTTCTACCCCGAAAACTGAAAAATTGATTGTGACAAAAAACAAACCGAAAATCATAAAAATAATGAAGTATAAACTACTCTTCCCAATGAGTAATTTAGAAATATTACGCCCTGATAAATTATAAAGATTAATGAGTTTTTTCTCTTCTCTTTCAGAGGCAAAACTTGCAGCAACACCTATCAGTAAAGTCTGTTGCAAAATTATTGCCAATAATCCGGGTAATAAGAACGCACCATAGGTCATCCCTGAATTGTAAAGCGGACGGTAATCCATATTAATTGGATTGGTCATTTTCATCGATTGATCATCATTCATTCCTTGCTTGTTGAAATAGGTTTTTCGCACACCTGCTCCAACCGTAAGGCAAACTTTGGTTACTGCACTTAATAAATCGCTGGAAGGTAAAAACCGGGAGGCATTCAAAACAAGATTTACATTAACCTGCTTTTGGGAGAGAATATGCTTTTCCATGTCTTTCTCAATATAAAAATATCCTTCAACCTCTCCATTATATAGCTTTTCGTTTGCCTCTGAAATATCGGAAACAGGAATTATATCAATCATCGGAGTAGAATTCAGTTGATCTGTTAAAAGTCTTGATATGGCTGTTCCATCTGCATCAATCAAGGCCAATTTCACTTTTTCCTCTCCTTTGTTCAGATAAATGCTTCCATACATAAAGGCATAAACAATCGGCGCCAAAAGTAAAATCATAAACAGACTTGAATCTTTTGAAACGTTTTGGGCTTCCCGTTTTATGATTTGGAATATTTCTTTCACACCTTTTGATTTTTAAGATAAATATTCACTTTATTTTGGAAAAAAAGAATCGCAAGCGAAAAAGTAATTCCAATAAACAGCAAAAGCTTATAAATTTCCGGCATCGCGTAAGATATGGGAAGTTTCATAAAATAAACTTTAATAAATCCATCCAGAAAGTGTGTGTAAGGCATTATTTCTGCATAAAATTGATCATACCAGGGCATTGCCGTTCTTGGAAATGTAAATCCGCTGAATACAAAAGCCGGAGAAGTAAAAAACAGTGCAATATCCGTTACTAAAAGCAGATTGTTTGAAATTGCTGAAACCATCATCCCTATACCGATGCATGCAAGCGACATTAAAGTATACATAATGAAGAAATTAAAGTAAGTTTCTGGTTTTTCTAAATTGTACATAGGAAATACCAAAAAAGCAACCAATAAAAAAAGAATCCATGCAATACAAAGGTGTGCAAACATTTTTCCAATAAAAATCTGTGAGGAAGAAGTTGAAATCTTCAAAAGTTCATCAATTGTACTTCTTTTAAACTCCAAATTAAGGATAAGAACAGACGCTACGATTAAGGCCATTTGCAAACCTACGGTTATCAGGCCCGGAGTAAGATACATCTGATAGTTAAAATCAGGATTATACAACGTTGTTGTATTTAACTTAATAGGCTGGACCAAAGTATTCGCTTTTTCAGCAGGCATTCCCTGCCTTTCCGCTTTTTGAAGAACTACAGCAAGCCCTCCTTTGATAATGGTTTCTGCAGCTCCCTTATAGATCATCTTCGCAGGAACAAGATAGGCACCATTGGTATACAGCGTGATATTGGACTGATGATCTTTCTTTACATCCGCTTCCATATTTTTCGGAAAATGGATTGCCCCGAAGATTTCACCTTTTTTCATCAGACTTTCGATTTCTGAATTACTGAAAGCTGTATGGGTAAAATGTATATATTCATTTTGCTCCATCATATCGGTGAGCATTCGGGAAACTGAAGAACGATCTTCATCCCAAACTGCCATCGGAAGTTCCTTTGCAAACTGCTTCTGATAAATAAAACCGTAAAAAATAAAAATAAGAGGTGGAATTACCAGTAAAACCACATAGAAATTAGGAATCGAAAAAATTCGCTTCCATTCTCGCAGCATTATTTGGCTAATGGTCTTCAATTTAAATTAAAAAAATATTATGGTAAAATCAGTTGCGCCGTCATACCGGGACGAAGCCCTTTAATTGAGCCCAGATTTTCGGGCTTTACTTTTATCTGGAATGTTCTCAGTTCAAATTCTCCGTTCTGTTTTTCGGGTACCCAATCCGCATATCCCAATGCAGGTGCCAGTTCCGATACTCTGCCTTTTACTTCTTCCGGGGTACAGCCCGGGATTTTCATTGTTACGGATGTTCCTTTATCTATTTTATTCATCTGGCTTTGGCGGAGATTGAATTTTACAAAATAGGAATTGTCCTTCTGAATGGTCATCATAGGATAACCTGCATTTACCATTTCGCCTTTGTTTGAAATAACTGTTGAAACCTTTCCGGAAGCAGGAGCTTTTATAGAAGCATTATCTTTAATTTGTTCGGTAAGTTTCTCTGCATCCTTTGCCTGATTCAGAACTGATTGTGCTGAGTTTTTAAGTTCATCATTACTTCCTCGCTCTAGCAACTGTACATTTAGTTTTGCTGTTTCAAGCTCTTTTTGGGCCGCTTTAAATTTAAAATAAACAATATCTCTTTCCTGTCCGGAAACCACACCCTCAGAATAAAGATTCTGGAAACGTGAATAGGTTTTATTCATTAAATCCATCTGTTGCTGTGCAATCTGCTGAAGATTCTTTGCAGAAGCCAAAACTTCAGGTTCCACCCCTCTATCAACTTTATTCAGTTGGTTTTGAGCAATAGTTACTGCTTCAGAAACCTGCGACTGAATGGTCTCTATCTCTGAGGTTTTCATCTGGGCAACAATCTGCCCTTCTTTCACCTCATCATCCTGCTTTACCAGTAACTCGACCACCCTTCCGGGTAAAGAAGCAGATACATCTACAAATTCTGCATCAACCATTCCGATAACGGCATCCTGACCGGCTTGTGAAGATTTATTTCTAAGAAGATATATAACCGCAATTGCCAAAACAATCAAAGGAATAAAAACCGCCCAATAATTTTTTATAAAGTTCTTCATCTTGTTCTGATTTTATGGAATATAACTGATCATGTTTTCGGGGTTCCCGGTAATAAAAAAATAAGTTGCCAATGCCGTTTGATAGGCAACCAGCGAGGTGTAATACAATTTTTCGGTTTCATACTGTAACTGAAGCACATCATTAACATCCTTCACAGAAGCCAGACTGTTTTCCAGTCGTTTTCTTACCATTTCAATGGTTGTATAAGTCTGTTTCCTCGACTCATCAAAGGTTTCACTCTGTTCTTTCAGACTAATAAGTTTATTCTGTGCTACTCTGGTTGCAAGATTTATGGCTTTCTGTTTCTGTTCTATTAACAAATCAGCTTCTTTTATAACAGATTCCGATGCCTGGTTTCTAGATCTCCTTTCGGGATCAAAGAGTGTCCACTGCATTTCTATCCCGACCAGCCATGGAGGCGTGATCAGAGGAAGATCCTTTCGGAAAAACTGATAATTTCCAATGGCAAAAATATTCGGTTTTGAAAGAGATTTGGTAATCATAAGCCCCGTTTCTGCTTCTGTTTTTTTGCTTTGAAGGAGTTTAATATCTGCATTATTTTCTGAATTGGAAAATCTTGGAAGTTCTGTATTTTCGGTTAGCTTCTCAGTAATTTCCAAGGGTTCGTCTAATGAAACTCCCATTAAATCCTTAAGGGTAAGCAAGGCATTTTCTTTTTCAAGATTCAGGTTTTTAAGATTGGTTTCTCCCTGTTTTTTAGCAATATCTGCCCAATTTTTCTGATAGGGCGGGATAATTTCCGATTTTAATAGATTTTCAGCATATTTTTCATTCTGATGAAGGGATACAACACTTTTTTGCTGCTTCTCAATCATTGAATTGAGGTACATGATCTGAATATACTGTAGTATTATATTATAAGTTATAAGATCTTTTGAAGATTTTAGATTGGCTTTTCCGCTTTCTACCTGCTGTTCCGAAAGCTTTTGTGAAGCATTCAGCTTTCCACCCAGATAAATAGGCTGTCTTACAAAAACACCGGCCAAAAAGTAACTTTGCTTTGCAATTGCCGGGTTGTAATTGGGATAGACCGCATTAATAATATCTTTGGAAGTCTGGTAAATAACATCCTGCACACTTTGTGGAAGAGAATTCCCCGTGATTTCCTGATAAACGGAATTGGCAGAAGACACGCTCTGTTGTGCTGATCCCTCTACGATTCCGCCTTTTACCTGTTGAAGATTAATTTTAATAGGTTCTCCGATATAGTTGTAGCCTCCAAGTAAATCTACCTTTGGTAAATTATTATTTTTATTGGACTGCACAAGCTTTTCCCGGGTTTCCAAAGATTGCTCCGCCAACTTTATAGCAGTATTATTTTTAATTGCATTATTGATACATTGCTGTAAACTAACACTCTGGCAAAAGACATTTGCAGAAATCAGCACAAAACATATCGGTATTATTTTTTTAAATTGTATAATTTGTATGTACATAACATCTTATCCAAATTTAATCAAGAAATGAATTATAAAATCAACAAGGACGAAGAATACACTACATTACCATTTCCTATACCACCATTTAAAGCATTAAGATAATGTTTGCTGTAGTCTGATAATTGAACGAAAGAATTTTAAACTGTAATTTTAATTGCATAAAACTCTCCAGAGGGATAACCCCAGTACTACTTATTCTATGTTCAAATTTGAGCTAATTTTTCTATGGCGGAAATCTTCCAATTGCTATTGATTGTTCATATACTGTTCTTAGCCAGTATGAGAATGAAAAACGGGATTTAAAACAAAGTAAATTTTCATATAAATGCTTATTAATATTTGGTTTGTCTTATAAAAATACAAATTATTTTAATTAATTCACCATAACAAGTTTTAAAAAATATTAATATATTCCAGTTTCACTAAAATTTCAAAAATTTACTTTCCATGATATTTTAATGAATTTATAATTTGTCAGATCCATGTTTTTAACCTAGTCTTATTTCGATAAAAGACAACTATAAGAATAATTTTTCGATTCTTTCAGGCTTCAAATTATGAATAGTAGAAAACCTAATAAAGCACCTCCTAACACTACAAAAGCACTGTTAACTTTGGTAAATCTGAATACAAAAATCAGACTGGCAATTGCAATGACTGCAGTACGCCAATCTGCAATGCTGTCTTTTGCCATTTCATAGCACACAGCTACAATAATAGCTACTGATGCAACATTTACTGCATCTAAAAATGTGGATAAAATTTTTGAATTGCGGACTTGTTTCATCAACGGATGAAGTATTGCTACGAATACAAATGAAGGCAGGAAAATAGCAATGGTGGAAAATACAGCGCCTGCAAAACCGTTGATTTGAAACCCTATAAAAGTAACTGAAGAAAAGACAGGACCCGGTGTAAATTGTCCTACTGCAATAGCATCTATCAGTTGTTGACGTGTTAGCAAACCCGTTGATACCAATTCAGCATCTAAAAAAGCAAACAAAACGTAACCGCTTCCATACAGAATAGCACCAATTTTAAGGAAAATCAGAAAAAGATGAAAATTTTTAGATGATAGAAAACCGGAATCCGGAATTTGTAATAATACCACCGGAATAAAAGAATGAACTTCACTTCGCTTATTGATAAGATACAATAATACAGCAAGCAAACCTGCTCCAAATAAGAGAAAAATCTCATTGATACCCAATAAAGATAAAATCAGAACACTTATACCAATAAACCAGAGCTTTAACGTTTTCAGTGATTTCTTGCCCAAAGGATAAATGGCTGCTAAAATAACCGATATGATTGCAGGTTTTATTCCATAAATAAAAGGCTGAACTTCCGGAAGCTGTCCATATTCTTTATACAGCCATGCAAAAAATAAAGTGATGAGAACTGCGGGACATATAAAACATAATCCCGCTACAATAAGTCCTTTCCAACCAGCTCTGTCCTGCCCGATATGGATTGCCATTTCTGTACTGTTGGGTCCGGGTATTAAGTTGGTTGCTCCCATCATATCCAGAAAATGTTGTTCGGTCATCCATTGACGCTTTGTTACGACCTCCTGCCGCATCATAGCAATATGCGCGGCTGGTCCTCCAAAAGCTGTAATCCCTAATTTCAGGAAAATACGTGCAAGTTCTTTCAGTTTATTTTCCTTTTTCATGAATTACTATATGTTCGTCAAGTAAATGGATGCTATTTTTCATTATGCAATTTAAAATCCTGATTGTTAGAGGAATACTTTTCATAACATAGAAATTTCAGATATAATGAAATTTTTCTCATAAAATTACACAGATTTATGAGATGATAAAGTTTTTCATACATTCTTATATTTTCAAACATTCACAATCTTTTAACGGCTAAGAAATTTGATTTAAAATAGATGAAATCTTCTATTCTATTTCTACAAAACAAAGATCATACATCCAATTTGTTTACGTCATAATCATATACCCAGTGCATTTTCTTCTTTTCCATGTTAATAAAATATTTTAACACACTGTCTCTGAATAAATTAATCATCCAATTAGACTTTAATTTTGCCTTACCGATTTTCCTTGCCTGTGCAATGATCTTCGCTACTCTTGCAGATCTTAATTGCTGAAATCGGGAAAAAACAATTTCAGGCTCCTCATATTTGATTATGCATTTCGCTAGCACCGCACTATCTTCCAAAGCCAGTGAGGCTCCTTGCCCTGTATGCGGTGAAATAGCATGGGCAGCATCTCCGATCAAGCAAACTCTTCCGGTGTACCATTTTTCCAGAGCAGGCATATCAAAGATAGGATAAGCAAATAAACCATTACTTGCCATAATAATTTCACTGATTTTTCTGGGATCTTGTGAATGCAGATCCAAAAGATCTTTTTTTATTTTCAATTGTTGAGATTGGTCATCCGAAACCGGACGATGCGGTTCCTGTTCAGCATCATAATTGTTAAACCACCAGGTTTCTCCCGTATTGGTTGTTGAAAACCCGAAAAATGCCTGTTTACCAAACACCATTTCCATAGCTTCCGAAGGTATTGTCCGATTGGGAATTTTTACAACTGCTCCCGTGGATAGCATTTTTGTATAAATGGGTGGTGGTGAATCTGGAAAGAGCAGTTTTCTGCATTTTGAATAAATCCCATCTGCACCTATCATATAATCATAGTCCTTATAAATTTTTTTGTTTGTTTTTATATTGAGCTTTCCTTCAAAATCTTCAAAAGACTCCAATTTACATTCATATTCTATGAAACCGCCCAATTCAACTAGTTTTTCCTGCAATAAATTACTTATTGCCGATCTCTTAATCTGGATACCCGCTATTCCATAAGCATCCTTTTGATAGGAAGCATCCAATTCGGCAATCTGCTTTCCATTTGAATTGTAAAAACGAAGTGTCCCGGGAACATATTCTTCATAGATCCTGGAGATGTCAATAAGATCAGCAAGAACATTCAATCCGTTCGGCGATATTCCTAAGAACAGCCCTTCTCTCATTTCTTCTCTGGAACGAGTTTCGATAATTGTAACCTGAACTCCCCTTTTAAGCAGCTGAATTGCTAATGCGGACCCGGCAATTCCGGCTCCAACAATCATTACTTTCTTATTATTCATAATATATTTTTTTAGATCCGTCATCTGTTTTCAGTTTTGAAATATATACATAACCTATATTTACCACTACATATAACCCAACACGTATATAATTAAGGTTTTTCCAGAGCATTGCCTCTTTCAACAAACCAAGCTCTACAACTGGTCTAACATTCATCGCCATAAATGTCATCAAAGTGGGTGCAAAATACTGTAAAGTCCAAATCCTTAATCCCATATGGATCAGCAATAGAAATAACATAGCGTTTCGTCTTTGCCTGAAATGCCAATTAAAAAAAAGAGCTAACAATAGAAAGATCTCGTGAATGGAATGAACTATTATCCAAAAAAATTTAAAATCTAATCCATAAGCAGTCTTAAAGAAAAACAAGGATGCAGGTGGTCCAGCCGTCCAAGCAGGAACCATAATTGCAGTTTCCCACAGTTGAGCTCCGTTCATCACAAAATAGAGCGCAGTAGCGACGTATAGCCAATTATTAGCTCTTAAAGTGGTATCAGTCATAGTATTTTCATTTATTATTTTTTTTCCATTTTATATAATAAAGGTATTATAGGTATCTTTACAGTGAAGCAAATTATTAATATCATTAAGTATCTTAATGACAAAGATAAATTATTTTTATGACTGACAAAAAAAAAACAGAACAAGTTGAGCACCTGACCAGGGAATTTTCTACAGTTACAGTACTAATGCATCAGGCAATTGCACAAAAGGCGGGTTTAGCAGGTACGGACCATAAATATATAGACCTGCTTCTTCAACACGGTTCAATGACCGCAGGGCAGCTTGCAGAATTAAGCGGCATTACTACAGGAGCAGTTACCGCAATGATTGACAGGCTTGAAAAAAGCAAATTAGTCAAGCGTGAGCGCCAGACGGATGACAGAAGAAAAGTTTTAGTAGTCCTGGATCAGGAAGAAGCATTCAAGCGTATCGGGCCTGCTTTTAAAATAATGCAGGAGGACCTTAAACAATTGTATAATGGTTTTACGGAAATGGAGCTGGCAACGGTAGAAAAATACTTAAAAGCAGCTATTGAATTCACCAACAGACAGATCAGAAACCTGAATGAAAATTCATAGTACGGATAATACATTATAAATAAAGTTAGCCTTCTTCCACCCTTTGTAGAGGGCTAACTCTAATAATTATGGGGAAATTTGAGAATAACTGGGAACATACGAGTCTGGTCCACAACCATTATCAGTAAATCTTAAAAAGAATACTAATCATACTTAAAGCCTGCGTTAACATTATCTTTGTTAATAATGTTCTTATGCCCTTTAAAAATTGTACCGATACTGATCCATATCGTGGAAAAAAGCAAAGAGAGACAGGTAATTCCCAGTCCGGCTTTATAAAGTTCGTATTCCACAATATTTGTTTTGTAAGCAACCGATAATGCAAGAATTCCAAATTCACCCGTTTGGGAAAGTAATGCACCGCCGTAGAGACTATCCTTCCATTTAAACTTTAACAGCCTGAAAAAAATAGCAGACATAATACTATTACTGATCAATACGACTACCGTACCTAAAGCAATGAGCTTATAATTAGATATAAGATAAGGAATATCCATACGAAGTCCTATGGATACAAAGAATAATGAAACAAAGAAAACTTTGAAAGGCAGCAGAGAATGCTCAAGCCAGTGAAAAGCTTTCATCTTACCCACCAAAACCCCGGCAATAAAGCTTCCTAATGCAGCACTCATACCGATCACTTCCGCCAGAACGCCGAATCCGAGACAAATAAAAAGCCCCGAAAAGACCTGTAAATCACGGTCATTCTCTATAAAAGAATACGAAAACCCGATCTCCCTGATATGTCTGATTTTCCTGAAAATAAAGAAAATGGCGATGCAGACAGCCAAAGGCAATATAAAATTAAAAAAATTATATTTTTCACCATTCCAGAATTTCAGAACCGTCAAAGCCGGAGCCAGAAGAAGATCCTGCAATAACAAGATATTCAGGATAACAATTCCGAATGCTGTATGTATCGTACCGTGCTTCTTTAAAAATTCAACTACGACCGCAGTGCTGTTAAATGTAAAAAGCATTGCTATAAGTACGATACTTTTATAATCAAGATCAAGAAGCTTCCCGATACAATAAGCAAAAAGCAGGCTTAAAACTATTTTTATACCCTGTGCCAATAAAGGCTTGATAATTAAGCTCTTTTTATTAGGAATATTGATTTCCATCCCTATAAAGAACATAAGCAGCAGTATCCCGATCTCTCCAACCACTTCAATCTCTTCCGGGCTGGTAAAAAGTTTCAATACATTGGGACCAAGCAATATACCCGTAATAATATAGGCAATAAGGTAGGGCTGATTCAGCTTTTTCAGCAAAAACATCAATCCCAACGTTGTCATACATAAAACACATACTGTCCAAAGCATATTTTTCTGTATTATAGCGTTAGCATTTAGTATCTATCCGGTCATACACTTTGATAATCATATAGATCGTATAAAAACAAGCCCCGTTTTGAGGCTTGTTTCACGATATGTCCAAAAGGACCTATTTTATTTCTATCAACCTTGGCGGTTTCTGTTTCGCTTCTTCCTTTTTAGGAATCGTCAACATCAATAAGCCATTTTCATATTTGGCCTGGATATTTTCCTGGTCGACCACATCTTTTGGCAATTCAAAACTTCTCTGGAATGATTGATAACTGAATTCCCGGCGGGTAAAATTTCCCTCTTGAGTTTCGTTGTTATCCTGCTTAGCCGAAGAAATAGTCAGAAGATTTCCGTCAAGTTTAATTTCAAAATCATTCTTCTCCATACCCGGAGCTGCTACCTGTACCTGGTAGGTATCGGCATTTTCTACAATATTGACCGAAGGAACAGTAGTGCTTGTAGATGAATAATTATTGTTCCCCCAGTTAAAAAGTTCACGATTAAAAAAATCATCAAAAAGATTAGGAACTCCTGGTACGTTACTCCAATTTTTCTTAATAAGATTCATAATAATGCTCTTTTAAAGTTAAACAATCCATTATTAAATATCAGCTGGCCAGCTGTTAAGAGATTAAATTCAAAAAAAATACCAATCCAGAAAACCTGATTTTTTTTCATACATACTGTCAAAATTTCAGCTTTGTGTCAAATTGACACCATACATAATCGTCAATAATAATGAAAATGATAAGAATTTATCTGCTTTTATAATGAACTGCAGAGAGATTTTTCAATATCTCCGCGCTTTGCTCCGGGGTAATATCACGTTGCGGTTCTGCCAGCATTTCGTAGCCCACCATAAATTTTTTCACTTCGGCATTACGTAGCAAAGGCGGATAAAAATGCATATGAAAATGCCATTCAGGATGGAATTTTCCATCCGTTGGAGACTGATGAATTCCTGCTGAATAGGGAAACGAAATCTCAAAAAGATTGTCGTATTTCGTGGTTAAATCTTTTATAATCGATGCTAAAGATAATTTTTCGTCTTCGGAAAACTGAAGAAGATTTTCAATTTTCCGTTTGCTGACAATCATTGTTTCGTAAGGCCATACAGCCCAGAACGGAACGACAGCTACGAAATCCTCATTTTCAAGAATGATTCTTTCATTGGTTTCCAACTCTTTTTTTACATAATTTTCTAAAAGAGAAGTTTCGTTTTTCTCGAAATATTTTTTCAGATTTTCCTGTGTTCTCAAAACTGTAGACGGAATCGAAGACTGTGCCCAGATTTGTCCGTGAGGATGAGGGTTACTGCAACCCATTACACTGCCTTTGTTCTCAAAAATCTGAATGTGGTTGATATAATCTTCAGAGCCTAAATCTTTATATTGCTCTTGCCAGACATCTACCACTTTTTTAATATTATCAACTTCCATTTCTGGCAATGTCAGACTATGATTTTCAGAAAAACAAATAACTCTGTTAATGCCCCGTTCTGGTTTTAGCGAAAAAAAATCAGACGGTTCATCAGAAAATTCGACATCATCTTTCATCAAAGAACCAAAATCGTTTTCAAAAACAAAAACACCTTTATAATCAGGATTTTTATCCCCATTGACACGTAAATTTCCTGAACATAAGTAACAATTCGGGTCGTGAGCAGGAAGTTGTTCTTCAGCAACTTTTTCAGTTTGTCCCTGCCAAGGTCGGTTGGCTCGTTGCGGAGACACCAGAATCCACTCATCCAAAAGAGGATTGTATCTTCTGTGAGGATGATTTTTCTGATTAAATGACGAATTCATTCCTTTTGTATTCATTAATTCCATCCGATATTTTTACACGGTACACTTTCATTTCTATGCCAAAACCTGCTTTGTATTTTGCGCTGATGTTTTTAATCACTTCATCCACATTTTCATCTTTCATAAGATTGATGCTGCATCCGCCGAAACCTCCGCCCATTATTCTTGAGCCTAGAACGCCGTTTTCCTTTAAAGTTTCTTCAACCAAAAAATCAAGTTCGTCACAGCTCACTTCAAATTCAGTAGACAGTCCGGAATGCGTTTCGATTAAAAGCTGTCCCAAATATTCTACATCACCTTCTGGCAAAGCTTTGGCGGCTTTTTCGACCCTTTTTATTTCTTTCAGAAGATACAGACATCTTTTGTACGACGTCTCTCCTATTTCTGCTCTCACTTCATCCAGCATTGAAAAACTGAAATCTCTGAATTTTTCTATTTCTGGAAATTTTTCCCACAAAACTTTTTTCCCATTATCAACATCTTTTCTTCGGTCGTTGTAGCCGGAAGTAAGATGCGTATGCTTTACACAACTGTCGAAAAGTACCAGACTGTACCCTTCGATATTAGCTTCAAAATACTGATGCTCAAGAGAATTACAGTCGAGCATTATCACTTTATGCTCTTTACCAAAAACGGATGCAAACTGGTCCATAATTCCGCATTTCACGCCAACAAAAGTGTGTTCGGATTTCTGACCAATGAGTGCCAATTCTTTTTTAGATAAATTTAAATCAAAAATTTGATTGAGAATATAGGCAAACCCACATTCCAAAGCTGCTGACGAAGACAAACCTGAACCCATCGGAATCGTACTGCTGAAGGTAATTTGCAAACCGCCAATCTTTTTTCCACTTTCCTGAATAGCATTAAAAACACCTAGCAAATAATTAGCCCAAGTTTGCTCAACCGGAGTTTGCTTTTGATGAATATTAAAACTAAAAGATTCATTAAAATCTTTCGCAAAAAAAGTGCAGTTTTCTGACTCATCCACCTTTTTTACGGCAAAACAAATATGCTTGTCGATAGCGGCAGGAAGTACGAAGCCATCGCTGTAATCAACGTGTTCACCGATAATATTAATTCTTCCGGGAGCCAGAAAAAAACTTTCAGGCTCGGATTGAAAGGCTGATTGAAACGCCTCTTTGGTATGATTGATTAATTTCTCCTGCATAGATGACTGCAATTTATGATTTTAAATCTTTTTTGCCACGAATGCACGAATATTTTTTAGAAAAAATATAAATTTTCATTCGTGTATTCGTGGCATATTTTAAATCCGGCAATTACTTTCTTTTCATTACTTTTTTTGCGGCTTCAACGATGTCATTTGCAGTTAAACCGTATTTTTCCATCAATTGGTCGGGTGTTCCGCTTTCTCCGAAGCTGTCGTTTACCGCAACGTATTCCTGAGGTGCAAGATATTTTGTAATCAAAAGCTGAGCAACGCTGTCGCCCAAACCGCCCAATTTATTGTGTTCTTCAGCTGTTACAACGCAACCTGTTTTCTTTACTGATTTTAAAATTGCTTCAGAATCCAAAGGTTTAATCGTGTGAATATTGATAATTTCTGCATCAATTCCTTGCTCTTCTAATATTTCTCCGGCTTTGATGGCTTCCCAAACCAAATGTCCGGTCGCAACAATCGTTACATCTTTTCCTTCGTTTACCATCCAGGCTTTTCCGATTTCGAACGTTTGATTTTCATCGGTGAAAACAGGCATTACCGGTCTTCCGAAACGTAGGTAAACCGGACCTTCATAATCTGCAATGGCAATAGTTGCTGCTTTGGTTTGGTTGTAATCGCAGGTGTTGATAACCGTCATTCCGGGAAGCATTTTCATTAATCCGATGTCTTCCAGAATCTGGTGTGTTGCGCCGTCTTCGCCTAAAGTCAGTCCGGCGTGGGAAGCACAGATTTTTACATTTTTATCGGAATAAGCTACCGACTGACGAATCTGGTCGTACACTCTTCCGGTAGAAAAGTTGGCGAAAGTTCCCGTAAATGGAATTTTGCCTTCTATCGCTAAACCAGCTGCGATACCAATCATATTGGCTTCGGCAATTCCAATTTGGAAAAAACGTTCGGGTGCTTTTTCGATGAATTTTTCCATTTTCAGGGAACCGATCAGGTCGGCGCAAAGTGCTACAACATCAGGGTTTTTGTCCGCCAATTCTGCAAGACCGGCTCCGAAACCGCTTCGGGTATCTTTTTTTTCTGTGTAGGTATATTTTTTCATTTTACGATTTGTTGTTGAAATGATTTTAATAGGATTTTATCCTATCCTTTGTTAAGTCGTCCCTTTGGGACTTTTGGGTTTGCGGTGAATCGCTCGCAGCCCGACTTGAGTGGAGCTCTTTTTGCAAATTCAGCAATGGAAAAAGCCTTGGGAATTTGCAAAAAAGCGGGAACGGAAGGCGGATAAAGCTGCCCAAATAATTTAAAGTCTAATAATCTCCTAAAGTTTCTTCGAGTTGTGCTAGTGCTTTTGCGAGTTGCTCATCGTTAGGTGCTTTTCCGTGCCACGCGTGACTTCCCATCATATAATCGACACCGTGACCCATTCCGGTTTTCAGAAGAATACAAATTGGCTGGCCTTGCCCGGTCAATGATTTTGCTTCGTCCAGAACTTTGATAATTTCTTCCATATCGTTGCCTTTTTCTACTTCCAGAACTTTCCAGTCGAAGGCTTCGAATTTTGTTTTTAGATTTCCTAAAGAAAGCACTTTGGAAGTCGGTCCGTCAATCTGCTGACCATTAAAATCCACTGTTGCAATCAGATTATCGACCTTGTTGTGAGAGGCGTACATTATGGCTTCCCAATTTTGTCCTTCCTGCAATTCGCCATCGCCGTGAAGAGTGAACACAAGATTTTCGTCTTTATTCAGTTTTTTACCGATTGCGTGACCGATTGCGACCGACAAGCCTTGTCCCAAAGAACCCGAAGCAATACGAACGCCCGGAAGATGCTCGTGCGTGGTGGGATGTCCCTGTAATCTTGAATTCAGTTTTCTGAAAGTTGCAAGTTCCGATTTATCAAAATAACCTGCGTGTGCCAAAACACTGTAGAAAACAGGGGAAATATGACCGTTGGAAAGATAAAATACGTCTTCATCTTTACCCTTCATATCAAATCCTTCCTTTCTTTTCATCGCATCAAAATAAAGAGCGACCAAAAAATCTGCACATCCAAGCGAACCGCCGGGATGACCGGATTGACAGGCGTGAACCATTCTTACAATATCCCTTCTCACCTGCGAAGCGATATGATTAAGTTTTGAAATATCGTGTTCCATAAATTATTTCATTTTTTGTGAATCTTTGATAAACTGCTCCAGTCCTGAATCTGTCAAAGGATGTTTTAATAACGAAAGAATCGGCTGAATCGGGCAAGTCACGACATCGGCACCGATTTTTGCGCAATTGATGATGTGCATATTGTGTCTTACGGAAGCCGCTAAAATCTCTGTTTCGTAGCCATAATTATCGAAAATCAGACGGATTTCTTCAATAAGATTCAAACTGTCTGTCGAAATATCATCCAATCTTCCCAAAAACGGAGAAACGTAGCTTGCACCAGCCTTTGCTGCCAAAAGAGCTTGTCCGGCAGAGAAAATTAATGTGCAATTGGTTTTGATTCCTTTGTTGGAAAAATATTTGAGCGCTTTTACACCATCTTTTATCATTGGAATTTTCACAACGATGTTTGGATGAATCGCGGCAAGAATTTCGCCTTCCGCAATCATTTCTTCGTAAGTTGTAGAAAGGACTTCTGCTGAGATAGAACCATCTACAATTTCACATATGTCTTTATAATGTTGCAATATAGCTTCTGTTCCGCTGATGCCTTCCTTTGCCATCAAGGATGGATTGGTTGTAACTCCATCCAGAATTCCGAGGTCGTTAGCTTCTTTTATCTGCTCTAAGTTGGCAGTGTCAATAAAAAATTTCATAAGATATGTGGTTAAATTTATTTAAGTGTTAAATTTACACTTATATATTTATTCGTACAATTTTTCTCTAAAATTTTAGATGTAATTAATTTACAATCTTTATTTTAGAGAAAAAGTAGAAACAATATGTAAAGTGATTTCTAAGTTGGAAAATCTTAATTATGATGTCCCATATTGAGTTTAATTTTCTTCAAATCTTCAAGCTCGTGAACCGGTTTTTCAATATCAGACGGAATTGGTCTTTTGGAATAGGTCTGGAAATACAACAGACAGGCATCTTTCCACCAAACTGCATCTTTTGCCTGTATTTTCAGCTTATCCTGAACATCTGAAAACCTCTCCTCATCAATATAAGGCTGCATTTTATCCCAAACTTTTTGATAGTCACGGACATTTTTTACGCCTGTGTCATATTTGTAAGAGAGTTCTTCCCACAACGTCTTCCCGTCTTTCATTTTATAATCCCAAGGAACGTGATGAAACCAGAGAATGAGGTTTTCGGGAGTCGTTTTGATATTTCCGTAGATGTCGTTGAGTGGAGGAAAATATTGTGAAACAGCATTGCTGCCTAATTTGGTTCTGTCAAAACCAAGTCCTTTTTCATCAGCCTGATGGTAATAAACCGGCGACCAATCCGGTCTTCCACCTTTGTAATCGCCCCAAGGTTCCGGACCATAATGATGTCCACCTGCGAAAATATGATGAAGACCAAGCGGCATCATATAATCTACGGCAGTTTCTCTTGAAGTGAGCATCATTTCTTTTACTGGATTGAGGAATTTTTCATCATCGTTAAACGTCATTTTAATCCATTCATTAGCAATCTGTTCTGAAGTCAAATCGTGGTTCCAAGCCAAACGCCCGAAAGCATACCAATTAGCTTGTGCAAAATGATGCCCTGTCCAGTTTTTATCCTCACCAATGTTTGCAACCGCAGAAATTGCGGTTAATTTCGCTGGCCTTAAAGTTCCGTCCGTAATTTTGGCAATCGTGGAACCTTTTCCATCAGAATACGTATCGCTATCTAAAGTTTCTTTAAATAATGGTGCGAGAAAAACCAGATGATTGGCTTGTCCTAAATATTCCTGAGCAATTTGAAATTCAACCATTTCCGGTGTTTTTTTCAAAGCTCCAAATAGCGGATTAAACGCTTCCCGAGGCTGAAAATCAACAGGCCCGTTTTTAATCTGTACAATAACATTGTCCCTGAATTTTCCGTCAAGCGGAACAAATTCCAGATAGGCCTGTTTTGCACGGTCTTCTTTGCTTGGACTGTAAACAAATGCTCTCCACATCACAATTCCGCCGTAAGGTTTCAGAACATCAGCCATCATATTGGCACCGTCTGCGTGCGTTCTTCCGTAATCCTGCGGTCCTGGCTGTCCTTCAGAATTAGCTTTAACCAAAAATCCGCCGAAGTCAGGAATCAGTTTATAAATTTCTGATACTTTATCCTTCCACCACTTCTGAACATCTTTGTTCAACGGGTCGGAATTTTGCAATCCTCCCAAAACTTTAGGTGATGAGAAATTTACCGACAAATAAACTTTGATTCCGTAAGGTCTGAAAATGTCCGCGAGAGTTTTTACTTTTTCAAGATAATCTTTACGGAGCATATTCGGCGAAGCATTCACATTGTTGAGAACGGTTGCATTAATTCCAATCGAAGCATTCGCTCTTGCATATTCTTCATATCTCGGCGAAATGGTGTTCGGCAAATCTTCCCATTTCCAAAGTGAATGTCCGGCATAACCGCGCTCTATTGTTCCGTCCAGATTATCCCAATGGTTGAGAATTCTGACATCGTAGGAAGGTTTTTCTTCTAATTTCAGATTAGAAAAATCGGCTTTCTGCTGTTGCAGATTCAACAAATGATAGCTTCCGTACAATAATCCTAAATCTGTTTTCGCCAAAACGCTGATTTTTTTCGGAGTAGAAACGATTTTATACCCGTCCTTAAAATTTTCCGGAAATCTATCAATCTTCAAATCAACAGCTTGTCCTCCCCAATATTGGTTCAGTTCCTTTTTCGCGATTTCAATGGTAGGACTTTTACTATTTGAGTTAACTATATTTCTTGGCTTTGGGTTTACAGGATATCTAAGCCATAACTGACTTCCGTCTTCTGCGAAAATCGTCAAAGGAATCATTAGAAATAATAGGATGTACAGTCGGAAATTGCGCATTAGATTTTCTTTTAATTTTTATTTAAATAAGTTTTGGCTAAAGCCAAATTGTATCTCTTCATCTTTAAAACGGTCTAAAGCCCGTTCCTATTGATAATAGGATTTCATCCTATCCTTCGTTAAAGCGTCCCTTCGGGACTTTTGGTAGCTTATTCTTCTAAACCTTTAATGGTTTTAATTTTACCATCTTCATCGTATTCCAATTCTACTACTTTCATACTTCTGAGCCAGGTTTTTCCTTCACTCGGAACAGAATCGTGGAAGAACAGATACCATTTTCCTTTGAATTCAACAATGCTGTGATGGGTTGTCCAGCCAACGACAGGCGTCAGAATCTCACCCTGAAAAGTAAAAGGTCCATACGGATTATCTCCGGTTGCATAACAGATCAGATGTGTATCGCCGGTAGAATATGAGAAATAATATTTGCCATTGTATTTGTGCATCCAAGATGCTTCGAAAAAGCGGTGTTTGTCGCCGTGAAGCAAAGGATTTCCGTTTTCGTAAAGGATTAAAAGGTCTTTTGGTTCTTCGCCGAATTCCAGCATATCATCGCTTAATATAGCAACTTTTGAAGGAATTGCCGGTTCATCATCATTTGGAATTACAGCTGACTCCAATGCTTTGTTATTTCTGTAACGCTGCAATTGTCCGCCCCAGATTCCGCCAAAATACATATAATGTTTTCCTTCATCTTCAAAAATACACGGATCAATGCTATAACTCCCCATCATCGGATGTTTCTCCGGCACAAACGGCCCATAAGGTTTATCACTTACTGCAACCCCAATCCTGAAAATGTCATTTTTATCTTTCAAAGGGAAATACATATAATATTTACCATTTTTGAACGCCACATCACAATCCCACAATTGTCTTCCTGACCAAGGAATATCTTTTACAGAAAGGACAACACCGTGGTCTGTAATTTCGCCGTTTTCCACATCATCAAGAGAAAAAACGTGATAATCATTCATATCAAAATGGTCGCCGTTGTCGTTTTCTTCGATGCCGCTTTCACGGTCGTGAGACGGATAGATGTACAATTTACCTTCAAAAACGTGTACGGAAGGGTCTGCCATATAATCTTTTGGGAACAGATATCTTGATTGTTTCATTGTTTTAATTAGAAGTTAGATTTTAAATACTAGATTTTAGATTTATTTTTCTTTTGTTAATTGAATAATTTTTTCCACCACAGGTTTTGCCTGGTAATTTCTGTCGAATAGCAGCGGATAATCGGTTCTGCCTTTTACCGGGAAATCGTTTTTCCAGGATTGGGTATCGGTAACACCCCACAAGGTTACTCTTCTGATTTTATCCTGATGCTTGATGAATAATCTGAAGAAATCCAGATAGCGGTTTTCCCATTCTTTTGTCACGTCTTCCGGTAATCCTTTGGTGTAAGGATTCATTTTTGCCTGGTATTCTACAGTGTCCGAAACGTTGGCTGAAGTTCCCCAAGGAGAAGGCAGTGCACTGATTTCCATTTCGGTAACATTCACCTTTACCCCAGCTGCAGCATAATCTACTATTGCTTTTTCATATTCTGCTAATTTGGGAGTATCTAATCCAACGTGGGTCTGCATTCCTACTCCATCGATACGGATTCCTCTGGATTTTAAATTTTTAACGATTTTGGTAACGGTTTTTACTTTTTCCGGAAACCATTCGTTGTAATCGTTGTAATAGAGTTCGGCATTCGGGTCGGCTTCCTGTGCATATTGGAATGCGAGCGGAATAAATTCTTCGCCAAGGATTTCGTAAAACTTGCTTTTGCGGTATGTTCCATCTTCCATAATGGCTTCATTCACGACATCCCAACCTTTTACACGACCTTTGTATCTTCCGACCAATGTTGAAATATGGCTTTTCATTCTTTGTTTTAAAACTTCCGGAGAAACATCTTTTCCGTTCTTGTCTACGAAAAACCATTTTGGTAACTGTGAATGCCAAATTAACGTATGACCGATAATGAACATTTTATTTTTCTCCCCGAATTCTACAAATTTATCAGCATCGTCAAAGAAAAACTGTCCTTCCTGAGGCTGGATGAACATCGATTTCATACAGTTTTCGGCAACAATGGAACTGAATTGTTTTTTGATAATTTCATCCGATTTTACATCGGTACCGCCAATCTGCGGAAGGCTCATTGCGGTTCCGATATAGAATCTATTTTTGAATGCATCTTTCAGGGAATCTTTTGAAGATGCCGAACTTGCTGTTTTGCAGGAAACGTTCAAGGCTAAAATTCCTAGTATTACGGCTATTTTTTTCATAATTATTTTTTTTTATTCATTGTGAAACCTTAACAGGTCGCCTCTACGAGGCTCGATGAATATTGATATTGTTAGCTATTAACAGTTCGCTCCTACGGAGCTTTTTAATCTTTGTTAATAATTTTTTTCTTTTTTTCAATTGCGTCGGGGTAAAGCCCAATGAATAGTTTCTATTCCAATTGGTTTTAGCTAAAACTTATAATATATTTTGGTTTAAGCCTTTTACCTGTCTTTTTATCTATTAAACGGGCTGAAGCCCGTTCTCAATTGATTGTTACAGTTTGTCAAAGATTTTAATTCTAAAGAAGAACGAATATTATTTTAAGTGGCAAATTTTTTTTTTATGTTGTATCTCGCAGCCCGGCTTGAACGGAGCTCTTTTTGTGGAGCGAAGCGGAACAAAAAAGCGGGAGTGGAAGACGGATTAAGCTGCCCAAATAATTAAACAAATATTAATCTTCTTTTTTTCTTCTTTCTTTGAGCTCCTGTTCGATTTGGGTTTCCATTTTTTTGTTGATCTCATAGAACATTAATAATCCACACGCCGCGAAAAACGGAATGGCAGGGAAAATACTGACCAGCATCTTGGCTCCGCTTGCTACGGTTTCCGGCTGAATAACATTTTCTGTACCTTCGGACGAAATGTAGCCGTAATGCCCAATAATAGAAGAAACCAATGAGCTTCCGATGCTCAAACCCACTTTTAACCCGACCATCATTGCGGAAAAAATAATGGCTGTGGCGCGTCTGTTATTTTTCCATTCTGAATAGTCGGCAACATCGGCAATCATTGCCCAAAGCAACGGTGTGCTGATTCCGTAGAAAAAGCCGTGCAGAACCTGGGAAAGGAACATCAATCCCACCGATTTTGGCGGATAAAATATGAATGCTACGATAAATAAAGTAGAAATGAATAAAGAAGCGATAAACGCATCTCTTTTGCCATATTTATCAGCAAACTTTTTTGAGAAAGTAATCCCAACAATCATCATAATGATTCCGCCTGCATTAAACAGTCCGAAGCCTGCCGAACGAGGGTCTTCACCGAAGAAATTCATCCCGATGGAACTGAAAAATGCTGTAATCGGAGATATGAAATTTTTCAAAGAAGTTTCATCCACATAATTGTTGAAATAATAAACGTACGAACCGCCTTTCATTGCCAATGTAATGAAAATCAATGCAGTAACCGTTAACATAATAATCCACGGCTTGTTTTTCTTTAAATCTTTTAAATCCGCGCTTAAAGTAGATTCCTGCTCCGGTTTTGGAATGACTCTTTCTTTGGTCGTGAGAAAAGTGATGAGTAACATTATCGTTCCGATAATTGCCAGCCAAGTCATTACCACCTCGATTCCGGCTGCTTTGTCACCGTGTCCAGCCGACAAAATAATCGGAAGCATAAATACCTGAACGAAGAATTGCGCAAACATCACAGCCACAAAACGGTAGGATGAAATACTGTTTCTTTCGCCCATATCACCTGTTATTACACCGCTCAAAGCTGCGTAAGGCAAATTATTAGCCGCGTACAACAACAGTAAAACCGTATATGTCGCTGCTGCATAGATCATTTTTCCCTGATACGAAAAATTGGGTGTGCTGAATGCAAAAAGTGCGGCTGCACCGAGCGGAACGGCAGAAAATAAAATCCACGGACGGAATTTTCCCCATTTAGTTCGTGTTCTGTCTGCCAAAGCACCCACCAACGGATTGAATCCGAAACCGGCAATAAGCCCGACAATCAAAGTGATGATGGAGGCGTCTTCCGGTTTTAACCCGTAGATATCGGTGTAAAAATAAGCTAAGTAAGTCACCAAAGTCTGGAAAACCAGATTGGCAGCTAAATCTCCCAAGCTGTAGCCGACTTTTTCAACGACAGATATTTTCTGAGATGGATTGTTCATTTTAATAATTTATAATTGATAAATGATAATTGACTATTCTGTAGTGAAAGGCGATGCAGGAAGTCCTATTTTGTTTTTTAGATTTCCGTCCGGATTGTCTGCCCAATCGTATCTTACTGAAATGGGATTTGAAATGGTGTCGTTCCAGACAATGATTGTATTGCCTTCGATTTTTGCTTTTGCCCATTCGTATTTTCCGTCTTTTCCTTTGATAGCGAAACCTTTCAGTTCTGAAACAGGTGCAAAATCTTCGGTTCCATTTTTAAAGGATAGAATGATTTTATTTCCATCGGTTTTCATTGACTGATAAACAGGTCCGTCCGCAATGATATTTTTCTTATCAGCAACTTTCAATGCCTGTAAGGCCAATCTGTCTCCGACAGTTTTTTTGTTCAGAGGATGAATATCGTTCCACTCTCCTATATCGATAATTACGGCAAGTCCGGTGTTCGGAACTTTCAACGAAACCTGACGTTGCTGGTCTCTGAGCTCTGCCCAATTACTTTCCAAAGGTTGGGTTTTAGGTTCCATAAAATTCGCCAGTTGCACGGTGAAGAAAGGCAAATCTTTCTGGTTCCATTTGTTTCGCCAATCGGTAATCATTGTGGTCAGCAGATCGCCGTATTCTTTCGGTTTCCCGGTGTTGCTTTCGCCTTGGTACCAGATTGCTCCTTTAATATTATAATTAATAAGCGGATTAATCATTGCATTATACAATCCAGTCGGTTTCCAACGAATAAAGGTTTGTCCGGGAGCTATTCTTTCCATTTTAGCACCGATTTTATATTTCCATTCGGATTTTAAATCTATTTTCTGTCCGTCGATTTCAAGGTAATAGGGTTTGTCTGCGATGAACTGTCCTTTTCCGCTTCCGTTGGTAATCCTTACAACAATGACGTTTTTGCCTTCTTTTAAAACGCCTGCCGGAATATCATACCAGCGAGGAGGATACTCGTAAGTTACATTTCCTACTTTTACGCCGTTGATGTACGTTACATCAGCATCTTTTATTCTTCCTAAATTTAAAAATGCAGCTTTTCCTGCCTGATTTTTGGTTAAATTAATTTCTTTTCTGAACCAAACTGAACCTTCAAAGGAACCTTCCTTATCTTCCCAAGAACCGGGAATATTCATTGTTTTCCAATCAGAATCGTTTAGGTCAAAATTTTCCCAATGCTGGTTTAAACCAATATCACTTTGGTCGAGTTCGGCATACCAAGCTTTGCTCAACGCCTGTTCACCAGATTCGGTAGATTTTATCAACTCATCATTTTGCCATTTTTTGGCTTCGTCAAGATATTCGGGATATTTTTTCAGAGAATTTTCATCCATCCACGCCTGAATCGGAGAACCTCCTAAACTTGCGTGTATAATTCCAACGGCAACTTTATTTTTCTGGCTTAATTCTTTTGCGAAAAAATAAGCAACTCCAGAGAAATTAAGAATAGTCTGCGGATTAGTTGACTCCCATTTACCACCGTCAAGCTCAGTCTGAGGTGACTTAAAATTATATTTTTGAGGAACAGTGAAAAATCTGATATTCTGATTATTTGCATTTTTGATTTCATCGGCGTAAAGCGGAGTCAGTCTGCGCATCGGCAACTCCATATTCGATTGTCCGGAAGCGAGCCAAACGTCTCCGATGAGGATATCCTTCAATGTAATTTCGTTGATGGTCATCGTGTATGGTCCGCCAGCTTTTTGTTCAGGAAGTGTGATTTTCCAGTTTCCGGTTGGGTCGGCGGTGGTTTTGTAATTTTTATTAAGGAATTTTACTTCCACTTTTTCTCCTGCATCAGCTTTTCCCCAAACATTCAGTTTTTGATTTCTCTGCAAAACCATTCCGTCTGAAACCAATGTGGGAAGCGTAATTTTTGCATCAATAAAAGAAATGCATAATGAGCCTACGAATAAAATTAATATTTTAAAAAAGATTCTGTTTTTCATAGCAAATTTGAATTCTGCAGTTTATTTTTAGTTTTTATCTGGCATTTGGGTCAGCAATCTTACCTCGATGATTTTCGGTGTAAGCAATTTTTCATTTGTATTGAATTTTACATTAAGAATCTCTTTCCTGCTTTCAGATTCAGGAATCGGGATTAATAATGATTGTGAAGAACTGCCCAATTTTCCATCGAAATTTTTAGAAATCACTTTGATTCCGTTGATTTCCGCATTCAAAGTACGATTGTTATTGGCATCAAAATACAGAAGATAAAGGTATTTTGCATTTTTATCTCTGTTTCTCATCTGATAGCTGAACCAGCCTTTTGCCTCACGGAAATGGCGGTCTTCCATATAACCGGTGTTGGAATCCTTACTGTCGATGAAATGGTCGGATTCCGGCTGCTGCTCGCCCAACTGGATTTTATCTGTCGTAATGTTGTCTAGTTTTCTGATTTCCTCTTCTTCTTTGGCTTTCTGTTTTTGAATCATTTCGATTTTATCCTGATTCGCCTGCGGAAAATAAATAATGTAGCGTTCTTCCTGAATTTTGTAGAAAGGAACTAATTCTAATCCGCTGCTGAATTTATTTTGAGGATATAAACCTTTCAGTTTAAAAGTCATATCTTTTCCGTTAATGTTTTCCAAATGACTTAAAACCGAAGTTGAACTGCCCAAAATCGTAGGGATTTCATTTAAAGGAATCTGCGGGCCGTGCGCGATATGTCCGCCTCTGCTGTCATCAGCGAAAAGTCCGTCCTGATTTTCTTTTCCGTATTTGGCTGCCAAAACAATCGGACCATATTTGAAGGCAAAATAATCTGAATGGTCGGGAAGCTGCTCTGCAGAAAGGTGCATTGGCATCTTCATTTCGATAACATCGCCTTTTTTCCATTTTCTTTTGATAGTCAAATAGCCTTCAGCATCAACCGGAACATTGACATTTTTACCGTTAACTGAAATCGTAATTTCAGAAGCATTTGCCCATTCCGGAGCTCTTAATTTTAAATTTATATTTGATTTTGAAGCAACATCAAAAACTAATTTTGTTGATGAATTTTCAGGGAAATTATTTTCCTGTCTCAGAACCAATTTCTTTTCTGACCATTTTAAAACGGAAGGAATAAACAGATTCACGTACAAATCTTCATCAGAATAAGCATAGATCATTTCACCATATTTGGCGTGATTTTCCATTCCGGAACCTACGCAGCACCAAAAGCTGGTTTCCGGCTGGGAATAAACCCTGTAATGACCGGGACGCATCGGCGTAAAGTAGACAAAACCTCCTTTTTCAGGGTTTTGTGTGGAAAGAATGTGATTGTACAACGCCCTTTCATAGTAATCTACATAAGATGATTTTGGATTGGTGGCATACAATTCTTTGGAAAGTTTCAGCATATTATACGTATTGCAGGTTTCGGGACCTTCGGTACTTTTAATCATTCCGCTGAAATCATTAATGGGATTAAAATGCTCGCTCACACTGTTTCCTCCGATAATCGCTGACCTCTTTTGAGTGACATTATTCCAGAAAAAATCGGCAGCATTGCTCCATTCTGTATTATTTTCTAAATCTGCAATTCTTTTAAAGCCAATTACTTTCGGAATCTGTGTGTTGGCGTGGATTCCTGTCAGTTTGTCTTCCTGAATCAACAACGGATTCAAAATCGCAAGATGAGAAAAACGATGGGCAAGCTTTAGATATTTCAGATTTTTTGTAATGTCATAAACGTCAGCAAAAACTTCATTCAGACCGCCGTGCTCACTGCGAAGCATATCCTGAATCTGATCATCGGAAAGTCCGGAAACTTCATCCGCCATCCAATCCGTGAGCTTAATCAGCATTCTTTTTGCTTTCTCGCTACCTGCATACCAATACGCATCACGCAAACCCGAATAAATTTTGTGAATATTATATAAAGGAACCCATCGGTCATTCAAACCAAAAGTTGCGGCACGAATATTTCCATCGGCAATTTCTTTCCAGATTTTTTTACCGTCCGGAACTCCGGAAAGATAGCCGTTTCCTGAAAGATTCTGGCATCGTTCCAGCTCATCAAGCATATAATCAAGACGCTGTTTTACTTTTACATCGCCTGTTGAAGCGTACATCAACGCCAAAGCGGAAATGTAATGGCCGCCGATATGACCATCCAATCCAGTATTTTCCCAATTGGGATAGTTCTCTTTTTTAGGTTTCAGACCGACTTCTTTCAGATAAGGCGCAAGAAGTCGGTCGGCATCCATAGAAAGAATATATTTTTCATCTGTCTGCATTGCTTTACTGAAAACACTTTCGGACAAATGAACCTTGTTGAGCGGAAAGTAACTGACATTTTTCTTTACCTGCCCGAAAGCTAATGAAGTAAAGCCTAAAAATAATATCAGTGATTTTTTGTTCATTAATAAATGTTATTTCTACATTTCTAAAATAAAAGAAAGTATCTATATGACAAACATTTTTCATCGTTTAGAAATACATCTTACTAAAAAAGCATTTCAGGTAATGAAAAAAAAGTTTAAAAAAGCCTTAGCTTATCATAAAAAAAAAGAATAGACAAAGCATAGATTATCAATTAAATAAATATAATTTAGTCATTATCAAAATAAACAGAGGGGTTTATAAAAGACAGTCAAAATTTATTGACGGACTTATCGTATTTTAAACAATATCCCTAGATCAGTTTCTAACTTAAATCCAATATTAAATTTTAACATAATTTTAACATTTCATTCACATAGGATTCATATTTATTTTGACAAATAAATTGCAAAAACAATAAAAATAACTCCCAAAAACACGTCCTGAAACCAGCAAATCATTAAAAAAACAGCAATGACATAAAAATAAAGTGTTTAATGTACATTTATTTATTTTTCATATTAAAATCTATTTTAAAACCTTTAACTTTGTATAAAATCATTTTTGATGGAAGAGAATTATCTTAATTATCCCAGACATCTTGTTGCGGTAGACTGCATTATTTTCGGTTTTGACGGAGAAAACCTGAAAATCCTTCTGGTACAAAGAAATTTCGAGCCTAAGAAAGGAGAATGGTCACTGATGGGTGGGTTCGTTGATGAAAAAGAAAGTTCCGACCAGGCTGCGAACCGTGTCCTAAATACTTTGACCGGACTTGAAAACATCTACCTTGAGCAGCTGAACACTTACACCGAAATCGACCGAGAACCGACTGCCAGAATTATGTCAATCTCTTATTATGCATTGATTAATATTCAGGATAATATTCAAATCAATGAAAAATATAACGCCAAATGGTTTGATTTGAAAGATCGTCCCGACCTTATCTTCGACCATAACGCGATGGTAAAAGACGCTGTTCTGAGATTAAGAAGAAGAGCCACGACTAGACCAATCGGTTTCGAATTACTCCCAGAAAAATTCACTATGAAAGATCTGCAAAATCTTTATGAGGCTATCTTTAATGAAAAGTATGACAAACGGAATTTCACCAGCAAAATCAATGCTTTGGATGTCCTTGTGAACACCAACGAAAAGGATATGACGTCGTCTAAAAAAGGATCTTTTCTGTACCGTTTTGATGAAACGAAATATCAAAAAAAGCTTGCGGAAGGGTTTATGTTTAAGATTTAAATAAAAAAAAGGATACTGTAAGAACAGCATCCTTTTTTATTTTATTTATATTTTAATTTTTACCAGAACCTCACATAAAGCGCAGTCAGTAAAAGTAATGTCACTACAATCAAAACCAAGGTTCTGTTATCCACTTTAAACATTGTTGCATCAATGACAAAAGCTTTAGGATTGATTTTCGGACCGGCAAGGCTGATGAGAATCATTGTCAGGATGGTGAAAAAGAATGACCATCCCATATTAATCAGAAACGGGATCTCAGTAATGGTATGAACCACGCCATTTTCCAGTTTCTCATACGTGAATGCCGTGTACAGTAAGGTTTCTTTCCCAAAAATATCCACCGCAAAGCTGTTGAAGAAAATCGCCAGGACAAATCCTAAAATTACACCCACCAAAGCGGCAGTTCCGGTCGTTCTTTTCCAGAACATTCCCAAAATGAACATTGCAAATACGCCGGGACTGATAAATCCTGTATATTTCTGAATGAAGGTAAATCCGCCTTCGCCACCGATTCCTAATACATCTGTCCAGGTAAATGCCAACGCCACAAACATTGCAATGATAATTGCCCAGCGCCCGGTTCTTACCATCTCCACTTCTGTAGCATCAGCCTTTAAATATTTTTTATAAATATCCAAAGTAAAAATCGTGGAAATACTATTCACCTTTCCCGCTAAAGAAGCTACAATTGCCGCCGTAAGTGCTGCTACTGCAAGACCTTTCAATCCTGTTGGTAAAAATCCTAAAATAGCTGAATAGGCACCGTCTTTCACTCCACTGAAACCAGGTAAATGTCCTTTTGTATATAAAACATAGGCTGCAATTCCCGGAAGCATTACGATAATCGGCATAAATAATTTCAGAAACCCAGCGAATAAAATTCCGGTTCTTGCCGTTTTCAAATCAGCTCCCAAAGCGCGTTGTGTGATGTACTGGTTGCATCCCCAATAGTTTAAGTTTACGATCCACTGTCCGGCAAAATACATCGCTAATCCAGGAAGAACCACATATTTCTGAACATCAAGGTTTTCCGGCATAGCTAAAGTTGTCGTTGTTTTAACCGGCTTCTCAAGCATTAATTTGAAATGCTGCGGTGCTTCGTTCATCAATGTCTGAAAACCTGCAAACGCATTTCCTACGGCAGCTCCGTTGATTCTCTGGTCAACGATTTGCAACGCCATATAAACAGTAGCAAATCCTCCGATAATCAAAACTGCGACCTGGATCACATCGGTGTAACCGATTACCTTCATCCCGCCAAGACCGATTAGCAATGCCATTAAAAGCAATCCAATCATAATGATATGCAGATTGTCACCTCCAAGCAAAGTATCAATCGCCAAAGCACCTAAATAAAGGATCGAAGTAAGATTCACAATGACATACAAAAACAGCCAGAAAACCGCCATAATCAGTGAAACCGATTTATTGTAACGGGTTTCCAGAAATTGCGGCATCGTATAAATTTTATTTTTAAGATAGATCGGAATGAACCAAACCGCAATGATAATCAATGCGATCGCTGCAATCCATTCATAAGCTGCCACAGCAATTCCCACGAAAAATCCTTCGCCTGACATTCCGATAAACTGTTCGGCAGAAATATTTGAAGCAATTAAACTGGCTCCGATTGCCCACCAAGTCAATGAACCTTCGGCGAGGAAATAATCTTTACTGCCTGTAGATGCGGACTTTTTTCTGTTGTAGATCCAGATACCGTAACCGGCTACCACCACGAAATAAATAAGAAATATGATGATATCAATAGTCGCTAAGTTTCCCATAGATTATTTTTTAACTGAAAATTTGTAAATCGTTTTCGATTGGTATTTTTGACCCGGTCTGAGTTCTGTTGAAGGAAAAGAAGCCTGGTTCGGAGAATCAGGGAAATGCTGTGTTTCCAAACAAAAACCTGTCCTGAATTCATTTTTTCCGCCTGTTTTAGTATCGAATTTTCCATCAAGGAAATTCCCGGAATAGAACTGAACGCCCGGTTCGTCTGTCAAAACTTCCATCACTCTACCTGATTCAGGATGATACACTTTGGCGATGCTTCTCATTCCGTTTCCGTTCAGAATCCAGTTATGGTCGTAGCCTTTTCCTTTTTTCAATTGGTCATCATCAGCGTTGATATCTTTTCCAATTGGTTTTAAAGTGGTAAAATCAAAAGGACTTCCTTTTACGGATTTCTGTTCACCAGTTGGAATCAAGGTTTCATTTACAGGTAAGAATTTATCTGCATTGATTTGCAATTCGTGGTCGGTAATCGTTTTTGAAAAATTCCCTGACAGGTTGAAATACGAATGTTGTGTAAGATTCACAACCGTTGCTTTATCCGTCATAGCTTCGTAAGAAATCTCCAAAGCATTGTCGTCTGTCAACGTATATAAAACAGTTGTCGTCAGTTTTCCAGGATAACCTTCTTCGCCCTCTGCACTTGTGTAAGTCAGCTTCAAAGTTGGAAATTTTGCATCTTTTACAGGTTCAATATTCCAGAATTTGGTATGAAAACCTTCTTTTCCACCGTGAAGAGTGTTTGGTCCGTCATTTTTGTCGATGTTGTAGGTTTTACCTTCCAACGTGAATTTTGCATTAGCAATCCTGTTTCCGTAACGACCAATCAAAGCCCCGAAATAGTAAGGATTCCCGTTGAAATAATCTTCAGGTTTTGTAAAGCCTAAAACGACATCTTCATACTTTCCGTTTTTGTCGGGTGCAGTTAATGAAGTGATAATTCCACCAAAATTGATGACCTCCACCTTCATTCCGTTCTTGTTGGTTAAAGTATATTTTTTAATGGAATCGCCTTTCGCTGTCACTCCGTAATCTGAAACCTTTATGTTTTCCATTTGTTCTGAATCCGTTTTTTGATGAGTTTCTTTTTTATTGCAGCCGAAAATACATAAAAGTGCAATAATAATCAGATTATAACTTATTTTTTTCATAGTTTGAATGATTTTGCAAGTTTAACGATAATAAATTTCATTCCAGCGAAGGGTATTCTTAAAATCACGGATTTTCGTATCTTCATCAATAACAAGAGATTCAATTCCCGCAATTTCTGCAAAATCTTCCAATTGTTCCGCACTGATGTTTTCGCTGTAACACGTGTGATGCGCTCCGCCAGCCAAAATCCAGGCTTCTGCCGCCGTGTACAAATCCGGAAGTGGCTTCCAAAGAACTCTTGCTACAGGAAGTTTTGGTAATTCTTCGGTGATTTCCAATGCTTTTGTTTTGTTGATTAACAGTCTGAAATGATTTCCGAAATCCATCAGAGCAGCATTCAAAGAATCAATATTTCCTCTTGAATTGAAAACCAGACGAACCGGGTCTGCTTTGCCACCGATTCCCAACGGATGAATTTCACAAGAAGGTTTATCAACCGCCAAAACAGGGTCGACTTCCAGCATATGAGAACCCAAAACCGAAGGATTTGAAGGATTTAAATGATAAGTATAATCTTCCATAAAGGCATTTCCGCCCTCAAGACCTTGTCCCATCGTTTTCATTGCACGAACCAAAGCCGCCGTTTTCCAGTCGCCTTCTCCGGCGAATCCGTACCCTTTTTCCATTAACCTCTGAACGGCAATTCCGGGAAGCTGTTCCAAACCGTGCAGGTCTTCAAAAGTATCTGAGAAGCCTTTGAAATTTCCGTCTTTCAGGAATTTTTCTAAACCTAATTCTATTCTGGCAGCTGCTTCAAGCGATTTTCTGTTGCTTCCGCCTGAAAGAAGAGATTCCGCCATTTTGTAAGACGTTTCGTACTCTTCAATCAAAGTTTTGATTTCGCCATCGCCGATTGAGTTGACAACGCTTACCAAATCACCAATTCCCCAAGTGTTTACCGAAAATCCGAATTTGGTTTCCGCTTCTACTTTGTCGCCATCGGTTACAGCAACATATCTCATATTATCTCCGAAACGTGCGAATTTTGCACCTTGCCAATCGTCCCAACCTGCTGCAACTCTCGACCAATCGCCAATTTGTTTCTGAACTCTTTCGTCAGCCCAATGTCCGACAACCACTTTTCTGTTTTTGCGAAGACGGCTTACCATAAATCCGAACTCACGATCGCCGTGTGCTGCCTGATTCAGGTTCATAAAATCCATATCCATCGTAGACCACGGAATATCCTGATTGAACTGTGTATGAAGATGAAGCATTGGTTTTTGTAAAGCAGTCAATCCACGAATCCACATTTTCGCAGGAGAAAAGGTGTGCATCCAGGTTACAATTCCGATACAGTCTTTGGCAAAATTGGCGGCTGTAAGCGTTTCAAAAATTTCTTCTGTAGTTTTTACGGTTGGTCTTAAAACAACTTTTACCGGAATTGATGAAGAAATATTAAGGGCTTCAACAATTTTCTGTGAATGTTCTGCAACCTGCGCTAATGTTTCAGGTCCGTATAAATGCTGACTTCCTGTGATGAACCAGATTTCTTTTGTATTGAGAGGTGTTAACATATATTGTAAATGATAATTGATAATTGATAATTGATAATTGATAATTGATAATTAATGGTTTTTGTTTTATAATTAAACCTTCAAGGTTTTAAAAACCTTGAAGGTTTGTTTACCGCGAAAAGTCTTTACTGTCCGTAATAGGCGTTTTTGCCGTGTTTTCGTTCGTAATGTTTTTTGATGAGTGAATCTTTCAGGCGTGGCGCATCTGAATTGATTTGTCTTGTGCGATACGCCATTTCTGCAATCGTTTCCAGAACTTTGCTGTTGTAAACAGCTTTGTCTGCATTTTTACCCCAAGTAAAAGGTCCGTGATTTCCGATGAGTACCATTTCCACTTCTTCGTAAGACAGTTCTTTTTCTTTGAAGCAATCCAAAATCTGGATTCCGGTGTTGTACTCGTAGTTTCCTTCGATTAAATCATCACGCATTGGCGGTGCACAGGGAATATCTGTCGTTAAATGGTCTGCGTGGGTGGTTCCGAAAATCGGAATATCCATTTGAGCCTGAGCCCAAGCTACGGAATAGATTGCGTGCGTGTGGGAAATTCCGCCAATGTTTTCCCAGTTTTTATAAAGGTAAGCGTGGGTTTTGGTATCGGACGAAGGTCTTAGATTTCCTTCGACAAGATTCGCATCGTAATCTAAAATCACAATGTCTTCCGGTTTTAAAAGGTCGTAAGGAACGCCGCTCGGTTTGATGGCGAAAATTCCTCTTTCGCGGTCAACTGCACTTACGTTTCCAAATGTATAGACGACCAACTTCAAGGCATCCAACTGCATATTGGCTTCGTAACATTCTCTCTGGAGTTCTTTATAGATGCTCATTTTATTTATTTTTTTTAACGCAAAGGGAGCGCAAAGTTTTTTTATTTATTTTTTAAAGTTTTCTTTGTCATTCCGTAGGAATTTGCTTAGATTCCTACGGAATGACAAACTTCTTGGTTATAACCTTCACTTGTTTTATGTTGAATCTGCAGCCCGGCTTGAGCGGAAATCCTTTTTTGTATTGGCAAAAGCTTTGGCAAAAAAAAGATTGGGAGCGGAAGACGGATAAAGCTGCCATAAAAATTTTGGTTGTTGTTTTTTGGTTGATGGTTTTTATAATTATAATTATTTAACAGGTCGCCTCTACGAGGCTTGATGTGTATGGATGATTATGTTTGGCTATTAACTGTACGCTCCTACGGAGCTATCAAAACCAGATTGTAAATTTCTATCAACTACAAATTCTCAACTTTCAACTTCTTTTTCGATTTGATATTTTTTTCCGTGAAGTCAGCGAGAATTTTATATTGACTCATTAATTCTGCATATTTTTCTACGTGTTCTGCCTGCGGGAAATATTCGGCTTCGAAATCTGAACCCATTTTATGGCTTGCTTCCTGAACATTGGGATAAATTCCTGCTGCAACGGCTGCGTAAATCGCTGCTCCTAAAGCCGGAGCTTGATCAGAAGCTGCCACGACAATCGGCATATTCAGGACGTTTGCCAAAGTCTGCATAATGAATGGTGATTTTCTGGCAACACCGCCGATTCCGATGACTTTTTCGATTTTCACGCCTTCTTCTTCGAAACGGTCAACAATTTTCTTGGAACCGAAACAAATAGCATTCACCAATGCTTTGAAAATGTGTGGTGCTTTTGTACCTAAAGAAAGGTTGCTGATAGCAGCTTTCAGTTCCTGATTGGCATCGGGCGTTCTTCGTCCATTCACCCAATCCAAGGCGATAGGAACGGTTTCGGAAAGAGGAATTTTTTCTGCTTCCAAAGTGAGATTTCGGATGAGATTTTGTTCTATTTCTTCGTTTAATTGTTGTTTTTGATTCTCATCAATGACATTAGAATTCATCATAATATTATGAACTGGCCAAGTCAGAATATCTTTATACCAGGCCAACAAATCTCCGAATGCTGACTGACCGGCCTCCAGACCGATCAATCCCGGAATGACCGAACCGTTGACCTGTCCGCAAATTCCTTTGACCGTTTTGTCTCCGATAATATCGTTGGGTGCAACCATAATATCGCAGGTTGACGTTCCCATAATCCTAATCAAAGTATTCTCTTCCACTTTTGCGCCGACTGCTCCGGAATGGGCGTCGAAAGTTCCTACGGCAATCACCGTTTTGGTTGATAATCCCAGTTTTGCTGCCCATTCTTCGTTTAAGTTTCCTGCAACCTCATCGGAAGTGTAGGTTTTATCGTACAATCTGTCTCGAAGTTCGGCTAAAGACGGGTCTAATTGACCAAGGAAATCCTCAGATGGAAGTCCGTCCCACGATTCGTGCCACATTGCTTTGTGCCCCGCTGCACAACGGCTTCTTTTAAATGTCGTTAAATCCTGATTATCGGAAAGCAAAAACGTAATATAATCGCAATGCTCCATCCAGCTGTAAGCCGCATTTTTCACATTTTCATCAACTCTGTTGATGTGAAGAATTTTTGCCCAAAACCATTCGGAAGAATAGATTCCGCCTTCAAATTTGGTGTAATCTTCACCGCCCCAGTTTCTCGCCAAATGGTTGATTTCTTCTGCTTCATTAATAGACGTATGATCTTTCCACAAAACCATCATCGCATTCGGATTTTGTTCGAAACCAGGCATTAAAGCCAATGCAATTCCATTTTTATTTACCGGAAGCGGTGATGAACCTGTGGTATCGATACAAATGCTGACAATATTTTCAGGTGCTATTCCACTTTCTTTTACCACATCTGAAATGGTTTTTTCCAAACCTTCAATATGATCTAAAGGATGCTGACGAAACTGGTTTTGTTCCGGCTGACAGAATTTTCCTTCTTTCCATCTTTGGTAATAGCTCACGGATGTGGCGAGTTCGGCTCCGTTTTCTGTATCAATCAGAACTGCACGAACGGAATCTGTTCCATAATCTAACCCGATAACATATTTCTTCATTGTTGCGATGAATTAAATTTTAATAAATGTTTACATTTCTCTTATTGAGAGAATAAAACAAATATAAATTTTTATTTTAAATAAATGTAAATATTACACTTATTTTTAATTTTTCTTTTATTGATGGTATTTAACAGTTATTTTATCTTTAAAACAACGAAAGAATTGACTGGGATTTGAACAGAAAATTTCCCTTTTTTAATCACAGAATTCTCTTCAAGAGGTTTTATGTTTTCTGTTTGAAAATTATTTTCACTCGAAAGTTGAGAAGCTGTCAAGGTTGTTTTGGTTAATTTGCTTCCTAATTTTATGTTTTTTGGATTGATTTCAATTGACTTTTCCTGAGAATCTGTATTAACTATTTTGATGATTACTTCATTATTTTTACCATCTTTCACTGCAGATGCAAAGAGTTGATTTTGTCCTTTTACAGGATTCCCATTTTCAGAAATCTTAATTAAATCTGTTCCTTTATTGTTGGAAAATAATTTCTGAACGTAATAATTGGGTGTTGCATACGACTGAAGATTATTAAACCAAATTAAATCCGGTGTCCATTGCCAACCGTCTGCGTGAGCAAAAAGCGGAGCATAAGAAGTCATCGTGACAACATCGGCATTTCTTTCAAGCCCTGTCATAAAAGCGGCTTCTGAAAGTGCGGTCTGCCAATTGTTTTTATTATCTGGTTTCACTACACCCACTGATTGTGCAGCATATTCCCCAGCAAACACTTTTGGTCCGGAACGGTCGTAATCATCATATCTTCCGGCATTTTTTGTAAACCATTCTGGCGAATTGTAATAATGCTCATCCACAATCTGTGCATTGAGTTTTTTGAGCTCTTTCCAGCCATATTCAAAGAATTCTCCGTCGGGCGATGGTCCGCTTCCTGAAATGATTTTAATATCCGGATATTTGGTGTGAATGGCTTTCTCGAAAATCTTATAACGCTCAATGTAATCTTCTCCCCACTGCTCGTTTCCAACGCCGATATACTTCATATTGAATGGTTTTGGATGTCCCATTTCAGCACGGATTTTCCCCCATTTTGTATTTTCACTTCCATTGGCAAATTCAATTAAATCCAAAGCATCCTGAACGTAAGGATTTAATTCTTCCAAATGAACCAATTCGGCGGTGTTGAACTGGCACGCCATTCCACAGCTCAAAATTGGTAATGGTTCTGCTCCCAAATCTTCAGAAAGCTGGAAATATTCATAAAAACCTAAACCGAAAGACTGATAATAATCGAGAGTCAGGCGATGCGAAAATCCTGAACTCCATTTGTTGATGAGATATTCTCTGTTAGCTACATTTCCCAATGTTTTTTTCCATTGATATCTTTCGGCAAGGGTTCTACCTTCGACAATACAACCTCCGGGAAAACGTAAAAATCCGGGTTGCAAATCATATAATTTCTGAACCAAATCTTTGCGCAGACCGCCTTTTCTTCCCTTCCAAGTATCTTGTGGGAAAAGGGAAATCATATCCATATTTACCACGCCGTTTCCTGTAAAGGTGATTTGAAATTTTGCTTTTTCAACTGTTCTTGATGGAGAAAACACAGCAGTATATTTTTGCCAGCCTTTTCCTTTAATGAGAATAGGAACCGTCGAGATTATTTTTCCGTTTTCATCAATCAGACTTGCGTTGACGGCAGAAATGTTTCCTGATACATTTTCCAAGTCAAAACTAAAATCATATCCGGAATTCTGATGAAGCCCGATTCCTCTGAAACCTTCATTCTCCAAAATATAATTTTTGTCATTGTAAACGGTGATTCTTGCGTAGTTTTTATTAGTTTTAGAATCGTCAGAATAAATCGTCAGAAACCCGGAATCTAAATTCGGAGAAAGAGTTTTCGTGTTTTGTTGTTTCCAGCCCGTTAACGGTTCGTCAAATTCAAAACTCCGGTTTTTGATGAGTTCGGCATAAATTCCTCCATCGGCTGCAAAATTGATATCTTCAAAGAAGATTCCGTACATCGTTGGCTGGATTTTGATGTTGGTAGGACTTCCATCCAAATCAAAAGTAAATTTTGTTGTTTGTGCTGATGAAAATGCAGCACAGGTTGAGAGAATAAGGGTGAAGATTTTATTTTTAGTTTGCATTGATACTATTTTTTGATTGTTCAAACAGACACTTCGACTACGCTCAGTGTGACATCTCTAATACTAAATGTTTAATGGAGCGTGGCAGTCTGTAATTATTTAACTTTCAACTGAACACTTTTCAATCCTGCATTGTCAGAAGTTCCGCCGTAGAAAATGGTGTAATCTCCGGGTTTTGAAACCAAATCATCGGCTTTTTCATCGTAAAATTTAAATGAATCCTGAGAAATTGTGAGTTGGATATTTTTAGTTTCTCTAGATTTAATCAAAACTCTTTCAAAAGCTCTTAAAGTTTTTACAGGTGCTGAAGTATCATTATTTCTTTTAATATAAATCTGAACTACTTCTTCCCCATCCCTTTGCGAATTATTTGTAACCGGAATTGTAATATTTACATTCTCACTAGTATTGATGGTATTTTTGTTCAGTTTTGCATCACCATAATTGAATTTAGAATAACTTAATCCGTGTCCGAAGGGATAAAGCGGTTTTTCTGTCATATAACGGTAGGTTCTGCCTTGCATATCATAGTTTTCAAAACCCTGATGTTTGCTGGTTTTTGAAAGATTATTATCAAGCTGTCCGAGATTTTTGTAAAATGTAATCGGCAGTCTTCCCGATGGATTATAATCTCCCGCCAAAACATCTGCAACGGCAGTTCCACCGGATTGTCCGCCATACCACGCATTCAGCAAAGCGTCGTAGTTTTTTTCATCCTGCTCCAAACCTAATGAACTTCCTGTACAAAGAACGAAAATGACAGGTTTTCCTGTTTTGTGCAATTCAGCCAATAATTCACGCTGAACTTTTGGAAGGTCAATGGAGGTTTTGTCGCCGCCTTTGAAACCTTCCGCATTTACCATCATTTCTTCACCTTCCAAATTTGGCGAAAGCCCGCCTGCAAAAATAATAACATCCGCATCCTTCACTTTATCTTTTACTGAAACGAAATTTACCGGGTCTTTTCTGTACACTTCAAAAGCAATGCTAACATATTTCCCTTTTTGGGAATGGCGAAGTTCCACTTGATATTCTTTCCCTTTTTCCATTTTCACGGGAAATTCTGAAGGATGTCTTGCATCGGGACCTTTTCTTGTGGCAATTTCTTTTCCGTCGACAAAAAGTGTATAAACATCGGATGTTGAAGGCGAAAGAATAACATCACCTGTGTAAGGACTTTTGAAAACACCTGAAATAATCGCCGAAGTATTTTCTCTTCCCACATTCGGGGCAAGCTGGGTTCCGCCAAAACTGTTATAGTTGATTCCCGTTTTATTGACAGAAACATTGGCAGACTTTCCTTTGAATTCATTATTGTTGAAAAACTCAACCTTCATTCCTCTTTCGCCATTCTTCTGACTTAAAAAATTTTGATACAATGAAGTTCTGGATGATGGATCGGCAACTTCGGTTCCTTTTTCAAAAATAATTTCTGCGTTCGGAAATTTGGTTTTAACTCCGTCCAAAATCGTTACGATAGATGAAGGTGTTCCGTTGTAATTTCCCAGCTGCATCAGTCCGTCATCAGCATTTGGACCCACGACGGCAATTTTTTTGATGTTTTTATTTAAAGGCAGGATATTCTTCTCATTTTTCATCAGCACGATAGATTTTTGAGCCATTTTCAAAGCCTGTTTTTTGTGTTCATCAGAATCTACCACCGAATATGGAATTTGGTTCCAATGCACGGATGATTTTGGGTCCAGCATTCCGAGTTCAAACCAGCCTTTCAGGATTCTTCGCATTGAAATATCGAGGTCTTTTTCGGTAATTAATCCGCTTGCCAACGATTTGTTAAGATTGTTGTATGTGTCTCCGCATTCCAAATCTGTAGAATGTTTCAATGCATCTGCAGCAGTAGTTTTTTCGTCGGGATGTGTTCCGTGGTATTTTTTCTGATAAAAGTCTGCCAACGCCCAACAATCGGAAACGACCATTCCATCATAGTTCCACTTTCCACGGAGAATTTCCGTCAGTAAAGTATTGTTAGCACAACAAGGCTGTCCGTCGAAAGCATTATAAGCACACATCACTTCCCTAACATTACCTTCCTGAACCAATGCCTTGAAAGCAGGAAGATAGGTTTCGTACAAATCCCTTTTGGAAACTTCTGCATTGTAAGAATGGCGGTTCCATTCCGGACCGCTGTGAACGGCAAAATGTTTGGCGCAGGCGTGTGTTTTAAAATATTTTGGGTCATTTCCCTGCAGCCCTTTTACGGCAGCAACCCCCAAAACAGAAGTCAGATAAGGGTCTTCGCCATAGGTTTCCTGACCTCTTCCCCATCTTGGGTCACGGAAAATATTAATATTGGGAGTCCAGAATGTAAGACCTTCATAACGTCCGGTTTTACTGGCTTCATCGAAAGATTTGTTGTATTTTGCCCTGGCTTCGTCAGAAATCATTTCAAAAGTTTTGAGATGTTCCGGAACGTCCCAGGTTGCTGCTAAACCTATGGCTTGGGGAAAAACCGTTGCTGTACCTGCTCTTGCAACGCCGTGAAGCGCCTCGTTCCACCAACCGTACCCGGGAATTTCTAATCTTGGAACTGCTTTGGAATTATCCATCATCATTCCGATTTTTTCATCGACGGTTAATAATCCGAGAAGATTGTCGATTCTTTGTTCTACAGGAAGATTGGGGTTTTGAAAAGGGAATTTGTAGTTCTGTGCGAAGGAGATTGCACATATAAAGTAGGATAAGGAAATCAGAAGTTTTTTCATGGATAAAATTTTAGATCAATTTTACTGTCTGATGACAAATAAAATGGTATTCAATTCGATAAAAGCAAATATATCATAATATACTTAATAAATGTATATATAACACTTATTTTTATTTAATTTTTTAGAAATAAAAAGCCACCAGAAAAATCTAATGGCTTAATCTGATTATGAAAAATCAAATCTTTATTTTTTGATCAATTTATGCACAGACGTTTTTCCTGCAGCCGTTACTTCCATGAAATACAAACCTGAAGGCAGATTTAATGCTTCAATTCTGTTTTTTCCTGATGAAAGCTTCGTTTTCGAAACAATAAGACTTCCTTTTGCATCGTAAATTGTGTAGAAAGTATCATCTTTTTTAACATCAATGGAAAACTCTGTCTTAAAAGGATTTGGATATACCTTTACCTCATCAACAGTTACTTCAGATTCTATAGTGGCCAAAGTTCCAAAACTTAGCGGTAAAAATGCTGCAGTAAACTGATTTCCTTCCATAATATATCCCTGGAAAGGATCAATCATCGGTTCGCTTCCCACTGCCACTTTGTAAAATCCGGTCACGCCGTTTTCTGTTTTTAAAACATACGCTCCCGCATGAACTTTGATCTGGTGATAAACACCATTCACTTGATTTACCGTAATGGCTTTTGGTGTAGATACAGATCCGGATCCTGCGAAAGTGATATTTCCTGTCGCACTAATTAACACAGGCGTATTGGCAGGAATCATTCCTGTTATCGGTGTGCACGCCACATTACCTGAGCCAGGAACCATCGTGTAAGCCGTTACATTGGCCGGAACTGCTGCCTGGAATGGCAATAAAACCACTCCGTAGCCATTGAAATTTCTGGTATATGTTGCAGAAGCCGCTGTAAAATCAAACGGAACCTGGAAATCTTTGCCCTGATCTGAAAGCATTAGCGTCGTACAATTTGTTCCTGAAATTACATTTGTATTGATGTTTGCCACAGTGCCATTAACATAAAAAATGCTGTTGCTGTTCTCAGAACCTGCGATCCAGCTTGAAGCTGGTGTAATACCTGTCACCGTACGGAAATCGAGTGAAGTGTAATGATTGTTTTCCATTGCGTCTAAAAGACTGCTGTCTGTTTCAGCGTACACTCCTGTGAATTTTGCCGCTCTTTCGTTTCCGACATTAAAATAAACATCACCCAGATTTAAGGTTAAAATCGAACTGTAATTTCCGCTTCTCAGACCTAAAATTCCTTTGCATCCAAACGGTAGCGTTGCTCTCGAAAGATCAAAAACCAGATTAAAGCTTCCCGATCCCGGTGCAGGCAAATTCACACTTCCATAATTGTAATTTCTTACAACATTATCATTATCAACATAATACAGCGTCGTGTTTGATGATGACTGACCAAGTGTTGTTGTATAGCTTAAAACATTTAAAACCAATTTATTATAACGGTCATTCAAAGCAATATAACCGTTTGCCGCCGTCATATTCTGGCTGAAAAGCGGTGTTGAATTGTAAAACGTCACCGTCTGCCCGGAAATCTGGTGTGCTGTACCAAATGCCGGATTTGTTGTTGCTAAAGTTTCAATTTTGTTATAATGAACTTCAGTTCCGGTCATGTTAGAAACCGGCCGATCACCACTTTTCGTAAACACAAAAGTCATTACACTCGACGGCGCCACAGAAACCTGCGGTCTGAATGTATCCGGGGCAAATGTAAGCGGCGCAGATGTCATATTTTGTGTTTGAGAAGTAATAATGCTGTTCGCAGAATTGGTATAAAACGGAAGATCAACTTTCAGATTATAGGTGTTTGATGAAGAATTTATCACCATCAATGTCACCTGATTTCCGTCAAGAGAAATATAAGACGAACCTTCCAGACTTCCGTTTGCAACTTCCCATTTACTGTCAATTCTGTTTTTATTGATAGTGGTTTTAGCATATTGAGATAAAATGTAACCGCGTTTGGTCATTTCTCCAGCCACGGTACCATTTGTACCGTCACCCATCATTCCGTAATATCTTTTCGATGCATAATGTACCCAGGCATTAACATTTCCGAGCATCGCATTGTTGATCGCTTTAGCAAAAGAAAAACCATCAATCGACCAGCTGAAATCACGTGCAGGAATGGTGGTATTAGAGTTCCAGTTGATCAGGAATTCTGTCTGCCAGATCTGTTTATTGTTCGACTGAAACTGTTTGTATGTAGACTGCATGCTTCCATACTGATGTCCGCCATAGACTTCAAAATTAGCCATCGTTGCCGTATTTAAAAAGGCATTGGCAAAATTATCTGTAAAACCTACACTTTCTGGAGCGATGACATTGCAGTTAATTAAATGACCATAGTCTTTCACAAAAGTAGCAATCTGCGTTGGTGTCCAGATGCAGCCTGCATATTGTGCCATTTCATCCGGCTCGTTTTGAATTGAAATATAGTCCAGAGCTACGCCATTATTCGCAAGATATGTGACGAAACTATTAAGATGCAAAGCGTAATCCTGATAATGTTCCGGTTTTAGATAGCCGATTTGCTGCACACCGTTGGCATCAACAAAAACTGCATTGGAATGATTGTTGGTTTTCCAGGCTGCAGGCATTGTCCAGGGGCTTGCGAAAACGATCAGTCCCATTGCTTTTGCCTGTTGAGCAGTTGCTAAAACTTGCGGCCAGTCCGATTGATTTTCAGGAATATATAACCTCAAAATATTGTATCCTGCGTCGGTTGCACCGGTTCCCCAAAGTTTCTGAATCTCTGTTGGCGTCATATGATTGTACGCAAACTGCGGACTGCACACAAAACCACCAAAGCCGGTCACCTTTTGATACATCATATTTTTGTCGATTTTCACTTTTGCAGGCAAGGCAGTCTGTGCATCTGCAAATTGAGTACAGGTGATGCCTACTGCCAGAGCAAGCATCCGGTTTAAAATTTTTCTCATAATGTTCTAGTTTTAATTTTGATAATTTTCAGTAAAGTATGGGTAATACAATCCCTCTCAAGACAGTTTATTATTCAAAAAACCATCAAGAAAATACCCTGAAATGTTTCAGGCAGCTATCGTAAATAAAGTTATACTACAAGATCCTTAGCTCTTTCCTGTACATTATTTTGTTGAAAAACGATACTTAGAATTCAGATGTGAAATAGATTAATGCTTCATAGGCAAAACGTTGATTGATTAATATCTGCTAATTTTTAGTGAAGGATCTCACTTTCGGGTGCACCCAGATAAGAAGGCTGTAAACCTCCTCTATTGATCAATATTTTTTCCAGCACGATTCCCGGCTCCAGAACACGGAATCGCAGCGTATGTTTTCCAGGTTGAGAAATCTGGTGTTTCGTTGTAGACTTAATGATATGCTCGGATTGCCATCTTCCCAACTCACCTTTGTAATGACCATTGAAATTAACAATTTGCGGCGTTTCATTATCAAAGGAAATCTCATAACGCAAACCTTTGTTATGATTGAAATTCAAGGTTGGAGCTAATAAAAGCTGAACTTCAAATTCTCCTTTGGATTCAAAATTCATATCATATTCCAGATAAATATTTTCATCAGATTTTGGATAGGAGTTTTGTGGAAAGGTCGTCACACCGGATTTGGTTTTTCCGAAATCAGGAATCACTTCCCAATGGATCCGGTCTGAATTACCAATTCTTGCAAAATTTTCCGCTTCAATGGAAACATAACCGTTTTTCTCCTGAAATACTTTTTCTTTCGGAACTTCAGACTCAGAAACACGGGTAACTTCAGGCATTATATTTTCTTTTCCGTCAAACCAGGCTTTGTAACCTATCTTCATCTGGTCCATCATATGCTGCCATTTTCCGCCGGCGATGACGTTGTTGTACTGATTGTCGAGATAAGCGTTTCTATCAAAACATTCTTTGGCTTTATCCGCATAGACATTAGCTTCAACATCCTTTTTAGCTGCCAATTCTTTGTTTTTTGCCACTGCATAGTACATTTCATACAAATTGCTGCACGCATCAATCGGATATAAAACCAGCTGAAAATAGGCATCCTGATATTCTGCCGGAATCTTCTCTTTCAAACGTAACGCTTCCAAAGCCAATGCTCGATAATCATTTAAAACTTTTTCAAATTCATTATAATTTTGAAGGCTGAATGTCTTGCTGTCAAGTGTTTCAGGTGTTACACGACGGTTGTATTTTGAATAAAGATTGATCATTCTTGCAATTTCCTTTGAATATTTTTCTCCAAATTGCTGTGCAGACCATTTTTCAGTGTATTCCAAAAGGTTTTTAGAATTGAATTGTTTCGGATTCCAGGCCATCTCCAGAAAGAAACTGATTGGAAATTCCATTGGTTTCAAATCTCCGACATTCACAATCCAAACTTTATCCACCTTATGTTCATAGGTAAGATTCATCTGTTCCCAAACCCGTTGTATCGGACTGATATTGATCCATTTGGAGTTTCTCGGACCGCCAACATAATCGAAATGATAATACATTCCGTATCCTCCCTTGTGCAAAGGTTTTGAAAGATCTGGAAGTTTTCGCACATTGCCCCAGTTGTCATCACAAAACAATAAAATTACATCATCCGGAACCCGCATTCCTTTATCATAATAATCCTGAACTTCTTTGTATAAGGCCCATACCTGTGGTGTTTTACCGGCTCGCTTTCCTGTTACATCAGAAATAATTTTTCGCTGGTCTTTCACTATTTTTTCAAGTAAGGAAATATTGGTTCCCTCTCCCATAGCTTCATCGCCATCGCCACGCATTCCGATGGTCACGAGCTTTTCCCAGTTTTTGGAGCGTTCCATTCCTTTTTTCCAGAATTCATCCAGCACTTTTTTATTTTTCGAATAATCCCAGACATTCGGGAGGTTATTTTTCTGGATGTACCTTTTCCAGTCCGTTTGCGCCTGAGCCATTGGTTCGTGGTGGGAAGTTCCCATTATGATTCCCATTTCGTTGGCTAAAGGTCCGTTCAAAGCATCATCGTCGTAGAAAGCTTTCCCCCACATTGCAGGCCAGAGATAATTGCCTTTCAGCCTTAAAATCAGCTCAAAAACCTTTTCGTAAAATTTAGAATTGATTCCTCCAAAAGTCGCTCTCGCCCAACCTCCCAACGAAGGCTCTTCGTCATTCAGGAAAATTCCGCGGTATTCCACAACCGGTTCTCCGTCGGTATAAATTCCTTTTTTGAAGTATAAATTTTCGTTCTTTTCTACCGGAACATCCGCCCAGTAATACCAGGGCGAAATCCCGATTTGCCGAGACATTTCGTAGATTCCGTAGATCGTTCCGCGTTTGTCGCTTCCTGCAATCACAATCGCTTCAGAAACGCCGGGAAACGGATTGCTGATATTCTGGATGATGTATTTTTCATTTTTTCCTGTTAAAGATTTTCCATCAATTTTTTTAGCTTTGATCAATGCATCAATAGTCTTGCTTTTCCCTGCTTCACCAATAATGATGACGATTCCGCTCACTCCGGAATTTTGGGAAATAAGATTGGGCTGAACTCCTGTTACTTTTTGAAAATCGGACTGAAGATTCGCAACCGCACGCAGGATCCCTTTGTCCGAATCGGTATCTGAAAACAGCAACAAACCTGAATTACGCTCTTTCAATACCACGGAATTTTCTGTCTTAGCAAAAGAAATAAAAGGTTCGGCTGCTTTTACAAAAAAAATAAACAACAACGTAAGAAACAACGAAATGTTTTTTGTAAAATTCATAGTATATCTTTTTGATTTTAATTTTTAAATAAGTTCAGATCGACAGATTCTCCCATTCTCCTGTAGCCGGCTTCATTGGGGTGCAGGAAATCGTTATCGTGCATATCGTTCAAGATTACTTCGGGGGTTTCACCCTGCATCCTTTCTGCAAAATCTATGACCGCATCAAATTTCCCGCTATTCCTGATCCAATCGTTTACTTTTTTCCACGCCTCGATACGGAAAGGTTTGTCGTAAAACGACTTTGCGAAAGGAAGAATGGTTGCCCCGTAGACCTTGATGCCGTTAGCATGTGCTTTGTCGATCATGACCTGATAAGCGGCAATCAGTTCTTCTGCTCTTTTGGAAGCGTCTCCAGGATTTGCTGTTCCTCCCAGATCGTTTACCCCTTCCAGAATAATAAGCCATTTCACACCCTGCTGATTGAGGATATTATAATCGAAACGGTCTAATGCCGTGGGTCCTAAACCACCGCGCACCACACAATTTCCACCAATCCCAAAATTAAGGACACTGATATTGCGGGTGGAAGGATCGGCCAGTAAATGCTGCGAAAGAATATCCGGCCAACGGTTCTGCCTGTTGGTTCCCGATCCCCTTCCGTCTGTAATGGAGTTTCCCATAATGGCAACTGCATACGATGGTTTACCAGTTTTTACATCAATGTTAAAAAGTGAATACCAATGATCTGTTTTTACAGGATTTTTAAATGCCGCAGTATTGATCTGCTCTCCTTTAACAATAAAAGATGTTGTTCTAGAACCCGGATGCCCGGTGATGGATGGAGTTACTTTTGCGTAAGAAATCGTAATAGCCAAAAGGGAATTAGATTTCAGATTAAAGTTCACTTCATCGGAATAAATATCAGATCCGGGAGCAATTTTAAAATTATTTTTCTTCCCAAACGTTAATGGTCTGATGGTGGATGCGATCACATTGCAGCTATCTGACGGCACAGCGATAGAAACCGCTTTTATCTCCAGGCTATCTACGGAATACCTGTTGGAAAAACGCAACCGCACTTTTTCCCCGCCCACAGATACACGAACAATCTGACGCAGTGTGTTCCCCGAAAGTCCTGGTTCCGGCGGAAGATTATGAGGTTCCACCAATTGGGGAGCCGTTGCCCAAGTGGTAAGCCACCCGTCTTTGGATGATTGCTTTTCGAGACCCTGTGAGGAAGAACAGGAAACCAAAAATCCTAAAATGATAAAGATGTATAAGTTTTTGAAGCGCATTTTTTCTGTTTTTCATTGTACTGAAACCCTCAAAGGTTTATTTATCGCCAATCCTTAATTTCTCAAAACAAATCCACCGTTCGGCTGAATTTCTATATTAAAATCACCTTTCGAACCGACTTTCACTTCTTTTTCTAACGAATTTCCCTGAGCATCATCATTGATGAATTTCACCGTTTTCCCAGCCAACATCGGGAGAATGATTTTCAGTTTTTTATTTGTTTTTTCTGCATTAATTCCAGCAACATACCATTTGTCATTATGCCTTCTCGCTATTACAGAATATTTCCCGGGATATCCGTCAATGAAAACCGTTTCGTTCCAAAGTGTCGGAGTTTCTTTCATAAAATCGAGCTGAAATTTTGGAGCATCGGTCAGATTATTCGGCATTACTCCAAACATCTGAATAGGATTTTGAAATAAAACCGCTGTTGCCAACTGGAAACTGTCTGTAGTGTGCCTTTTATTTTTATCCTTATTCGATTTTGTTAAATATTTGTTGAGAAATGTTCCGCCAAACTCCATACTTCCCACTGTATTTCTGATGAACGGATGCAAGGTGGCAAAAAATGCTTCCTGCTTGCGGACGTCTTCTGAAAAATACAGCATTTCGGAAGCTAAAACAGCCTCGCTTCCTGCATAATTCGGGTACATCACTTCCCAGCCCCGCGGTAAAGTAGCACCATGGAAAATAATCGTCAGTCCAAAATCATTGGCATCCGACAAAATATCTTCGTAAAAACGCATTGTTTCCTGTTTGTCACCACCAAAGAAATCTACTTTGAGACCTTTTACGCCGATTTCTTTCAGCCATTTCATTTCTTTTTTGCGTTCGATGGATGAACTCATTTTATTTCGCGGTCCCATCGGTGCATCATTCGCGGCGCCGTTGGAATTGTACCAAAGCAATACCCCAACATTTTTGGTTTTTGCATATTGAATGAGATCTTTCATACGTTCTTTTCCGATATTTTTGTCCCAAAGAGCATCCATTAAGATATATTGATATCCCAGTTTTGATGCTAAATCGATAAACAGGCTTTGGTCTTCATAATTCATACTGTTGTCCTGCCACAGAATCCAGCTCCAGGTAGATTTTCCGAAAGTGTATTTTTGTGAAGGTTCATACATCGGTTCTACGACATCAAAAGGAATTGTCGTTTCAACAATCGGTTTCAAAGAATCGCCGAGGGTGATAGTTCTCCAAGGTGTTTTTCCTGGAAGTGAAATGGCAGCTCCGGTACTTCCGAAACCGTTATTTTCTGCCATATTTGGATAAGCAACCTGGTAAAGATTTTTTTCTGACGTTGTATCCAAATGAGAAGCACAATACAAACTGTTCACTCCTGTTTCCGACAATAAAATCCAACCGTCATTTCCGATATGAAATAATCCAGGGAAAACGTAACCATAATCTGCTTTTGCTCCTAATTCCGCATCAGCTTTGTAACCGCTTTCGTAGCTTGGAGCGGTTCTGGCAAAACCTGTCATCGGCTTCATCATCGGAGAAAGGAAAGTTGTGGTTTGAGACGGAAATCTGTAACCTGTAATTTCCGATTGTACAACTGCGTTCAAACGGTCTTTCATCGGCTGAATCTCATATCTGAATGCGACATTATTATCGCTCACCTGAAATTCAATCCCCATATTAAAGTGGTCTGCATTGGTAAAATTGACCATCAAAGTAGTGGCTTTGTAACTGACTTCCGATTTTTTAATTTTTTCGTTCATATAATTTTTTGAAATCTTGTCTTTTTTATTATCTATGAATTTTAAATTTTTAGAGAAATCAGATTCATTGGTAATCAAGCCTAAAGGTGATTTTTCCAGCATTGTTTTTCCCAGGAAAGTTACGTCGTATAAAGCTTTTCCGTTTTCAGAAAAAACATTCAGCTTTAATTTTCCGTCAGGGCTTGAGATTTCCGCGACTTGTGCAAAACCTGAAATCCCGGTCAGGAAGAACAACAATATTGATAGGTAGGATATTTTAATCATAATTAATGAGTTTCAAGAAAAGTCCAATAATCGAAAAACATTATATCTTTTGCTGCTTTTCCATTAAATACAAAATACACATCGTGAACACCTGTAATTTTTTCCTTAACTTCGGCTTTAACAGTTTCCCAACGGTCGTCTCCGCCGGTCAACGGAACTTTTACCGTGGCGATAACCGGTCGGCTTACACTGTCCAGGTGAACGTCCATCGTCACATCGCTGTTGTGTGTCGTTCCAACTCTGGCCGAAAATGCTGATGCTCCTTTTTTGCCAAAATCCACATTTTTCACGCTGGTATAAGCGCCGCTTTTTTTAGCTTTGACGAAGACGCCTGCTTCTTTGTTCTGATAAGATTTCACATTTTCAGACCAGGCAATCATTTCTGCCTGATTAAAAGCATAAGGATTAACGGTTGCAATGGCTTTGGTAATTCCATTTGTCATTTTGAAAGGCGAAATAGAACCATCTTTATTAAATTCTAATTCCTGCACACTGACCGAACGTGTGAATCCACTCCCGCCTGGCAACGCTCCGTTGTGATAGAAAAAGTAGGTTTTCCCTCTGAAATCAATCACGCCGGGATGATTGGTAAAAGATTTTCCTTCTGCAGGCATAATAATTCCGCCATATTTCCAAGGACCTTGCGGACTTTTGCTGGTGGAATAACCGATAAATTCCGGTAACGCACCGCCCGGCCAGAAGAGATAATAAAGATTTTTTCGTTTGTACAACCACGGACCTTCTTCGTATTTTGTGGGTCTTTCTGGGTTTTCTTTTCCGTCTCTTTTTCCGAAAGATTCTGCAGTCATCGGAACCTCAACAATATCGCCGGAATAAGAAATCATATCCTGATTGAGCTTGACCATTTTAAGTTTAGGATTTCCCCAATACATATAAGCTTGACCGTTGTCATCAATAAAAACCGTCGGGTCAATATCGCCCCATTCACTTTGAACTAAAGGTTTTCCAAGCGGATCGTGGAATGGTCCGAACGGACTGTCACCCACTGCAACGCCGATCGCACCTTTGTTGTTGGTTTTGGACCACATCGGAACATACATAAAAAATTTGCCATTTCTTTCCACACATTGTGCTGCCCAGGCATCCCGCTTCGCCCAGTCGAAATTGCTGTAGGAAAGAATGGTTCCGTGGTCGGTCCAGTTGACCATATCGTTGGTGGAATAGACTTTCCAATCGTTCATTGTGAACCAAGTGGAATCATCTTCATCGTGCGTAGTGTAGACGTAAAGCCTGTCGTTATACACCATCGGCGCCGGATCGGCGGTATAGTTGGTTTGAATGATGGGATTCTGGGAAAATAATATTCCCGAATATCCTATTAAACAAAGACTGAGTATCGTTTTTATTGTTTTTTTCATATCTAACTTTTTTGAACTAGGTCACAAAGTTTTTAATTATCAATATTTTTTTTAAGTTTCACAAAGCCGCTAAAGCTTATAGAAGTTTCGCTATTAACCACCCCGTCAAAAAATCTGCGATTTTTCGCCACCCCTCCAAAGGAGGGGAATTTTATCTTATTTCTTTTTAAAACTCCAGTGGTCGAAATTAAAAAGCACTCTTCCGGCAGTGATATTTTTACCTTTAAATACGAAATACACATCGTGAAGACCGGAAACAGATCCTGAAATTTTTGATGTTAAGGTCTTGAATTCTTCCCAACCGCCGGTTCTCGGGACTTCAATCTCAGCAATTTTATTTCCGTCTAATTTATCCAATCTAACTTCTAAAATTCCGCCATCAACACCTGCGGCAACCGATGCTGAAAATTCAGAAGCGCCTTTGGTTTCAAAATCGACAGAACGAACTTTGATGTAACCTCCTACTCTGGTATCGGAAACATAGACTCCGGTTTTCCTGTTTTCGGATGTGCTGCATTTTTCTGACCAGGCTATTGTTTCGGCTTCATTTCTTTGGTATGGATTTAATGTTCCTACAGGATTCACACCTTCTTTGGTCATTGCAATTTTCGGAATGCTGCCATCCGAATTGTATTTGAATTCTTCAATAGACGTTGACCTTCCGTAACTTCCTGCGCCGGGCAATAATCCTGTGTGATAGAACAGATAGGATTTTCCTTTGAAATCGATAATTCCGCCGTGATTGGTAAAACTGTTAGTCGGCTGACCAGTCATTATTTTTCCCTGATATTTCCACGGTCCGGTCGGTGAATCGCTTATGGAATAAGACAGGCATTCAGTTCGGTCGGTCATCCCGGCGTATACCATATAATATTGATGGTTACGCTTGTAAAACCAGGGTCCTTCCACAAAAACATCTTTAAACTGTTCCTGTTTCTGCAAAACCTCATCACTTCTTCCGGGACGTCTCAATCCGCCAAAAGCTTCTTCTGATTGTGGGATTTCGGTAATTTTACCGTCATACGAAACCATATCCTTGTTAAGTTTTACATAAAATAATTTGCTGTTTCCCCAATAAAGATAGGCTTGTCCGTTATCATCAATAAAAACCGTCGGATCGATATTATCCCAGGTTCCCGTTGTCACCAGTGGTTTGCCGAGTGCATCTTTAAACGGACCTGTCGGAATGTCTGATACCGCAACGCCAATCGCCATATTATTATCCACTGTCTGAACGCAGATGTACCAGTAAAATTTGCCATTACGCTCTATGCATTGTGCTGCCCAAGCTCTGTCACGAGCCCAACTGAAAGATTCCAGTGCAAGCGGAGAACCGTGGTCGGTCCAGTTGACCATATCATCCGACGAGTATACTCTCCACTTGGTCATATAATAAAAATCATAGCCGGGAATGTCGTCTCCTGTGTAGACATACATTTTGTTTTTATACACCATTGGCGCCGGATCTGGTGTAAAATGGGTCTGGATAATGGGATTCTGGGCAAAAATAAAAGTATTCGCCAACAGCAATGACAGTGTGATATATTTTGATTTTAATTGAATCATATTTAAATTATTTTGATGAAATAAATTTATAGTAGGCTACACCGTGCGCCGGAATATCCAGTAATAATACCTGATTCGATGTATTGATTTTTGCAATATCCTTCTGTCTCCAGATATCTCTTACAGTTTGACGACCGGAAATCCCAAGCTTCTTGAAATCTTTGTAAGACATATTCACTTTTTCCCTTCCAAAATTGGCAAAAGCTACTGCTTTTCCGTCGTCTTCAAGGTCTTTTACGTAAATTTTCAATTCGCCAATGGTCTGCAGACAAACGCCCTGTTTTCCTAAAGCATCCTGATTTACAGCAATGACCTCATCATTCGTTAAAAGATTTAAAGTAAAATCATCCAGTTTCTCAAGGTCGCAACCAATCAGTAATGGCGCAGAAAAAATACTCCAAAGACTGATGTGTAAATATTGTTCGTCCGGTTTCAATCGGCTCTGGTGTGGATTTCCCCAACCTACGACACCTACCACCAACATATCCGGGTCATTCCAATTGCCGGGTTTTGCGTAGGGTGCGGCTTTATCCTGAGCCAAAGCAATATTTTTAACACTTGCCCAGGTATCGGTGATGTCATTGGTTGTTCGCCAAGATTGTGCATCCGCATCATTTCCCCATTTCCAGACATCGCCCATCCCGTATTGACAAAGGTTATACACAATATCTCTCGGTTGATTTTTTAATAAATCTCCCATCAGTTTAAAAGGCTTCGCACCTTTATCCAAATCTCCACCACCCTGAAAGTTGAGCGAAGAAACTTTGTTGGCATCATTATCGGGCAAACCGTCAATCACACCTCCGTAGCTGCACCAATCGTATTTCAGATAATCAATTCCCCATTTGACGTAGCTTTCGGCATCCTGCTTTTCGTAGCCGTAGCTTCCTGCACAACCACCACACGTCCAAGGTCCAGGAGAAGAATAGATTCCCGCTTTTAAACCTTTTGAATGCAAATAATTAGTCAATTCCTTCATATCCGGAAATTTGGAATTGGTCAGAATATAGCCGTTCTCATCACGCATTTTCCCTTTGAAGGACGGATCTTTCCCATCCCTGTTATATTGCCAGGAATCATCAATATTAATATAATTCCAGCCGTGATTAATCAGACCTGATTTCACTAAAGCATCGGCGGCACGTTTTACTTTGTCGGCAGAAACTTCGTGCCCGAAACAGTTCCAGCTGTTCCACCCCATTGTGGGTGTTAAAGCTATTTTATCGCCGCTTTCTATTTTTAATTTTTTTGAAACTGAACCCTTTGCATTTTTGGCTGATAAAAACACTTCATAGGTTCCTTTCGTATCTATTTTTCCGGTGATGATTCCGGTTTGGGAATCTATTGTTAAGCCTTCCGGAAGATTTTTTGCCATAAAAGTCATCGGTCTGTCCCCTGTTGCTGCAACCCTGAACAAAAAAGGTGAGCCGGGACGAACGCCATAAACGCCTGCTGAATTAATTTTAGGCTTGTTACTTGGTTTTGGCGTTAAAATATAGGGTACTGATGAAATAGGATTAAATGTTATCAATTTTGCACCGTCTGAAGTTTCAAATTTAGCATCTGCCCAATCAGCGTGATCATAATAAGGTCCGTTTCCACCGTCTGTTACAACCAATTCTAATTGTTTGATTCCTTCCAGCGAAACGGAAACAGATTTTGCTTTGTCACCCAAATGCATCACACCGCTTGACCAAAGTTTTTTGTTGTCACCGTAAATTTCAAATTCGGCAGCGGGATTTTGACCTTTGATTTCATCATCCATTCCTACCATTGCGGAAAAGCTTTTTGCTTTGCCATTTAATTTAATCAATAAAGAACTTTCTGCGTGTGTTCCAAAGCCTCTTTTGAAAACTTCATCGGCAATCGTCAGAGGTTTTCCGTCGACTGAAGTATTGATGCCTGGTTTGCCGTGTCCTTGGGTTGCCACGCTTAAATCCAACTGGTCTAACCAAACGGTTGACTGTGCATTTAAACAGCATCCGGCTACGAAGAAACTGAGAACAAAAAGTTTAAATCTGTACATTTTTAAAATTTTCAATGATAATATTAACGTAACTCATAACAATAACTTAAGTTTTGGCTAAAGCCAATCGCATTCTTTCTTTATAAAATGGGCTAAAGCCCATTCCTATTGATGTTCCTAAACTCCGATTCAATCCAGCCTAATCTGCATTAAATTTCCACCAATCAAAATAGAAAAGGTCTCTGTCTCCTTTGAAAACAAAATACAAATCGTGAATACCTTTGATGTTTTTAACAGGAGTAGTAATGGTTTTAAAAATATCGCCTTCCGCTTTTCCGGTAACTTTTACAGTTCCTAAAACCGGTCCATCCAATGCATCTGTGCGGATTTCAATAGTTCCGCCGTACATTGAAGCAACAGAAACTTCTATGGATTTTGTTCCTTTAGAAAAATCCACCCCCTGAACTTTGAGATAATCCCCGTTGTTAATGGATGAAACGACCATTCTGTCAGTGATTTTTTTCCCTGTATCATAAGGATTATTTCTTTCCCACTCGGTCATTTTTTCTGTTTTCAAGCCTTCACTGTAAGCAATGGTTTCTGCTTCTACTTTTTCATATGGATTCAGTGTTGCAATTCTTTTTACCCCTTCCGGATTCCAGAACGGCAGTTTTTGAATGGTACCATCGGCATTGTAAGTCAGTTCGCTCACACAGATGGAACGGCGCTCGTAATGCTTGCTTATGGTTTGTTTTCCCAGATTGTAATTGAAACCGAAAACATAAGATTTTCCTTTGTAATCAATGATTCCGGGGTGATTTCCGTTGGAGCGTTTGTCGCTGTCCATAATCATTCCCTTATATTCCCACGGACCGGTTGCCGACTTGCCCATAGCATAACCGATTCCTTCCGGACAGCACGTTGAGGCATAAGCCATATAATAATTCCCGTTGCGTTTCCAAGCCCACGGACCTTCCTGATAATGAAATGGGTCAGGAGAACCTTTCACTTTGGCAATCGAAGGATCTTTTACAACTGGGCCATCCACAGAAATCATATCTTTATTGAGTTTTACGTACCATAAATTGGGATTTCCCCAATATAAGTAAGCCTGTCCATCATCATTAATGAGAACAGTAGGATCAATATCGTCGCTTGAATTTTTCACAAGTGGTTTTCCGATTGGATCTTTGAAAGGACCATACGGACTGTCTGCCACCAAAACTCCGATTCCTCTCTGTCCGGGCATAGGACAATACATATAAAACTTGCCATTTCTTTCTATAACTTGCGGTGCCCAGGCTCCGTTTTCCGGATCGGTCCATTTAAAATCTTTTAGAGAAGCCACAACGCCGTGGTCGGTCCAGTTGACCATATCTGTTGAGGTGTACAACAGCCAATCTTTCATTTTAAATCCGAATGCATCATCTTCGTCGTGACTGGTGTACAAAAAAACGGTGTCTTTGTAAACCATTGGCGCAGGATCAGCCGTAAATTTGGTCTGAATGATGGGATTTTGTGCAGACAACGATAATCCTGTAAGCATTAATCCAACATTTAAAGTATATTTTAAAACTGTTTTCTTAATCATAATTCATTTTTTGAATTTAATATGTAATGATTTACTCTGTCTTGGTATTTCAAGAGTTTGATTATCATTATTTAAAAATCACTTTAACGTTTTTACCTGCATAAGCCATCGTTTTCTGCTGACCATTAGGAAGAATAATAGTGAAGTTTTTGTTCTCGATCATTCCTTTATATTTTCCCTTTCGGGTGTCGATGGTAAGTGTACGGGATTTATCATTCCAATGCATTGGTATTTCGGTAAAGTCTCCTTTTTCGTAATTGTAATTGTCGAATTCATCTTCATATAAAACAAAATCTGCATCTGAACCCGGATAGACTTTAATAGTAAGATTATCCCATTTTTTCTCTGTTGCATATTGTACATCAGGACCAAACGGAACGATGCTACCCGCCTTCACGTATAGCGGAATGATTTGAAGGTTAACGGATTTTTCAATTTCCTGACCGCCTTTGTGTTTTTCATCCGTCCAGAAATCAAACCAGTCTGCACCTGCAGGAAGATAAACTTTCACCGCTTTATTTTGATTGAAATCTATATGGGAAACCGAGTTTTCTTTTTTATTGGCATCGGTTTTATTCCAGCCTTCATTTTCATCGGTTTTCACTATTTTTTCAGGAGTATATTGAGCATTCAGAACCGGAGCTACTAAGAGTGATTTTCCGAAAAGATATTCATTATTGATGTCCCAGGTTTTTCTATCTGATGAAAAATCCATCGAAAGTGCGCGCAGAAAGCTGGAATTATTTTTGGAAACATCCCACGAAACGGAATATATGTACGGCAATAGACTATAACGAAGGTTGATGAATTTCTCTATCGCATCGTAAACCACATCGCCTTTTTTTCCAAACTGGTAAATTTCCCTTGGAACATCGGTTCCGTGCGAACGCATCATTGGTGTGAAAGTTCCGTATTGTAACCAGCGAACATATAATTCCTGAAACATTGGATTGTTGGCACCTCCGTTTCTTTTATAAACACCGGCAAAGAAGCCGCCGATGTCAGAATTAAAATTAGGATTTCCGGTCAGAGTAAAATTAAGACCAGCCGGAACCTGATTGCGTAAGGATTCCCAGGAAGAATTGACATCTCCCGACCAGGTATTCGCACCATATCTCTGCTGACCTGCGAAAGCAGACCTTGTTAAAATAAAAACCCTTTTATCACTCGTAGTTTCACGCTGATGGTCGTAAACGCCACCAACCGTCATCAGTGGATATGCATTTCTTACTTTTCGGAATGAACCAAGATAAGTTTTGGTATCTAAATCTTCTGGTTTTTGGCTCAGATGGTCGGGTTCTGTAGAATCCATCCACCAGGTGTCTACGCCAATACTGAAAACGCCTTTGTTCAGATATTTCCAATAAATATCTCTGGCTTCGGGATTGTAGGCATCGTAAACACGCACGCCGGAAGGATAGTTCATATCGGGTGGCCAGACTTCCCGGCCAGATTCCGGCCAGGTTTTGAAATCGAACAACATTCCTTTTTTATCCATTTCACGGTACGGATTTGTCATCGGTCCGAAAGATGACCAGATGGAAACGGAAAGATGCGCATTCATCCCGTGGATGTCCTGAATCATTTTTTTGGCATCAGGAAAATCGGGACTGATAAAATCCATTGCATTCCACTGATAATTATTTCCCCAATATTGCCAATCCTGAATGATTCCGTCCAAAGGAACTTTCAAATCACGGTATTTTTTTACGACATCCAAAAGCTCATCCTGACTTTTGTAGCGCTCTTTACTTTGCCAATAACCATAAGTCCAGAGTGGAATCATCGGTACATTTCCCGTCAGGTTTCGCATTCCGGCAACTACGCCATCCGCATTTTTTCCGTAGATAAAATAATAATCCACACCTTCCCCAACTTCCGAAGAGAATGTTGTTTTGCCTGGTTTATCGGTAAATTGTGTCGGCGACTCGTTATCCCAAAAGATTCCGTAGCCTTTAACAGACTGAAAAAACGGCACAAAATCCCTGGTGTTATTCTGGATCATTTTTATATCCGTATTCCGCTGTGACATTTTTCCGTTCTGCAAAATACCCAAACCATAAATGGGTTCTTCTTTTTCCAGTTGAAAAGATTGTGTCACAGAATAAGTTGCATTTCCTGCATCATTAAAAGGTTTGAAATCGCTTCCAACTTCCTTCAACAATTCTTTTCCTGATGCCGATTTGTAAGTAATCGTACCATTTTTAGCATCAATGAAAATATTTAAATCATTTGTTTTTAATAAAATAATGTGATTGTTTTCTGAAACTGAAAATTTAGTTTTCTGTTCCTGTTTAATGACCGACAAACTATTCTTGATAAATGATTTTCCGGCGGGATATTTAATAATTCTAATCGTATTTTCTTCATAAAATTTCACTTCAACATTCAAATTGTCAGTAGAAAATTTCAATCCTGAATCTGTTTTCTGATACGATTGCGCACCAATATTTCCCGATAATATGACAACCGTGACAACTATTGCTTTAATTTTTATTTTGTTGAAATTCATTGGTGGATGATTTTGGATTAGAACATTAAAAGTCTGTTTGGATTAAAGTTGTTTATTTAAAAAGTTCCTGTGCAAACTGATGCAGGCTGTTTCTCCAAACCGGCCAGCTGTGACCTCCCGGATAATCCGTGTAAGAATATTTAATTCCGATCCTGTCGAATTCTTTCAGCATTTTCTGACCGTTTTCATAAGCGATATCGTCTTTTCCGCCCATTGAAATCCATAAATTTTTGACATTGGATGAAAAGGCAGATTTATTTTCATTTAAAAATTTGTACTGTTTGTCGGCAACGTCCTGAAGCATCGGCAACATATACCCTGAACTGAAAACACCCAGACCGGAGAACATATCAGAATTCTGAATTCCTGTATATAATGTATAGATCCCACCCATAGAAAGTCCTGCCAAAGCACGGTTTTCCTTACCTTTTTTAATCCTGTAACTGGATTCGGCAAACGGAATGATGGATTCTTTCAGCTCTTTTTCGAACATCTGGAGATTGCGCTCGCCAAAGTTCCGGATTCCGCCTTGTCCGATATTGGCATCGGGCATAATGATGATCATTTTTTTGGCTTTTCCTTCCGCAATCAGATTATCCAGAATGAGATTGGTTTTGCCCTGATTCGCCCAACCGCTTTCATCTTCGCCACCACCGTGTAAAATATACAGTGCAGGGTAAGATTCGGAAGGATTCTGGTCGTAACCCGGCGGCGTGTAAATGAAAACCCTTCTCCAGGAATTGGTCACTTTGGAATAGAAATTTTTGATGCGGATATCACCGTGCGGAACGTCTTTTAAGGCATAGAAATCATCTCCTTCAAAAGGAATGTCGATTCCGCTCGCGTATCTTCCCATTCCGTAGAATGTTTCGCTGGACGGGTCTGCAACTGCAACGCCATCAATGAGCAAAGAATAATAATGGAAACTTCCGCTTTGTACATCCGTCGTACCAGCCCAGAAGCCATCTGCGTCTTTTTTCAGGTCATATTTTTTCCCTAAATCGATCTGAACTTTTTGTGCTTCCGGAGCTTTCACTTTGAACATCACTCTTCCGTCGGAAAGGATTTGAGGATATTGCGCATTCCTGATATTCGTAGCTGCAGGCGTTCCCAAAACGGTAAATCCGTCAAATTTAGTTTTATCAACAGGCTTGAATAACAGCTGTGAAAAGATGTACAAATCATTCTTCCAGACCTTGAAATCGTGACCGCCCGGTTCGATGTAAAAAATGTGCGGAATTTTATTTTTTTTCAGATAATCACTGGTTCTTTTGCTGAAAGGCATCAGTCCGTCTGCATCGCCGCAGGAAATAAAAATAAGCTTCATCTTCAGCGCATCTTGCGGATTGGGCAAAAGCACATTCGGTTCTTTTGTATTGGGTGCTGAAGAAAATGCGCCTAGCCACGCAAATTGATCGATGTTTCCGAAAGCAAAATTCTGTGTCTGTCCGCCTCCCATCGACAAACCCGCCAAAGCTCGGCTTTCACGGTCTTTTCTGACAGGATATTTTTTTTCTACAAACGGAATCAAATCATTCAGTAAATCTTTTTCAAAGGCTGCAAAAGCTTCCACTTTATCCGGAGCCATAATGTTTCCCGTTGCTCTGTCATCTTTCATCGCACGACCATTGGGAAGCACAACAATCATCGGTTGCAATTTTCCCTGTGCGTAGAGATTATCCAGAATAACATTAGGTTTTCCCTGATTGTACCATTCTTTTTCATCCCCACCAATGCCGTGAAGAAGATAAAGAACAGGATATTTTTCCCCTTTTTTGAATCCCGGCGGTGTGTAGATCAAAGCTTTTCTCTGAGTTCCTACCGTTTTTGATTCATATTTTATGGTATCAATTTTCCCGTGGGAAATTTCTTTCTTTTCAACATCAAAACCTTGCGGTGCCTGTCTGTCAGTATTTTGAGCGGAAACAAAAAGTCCCGAAATCAAAAAAGCGACCGTCAATACCCGTGAATTTCTCATATGTTTTTATTTGTAATTTTTACACTTATTAATTTAGACAAAAAAATAATACCGGCAGGGTTTTTATCTTTTTTCATTTTTAATATTAATTATGGTAGCCATAATTAACAGGTCGCCTCTACAAGGCTTTGTTTCGATGACGCCTCTTTTTTGTTATTAACAGATTGCTCCTACAGAGCAATAATTCTAATTTTTTTTAAGCACCGAATCTCTCGTAACCCGACTTGAGGGGAAATTCTTTTTTGCTTGAACAATAGTTATATTTACTCTGAAATCTCCTTCAAAAAAGATTGGGAGCGGAAGGCGGATTAGCTACCTAAATTATCTCTTGCTTTATTATTCCAAACTTTTGTTCACTCTGAAAAAATCAACATCTACAAAACCTCCCAGATTTTCGGTTGCATAATTGAAAATTGCAAATTTAGACCCCATAAAAAATCTTCTGTAATCAAAAATCATTTTGTACTCTTTTGCCATTTCCGTCCATTGTTTTTGGTCGGTACTGTAATAAAAATCTGCCAAATCTTTTCCGAGATTAAAATCGGCATCAATTCTAAAATAAACTTTATCGGAATCCAGAGGAATACGCTTTTTTTCTTCTTTTTTAACGCCCGTAATCACCTTAGTTTTATTGTCTAAACTGACTTCATTGGTTGAAAAAACCACAAACTTTTTACCATCTTCCATCACCACAGATAAAATCCCTGAATCGCCGTTGAAAGCACTGAAACCCGCAACATCGCCCTCTTTCATTCCTTTCACATCCAAAGCAACAACTCCGCTGGATTTCGGACCTTCCATTCTTTGGGTTAAAGTATTCGGAGCAAGGTACAGATTATCTACAATTCTATTGGCTTTCAGTCTTAAAAAGCCTTTCCTGTCGGATAAAGACCACGCTGAATTGACAGGATTATGATTCCACTGCCATTGGATTTTCATTTTTTTATCAGAAAAATCGTCACTTTCTACGAGGTGATTTTTTGGTTTGAATGCCGGAAGCGGAACTTCGCCATTTAAAGGAACTTTTCCGTTGTCGCCCAAAATTGGCCAGTCGTTTTCCCATTTCACAGGAAGCAAAATAGGAACTCTCCCCACTCCATTTCTGTCCTGAAAAATCAGCGAATACCAATTGCCATTTTTATCATCAATCAAAGCACCTTGCCCGGCATAAGAAAATCCTAAAAAGTTGTCCTCCAAAATTACTTTTTTCTCATAAAGTCCGGTTACTTTATCGGCTCTGTAAACTTCCTGACGGCGTTTTCCACCTTTTGGCCAGGAAATCATCATCATATAATATTTTCCGTCTTTTTTAATGATTTGATTACCTTCCAGAAGTCCGGTTTCCGAGGAATCTTTTTCAAAAACCACTGTTCCTTCAGGATTTCCGATGACTTCTTTAAAATCAGGACTTAATTCAAAAACTTTGTTGGACGTGAACACATAAACCCGGTCATCATCATCGAAAAGCAAAGATGCATCGTGAAAATGTCTGGTTCTTGTGATAAGTTTCCAATTGCCTTTTTCGGGATTGTCGGTAACATAGAAGTAGGATTTGAAAGGTTCGTCATTCGGAGAGAACAGAACGTAATATTTTCCTTTGTGAAAACGGATGGAAGAAGCCCATTGTCCGCGACCATAAACGCTTCCGTTTAATAAATCATATTTGGAATTGTCATTCAATCTATCAAAAACATAACTTGTCATTTCCCAATGTACCATATCTTTGGAATGCATTACCGGAGCGCCCGGCATCAGATGCATCGTGGTGCTTATGAGATAAAAATCATCACCGTTTCTGGTGATCGATAAATCCGGAGCATCCGCCCAAATGATTGGGTTGGTAAATCGGGTGGTTGTCTTTTCAGAGGGATTTACCTGGGCTGAAAGGTGATTCAGCCCGATAAATCCCAAAAAAGAAACTATATAAAATGATTTATTAATTTTCACGGTTTTGATATTTTGGTTGATGTGATTAAAATAAAATTTTATCAATTGTGTCGGGCTAAAGCCCGATGACCGATTTTCATTTTGTGATTAATTTTAACCAAAATTTATAATAAGTTTTGGCTAAAGCCTCTCATCATTCTTTTTTAATAAACGGGCTAAAGCCCGCTCCTATTGATAGTAAGTGTGATTATTTTTAATATCAATTCGGCACAATATCATTAGAAGAAGTGCTGTACAAACCGATCAAACTTCCTGTAAAACCTCCTGCAACATCGGTGGAAAGGATGTCTCCTGAAACCGGACCGCCAAGATTTTTGAAGTTTTTGCCATCCAAAGAATAATTGAAGCTGATTTCATCTTTTTCTCCTGTAACCTGAAATTTGATATTCTTTGAAAGTGAAATTTTTTCGCTTGCAATCAGTTTTGATTCACCTTTTTCTGTTCTTTCCAAAACAACGTAGAAATCTTTGTCTTTTTTTGTGATCCCGAAAACATAATTGAATCTTTCACTTTGATAACAGGTGATTCCTGCCAATTCTTTTTCAGATTTCGGTTTGAAATCAAGCGTTACGGAAGTTTCAAAATCTTCGTGCTGCAATCTGTGGAATAATGCCGAAACCGGAGCTAAAGCTTTGATATTCGTCTCCATAGGATTCACTTTTACGCCATTTTTCGTGGCAGTGATGAAATTTTCACGAGGTCCGCGCATCGCTATCCAACGGAAATCCAGGTTTTTATCAGTTAATTTATCGTTATAGGTAAAATTTCCGTTCGGGAAAAATCCGGTTTGTCCGGTTTGATTCTGAACGCCTTCCGGCATTTTCAATTTCGGTTTCATCGGAACCAATCCATTCTGGAAAACAGGATAAGTTCCGCTCCAGTCAACCGGAAGAATAAAGGTTTCACGACCTTTGTTGACACGGTTATTAACATTCGGACGAATGGCTAAAAATACGCCGTACCATTGTCCGTTCGGACCTTCTACCAAATCTGCGTGACCCGCCCAATCTACTTTTTCTTTTCTGTCTTTCGGAAAATATCTTTGGGTAAGAATAGGATTATTTTTAGCCGGAACAAATGGACCTTTCGGAGAATCTGCCATAAAAATCACTTCACTGTGGTTGCCTCCGGTTCCGCCTTCTGCGCACATCAGGTAATATTTTCCTTTATATTTGTACAAATGCGGTCCTTCTATCCAGATCGGCTTTTGAGAAAGGTCTACTCCACCGTTCACGATAATTTTATCTGAACCTGCGACAACCTGGTCTTTTTCCAGATCGTAATCCCACATTTTGATGACGCGGTGACCGTTGTACTGTTCGGTTCCTTTTGGCGGCGCATCATTGTGGACAATATAAGCTTTTCCGTCATCATCAAAGAAAATCGCAGGATCGATTCCGTCGAAATTCAGTTTTTGAACTTCACTCCATCCTTTCGCAGGATCTTTGGTTTTTACCACCATATTTCCAACACCACCTGCGATCTGGGTGGTGATCATATAAAAAGTGTCGTTGAATTTATTGTATTTGATATCCGGTGCATAGATTCCCTGCGAAACACCGCCTTTTTCCACTTTTAGCTGTGAAGGTCTGTCGAGAACGTGCCCAACCTGTTTCCAATTCACCAAGTCTTTGGAAGTAAAAATCGGAACGCCCGGAAACATTGAGAAAGAAGAGTTTACCAAGTAATAGTCTTCTCCTTTTTTGGTAATGCTCGGATCCGGATAACAGCCTTGCAGAATCGGGGAGTAAAATTCGTCCGGTTTCAGAGGGTTGTCGTTATATATCTTATCGTTTCCACGGTAATTGAAATCTGAAAAGGTCTGGGCAGAAATATTGCTTACAGAAAGTAGAGCCGCTGCTGCAATAATGCCGGTTTTATGTGCTGAAAAAATCGATTGCACTAGTCTCTGTTTCATATTATATTTTTAGATTATTATTAGTTTTATGTTTAAAGCTTATGTATACCTGTTAAAAATTTTTTAGCTCTTTATTAGAAAAGTTTATAAAAAGACCTTAACCTAAGTAATAAATTAAGGCCTTAAGTATATGAAGAAAATAATTACAAATTATACTCCGCTGAAAGCACTAAAGCCACCATCAACAGGGATTAAAGCTCCAGTAATGAAGCTTGCAGCATCCGAACAGAGAAACTGTACCGTTCCATTTAATTCTTCCACCTCTCCGAATCTTTGCATTGGTGTTTTGGCAATCACTTTTTTGCTTCTATCTGTTAAAGACCCATCAGGATTCAGTAAAATGTCACGGTTCTGATCTCCAATGAAAAATCCCGGAGCAACAGCATTCACCCGGATTTTGTCGCCAAATTTCAATGCTACATCCGAAGCGAGCCATTGCGTGAAATTGGTAATTGCCGATTTTGCCGCTGAATATCCTGCCACTCTTGTAATTGCCGAATAAGCTGCCATTGAGGAAATATTAACGATACTTCCACTTTTCTGCTCTGCCATTACTTTTCCGAAAACATAACTTGGATAAACAGTTCCGTTGATATTAAGGTCGGTTACCTCATCCCATCCGCTGATATTCATATCAAAAAACGATTGTTCGGGAGAGAGTGTTGCGGAAGGAATATTCCCTCCGGCAATGTTCAGCAAAATATCTATTTTACCATACTTTTCTATGATTTTTTTTGATGCATTTTCGAGGCTCTCGATATTCATTACATTGGCTTCAACGGCAAATGCGTCACCGCCCGAATCTGTAAGTTCCTTTACACGAGAATCCAACGTTTCTTGATTTCTTCCAAGAGCAACAACTTTAGCTCCCGCTTCGATGAAACTTTTCGCCAAGCTTCCACCCAAAACGCCTGAAGCGCCTGTGATTACGGCTACTTTATCTTTTATGCTGAATATTTCGTTCATTATTATTAATGATAATTGATTGTTGATAAATGATATTGAACCCTTCGGGTTCTGTTGTTTATTTTGGCTCGGAATTCACGGCTGCCATAACTCCTTCAATTTGTCCTAAAGCCAGCATTCTTCCTAAAAAAGAATAACCGGGGTTATAGCCTTTATCAACATCTTCCGACAACAATCTTCCATGATCGATCCTCATTGGCAGATCAGGATTTTCCTTTTCAAATACGCGGATAACATCGATTAACTTTCCTCTGCCACTTAAATGATGCGCTTCGATGAAGTCTCCATTTTCAAAAACATTGGTACTTCTGAGATGAACAAATTTTGTTCTGTGGGCAAATTTCTGAGCCAGTTTAGGAACATCATTCTGAAGATTGGCGCTCAAAGAACCTGCACAGAATGTCAATCCGTTGTGAGGATTGTCAACCGCATTCAGGAACCAGTCGATATCTTCTTCGTTAGTTACAATTCTAGGTAAACCAAGCAACGCAAACGGCGGATCGTCCGGATGAACACACATTTGGATGTTCCATTCTTCACAAACCGGCATTATTTTTTCGAGGAAATATTTTAGATTTTCCCGAAGTTGATCTTTATCAATCCCGTCATATAAAGCCAATAAATTATTGAACTTTTCTACAGGATTTAAATCACCTTCTTTGATATTTCCATTAACGAAACCCTGCGTTTTTACAATCACCGAATCTATCAGATCATTGTTATCTTTTTCTGTAAGTATATTTTTTAATTCTTCAACTTTTTGCAGGATCTCCTGATTGTAATCGTTTTCCGCTCCTTCTCTTTTCAGAATATGAATTTCAAAATAAGCAAATTTAGCCTTATCAAAGTACAAAGATGATGAACCGTCTTCCCATTCGTGAAAGAGGTCCGTTCTTGCCCAATCTAAAACCGGCATAAAGTTGTAACAAACCGTATTTACGCCTGCTTTTCCTAAGTTTTCGAGACTTTTTATATAATTTTCTATCAAAAAATCACGGCCTTCACCTCCGTATTTGATCGCTTCGCTTACCGGAAGACTTTCCACAACAGACCAGCGAAGACCGTGACTTTCTATATAATTTTTGTAATCGTTAACAGCCTCTAAACTCCAAACTTCTCCGTTCGGAACATCGTGCAGCGCAGAAACAATACCTTCTACACCAATCTGTCGAAGTGTCTGTAATTTAATTTTATCATTCTTCCCAAACCAACGCCATGTTTTTTCCATACCAATTAAATTTTAAATTAAAAACAAGGCAGATATTTTTAGGATCTGCCCTGTAAACTATATATGAATGTGAAACTAACTAATTTTTAGTAACCAGGATTCTGGTATTTTGCTTTTATATCTGCCGAAACTTCCATATTATCTAATTGATTTTGAGGAATTGGTCTCAGATAGTGAAAAGGCTTAATCGTTCTCGTTACTGTTTGAGGGGTATGATCTCCGTAAGATGCACCTCCGATCTGATACGTTCCGGCATATTGTTCCCATTTCTGAGTGCGAACCAAATCATACCATCTGTAGAATTCTCCATAATATTCACGGGATCTTTCCGCAAGAATGTAGTCAATTGTAATTGTAGATGGAGTTGCAGCAACCATTGCAGCACTGTTATCTGCTACATAAGTGGTATTCTGAGCATTATTAAATTTCCATTTTCCTGCACGGGCACGGATCACATTCAGAAGATCTCTTGCCGTCATTGCCCCTGAAGCTCCTTTTACCGCCGCTTCTGCCGCAATAAAGTAGAATTCTGAGAATTTCGCTACACTGAACGGACGTGTAAGACCTGCGTTAGGATATCCTAAGCCATTAGGATCATCGGTACGGTATGTTCCTATTTTCCAAAGACCTGGATAGACAATTCTGTTGATTCCGTTAGGAGCAATTACCCAATCTGCTCTCCCAGATAATGTTCCTGCTCCTACTCCACTTTGCCCTGATCCTGAAGGATAAGTCGGCGTTTGAGAATCATCATTCAAGAAACTTAAGATAGCTCCTCCAGGCTGCACAGGTAAATTATTTGCATTATATAAAACAGGAACAGTCATAAGTCCGGTTCCGTTTTTATTCCAGTTTCCTCTGTAAGTGGTAACAAAAGTTCCGTCATAACGGGAGTCATTAGTTTTATCTGCAAACGTATTTTTAATAACTCCAAGTGTAGGGCACATACGTACCCAAGGTCTCCCCAAGGATTGTGCAGCCTCACGCTGAATAGAACTTACAATGTCCGCAGATGCCCATGCTGTTGTTTTACTGCTTTTAATCGCTGTATAATTCCAGGTCTGCATCCAAGCTGCAAAATTATCAGGAGCCCAACCAGAACCAAATCCTACAGGATCACTTTCATTATAATAGCTGCTGGATGAAGTATGATCCGCATAAAGCATACATTCATTATTTCTGTCATTAGAACCTACGTTTACATCATAAAAAGTTGGCTGTAAGCCATAAGTTCCAGGATTGTTGATACCCTCCATAGCTATATCATATGCCTGCTGGAAATACCACTGTGCATTATGTCCATCAGGATCATTTCTTGAAGCTTCAGGATAAGTAGGTATACCATTAGGATTTTGTAACCACCACCCATAGGTAAGGTATGCTTTAGCCAAGAATAATCTTGCCACATTTTTTGTTACACCACCTGTTACACGAGGAGTAGTAGGTAAATTATCTACAGCTTTTTTAAGGTCAGGAAAAATAGCTTTCGTATATACTTCCGGAACAGTATTTCTTGTAGAAGTTGCTACCGGGTCGGTGTTAAATTTTAATTCTCCGGATCCTAAATCTAAAGGAACTCCCCCATATGTCTGAACTAACATAAAATAATCAAAACCTCTGAAAAATCTGGCTTCTGATATCATAGATTCTGCAAACCCAAAGCCAGGGCCTTTTTCTATGATTCCATTCGATGTATTAATATATGGAAAAACAGATCCCCAAATCATACTTGTAGGAAAAGTATTGGAATTAATATTACCCTGTCCCGACATATCAAGTTCCTTGAAATTACCGTCTGCACTTTGTGCCCAAGTAGATTCGTCGGTACCATTCTGGCAGTTACTCATAAAGTAGCCATTACCATATAATAGTCGCATCTGTCTATATAAAGATGTAAAACTCTGATTGATGCCGTCAGGAGTACTAAAGTAATCGACAGTATATATAGATCTTGGCTGTTCGTCAAGAATCTCATTACATCCTGTAAATGTTAATGATAGGAAGATTGCTCCCAATACCATTTTTTTGTTAAAATTTATCATGACTGTACAGTTTTAAAAAGTTAAATTAAGACCCATTAAATAGTTTCTTGTAGATGGATTATTAGTTCCTATAATCAGCTGACGGGTTTGATATCCGCTAACTGCCTGATTTTCGTTACCAAAAGAGTTAGGTTCCGGATCCATTCCTGAAAATTTATGATAAGGCGAAAATAATACAACAGGATTAGTAACCGTGAAATAAATTCTAAAACTTGTAATTTTTAAGTCTTTTAAGAAATCTTTATTAATATTATATCCTAAAGTAATGGTACGAAGTTTAAGATAAGAAGCATCAAACATAGCCAATGTAGAAGAATACTTTGGATTATCACCACTTAAATGACGTCCCGGACGCGGAAAGCGTGCATCCGTATTGTCTTCTGTCCAATAATCTACATCTACATTATTTCCTCTACCTGTCAATCTGTTAAGATAACTTGCAGATCCATATAGTGAGCTGATTAAAATACCTCCATGCTGGAATGCTCCTACAGTACTTAAATCGAAATTTTTGTATGCTAAACGAATATTAAATCCTCCCTGATATTTCGGTGCTGTATCAAAAATCTGTCTGTCATCAGCGTTGATTGCTCTTACAGGCGTTCCATCTGCGTTGTATCCTCCCGTGTAAAGAACTTTAATAGAACCTATCACGTCACGTGGATCGCCGGGTTCCAAAATGTTTTGGTAAGGATCTCCTGCCTGCCAAAGACCTATATACTGGTAATCATACAGAGAATTAATATTATGTCCTACAAACCAAAGGTTACTTACATCTCTGTCAATTCCTGACGCAAGTGCTAAAATCTTATTTCTATTGGTATAAAAATTAAATCCTGCATCCAAAGAAAAACCTTCAGGATTATCAAGGATCGTTCCGTTCAAAGAAAGTTCCCATCCTTTATTTTCTGTTTCAGCAACATTTTTAGTTATGTATGACAGAGCAGATGAAGGCGGTAGAGACTTATTGGATAAAAGATCATAAGTATGTGTCCTATAATATTCTAAACTACCTGTAAGTCGATTTTTGAACAATCCAAAATCCACTCCATAGTTTTGTGTTTTGGAATATTCCCATCCAAGTCCAGGATTGGGAGCCTGATTTACATAAACACCCGTACTGTTTGTACTTCCATAATTATACGGAGTAACCGTAAGTGATCCCAGTGTAGAGTAAGGGGCTACCGCTTGGTTTGAAGTTTGTCCCCATCCTGCTCTCAGTTTAAAAAGATTAAGAACTTTTATATTTTGCATGAAAGATTCATTAGTAATATTCCATCCTAATGATAATGCCGGATATGTATGCCATTTGTTTCCGGGAGCAAGTCTTGAAGATCCGTCCGCACGAAGAGTTGCTGTTAACATATATTTATTATCATAGGTATACATTACTCGTCCCATTGCAGAAAGCAAACCTGTCTGTTCGTATCTCTGGTCGTTAGGATTCACAGTAATATCCGCCTGGGGAGATTGTCCTAAATTATAGTATTGGAAGAAATCTGCAGGAACATTCTTTGCACTTATATAGGAAGTTGTGAATCTGTTACCTTCCGCAGAATATAATCCTACCGCATTTACTTTATGTTTACCGAAAGTACGGTCATAAGTTAACAGGTTTTCTAATACCCAGTGATAAGTCTGGTTATTTCCTCTACCTGCATTAGAAGGACCTTGTGCGTTGGTATTAAACACTCCGACTCCTGTGTAATTCCCGCTGTTTGCCGTACGGTAATCCAACCCTACATTCAGTCTGTATTTTAAACCCGTAATAGGAAGCCCAACTTCACCGTAAAGATTGTTGTAAGATGCAAAAGATTTTGTCTCATCAATATACTTATCTCCTAAACCTTCTAAAGTTTTACGTGTATAAATCCATGTTTGATCAATTCCTCCCGCAGTAGTCATTACCCTTTTAAAACTTCCATCAGCATTATAAGGATTAGCAATAGGAGAATAGCCTAAAACAGCTCCGGGATTTACACCATTCCCTTCAGATTTGGAATAGTTGGTATTAGTCGTAAACCCAAACTTAAAGGCTTTACCTACCTGTTGATCTATGGCCATTCTTAAAGAAAATCTTTCATAATTCTGAAGCGGGATTAGCGCATCTTGTTTAAAATATGATAATCCCACATTATAGTTGCCTCCTTCTGTTCCTCCTGAAACTCCCACATCGTGGCTGGTAATCATAGCCGGCTTATAATACAAACTTTGCCAGTCGGTATTATTATTAGGAGATTCGTCTGCATTGGTTGCATATAAAGGTGAAGTGGTCGTTTGTGAACCTGTAGGTGCAGGTGTAGCATATGCACGAAGCTGAGCAAACTTAGGACCATCCATCATAGGATATTTGGAGAATAAAGTCTGGACTCCTGTAAAAGTATTGTAGGTGAATCTCGGCTTCTGACCTTTTGCTCCTCTGTTCGTCGTTACTAAAATAACTCCGTTTGCCCCTCTGGAACCATAAATAGCTGTTGCAGAAGCATCTTTCAGTATTTCGATGCTTTTTATATCACTTGAACTTATATCTCCTAATGAACCCACAAAAGGAATTCCATCAAGTACAATTAAAGGATCATTGGCACCATTAGTTAATGATCTCGTTCCTCTAATACGGATTTGCATAGTCGCACCAGGTTTAGTTGATGTTTGTGAAATATCTACCCCTGCAGTTCTACCCTGTAATGCCTGAGTAATATTTGCAGAAGGTACTTCACGAAGTACGTCACCTTTTACGGTAGCAACTGACCCTGTTACGGCTTCTTTTCTTTGAGTACCATAACCTATGACAACTACTTCCTCTATTTTTTTCTCCTTGGGCAACGTATCTTTTTTAACTTGAGCATACGCCATGCCTGCGGGTAATAAAGCCATCGCAAAAAAGAGTGCAGCCTTATTGGTTTTAGCTAAATAAAATCGGTTCATAATTATTATGTTTAAATATTAGGGTTGAATAAAAAGGCTATTAATAATTATAATTCTGAGAAAATCCTTAGTGTTTAGCAGCCTTTTTACGTTTATTTATATATACATGTTCACAATAGCTTCAAACAATTCCTGTTTTCCGCTTTTTGGCTGTGGTTCCCCGATTTCATGAGCTATTCTCTGAAGATCCTCCAAAGTAAGCGTTCCTGCTTCAAAAGCCTTTCCGTTTCCGTTGTCGAAAGATGCGTAACGGTCTGTTCTCAGTTTTTTATAATCTGAATTTTCAAGAATATCTGCTGCTGCTAAAAGTCCTTTTGCAAAAACATCCATTCCTGAAATGTGAGAAATAAACAAATCTTCAGGATCGATAGAGTTTCTTCTGATTTTAGCATCAAAGTTTACTCCACCATTTCCTAAACCTCCTGCCGGAAGAAGCACCAGCCAAGCCTGAACCATATCATAATAATCTACCGGAAACTGGTCTGTATCCCAACCATTCTGATAATCTCCCCTATTGGCATCAATACTTCCTAAAAGTCCTGCGTCTACCGCCACCTGAAGTTCATGTTCGAAAGTATGTCCTGCCAGTGTCGCATGGTTAACTTCAATATTTAATTTAAAATCTTTATCTAATCCGTAATGTCTCAGGAAACCAATTACCGTTTCAGAATCGTAGTCGTACTGGTGTTTTGTAGGCTCCATTGGTTTTGGTTCAATTAAAAAAGTTCCTTTGAAACCTTGCTGACGGGCATAATCTCTAGACATAGAAAGGAAACGTGCCAAATGATCTTTTTCACGTTTCATATCAGTATTTAAAAGGCTCATATAACCTTCTCTACCACCCCAGAATACGTAGTTTTCACCACCAAGTGCAATCGTTGCATCGATAGAATTTTTAACCTGAGTTCCTGCACAAGCCACTACATCGAAATTCGGGTTTGTAGAAGCCCCGTTCATATATCTTTCATGCGTGAAAACATTGGCTGTTCCCCATAAAAGTTTTATTCCAGTCTCTTGCTGCTTTTGTTTTGCATATTCTACGATCGTCTGAAGATTTTTTTCGTACTCTTTCCAGTTATTAGCAGGATCTACCAAGTCGATGTCGTGGAAGCAATAGTAATTGAAGCCCATTTTAGACATAAATTCAAATCCTGCATCCATTTTGTGCATTGCTCTTGTCACGGCATCATTTCCGATATCCCAAGGATGGTGAATCGTAGGTCCACCAAAGGGATCGCTACCGTTGGCACATAATGTATGCCACCAAGCCATTGCAAAACGTGTCCAGTCTTTCATAGGTTTTCCCATTACGACTCTTTCCGCATCATAATATCTGAAAGCCATCGGATTTCTACTTTCTTTTCCTTCAAACTTAATTTTTTCGATACCTGTAAAAAACTCCTTTGTACCTGTTAAAGTGTTCATATATACTTGTTTTAATTTTTAATTTCTTTTAAGATTTGGTGTAAGAATTCCCTGCTCATTGATTCAAAAGAGTCAATAAGTACAATGGAAAATTTCCGTTGTATTTGTTTAAATTATTTCGTTAAGATGCTGTTTCCATCTTGAATAGGCTTCCAGATATTGTTCCCGTTTTTCTAATTGTGGTTCTATCACAGCAATTCTTTCCAGAGAAGCAAAGGCTTCTTTAGAGTCTGCATAAAAACCGATTCCCATTCCTGCTGCTCTCGCAGCACCTACCGCTCCGTCTGTATCATAAAGCTCAATAACAGCATTACTCACCCCGGCCAGTGATTTTCTAAAAATCGAACTTAAAAACATATTGGCATTTCCTGCACGTATTACCTGAATATCCATTCCGATATTTCTCATGATATTCATTCCGTATTCGTAGGAGAATACAATACCCTCTTGCGCAGCACGTAAAATATCTCCTTTTGTATGTATATTGAAATTAATTCCGTGAATGGAACAATTGGTTTCCTTATTTTCCAACACCCTTTCCGCACCGTTACCAAAAGGGATGATACTTAATCCTTTTGCTCCAACAGGGGAAAGAGAAGCCAGATCATTCATATCTCCATAAGAAGACAAGGATGTTGCAAAATTGTGTTTTAACCAGGAGTTTAAAATTCCCGTTCCGTTAATACAAAGTAAAACACCCAGTCTGGTTAGCTCTTCCGTATGATTGACGTGTGCAAAAGTGTTTACTCTTGATAATTTGTCATAATCCAGTTTATCCAAAACTCCATAAACTACACCTGAAGTACCTGCGGTAGAAGCAATTTCCCCGGGATTAAAAACATTTAATGACAAGGCATTATTCGGCTGATCTCCTGCTCTGTACGATATCGGAGTTCCTTCATTTAACCCCAATTCCTGAGCTGCAGTTGCAGAAACCGTAGCCTGAATTCCAAAAGTCGGAACAATTTCAGGGAAGAAGCTTTTTGGGATCCCATAATAATTAACAACATCTTCTGAAATACAATTGTTTTTAAAATCCCAGAAAATCCCTTCGGACAAACCTTCAATAGTCATTCCGATTTCTCCTGAAAGCCTCATCGCGATATAATCTCCCGGAAGCATTATTTTGTCAATCTTTTCAAAAATCTCCGGTTCATTTTCTTTTACCCAGGCTAATTTTGAAGCCGTAAAATTCCCTGGTGAATTCAGTAAATGTGATAAACATTTCTCTTCTCCGATTTCTTTGAAGGCTTTTTCGCCATACGGAACAGCACGGCTATCGCACCAAATAATAGAAGGCCTTAATAAATTCTGGTCTTTATCTACTAAAATTAAACCGTGCATTTGCCAGGTAATCCCGATTCCTTTAATATCTTCCGGGTGAATTCCAGATTCGTGCATTACCGCTTCATGAGCAAGTTTCAGATTCGTCCACCAGTCAACGGGATTCTGTTCTGCCCAACCGGGATGAACAGCGGTGATCTTCATCTCTTTTTTAGGAGAAAATTCAGATGCAATCACTTTTCCGCTGGATGCCTCAATGAGACAAACTTTCACAGACGAGCTGCCGATATCATAGCCTAGTAAATACATAATTTCAAAAAGGGGATTATTTTATTAGTTTAGTATTGTTTTTTTTGTAAATCTTAGCATCGAACTTATAATACCTTGCTGCACGGTGCGATACATTGGTTTCAATTTCATTCAGCGGAACGATATAATTGAAAGAAGAGATTTTTTTATGAAAATTCTTAATATCTATATACTTTTCACTCAGCGCACTGTATAATTGATACAATTGTCTGATGGTAAATCTTTTGGGTAAAAGCTCAAAAATAATTGAAAAATCCGATTCTATCCATTTTCTTATTTCTACTAAAGATTCATTGATAATCTTATTGTGGTCAAATGGCAAAGACGGCAATTTATCAATCGGGCACCAGTCTACCGTATTATATTTTGTACTATTGATCTTATGATCTATTTTGCAAAGAGAAAGATAAGCCACCGTAATAATCCTGTCGATATGGTGCTTATACTCCATACCCATCCATTTGATATCATCCTGGCTACTAGCTCTCATCGGATCAGCAAAACATTTGAATTGCTTCAGGATCATTTTCTTTATACCGGTCAGTTCATGCAGAACCCTTTGAGCTGCATCATCAACATCTTCATCACTAAAAATTAAGCTTCCCGGAAGCTTAATTTGTCTTTCCTCATCAAGGTGACGCTCCACTAATAAAATATTCAGTCGATTTTCGTGATCAAATCCGAAAACAACACAATCCACGGATACATACGTATGAATAAAGTTTGAGTTCATCTAGCACGTTAACATTTACGTAACATGACAAATATAAAAATTCAGTTGAATAAAAAAAATATTTTTCACAGTAACACCTAAATATCAATAGTTTACATATCGATTTTTTATGAAAACATTTACATACAAAATATGATAAGGTTATCATAAAATTTACACTTATAAGGGTTATAACAGATCAATTAACAAGTATTTATAATAAAAGTTACATCAAGAAATTATTTTATTTTTTCACATAAATATTATGATAAGAATTAAGAAAAAAAAATGTAAAAAAAACAATAAACAAGTGTAAAAAAAACACTTTTAAACAAGAAAAACGTTAAAATTAGAGATTTTTTTTTACCATTTTTGCATGTAAGCTATTATAAAATTACCAATAATAGAATTCCGGTACATAACTGACATGAATTCCATCGAAAAAAAACATTTCTTCCACGCTAGAATAGAAAACTGATTTTAACACTATCGCAAAAAACAAAAAACGCTGTAAACATCAATGTTTACAGCGTTTTGCTTATTTTGGTTTTTCAACCAGCGGAGAGTGAGGGATTCGAACCAATTAATCCAAAGCATTGAAAATATGACATTTAGAAATATCATTCGATACATTGCCACGAATCTGCCACTACTCTATTATTTTTTAGATAAACTGCAAAAATCTTAACAACCTGACCAAAAATTAAATCTAGTCTGATAAAACAAAGATAAAAAACTTCAACTTATTTAATGCAAATAAAATTCTATTTGAGTTTCGAAAATCTATTTTTTTATATTATTAACCAGCAATATTTGAAAAATAAACTTTGTATTTATTCCTTTTTTCGAGCATTGTCCCAAAACAGTTACGAGTTGTTTATAGGCTATTACTTATAGTCCATTATTCTAAATGTTATTAAGAATTAGTGATTATACTACATAAAACAGCCCTTACAAAGTTGTAAGAGCCATCGGGATGAAAAATTATTAACATGAGAGATTTTATTCTTCCATGTTTTATTTTGAACTATTGATCTTTTCCACAAATGTTTCGATCAATTTGTTTTGAGTCATAAGGATGTGTGTTATCTGTTCCTGATTTTTCAAAAGCTGGTTCATCAGTTCCGGTGAGTTCATATTGATTATTGGTTGATGATTACCTACAATATTAGATCCTTTGAACTGACTGTTTTGGATAAGACTATTATAATCATCAGTCAGATCGTTTAGATCTACCTCAAGTACCTGACTAACTTTTAATAGTGTTTCAAGATCAGGTTTTACATCATCAGTTTCCCATTTGTGGTATGCCGGTTGGGAAACTCCCAACTTATCAGCAAGTTCCTGTTGTGAATAGCCTTTATTCTTTCTTAATCTTGTCAGTTTAGTACCCAGTGTAGTCATTTCACAGTTTTTCAATATGCTAAATTAATAAAATATTGTAAAAGTTTTCATTTTATAACTTTAGTTATTAAGATTATAATCCAAGTTATCGTCACCCTAATTATTTATTTTTATCTTCGCCGCAAAAACAACTCATTATTAAGAAGATACAAGTATGGTTTACCGTAATGTATGTGGGAACCTATATAATAACTTTGTATCCACCTAATAAAACTTAAATAAATAACTTATGACATATAATATAATTACTTTAATAATTTATTACGTCATGTCCTGTCGTGTCGTTGAAGTAAATTTGCAATATAAGGATTGAGGCAAACCCCAATGGTCTCACCCTAACATAAATACCGGCTGCTAAAAGCAGAGAAATGAAAACAATCTAAATAATAAATAATAACTATGCGAAAACTCTATATGGGTGCATACTTCCTATGCACTGTTCTGAGCGTTTCGGCTCAGGAAGTTCTATGGCAGAAAGACATCAAATCCTCTACTCAGGATTTTCTAAGCCAGGTCACTCCGACTGTAGATCTTCAGTACTTAATCACAGGAAGCTCCATTCAGTCACAAAAACTCTCTACAGAAAACAAGCAGAACAACGGTTACGATTTTCATCTCGTGAAACTCAACCAACAAGGCGAAGCCGTCTGGGAAAAATACTTTGCAGGTAAGAACCATGATTACCTTTCCGCATCCTTGTCCACACAGGACGGAGGTTTTCTTTTAGCAGGAACCTCGTATTCAGGTAAAGGACTAGATAAAAAAGAAGACTCTAAAGGAGGCTCCGATATCTGGCTCATCAGAATCAATGAATTCGGAGAAGAACTTTGGCAGAAAACCATAGGCAGTACTTCCGATGAAGAAGCCAGAGCTGTCATTCAAACCTCCGATTTAGGATTCGTTGTGGCAGGGAATGTTCAGAACTCTCCGCAAGGCTATGGTTCCAAAGACGTTCTTGTCATTAAACTAGATAAAAACGGAAAAGAAATCTCCCAACTCATTTTAGGTGGAAAAGGTCTGGACGAAGTAGAAAAAATGATTCCCACCAGAGACGGAGGCGTTTTACTCGGAGTCTATTCACGAAGTGGAAAAACTGCAACCAACAACCTACCCTCTGCAACCCCAAAACAAACTGAAAACTTCGGCGAAGGCGACTATTGGATCATTAAGCTGAATAAAGATGGCAAAGTAGAATGGGAAAAGAACTATGGAGGAACAGGAGACGATCACTTAAGAACCATGGCGATGACTACTTCAGGCTTTATTATAGGAGGAGAAAGCCGTTCCGAACGTTCAGGCAATAAAACCGTAGGCGTAGAAGAAGGCACCGATCTTTGGCTGATCTCCCTAAACGAAAGAGGCGAAGAGATCTGGCAGAAATCCTACAACTTTAAAAACAGAGATGTTTTAATGGGAATGCATGTCATCTTAGGCCATAATGAGAGAGAAAAAAACAAAGACTTAACCAAAGGAATCTTACTCGGAGGTTATACCCAGGCAGAAGGCAGAATAGAAACCGATGATGAAACCTTCTGGATGCTATATGTAGATGAAAACGGAAATGAGCAGTGGAGAAAGCACGTCAAAGGAGAATCCAGAAAAAGAGAAGAAAGATTAGCAGATATTAAACTGAACAGAGATGGTTCTATTATTCTGGCAGGAACGAGTGCTGAGGAATTAGGGAAAGAGAACTGGAAGATTGTAAAACTGGGAGATCAGCAGATAGACCAATTGATCGAAAAGCAGGATATCAAGATCTATCCGAATCCCGTATCCGATTACGCGTATGTAGAGATTGGTTTTGACTTCAAGGAGGCGGATATTACGATGTATGATATGTCCGGAAGACAGCTTCAGCAAATAAAAACCAAGAATAAGGTAACGAAGATCAACACTCAGCCTTTGATTCAGGGAGCTTACCTGATTACCATAAAAACGGATACGAACAAAACCGCAAATGCTAAACTGATTAAGAAATAAACATGATGAAAAAAATACATTATATCATAGTAATGACCTTCCTATTATGTGCAGGGTCATTGTTTTCGCAGACCGGAGATAACTATATGTCTGCACCTTCAGCCACTGCAGTCACCAGTTTTGTGAATGCCCCTGTTTCTTTATCTACAGGTATTCCGGATATCAATATCCCGTTTTTTTCATTACCGGTCCGCAGTTCTTCGGTAGGGATCAGTATCGGAATTTCCTATCATCCCAACAACTCATTCAAAGGAAGCAAAGCAACCGATGTAGGATCAGGATGGTCGTTATATGGGGGAAGCTGTTTAATATACAGGGAAACTAATCCTTATAACGGTATTCCTACAGATGCTTATTATTATAGCTTTATGGGCAGGAGTGGAAAATTTTTGCTAAAACCTAATGATCAGGGCGTGAAGACCGTTGTTCCTGTTACGTATGATAAACTCCAGATTACCTATACAGAAGCCAGCAACAGCTTTAAAATCATAGACCCGTCAGGAAACGAGTTTTTATTTGATAAGGCAGATAGAGCGTATTCGGGAAGCCAGTCTACCCCCACTTATTATACCTCCGGGTATTATTTATCTAAGGTGAAAGATGTGAACCAGACGGATATTCTATTGTTCGATTATATTGAAGATAATTATCTTCTTAATCCCGCCTCACTAATAAGAGTAAAAAGTCTGAAGCTAAGCAGGATCACTTCACCGGATTACGGATCCATTGAATTAACCTACACTCTGGATACCGCTTTACGTAAGAAGATGTCGGATCCTTTCTGGCTGCAGCATGTCGACCTGAAAAACAAGGCAGGAAAAACCATTCAGAAATATACCCTTCAGAATGAGATCGGAGGGTATATATACCATGATCTCAGCATTTCTTCCTGTGGACCCGATAGTTCCGATAACTCATTGTATGATAGAAGAATCCTGCGTTCAGTAAGAAAATACGGTACAGGAGATCTCTTTGAGCAGACCAGCTTTGAATATAAAACAGACTCTTTCTCTCAAAATTACTGGTCATACCTGGCATGCAACTGCTTCCCCGATGAAGATGAAAACCCGAAATACCTGGGGATAGGCTTGCTCAGCACTATACAATATCCTACAGGAGGGAAGATCCGGTATGAATTTGAACCCAATACCTATGGGATTAAAAAGAGCAATATCTTTGATCCTTTTGCGGTAATTCCAAATGGTTATATTCCTCCCTATGCTTTATTGGACCGCGATGCCCAGATTTTGGAAGATGTAGGAACCTTTAGCTTTGACAGTCATAACGGGTACAGTGGTACTTTCCAGCTGAGCGCCAATCCGGATGATGCCCAGGGAGCCAGCTACCTGATGTACTGTGTGAATGTGGATGTTTATTACACCGATAGCCCTGCTTGGGATCCGGGGATGACTCCCACTGCAGATGTAAAATTGGTTTCAGGAATCTATGACAATGCAGGGAACGAACTCTTTATGCCGGGCACCAATACCTATCAGTTCTTAGGAACCGGAGGAGCGGGAACTGTGAACGTAAAAAGAATACGTTACAAATCCATTCCTCTTCCCAATTACAGCACAGGAAACGGAGTCCGGATCAAAAAGATAGAATTTCTGGATCATGATGTGGTTGTACCTACCGAAACAAGAAGCTATTCTTATCAGCTGTTTGATGATAACAGCCTGACCAGCGGAAGGCTTTATAACCTGGAAGGTGATAATCCAATCATTTATAAAAACGTAAAAGAAACGGTGGGAACCAATAAAGGCTATACACAATATTATTTTAAAAGATTGGAAGACGTCCCTGAAAACTTAGATTTTGAGGGTAATTTTATTGGAACTGATCTTGCGCATTACAATACCCTCCGATACGGGCTTCTGGAGAAAAGAGAGGTGTATGATGCCGCGAATACAAAAGTAGCACAGGAAGAAAATACGTATGAATATTATCCTGTGGGAGATTTTTACCCGCTCAATAATTATTCTTCGAGCACCCTGGTAAAAAATTCGGTGATCAGAAAACAGGTGAATCTTTCCACTTCATTTACAGGATCAGGTCAGATTGCGACCACCGCAGAATCTACAAGAGATGTTAAAGATCTTAATATCATTAATAAAAAGACCACCACTCCCGAAGGAGATGTGCTGGAAGAGAATTACACTTACTCCAAAGCAAGTGATCTTCGGCTTTGGATTGCCAATGTAAGGGACAGACTCATTACTTCCGAGACCAGGAAAAACGGCATTGTGACGGCTAAGGGCAAAACCCTGTATGAAGATACGTCACACTTTTATCCTACCTCTCAGATCAGCTACCTGCCGGATGACCTTTCCCAGTCTGTGAAAAACATCTCGTATGATCTTTATGATGATAAAGGAAATGCTGTTCAGTACACTGCATTTCCGGAAGCAGGCTCTACAGGAGTACCGACAACCATTATCTATGGGTATAATAAGACGTTGCCTATCGCTAAAATAGAAGGCGCTAAGTTTTCAGATATTCCTACGGCGCTTATCACCGCTATCGTGAATGCTTCCAATGAAGATAATGATGCATTGCCACCAACGGAAGAAACAAAGGAAAACGCTTTGATTGAAGCATTGAATACTTTCAGAAATGATGCTTCCCTTAAAGATTTCGTGGTAACTACTTTTACCCATGACCCGCTGATCGGAATAACCACAAAGACTCTTCCCAACGGAATGACTGAGAGATACAAATACGATGCTCACAACAGGCTGGAAAAAGTGATCAACGCTAATGGAGTGACGGTAAAAGAATACCAGTACAACTATAAAAACTAAAAGATGAAAATACATAAAAACCTATTCTCCCCTGAAAAACTGAAGGCGAAAAAATACTTTTCTATTTTCGCTTTTGGTCTTCCTCTGCTGGCTATGGCTCAGACAACACCTACCAGTACAGAAAACTATACCTATACCAAAACATATCTTTCCGAAGACGGCACTAAAAAATCTGAAACCGTACAGTATTTTGACGGTTTGGGAAGGCCCAAACAGATCATCCAGGTAAAAGCCACCCCTTCACAGCAGGATCTGGTGGTACCGGTAACCTATGACACACGAGGATGGCAAACCAAAACCATTCTTCCCGTTCCTGTGCCTTCTGCCAATCTTGGCATACAAAATGTTTCAGAGGCAACCGCAAATTCCTATTATGGAGTAGCCAATGCCTATGCTGAGCAGAAAGTGGAATCCTCTCCATTGGCAAGAGTGCTGGAAACCGCAAAACCAGGAAGCCAGTGGGCGATGGGATCCGGCCATACCCGGACCCTATCTTATGAGGTCAATAAAAATGCAGATCAGGTAAAAAAATATGTGATTACCTCATCATGGAGCAATAATACCCTGTCTTTTACCCTGCCTATCGTGCAGTCGTATGGCGAAAGGCAGCTCACCAAAAATGTGGCTACCGATGAAGACGGCAACAAAAGCATTCAGTTTACCAACTCGCAGGGGCAGGTTATACTGGCAAGAAAAATGGAGGGGACGACCCCTGTAGATACCTACTATATCTACAATACCTATGGCCAGCTTGCCCTAGTGATCCCGCCCAAGGCCAATGAAAAAATTGCCCAGAACAACAATGCGGTCACCCAGGAAATTCTGGACCAGCTCTGCTATCAGTACAGATATGACAACAAAGGCAGGCAGGTTGAAAAAAGACTCCCCGGAAAGAATTTCTGGGACTACCTGGTCTACGACAGGCAAAACAGGTTAGTACTTTCCCAGAATGCCAACCAGCACCAGAAGCAATGGTCGTTTGTGAAATATGACCAGCAGGGAAGAACCGTATATACCGGGCTCTTTGCCAGTACTTCAGACAGAACCACCCTGCAGAATACCGTTAATAATTTAACCACCCTGAACAATGAAGCAAGAACCACAGGTTCCTGGGTAGCGAACGGGCAGAATATTTACTATACCAATACCGCTTTCCCTACTGCTAACCTTACCATATTGGCCATCAGTTACTATGACGACTATGCTCCTGGAGCTCCGGTAAGACCGGCTGCTATTTTTGGAAAAGCAACATTGGGAGCCGTACCTGCAGACTTCACTTCGGGCGGACTGGCAACTTCCAGAAGCACCAAAGGAATGCCCACTTCCTCCTATATCAAAAATATTGAAGATGACAGCTGGACGCAGACCCACCTCTGGTACGATACAGAAGCCAGATCTGTCGGGTCTCATACCATCAACCATCTAGGAGGTTATACCAGAACAGAAACCGAGCTCGACTTTGCCGGCGTGGTACAGCAGACTAAAGTTTACCATAAAAGGCTCAGTACCGATACCGAAAAGCTCATTACCCAGCATTTTGAGTACGACAGCCAGAACAGGCTGAAAAAGCAGTGGCATAAAATAGATAATCTCCCGGATGAGCTGCTGTCGGAAAATACCTACAACGAGCTTTCCCAGCTTACCAATAAAAAAGTCGGTGCCTCTGTCATTCCGGCGACAGGAGGAATCTCCTCTCCGTTGCAAAGTATTGACTACACCTACAATATCCTCGGTACTGTAACCAAGGTAAATAACCCTGCCAATCTTGGAACTCAGCTGTTCGGTTATGAGCTCAAATTTACCAACCCTGAGAATACGGCAAACACCACAGGAAAATACAACGGCAATATTGCCGAAGTAGACTGGAAGACCGCTTCCGATCAGGTACTGAGAAGATACGACTACCAGTATGATTCTTTGGATAGATTGAAAAAAGGAATATATTCCGAGCCGGGAGCCTCAGTTCCGCAGAATGATTTCTATAACGAAACAGTAGGCTATGATCTGAACGGAAACATAGCCTCCTTGCAGAGAAGCGGGAATGGCTATACCGGTTCCGCGCAGGTTATAGACAATCTGTCCTACACCTATACCGGGAACCGCCTTCAAAGCGTTACAGACGATTCCGGGAACTACAGCGGCTATCCCGATGTCTCAGGAAATACCATTACCTACGATGACAATGGGAATATGAAGGACCATCTCGATAAAGGCATCCTGAACATCGAGTATAACTTCCTGAACCTGCCTGCCTATGTGAAATTTGATAAAACCTATGTCCCAAGAATGTTATCGTTAGGCGATTACAACGTCAATACAAGATACCTCTACCGTGCAGACGGAACCAAGCTTAAAAAGACCTATACCTACGGAACCGGAAAAGCCAATACCGAAGCCAGCACGATGACCGAATACCTGGATGGCTTCCAGTACGAATATACCGATACCGGAGACCCGCTGGCAGATGCCGTGAAACTCAAATTTGTGCCGACAGCGGAAGGCTACTACAATTTTGAAAATAATAAGTATATTTACAGCTATACAGACCATTTGGGGAATGTACGCCTCAGCTACACCAAAAGCTCAAATGGCAGCGCAGCAGTTCTTGAAGAAAACAATTACTATCCCTTTGGATTAAAACATCAGGGATATAACCTGACCAATGGAAACCCGGCTTACAAATACCAGTACAACGGAAAAGAGTTACAACAGGAAACCGGCTGGAATGACTATGGAGCAAGAATGTATATGTCTGATATCGGAAGATGGGGAGTGATAGATCCATTAGCTGAACAGGCAAGAAGGTTCTCTCCTTATCATTACGGGAATAACAACCCGATACGATTTACAGATCCGGATGGAATGCAGTCCTGGGATAACCTTAGTACATATAATCCTGGAAGTTCAGTAGCCAGTTTCTTACAAAGATCCGGAGTAGATGATGATTATCTGCCGAGGTTATATGTGGATAACAGTGGAATGATGATCATAAATACGGCTCTAGGTAATGATGGCAAAGGTGGCGGCGGAGCAACCGCTTTAAATATCATTCTTAATTTCCTAAGAGGTGATAAAGAAAATCTAGGAAACTTTGTAGACGCTGATTTTGAAAAAAATGGATGGCATATAATTGACGCAACTAGCCTTGCGGATGCTTTAGAAAAATTGACTACATATTTAGGAAATAACCTTGCCGATAATATTTATATTAATGCACATGGATTAGTAAGTGAACGTTATGTGTATGATGAAAAAGGACAGTTGATTCCGGATACTACTTCTAGCGGACGATATGGATATAAAGTAACAGGTGATACAGGCTTTTATGCTGGTAATGATAAAGTGTTGGGGGGAGATATCCAACAATATATTTCTAATCTAAATAAGGTAGCTGCAGATAGGAAAAGTAGCATAGAAAGTTTTATTGGTATTTCTAAATATGTTAAAGAAGGAAAGAATCTAATTATTGGTGCTTGTTGGTCGGTAAGATATGATGATCTTTTTGGTACGGGAATTTCTTCAATTGTAAAATCCAGAGATGTTTTTGTGAATAGAGATTATTCAAGTTTGTGGCCCAATAGTCAAGGAACTATAAGATTTCAAGACTTTATTGGATTTAATCAAACTTCCAAGAAAAATTACGAAAATGGATGGGTTTGGTATAGAGATGGTAAAGCTACTCAAACAAATTTTAATATTATAATGACAAAATATGGAGTCAAAACAATTAAATAAAATAGTATTCTTAATAGCTGTAGTTTTTAGCTTAAATGGATTTTCTCAGATGAAAATGGCAGATATAGATGATAAAAAATTTTCCGTTAATTTAACTGCTGAAAAGAAAGATGTTATAAAAATATTAGATAATAATTCATACAGTGTATTTTATATTTTAGATAGAAGAGGGCTTGACTTTGATGAAGGTGTAGGAACTGTTGATATGGCAAATCTAATTTTCTTTTCTAAAAAATATAATAAAGGTATTCTTACTACTTTTAAACAAGGAATAGTACATGATAAAAAATCTTCTGTTTATAATATAACTTTATATACAGGATCAGCAGGAAAATATATGTTTGTGCCTTCTATGATAATAGTTGATAAGGATTTTAATTATGAATATTTAATGAACTATATTTATATACACTTACCAGATAATAAAAATGTATATACTTCTAGTATTAGAATACAGGATATTAAAAATTATTGCAATTTAAAACATATTGATATAAAAGACAATGCAATTTATGAGGATATAGATCAAGTCTTGAGCAATATTCCGAAAATAAGTACAATTAATACATCTGAAAAATGTAATCCTATAATTTCAGATATGGATTTAAAATATTTCTTTCCGAAAAAAATAGATAAATATGGTCGTGTTTATTATAAAAAATAACAAGGCCATGTGTGGTGTTGGTAGTATTTCAAAGATTACTATGACATAACCAAATAATATCATTAAAATTATATTAAATATTTTTAAGCACATAAAACCTATTAATAATAATGAAAGGAAGGAGTATTTTACCTTCCTTTTGTTATTATTTGTAATAGTCACAACTTTATCTGACAGTTAGGGGGTTAAAAATAATTGTCAGTATCCAAATATTGACGTTACTTCCAAAGTAAGAATTTTTTGTTCCTCTGCAAGACTTCCGATAATTTCTCTTTTGCCATAGTTTTACTATCTAGAAACGTCTGCATCGGTGTTTTACCATAACAATGTTTTCCTATATGTGTTCTTTCATTGTTGTAATAGGACAGCCAGCTGTTTAAGTCTAATTGCAGTTCCTCAATGCTTCTGTAAATTTTCTTTCTAAAAGCTATGGCATAAAATTCTTCCTGAATTGTTCTATGAAAAACGTTCACAGATACCGTTGGTTTGAGGGCTTTTAGCCTTGGTCTTCGTGTGATCAACATCTTCAAAGGCTAAATGGAGCTGGTATTCATGCTGTCCTCTTATCCCACAATATCGTTCTGCTTACCATTGCTAGTATCTGATATTTCTTCTTTTCTTCTTTTTTCTAGGCTCTGGAATATATTCCGGGGCAATATCATTTTCATCTCCCAGTCTCAGGAGTGAAAACAGTCCTGCTGCCAATTCTGTTATGGTAAATATTTGTTCTAAAGCAGAAAAAGGAATATGATTCTTTTGGGAAAACTCTTTGCATATCTCATTCATCTCCCGCAAAAGATTGTTATTATCCGATCTGTCAGTCAGAGGATTTTTAAACCGCTGAAAACGGATTGACTTTTCCAAGGCATCTACAACAGAGTCCAAATATTTTTTCTTTTCCAAAGCAAAAACATCTGCATTTGTCAAAAGTGATGTGTTTTTGCTTTTAAGCTGAGTATTTTCTTTTTTTAGATCGGTGATTTCTTTACGTAGCTCTGTGATCTGTTTGCTTTTACTATCGAGTTCATTACTGTTTTTGAGTAATTCCGTATTATACAGCTTAAAAGTATTGCCAAAATTAGCGATTGTCTCCTTGGTCTTGATCTTTTGCGCACCAAAAAAACTGGTGTCATTAACAATAAGATCGTTGAATTTCCCAGAACCGAGATGCATTTTCATTGTATCTATTTTCTCTCCTAATGCTTTTAGTTCTTCTTCTTTTTTTTGTATTTTGAATTCAACTGCTTCCAGTCTTCCGACTGATCCTGAAACACCTCTTTCCATGCCCAAACATTTAGCTGCCAGATCCTGCATTTTTGAATAATGGAAAGATTGGTGTTTCAGAGTTTTTCCTGTTTTCTGATCCTGCCAGTCGGCAACAAGATGGGCATGGAAATTAGGTTTCCATTCTCCGGATTCTTTATCAGAATGTCCTTCGTCTTTGTGAATGGCAATCTGAAATACTCTTATCCCTAGTTCTTGCTCTAATTTTTTAGAAAGATCATGTAATTCTCTCATGGTAGTATCTTCTTTAATCACCACTACAGCTTCACGGACAGGAATGGCATTCTTCTGTAGTTTCCTACCCGACTTCTCTTTGCAATAGACTTCAATTTTTTGAATTCTGTCCGCTATTTTATCCTCCTGCCAATATTCATTTAGAGGTGTCAGATCTTTACAAATATAGTCAAAGGTCTTTCTACGAAAGTTATGGACTTCGGAGTCAGCTTTTACCGCTTTAAAATTAATGGATGTTTTCATAAAACAGCTGTTTTATCAATTTGCATTATCTTTGGGCAACTAATTTTAATATTTATGATTGATTTATTCAATCATTGTAAGCAACTCTAAAGGTTGCTTTTTTAGCCCCTGCGGGCGAAGTAGAAACTTTGTTGGGAGAGTATCGAGCTTCAAAGTTGCGAATGAGCTCCTAACTTTTGCAGACAGTTGGTAAAAAGCAAAGTGCTACATTCTCCTGCGCACACCCTTTTTTATGCTGTTTGTTTCTTTTTCTGAGGACTCCTGTTTTTCTGTATATTCGTTTTTCGCTACCGTTGCTATTTGCGTATTGATTGTTTCATGAGCATGATACTTCTTTTTTGCAACGAGGTATTCGTTTAAATCTTTGTGACCTGAATAGAGGTGAGAAAAGTCCTTGGCATGGGGATAAGTTTTTAGAATCTCCTGTGTGCATTCTCTGCCTGCGGGATCATTATCCAAAAACAGGCTTACCACAGAGAACGAATCAAGTAGTGCTAAAGCCTCTTTAAGCATTGCCGTAGAATTTAATACTAACAAATCCCCATGAAAAGATTTTTGCATTTCGATAAAAGACAGGGCATCTGTAAAGCCTTCAAATACGGCTAGTTTTTGGTTAACAGTATTCTTTTGAGTTTCGTTATTGCTCACTGATTCGGGTTCTTTGGGAAATGGTAGGACAGTAATATCTTTATTAAGTAAAGCCCCTTTGTAGAAAGTATTTCTAAGCTCCCAACCCTCAGAATTATTCTTAAACCCCACTGCATAAAGTTGTTTGTTCTCGATGGTAAACCATAGTTCTTTGATAAAAGGATACACTTTTTCACTTAAACCTCTCTCATGGAGATAAGATAAAAGATTAGGATGAGCAATATCCATAATCTTGTCTATATGATAATTTGGATGGGATTTTAAAGGTTTTGTTTGCTGCTGAAAAGAAGAAAAATTTTGATTGGAAGCCCATTCTAAAGCTCCTTTTACCGATATATTAAAATATTTCTGAATAAAATCGGTCGTTGTGCCGCCTACTCCCTCTGAAAAGTGATACCAGAGGTTCTTCGGCTTATCCACTTTAAAAGAGGCATGGGATTCAGACCCAAAAGGACTGAGATACCATGCTTCTTTTTCATTTTGTTTGGCTGGAAGGTGTCCGAGAAAAGCGAGGACTTCTTCCAGCCCTATGGAATTTAATTGCTTACAGTTCATTTGCTCTATCTATTTTCCAGAAGATAGTAAAACGAGTAATGTACATAGGTAATATGGCATATAGAGGCTGTATTTGTCTTAAATTTTCTTAATGAATGAATCCTACTTAGGACAATAAAGGAAAAACACTACCTATCAATACAGTGGTACAATAATACTGGAATTCATTTCTTTAATTTGTTATATGGTTGGCATCATAACTTTATATATGGCTGAAAAATTAAAATCATAAGAGGCTGAAATAATAATCTGCTTACGTCTTGACATTATAATTTGTTATGCTCCTAAAATCATAATTAGCTTTATCGTAAAATAACTAATGATGTAAACATCTGACATTACAACAATATAAAATTTTTCAAAGCTAATGGGATACACATAAAAGACAATAAATATTTAATCTTTCAACATATGAATAATGAAAACCTTCAAAATCAATTCGATGAAAATGATATTCATGCGAAAAAGGGAACTTCAAATAATCCTGATAATGGCTCCGAAACAACTGAAGATATTAATCAACCTATAACAGATGATGAATATTTAAAGCGTGCTATGGCTGCGGATATACCAAAAGAGACTGAATCAATCAGAAGTCCATCTCGTGTAAGTAGAGGTAGGTGGTCAAGGTCTTCGGGATTAACAGAGAAGGAATATTTTGAAACCTTCTTTAAAATTCCAACGCAAAAGGCAAGTAAAGGAAGGTCTGTATACATCCGTTTGGAGTTCCACCAGAAGTTTTTAAAGCTGATTGCAGGACTTGAAATCGATAGACTGACAATGTATGCCTACTTGGATAATATTATTGAACATCATTTTATGGAGTTTGAACAATTGATCCATAAAATATATCAGGAGAGGAATAAACCGATATTCTAAAATCAATATAAGCAATTAAAAGAATATTAATTTTTAACATTGTTTGAAGGGAATTTTTGAAACAGAGCTTAACGTAAGAAAGAGCTTTTTACGATTAAAAAATATTCCATTTACACTAGCTCATTAGGACAAAAAGAGACATCATAGGACAGTAAATGCCACTTTAACATAACGAATCCTTTTCAGGTATAAATTCCAGAAAAATGATTTACTATGTTATACAAAGAAACGGTTAGCGTGGAGATGTGGGAGCTACTCCAAAAACTAATGAATGATGAAATGCTCCTGGATTTTAACCTTGTAGGAGGAACTGCTTTGAGCCTACAGATCGGACATCGATTGAGCATCGATATTGACCTTTTTACTACTAAAGAATTTGATGAAAAATTAATGCTGAAATATCTTGAAGATAAATATCCCCTTAAGGTTAGACATATTATGGAAAATACAATTCTGATGGACATTAATGAAATTAAGGTGGACGTTATGGCCCATCAATATCCATGGCAAAAACCTTTTAAAAAAGAAGAAGAAATAAGGTTAACTTCCCTCGAAGATATCGGAGCCATGAAATTGCATGCCATTTTTCAGAGCGGTACACGGATAAAAGATTTTGTAGACATCTATTTCCTCTTGGAGCATCATCCTTTACAAGCGTACTTAGATACATACAAAAATAAATATCTTGGTAATACTGACCTCGCTAGATATGCAATCTTAGATCATGAAAAAATAGATTTTGAGGAAAAAATTATGCTGATGGATGGAAAGGAAAAAAACTGGGATACCATGATAGAAAGACTAAGAAAAGCAATGATCACCCCACATCTAAAGTTTGTACCAAAAGAACCTCCAAAACAGGGTCGCAACCGCAATAGAGGACGAGGGTTAAGATAAACTGGCCATTATGTACATTAAAAATAGTATATTTACTATATGGGAAAAACAAAAAACATCAGTAATATCCCAAACATAGACCGTGTGTTTTTTTGGGATTTCGATATTGCAGCAATGGACTTTAAGAAGGCCTATAAAACTATTATTGCACGGATCGTAGAGCGTGGTGGGAAAGAAGAAATTGATGAGCTGGTTCGTTTTTATGGCCATGAAAAAGTGATTAAGGCAATTCGTGACGAAATACATTTTCTCCCAAATTATGCAATTGATCGAGCCATAAAATTCTTTCCTGAACTTAGAAAAGAGGAAATGCACTGCTATCTAAACCGAAAGGATAAACCTTATCATTGGATATAAGCTCAATTTATATATAGTCTATTTAAATTAAGTAAATTATTCGGTTTATTATTATGAAGCATACAAATCAAATGTATAATTGCTTTAACGAAAAAGGAGAAGTCAACTTACCCGATAAGCTATTTATCGACGAGTGTTTCGAAAAGGGAATTGAACCTGTGGTCTTTCTCGACAGTTGTGTCTGTTTGCATATTATTAAAGTTGTAGAGCATAAAAGAGAAGCTAAGGGAGTAGATATTAGAAGAATACTAGCTTTAAAGGAGTATATAGCAAAACATCCGGAAATAAGAATAGATCCTTTTTTTGCTTTTTTGGAACTATGTTCACAGAAGGAAATTTTTGACTCGGAAAAACTTTACGATTTTAAGCTTCGGATAGATTTTTTTATACAAATCCCCCTCAGAGTTTTTAGGAACTTTAAATATGATTTTTATCGTAATAATTTTGTATTCCGAAGACTTCCTGAGTTGAAAGGCAATCCAATGGAGCCGGTAAACCAAATTTTGAAAAACTCTTATTGTACCTTGCTTAAAATAAGGAGTCTCGCGACAAAAGGGTTATCAAAAAACATGGCTGAACATAATTTAAATATTCTTGTAGACTGGATGACCACTGAGCTGGATATTTTCAGAGGTGCTGAATATAAATTGGGAATGAATATTTTTGGAGGCAATACTGAATTTAGAAAAATGATTGGTTTAGATAGCAAGCCTACTGATGTCAAAAAAAAGCTTAAAGGAACAGCTTGGGACATGTTTCATTCTAAATTTACAGCAAATAGCTTTCGCTTATCCGAAATTTTACAGCGACCTCTTTATCCATTTTTCCTGACAAGTGATTCTAACCTGTTTAAAATATTCCAAAATTTTAGTTTAGAGATTGTTAAAGATGGCGGAGAAGATTTTGTAACGTCCTTTGTAATGACTTCTGATTTTTCATTTCCTCATCTTGATAGACCTTTTCTTGAAAAAAATAACAAAAAACTCTTTGATCTTTTTGTGGAACGACGAAACCAACAACATGTATTTAATGAAGAAAAGGTAGATCGAATGATTCTAGAACTTGAAATCGAAAATAGCGTCGCTAATTCATAAAAATTTAAATAAAATTTGAGTAATCAAAAAAAGCAGACAACTAAAGTGTCTGCCTTTTTTAAGTATTTAAATTCTATACATTATTACCTCTTCTTTCTTTTTCTTCCCTGAACATAAATCCGACATCTCTGCGTAATTGACGTCTGAAATCTTTTAACGCAATGATCATCTTATCTATTTGTTCAGGCGAATGTCCATCCTTAAACGCTGGATTTTTCATGAGAGAATCCCTAAGTATATAAAAACTTTTCAGTGCTTCATTTGAAATAATTAATTGATAATTCCTGTTTTCCATTTAATTAGACCCTCGCAGACATTTCTTATTTTGGTGGGATCTATATTTCCACCTTTCTCTTTATAAATCTCATCCAAAATTTCAAATGCTTTTGGATAGTGTTCAAGTCTTAAATCGTAGAGCTTTGATGTAAAAGCACGATTATTTGCTTTAATAAATTGATCTTCTGAAACCTTTTATTTTTAAAAAATTGAAAAAGGGTCATTAAAGAAATCGACAAAGAGACAAGAGCTGCTATTAGTGCTGGTGTTAAAGCCTCCATGACTATTATTTCAATGCCTTATTAACACTCTGGAATAGTTTTTCCCACTGTTTTCTTTCTTCTTCTGTCAAAGAATCAACCTTGTTTAATCTAGTCCAGTTGACAAATGCTTTAGCAAGTTTGTATTTAGAAAATCCTTTAATTTCTTTACTGAATATGTCTATGATTGGTCTTGAAGGGTTTTTCTTTACGACTGCTGACACATCTGTTCCAAATTCTGATTTTGCTATATCGATAAGTGTATCCCGCAAAAGATCTTCGATCTCCGGTTTGGTTACTCCATCACAGAAATCTTTGGTCCTTAATATATTTTTATTTCCTAGAGAATGGACAAGATTATCTTGATTTGCTGCTTGGTCCCCGGCATTATCAGAATCTAATAGGGCTGCAATTTTCAAGTTGTGAGCATGTAGAATCGTGGCATAATAGACCACTTTTCCTGCCGAATTAGCGAAAACCAGAGCAATTTTGTCATCTAACTTCTCTAGACCTCCTTCACGAAATAGATTTGCTGTTGCGTCAATATACCAATAATCGGTTAATCCTTCTAAGACTAGATTCTTTTGTTGGGAAAATAGACTTTGCGCAAGATCGTATCCCAACGCCTCCTGTAATGGTAATAAGCCGGCGGGATCACTTGAAGAGAGTGTAGTATGGACTTTGGTACCCTCTTCACGGGACTTTAATTCTACAACTCTGACAAGATCCAACTCATCGGGCCCAACCAAAAAGGGTGAGTGTGTTGAATAAATAGTTTGGTTTTTTTCAGCCAAGCGTGATAATGTTAATCTAAATTCACGTTGTTTTAAAGCATGCAAGCTCATACCTGGCTCATCCAGCAATAATATTGCATTTTTATGTTTGTCCATAGCCTCTGCGAAAAATACAACATAAAACGATACCAGCCATTGGAACCCCTCGGATCTCTGATCAAGTTCAATTTTAACGCCCAGTTCATCCTCAACTACCACTTTCAAGTATTGCCCGTCTGCCTGAATTTGTAATTTTTCAGCCTCAGGTCTTTTCGGATTAGGGTTCCAAATATTCTTAATTTCTGTTGTTAGGCGAATACTTGCAGCATCAAGCTGATAAGATCTCCTATCCAGCGTATCACGGTAAACTTTCAAACCTTCTGTATCATTACTGCTTGGACTAGCTGTCTTACCTATTGTAGATAATTCTCTTGGTGAAAAACCTAATAATTTCAATAAACAAAGATTCCCATAATCATAGAATTTATCATCATCCATCAAGTTTCCTTCAACCCGGTTTGCCAAATGTTCTAAATGTATCACTGGTTTAACCTTAAAATAGTTGTTAAATAATACGAATACTGGAACTCTATTTTCTAGAATTTTCAATACTTTATCTCGCGAGTCATTCCTTTCTATTAACTCTTCTATCTTCTTATAACGAGCAATTTCTTTTTCGTTATCTTCATCAATCTCTACGAAAGCTGCTTCAAACCACCTTATAAAGTCAGACGAATCCTCTTTAGAAACTACTTCCCAAGAAGTCTTAATAAATTCATTAATTTTTTCACTATTTTCAGTAGTTACGCTTTGAGTATCTAGATGTTTTCCTAACCGTAGTAAGTCATCTTTTATATCTTTGAAATAAATTGTTGGTGGAGCATTTTCTAAATAATGATATGGCTTATTGTTCAATCGCTTGTAAAGAACATATTGACAATTATGGAAAGCCTCAGGGATCAGTTTCTTATCTTCATTATCTAAAGAAAACCATCCTCTTACTACCTCAATTTCAGACGCTTTTATTTTTCCTGTTGTAATATCATTATACAACGATCTGGGGTAATCCCTAATTTCATCAAAGCCATCAACACCTTTAGGTAAATTTAACTGTTGTAATGCCTTTAATACAACTGTTTTTCCCGCTTCATTTGGGCCAACTAAAATAGTTTTAAGTTCTTCTAATGTGAATTCACCCGTATCTTTGATAGACCGATAATTTTGTATTCTCGCCTTTGCTAATCTCATTGGTTAATAGTTTATTAGTTAATATTATGGCTTTATTATGTCTAACGACATACCAATTTTTATTCTTCGGAAATATTGACAGAAATTTATAAAAAAATGATTATATCATACTAGTTTTTTACGGGTTTTATACTTATTTCGTCCCAATAGGCAAATAAAGGAAAAACAATGCCAATGACTGACACTTCAAATAAACATGTTTTATAAAATAGAAATTTTGTACAAATCAAAATTTTTAGATATGGATACAATCACAAAACAGGATCTCGAAACACTGAGAGTTCAGATCCTTTCTGACATTAGAAATCTTATTCAAAACAAATTAGCGGATGGTAACGAATCCGATGAATTAGGCTGGATGCGAAGTAAGGCTATACGTAAAGCTCTAAATATTTCTGCCTCTACCCTACAGAATCTAAGAATCACTGGAAAAATTCGCTTCAAAAAAGTACTAGGTTCTTATTACTACAATAAGGAAGATCTTCAACACTTATTTGACGATGAAAAAGAGTGAAGCACAGCGATGGTTTGATTTCCTTACTGAAATCGACAGCGATCCACAGCTCAATGTTTGGCATATTGCTTTACTGGTTGCAATTGCAAGACTTGCCTACGAGCAAAATGAAAAATGGATAATCAGGGTGAGCAGAAGGAAGCTTATGGCTTACTCACACATCAAAACAATAACCAGCTATCATAAGTATTTTAAGCAACTTCAAAAGTTAGGTTACATTAGATATATCCCATCTTATCATCCCGGATATAGAAGCACAATAGAGATCCTTCGTAAACTGAAAAAATGATTCACAAAATAAGCCTCAATATTATGTTATATTGAGGCTTACTTATTATCATTAGATAATAGCTCTTGCTCTACTGAGCATATTTTCAAAAGCATTATATCTATCATCAAAAGAGTTATCCTGCCGATTAGTCTGAGCTCTCTTTAAATCTTGGAATTCTTTTTCGAGCTCCTCTAGGAATTTCAACAAATCCCTGCTGAAATTATCAGTACTTCTTAGCTTAGTTTCTAGCTGCTTCATTTCTCGGGCAATGGATGCCTGCTCGGTAATGGCATATTCTTCTGTTTGTTTAATTGAATAATGCCCCAGCATTTCTTTGACTACATGAATGGACACTCCATTGTTTAAGGTAATCGTACTGGCAAAGGTTCGCCTTGCTTTATGGGTATTAAGTGTTGTGCAAACATCACATAAAACCGCAATTTCTTTTAGATATTCATTCATTTTCTGATTGGATCGACCAGGAAGTACTGTTTTTCTTTTCAGACATATAGGATCATCCTTATATTTAGCTATTATTTCCATAGCCTTTGGAAGCAGGGGGATATCCGTACTTGATTTTGATTTTTGTCTATTCGAGCTGATCCATATGCTCCCATCATCCATCTCTTTAATATTTTCCCATTTTAGCTGAAAGGCATCGATATAGGATAATCCTGTGTAGCACTGAAAAACAAAAATATCGCGAACTGCTGTCAATCGATCTGAACTAAATTCCTTTTCTTCAATTCTTCTTAATTCTGCTTTTGTCAAGGGCTTCTTTTTAACCTTAGTTTTCTTACTAACAAACAGCTGGAACGGATCTTTAGGTATAATTTCTTTGGCAACAGCCCTTAATACTATTTTCTTAAAGTTACTGATATATTTCAAGGATGTATTATTGGAACAATTTCTTATTGTCTTTAGATACAAATCATAATCCTTAACAAATTCATAATTAAGTGCACTAAATTCTAAGTCATTTTTATTATACTTAAACTTGATAAATTCCTCCACGTGGGAACGTGCAGTAACATAACGTTCGTGGGTGCCTTTGGAATATTCGTTTGTAATGACTAGTTTGGCCATCTCATCATTATGTTCCTGAAATTCTTCAAGAATTTTATTTCGAGGCTTATACTTCCCGTTTACAAAATTAATAAGATCAATAGAGGTAATGAGAACACCATTATTCATCAACTCGGTTCTGTGGCTATTGATTTTTGTCGTTAAAGATTCAAGGAAAAGATTGATCGTTTTTGCATCTTCTTTGGTACCTACAGCTTTGCCCTCTTTTTGATCCCACCTATCAATATACCATTTTCGTTTGGTAGATGTTTCTTTAGGAATACCATCTACTGTTATTCGCACGTAAATGTGGCGAATCTTTTCATTTTTTGAGCTCTTTAAAAAGAAAGTGAGCCCATAGCTTTGTTCTACTAACATAATTCAACATTTTTAAGGTTATAAATGTCAAACTAAAAGTTCTTCAAATCAAGATGTTTAGACTCGCAACACGTTCATTACAAATTAATTACAAGTGTTTTTATAGCATTTTGTATTCTATTTTTGTGGCAATTTTTAAGTGATTTAAAAATTGCCACAAATTTGCCACAAACTTTAGGAGTATTTTTGAAAATTAAAGCAATCGTCATAAACAAAAAAATCCTGCAAATCATTGATTTTGCAGGATTTATCTATTTTTTTGGGCTTTTTGAAAACTTTCGTTTTCGCAACTTGCGGAGAGTGAGGGATTCGAACCCCCGGACCTGTTACAGTCAACAGTTTTCAAGACTGCCGCAATCGACCACTCTGCCAACTCTCCCTAAACTCCGATTCTATCGTCATTTTCAGTGGTGCAAATATAAAAAGTTTTTCAATTCTGACAAAATATTTTCAACACATTTTTTAACAAAACTTAATAATTGGTTAAAAATCAAATTGATTATTTTTATGAAACTATCGTTGACATTAGAAAAGTTCAGGACGGAAACAAAAAACGCACCTCTTTAAGGTGCATTTTATATTTATATACGATAAAATTAATGTAATTCCGCTAAATATTTTTCAGCATCCATCGCTGCCATACAACCACTTCCCGCCGCCGTAATGGCCTGTCTGTAGATATGATCCTGAACATCCCCGGCTGCAAAAACTCCCGGAAGATTTGTTCTTGAAGATCCTTTTTCAGTGTTGATATATCCGTTTTCATCTAAATTGATCTGACCTACAAAAATATCTGTATTAGGTTTGTGACCAATGGCGATAAAAATTCCGTGGACATCAATTGTAGATTTTTCCTGAGTCTGGTTATTGATAACCACTGCTCTTTCTACCAGATTATTTTCTCCTTCAATTCCAATCAACTCATGGTGGAATTTCACTTCAATATTCGGTGTATTCTGAACTCTGTGAATCATCGCTTTAGAAGCTCTGAACTCATCTTTTCTCACCAACATGGTTACTTTGTTTACAAGTTTAGCTAAATAAGTCGCTTCTTCAGCGGCCGTATCCCCTGCTCCAACTACCACTACATCTTTTCCTCTATAAAAAAATCCGTCACAGGTTGCACATGCAGAAACTCCGCCTCCATTGTATTTTTTCTCATCATCAAGACCTAAATATTTTGCAGTAGCCCCTGTAGAAATAATCACTGTTTTTGCAAGAATTTCTTTATTTCCGGCATATAGTTTATGAATACCTCCTACTTCCTTAGAAAAATCGACTTTAGTGATCATTTCATAATGCACTTTAGTATCAAATCTTTCTGCCTGCTTTTGCAAATCCATCATCATTTCAGGGCCTGTAATTCCCGCTGGGTAACCCGGGAAGTTATCCACTTCCGTAGTTGTAGTCAATTGTCCGCCCGGTTCCAGACCTGTATACAATTCAGGTTTAAGGTCTGCTCTTGCTGCATAAATTGCCGCTGTGAAACCAGAAGGTCCAGATCCAACGATCACACAATCTAAAATGTTTTGCTCCATAATTTGCTTTTCAAAAGATTATAAAATTAACGTGCGCTAATTTCGTGATTTTTACTATTAATTTAAAGTTATTTTAATGATAGTTGTCAATATATAATATACCGCTTTTCGATCAGGTTATGAGTTATAAATTATGAATTATAAGTTTGTAAAAATATCATTTATCATAAACCTCTTAACTCATCACTTATAATTTATAACTATTTACACTTTCATCTTGATCTTATCAACATTGATAATTTTATAGACCAATTCCTTTATGAGTTCTGCTTCACTCATATTTACAGCTCCCAATCCTTTTCCTTTCATATCGAATTCTCTTAAAATAGAGATTACTCTTGTGGCATGCTTCAAAGGATACAGTCTCGCAGATTCTGCGTAATCTTTTATAAAATATGGATTTACGCCCATCTGTGAGGCAATTGCCTGTGGTGACTGACCTGCCATTGTATTATAAATAATGACATTGGAGAAATAATTATATAAACTAGCCAACATCATCACAAAAGGATTGTTCTTAGGATTCTTACCCATAAAATGAGCAATTTTGAATGCAGCATTGGCATTTTTTGTTCCTAATGCCTTTTGAAGTTCAAAAACGTTGTATTCTTTGCTGATTCCGATATGGTTTTCAATAATAGTTCCATCCAAAGCTTCTCCATCTTTAAGGATAATTTTAAGCTTGTTCAGCTCATTGGCAATCCGGGAAAGATCATTTCCTAAGTATTCTGCCAAAAGATGAGAAATATTGGGTGCTGTTTTTATCCCTAATGAAATACATTCATCGGCAATCCATTTCGGAAGATTGTTTTCTCTGATAGATTCGCTCAAAAATAATGCACTGGCTTTATCTAAAGCTTTAGTTACTTTTTTCCTGCTGTCTAATTTCTTGTGTTTATGGGCAAAAACCAGCACAGTAGAAGGTACAGGATTCGTTACATAAGCTTCTAAAATTCTGTTTTCTTCTTCATTTAATTTTAAATCCTGCGCTTCTTTTACAATGATTACCTGCTTGTCTCCCATCATCGGAAACTGTCGTGCCAGCGACAGAATTTCCTGATAAGATGTATCTTTTCCGTACACCACTGTTTGATTGAAAGCTTTTTCATCTTCATTCAAAAAGTCGTGTTCTAAAGCTTTTACAGCAAGATCTATAAAGTAAGGTTCTTCTCCGTGGAAAAAATAAATAGGTAAAACTTCTTTATTTTTAATATTTTTGAGGATTAAATCTAATTCTTTCATCTTATAAATGGAACTTCCAAAACTGAATTTTCAGGAAACTTTTGATTTTAAATTCAAGAAAGACAAAGATAAGTTTTTTATTTATGATTTGGTTCGTAAGACCTATCTTTTGCTCACTCCTGAAGAATGGGTTCGCCAGCATTGGATTCATTATTATCTTACGGTAAAATCTTATTCTACCTCGGCTTTAATCACTGAAAAAAAAATCGTTTTAAATGGTTTAACAAAGAGAGTTGATCTTTTAATCACCGAAAAAACAGAACCTGTAATTCTGGTTGAATGTAAAGCGCCACATATTAAATTAACCGAAAAAACATTTGAACAAACAGCAAGATACAACTCCATTATCGGAGCAAAAGAAATCATTTTAACGAATGGGCTGCAACATATTAATGCCTATTACGAAAACGAACAGTATCAATTTTACAGACCAGAATAAGCTTTTCTATAACTCAAAATTTACTATGGAAATAAAAAATATCATATTCGACTTCGGAGGAGTCTTAATGGACTGGAATCCCAGATATTTTTTTAAAGACTACTTTAAGGATGACGAAAAGATGGAATATTTTCTTGAAAATATCGCCCAGACGGCATGGAATGAAGAACAGGACAGAGGAAGAACTCTTTCTGAAGGAACAGAAATTCAGGTGAAAAAATTTCCGGATTGGGAGAAGGAAATCAGAGCGTATTATGACAACTGGCCCATCATGTTAAAAAGTGATATTCCTGGTAATGTAGATGTTTTGAGAAAACTAGCAAAAACCAATTATCAATTATTCGGCTTAACCAACTGGTCGGAAGAAACGTTTCCTTATGCTTTGGAAAATTATGATTTTTTTCAATTATTTAATGGAAAAATCGTGGTTTCGGGAACAGAGAAACTGATCAAACCCGATCCTAAAATCTGGTATGTATTATTAGAAAGGTATAATCTTCAGGCGCAAGAATCTGTTTTTATTGATGATAATCAAAAAAATATCGAAATAGCTCAGTCACTGGGTTTTGAAACTGTTCATATTACTCCAGAAACTAATTTGGAGCAAGAATTAATCAACTTAGGTATAAAATTCGGATAAGTTAAAAGTTTCCGGTTATATTATTCATTCTCATTAAGTTATTTTATTAATTTAGATGAATTATTACAAGAAGCGAGACAAAATTATTTTTAGGGTTGTTTCGTCATTCATCTTTCGTATGGTAAACACTAAAAATTACAAAATATGATACGATCAATTTTATTAACAGCATTTTTAATGAGTACAGGAACATTTTTCAGCCAAAATCTTAAGCCCGTTGCTTATCAGGACGGTTCTCAAAAACTGAACGGCTTAGTAACTTCCAATACAGGAAAAAAGCTTCCGGGCGTTTTGATACTTCCGGCCTGGAAAGGCATTGATGATGAAGCCAAAACAGCTGCAACAGAACTTGAAAAACAAGGATATATTGCTTTTATTGCGGATATATATGGTGAAGGAAATATTCCTACGGATAACACAAGTGCAGGCAAAGCAGCGGGATATTACAAGCAAAATTATGAAGCTTATCAGAAAAGAATTTCGTTGGCGTTGGAACAGTTAAAGAAAAACGGGGCAATTCCCAATAAAATAGCTGTTATCGGATATTGCTTCGGAGGAACAGGCGCTTTAGAATCGGCAAGAGGAAGTCTTCCGGTTGTTGGGGTAGTTTCCATTCATGGAAGTATCGGAAAAGATCAGGCGAGAAAAAACGGACCTATTTCTACAAAAATTCTGGTGGAAAATCCGGCAGATGATAAAGGGGTAACTCCTGAAGATTACAACAATCTGATCAGGGAAATGAATGAAGGCAATGCAGATTGGCAGATCATCACCTATGCTCACTCAAAGCATACTTTTACAGATCCGAAATCACCGGATTATAATGAAATCATGGCTAAAAGAGCCTGGAATCATACGCTGATGTTCCTGAAAGAAATTTTAAAATAAAACAATTGGCCTTTTTGTCATTCTGACGACACGAAAAATCTTTAATTATTAAGGAATTAAGATAGATTCTTCAATTCACTTTGCTGCTTTCAGAATGACAAAAGGACTACTTTGGGCAGATTTGTATTGCCATAATCAATCAACACCTTCTTCCTCCCTATTTACCAGTTCCATAGAAAATGCAGGAAGACAAATGGCAACATATTCACAAGGCTCAGAAAACGGATTGCTGTAACGAACTCTTGCTCCTTTTTCCACTAAAATGCTTTGTCCTTTTTCAAGAACTACGATTTCTCCGTCGATTTCAAATTGCTTTTTCCCTGAAACAATGATGGTAAATTCGTCAAACTGAGGAGTCTGATGCGGCTCACTCCAATCCGGCGGAGCCACCATGTGAGCAATTGAAATATTAGAATTCTGTGTTGAGTGCCCCCAATGCTCTTCTATTAATTTTCCGTCTGTTGTAGGAACTATAAACGGAGATTTTTGAATTTTATATTTTTTCATATCCAGTTTTCTTTTTTGATTTCATAGACAAAATTGGTCCTCGTTGGTTCTCCGAAATAAGCCACTTCCTGTTCTGCAATTTTTTGTCCGCCAAGTCTTTCCAGGGCAATCTGTGAACGGAAGTTCTCTTTTCCGATATGAAAGTAAACTTTATCGACAAACTGAAAAATATAGTCCATCATCAGTTTTTTAATCTGAGGATTTATTCCTTTTCCCCATGATTTTGTTCCATAAAAAGTATACCCTATGAAAATGCTGTTCCTCTTTTCATCAAAATCATAAAAACGTGTGCTTCCTAAAATGTTCCGGGTCGATTTTTCAACAATTTTAAATGCTCCTTTGCTCTCTATGGCTCCTTTAAAAAAGTTTTCAAAAACTTCCCGTTGGTAACGGTCTTTATTAGGGTGCTGTTTCCAGACTTCGGGATCTGAAGCCACTTCATATAAAGACTCAAAATCCCCTTGTTGTAAGGGGATTAATTGATATTCCTGATTTTCTAAAATGTTTTGTATAGAAAATTTCATCTGTACCTATTGAGTTTAAATCAATGTTATTTAGCTTTTAGCCTTAGCAGCGTCCGACTCGATCTTTTTAATTTCTTTCAGTTTATCTGAAATTTTAATGACTGCATCTAATTTTGCTGGTTTCAGGCTTACCTCTGCCTCGGAAGTATCCCATTTAATTACTAAATTTCCGGTATTTTCATCGGTAGGGTTTAAGGTAATTTCAAACCATTCCTGTTTATCAGCCAGTTTATTTACCGGAACGGTAACATCTACGACATCCTGTTTCGGATCATATGTGTAAGCTCCCCATTGCTGAAAATCTTTATTCAAAATCACTTTCCATTCTTTTTCTGTAGGAACAATAAATAAACCATATGTTCCCGCCGGAACTATTTTTCCTCCGAAATTGATGGATTGTCCAAAAGTAATTTTTGTGGATGAGTTTGCTCCTGCTCTCCAAACCTGTCCGTAAGGAACAAGATCTCCGAAAATCTTACGCCCTTTCACTCCCGGTCTTCCGTAATCGATCGTGATTTTAGACATTGAAAACTGTTGCTCCACCTTCTGACGCGGACTTACAGCCGGTACGGAATAATCTTGTGCAAAACTGAAAACTGATGTTGATATGCAAAGTGCAAATAGTAACTTTTTCACGTGTAAATTTTTGTTCAAAATTACAAAATCAAAAAAGAATAGCCTTCTCCAATTCCAATAATTTTTGTTTTCTCCATATTCCTCCTGCGTAACCTACCAACTCTCCGTTGGAACCGATCACCCGATGACAGGGAATTAAAATTGCAATTTTATTGATCCCATTTGCCGTTCCTACCGCGCGAATTGCTTTCGGATTTCCGAGAAATTCGGATTGTTGCTTATAGGTCCTGATTTCGCCCATTGGGATTTCTCTCAAGAGTTGCCAGACTTTCTCCTGGAACTCTGTTCCGGTTATAAATAACGGAACTTCGAATATCTGTCTTCTTCCTTCAAAGTATTCTGTTAATTCTTTCTCCAGTTGCTTAAAATGCTCATGGTCTTTTTCTATAATTTCGGCGTTTAGAGTTTTTGATAAGGAGTTAAACTGCTTTTCAACATTTTTCCGGTCTGTGAATTCCAATAGACAGATTCCCTCATCAACTGCGCAGGCAAACATTTCACCAAGTGGAGTCCGGATGGTTTTTCGATGTATAGTTTTCATTAGCGTAGATAGCTTATCCGTAAATAATTAAAATTGGGTCACACCATTAATTCAGTTCTTTTTCCAGTTTTTCCAAATATTGAATCCAGGCACTTGAACAGTCTCCATAACATTCAAATTGGGGAGTCAAACCATCATGAGTAAACACAACTTGTGTGTTATTATCTTTCTGAGAAATATCAAATCCTATTTTTGTTCCTGTCCATTCATCGTTCTTACTTGCAAAAGTCAGATTGCTGTCTGTAACTTTCCAGACTATCTTTTGAGCCAGGATAACTTCTATCAGTTTTTGCTCCGTATGATGCACTCCGTTTCCCGCATCAAAAATAAATACATCATCTGGCTGTTCTGATTTTCCGGTGATAATTTCATCGTGCAAACCATTCCACCATTTTTTTGGATCGATTAGAATTTTGAAAACTTCATCAGTCGGTTTTGAAGTAGTGAATGTATAAGAAAAATTCTGTGTTGACATTTATTTGTGATTTTAAGATTTTTCAAATTCAAATATTTTTCTGAGAATATCTCTGTCTGCGACTATATTAAAAGTTACAATATCCTGAAATTCATTATACGCAAAAATATATTTCCGGGTCTTGTCTATAATTTTCAAACCGTTGAATCCCTGAATATCTGAGGGATTTTTCAGTTCATAAAAATCAAATGTATCAATAAAACCATTTATTTTTTCTTTTTTTATTGAGACTGCTTTTGCAAAAGGATCTGTGAGGTACTTTTTATCGAAATCCACATCAATAGGCAATATTTGAGGAAAATGACCTCCGGTTTCCGTATAAAAGAATTTAAGGCTTCCACATTTCTTGCATTTCCATAAATCTGCGCCATTCAACGGATAAGATCCTAAAAATATTTCAGAATTATTATCAGATCTAAACTGCAGATAACTCAAATGCCCAAAACTTCCATCGAAGACTTCAAAGATCTTTTCGTAATCATTCAGGATATTATGTTTACATTGAATATTCTTTATAGGATATCCATCAAAAAAATCATTAATATTTTCCAAAGTTATCATAAATGCAATTTACTGATATTCAAAAAAACTAAAAATATTAATTATAATAAGTTTCCATGTATGCATTTTTATGATAATGTAATATTATGATGCTTTTTTTAATCATGATTTACTTTATATAAACATATTATTATATAGTTTTTAAAAATCTAATTTACGGAATTACTGAAACCCATTATTGATTTGATTTTACGTCGGAAAATTCTGAAAAATACTCATACAAAAAAGCGGAAGATTTTTTCTTCCGCTTTTACTTTATTTTACTCCGAAAATTACATCGTTTCCATTTTGAAACTCATACTTTCGATTACTTTTAAGATTGCCTCAACCGTATCCATTGATGTTAAACAAGGAACACCGTTTTCCACACTCATTCTTCTGATCTGGAAACCGTCTCTTTCAGCTTGTTTCCCTTTTGTCATGGTGTTAACAACATACTGAACTTTTCCTTTCTGAATCAAGTCGATAAGGTTTACACTTTCTTCCCCGATTTTGTATCCTATTTTGCAAGGGATTCCTTTTTCTTCAAAGAATTTTGCGGTTCCTTCCGTTGCCCAGATTCTGAACCCAACTTCATGGAATCTTGATGCCAAATCAGCCGCTTCCTGCTTGTGTTTATCAGCTACTGTGAACAAGATGGAACCGTGCATCGGAACTTTTCTTCCTGCAGCAACCAATCCTTTGTAAAGAGCCTTTTCAAGTGTTGTATCTTTACCCATAACCTCTCCTGTAGACTTCATTTCTGGGCCTAAAGAGATATCAACTTTCGTTAATTTTGAGAAAGAAAATACAGGAACCTTTACATAAACACCTTCTTTATTCGGAACCAATCCGTTTTCGTACCCTAAATCTTTAAGCTTTTGACCCAAAATAGCTTTTGTAGCCAAATTTGCCATTGGAACCTCTGTGATTTTAGACAGGAAAGGAACCGTTCTCGATGAACGCGGATTTACCTCGATTACATATACATTTCCGTCAAAAAGAACATATTGGATATTCATTAATCCGATGACATTCAGTCCTTTTGCTAATCTTTTTGTATAATCAACTAAAGTTTCGATTTCCTTCTGTGAAATATTCTGTGGAGGATATACCGCAATTGAGTCTCCTGAGTGAACCCCAGCTCTTTCGATATGCTCCATAATTCCTGGGATTACAACAGTTTCACCGTCGCAGATCGCATCAACTTCAACTTCTTTACCCACCATGTATTTGTCGACCAAAACAGGGTGTTCTGGACTTGCGTCTACCGCAAATTCCATATAGTGAGCCAATTCTGCTTCTGTGTACACAATTTCCATTGCTCTACCTCCTAAAACGTAGCTCGGGCGAACCAGTACCGGATAACCGATTTCGTTGGCAATTTTTATTGCTTCTTCTTTTGAAGTTGAAGTTTTTCCTAGAGGCTGTGGAATCTGCATTTCCTGAAGCGCTTTTTCAAACTTGTCTCTGTTCTCAGCTCTGTCAAGATCTTCCAAAGTTGTTCCTAAAATCTGAACTCCGTGAGAAGCCAATTTATCGGCCAAATTGATTGCTGTCTGACCACCGAACTGTACCACAACACCTTTTGGTTTTTCCAGTTCGATGATGTTCATGACATCTTCTTCCGTTAAAGGCTCGAAATATAGTTTATCTGAAATCGAGAAGTCTGTAGAAACCGTTTCAGGGTTGTTGTTGATGATGATTGCTTCGTAACCCATTTCTTTGATCGCCCAGACTGAGTGAACAGTCGCGTAATCAAACTCAACTCCCTGTCCGATTCTGATGGGTCCGGAACCCAAAACGATGATTTTTTCCTTATCAGAAACAACACTTTCGTTTTCTTCTTCGTATGTTCCGTAAAAATAGGGCGTTTCTGATTCGAATTCTGCTGCGCAAGTATCTACCATTTTGTAAACCGGCATCACTCCGTTTTCTTTTCTGAAATTGAAAACTTCACGCTCCGTTACATCCCAAAGAACTGCGATATTTACATCTGCAAAACCTAATCTTTTAGCTTCGATTAAAGTTTCTTTATTGAATTTATTTTCAGCAATTGTTTTTTCGAAATCAACTAATTTCTTTAATTTCCAGATGAAGAATTTATCGATTTTGCTCCATTCTACGATTTGTTCCCAGTCGTATCCTCTTCTTAAAGCATCTCCGATGATGAACAATCTTTCGTCGTCACAAACTCTGATTCTTCTTTCGATTTCTTCAGCTGTTAAAGCTGCAGCCTGCTTGGTTTTTAATCCTAAGTGTTTGATTCCGGTCTCTAAAGAACGGATGGCTTTCTGTAAAGACTCTTCGAAATTTCTTCCGATCGCCATTACTTCACCTGTTGCTTTCATCTGCGTTGATAATCTTCTGTCCGCAGTTTCGAATTTATCGAAAGGAAATCTTGGGAATTTAGTTACTACATAATCCAAAGCTGGTTCGAAGCAAGCGTAAGTCTTTCCTGTAACCGGATTCATGATTTCATCAAGAGTCAATCCTACAGCGATTTTTGCAGCAATTTTTGCAATCGGATACCCCGTTGCTTTTGATGCTAAAGCCGATGAACGGGAAACTCTCGGGTTTACCTCGATGATGTAATATTCGAATGAATGTGGATCCAGAGCCAACTGTACATTACACCCTCCTTCAATTCCTAATGCTCTGATGATTTTTAAAGAAGCGTTTCTCAACATCTGATATTCTCTGTCAGAAAGTGTCTGGGAAGGCGCCACAACGATCGAGTCACCTGTGTGAACTCCAACCGGATCTATATTTTCCATGTTACAAACCACAATCGCATTGTCGTTTGCATCACGCATTACCTCATATTCAATTTCTTTAAAACCGGCGATTGATTTTTCAATAAGACATTGCGTAACAGGGCTGTGTTTTAATCCTAATTCAGCAATTTCTTTTAATTCAACCTCGTTGGAAGCGATACCTCCTCCTGTTCCACCCATCGTGAAAGCAGGACGAACAATTACAGGATACCCAATATTGTCAGCAAAATTCAATGCTCCTTCTACCGTGTTTACGATATCAGATTCCGGAACCGGTTCGTTTAGTTCTCTCATCAATTCACGGAACAAATCTCTGTCTTCCGCTCTGTTGATCGCTGAAAGCTTCGTTCCCAAAACCTCAACTTTACATTCTTCAAGAATTCCTGATTTTTCCAATTCTACCGCCATATTCAGACCAGTCTGTCCACCAAGAGTTGGTAAAAGTGCATCCGGACGCTCTTTTCTGATGATGTGACTTACAAACTGAAGTGAAATCGGCTCGATATATACTTTATCTGCGATTTCAACATCCGTCATAATCGTTGCAGGGTTTGAATTGATCAAAATCACCTTGTAGCCTTCTTCCTTCAAAGACAGACAAGCCTGCGTTCCCGCGTAATCAAATTCCGCTGCCTGACCAATAATGATAGGACCTGAACCGATTACTAAAATTGTTTTTATATCTGTACGTTTTGCCATTTTCTTGTTTTTAGATACTAGATGTCAGATTTCAGATTTTAGACTTCCAGCATTATGTTTACTTTTTTAGATTAGATTTAAATGAGTAAATCATTTTTTGAATTTCATTTAGATTTGATATTAAACTGTTGACTTTTTATGCATTAAGTAATCCTAATTCTCTTGTTAAGATTAATTGTGTCTGTAATTCAAAAGAGGAAGCATTTGCAATTCCAAGAAAATGATAAAATTCCCTGTCGTTATTTCTTCCCGCTCCTTCCGCAATATTCGACGGAATTGAAACTGCTGATCTTTTAATCTGAGAAATCAAACCAAATTTTTCATCTTTTGGTAGTTCAGCACAATTTATATAAACCTCTTTCGCTAATTCTATTGATTTCTGCCAGAAAAGTAATTTCTCAAAATTATGCATAATAAAGTCTGTTATCTGATGTCTAATATCTGAAATCTAAACCTACTGATTCTTCTTATTCTTAAAATCCTCCATCAAGTGAATGAAATCATCAAATAAGTAGTTCGCATCTTCAGGACCCGGGCTCGCTTCAGGGTGATACTGAACGGAGAAACAAGGGTAAATTTTGTGTTTCAGACCTTCGTTTGTTCTGTCGTTCAATGCGATGTGCGTTTCAATTAAATCTGTTCCTTTCAAACTTTCCTGATCAACTGCGTAACCGTGATTTTGAGAAGTGATGGCCACTTTGTTTTTCTCTAAATCCAACACGGGGTGATTTCCTCCCCTGTGTCCGAATTTTAATTTGAAAGTTTTTGCTCCACAAGCTAGACCGATCAATTGGTGACCTAGGCAGATTCCGAAAATCGGAACTTTTCCTAAAATTCCATTAATCATTTCCAGTGCTTGTTGGTTATCTTCTGGATCTCCGGGACCGTTTGACAACATTACACCGTCTGGATTCATCAGTAAAATTTCTTCTGCCGTTACATCCTGAGAAACTACTGTGATATCGCAGTTTCTTTGAGATAACTCCCGGATAATTCCTAATTTGGAACCAAAATCCACCAACACTACTTTAAAACCTCTTCCCGGATTTGCGTAAGGTGTTTTTGTAGAAACCTGCTCTACCTGATTGGTCGGGAAGGTTGTTGATTTTAATTCTGCAACCACAGTGCTTTCATTAGCATCAGCGTTTACGATTTTTCCTTTCACAACTCCGTGGTTACGAAGAATTCTTGTCAGTCTTCTGGTATCGATCCCTGAAATTCCTGAAAGGTTTTTCTTTTTAAACAGTTCATCTAAAGTAATCTGAGTACGAAAATTCGAAGGGAAATCGCAAAGTTCTTTCACGATAAGCCCTTTAATTGCCGGCTCGATACTCTCATAATCATCACGGTTAATACCATAATTTCCGATCAGCGGATAGGTCATACAAACAATCTGACCGCAATAAGACGGGTCAGAGATCAGTTCCTGATACCCTGTCATTCCGGTATTGAAAACCACTTCTCCCGCAGTTTCCAATTCTGCTCCGAAACCTTCTCCATGAAACACTTCACCGGACTCCAGTATTAATTTTTTCTTCATTTTAAACTTTTATCTCTTATTATTTATTTTATTAGCAGGTCACCCCTCTGGGGCTGGTATAAATTTAATTTCCATTATTCCACGGATGGAACCCGTGGCTATTAACAGGTCGCCCCTTCGGGGCTCACAAACTTTTTACTTCTTATTTTTCCTCAACTCTTATGTAAAAGAATACCCTTCTTTCTCCAAAGCTTCTTTTAAAATTGCCATTCTTGCGAAAACACCGTTCTGCATTTGTTTGAAAACTCTTGAACGTTCGCATTCCACAAGGTCTGTATCAATTTCCACTCCCCTATTGATAGGTGCTGGATGCATGATGATCGCTTCCTTTTTCATTGCTTTTTCTCTTTCTTTCGTTAAACCGTATTTTCTATGGTATTCTGAAGCGGAAAAGCTCATTTTTGCATCATGTCTTTCGTGTTGAATTCTTAATAACATCAGAACATCGACTTCTTTAATTAATTCATCAACATTTAAATAGGTTCCGTTGATTAAAGCTCCTTCATCAAACCACTGTTCCGGTCCCGAGAAATAAACTTTTGCACCTAATCTTCTCAACGCTTCTGCATTTGAATTGGCAACTCGGCTGTGTTTTACATCTCCTACAATTCCTACTTTCAAGCCTTCAAACTTCCCGAATTCCTGATAAATTGTCATTAAATCCAGCATACATTGAGATGGGTGGTTTCCTGTTCCGTCTCCTCCGTTGATAACAGGTATCTTTATGTTTTTTAATTCATCAAAATATCTGTCTTTTTTATCTCTGATCACTACAAGATTTACCCCAAGACTTTCAATTGTTTTTACCGTATCATACAGACTTTCCCCTTTGTTTACCGAACTGTGTGAAGCATCAAAAGGAACTACCTGCAAGCCCAGTTTTCTTTCGGCAATATCAAAACTTGTCTTCGTTCTTGTGCTGTCTTCGAAGAAAAGATTCGAGCAAAAAACTTCTCCTTCAATTTTGGCAGTTTTTCCGTCTGCAAAAGCCAATGCTTCTGTTACTATACTGTTGATTCTTTCGGTGCTTAGTTCTGTAATCGTAAACATAAATATTTCAAATTTTTACAAAAAAAAAGCGAAGAAAATATCTTCGCTTACTATAAATAAATATCGTAAAGGGCGTCTGCGCCCGGTAATTCTAATGATATAAATACTGTCTTATTCATTAGGTGCAAAGATACAACAATTTTATAAACTGACAAAACTAAATTTACATTACATCTGAAATTTAATCATTTCGTGGAACAATAGTAAACTTGAGTGCTATTAAAAACTTACAACTATTAAAATTATTTTTTCTCAGTATAATTTTTCAGGTCGGTTATTGATCTTATTTTAAGCTGATCAGCCTGCTTTCTTCGCATAACGAGAGCATAAGCATTGTTGAAGCCAATAGGTTTCAGCCAGCGAATTCCATATTTTTTCTTAAATTCATTTTGTACAAACTGATAGGTAAGATCCGCACTTTTTGTGACTTTATCTATTGTTAAATTATCCGGCGTCAGTAAAACCAGCAATCCCGTTCCTGTATATTCGGGATAAAAGTCGATGGAATCGTTCATTAAGGCATCAAAACAGATTTTTGTTCCGCCTAAACCTGTTTTGGTTTCCACTTTATAGTGTGTATTTCCTTCGATCAGCATTCTATACATTTCGGCAAGGATATATTGTTCGCCAAATATTTTTGAGCCTATTCTAATGGTTTCGCTTTCTGCTTTGTTAGGAGTTTTATATAAATTATTTTTAACTAAAAATTCTTTTGCGACTTTCTCAGGAACCTGATGAAGATAATCGGTTTTGTAATTCAGCTCTGTCATTACAGAATCACTGATCTTTCCTGTAAGAAGATCAAGCGTTTTTTCGAGATCCGGATATTTTTGTAATGTTTTTTCTTTAATAACAGGAGCTGCAAAGTAAGGAGGGAATATTTTTTTATCATCATTTAAAACAATCAAATCATAAGCTTTAATTCTTCCGTCCGTAGAATAACCACTGATAATGTCTAGCTTTCCTTCATATAAAGCCTTATACATTAATGCATCATTGACGACAGAGGGATTTAAATTTAACTGATAAATCTTTTTTAAGCCAATATCTCCGTCTTTTCTTCCCATGAATTCAGGAGTAAATCCTGCCCGTAAGTCTGTTCCTGAATTTTTAGTCCAAAAATAAATTCCACCTATCATTAAAAAAATAACAGGAATAATCATCAAAATTTTTCGAATCGTACGGTATTGTAATCTTTGGATAAAAGCAATAATCTGATCCACAATAACAGCTAATAGTGCCGCCGGAATTGCTCCTGCAAGAATCATGTTGGAATTATTAAGAGAAATACCGCCAAAAATAAACTCGCCCAAACCTCCCGCTGCGACAAAAGAAGCCAACGTTGCCACTCCGACGTTAATTACAGCCGCAGTTCTGATTCCGGCAACGATAACCGGCATTGCCAAAGGTAATTCTACTTTAAAAAGCAACTGATTTTTTGTCATTCCCAAAGATTTTGCTGCTTCAATAATGTTGTCATTCACTCCGGAAATTCCTGTGTAAGTATTTCGGATGATGGGTAATAACGCATAAATTAACAATGCAACAATCGCGGGTTCCGGTCCGATTCCGAAAACAGGAATCATAAAACCTAGTAAAGCAATGCTTGGAATGGTCTGTAAAATCCCCGCAACTGTTAAAATGGGTGTTGCCAAATTCTTTTTCCGGCTGATTAAAATTCCTAAAGGCAAACCGATTGCAATGGCAAATAATAATGCAATAAAAGTTAATCCCAAATGCTGGATCACCTGAATGAATATTTTATGTTGTTGCTCAACAAGAAACTGCCACAAACTTTGCTGCATTAGGCTAATTGTTTTTTTCGGTATTCGTTAAAAGCTGTTGTTATTGTATTGTAAAGTTCAACATCCTCGAGATTTGCATTGAGGTTTTGAAGAACATTCCAGATATTTTCATGTTTATCAAAATCTTTCTCTAATATATTTTCTAATTGAAGGTCTTCAACTTTGGTGATTTTATATTCTAAAGCCAAGCGGTTGTTAGCAAAAAAATTTTTGACGAAATCATTTTCAGGATGGTAAATCATTTCTTTCGGAGTTCCGGTCTGGATAATTTTTCCCTTATTCATTAAACAGATCCGATGTCCCAGTTCAAAAGCTTCGGAAACATCATGCGTTACTAAAATGATGGTTTTATTTTTTAGTTCATTCAATGTTTTAAACTCCGAATGAATATCAGATCTTGTGATATTATCAAGCGCTCCGAAAGGTTCATCCATTAATAAAATAGGTGTATTTGCTATCAAAGCTCTTGCAATTCCGACGCGTTGCTGCTGTCCGCCGCTTAATTCGTGAGGAAATCTTTTTAAAACCTCATCAGACAAATGCAGTTTATGAATTAATTCTTCTATCCGGCTTTCGATCTTTTTTGAATCCCATTTCTGAAGCCTTGGAACAACGGCAATATTTTCAGCTACGGTATAGTGAGGAAAAAGCCCGGAATTCTGCATCACATATCCAATCCCCATTCTTAATTCTTCTACTTTTTGCTTTTTGATATTTTTTCCATCAATCAAAATATTGCCCGAATCTGAATCGATGAGCCGGTTGATCATTTTGAGTGTTGTTGTTTTCCCGCAACCGCTTGTTCCCAGCAAAACCAAAATTTCCTTTTCATGAGCAACAAAGGAAATATCGTCCACAGCGGGAAGATTGTTGAAGTTTTTTGAAACAGATTCTACAGTAATCATCAGTTCAAATTATTTTGCCAGCCTGATTCCTGTAAACTGCCACTGAAGCTGTGTCTGAAAGAAATTTCTATATGTTTTACGGCTGTGCCCTACTTGTGTAGCAATGGAAGCACCTCTCAAAACCATTTGGTTGACCATGAATTTTCCGTTATACTCTCCTACTGCTCCTTCTTCTTTTGCAAATCCGGGATATGGAAGATAGGCACTTCCCGTCCATTCCCAACGTTTTCCCCAACTGAATTTTCCGGAAGCAACTTCCCATTCTGCCTCAGTCGGTAAACGCAAACCTTTCCAGGAAGCAAAAGCCGATGCTTCGTAAAAGTTGATATGACCAACCGCATCATCGGGATTGATTTCTTTTAATCCGTTCAATGTGTAATGCATCCATCTTCCTTCTATAAAATGCCAGTAAAGCGGAGATTTTGCCTGATTTCCTTTTACCCAGTCCCAACCTTCCGCATGCCAATATCTGAAATCTTCATACCCTCCATCATTCATAAATTCAAGATACTCCGCATTGGTTACCAGGCGGTTTGAAATTTCAAAATCATTCAGGAAAACTTTATGCCTGTTTAATTCATTATCGAAACAAAAACCTTCGCCTTCAAATCCTATTTCATAAATTCCTTCGGGAAAGGAGATCATTTCCAGATTTTCATTCTCCGGATTTTCTGACGGATAATTTTCATTATAAGCCGGAAATAATGGGTTGTGACCTAAAATATATTTAATATCGGTTAATAATAATTCCTGATGCTGCTGTTCGTGGTTTAAACCCAATTCAAAAAGCTTTTTTAAGTCTTCATTTAAATCAAAATTGGATAAAAAAACAGTCATATTCTGATCGACATATTCTCTGTAACGGTAAATATCCGAAACGGAGGGACGGCTTAAATTCCCTCTGTCTGTACGGATCACACGAGCTCCAATCGTTTCATAATAACTGTTGAAAACAAAATTATACTGCTCATCAAAAACCTGATAATCCGGAAAATTCGGAATTAAAATAAAGGTTTCAAAGAACCATGTCGTATGCCCCAAATGCCATTTTGGAGGACTTACATCTACAATGGGTTGTACAACATAATCTTCAATTTCAAGAGGCTGGCAAATTTCGACAGAACGTTTTCTAATGGTTTGGTATTTTTCTTTGATTTGTTCTTGTAGAGAAATTATAGCTGGATTTTTCATAGTGTTAGATTTAAATTATACAACCTCCCAAATAGCATCGATAAACCATTTTTTGGAATCTGAAATCTCTCTTAAAGGTTCAAAACCATTTTTAACAGCCATTAGATTTATTTCGTCCAAAGAATATTTTTGTGAAATTTCCATGTAGACCGCTTCGTTTTCTTTAAACTGAATCTTTTCATTTTCAATTGTTACCATCTGATCTTTTAGACTGATCAGATAGCTTCTGCAAGCTCCGGTTAACGGATCATAAGTCTGATAATGCTTAAATTTATTAACATCAAAATCTGCATTCAGTCCCTCATTGATCCTGGTCAGAAGGTTGAGATTGAAAGCAGCTGTAATACCGGTTTTATCATTGTATGCCTGCAAAATGGTATGTGGATTTTTCTTTAAATCGAAACCGATGAGAAGTATATCGCCGGGATTTAATTTTTGTCTCAATTCACTGCAAAAATGGTAAGCTTCCTCAATCTCCATATTCCCGATATTGCTTCCGAGAAAAAGAATCACTTTTCTTTTTGAAGAAATTTCGTTGACTTTATCAAGCATTTCAAAGTATTCTCCGTTTAACCCAGTAATATGAAGATCGGGAATTTTTAAAGCCAAACGATCTTCCAAAACTTCAATAATATTTCCCGAAATATCAATCGGCATGTACGTAAAATCTGCATTTTGTTTTATCAGAAAATCCAATAAAAAAGAAGATTTTGTCGCGTCACCGGCTCCAAGCTCTATCAGATCAAAAGGTTCATCAAAGGCATTGATTGCGTTGGCAAGATCTGCCGTTTTCTCAGTAAAAATTTCAAGTTCACAATCAGTGAGATAATATTCCGGCATATTCATGATCTGCTGAAAGAGAAGATCTCCTTTTTTGTCGTAAAAATACTTGGAAAGTAAATGTTTTGGATTTTCTTTCAATCCATTCAAGATTTCATTCCGAAATTTATCCTGTGTTTCTGTGTAGGAAAAATTCTCCATATCAATATTTCTCCTCATGTCTAGTTTGTTATTTGGTTAACAGATCACTACAATTATTCTGCCATTGACTGAATTATTTTTTGCGAGAATACAAGCGCCCGCTATCTCTCCTAATTTATACGTTTTTTTTGGTACAGGATTACAGTACAGTACAAAATTATTGCTGACCTTTAAAATTTGTATAAAAAAATATTTTACTTAGATTTGAGAAATACTTTTGAAAACATGCGTAATAATGAATATAAGGTATTTATTATTAACAGGAAAATATTGAAAACAGCATTTTAAAATAACACATTACCACAACTTAATAAATAGTAAACAAATTACATCGTATATTTGTTAAAACTCAAACTAGACTATGGATTTAAAAGACAGAATGATTCTCAGCATAATTCAGGAAGACTCTACTTTATCGGTGAAAGAAATTTCGGAAAAGATAGGTCTTACTTTCACTCCTACGTACGAACGTATCAAACAATTGGAAAAACAAGGAATTATTGAGAAATATGTAGGTCTTTTAAACCGTGAAAAACTGGGTTTGAATATTGTTGTTTATTGCAATGTCCGTCTCAAAGAGCAATCTCAGAAAGTGCTGGAAACGTTCGAGAAAAACATTGGCAGGCACGATGAAGTTCAGGAAATCATCAGTCTTTCCGGTGAATATGATTATATGTTGAAAATCATTGCAAAGGATATCAATTCATATAATGAATTCGCCGTAAATGTGATTTCAAATATTCCTAATATCGGGCAGTATCACAGTTCTATTGTGCTTCATGAGGTTAAAAAATCTACGAAGTTTAAAATTGATTTGGAGTAAAATTGAATTAAACCATTAAGATGTTAATTAAGGATTTAAACTTAATTAAGATCTTAATGGTTCAAAATAAATCAACCCAATAATTTATTTTTTAATTTATTAAACTGATATTCAATTTTATCCAAACAAAGATTTCCAATACTCCCCTGATGAGTATGATTCAGATTTCCGATTTCAAAATCAAACTCATTATTCTCGATCTCCTGTCCTACTTTTATATAAGCATCACGGAATGAACTTCCGTTTTTAACCTCTTCATTGATTTTTTCTACACTGAAAAGATATTTATATTTTTCATCTTCCAAAATACCATCCTTTACCTGAATATTCGGTAACGCATAACTTAAAATCTCAAGACATTCTTTCAAGGAATCTATTGCCGGGAAAAGAATTTCCTTTGTCAGCTGCATATCTCTGTGATAGCCGGAAGGAAGGTTATTTGTTAATAAAATAAATTCATTAGGCAATGACTGAATTCTATTGCAACGTGCACGAACCAGCTCAAAAATATCCGGATTTTTCTTGTGAGGCATGATGCTGCTTCCCGTTGTAAATTCTTTAGGAAACCTGATGAAATCAAAATTCTGACTTAAATACAGACAAACATCATAAGAAAATTTACCTAAAGTTCCTGCTAAAGTTGCCATTGCCATCGACAACATTTTCTCCGACTTTCCACGTGTCATTTGAGCATAAACGGAATTATAATTCATCGATTGAAAACCTAAATTATACGTCGTACTCTCACGATCAATTGGGAAAGACGAACCGTAACCCGCCGCTGAGCCTAATGGGTTTTTATTGATGATATTTTTAACCGAAAAAAGCATTTCCAAATCATCTAACAACGCTTCTGCATACGCTCCAAACCATAATCCAAATGATGAAGGCATTGCAATCTGTAAATGCGTATATCCCGGAAGTAGCACATTTTTATGCTGTTCCGCCAATTTGATTAATATCTGAAAAAATTCATCGGTCAAAGCTGTAATTTCACGAATTTCATCCAATAAATAAAGTTTTATATCTAACAAAACCTGATCATTTCTCGAACGAGCGGTGTGAATTTTCTTTCCTGTATCGCCTAATTTTTCAATTAAAATCGATTCAATCTGCGAATGAATATCTTCTGCATTTTTATCGATCTCAAAAGTCCCATTTTTGATATCTTCTAAAATCTCCGCTAAAACAGATAACATCTGCTTTGATTCTTCGTTGGAAATAATTCCAACTTCTGCCAACATTTTACAGTGCGCCATTGAACCTTTGACATCGTATTTTGCCAAACGCTCATCAAAATCAAGATCTTTTCCGACTGTAAATTTATTGACTAATATATTGGTGGCATTATCGTCTTTTTGCCATATTTTTTTCATAAAATTTCTTTTTTATTTTAAAATTTTCTTTTGTCTTGAAACAAAAGAAACAAAAATTCAAGACTGGAAACTTCCGCTAAAAAATATTTTTATTCTCTAAAAATCCCAAAACTCGTGCGAATTGAATATTAGTTCTTCGATTCTATATTTATGTCGCACTCAAACAGTGGGATTTTCTTAACGTTCATAAAACTATTTTTCTTAACGCTCCATTTTCCTAGGTCGATTTATAGGACCTTCTCAAGGATTTGGATGTAAATAGCAATCCCTTCTTCTATTTCTTTTATATATATGTATTCGTCTGCTGTGTGAGAACGCCTGCTGTCGCCGGGACCAAGCTTCACAGATGTACAAGGAATAATGGCCTGATCGGATGAAGTGGGCGAACCATAAGTTGTCCTTCCGATTTCCAAACCGGCTTGTACAAACGGATGATCCGTTTCGATTCTTGAAGAATTTAACCTGAAAGACCTCGCTGTCAACGTTGATTTCATCTGCGACTGAATAATTTCAAATGCTTCCTGATTAGAATATTCATCTGTAACTCTCACATCTAAAGTAAAAGCACATGATTCAGGAACGACATTATGCTGAACTCCGGCATGAATTCCTGACAGCGTTATCTTTACATCACCCAAATAATCCGAAACTTTTGGAAATTTGAAGTTTAAGATATGCTGCAGATCTTCCATACATTTCACAATCGAATTATCGCTGTTCGGATGAGCGGCATGAGAAGGAGTTCCTTTCATCTCCCCGTCAATAACCAAAAGTCCTTTTTCCGCAATCGCCAGATTCATCTGCGTCGGTTCTCCTACAATGGCGAGTTCCACATTCGGAAGCTGCGGAAATAAGGCTTCGATCCCGTCAAACCCTGAAATCTCCTCCTCTGCCGTCAAAGCAATAACTAAATTATACTGTAAATCTTCTTTATCATAAAAATGTAAAAAAACCTGTGCCATTGAAACCAAAGAAGCTCCTGCATCATTGCTTCCCAATCCGAATAATTTTCCGTCTTTCTCAATCGGCAAAAACGGGTCTAGAGTGTAAGCTTTATTCGGTTTTACGGTGTCATGATGTGTATTCAGTAAAATCGACGGCTTGAAAACATCAAAATTTTTATTCACCGCCCAAATGTTGTTTTTAAAACGCTTTGTCGGAATCTGATGTTTTTTGAAAAAATTTTCAATCTCCACAGACGTATTAAATTCATCTTTGCTGAATGAAGGAATTTCAATCAGTTTTTTCAGCAATTCTACTGCGTTATTGAGTAATTCTTCTTTACTATAAACATATTTCAGTTCCTGCATGATGGTGTTGTATATGGTTTTTCAGTTCGGTTTCTTTAATTAAGAATACCTTATTGACTTTATTTTTCACTGCTCCCAAAGCGTTTTCTAACTTTGGAAGAATTCCTTTATGAAGTTTCCCATCCTCTTTTAAAGTCGAAAATTCTTCTTCGGAAATATTTTTGATAACAGATTTTGGATTATCAACATCTTCCAAAACTCCTTCTTTATCAAAGCAATACAATAATTCCACATCATATTTTACCGACAAAGCCTGAGCAATTACCGAAGCAATCGTATCTGCATTGGTATTGAAAAGATGTCCTTTTTTATCGTGAGTGATCGCTGAAAATACGGGAACCAACTCAAGCTTAAGCAACTTCGAAATCAGTTTTTTATTGACACTTTTTTCTGTAATATCCCCCACAAATCCGAAATCAATTTCATCATCTTCTCTTTTGGTCGCTTTAATTAAGTTCGCATCAGCACCAGAGAATCCTATAGCCTTACATTTTTTCTGCTGAAGTTTGGCTACGATATTTTTGTTGATTCCTCCTGCATAGACCATCGCTACAATATCTAAGGTCTCTTTATCCGTAATTCTCCGCCCATTCACCAGCTTCTGTTCTATTCCCAACTTATCTGCTAAAGTTGTTGCTAATTTTCCACCACCATGAACAAGGATTTTCTTTTCCTGAATTTCAGCAAACTGTTCCAGAAATTGCTCCAATAATTCTTCATCATCAATCAAAGCACCTCCTATTTTTATAACGAAAAGCTTTTCTTGCATCATTGATTATTTTGAATTAATTTCATCTAAAATTTCAGAGAAAACTGCCTGAGCCGAGAAAATCCGGTTTTTTGCCTGCTGATAAATGATAGAATTTCTACCATCCATCACTTCATCACTCAATTCCACATTTCGACGAACCGGAAGACAATGCATTACCTTTGCCTGATTGGTATTTTCCAATTTTTCGTTTGTTAACATCCAACTTTCTTTCACTCCAGGCATGGCTGCGTAATCCTCAAAAGACGACCAGTTTTTCACATAAATAAAATCTGCATCTTTCAACGCTTCATTCTGATCGTGAATTACTTTTATATCTTTTGTAAAGTTTTTATCCAAATCATAGCCTTCAGGATTAGTGATCACAAAATCAACATCCATTTCCTGCATCCATTCAGCAAAAGAATTTCCTACTGCATGAGCAATCGGTTTGATGTGAGGTGCCCACGTTAAAACTACTTTTGGTTTGTGCTCTTCTTTCCAGTTTTCGGTAATCGTGATACAATCAGCCAAGCTTTGCAACGGGTGACGTGTCGCCGATTCCAGAGAAATAACCGGAACTTTTGCATGTTGTTCGAACTGGCTTAAAATGCTTTCGTTAACATCATCTTCCTTGCTTTTCATTCCTGCAAAACAACGAACTGCAATGATGTCACAATATTGGTTTAATACTTCAATGGCATCTTTGATATGCTCAACAGTATCACCGTTCATTACGGCTCCATCTGCAAATTCCAAATTCCAGGCTTCCTGTGCTGCATTTAATGTCAACACATTTAAACCTAAATTTTGTGCTGCAATCTGACTGCTTAAACGCGTTCTCAAACTTGAATTTAAAAAGACAAGTCCAATTGTTTTTCCTTTTCCTTTCCCGGTTTCCGAAAGAGGATTTTCTTTAATTTGTAAGGCTTTTTTTATAATTTCCTGTAAGTTTTCAACATCACTTACAGAGGTGAATTTTTTCATTTTGAATTGAGTTTTAAAGATTTTGTATCTTACATATTATGTTGAGTTTTTAACGCTATGGTCGCAAAGTTTTTTTAATTAAACTTGAAAACATTTTCGTTCGCAAGGGCGTTTCTCTCAGCAATTGAAAGTTGTGTTTGCCATTCCGAACGAAACAAAGTGTAGTGAAGAATCTCCTTTTTATCATATTAATAGATTCTTCCTTCGTCAGAATGACAGACCATATAATTTTCACAGGTTAAATATTCTCCAATACTTCTTTCAAAGCATTAATAAAAACATCAGTTTCTTCTTTTTTAATATTAAGTGCCGGAAGAATCCTCAACACAGCCTTATCATTGGAGTTTCCTGTGAAAATATGATGATTGTACAACAGGTTGTTCCTCACTTCCGAGCAATCCCTGTCGAGTTCAATTCCAATCATCAGGCCTTTCCTTCGGATCGTTTTAATATGTGGAAAATCTTTAATTTCGTTTTCAATATATTCGCCCATTTTCTGAGCATTTTCAATAAGATTTTCATCTTTCATAACGTCTAAAACCGCAATTGCAGCCACGCAAGCTAAGTGATTACCTCCGAAAGTTGTTCCCAGCAAACCGTTGCTTGCCTGAAATTTCGGGTGAATCAAAACGCCGCCAATGGGAAAACCATTCCCCATTCCTTTTGCTGTCGTTATAATATCCGCTTCAATTCCGAATTCCTGATGTGCGAAGAAATATCCGCTTCTTCCATATCCTGACTGAACTTCATCCAAAATCAAAACAACATCATGCTTTTTACATAATTCTTTGATTTTATTTAAAAATTCAATTGTGGGAATCATAATTCCGCCAACACCCTGGATCCCTTCAATAATAACGGATGAAATTTCGCTTTCCTGTTTTTCAAAAACCGCTTCAAGCTGTTCGATGTTATTCCATTCAGATTTAATAAATCTTTCATCATAATTTACAGGAGCTACAATTTTCGGATTGTCGGTCACGGAAACTGCCGCCGAAGTTCTGCCATGGAATGAACCTGAAAAGTAGAGCACTTTCTTTTTTCCATTGTGAAAAGAAGCTAATTTTAAAGCATTTTCGTTGGCTTCTGCTCCTGAATTGCATAAAAACAAATTGTAATCTTCTAAGCCTGAAAGTTTTCCTAATTTTTCAGCCAGTTCAGTTTGCAATTCATTCTGAACCGAGTTTGAATAGAAAGATATTTTATCTAATTGGTTTTTTAATTGGGTTTGATAATGCGGATGGTTGTGCCCGATAGAAATTACGGCATGGCCTCCATAAAAATCAAGATATTTTTCTCCTTTATCGTCCCAAAGAAATGAACCTTGAGCTTTAATTGGATTGATGTTGAATAATGGATATACGTTGAATAAATTCATGTCTTTTTATAAATGATAATTGATGTTTGATGAATGATTCATCTGCTTATATTTTTCTTTTGTCTTGAAACAAAAGAAACAAAAGTTCAAGACTTGGAAACTTCCGCTAAAAAATATTTTTGTTCTCTAAAAATTCTAAAACTTGCGCGAGATCGACATTTGTTCTTCGATTCGAAATTTGTCTCGCGCTTCGAACAGTAGAATTTTCTTAACGTTCACAAAAGTATTTTTCTTAACGCTCCACTTTCCTAAGTCGTTTTTGATTGCAGTTATAAAATTCACGATTGACTTGTTGACCATTCACGATTAAAACGCTATCGGTTTCAGATTTAATCCTGAATTTTCTTCCCAGCCCATGGCAATATTCATATTTTGTACTGCCTGTCCGGAAGCTCCTTTCAACAAATTGTCAATCGCTGAGTGAATAACCGCAACATTTCCACTCTTTTCTATATGAATCACACAGCGATTCGTGTTGACAACCTGTTTCATATCAATTGCTTTGTCGCTTACCTTTACAAAAGGTGCATCTGCATAAAAATCCTTAAACAATTGCTCAATATCTGAAATTTCTAAATCTGTTTTTATCGTGGAACTTGTAAAAATTCCTCTTGCAAAATCCCCTCTCCATGGAACAAAATTTAAACTGATTTCATTTGTATTAAAAGAAACTAATTGCTGTAAAATCTCATCCACATGTTGGTGTGTCAAAGTTTTATATGCCGAAATATTATCGTTTCTCCAAGTAAAATGCGTAGTCGGCTGTAAAGACTGACCTGCACCTGTTGAACCTGTAATTCCCGTTGTATACACCTCATTCAACAATCCTTTTTGAGCTATTGGAAGCAAGGCCAGTTGAATCGCTGTCGCAAAACATCCCGGATTTGCAATACTTTTTGCTCCTAAAAGTTGTTTTTTGTTGATTTCAGGTAATCCATAGATAAAATTTCTATTTCCAAAGTTTCCGTCTAAACGAAAATCATTTCCTAAATCGATAATTAATGTTTCATCTTTTATATTATTTTGAGTCAACCAATTTTGACTTTCTTTGTGAGGAAGACATAAAAATAAAATGTCTACATCTTCAGGCTGATCCGTTAAAACCATCTCACAAACCGTCGCTAAATCCGGGTACAAATCTGAAATCTTTGTCCCCGAATTTGAACGACTATATAAAAAACTCAAAGACACATTGGGATGAAAAGCTAGCAGACGAACCAGTTCGCTTCCTGTGTAGCCGTTGGCTCCGATAATTCCTGCTGTTTTTGTTTCTTTTTGATTAATCTCAATCATTTTTATATTTGTTTTGATAGGATTTTCATCCTACCCTGATTTAAGTCGTTCCTTCGGAACTCCCTATTAATTTATATTTTGATTAATCTGATGATAAATATTTAAGGAATTGCTTACAATTTTCGTGTAGCCTTTTACATCTTCACCTGTCCATGCTCTGTTGGTCTCGCCATAACTTCCGAATTTATCAGACATTAAATCATGCTTAGATTCAATTCCATTTAAAATAAATCTGTAGGGATGAAGCGTTACAAAAACTTTTCCGCTAACCGTTTTCTGAGAATCATCTAAGAAAGACTCAATATTTCTCATCACAGGATCTAAGAAAAGTGCTTCGTGAAGCCAGTTTCCGTACCAATCAGATAACTGAGATTTCATCATCTGCTGATATTTCGAAAGCGTATGTTTTTCCAATAAATGGTGTGCTTTGATAATCACAGACGCCGCTGCCGCTTCGAAACCAACTCTTCCTTTAATTCCAACAATCGTATCTCCAACGTGAATATCGCGACCAATCCCGTACGCAGAAGCCAATTCTTCAATTTTTTGAATGGCGTAAACCGAGTGTTCAAAATTTTCTCCGTTTACCGCTACAACTTCACCATTTTTGAACTCAATTTCCAGTTCTGAAGGCTGAGTTTCTTTAATTTGAGATGGAAAAGCTTCTTCAGGAAGATAATTTCTTGAAGTCAAAGTTTCTTTTCCGCCAACTGAAGTTCCCCAAAGTCCTTTATTCACAGAATATTGCGCTTTTTGGAATTCCATTTCATAGCCATGACTTTTCAAAAATTCAATTTCTTCTTCACGGGACAAAGCCATATCACGAATCGGCGTAATAATTTCAACGTTCGGACACATCACCTGGAAAATCAGATCAAAACGAACCTGATCATTTCCTGCCCCTGTACTCCCGTGAGCGATTGCATCCGCACCGATTTCGATGGTATATTTTGCAATTTCCTGCGCCTGGATTGTACGTTCTGCACTTACAGATAATGGATATGTATTGTTTTTCAACACATTCCCAAAAATCAAATACTTCACGCAAGAATTATAATAATCTTCCTGAGCATCTACGCACCTGTATTCTTTCACCCCAAGATTTAAGGCTTTTTTCTCCAGTTCTTTTTCTTCTTCTTTAGAAAAACCTCCGGTGTTTACAGTAACTGCATACACATCATATCCCAGGGTTTCGCTGAGATATTTGGCGCAGTAAGAGGTATCGAGACCTCCGCTAAATGCTAAAACTACTTTCTTGCTCATTGCTATATTTAATTTCCGGCTGCGTATGGGCAGCTTCATTTTTTGTTATATTTTCAGGAACGAAAAGCATTGCCGTACAAAGGCAGTTTTTACGTTCTTTCTTCATTAAAATTTCATAGTTCACACAGTTTTTACAGCCATTCCAAAATTCTTCATCCTGAGTTAACTCAGAATAAATTACCGGTTTATAGCCTAAATCACTGTTGATTTTCATTACGGCAAGCCCTGTCGTAAGACCGAAAACTTTTGCATTCGGATATTTCTCTCTAGATAATTGGAAAACTTTATTTTTAATTAAAGTTGCAGCACCTCTTTCCCTGTATTTTGGGGAAACAATCAATCCGGAGTTGGCGACAAACTGACCGTGCGACCATGTTTCTATATAGCAGAAACCTACCCACTCTCCATTTTCAGTGGCTACCACAGCATTGCCTTCTGAAATTTTCTTGCTTAAATATTCTAAGGACCGTTTTGCAATACCCGTTCCTCTACGCTGTGCAGAATCGTACATTTCCTGCTGTATTTCACTCACATACATCAGATGTATGGATGAGGAAACTTCTATTTCCATTTATTTATCTAAATTTTTTGGCAAATTTAAAACATAATAACTTTAAAAACCAAATTAAAAAGATATTTTTTTTGTTTTAATTTAATATACAGGTAAATTTATCTTTAAATTAATATTAATTTTTATTAGATAAAACCGAGAATTGTTCATAAAAAATTCTTTTTAGAGAAAATAAGGAATTGACTGTATAATTTTATTCTTATTTAATAAATGATTTGTAATGAGAAAAAGTAAATAAATTCAGAAAAAAATTATCGGATATAAAGGCTAAATCACAAATTTGATATAAATTTAAATTATAATAAAATTAAAATTTCAAAAACAAAAAGGATATGAGAAATTATCTGATAGAAGATTTACCGCATTATTTTGAAGAGTATAAAAAATCTATTAAAAATCCTAAAAAATTCTGGGATAAGATAGCCGACCAAAACTTTGTGTGGTATCAAAGATGGAGCAAGGTTGTAAAATATGATATGAATGAAGCGAAAATCACATGGTTTAAAAATGCTAAACTAAACATTACTAAAAACTGCCTAGACAGACATTTAGCTGTAAGAGGAGACAAAACCGCAATCATCTGGGAACCTAATGATCCTAAAGAAGAAGCACAGCATATTTCTTACAACGAATTATATACCAGAGTCAATAAAACAGCGAATGTTTTAAAGGAAATGGGCATTGAAAAAGGCGACAGAGTCTGTATTTACCTTCCCATGATTCCTGAACTGGCAGTCACCATGTTAGCTTGTGCAAAATTAGGAGCAGTTCATTCCGTTATTTTTGCAGGCTTTTCCGCTTCTGCTGTTTCTTCAAGAGTAAATGACTGTGGAGCAAAAATGGTAATTACTTCAGACGGAAGCTACAGAGGAAATAAAGTTTTAGATTTAAAAAGCATTATTGACGAAGCGCTGGAAAAAACTCCAAGCGTAGAAAAAGTGTTGGTTGTGAAAAGAACCAAAAACGAGATCAAAATGAAGGAAGGAAGAGATTTCTGGCTGGCTGATCTATACGAAAAAGCTTCTGCTGATTTTGTTACCATTATTATGGATGCTGAAGATCCGCTTTTCATTTTATATACTTCAGGCTCTACCGGAAAACCGAAAGGAATGCTTCACACTTGCGCAGGATACATGGTTTACACGGCTTATACTTTTAAAAATGTATTCAATTATAAAGAGAATGATATTTATTGGTGTACTGCCGATATTGGCTGGATTACAGGCCATTCGTACATTTTGTACGGACCTCTTTTAAATGGTGCAACAACCGTAATTTTCGAGGGTGTTCCTACTTATCCTGAACCGGACAGGTTCTGGGAAGTTATTGATAAGCATAAAGTTACTCAGTTTTACACTGCCCCAACGGCTATCCGTTCTTTAGCGAAGGAAAGTGCAGAATGGGTAGATAAGCATGATTTAAGCTCATTAAAAGTGATTGGTTCGGTGGGAGAACCTATTAACGAGGAAGCCTGGCATTGGTTCAACGATCATGTCGGAAAGAAAAAATGCCCGATTGTGGATACCTGGTGGCAGACAGAAACAGGAGGAATTATGATTTCACCGCTTCCATTTGTTACGCCGACTAAACCAACCTACGCGACTCTTCCATTGCCGGGAATTCAGCCTGTTTTGATGGATGATAAGCGCAATGAAATTTCAGGAAATCAGGTAACAGGAAATCTTTGCATCCGCTTTCCGTGGCCAGGAATTGCAAGAACAATCTGGGGAGATCACCAACGGTATAAAGAAACCTATTTTACGGCATTCCCTGGAAAATATTTTACAGGAGACGGTGCGTTAAGGGATGAAGTTGGATATTATAGAATCACGGGTCGTGTAGATGATGTAATCATCGTTTCGGGACACAATTTAGGGACTGCTCCGATTGAAGACAGTATCAACGAACATCCTGCTGTAGCGGAATCTGCGATTGTAGGTTATCCTCATGATATTAAAGGGAATGCTTTGTACGGGTTTGTTATTTTAAAAGACTCGGGAGCGGACAGAAAGCAGGAAAATTTGGTTAAGGAGATCAACCAATTAATTTCAGATCAGATTGGACCGATTGCAAAACTTGATAAAATTCAGTTTGTCTCCGGGCTTCCGAAGACACGTTCCGGAAAGATTATGCGTAGAATTTTAAGGAAAATTGCAGAAGGTGACTTCAGTAATTTCGGAGATATCTCTACTCTACTGAATCCTGAGATTGTAGATGAAATTAAAAACGAACGAATTTAACTGACTATATGAACTGAGAAATGAGGGAACGGGCTTTAGAGCCCGTTTTTTTTATTTATAAATTTATAAATTTAAACAACTGATCAATAAAACTAAATCAAACATTTGCTTAATTAGCATAAATAAAAATATAAAAAATTAAATTTCATTAAAAATAATTCAATTTATATAAAAAAATAGTATTATCTTTAAGTACAATTTAAAACATATTGCTTATGTCAAATATATTAGCTGGATTATTTGAACATCACAGCGATTACAAAAAGCTAGAGGCCGATTTAGAAAACTCAGGTTTTCCAAGTTCTGACTATATTGTATATCTGAATGACTCTCCTCATCATTCACAGTATCTTGTAAGCGTAGCCGTAAAAGATACCAGCCAAACGAATATGGCAAAAGATATTTTTACCCAAAATGCCGTTCATAAAACGTATTTATTTGAAAATATGAGCATTGAGCAAGCTGATTACACTCATTTAAAGGGATATATAGACGCAAGAAATAAAGCAGAAATCCATAACAGCCCAGAAGTAAGAATAAAAGGATCAAGCAGCGGCATGGATTCCGAAGTAAAATTCTGATAAAATATAAATTCTAATAACCATTAATCCGTAGATTATTCTACGGATTTTCTTATTTGAAAACTGCTTATTTTTTCGTATATTCGTCTTAAACATAGGCATTCCACATGAGTTACGACTTAGAGCAGGAAAATAAAGAGATTCTTGCAAGATATAAAGATTTAATTTCCAATACATATAGAACTTTGGATGAGGAAAATAATAAACTCATCCGAAAAGCATTTGACATAGCATTAGATGCTCATAAGGAACAAAGGAGAAAAACCGGAGAACCTTATATTTACCATCCTATTGCTGTTGCTAAAATTGTGGCTACAGAAATTGGTTTGGGGGCAACTTCCATTGCCTGTGCTCTTTTACATGACGTTATTGAAGACTCTGATTACACCTATGAAGATCTGAAGAAAATTTTTGGGGAAAAAATAGCAAACATCGTGAACGGACTGACGAAAATCTCCATCATGAATCACCAGAATATTTCGGTACAGTCTGAAAACTACAGAAAATTACTATTAACACTTTCCGAAGATTTCAGAGTTATTTTAATCAAGATTGCAGACCGTCTTCACAATATGCGTACCCTGGAAAGCATGGCTCCTGATAAGCAGAAAAAGATTGCCTCCGAAACGGTATATATTTACGCACCGATGGCTCACCGTTTAGGATTGTACAATATTAAATCTGAGCTTGAAGATCTCTCTTTGAAATACAACAATCCGGATATTTACAACGAGATTGCAGAAAAATTAGAGTTGGCTAAGGAAAACCGAGAAAGATATATTGAAGAGTTTAAAAAAGAAGTTTCGGAAAAATTACATGAAGAAGGCTTAAACTTTAAGATTAAAGGTCGTGCAAAAGCCATTTCCTCTATTTACAGAAAAATGCTTAAACAAGGTGTTTCTTTTGAAGAAGTTTTCGACAATTATGCGATTAGGATCATTTATAAATCGGATGCTAAGAATGAAAAATTCCTTGCCTGGAAAATTTACTCCATCGTAACGGATGTTTATCACAGTAATCCTTCCAGAATGCGAGACTGGATCACTCAACCTCGTTCTACGGGCTATGAAAGTCTACACTTAACCGTTCTTGGTCCGGATAAAAAATGGATTGAGGTTCAGATTCGCTCTGAAAGAATGGACGAAATTGCGGAAAAAGGTGTTGCAGCACATTATAAATACAAAGAAGGTTACAAACAAAGTTCTGAAGACCGAAATTTTGAAAACTGGGTGACAGAGATCCGTGAAGTTCTGGAACAACAGCAAAATCTCTCCACATCGGAGCTTTTGGATAATATTAAGCTTAATTTATACTCAAAAGAAGTCTTTGTATTTACGCCGAAAGGTGAGATTAAAATTCTACCAACCAATGCGACTGCTCTCGATTTCGCTTTTGCCGTGCATTCTGATTTAGGAATGAAATGTTTAGGCGCAAAAATAAACGGTAAGCTTGTTCCTATTTCTTATACTCTTCAAAATGGAGATCAGGTAGATATTCTTTCTTCACAAAACCAAAAGCCAAAATCTGACTGGCTTGAATTCGTAGTGACTTCTAAAGCAAAGTCCAAGATCAAAAGTTACCTGAACTCTCAAAAAAATCAATTGGTAGAGGAAGGAAAAGAAATTTTACAGAGAAAGCTTCGTCATGCAAAAATTAACTTTAATGATGATGAAATCAATAAACTACAAAAATTCTTCAATCTTAAAAGTTCACAGGAGTTATTTATCAAATTCCAGAATAATGAACTGGATGCAAGCAGTTTAAGGAAGTATATTGAAAGTAAAAACGTATTCAATAATTTACTTTCCAGATTCAGAAAATCGCCTTCTAAAAATGTTCATTACGAAGAGCCTAAAGAACAGAATCTGGACATGATTGTTTTCGGGAAAGATGAAGAAAAACTTAATTACACCTATGCAAAATGCTGTACTGTAATCCCGGGAGATAAAATTTTTGGGTTTATCACCATTTCTGACGGCATTAAAGTACATAGCGACAATTGCCCGAATGCCATTAATCTTCGTGCACAATATGATTACCGGGTGATTCCCGCAAAATGGGTGAATGCGGAAAGCTTTAAAAACAGAATAAAAATTGAAATTGAAGGATTGGACAGAATGGGAATGATCAATGATATAACTGCCGTCATAAGTGGTGCAATGGGAATGGATATGAAAAGTATGTCTATTGAGTCAAACAACGGCGTTTTCAACGGGACTATCAATCTTGAAGTAAAAAACAGAAGCCAGCTGGAAGAAACCTTTAAAAAGCTTAAAGCGATCAATGGCGTTTCAAGAATAAGAAGAATATAACCGCGGAATATGAATTTGACATTATATTTTAAAAGATTCTTTAATAACAGTCAGTTTTCGGGAATTATGCTCATTTTATGTGTTATAATTTCTTTACTGATTGCCAACTCGGCTGTTAGTGAAAGTTTTCAGCTTTTCCTTGATAAAAAAATCGGTGTTTCGATTTTTCATTTAAAATACCCTATAAGCATCTGGATAAATGATGGTTTGATGGCTGTTTTTTTCCTTTTGGTGGGTCTTGAAATTAAAAGGGAAATTGTTGAAGGTGAGCTTTCCTCATTTAAGAATGCTTCTCTTCCTATTTTTGCAGCTATCGGCGGAATGATTGTACCGGCTTTCATTTTCAGTATTTTTAATATCGGAACCCGATACGAAAACGGATGGGGAATTCCCATGGCAACGGATATTGCATTTTCCCTTGCTATTATTTCCATGCTGGGAAGCAGAATTCCGAACTCTATTAAAATTTTCCTCGCTGCTTTGGCTATTGTAGATGATTTAGGAGCTATACTGGTGATTGCCATATTTTATACCGATCAGATACATTGGATGTATTTACTGCTCTCTTTAGGAGTAACCTTATTATTGTTTATTTTAAATTTTTTAAAAGTTACCAAGCTTATTTTTTATATTATTCCCGGGTTATTTTTATGGTATTTTCTTCATCATTCAGGAATTCATGCTACCATTGCAGGAGTTTTACTCGCTTTTTCCATTCCTACCAACGAATCTGATACAGAGATATCACCTTTGGAAAAACTCGAACATACACTAAGCATTCCGGTAAGTTTTTTAATCATGCCCATATTTGCGCTTGCCAATACCAATATTACATTCAATAATGCAATGCTTGGAGGGCTTACTAATACTTTAGGGCTTGGGATTATCTGCGGATTGGTTTTAGGTAAACTTATCGGTATTAATCTGTTTTCATTTCTTGCTATAAAATTCAAGCTGAGCTCACTGCCACAGAACAGCTCATGGATGCAAATGATTGGAGTAGGTTGTTTGGCAGGAATTGGTTTTACGATGTCTATTTTTATCGCTTTGCTTTCTTTTAAAACAGAAATACAGATTCAGGACGAAGCTAAATTTGCGATTTTGGTTGCTTCTTTCTTATCTGCATTCTTAGGTTTTATACTATTGAAAATAAGCTCTAAGACATATTCGGAAGATTAGTATTCAATACTTAAGACCAGCTTACTCTTTAAGGTTATTTTCCTGATTTAGTTTTCTGGTATGCTCATCATCACTATTCAAATTAGGTTCTTTTACCCCTTCATGATAACTCAAAGCCTCTTTTCGAAGTTCATCAGAAAGCAGTTTTTCAATTCTTAACTTTCTGATTGCCATATTCAGCTCATTGCCGAACAAAAGAAGATATACATTTACATTTACCCAAACCATTAAAAGGATCATACTTCCGATAGAGCCGTATAAAACGTTATATCTTGCAATATCTTTGACATAAATCGCAAAAATATAAGTGGTAAGAACAAACAGCACCGTTGTTAAAATTGCACCGGGAATAGCCTGCCTGAACCTTGTAATCTTTACCGTTCCCAACCAGTAAAACATCGCCAGAAGTATAAAGTAAAACAAAGGAAATGAAACAAACCCGATAATTTTTGAAAGGTTGTTCACAAGCCATGAAATATCATAAGACGGTGTAAAAAGCTTCATCACGACCTCTACATAATACACTCCGAAAAGCGATAAAAATACGATGGAAATAAATCCGATCGTTATAAAAAAAGAAAGGATAAACTCTTTTACATCTGTCAGTTTTTCTTCAGAATTTTCATTAAAACCATTAATTAATGAAAAAGTACCATTTGTAGCGAAAACCAAAGCCAGAATAATTGTCAGATTACTGATTCCCTTCATATTGGGAATAATATTGGTTTCAATATATCCTCTTACATCTCCTTCCATATTGGATGGAAATACATTGTGCATCAAAACTTCAAAAATATAGAACTGAAGCTTATCATAATGCGGCATATAAGGTAATACAGAAAGCAGGAAAAGAATAAAAGGAAACAAACTTATAGTAAAACTCCATGAGATTGCAGCTGCTTTTCTACCTATCTTTCCTTTAAAAATACCTGAAATATAGATCTGAAACATCTGCCAAAGCGATATCCCCAAAACAGGAATATGAATACCGTCAAAAAACTCTTGAATCTTCAAGATAAATCTAGGAAGTTTTATACCCATCTTTTACTTTAAAATATAATCTATTTTATCAAAGTTTCTGTTTACAAATGTAGGAGAATTAAACCGGAAACCAATTCCTACCCGAAACAACCATTGTGTTGTTGAATAAAAATTCTCATTAGAACTGTTGATCCAGTTCAGCTGAAATCCTCCTCCGAAAAACCATTTTCCATTGTCATATCCAATTCTTGCATTAGAATAAAGCCCTACATTAAACTCATGAAAATCTTCACCTATTAATTTTGAATAATAAAATTCCGGATATGCTTCTACTATTGTGTACCAGTTCCCTTCAATTTTTTTCTGCATTCCTCCACCCGATCTTAAAGCAACTCTGAAATCTTTAGAGGGAGAATTTTCAGAATTTTCACTAAAAACCTCACCCTGATAAATTGTTTTATTAAGATCGCTGAGAATATTATACTGATAAAACAGACCTGTACTCACAATAAAGACATCTTTTAATGGTTTATAGGTCATATTATTAAAACTTCTGTAATCGGCTTTATTTCCTAACCACAAATAGCTTGTTTCCCCTTTAAAAGATCTGTATTTCGCATCAGGAAACTGCAAATATCCCTCTTCATTATAATCCTCACCATAAATCAGGCGCATAAATTCTTTTGTATCCTGAAAATACAATCCTTTTACTTCACTAAAATAAACATACTGCCTGACTTTTGGACTCACAAAAAAGGTAAATCCTACATTAAAGTATTTTGATTTTCCTTTTTCGGGATCATCATTATTGATTCTCGTAAGCTTCGGAGCAAAAGAAAAACTGACATCCAACCATCGATACCGTAAGAAAAACTCGGTATAAAATGCATCATTCGGTCTTAAACGAAAAACTTTATCCTGATATAATAATCCAAAAATATTATGAAGGTAACTCAGCCCTGTAACTATCGAAATTTTATTCCTGTCTTCTTCCAGGTATTTCTTATCCTCGGTTTCATTAATTTCCTGGGCATAAGAAACTAATGAAAAACAGAAAAGCATCAAAGAAAGGATGTTTACTTTCATCGGATTGGTGTTCTAGCAAAAGTAATGATTTTTTTACACTTGAAATTCTTTTAAAAATGCCACAAATTATGACTTTCTTTAATTTATGAATATCTTTGGTCACGTAAATATTAAAGACAGGAAATGCAGATCAATTTGCTTTGTATCGGAAAAACAGATGATAAAGAAATCACTTCATTAATCAGTTATTATCTGAAACGCTTACCCAAACACTGGAATTTTGAAATTATAGAAATACCGGATGTTAAAAACGCGAAGAACCTTACTTCTGATCTTCTTAAAAAAGAAGAAGCAAAACTTTTTCTAAATCATATTGATAAAAATGATCTGGTCATTATCCTCGACGAAAAGGGAAAACAATTTACCAGCCGGGAGTTTGCACAAAAAATAGATGCCTGGATGAATTCATCTGTAAAGAAGATTCATCTTTTGATAGGTGGAGCGTATGGTTTTTCTGATGAAATTTATAACAGGACCAACGAAAAAATGTCATTATCTAAAATGACATTTACTCACCAAATGATTCGGTTATTTATCGTTGAACAATTATATCGTGCTGATCAGATTTTACAGGGAAAGCCTTATCATAACGATTAATTTTTTGTGGTTGCCATCACTATTTCAGCTTATTGGGCATTCACAAAAGTCGTCACTCCGAGAATAAAAATTGTGATGGTGAATAATTTTAAATTGGGTAATTTCATGAAAAATATTAATTATTTTTTCTCACATTTAACGTAGTATTCCTGCAGTAAGGATTTTTCATATCCTAAGCTTACTGCCTTATCTAAGTTTGTACAGGCTTCTTTGGGTTTTGCGGTATCAAATAGAATCAAAGCTTTTGTTACATATGCCTGAGCGTACTTAGGATCAACTGAAATTGACTTGTTAACATCTGCAAGAGCTTCTTTGGTTTTCTTCATTTTAAAGTAAATATCTCCTCTCCCGCTATATAATAATGATTCCGGCTTTTCTGAGATTAACTGATTATAATCTTTTAAAGCACCTTCAAGATCGCCGTTTCTTTTTTTAAGATTCGCCAGTCCTGTTCTTGCAAGAATATTATCAGGAGCAAAGCTTAAAACATGCTGTAAATCTTTCTGTGCCAAATCTTTCTTTCCTAAATTGTCATATATTTTGGACCGAAGTAAATAAAGACTAGCACTCTCTGGCTCTAATGATATCCCTGTGTTAACGTATTCCAGGGCCTTCGTTTTACTTCCTTTCTGATTATGCAAAGAAGCCAGGTTTTCATAAACAGAAATGGATTTAGGATTCGATTTTAAAGCAGATTCATAGGATTTGAATGCTTGAGTTGTTTTACCTAATCTGCGTTGTGAAGTTCCGAGTTTATCGTAATATTCTGACTGAAATTTCTGAATTTGTTCTTTTTCAGCAAGCTTTGTATATTGTTCCTCAGCACATTTATAGTCGGCCTTACTGAAACATTCTTCTGCTGTTTTTTTGTCTTGTCCGTGAAATAATTGAAGTGCCGAAAAAGTGGCGAAAGTAAAAAATAGGAGTTTTGTTTTCATATAGTTTTAGTTTGTTTGTTGATCACTTTTTTGGCAAGCATAGCAAAAAGCCCTCCCAATAAAGATCCAACAAACGCCCCCACCAAAATATCTATCGGGAAATGCACACCTAAATAAATTCTGCTGTATGCTACGATTGCAGCCCACACAAATATAAAATAAGGAAACCAATTTAGCTTATTTTTTAATAAGAAACTTAAATAAGTTGCTAAAAAGAAGGTATTGGAAGCATGTGCCGAATAAAAACCAAACTGACCACCGCATTTCACAATTCTCATGTGCTCCTGTAAACTTGGATCATGACAAGGTCTTAGTCTCGCTACTCCATATTTAAATATACCTGCAAGCTGATCGGAAATAGTAACTCCGATCGCGATAAATATTAATATAAAAACAAAAGATCTTAGCTTATAATTTTTAAAAAGTAAATAGCAGAAAATAATATAAAGCGGAACCCATATCCAGGTACTTGAAATCAGCATCCAAAACTGATCGAAAGATGAACTTCCTAAATTGTTTAGATATAAAAATACGCTTTTATCTTCCTGAATAATTTCTTCCATACCTTATTTCTATCTGCTTACAGGCCCTTCATACGTTTCATCATCTGAAGGTTTAACTGGTGCCTGTTCTGTTTTGGTGGAAGAAGGTTCGGTTAAGATATCTTTTTCAATATCTTTCATGGGATTAAAATCTTTGGCAGCATCTTTTACTTTTTCAATCTCACGCTTGATCTCAGAAACAGGATTATCGGTTTCTTTCATGATCTCCGTTTTGATGTCTTCCACTGCACCACGCATTTTTCTTACGCCTGCTCCCAAGTCACGCGCAATCTGAGGAAGTTTATCCGGTCCGAATAATACAACGATCGCTACGGCAATCAGTGCCATTTCTCCAATGCTTAATTCCATTTGCCAAAATTACGAAAGATTATGGAATTGTATTATGTTATCTATCAATTTTAAATAAATTTTAATAATACAATCAGTTTTGAGCTTGGAACTTACAGTATAAAATCTTTTTCATGAATTCATTTCCTCTTTCAAAGTGGCAATAAATCAAATTTGATCACTGTTTTTATTCGACACTGCTTTTGTTTGAATTTTTATTTTTAAAATTGAAATAAGTAATAATTACACTTACCGCCATTAATATAAATGCCAAAAAGAATGGTGCTCCTGAGAATTTAAAGGGTGCTTTATCATGTGTAAAGAAATAAAATAAGTTCGTCATCATCGGAGGACCAACAATAGAAGTAGCACTCATTAAACTCGTTAAAGCTCCTTGAAGTTCTCCCTGCTCATTTGACGGAACACTTTTCGTAATTACAGACTGTAAAGCGGGTCCGCAAATTCCTCCTAAACAATAGGGAACTAAGAATGCAAACATCATCCATCCTTGTGTTGCAAAGGCAAATAATAACATTCCAACAGCATATAAAGCCAATCCGTAATAAATACTTTTTTGTTCGCCCAATCTTGGTGTTGTCCATCGGATCAAAACGCCCTGAACCAATCCGACTAATAACCCAACAACTCCGAGTGAAATTCCGACCATTCTTTCGGTCCAACTGAATTTATACATGGTAAAAAAACTCCAGTTGCTTTGTACGGCATGTCCTGCAATATAAATTAATATCAAGGAAACAATTAAACCTGAAATTTCAGGGTGTTTTCCTAAAAATTTGAAGGAACCGATTGGATTGGCCCTCTTCCAGTCGAATTCTCTTCTCTTATCTTTATCTAAACTTTCCGGAAGAATAAAATATCCATAGAGGAAATTTAACAAACACAGTCCTGCAGCCGCATAGAAGGGAACTCTTGAACCGTAATGCCCTAAAACCCCACCTAAAACAGGCCCGATAATAAATCCAAGACCGAATGCAGCACCAATTAATCCAAAATTTTTGGCTCTGTCTTCATCAGTAGAAATATCCGCAATATAGGCACTCGCTGTTGTCACACTGGCTCCGGTAATCCCTGCAATGATTCTTCCTAAGAATAGCCACCAAATAGTGGGCGCTAAAGCAAGAAAAATATAATCTACTGCAAAACCGAAAAGTGAAATCAAAATAATAGGTCTTCTTCCGAATTTGTCACTTAAATTTCCAACCACCGGTGAGAAAATAAATTGTGTAAATGCATAGGCAAAACCCAGCCAACCTCCATATTTGGCGGCTTCACTTATATCACTGTGAATAAGCTCCTCAATTAATTTAGGAACAACCGGAATGATGATACCCCATCCCGTAATATCAATCAATAACGTAATAAATATGAAGCCAATAGCGGCTTTTTTCCTCGAGTTTTCCATATTCTGCAAAAGTAGTCAAATCGGTAAAAAGAATGAAAATAAATTAGTATTAAGTAAAAAGTGAAATGTAAAAAGTCAATAGTGAATGATGATTTTTTTAAAAACTTTGAAAATATTAATTTCAGGAATTTTAATCAACAAAAAAGCCTTCCGGTTGGGAAGGCTTTTTCTTATTTATTGTAGTATAAGTTATTTTGAAGCAAGTACTTCTTTGTTTGAAGTGGATTTACCATGCACTTCTTCTTCTTTTCCTTTTTTAAGGAAGTCATAAGCAATTGCCGATGCCACGAAGATGGATGAATAAGTACCGAACCCGATACCGATTAACATCGCAAACATGAATCCTCTTAAGTTATCTCCACCAAAAATAAAGATCGCCAAGATTACCAAGATTGTAGTAAATGAGGTGTTGAAAGTTCTACCTAAAGTACTAGAAATAGAATCGTCAAATAATCCAGCTAATGTTAAAGATTTTTTCTCTCTTAAATATTCTCTAATTCTGTCGAAGATAATTACCGTATCGTTGATTGAGTATCCTAATACCGTCAAGATCGCAGCAATAAAGTCCTGGTTGATCTCCATATTGAACGGCATATACTTGTGAAGCAATGAATACGCTCCCAAAATAATAACCGCATCGTGGAATAACGCAGCAACCGCACCAAGAGAGAACTGCCATTTTCTAAACCTTAACAAGATATAGATAAAGATAATTCCTAATGCTCCTAACACTGCATAAACTCCGTGGATTTTAATATCATCTGCTACAGAAGGTCCTACTTTTTCTGAAGAAATGATTCCTGCATGTTCTTTATCTGCTGATTTGAAATCTTTCAATGTAGTTCCTGCAGGTAAGTTTGATTTTAACCCTTCAAATAATTTCTGCTCAATAATCTGGTCAGCTTTTAAAGATTCATCTTCAATAAGGTAATCTGTAGAAATCTTTAATTGATTGTTGCTTCCAAAAGTTTTAGCTTCTACAGAAGAATTTTTACCATCTTCTGTTTTGAATAATGCCACTAACTTTTCTTCAACATCTTCTGCTTTCACATCCTTATCAAATCTTACCACATAGTTTCTACCACCGGTAAAATCGATACCGTATTTGAAACCGTGAGTAGCAATTGAAATGATACAAACCACTGTCAATACAGCTGAGAAGATGTAAGCATATTTTCTTTTTCCAATGAAGTCGATCCAAGTATTTCTGAATAGATTCTTCGTTGCCGGAGTCCAAACAGAAAGTCCTTTTCCTTTATTTAATCTTGAGAAAATCATTACTCTCGAAAGCAATACAGACGTGAATAATGTCATCGCCACCCCGATCATCAATGTCAATGCAAAACCTTTGATAGGTCCTGTTCCGAAGAAGAACAACACAACTGCCGTTAAGAAAGTAGTCGAGTGACCATCGATAATTGCATTCAATGCATGTTTGAAACCGTCTTTATAAGCTTCAAGGATACTTTTCCCTAAGAATAATTCTTCTTTTGTTCTTTCATAAATGATAACGTTCGTATCGACCGCAACTGCCATCGTTAAAACGATACCCGCGATACCTGGAAGTGTAAGCGTAAAGTCTCCCGAATCCATGATACCGAAAATATAGAATAAGTTAATAACCATTGCAATTACCGCATAAATACCAGCTCCACCGTAGTAGAAAATGATATATACGATAATGATCGCAAATGCAATCATAAATGACATTAGACCTGCATCAATAGACTCTTGTCCTAAAGATGGTCCTACCACTGTAGCCTGAACTACTTTTGCACCTGCAGGCAATTTACCTGCTCCTAAAACGTCTACCAATTCTTTAGCTTCTTCCTGAGAGAAGTTACCAGAAATCTGAGTTCTACCGTTAGGAATTGCACCTACAACATTCGGTGCAGTATAAACTCTACCGTCAAGCGTTACGGCAACTGGCTTACCAACGTTTTTCTCCGTTAATGTTTTCCATTCTTTAGCCCCTTTAGAATCCATCTGCATGTCTACTACTATTCTGCTCAGCTCATCATAACTAATGTTTGCAGTTTCAACAGCACCGTCTACCGGAGCTTTTTGGTTGATGTTACCTCTGATCGCATACAGTACTAAGCTTTCAGCATCTGTAGCCTCAGGCTTGTAACCCCACATGAATTGTGTATATTTAATGTTAGCCGGACGTAAAGACTGAGCTACTTTGCTGTTCAAAATTTTGTTTACAACAGCTGTATCAGATAATTTTACACTTCCAACCGCACTTGGACTCATAGATTTTCCTCCCTGGATAATGTTTGCAAAATTTGTGTTTTTTGCAACACCCATAGAATCTCCTTTTGCAGCTACCATTGTGCTCAATGTTTGGAAATAAGGAGCAATCTCAGTGATTTGTTGTACTTCCCAGAATTGAAGTTTAGCAGAAGTCTGAAGCATCTTCTTTACTTTGTCGATGTCTTTCATTCCCGGCATTTCCACAGAAATTCTGGCAGTTCCCGGTACCCTCTGAACATTCGGCTGAATTGCACCCAATTTGTCAATTCTCGTTCTGATTACCTCAAAAGCTGTTCCTACAGATGCATCGATCTTTCTTTTAACAATGCTTTTTACCTGTTCGTCCGATGTATTATACTTCACTTCAGTAAGAGTCGTATTTCCGAAAATTTCCGGATCTGCCAACTTCAGGTTAGTGCCTTTAGCTTTGTTTACTGCATCAAACTGTTCGAAGAAATTGTCGATGTAGGCCTTTGTAGAATTCTTTTGTGCTTCATCAGTTTTGTTTAAAGCCTCGATAAGAACAGGATTTGTAGAATAATTGGTTAAATCATTTACAAGATCTCTTTGGTTGATTTCCAAAAGAACGTTGATCCCACCCTTCAAGTCAAGACCAAGTTTCATTTCCTTGTCTTTGGCTTTAGTGTAATAAAGTTTTGTGAATCCCAGGTTCAGAGTATCCTTAGAAAGCTTTGCAATTTCTTTCTGATACTTTTCCGGATTGTCTCCTGCAATAGCAGTTGCCTGCTTTTCAATTTTGCTGGCGTACCATGTTGGTAATAGCTCGTTTAAGCAAATCAACCCTAGTACAATAGCAACAATTGTAATAAGTCCTTTTCCTTGCATTTTGTTATAACTACGTTAAATTAAGTCGGCAAATATAATCATTTTATTGAATTTTATGAATTTTTAACAACAGAAATCGTTTATTTTCAGATATATCGGCATTCTTATTTTCATTTGAGATTTAATAATTTTTTGGTATTATTTTAATGAATTTTTCAAAGGCGGGTTGGCATGAAACTTTCATTCAGATTTAATACACTAAATATCAAAATATTATGAAAAAACTACTTTTTTGCCTAAGTATCTTTTCTTCCTTTATGTTTAATGCTCAAAGTATTAATCTAGAAGAATTTGCTACGGGATTTACTGCTCCCGTCGAAATTGTACATGCGAACGACAGCAGGATGTTCGTTGTCCAGCAGAATGGAATCATAAGAATTGTACAACCCAACGGTACTATTAATTCAACCGATTTCCTGAATATAAGCTCTAAGATTACCTACGGCGGAGAAAGAGGACTTTTGGGGCTTGCATTCCATCCACAATACACTACAAACGGGTATTTTTTTGTGTATTATAACGATACCAACGGCAACATTACCGTAGCCAGATATACCCGCAGCTCAAATCCTGATGTAGCCGATGCGACTACAGAAAAGATCGTATTGAATGTACCTAAACCATTCGACAATCATAACGGAGGAAGCATACATTTTGCACCAGATGGCTATTTATGGATTGTAACAGGAGATGGTGGAAGCGGTGGAGATCCCAATAATAATGCACAAAACAAAAATTCGCTTTTAGGAAAGATGCTTAGGCTTGACATTAATTCTACCGGACCTTACAATATTCCATCGAATAATCCTTTTATTGGCGTAGATGGAGCAGATGAAGTCTGGGCTTACGGATTGCGTAATGCCTGGAAATTTAATTTTGACACTACCTCAGGAAATGTAATGATTGCGGATGTAGGCCAAGGTCAGATTGAAGAAATCAACCGGCAGCCAATTTCTCAAGCCGGTCTTAATTATGGCTGGAGATGCTACGAAGGAAACACTCCTTACAACACAACGGGCTGTCCAAGTACTTCTACAATGACATTTCCGGTGGCTGCTTATAACCATACCGGTGGAAAATGCTCCATTACAGGAGGATATATTTACAGAGGCACCCAATATCCGGCTTTACAGGGAAGGTATATTTTTGCCGATTACTGCTCTACACAGATAGGAATTTTAAATCCGGACGATTCAATAACCTGGACATCCGCATTTCCAGGTAACAATTTTTCAACATTTGGAGTAAATAATCAGAACGATTTATTTGTTGCCGCTGTAAACAACGGTAAAATTTTCAAAATTACTTCCGGAGCATTGGCTACACAAGAGAATAACCTTTCATCTCAAGTAAAAATCTATCCCAATCCTGCTTCAAAAAAAGTTTTTATTAACGGTATAAAAGACAGGGATATTTCTGTTGAAATTTTTAGTGCTGACGGAAAAATAGTACTAGAATCTCAAAAAACAGGAAGTGATGGCAGTATTGACATTTCAGGAATTCCTGCAGGAGTCTATTTCATAACTTTAAATTCAGAGAATTTAAAATACTACAGTCAAAAATTAGTTATTCAATAAAATATATTCAAAAAGCCGCAAAAAAATCCAGCCAATAAATGACTGGATTTTTCTGGATTTTTAATATACTGATATTTTAATTTTAAATGGTCATAGAAAAAATTCTCGTTTCCGGTTTGTTTCTCATCATTCTCAAATCAAAAACCATGGCTACATTTCGGGTAAAAGCTCTTCCTTTTTCTGTAATTTGAATTTGATGACCGTTAATTTCTACCAGTTCGTCATTTTCCATTTCCTTCAGCATTTCAAATGCATTTTCCAACTCAGGAAAAGAATTATTACCATCAAAAGTAGTTTCAAGCTGACACATTAAATTCAAAATATGTCTTCTCACGATAAGATCTTCTTCATTCAGAATATGTCCTTTTACTACAGGTATTTTTCCCTCTTCTACTATTTTCTGATACTCCTCCACAGTTTTTACATTTTGTGCAAAAGCATACCAGGAATCTGAAATTGCGGACATTCCTAAACCAACCATCAATTGAGTTTTGCTTGAGGTATACCCCATGAAGTTTCTGTGCAGCTTTTTCTGAAGTAAAGATTGGTACAAATCATCATGTTCCAGAGAGAAATGATCCATTCCCACTTCGATGTAACCTAATTCTTCCAGCAGTTTTTTACCATCTTCATACAGACGGCGCTTTTCTTCACCACTCGGAAGATCATTTTCATCAAATCCTCTTTGTCCAACTCCTTTCACCCATGGAACGTGTGCATAAGAATAAAATGCCAAACGATCCGGTTTCAGTTCCATTGTCTTACGGATTGTATTTTCCATGGCTTCCCACGTTTGATGCGGAAGTCCGAATACCAGATCATGGCTTATTCCTCTGTAGCCCATCTCTTTCGCCCATTCCGTTACTTCTTTTACTTTTTCGAAAGACTGTATTCTGTTGATGGCCTTCTGAACTTTAGGATCATAATCCTGAACTCCAAAACTCACTCTTCTGAAACCTAAATCATAAAGTGTCTGCAAATGTTTTTTGGTAGTGTTGTTTGGATGACCTTCAAAAGAAAATTCAGGATGTTCTGCGATTTCAACCGTTTCAAAAATCCCTTCCAATAAGGTTTTCAAATTTTCCGGTGAAAAGAAAGTCGGTGTTCCTCCCCCTAAGTGAAGTTCTTTTAATTTTGGTTTCTCATCAAAAAGCTGAAGGTACAGCTGCCATTCTTTCAATACGCTTTCCAGATACGGAATTTCAACACTGTGTTGTTTTGTGATACGTTTATGGCATGCACAAAATGTACACAGCGCCTCGCAGAAAGGCAGGTGAATATAGATAGAAATTCCCTCTCCTGCATTGGTTTCCTTAAAAGTCCTGATTACTCTTTCTGTCCATTTTTCAGATGAAAAACTACCTTCATCCCAGTAAGGAACGGTAGGATAAGAAGTATAACGAGGTCCGGGAATATTGTATTTATCTATTAAAGAATTCATTTCAGATTTAATTTTAAATCGAATTTCAATTTGAAATTTCTTACTGCAAAATTAAGTATATCTTATGAATATTTAATCATGAAATATATTAGGGTCTTTTTTCGGAATTTATAATGAGTCTAAATACCTCTTCGGCAAATTTTTGTCCCATATCAATATACCCCGCACTGTTATAATGCCATGGATCGTCACCATAACCGTAGTTTTTAGTTGAACGGACAATTGCTGCATTCCCGTCATCTCTTACAAATTTCTCCTGAGCATATTGTACAAGCTCTCCCATTTTCCATACTTTTCCTGATTTATCTTTCCCTGAGTCTGATATTTTTCCGATTACGACAGGAAGATCATCCGTCAACATCGTTGCTCTCATTTGATTCATTAATGTCTTTAAATGATCATAATAACGATTGGCAATGGCTTCATCATAACTGGCATCACCTTCTCCCTGCATCCAGAGAATTCCGGAAGGAACGATCTGATCTTTCTTACCGTCTTTGTCAATATCAGTTTCGGATAAAGCATTCTTTACGGTTTTTAAAAAGTTATCATATTGATTCAATCCGTTTTTTCCGTTGAAACCTGCATCCCAACACCCAAAAGGTCCGGCAGCAAGACTGTCGATAGAAGTCCCCTCTCTCGCATATTTTATTAAAGCAATTTTATCTTTGGGAAATAATTCCTTGATCTTTTTTGCAAAAGACATCTCTAACCCAAACCTGTCGGAAAGTGTATTTACTGTTCCGTCTGTCTTAAAACCTGTTCCATTTCCGGGTTTTAAAATATCCCATTTACCTGTTCCACCATTCAAATCACCATCAGGAACAGAATTTCCCTGAAAAATGTAAACATCTTTAAAGGTTCTCAGATCATTTGGTAAATCTTTATTAAAACCAAAACCATTCATATTTGATTGTCCGGCCAAAATGAAAACCCTTATTTTCTGAGTGTAAAATAGTGTAGGGATCAATAAAAGGAAAAATATCTTTAAATTTTTCATCGACATTTTTTTAAATAAATTTAAGATTGAAGGAAAATTGAACGAACTATATTTGAAAGATATGCTCTATGGCAAGAATTTAAAATTTGAATTTAGCCAGCCTTTTAAAGCTTTAATTCCATCACCGAAATCTTATCCTTCCCTGCAAAAACTATGGTATTCCCATCTATCCACTGGCAAACAAAAAAACCTTTTTCATCAGAAATCTTTTTCCATGTTTTTCCAAAATCTGAGGAATAACTGATATGCTGATCTCCTACGGCAATAATTTCTTTTCCTTGAGAGCCCGGTTTAATTTTAACACAAGTCGTATAGCCTGCATTTTTTCCGGATGCCTGAACCTGCCAGGTTTTTCCACCGTCATTTGTGGTTGCAATATTATTTACATTATCCGCCTGTTTTGTATAATCTCCCCCAACAGCAATACCGAATTTATCATCTAAGAAATCAATAGAATATATACCTTGAGAAGATTCTCCCTGAATGACAGGAGTATTAAAAATATCCCAAGCATAAATATGTCCATTATCAAACAGTCTTAAAATCCTCGAAGTTTTACCTCCGGTAGCAATCCAAACAAAATTTCGATATGAAGCAATATTCGTATTACTTGCCGCAAAAGCAGCTTCTCCTTCATTTAATTTAACATCATTTTCAAACATGCTCCACTTTCCATTTTTAAATAAAGCTAACTTTAATTTACTATCCTTATCGGCATCACTAAAGGTATAAGCAAGCTTATCATTCACAAAATGAAGCGCATCATAAAAAGCTGTTTTAGCCGTATCTTTAAACACAATCTCATATTTCAAGCTTTTTTTATCAATCTTAAAAAACTCTGCAGGACTTTCAATATTGATTGCATAAAATGAATTCTTGTCCTGTCCTAATGTTCTGAACTGTAATTTTTTTTCTGACAATTTAATCTGCTTGTGATTTTGAGGATTTTTCAGATCAACATATCCAAATTTGGAATCCGTTCCGCTGTACCAGACTTTGTTATCATACACTTCAAGTGCACGAATGCTGATTTTATCATTAAAAATAGTTTCTAAGCTTACCTGCTGAGAAAATAAAAGAATTCCTAAAAAAGAAAACAGAATGGGAAATATTTTTTTCATAGAAACAAAAATAAAAAATCCACAGAAAATCTGTGGATTTATATCGTTTTTTAATTTTTTATAGATCTAAGTCAGGTTTTTGTAAAGGTTCCTGCTCTGCTTTGAAAGTTTCTCCGTATCCTACTTTGTGAAGTTTAGAATGTCTAAGACTGTATGCAAAATAGATAATTACTCCTAAAGCCAACCACGCTGTTGATAATAATTTTGCTTCATGGCTTAGGTTCCAGATCAAATACACATTGATACAAATTCCTAATGTTGCAATAACAGGCAATGCAGGAACTTTGAAGTTTCTTGGCAAATTCGGTTCTCTTTTTCTTAAAATCCAAACCGCCACACACACCATCGTAAAGGCAAATAAAGTTCCGAAACTCGTCATATCAGCTAATTTACTGATCGGTGTTAATGAAGCTATTGTAGCAATTACAATTCCTAAAAGCATTAAACTTTTTGCAGGCGTTTTTCTTACCGGGTGTACATCGCTGAACATTTTAGGAATCAATCCGTCTTTAGACATTCCCAAGAAAATTCTTGACTGCCCCATAATCATTACCATCAATACAGAAATCAACCCCACTGTTGCTGCAATCGTAATAATATATCCTGCCCATCCCTGACCTGCAATTTCAAATGCATACGCTACAGGAGCTTTGATTGCATCCGGAAACTTTCCTTGAGGATTAAAATCCGTATAATGCATCATTCCTGTAAGAACCAATGAAACTAAAATATATAGTACTGTACATACCAAAAGTGAAACAATGATCGCAAACGGCACATCTTTTTTAGGATTAATCGCTTCTCCCGCCTGTGTGGAAACTGCATCAAACCCTACATACGCAAAGAATATCGCCGCTGCTCCGGAAATAACACCCTGAATTCCATAGGCTTCTTTCATAGTCTCGCCTTCTTTAACCATTGTAGCCGCAGGAATAAACGGATTCCAGTTTTCAGCATTAATAAAGAAAGCACCTGCAATAATTACAAATATAACCGCTGAAACTTTCATGATTACAATAAGGTTATTTGCTTTTGCAGCTTCCTTAGTTCCTTTTATCAGTAAAGAAATTACTACCAAAACAATTACAAAAGCAGGTAAATTCATTGAAAATCCTTCTCCTGTATAGCTTGCCGGATCCGAAGTAAGATAGTCCGGTAAGTGCATACCAAACATTTTCAACAATTTATTAAAGTATCCGGACCATGAAACCGCTACCGTCATAGATCCCATTGCGTATTCAAGGATAAGTCCCCAACCGATAATCCATGCAAAAATTTCCCCTACAGTACCATAAGCATAGGCATAAGCAGAACCTTCTACAGGCAAAATGGAAGCAAATTCCGAATAACATAAAGCAGCGAAAACACAAGCTATTCCTGCGATAATAAAGGAAAGTGCCAATGCAGGACCTGCATGATAATAAGCGCCTGTACCCGTTAACACAAAAATTCCGCCTCCAATGATCGCTCCGATACCGATTGCTGTAAGACTCCATTTACCAAGTACTCTTTTAAGCTGACTACTTTTAACATCATTCTCAAAAGCACTCATTGGCTTTTTCGTCCAGATTTTTGACATATTTTACTATTTATTAAAGATTTACGAAAATATAAAAAATTTAGAAACCTTAACGTTTATTGACAATTTTTCATCAATTATTTTAAACAATCAACTCTAAAAAACTGATTACCACTACATTTAAATCATTTTACATTCTGTATTTTTTTATTTACATTTGATCACATGAATTTATATGATCTTTTCATAAAACCCTATGAAAGCTATACTTCTTTCCAAATTTTCCTGGAATCATTCGCTTCTATATTCGGGGTACTAAGTGTATATTTTTCAATCAAAAAAAACATCTGGGTCTATCCTACCGGAATTATTTCAACTTTAATATATGTATATATCCTTTTTAATTTTGGATTATTGGGAGATTGCATGATTAATGTTTATTATACTGTAATGAGTATTTACGGGTGGGTATTATGGGCAAAAAATTCTGAAGATCATATTCATGTGGATGTAACCTGGGCTTCCCGAAAAGAATGGGTATATGGAAGTATCCTTTTTGTGTTAAGTTTATTATTAGTTACTACCATATATTATTATAAACCCTATATAGACAACCATTTTTCTATGAAAGGCACAGATCTTGGTTTATACCATCTGGATTGGGGAAATAAATTAGATATTGTAACCACTTCCATATTTTTGGTCGGAATGTGGTTTATGGCTAAAAGACGCATTGAAAACTGGATTTTTTGGATTATAGGAGATTTTATTTGCATGCCTATGATGATTTATAAAGGTCTCGGAATCACTTCGGTTCAATATTTGGTATTTACTATAATGGCTATCTTAGGATACCTCAATTGGAAAAAAAGTTATAAAGAAAAAAAAGTTCAATAAAGTCATGAAAAATTTATTTAAAATAGCATTCAGCATTTTCGTAATGAGCAGCCTTACTTCTTGTGCAGTATATTCAGATGCTGGATACGGATATGAAGACCCATATTATAATAATGGGTATTATTACGCTCCAAGCGGATACTATGGAAGTGGAGGATACTGGGGAAATGATGGGTATTACTACCGAAACGATTATACCTATTACTATGATAACGGAATACCATATTATTACTACAATTATAACAACTCAAGAAGGAAAGTTTACGTAGAAAGAAGAACCACTACCACATCACAAAGACCAAATAACGGATTTGGAAACGGTTTCAATAACGGAAACTCAAATGGTGGTTTCAGACCTGGTAATAATGGGCAAAATAATCAGGGAAGCCAAAGACCCAATAATGGTTTTAAAAATCCCAACAATCAAGGAAATCAATCCCCAAACAACAATCAGGGAGGATTTAGAAACAATTCGTCGAATAAAAATAATTCCAACAGCAACGGATTCAGAAATAATTCCTCAAATAATAAAAATTCGAATGGCGGATTCAGAAATAATTCGGAAAACAACAGCCAAAAGAATAATTCTCAGCAAAATAATAAGCCTAACGGAAACGGAAGAGGATTTAGATAAAACAATTATAAATAAGTGAACGAACAGCTAATGCTGTTCGTTTTTTGTATTAATTATAGTAATTTTGCAAGTTCAAATTTAGACAGATATATGGATTTTTATAAATATCAGGGAACAGGGAACGATTTTGTCATGATAGACAATCGTGCCGGAGAATGGAATGATCTTTCGATTGAAAATATTCAAAAACTTTGTGACCGCCGTTTTGGGATTGGCGCAGACGGACTCATCAAAATCAATGCTATAGACGGTTATGATTTTGAAGTTGACTACTACAATTCTGATGGATCAAAAAGCTTTTGCGGAAACGGGGCACGCTGTTCTGTTGCCTTTGCTTTTTTCCTTGATATTTTTGAAGGTAAGTGTAAGTTTATGGCCATCGATGGAGAACATGAAGCAGAAATCCATAATGGTATTGTAAAACTAAAAATGACAGATGTGGAAAGCATTTCTAATGATGGAGAAGATACTGTAATGGATACAGGCTCGCCTCATTATGTAAAATACGTTGAAGATATTATAAATTACAATGTTTTTGCCCACGGAAACGGCATCAGAAATTCTGAAAACTATAAAGAAAAAGGCATCAATGTCAACTTTGTGGAAAAAATTTCCGAGGATGAGATTTTCGTAAGAACCTATGAACGAGGCGTTGAGGACGAAACTTACAGTTGCGGAACAGGAGTTACGGCTTCTGCTTTAACCTTTCTCCAAAATAATAATCTAATTTCTGTAAAAGTTAAAACTCTGGGAGGAAATCTAAAGGTTTATGCTGAAAAAAACGGAAATTCTTTTCAGAACATCTGGCTGGAAGGTCCCGCAAAACAGGTTTTTAGAGGAAAAACAGATCTTATTTAAAAACAAAACTTTTAATCATCATTTATAATGAAAAAAGCAATTCTTCTCATCATCCTGCTTGTAGTTGTAGTAGGCGGATTTTTTGGATTTAGATTTTATAAAAAATATTACGGAAACAATATAAAAAAAGACGGATATATTTTGATTCCCCACAAAGCAAATTTTAACCAGATCCTGGATTCTGCAGCAAAATATGTTGATAATAAAGAATCTTTTGAAGCCGTAGCAAAAGAAAAAGGTTTGGCTCAATATTTTAAGGCAGGTAGATATCACTTTCAGAAAGGACTGGGGAATGCGAACCTGGTCAATATGATCAAAGCCGGAAATCAAAGCGAAAACAGCTTTAGAATTGGTGATTTTGGAGACGTTTATCAGATGATCGGCAAAGTTTCTAAAAAAACAGAATTGGATTCTTTACAATTTGTGAACGACCTTAATGCTATTGCAACAGAAAAAGGTTACAATAATGCCGAAGATCTGAAAAAATATTTCTTCATTGATACCTATAATTTTTTCTGGACGGTAACTCCGAAAGAATTTTTCGAAAAATTTGATGACCAGTACAATGAATTCTGGAACAGTGAAAGAAAAGCGAAAGAGCAGCAATCGGGTTTAACAAGAGATCAGATTTATGCTTTAGCTTCCATTGTTTATAAAGAATCCGGAGGTAAAAAAGATGAGCAGAGAACAATTGCAGGATTATACCTCAACCGTTACAGAAAAGGAATGAAGCTTCAGTCTGATCCAACAGTAATTTATGCCATAAATAAACAGACCAATTTCAAGGAGCAAATCAAAAGAGTATTCTATAAGCATTTGTCTACTCCATCTCCATATAACACTTATGCTAATAAAGGAATTCCACCGGGGCCCATCTGTGTTGTTGATAAAAATTCTGTTGATGCGGTTTTAAACGCTGAAAATAACAACTATATTTATATGTGTGCAGACCCTGCGAAACCGGGATATCATAAGTTCACCGATAGTGCGGAAGAGCATGCCATTAACGCAAAAGCTTATCAGGACTGGCTTAACGCAAACAATATCAAATAAAAAATAAATTTAACTTTATTTTAACAAATTAACAATTAACATTCTGCTTTAAAACGCGACATATATATTATAAATAATAAACAATCTTAATATTCTGAAAATTTTGCACATTTACAATTTCATAATATTAAGGCAATCTTTCACGATTTTACATAAAAAAACGTTATGAATCAGACGGAAATCATTAACATTTTCACTAAAAAAACCTTAGGACTTACCTTTGTACTTTCTGCGGCTGCATTTGCTTTTGGGCAGGAAAAAGTAGGTATTTCAGGAACTGTCGTTAATAAGAGCAATCAGCCTGTACCTTATGCTTCAGTTACTTTCAGCAACAAGACAAGCAAACTTCTCAGCGACGCTGCTCTTACTGATGAAAAAGGTCAATATAAACTAGATATTACACCCGGAAACTATGATATTATTGTAGAAGCAATCGATTACAAGAAAAGTGTAATCAATAAGCAGATTGCAGCAGCCGGAAATATCGGAGCTTTATCTATTGAGCCGGAAAAAAGTGCAACCAATATAAAAACCGGAGATATTCAGGCAGTTGTAATCACCGCTCAATCCACAAAGCCTTATAAGGTAGAGCTTGATAAAAGAACTTATGATCCTTCTCAGGATATCATCAGTAAAGGAGGGAATCTACAGGATGTTCTTCAAAATGTTCCTTCTGTAGAAGTTGATACAGATGGAACTGTTTCAATGAGAGGAAGTTCAAACGTTAAATTCTTGATTAACGGTAAGCCTTCTGCTCTTCTTGGTATTTCCGAAGGAAGTAATGCTCTTCAAAGTATTCCGGCTGATCAAATTGAAAGAATAGAGGTTATTACCAACCCTTCTTCTAAGTTTGAAGCAAGCGGAACTTCAGGAATTTTAAATATCATTTTAAAGAAAAATAAAAAAGTTGGTTTTAATGGTAGTGTTATAGGTACTTTAGGTTATCAGCCCAGAACAATGCTGAATACCAACTTAAGCTGGAGAAAAAATAAATGGACGTGGTTCTTGAATGGCGGTGGTGGATACAGTGAATCTACTACGACCAACAGAAACAGTAACATGAATTATAATAACAATAAGCAATTTCAGTTACTAAGATCCGATCAAGAAACTAAGAATAAAAATTACTCTAAGAACTATAACGCGACAGCAGGTTTTGTATATGATCTTGATGATAAAAACTCTGTGAATTTATCTGGAACTATTAGAACCTTCGATAACGAAACGAACGGAAGAATTAATTATAATTATCTTTATAATTTTGATAAATTTTCTAATCCATATACTTTAAGGACAAGTAATGGAACTAACACCAATCTAGCTTTCCAGGGAGATGCTGGATGGGATCATAAATTTAATGATAAAGGGCATAATTTATCCGTTTCGTTAAGTCTTCAAAGCAATAAAAGTGATAATTCTACTGGAATTTATGAAGAGTCTGACTATGAGCTTATAAGAGATACTTCCGGAAATATTACCAATATTCTTCCGGAAATGAGTTATACTTTGAGTAATAATTCTCAGTATTCACTTACAAAATCTTTAATTGGAAAAATTGATTATGAGCTTCCTATTGGTGAAAATTCTAAATTAGAAGCAGGATACAGAATTGACAGAAATACAAACTTTTATGATAATACTGCTAATGAAGCAGATGGTTTAGACGTTCCTTACGATGTTTTAACAAAATTCACCAATGTTACTCATTACGACGAATTGTTTAACGCTTTTTATTTACAATTCCGTAGCAAAATTGGAAAATTCGGCTATCAGTTAGGACTTAGGGATGAACTTTCTAATGTAAAAGTTGACTATCATAATCTTGATACTGATCCTAATTCTATACATTCAATTAATAACAACAAAAATTATAATAATTTATTTCCAAGTGTATATTTAAGCTATGATTTAGGAAAAGATAATCAGTTCTTATTAAATTACTCAAGAAGAATTGACAGACCTCGTTCATGGTTCCTGATTCCTTATTTTTCAATTACGGATAATCAAAATTTATTCTTAGGAAATGTAGATCTGAATCCATCTTATGTAGATTCATTTGAATTTGGTTATAGCATCTCTAAAAAGAAATATACATTAAATCCTACACTTTTCTACAGAAGAACTACAGATGACAGTAAAATTGTCGCTTATCAGGAAGATGAGAGAACCAATGTATATTATACAACTCCTATAAATTTAGGAACTAATGATCAATATGGTTTAGATTTTAACGGAACAGCTGATGTATTTCCTTGGCTAAAGTTAATGGGTAGTTTCAGTGTATTTGGTTATAAAACAACTGGAGAATATTCTTATAATACAATTGATGATAAAGGAAATAATGTAACGAGAATACAGTCCTATGCTGGTGACGGATTATCAACAAGGGCAAGATTAAATGCTACATTTAAAGTAGATAAAACGTTTAGCTTCCAATTACAAGGCTTCTATAGAGGTCCTCAGAATACAGCAAGCCAAGACAGAAAATCAATGTATGCTTTAAATCTTGGAGCGTCAAAAACAATCTGGAACGGAGATGGTACAATTGCTTTCAACATGCAGGATATCTTTAATACACGTGCTATGAGAAGTACCAGTTATTTAGCAACAGGAGTACGAGATTCTTATATGCAATGGCAGCCAAGACAATTCTCAGTTTCCTTAACTTACAGATTTAAACAAGGAGAAAAAGTAGAGCAGCCAAAACGTAAAAAAGACATCAACTCCAATGCAACCGGAGACGATCAACAAGGAGGACCAATGTAATCCTTTTTATACCACACAAAAAATCCCTAAAGTAATACTTTAGGGATTTTTTATTTTTCTATTTTGTTAATTTCAATTGTTCTGCCTCAAAAATTCGCCTTCTTAAATCACTCGATGAAAACCTATGGTCTCTTTTATTGTAAAAGATTTCAATCCCCTTTTCTTCACAGTATTTTTTCCCGGTAAAATCTTTATCCATATAATCGTCACCAATAATTCTTACATCTATTACAAATGACTTCAGAATATCTTCTAAATCCTCTTCCGTGTAGTAAGGAATGATCTCATCCACTGCATTCACTGCTTTTAGCTGAATATATCTTTCTACGATAGTTTGGGTAGGCTTATTTTTACTAGGTCTGTCATGCGAAGGATCAATCTGTAATCCTACAATAAGGTAATCACATACTGTTTTGGCTTCTTCCAACATTTTTATGTGACCGGCATGAAGCAAATCAAATGAGGAAAATGTAATGCCTATTCTTTCTGTTTTCATAATGCGTATTTAAAATTTCACTGATACAGGTTCTTTTTATATATAAATATATTAACCAAAATTCAGTCAGAATATTATTTAATTTATAGTTTTTATATGCTTTATCCTTCGAAATATTAATTTCTTGAATTCAGATACTTTTGCCATTCCCATGTAGTTTTCAAAGCATCCTCCAAGCTGGTTTCAGACTTCCAGTTGAGCTCTTTTTCCGCTTTTTCTGCATTGGCATAAGCAACCGTAATATCCCCTTCCCTTCTTGGACAGATCTGATACGGAACCTCAACATTATTTGCTGTTTCAAAAGCTTTTACTACTTCCAATACGGATGAGCCTTTTCCTGTTCCTAAATTATATATATCAATCATTGTTTCTTCGGATTGATTCTCAATCAATTTTTTTAAAGCAGCAACATGAGCTTTCGCCAAATCCACAACATAAATATAATCGCGAACAGCCGTTCCATCTACAGTTGGATAATCATCTCCCCAGATATTTAATTTTTCTCTTATCCCGGCAGCAGTCTGCATAACATAAGGAACAAGATTATTGGGAATCCCGATTGGAAGCTCCCCAAGTTTTCCTGTCGGATGCGCTCCGATTGGATTAAAATACCTCAATAATGAAATTTTACGCTGATACGCTCTGGCAAAATCAATCAAAATCTCTTCTCCCATCTGTTTCGTTTTTCCGTAAACACTTTCCGGCATTTTCAGCGGTGTATTTTCATCAATGGGCATTACTTCAGCCTGTCCGTAAACTGTACAGGAAGAACTGAAGATAAAGTTTGAAATTCCTCTTTCTTTAAATTCCTGAAGGATATTGATTAGTGAAAATAAATTATTCTCATAATAATCAATTGGTTTCTCCTGGCTCTCACCTACTGCTTTATAGGCAGCAAAATTGATACAACCTTCAATTGCATAAGCGTCAAAAACCTGAGTTAAAAGCTCTCTTCTTTTTAAATCGAAAGGATAAAAAGCAGGCTTCTTCCCCGTAATTTCCTCTATATTTTTTAAAATAAATTTTTCAGAATTTGATAAATCATCTATAATAACAACTTCAAAATCGTTATTCAAAAGTTCTACAACCGTGTGAGAACCAATATATCCGAGACCTCCTGTTACGAGTATTGCCATTTTAATAAATATTTTTTATTCTTTGTGTTTTCCTATTTCTTCTATTTCTAATGGAATAATACCCTTCTTAAACTTATATTTTTGAATTATAAAAAGTAAGCCAAATAATATAAAATAAATTGCCGGCATAAGAGTGTAATCTAAAATATCTCCGCCAAAATCTTTTATAATGAAAATCGATTCAAATATTCCGTAAGAAAAAATTATCAATATTAAAATTAATGTGATTGAAAAAGTTAAAATGGAGCTTCCACTTTTCTTAATCAATAAAAATAAAGATAGTGCAGACAATGCTCCTATCAAAAAAATCAATATTGAATAAATAAAATCTTTTGTGTTTAAAAATGAATTTGTAATAACTCTTGTATAAAAAGCAAATCCAAATAAAGTTGCAAAAACTCCATTTATTAAAAGAGCAATCCAATAAACTAGCTTATATTGAAAAACTTTTTTCATTTTATCCCATAAACTCCAACACCGCATCCGTAATATACTTCAGCTGCTCATCATCAAGCTCCGTATGCATTGGCAAAGAAATAACCTGATCTAAAAGCTTATCCGTATTCACAAAGTCTGCATCGTTACTTTCCTGATAATATGCTTTTTGTTTTCTCAAGGCTACAGGATAATAGATCATTGCCGGAATTTCTTTTTCCGTTAAGAATTTCTGTAATTCATTACGTTTGCCATTCAGAATTCTCAAGGTATACTGGTGGAAAACATGCGTAGAATCTCCGGCTCTTTTCGGAGTTAAAATATTTTCGTGACCGGCAAAAGCTTCATCATAATAATCAGCCGCTTTTCTTCTTGCATCATTATAAGAATCAAGATTCGGAAGTTTTTTTCTTAAAATTGCCGCCTGAATGCTGTCTAAACGGGAATTCACTCCCACCTCATCATGATAATATCTTTCGTACATACCGTGATTAACAATACCTCTCAAACGGTGCGCTAGTTCATCATTATTGGTAAAAATAGCCCCACCATCCCCATAGCAGCCTAAGTTTTTAGAAGGGAAAAATGAAGTGGTTCCAACTGTTGACATTGTTCCCGATTTTTTCACTGTTCCGTCTGCAAAAGTATAATCAGCACCAATTGCCTGTGCATTGTCTTCAACAACGTATAGATTATTTTCTTCAGCAATTTTCAGGATTTCTTCCATATTGGCACATTGTCCGAAAATATGAACAGGAATAATTGCTTTTGTTCTTGGAGTAATTGCTTTTTTAATGGCTTCTGTTGAAATCGTAAAGGTATCATAATCCACATCTACTAATACAGATTTAAGTTTTAGCAAATGAATTACCTCTACTGTTGCAGCAAAAGTAAAATCTGCCGTGATTACCTCATCTCCTTCCTGTAAATCCAATGCCATCAAAGCAATCTGTAAAGCATCTGTCCCGTTTGCACAAGGAATTACATGCTTTACATCTAAATAAGACTCCAATTCATTCTGGAAAGACTTTACTTCAGGACCATTAATAAAAGCCGCTGAATCCATTACATTTAAAACTGCATTGTCTACGTCATTCTTTATTTTGTAATACTGACTTTGTAAGTCAACCATCTGAATTTTTTTCATATATAAATTTTATTTTTAATCATACACAACCGCTCAAATTCTTAGTATCTGCTTATATAAATTTGTTATATCGGATTCTGTAATAATTTATTTCTGTAAAAATAAGGAATTTAATATCCTTTCAAAAATTTTATTGATTTTGTTTTATCTTTATCCAAAATAAATGCATGAATAAATTTCTATCTTTTTGTTTTTTAGTAATTTGCTCTTCTTTTGCTGCTCAGACGGAACTCGTTTTTGTTTATTTTAATGATAAGCCGAACAAAGCTGCATTTTATGCAAATCCTTTATCAGAATTAACCCAAAAGTCCTTAAACCGGAGAACCAATCTTGGTATAGCACTCAATGATCAAGATGCTCCTATAGAACAGTCTTATATTCAAAGTATCCAAAATTTGGGAATTCCTGTTACGGATTATTCCAAATGGCTAAATGGTGTTGCCGTAACCGTTAATCAGGCACAGGTAAATCTTATCAAAACACTTCCGTTTGTATCGTCAGTACAAAGTTTTGCCAAGAATTCTTCGTTAACTGTAAAGATCCAGAATCAAAATAAATGGGAAAATTTTGAGAAAACGAATAATATCTCCACAATTTTCAATTATGGTTCTGGTTTAGAACAGATTGACCAAATCAATCTTAAGCCGTTACATCTCGCAGGATATACGGGAACAGGAGTCACTATTGCTGTAATCGACACCGGATTTCCCTGGGTAGATACAGGTTCTGCTTTTTCAAGATTATGGACGAATAACCAAATAAAAGGTGGTTACGATTTTGCCACAAAAAGCACAAATATTTACAATCCTGCCTTGAATAATCACGGCTCTGTAGTATTGGGAGCAATCGGAGGCTATCTTCAGAATAGTTTTGTAGGCTCGGCTCCTGATGCGGATTTTTATCTGTACAGAAGCGAAGATACTACGGTAGAAATTCCGGAAGAAGAAATGTACTGGATTGAGGCAGCCGAAGAAGCCGACAGAAAAGGAGTGGATCTTATTACTTCCTCTTTAGGCTATTCTGTTTTTGATGATCCAAAATACAGTTATTCGTATGCAAATATGAACGGAACCACTTCATTCATCGCAAGAGGTGCGGAAATCGCAGTCAATAAAGGGATATTTGTACTTATTGCAGCCGGAAATTCAGGTGAGCAGCCTTGGCATTATATTACAACACCGGCAGATAACGCAAAAGTTTTCTCAATAGGTTCTGTAGATTCTGCCAATCTGTCCTCATCATTTTCATCATACGGTCCAAACTCAACAGGAGCTATCAAACCTGATGCTGCTGCAAGAGGGACAAATTCAACAACGGTAAACAACGGAAGTCTTATTACCGTTTCAGGAACATCTATTGCAACCCCTATTGCTGCTGGAGGAGTTGCCTGTCTCATTCAGGCTTTTTCTACGATGAACAGAGATTTGATGAGAAATAAATTACGCGAAACAGCATCTTTATATCCGAGCCATACTGATCAAATGGGCTATGGAATTCTTAATTTCGGAAGTTTTTTTAATTCAGTTTTAAATACCTCTGAAATCGCTAAGAAAAATGCTGTTGCCATTTTCCCGAATCCCGTTAAAAATATTTTAAGCATAGCTTCAGAAAATGAGGTTATTTCTATAGAGGTTTATGATAATTTAGGACGATTAATTACTAAAGTCAGTAACCAAAAATCTGTACAGGTTGAACATTTTGCCAAAGGGGTTTATTACCTGAAAATTCAAACAAAGGATAAGGTGTATTATAAGAAATTTATAAAGGAATAATACTCTATTGTAAGCAGGTATTGCCTTTTTTTAAAAAAACAACTTATAGTTGTCAATAACAACTAAAAATAGCATAATTACAACTAAGAGTAGCTGCTTTTTCGGCTTATTCTGAAACCGATGTAAATATCTTTGCTGTATTAAAACAAAGAAAAATTACACTTATGTTAAATACAAAAATCGTTGGCGAAAAAATTGCCAAAGCAAGAAAAGAGGTAAAGATGTCTCAGGCACAACTTTCAGAACTTCTTTTTGTAAGCCCACAAGCTGTAGGAAAATGGGAACGCGGAGAATCTGTTCCGGACATCATCACATGTAACCGCCTTGCCGGAATTTTAGGAGTAGATCTCAATTACTTCTCGGAAAACTTCCAATCTTTCTCTCATGAAGAAACATCTTCAAAACCTTCAGAAGAGAAAAATATACTTTATACAGAAAATAAAAAACCAAAATGGGATATGTCATCAGGAAACTGGGTAGATGCAGACTTTTCAGGATTGAAAAATCTAAACGAAAAATTCAGTTCCTCAAATATGCAACGCTGTAAATTTATTGATTCAGATCTATCTTCCCTTACTTTGAAAAATAATAATGTTGATCAATGTGACTTCTCAAGTTCTAATATCAGCAATAGCATATTCCAGCGTTCTAATTTAGCCAATAATCAATTTATACATTGCTCGCTAAGAGAGACCAAATTTTCAGAGAGTTATATTTACAGTTGTGATCTTAGTTATGCTGATTTTACCGGAATGATTATAAATTCTGGTGGTTTCGAAAAAAACACAGTTGTTAAAGCTGTATGGAACCGTACATCTTTTATTGAAACTAATATCAACAATATTATTTTTGATGGTACAATAGAAGACTGCTCTTTTGAAAGCTGCTCATTCAAAAAAGTGACTTTCCAAAATGCAAAACTTATCAATACTTTTTTTAAATGCAAAAGTCTGAAAAACATCCATTTTATTGATTGTCAAGCCGATCGTATGACATATGAGTTTTTGAAAAATGGTAAAGCTGACTTGAGCGGAATTACTTTGCTAAGTCAATAAAAAAATTGGAACCACAATTAATAAACTGCCTGTTCGAATGTTGAACAGGCAGTTATTTTAAGCTGAGTTTCTACTCGCGTTAATATTTCCAAACAATGATCTTGTCACCAACTTTCCATAGGCTTCCACATCGCCTTCTCCTTTCTGAATTTTCATTAAAGCATATTGCTGAATACTCAATAACGGAAGCACAATTCTTTCACGGATCTTCACCGATTTTCTTGAAAGCGGATCTTCTTCCTGAAGCATTTTGAAGCCAGTCAGTTCCAGCATAATATTTTTGGAAAGATTATATTCATCAAATAAAATATTCCAGAACGCACCGAATTTCGGATTATTTTTAATATAATAGGTTAATGGGAAGTAGGTCTTATTCATGCTCATCATAGAGTTTAAAACCAACGTTTTAAAGAAGTCCGAACCTTTATACAATTCTATTACTTCATCAAATCTTCCCTGTTCTTTCATTTGCTGCATTGCAAAACCGAAACCAAAGAACCCGGGAACATTCTGCTTCAGTTGTGACCAGGATCCTACAAAAGGAATCGCTCTTAAATCTTCAAACTTAAGCTCGCTTCCGCCACCTCTTTTTGACGGTCGGCTTCCGATATTAGCTTTTCCGTAATATTCCAGTGTGCTCATTTCCTGAAGATAAGGGACGAACATTGGATGAGCTTTTAGGTCTGAATATTTCTGATAACTGATTTCTGCTAATTCAATGATCAAAGCTCTTTCTTTATCCGTTAACTCTTTCTTAGAATTTTGGAAAACATCGTTCTCCACTCCGGCTGTCAGAAGCTGCTCAAAATTGTATTTTGCCTGTTCTTTATTTCCAAAAATACTGGTAATGGTTTGTCCCTGAATTGTTAACTCTATTTTATTATTGGCAATTGTTTTTCCTTGCGAAGCATAGAAATCGTGAGTTTTCCCTCCTCCTCTTGCAGGTGGACCTCCTCTGCCGTCGAAGAATATTACTGTAATTCCGTTCTCTTCGGAAAGCTTCGTTAAAACTTCTTTTGCTTTATAGATTTCCCAGTTTGCTTTCAGATAGCCACCATCTTTCGTTCCGTCTGAGAAGCCAAGCATAATCGTCTGTTGATTGTCTCTTTTTTTAAGATGCTTTTTATAAACCGGATTCTGATACAATTCAGCCATTACATTTTCTGCATTGGCAAGCCCCTCCATGGTCTCAAAAAGCGGAACAATATCCATATTGATTTCTTCATCCTGATACCCACAGATTTTGAAAAATGCATACACATTCATCACATCTTTTACCGCATCGGAATTAGAGATAATATAACGATTCATCCCTCTTAATCCATTCAATTGCTGGATTTCTGAAATCTGAGAAACCGTCAATAAAGTATCTTTAATGATATCTTCAAAATCATCAGGATTCACTTTTTCTGAGCCCAGAATCAGTTGATTAAATTTATCCTCATTACTTGCTTCTATATTTCCATAAACTTTAGCAAACACTTCATCAATAACTTTCTGATGGATTCTGCTGTCCTGACGAACATCCAATGTTGCAAAGTGGGTTCCGAAAATCTTTACGCGATCTCTGAAATTCATTAATAAATCAAGGAATAACGAATTGTGCTGTTCAACTAAAATCTTTTCAGCTTCATCCAGTCTTTTGATAATATCATCCGCTGTTATTTTTTCATTTCTGAAAATAGCTGAATAGAGCTCGTTGCTCAGTTTTGTCAAAACATCCGAAACTCCTCTGAAACTTAATCTTCTTCGAACCGTTTTCAGATTATTATAATAGGCTTTTAAAATCGCTGAATGAAGTTCTTCGGCTACTCTTTTTGTTACTTCCGCTGTCACAAAAGGATTTCCGTCCCTATCACCTCCCGGCCAGAAACCAAGTTGGATCAGGTCTTCATGCAAATGAAAATGGTCGTTTCCAAATGTTGATTTTATTTTAGTGAAAAGCTCTCCAATAGTATCATAATATACGTACCTTAAGTAATAAATAATACTCAAAGCCTCATCGATCGGAGTAGGTTTTTCTTTGTTCACAAACGGAGTCTTTCCCAATTGCTGCAACAACATATCGATATTCGTGATTGAGTCTGTTGTAATTGCGTTTCTAAGATCATGAAGGATTCTCTGCACTGAATTGGGGTAAAACTGTGTCGGGTGAGCGGTAAAAACAATTTTCACCGCAAAATCCTTCAGTTTTTCACGAATTTTTTCAAGCTTATGATCCTGTAGCGAACGCTCATACATATTGGTTACCGTTCCGTTATCACTTTCAGAATGCAGATTCGGAAATGCAGCATCTTCAATACTATCAAACAAAACAACCTGTCTTTCAATATATTGTATGATTTTAAAAAGCAACTCGAGTTTCTGCTCTTCAGTCTGTAAATCGGTATGATTTTTAAAGAATTCTTCAACGATTTCTTCGGGTGTTTTTCCGGCTTCATAACCGATCTTACTTTCTTCACAAAGGAACGGAAGCAACATCCCGATATTCGTCATTTTATCATAAGGCAGGCTCATAAATAATGAATTGTAGATCTGGAACTTATTTTCCACAATCTGCCTGAATTTTTCTGCGCGTTGGTCGTGTATCATATAACAAATGTAGGAGATTTTGATCTCAATTCAAATGGCGTTTAGTTTAAAATTATATAAATTTTATGAATATTTTTGCAGGATATATACACTAAGTTCATTCTAATTTTGATTACAAAGCATTAATGATTAATTTTACTTTTCACAGAAATTAATCCAATGAAAAAGATATTTATATTTTTTGTAATGATTTTTCTTTTCACAGCTTGTGGTGAAGATTGTTATAATGCCCCTCAACCGATCGTTTTTGAATTTGTTAATTCTAATGATGAAAACCTGATCACCAATGGAAGTCTGACCTCTTATTCAATTGTAGAAGAAAACCAAACCGGAGTGCAACTCACCAAAACGTCAGACGATAAAATAATTTTGGAAAATGTAGGCGCTTATAACGGTACTAAAAACTATAAATTTACTTCTAACATTAAAAATTTCGATTTTTCCATTCAGTCATCAGAATTTAAAGGAGGCTGCAACGGATATCAGATCAATAAACTAACCTTTACGGGTATCAAGATAGATGTAACCGATGAAAAAGGATATTATAAAATTATATTCCAGTAATTGATTGGCATTATTTTATCTAAAAAGTACTTATGAGAATTATTTCAATCATTTCTTTTCTGATGCCGGGTCTATTGCTTTCTCAGCATGCAGTTCCCTCTGATTTCAAAAAAATACCCGAAATCCTTGATAATACTGAGCTGCTCTACCCTTTTATTGTTCCTGATAAAAAATATGAATATTGGTCCGTCTTTCATAATAATTTGGATCCCGACAAAGCCATTATTTACGAAAGTCAGGCACCGGAATATATGACTATTAATGATCCTGCTCCCGAAAAAGGATTTTTCCAGAAATGTTTAGGTGAAAACTGCTTTTCCTACCTTATTGCCTGTGAAAGCAGCCGCTCAAAATATTTCTCAAGTGAGCAGCAATTAAGAGATTTCATCGGAACGGTTGATAATCTTCCTGAAGCGATTTTAATTGCCAATACTTATGGTTATACAGTTGATACAACCAATCAATTGAGCAGTTCGTATAAAATTGAAGATCATAATATCATCATGTACCTTTCAAAATCCAAGACCTGCCCTCTTACGAAAGAATCATTTTTAATAAAAGTAAACAGAAAAACCGGTAAAATCGATTCTAAAAGCAAAGGAATCTATTTAAAAAATGATGATTGTCAATAGTAGCCATTTTTTTTAATACCAGATTATTTTCCAAGTTTCTTAACATTAAGTGAATTTATTTTGTTTTATAACTCGTTTTTTAATAGTTTCGTTTTACGATTTTACAAAAAACTATGAAAAACCAGAAATTCAAAGAATTAACATTGGAGCAGCTCTATGCTAAGAGAAAAAAATACAAAGTATTACCATTGCTATAGCTTTACTTCTACTTATTACTTTTTGTGTTCTTTTTTATTTACTCTCACTATTAAAAAATTCGTTCTCATAGTTCCTGCTATCAATCAGGAAATGAAGGATAGAAACTCACAATAACACTAACTTAAGAAACTCTAAATTATGGAATCAATCTGTTTAAACTGTAATCAGCCTATTACAGCAAATTTTTGTGGGAACTGCGGACAAAAAAAGTATAAAAGAATCGATAAAAAATACATTCTGGATGAAGTACAGTATACTTTCATTCATACGAATAAAGGTTTTCTATACTCCGTAAAAAACATCATCAAAAACCCGGGAAAAACCGCTCGTGAATTCATTGACGGAAACCGCGTTAATCATTATAAACCAATTTTACTGGCATTTGTATTAAGTGGTATTTCTGCATTTATCTCTTATAAGATTTTGGGAATGGCAGATACTATTATGAAGCATTTTCAAAGTGAGCAATATGCAGCTGCTATTAGTTCTCAGTTTATGCATGATTATATGTCGTTTGTAACATCATATAATTCTTTTATCATGTTATTATCTATTCCGTTTTTTTCTTTTTTCACTTATTTATCTTTCAAAAAATGGGGGCATAATTATTATGAGCATATTGTAATTAACTCCTATGTTCTTTCGTTTTATACACTATCACTTATTATATTATTTTATCCTATACTATTTTTTTTAAAAGACAGTCCGACTACATTTTACAATGTCAGCATGATTTCTTTACTTTTAACCCCTTTATTATTAGTATTTTTTTTCAAAGAGTTTTATAGCAACAAGCCTTTAAAATCCATTATTTTAAGAGTTTTAGCTCTCGTTGGGTTAATAATAATTGGCATATGTATTCTCATGGTAGCTATAATTATTTTAGGGATTATTGTAGCCATGTTAAAAGGTCCCGAAGCTATGGAATATCTGGCTCCTAAAAAACATTAATTAAACATATGAAAAACTTAATCATACTAACATTTATATTTTAGGCAATTGTTTTTTGCTCAAAAAAGAAAATCTATAGAACATGATGAGTACAACAAAGACCGGGCATCAGATCTGAAATATGTGGGTTATCAACAAGCAAAAAACTAATAGTAAGCCATTATGGATTTCACTGACAGAAACGGGAAAGAAATTGTATCAGCAACTTATACTTTAGAAGAAATGAAAGCTAAATTATAATAGGTATCACTGAAAACAATCATTGGAATTTTAAAACAATCTTAACTTATTTTTGAGAAAGCATTCCGTACATTTGGGTTACAAAAAATGTAAGAACAATGCTTAATTTCGAGTTTAAAAATCCAACAAAAATACTTTTCGGAAAAGGTGAAATTGCTAAAATTTCAAACGAAATTCCTAAAAACGCTAAAATTTTAATGATTTACGGTGGCGGCAGCATTAAGAATAATGGTGTTTATGATCAGGTGAAAGAAGCTTTAAAGGATCATGATGTATATGAATTCGGAGGAGTTCCTGCAAATCCTGAATATGAGGTTTTAGTAAATGCTTTAGAGTTTATTAAAGAAAAAAATATTACTTTCTTATTAGCTGTTGGTGGAGGTTCTGTAATTGACGGAACAAAATTTCTTTCAGCCGCAGCCAATTATAGCGGGGAACCATGGGAAATCCTAAAAAAGCCAGTAAGAACTTTTGAAGGAGAAGGAATGCCTTTCGGAAGCATTTTAACATTACCGGCTACAGGTTCTGAAATGAACTCAGGATATGTAATTTCAAGAAGAGAAACTAACGAAAAACTATCTTCCGGCGGTCCCGGACTTTTCCCACAGTTTTCAGTTTTAGATCCGGAAGTTGTAAAATCTATTCCTAAAAATCAAATTGTAAACGGATTAACGGATGCCTATACTCACGTATTGGAACAATATATGACTGCACCTTCTTCTGCTGATTTACAGGAAAGAATTGCTGAAAGCATTTTAATCAGCTTGCAGGAGACTGCTCCAAAAGTATTGGCAGATGAATTTAATTATGAAGCAGCCGGAAACTTTATGTGGTGCTGTACCATGGCTCTTAACGGGCTCATCCAGAAAGGAGTGATTACAGACTGGGCAGTTCATGCTATGGGACATGAATTAACTGCTTATTTCGGAATTGACCACGCAAGAACATTAGCCATCATTGCACCGTCACATTACCGTTATAATTTCGAAACTAAAAAAGGCAAGCTGGCTCAATACGCAGAAAGAGTTTGGGGAGTCAAAGAAGGCACTGTAGAGGAAAAAGCGGAATTAGGAATTAAAAAATTAGAAGAATTTTTCCATAGCTTACATATCCAGACCAAACTTTCAGAGTATACGGAAGATTATAAAGGTACTGCAGAAAAGGTGGAAGAAGCTTTTACGAACAGAAACTGGCTGGGTTTAGGCGAATACAAAAAGCTGACTCCGCAAGATGCTTACAAAATTGTAGAAATGAGCTATTAATGAAAGTTTAAGGTTTAGAGTTTCTCATTTGCAGTTTAGAAAACTAAATATGAAACTCTAAACTTTCAACCTTAGACTGATAAATTCATTTTTTTTGCAAACATTCATTTAAAAAACCTTTATTTCATTACTGATATTACAAATTTATTTATATTTTAGCACATTCTTAAATTTGTGATAATGAAAAAACAGCTACTTTTATTTGCCTTTTCAGCTTTGGCGCTTACTTCTTGTGAAGATGATGATATGCAAGCATACGAATTAGATATTCTAAAAGGAGATTGGAAGACAAGTAAAACGGAAATTGTATCAGGGAAAGATGGTAAAACAGTTCTTTTAACGACTCCAGTAACCGGATGCAGTACAAAAGACATTACTTATTTCAGTATTGATTATTCTACTTCATATACATATTATAACGGTACAGGTGCAGATTGTAAAATCGCCGGCAAAAGTGAAGGAAAGTATACTTATGATACAGAAACTAAACTTCTTACCATAAAATACAATAATGATAGTGATCAACCTTATAAAGTAGAAATTTTATCGAGCTCTGAGCTTAAAATTTTAGATTTATCAAGTGATATTGATTATAACGGAGATGGCGTAAATGATCTCATTTATACTTCATTTAAAAGATAATAACATCCACCAACTCCCGAAAAACCGGGAGTTTTTTTATATCTTTATCCTACAAAAAATTTAGAAACAATGAAGAAGATGTTATCAGCATTCTTATTGCTGACTTTTGCCCTTTTCTTTTCTCAGGAAAAAAAGCCCATGTTCTGGCAGGACATTCAAAATTTCAAAAAGCTTGATCAGGAACATACTCCTCCTAAGAATGCGATTCTTTTGATAGGAAGCTCTTCCTTTACAAAATGGACAGACGTAACCAGCTATTTCCCTACTAAAACCATTATTAACAGAGGTTTTGGAGGTTCCAGACTTACAGATCTTAATTATTATGCCAATGATCTTTTAAATTATGATCCCAAACAGATCATTATTTATTGCGGTGAAAATGATTTTGCAGATAATGACCAATTAAAAGCAGATGTTGTTGTTAAGAGATTCAAAACTTTTTATCAAAAAGTTCGTCAGAAATTTCCGAAAATAGAGGTAGATTATATCTCAATAAAGTACTCGCCAAGCAGAGAAAAGCTATGGCCTCAAATGAAAGAAGCTAATAAAAAGATTGCTAAATTCATGAAGAAACAAAAGAATTCAGAATTTATAGATATTACAAATGTGATGAATGATTCCAACGGTAACATCCGAAAAGAACTGTTTGTAGAGGATATGCTTCACATGACTCCAGAAGGCTACAAACTTTGGACTTCTGTGATGAATCCTTATATGAAATAAAAATTCTCGAAATTATATATAATAAAAAGCTCCCTCAAATTGAGGGAGCTTTTTATTATTTCTTTTTCTTAGACTTAGAAATTGCTTTTTGTTGAGCTCTGTTTGCTCCGAATTTCTTGGGTGCTTTTCTTTTTGAAGGTCCACCCCAGTTTTCCTTCTTATTTTTATCTTTTTTCTCATGGAAAGCTCCTCCACCGTCATTCAATTTTACAGGAGCTGGGTTTTTCATGGCAATATTCTCTTCTTCAGAGGCAATCTTTTTAGGATTTATTTTCACATCTTCCGGGAAGTCAATGAATTTTAAATCTTTATCCATCAACAACTCTATATCAAGAATCAACGGCTCTTCTTTTTTCGTTACAAAAGTTATCGCTTTACCATCTTTATCCGCTCTACCTGTTCTACCGATTCTGTGAATATATTGCTCCGGAATATCCGGTGTTTCAAAGTTGATAACGTGGGTAATATCAGAAATATCAAGACCTCTTGCCATTACATCTGTCGTGATTAATCCTCTTATCTCTTCATTCTCAAAACGCTTCATTGCTTTCAATCTGTAGTTTTGAGATTTATTGGAGTGAATTACATCAAACTGTTCAGGGAAAAGTTCATTAATTTTAGTAAATAATAAATCTGCATTTTTTTTATTATTATTGAAAATCAAAACCTTGGACATATCCTCATTGTTTTTCAATAAGTTTTCAAGCAAATTAATCTTAGTATTGAAATTTTCCACTTTATAAGCAGTCTGCTCAATCTTCTCAAGTGGAGTTCCGGATTTTGCTAATGAAATCTCAACAGGACTTGCAAAATACTGATCCAGCATTTCATCAACAGCTTCGGTCATGGTTGCAGAGAACAGGATATTCTGTCTTTTCTCTTTCATCATCTCAAAAATGTGAGTCAACTGAGGTCTGAAACCTAAATTCAGCATTTCATCAAATTCATCAATAATCAGTTTCTGAACTTCTTTTAGTGAGATTGCATTATCAATAGACAAATCCATTACTCTTCCCGGAGTTCCTACCAGAATATCGCACCCATCGTTAAATAATAGTTTCTGAGTGTTAATATTTTTACCTCCGTAAATTCCAATAACTCTTGCAGTAATGTTTTCCGTTAGTTTTTCTAGAATTTCTGTTACCTGAACTACCAATTCTCTTGTAGGAACCAGAACCAATACCGTCGGATTTCCGGATTTGTTGTATTTCCAGGTTTTTAAAACAGGTAAAAGATAAGCTAATGTTTTTCCGGTTCCCGTTTGCGCAATTCCCATTACATCTCTTCCGGAAAGTATCGGTTTGATACTTTTTTCCTGAATTGGCGTAGGTTCAAATAAATTAAGGTCAGCTAAAACATCAAGAATTTTAACCGGAAGGTCAAAATCTGCAAAAGTGAGTTTTTCCATTTTGCAAAGATAGGTATTTAATTTTTTAAACTTTAGGCGGAAGCTTGAAGATGTAATCAGGGAAAGTTCATGCTCTTGATTTTCTCCAATATTAAACAGTAAGTTAGTCAGAATAACAGATATTGCGCCTAATTATTTCCTGGTGATTCTCAGCAAAATAACAATTACCAAAAAGATTGAAAAGATAAATCCTAATATGGCAACTACAGAAAGCTCTCCGATTCTGGGTCCTGCTTCTGAAACAAAAACAATAGCCGTTGCAATGATATTGGCTCCCAAAATCAGCGTAAGAATCAAATTAACAATACTTGATTTTATCAACTGATTCGTTTTATCAAGATTTTTTATTTCACTTGAAACCGTAAACTTGTTTTCGTCTAATTTTTGTAAAACGGAACGGAGCTCTCTCGGAATTTCATCGACATTATCCGTAAAATTCATGACTCTATCGACTCCTGTTTTAAATAAGTTCTGCGGACTGATCTTTCGCGCAAAAATCTTTTTAGTAAACGGACTTAGGCTTTTTACAACATCCAGATCCGGATTAATATTTCGTCCAACTCCCTCTATCAAGGTGATCCCTTTAAATAAAAGATAAAAATAATCGGGCATCTGAAGCCGGTTATCCGCCAGAACATCTTTCATTTTATTGATAATCTCCTGTGCATTGATTTCTTTTAACGAGGTACTGTGAACAAAATTCAGAATATCTTCCACATCATTTTCAAATCTTCTTTCATCCGGAATTTCATAGTTTATGGCCATTTTTTTAAGATACCGTACAATCTTATGCGGATTTTTAGCTACGAAGCTTATGATAAGATTTTCCAGAACTTCTTTATCATTAGGCGGGATTTTTCCTACCGCTCCGAAATCTATAAAAACAACCTTCCCATCTTTTTTAACTAAAATGTTTCCTGCATGAGGATCGGCATGGAAAAATCCATAATCCATAATCTGGGTAACAAAAAGTCGTAATCCCACTTCAGAAATATATACGGGATCTATAGCATTAGCCAAAAGCACCGCTTTATCGGTCACTTTTATTCCATCAATAAATTCCATACAAAGAACATTGTTATTACAAAATTCTTCGTATACTTTCGGAACGTATGTTTCTTTATTATTTTTGAAATTTCTTCTGAATTGTAGTATATTTTCTTTTTCGTTAATGAGTGAAACTTCTTCGAGTAAAGACTTTTCAAAAGTAGAAATTGCCTGTTTCAGGTTCAGCTTTTCTCCTATTTCTGAATAAGAAGAAACTAATTTTTCAAGGTCTTTAATCAGTAACAGATCATCCTCAATGATTGTCTGTACATCGGGCTTTTTAATTTTTAAAATCACCTCAGTTCCGTCATTCAGAATTCCTTTATAAACCTGTGCAATAGAAGCCGTTGCCAAAGGGACTTTCTGAATTTCTGTAAAATGATCATTCACAGAAATATCAAATTCATTTTCCAGAATTTCCTCAACATTCATCTCTACCGTTTCAACTTTATCCTGCAACTTCTGCAACTCCTGAATCAGTTCTTTAGGAAGCAGGTCTTCTCTGCTGCTGAAAGTTTGCCCCAGTTTCACAAAAGTGGGTCCCAGTTCTTCTAACACCAACCGAATTCTCTCATAAACCGTTCCTTTAGAAACAATTTCGTCTGAAGTTTCATCTATTTTTTTCCCGCCCTGCATTCTAGCCAATACATCTTTGAATCCGTACTTACTTAATACAGAAAATAATCTGGCAGATCTTTTGAGTTTTCGTTGTTGCTTATCGAACATACTTATGGAAGTCTACGGTTTCACCTATTTATTCAAAAATTATTCCGTTATAATATACTCATTATAATGTCCCAGAAACTTCACATTAGCCTTAAGAGCAATCAATTCATCAATCGCATTTTGGGATAATACAGGATGCCATTCATTAGCAACATTGATGAAGAAAAAATAATTTCCTAATCCTGTTTTCAGGGTACGGCTTTCTATTTTTGACAGGTTCATGTTTCGCCATGCAAATACGGAAAGTACCTGATGTAAACCTCCTGCATGATCTTCAGGAAGAGTGATGATGAGAGACGTTTTTTCTGAACTTTTAGGTAATGGAAGATCCAGATTTTCTTTGCTTTTAGATATGACAACAAATTTGGTATGATTCTGCTCAAAATCCTGAATATTTTCATGAATGATCTTTAAGCCATATAATTTAGCAGCGGAACGATTGGCAATAGCCGCCCACTTTTCATGCGGATTTTCAGAAACCAATTTTGCAGAAGCTGCGGTCGAATTAAAATCCTGTGATGGAATTCCCGAATAATTTTCATGCCTAAAATGATAGGTTTGTGCCAAAGCCTGCGGATGAGAAATGATCTTCTCAAACACGGTATTTTCAGGATGCACCATCAAATGATGCGCAATTGGCATGACCAGTTCCGTTTCTATAAAAACATCAAAATTATAGAGATAATCCAACGTCATAGAAACCGTTCCTTCTATTGAATTTTCAAGGGGTACAACGGCTTTATCTACCTCATTATTCATTACGGCGTTAAAGCAATCCAAAATACTGGATTGTGGTATTAATTCTTCTTCGGGGAATATCTGTGAAGCCGCCAACTGTGTAAAACTCGCCTGCGGACCAAGAAATGCTATCTTCATACAGCAAATGTAGAGAATATTAAGCAAAAAAATCCCGCCCAAAGGCAGGATTATATTTAAAATTCAAGTCAAAATTATTCCCACTCGATGGTTGCAGGTGGTTTGCTTGAAATATCGTAAGCTACTCTGTTGATTCCTCTTACTTCGTTGATGATTCTGCTTGAAACCGTATCTAAAAACTCGTAAGAAAGTCTGCTCCACGTTGCTGTCATAAAGTCGATGGTATTTGCAGAACGAACTACGGCAGTATATTCGTACGTTCTTTCATCTCCCATTACTCCTACAGATTTTACAGGAAGAAGGACTACGAAAGCCTGAGAAACTTTTTCATATAAATCGTTTTTATACAATTCTTCGATAAAAATATCATCTGCTTCCTGAAGAATTCTTACTTTTTCAGCATCTACAGCTCCTAATACTCTGATTCCCAAACCTGGACCAGGGAAAGGATGCCTGTGAACCAAATGGTGAGGAATTCCCAATTCTTCTCCCACTTTTCTTACTTCATCTTTGAATAATTCTCTCAAAGGCTCGAGCAATTCAAACTCCATATCTTCGGGAAGTCCGCCAACGTTGTGGTGAGATTTGATCACTGCAGAAGGTCCGTTTACAGACTGGCTTTCAATTACGTCCGGATAAATTGTTCCCTGAGCCAAGAATTTTGCACCTTCAATTTTATGAGATTCTTCATCAAAAACGTGGATAAATTCGTTTCCGATAATTTTTCTTTTTGCTTCAGGATCATCAACTCCCGCTAATTTTGATAAAAATCTTTCTGAGGCATTTACCATTTTAATGTTCATATGGAAATGTTCTCCATAATTATCCATTACTTTTTTACCCTCATCTTTTCTCAATAGACCTGTGTCTACAAAAATACAAGTCAACTGATCACCGATCGCTTTGTGAATCAAAACTGCTGCTACAGAAGAGTCTACACCTCCTGAAAGTCCGAGGATCACTTTATGATCTCCTACTTTTTCACGGATTTCTGCAACTGTTTTTTCGATATAATTGGTTAGCTTCCAGTTTTTCTCTGCATTACAGATTCCGAAAACGAAATTCTCTAACATTTTTCCACCTTCTTCTGTATGAGAAACTTCCGGGTGAAACTGTACACAATAGATTTTTTTATCTTCATTGGACATCGAAGCAATGACTCCCGATGTTGCATTTAATTCAAAACCCGCAGGCAATTCTCCAACCTCGTCAAAATGGCTCATCCAAACTACAGAATTGTTGGTCACTCCTTTTAATAAAGAAGATTCTTTTACAATTTCCAAGTTTGCTTTTCCATATTCACCTTTTACTCCTTTATGAACTTTCCCGCCTAAAAGGTGTGCTGTAAGCTGCATTCCATAGCAAATTCCCAAAACCGGAATTCCCTGTTCGTACAATTCTTTTTCAACTAAGTGAGCATTTTCTGCGTTTACAGAGCTTGGCCCACCTGAAAGGATAATTCCTCTTGGCTGTTTTTCTAAAAGAGTTTCTAATGGTGTATTGAAAGGTAAAATTTCAGAATATACCCCCATCTCACGGATTCTCCTTCCGATAAGCTGGTTGTACTGTGATCCGAAATCTAATATGATAATACCGTTGTTCATTATTATAATTGATAAATGATGATTAATAAATGATGAGTTTTCAATTTTTAAGAGCCCTTATCGTTCCGTAGAAATCTGAACTCTTTCAATTTTTATCATTGTTGCAGGATACCTGCGGAAAGACAAAAACTGTGTGTAAACTTTAACTCAATTTTTTATAACTAAACTTTTAAGCTTTGGCTAAAGCCAATCTGATTTCCTTTTTATTAATTGGACTAAAGTCCAATCCTATTGATGAAATCTTTACAAAAAAAGACCTGGATTTCTCCAAATCTTTTCTTGATTTTTTATTTAGAACTTTCCGATGTCTTCTCTGTAGAAGCCGTAATCGAAATGTACATGACTTGCATCTTCGTAAACTTTCTTGCGGGCATCTTCGTAAGTTGCTCCTGTAGCTACGATGTTTAAAACTCTACCACCGTTAGAAACCACACTGTCTCCTTTTTTGACTGCTCCGGCATATAAAAGCTGGCTGTGCTTTACTTTCTCTTCTCCTACGATTTCAAAACCAGTTTCAAAGTTTCTTGGATAACCTCCTGAACACATCACCAGACAAACTGCTTTTTCGTCTTTAAACTTCAGCTCAATGTCTTTTCCGTTCATACAATCCTGAATAACATCCAGAAGATTGTTTTCCATAAGAGCCATCAATACCTGAGTTTCAGGATCTCCGAATCTCATATTGTATTCAAGAAGGTACGCTCCATTTTTAGTTACCATTAATCCGAAGAAAATGATTCCTTTAAAACTGAAACCTTCTCCTTTAAGACCTTTAATGGTAGGTTCAAGAATATTTTTCTCAAAATCAGCATAATGCTCCTGAGTAAATTCCGGACTTGGCGCTACCGTTCCCATACCTCCTGTGTTTGGACCCGTATCTCCTTTTCCTGCTTTTTTATAATCTTTAGCTGCGATACAAGGGAATATTTTTTCCCCATTTGAGAAAGCAATGATTGATGCCTCAAAACCTTGTAAATATTCTTCAATAACGATACGGATACCTGCATCTCCGAATATTCTTCTGATCATAAAATCATGGATTGTAGCTTCTGCTTCTTCCAATGTTTCACAGATCACTACACCTTTACCTCCTGCAAGACCACTTGCTTTCACTACTAAAGGATATTGTTGTGTCTGGATATATTCTTTAGCATCATTATAAGCATCAAATACTACAGCTTTTGCCGTTTTGATATCATAGGTCTGCATAAATTTCTTAGAGAAAGCTTTACTTCCTTCCAGGCTTGCAACTTTTTGAGTCGGACCGAAAACTTTAAGATCATGTTTCTTAAATTCATCTTTCAAACCTGCAACAAGTGGCGCTTCAGGACCTACAATCGTTAAATCCACTTTTTCTTTGATTGCGAAATCTCTAAGTTCTTTAATTTCTGATAAATGAACATTTTTCCCTATTGCATCGGTAGTAGCGTTTCCATTAGCAAAAAACATTTTAGTAACTCTAGAGTCTTTCTGAAGTTTTGCTGCCAAAGCAGATTCTCTTCCACCTTCACCTATGATTAATATTCTCATACTTTATTTATTATCTAGTCTATTGTACAAATATATAATTTTGGATGCTATAAATACAATCCCAAAACTATTTTTTAATTCTATTTTAATTAATGGAAAAAATGTCTAATTCCGGTAAACATCATCGGAATTTTGTGCTCATTTGCCGCTTCGATGCTGTCCTGATCTTTTACACTTCCTCCCGGCTGAATAATTGCCGTAATTCCTTCCTGAGCGCAGAAATCTACGACATCACGGAAAGGGAAAAATGCGTCAGAAGCCAATACTAAATTTCCGGAGAATTTTTCTTTCGCTCTTTCAATCGCCTGTTGAGTTGCCCAGATTCTGTTGACCTGTCCACCTCCGATTCCGAAAGCCTGAATTCCGTTAGAAACCACGATCGCATTAGATTTTACATATTTTACTACTCTCTGAGAGAATAATAATGCTTTTTTCTGCTCTTCTGTAGGCTGTGTTTCAGTTACCACTTTAATATCATCAGAGAAAATGCTATCATTGTCCTGAACTAAAATTCCACCGTCAACCTTCACCCAAGTCTGCTTATCAGAAACAGGGTTTACGATTTTTATAATTCTTAAATTTTTCTTTTTTCTTAAAATTTCCAAAGCTTCTTCATCAAATTCGGGAGCCATTACGATTTCAAGGAAAGTTTTGTTTAATTCTTCAGCTGTTGCAGCGTCGATTTTGTAGTTCATTGCAACAATTCCTCCAAAGATAGAAACCGGATCGCACTCAAAAGTTTTCTGGTAGGTTTCCAAAGCTGAAGTTCCGATCGCAACTCCACAAGGTGTAGAGTGTTTTACTGCACAACAAGCCATTTCTTCCTTGAATTCCGTAACTACTTTCCAGCAAAGATCCATATCACGAAGATTGTTGAAAGACAATTCTTTACCTCCCAGCTGTTCGAAATCTTTCATTGCCCCGTTCTCAAAAGTAGAAGTATAATAAGCTGCCGTCTGGTGAGGGTTTTCACCGTATCTAAGATCAGCTACTTTTTTGTAAGAAGCGCTTAAATATGTCGGATATTCTTCATCTAAAAGCATTCTTGAGATTGCCGCATCGTAAGCAGAAGTAAGGTTGAATACTTTTCCTGCCAGTTTTTTACGAGTTTCGATGTACGTATCTCCGTTTTGCTCCATTTCGATTTTAACTTTTGTATAATCTTCTACATCAGTAATTACCGTTACAGAATCAAAATTTTTAGCTGCAGAACGAAGCATTGAAGGACCTCCAATGTCGATGAATTCTACCTTTTCGTGAAGAGAAATGTTTTTGTTAACATTTTCAAAGAAAGGATAAAGATTCACGATTACCATGTCAATCAGACCAATCCCGTGTTCCTGAACTGTTTTCATGTGTTCTTCGTTGGAACGAACTGCCAACAGACCACCGTGAACTTTCGGGTGCAATGTTTTCACTCTTCCGTCCAACATCTCAGGGAAATTGGTAACCTCATCAATCTGAATTGGATTTAAACCAGCGTCTTTCAAATGTTTGAACGTACCTCCCGTAGAAATCAATTCATAATTTTGGGCTTCCAAAAACTGTGCGAATTCAATTAATCCGCTTTTGTCAGAAACACTGATTAAAACTCTTTTTTTGCTCATTTTACTTTCGATTTTTTACTTTTTACAGCTATTTCAAACTGTAGACCGGTTCTTTCACCTCCGATCTTTTATTTTTACTTAGATTTTCTCTTTTTGAAAAATTTTTAAATCTAAATGTGTTTTTATTTATTACTGCTTTTTTAACGCAAAGAGCACTAAGATTTTTTGCTTTCTTACTGAGTATTTTTCGTTCGCAAAGGCAGAACTACGTTCGTAAACCTTCAGTTTATACTCAGCAAAGGGTAGATATTCTTTAATGCTTTATCTTTTAACCACCCCGTCAAAAATTCTTTGAATTTTGCACCCCTCCAATGGAGGGGAATTTTTGTATCTCTAATAATTAGTGTTTAATTATTATTCAATACTTTATTGATTGCTTTTGGAAAAATTTCATATTCTATGATATGAACTTTTTCCGCTACGGTTTCCGGGGTGTCATCTTCTGTTACTTCAAATGATTTTTGGAGAATAGCTTCTCCTTCGTCAATTCCTGAAGTCACAAAATGTACCGTAGCTCCGCTTTCTTTTTCTTTTGCTTCAATCACCGCGCTATGAACATGATGTCCCCACATTCCTTTTCCTCCGAATTTCGGAAGCAATGCAGGATGGATATTGATTATTTTCCCGTTCCATTGTTCACAAAATTCAGGTTTTAGAATGGATAAAAATCCAGCCAATACAATTAAATCTGTATTTTCAGGGATAACTTTACTCAATTCACTACTGAAGTTTCTCCCTCTTGGAATCAGAATGTTGTCTATGTTATGATTTTTTGCTCTTTTCAGTCCGTAACATTCTCTGTCAGCAACCACTAAAGATACTTTTGCATTCTGGATTTCTCCATTATCAATGGTATCAATAATTCTCTGAAGATTGGTTCCTGAACCTGAAACGAGTATAACGATGTTTTTCATTAATTTAGATGCTAGATGTCAGATACTAGATTTTAGACTAAAAGTCTAGCGTCTGATATCTTAAATCTGATGTCTTTTTTAGAATTTCAAATCAATTTTTTCGCTTCCTCCTGTAATTTCTCCGATTTCGTAAGCATCGTCAAGAAGACTTAGCACTTTTTCAGCTTTTTCAGCGTCTACCACTACGATCATCCCAACTCCCATATTGAATGTTCCGAACATTTCTTCACGAGCTACACCTCCTCTTTTTTCCAATTCCAGCATGATACTTGGAATCTGGATTTTTGAGGCATCGATAGAAGCACATAATCCTTCCCCAATGATTCTTGGGATGTTTTCGTACAATCCGCCACCTGTAATATGAGCAATACCTGAAACTTCTACTTCGGCAAGTACTTTATGGATATCTTTATAATATAATCTTGTGGGAACTAAAAGTGTTTCATATAAAGGTTTTCCTTCAAACTCTTCGTTGAAATCAGGGAATACTTTTCTTACCAAAGAGAATCCGTTGGAGTGGAAACCTGAACTTGGCAATGCGATAATTTTATCTCCTGTTTTAATTTTAGATCCGTCAATAATCTGATCTTTTTCAACAATTCCTACGCAGAACCCGGCAACATCATAGTCTCCCGGCTGATACATTCCCGGCATTTCAGCAGTTTCACCACCAATTAATGCACAGTTATTGTCTTTACATGCTTCTACCATTCCTAAAACAATTTCGGCAGCGATTTCTGAATCCAGTTTTCCACAAGCCAAATAATCTAGGAAGAATAATGGTTTTGCACCGTGACAAAGGATGTCATTAGCACACATTGCGAAACAGTCTACCCCGATAGAATCGTATTTTTTTGAGTCTAAAGCTACTTTAAGCTTTGTTCCCACACCGTCTGTTCCTGAAACCAAAACAGGATTTTTGTATCCTCCGATTTCGTAGAAAGCTCCAAAACTTCCCAAATGATTCAATACATTTGAATTGTGTGTTTCGCCGACAGCTTTTTTAATCTTGTCAACCGTTCTGTATCCTTCTTCTTTGTCTACTCCTGCTGATTTGTAAGTGTTGCTCATGTCTACTTTTAGAAATTTATTTCAAACTTTTTATTCAAATTTAGAAAACAAAAAAGCCGACAATCTTGGTAGATTATCGGCCGTTGTTTTATCTCAGAATTTCAGAGTCCACAATATTCCCTTTCTCGGAAAAATATTGTTTAAAGGAGGTCTGAATTTTCATCTTTTTTCTTTTTGCAAAGATATTAATTTTATATTAATTTTCAAATCTATTTTTCAAGGATTGATTCGATGGCCGAAATCTTCTTTATTTTTTCTCTTAATTCAATGTCTTTCTCTTCATTAGAAATCTTCTGTGCCAATTTATCAAAATTATCATTGAAGAAAGGAAGCGTAAAGGTATCAACGATATTTCCTCCGTGTAACGGAAAACGCTTTTCGGCTGCTTCTAAAACACCTAGACCACCTCTTCCTCCCGGAGCTGTAGCCATTAATAGCATTGGTACTTCATTCCACACTGCTCTGTTTTTAATTCTTGAAGTCCAATCAAACACATTTTTGAATGCGGTTGAGTATGTTCCGTTATGCTCAGACAAAGAAATTAAAAGTAAATCAGCTGCATCTATTTTCGTTGCAAAGTCAACTGCCTGTTGCGGAACTCCGCTTTCAACTTCTCTCTGATGTTTGTAGATTGGCATTTCAAAATCGTTCATGTCTACGATTTCCACCTCTGCATTTTCGATTAATGAAGCTGCGTAAGAAACTAGAAATTTATTGATTGATGTTTCGGAATTACTTCCTGCTATTGCTAAAATTTTCATTGTTTTTTATCTATTTTAAAATATATTTTATTTTTTATCTAAATTATCTCAGACAAAAGTCGTGAAGATTTTTTTATTTACAAATATTTTTAAACCACCCCGTCAAAAATTCTTCCGAATTCTCGCCCCCCTCCAAAGGAGGGGAATTTTTACTGTGCGAAAATATTCTATTTTAAATATGCCGGTAATTCCATTGGAACTTCCATTAAAAGGATCTCTGTATCTTCAACAGCTTCTATATTGAAACTTTGGGTATCCCAGATTCCTAAACCGTCTCTTTCGTTTAAAATTCTGTCACCAACTTTTGCGCTCCCTTTTAGTACAAAAGCATATACTCCGTTTCCTTTTTTATTGAGCATATAATTTTTACCGTTTCCTTTCGTAAAATTAGCTAAATTAAACCATGCATCCTGATGAATCCAAACTCCGTCGTCATTTTTATCGGGAGATAAAATCTGCTGAAATCCGTTGATTTTTTCACCTTCTTTAATGCTTTTCTGATCGTATCTCGGCTCAACCCCTACTTCTCTCGGGAAAACCCAGATTTGTAAAAATTTTACTGCCTGATCTTTATTTTTATTGTATTCGCTGTGCATTACTCCTGTCCCTGCGCTCATTACCTGAATTTCTCCTTTTTTGATCACGGCAGTTGTTCCCATTGAATCTTTATGTTCCAAATCTCCTTCCAAAGGAATTGAAATGATTTCCATATCTCTGTGTGGATGTGTTCCGAATCCCATTCCCTGGGTAACGGTGTCATCATTTAATACTCTCAACACTCCGAAATTCGTTCTTTCGGGGTTTTGATAGCCTGCAAAACTAAATGTGTGGTAAGAGTTTAGCCATCCGTGATTAGCATGACCTCTTGTATCTGCTTTATGATATACTGTTTTCATATTGTGATTATTTATGGTACAAATGTAGGGAGTATGGATTGGGAAAATGTTGATGTAGGGTAAGAAAGAGTCTCGGTGTAATTTAACTGAATTTTCTCTTTCCATTCATACATTAAATAAAAAAGCGAACTCAATTAGAATTCGCTTTTAAGTTTTTATTTTAGCTTATTGTAATGTTAGCGGAAGTGTAATTGTAGCCGGTAAGCCAATAGTTGCACGGGTTGTTTCTGTGGTTTCAACCTTCCATCCAAAATTTGTAGATGAAGATGAAGAACAGGTACCCGACACCTGATAAATGTAGCCTATTCCGGTCATCGCTACATTGGTGGCATATCCATTAGAATTCACATTATCTATTTTAAAGAATTTGCCGGTTGTTCCTTCATAATATAGATATTTTCCATTTCTGTTTTGTAGTGTGGTATTCCCTGAGTTAATATATTTTACAGATCCACTGCATGCCGAGTCTCCATAATAAGTCTGAATCCCTGCAAAAGTGCCGTCTATATTAATGGTCGTGATATAGCCGTTACTGGTTTTAATAACATAGTTATTGGTTCCTATACTTTGTACATATCCAATTAACTGATTATTGGCATCTACTAATCTTCCTAATCCCTCACTTACTGAAGAGCCACCTCCTGATGGAGTAGCCCAAGTCCCATCTCCTCGCAGATAGGTTGTATTATCTTTGGTTCCTGTTGCAGATATTTTCGCCAAAGTAATGGCATTATCCGCAACTTTTGCTGTAGTAATTGCATTATTTGCAATGGTAGTTACGGCGGTACTGCTAATCAGTACATCTCCCGTTGCAGTTTGAGGAGCCTGAGGAGAGTATGGAGAAACAGAACTGGTTAAATAAACTTGCCCTCCTGCTGTTCCGTTTGTTAATCCCACTCCTGTTGCCCCCGTAGCTCCTGTTGCCCCTTGCGGACCTGGAGGTCCTTGTATCCCCTGCACTCCCTGCATTCCATTACAAACATAATTTGTGGATGTCACTTCCGATGCATCAAGAACTCCGTTCGCATTAGTATCTTGCCCGCTTTCAACCTTCAATCCCCCAGTACCACAATGTATACCTGCAGATTCAATGGTAGTTTTTACTAAAGCATTCAAAGTAGAAGTTCCCAAGGAGGATCTTGAAGCTTTACCTATTGTTCCGTCTGTTTTCATCACCAACACCTGATCGTAAATAGAAGAACTGCTTCCGTCAGTTAGTGAACGGACACGTAAAGTTCCATTAACGTCTAAAGTTTCAGTAGGTTGTTGAGTATTGATTCCCACATTGCCAGATTGAGCACTTATTGTAACTACACTGGCAAGGATAGCTACAAAAAGTAGAGTTTTTTTCATGTTTTTTGTTAATTTTTTTATTTTGGTAAAAAGTACACACAAATATATTGATTTTACTAAAAAAAATAACTCTAAAGTCAAGGATATATTAAATAATATATAGGACAAATAAAATGATGATTGAAAGAGGGGCTTTCAATCACCATTTTATAACTTTTAAAACTCTATGTATATAATTATGTAGAGGAATTTAAAAATGCACCTGCTGAATTTCCTCTTCAATTTCTTTTGGGGTTTCAGCTTCTGATTTAATGAAAAACAAGGTTAATACTGCACCTAACAACATACAAACACCTCCAACAACTACATAATCGATGGCCTGTTTTCCGAAAATACCACTTACAATCGGACCTCCGAAAATCCCATTAATGATTTGAGGAATTACAATAAAAAAGTTAAAAATCCCCATATAAACCCCCATTTTTTTCTGTGGAATAGAATCTATCAGCATTGCATAAGGCATTGCCAAAATACTTGCCCAGGCAAATCCTAAACCGACCATTGAAATCCATAAATTATTAACATCTTTAATAAAATACATTGAAATCAGCCCCAGTCCTCCACAAGCTAAAGCCAAAGCATGAGTTTGCTTTTTTCCAATAAATTTCGCAATTGGTGTTAAAGCAAAAGCAAAGAAAATAGCATAAAAATTATAACTTCCAAATAAGCTTCCTGTTAAATCTCCCGCTTTATTAAATTCTGCAGAATGAGTATCATCTGGTGATAGCCCGAAATGATGTGTTGCCAAAGCACTTGTTGTAAACACCCACATGGTAAACAATGCAAACCATGAGAAAAACTGGACAGCTCCCAGCCTTTTCATCTGTGAAGGAATATTTGAGAAATCCTTGAAAATATCTGTCAACTTCGATGGTGTTTCAATCGCATCTTTTCCTCTTTCAAACTCTGCAAATTCCTGTGGAGAATATTCTTTAGTGGTAATAATTGTGTATAAAATCGTAAGCAATAGAAAACCAGCTCCAACATAAAATGAATAAATTACATTTTTTGCTACAAAACCTGCTTCTGCTACATTGGATACTCCAAGATTCGTCAACCAATCGGGTAAATATGAACCAATAACCGCCCCAATTCCAATTAAAATAGTCTGTACTGAAAAGCCGATTGTTCCCTGATGCTTTGGAAGCATATCTCCTACCAATGCACGGAAAGGTTCCATGGCAACATTGATGGAAGCATCCATCATTGCCAGAAAAATTACCGCTAACAATAAAACATTTGCTGCCATCATTTGGGTTGCAGAAGCGGCATTCGGAAGCATTACCAGTCCAATTGCACACAAAACCGCACCAATCAGAAAATAAGGCTTTCTTCTTCCCAAAGGACTCCAGGTATTATCTCCCATGTGTCCAATAATGGGCTGAACGATTAATCCTGTAACCGGTGCAACGAGCCAGAACCATGACAATTCATGAACATCAGCTCCGAAATTGGCTAAAATCCTACTCGCATTTCCGTTTTGCAGTCCAAAAGCCATCTGAATGCCTAAAAACCCCATGCTCATATTAATAATTTGAAGCATAGATAAATTGGGCTTTTTCTTTCCTCCAAATTTACCCGCATCATATCTTCCTGCCATTTCCGCCATTATTTTTTCAGTTTTTGGATTAATAGATCTTCAATTGGTGTTTTTTCCACTACCACTTTATCCACCACCTCATTAGGAACAGTTACGGAAAGTACATATTGCTTCACTTTCCATTGTCCGTTGATTTTTTCCACTACTCCAGAACCGCGACATATTTTCATCTGGGTATCCAATAATTCATCGAACCAAGCCAGTTTACCGTCTTTGCTGAAATAGATATTTCTTTTCAATGAAGTGAAATTCCAGGTTCTTTTTTTGTCAAAATATGGTTTTGCCCAAACCATAAAGGCCTTTTTATCCCAAACTTCGGTTGCATCTGTTCCAATGAATGTAGATTCATCAGCAAAATAATTGAAATATGTATTGAAATCAGCTTTTGCAGCAGCAATATTGAAACCATCGAGCATTGCCCCGATCTCTGTTTTTTCTTTTTCATATTTTGCCTGGGCTGAAATAGTGTTGAAGCTCAGTATCAATAACATGAATACAAAGAATATTTTATTTTTTTTCATATTAAATTTATTTTAATTCAATAACCATCGATGTTTTCGCCGGTATTGTTAAAGTATTCTGTAATGAAAACTCTTTATCTGAAATTATATCTTTTCCTTTTGAAAATCCTTTTAATGATTCTGCAAAACGTGCTACATCTAATTCCTGCTCTTTTTCATCATTATTTAAAACAACCATCACGCTTTCTTTTTCATTATATCGAAAATACACAAAAACATTATTCTGTGGAACGAAATTTTTAGTTTTTCCTGAATGAATGACTTCGTTCCCTTTTCTCCAGTTCAATAATTTTTGGGTGAATTGATAGAATTCCTTTTGTTCTGGGGTTTGAGCAGCAGGATTGAAAGCATTTTGCTGATCAGATTTCCAGCCTCCCGGAAAATCTCTTCTGATATCCGCGTCTCCCCCTTTATTTTTATCGCCACGCATTCCTATTTCTGAACCGTAATAAATTTGTGGTATTCCGCGAACGGTAGCGATTAAAGTTAAGCCCAATTTATAAGCTTTCGGATCTGCATTAAAAATCTCATTCCATCTTTCCGTATCATGATTTTCGAAGAAAACCATGACATTATTGATATCCGGATACAGGAAATCACTTGTAAATACATTGTAGATCTTCACCATTCCGGAATCCCACCCTTCTTTTTCTTTCAATGCTTTTGGTAAGTCTCCATACAACATAAAATCCATTACAGAAGGCAGATAAGAATTATAGTTTGCAGCTTGTCCTGTTTTTGAACCTTTTTGCCAGGCAGAAATCTGACCTGCTGTATATAGCCAGGTTTCTCCAACGATATTAAAATTCGGATATTCATCGGTGATCGCTTTTGCCCATTTTGCCATTGCTTCTTTGTCATTGTAAGGATAAGTATCTACACGGAAACCGCCCAGTTCGGCATATTCTATCCACCAGATTGCATTTTGTGTCAGATATTTTAAAACCAATGGGTTTTTCTGATTAATATCCGGCATTGTAGTGTCAAACCAACCGTCTAAAGCCAGTTTTTTATCTATTTCAGCAGCATTGGTATCAAACTGTGTGGTGGTTTTGTAATTGGAACGTTTGAAACCGTTTTCTCCATCATTAAACCAATGAATCCAATCTTTTGTCGGCAGATCTTTGATCATCCAGTGTGAAATTCCCCAGTGATTGGTAACGTAATCCATCACCAGTTTCATATTTCGCCGGTTCAATTTTTGGGAAAGCTCTTTATATTCTTCATTAGTTCCGTAGCGTTCATCAATTTTGTATAAATCTGTCTGGGCGTATCCATGATAGGAATATACTTTTTCGTTGTCTTCATTCACAGGAGTCAACCAAACGGATGTTGCTCCTAAATTCTGAATGTAGTCCAGATTATTGATAATCCCTCTTAAATCTCCTCCATGACGACCATTGGGAAGATTTCTATTTGCTTTTTCCGTTAAATTCGGATTCGAATCATTCTTTTCATCTCCGTTAGCAAAGCGATCAGGCATGATCAGATACATCACATCTTTTGAGGTAAAGGATTCTCTGTTTGCAGAATCTGGGTTCCTCTGTTTTAATTCATAAGTGTAAGAACCTATATTTTTTTTGCCTTTTTTAATATTAATTTTAAACTTAGGAACATTGATTTCATTGGTATTGACTGTTACGAAAACATAATTTAGGTTTTCAACTTTTTGAATATCTTTAATCTTAACACCGTCCGAAAGTTCAATTTCATTCTTGGCAATATCTTTTCCGTACACCAAGATCTGAAGTTCAGGGTTTTTCATCCCTTTCCACCAAAATGCAGGCTCAACCTTATCTAAGGCCTTTTGAGAAAAGGCTACTGCAGCTATTGAAAGTGCAATAATTGCATATATTTTTTTCATAAAACTTTTGCTTATTAAAATTTGGTTATTCCGTCTTTAAAGAAAAAAGACAAAACAGGATATATAAAAAATCCTTAAAGGCAAAACCTTTAAGGATTATAAAGTTAAGAAATATTTTTATTTTACGGGCTTTATAGAGATTGCAAAACCTCCGCTTCTTGCCATTTTAAAATTGATCTTAGATTTGCTTGTAATCTGTTTTTTGTAGATGTTATAACTTTGAGGATTATTGATATAATCAGCATCTTTTCCATCTTCGTAGATTGTTGCTTCATACTTCTGCCCTTTATCCAGGAAAGAGAAGTCTAAAGTATAATCACGCTTATTTTCATCAGTGATCCCTCCTACAAACCAGTTTTCAGTACCTTTTGCTTTTCTTGCTGTAATTACGTAATCTCCAGGTTCTGCCGATAAGATTTTCGTATCATCCCAATCAGCCGCTACATCCTTGATAAACTGGAAAGCATCCATATGCTTTTTATAGTTTTCAGGTAAGTCTGCAGCCATCTGAAGAGGCATATACATCGTTACATACAATGCTAACTGCTTTACCAATGTCGTTTTTACAAAACGTGTATCTCCAGGGAAATAGTAATCTAATTTGGTCTGGAAAATTCCAGGTGTGTAATCCATAGAACCTCCCATCCATCTTGTAAACGGAAGAACGGTCTGATGATCGGGATTATTTCCTCCGAAAGCTTCATATTCCGTACCACGGGCTGCTTCTGCAGAGATATAGTTTGGATAAGTACGGCTTTCCCCTGTAGGACGTACAGACTCGTGTGAGTTTACCATGATTTTATATTCATTGGCTTTTTCTGCGATTCTGTAAAAGTGATTAATGGTCCATTGAGAATAATGGTGCTCTCCTCTTGGAATAATATCTCCAACATATCCTGTTTTTACGGCGTCATACCCATATTTGTTCATCAACTGGAACGCTTTATCTGCCCATCTTTCATAGTTCGTAGCCGAACCGGAGGTTTCATGGTGCATGATTAATTTAATTCCTTTTGAATGAGCATATTCATTCAACATTTTAATATCAAAATCAGGATAAGGCGTAATAAAGTCGAAAACAAATTCTTTTGAATGTCCGAACCAGTCTTCCCAGCCGATATTCCAACCTTCAATTAATAACCCCTGAAAACCATTTTCCGCAGCAAAATCTATATACTCTTTTACTTTGGTATTGTTTGCAGCATGTTTTCCGTTTGGGGTCAGTTTTGTAAAGTCAGTTTTATCCAGATGTACATTTTCTGCCGTGGAATAAGCCCATTGGGATTTTCCAATAATCATTTCCCACCAGACACCCATGTATTTTGTTGGGTGGATATAAGAAGTATCCGTATATTTTGTAGGTTCATTAAGATTAAAAATCATTTTAGAATCCATCACCTCTTCCGCTTTTGGCGCAACGATAATAGTTCTCCAAGGCGTTACAGAAGGAGTCTGAATATAGCCTTTTGCTCCTTGTCTATCTGCAGTAAGGTGAGTTTTAAATTTAAAATTCTGAGCATCTACTTCTAAATGAGAAGCCGGATAATTTAAAACAGCTGCTTCTGCAACGTTGATATACAAAGGTTCTTTTCCTTCTTTTTTCAACATTACCGGAGACTGAACTGCATTTTTAATTAAAGTCTGAGATGCATTTGCATCTGCCGCTGTAGGCCATTTTGCCGGAATTTCAGAAACTTTTGTTTCCTGATATTTGTATTCCTGAGAATCATAATCTGCCACAATCCACCAAGATTTCATATCGGTAGGAAAATCGAATTCAGAATCTTCTTCACGAATGGTGAAATAGTTCAGGTTTTTCTGCTGAGGAAACTCATATCTGAATCCTAACCCATCGTTGAATAATCTGAATTTCACCACGATACTTCTATCTGTAGAAGCCTGATTCAATGTAACCGCTAATTCATTATATTGATTGATATAATTTTTCTTTTCTCCTAAAACCGGTTGCCAAGTTTCATTTTTTGAATCGCGTTTTTCATCTATTTTTGTAAAACCATTGTTCAGATCGAATTTGGCATCTTCCGGTTTTGCAATTTCTGAGGCAAATTTTATTGAAGCATCTTTAAATAATCTCAGTCCCAATTTAGAATCTTCAACGACTGTTTTACCATTGTATTTAAGATTGTAATAAGGAACTCCCTGCTTCAACTGGAAATCCATTTCAAATTTTCCGTTCGGCGATTTTAAAGACTGTGCATTAACACCCACAAACATCATTGAGAGCAAGAACGCTCCAACTGTAATTTTCTTCATAATGACTATTTATAACTTTAAAAATAGCCAAGTGCTTTTACAATACAGCACTTGGCTATTAGATTTATTTAATAATTAACTAGTTTACCGGAATTACAGAAAAATCTCCTGTCATATCATTAAAGTAAACATTATAATTAAATGTAGTAGTTACAGGAATATTTCCTCCACTTCCGGTAGCAGTACCAAAAAACTCCTGAGCTATTCCCCAACTTGTTCCCCAATCATGGTTTGCTCTGAACTTAAATTCTCCTGAGCTCAACCCTACATTCTTTTTAACCCATACATGAGGATCAAAAGTAGATTTCTCCAAGTCCAAATCAGTAGACCAGCCTCCTACAGAAGGTCCGATCAATGAAACAGACGTGTAAGTTGTTGAGGACGGAGTTATTGAAGCCACAGAATACGTTAAAGCACCTACATTAATCGTTACTTTATAGTAACCAGCAGTTGTTATAGAAATATTTCCAGAACCCCCGCTTGTATCCAATACTCCAGCTGATGCCCCCATTCCGTATTGAGTAGTCCAACTTCCTGGCGTTTTAATTATTTTGAAACCTCCAACTGCAAAATATCCTGTGTAAGTATAAACATTGGCTGTTGATGTTTTCAGAAGTGGATAAATTTTCGCATTTGTTGCAAGATTATCCCAACCTCCCGCTGTAGCGTCACCAATCAGATATAAGTCTGTATAAGTATACACAGGTCCATTAATAAATGGGGTTACTTTCAAAGGAAGTGTATTTGAATAATGAGTTTTATTTGCTACTGTTGATTTTAACCTTATTTCTATATCAGTAGCTACCACTGAACTAACACCAAGAGATAATACTATATTATTTAAATCATTTACAGTAATACTATAAGATTTAGCCCCGTTTGCCATATCTATAGTTTTAAATGTTGAGAAAGATGTACCTTTTAGAGCAAACTGAAGTTGATTTGTTAATTGAACGTTTACTCCATAGTCTGAATTAACCCAGCTAAAAGCTAGAGCCTCTTTCGTAGCATCAGTACTTAATAAAACTGCAGTCGTTTTGTTTGCTGAGATTACAGGATCTGTACCTTCTCCTAAAACAGCCTGATCTTCGTCTTTTTCACAAGAAGCCAATATAAAGGCCAGGAAAACTACAGTGAATATTTTAAATAATTGTTTCATTTTTAAAAGCATTTTAAGGTTAGTACCCAGGATTTTGAACTAGATTTGGATTTGCATTTAAGTCAGTATCTGGTATAGGATATAATGTTCTGAAATCTTCTACTGCCTTTCCATTTTTAATCCCTCCTTTAAACGGCCACAAATATGATCCTGACGTAAATTTACCAAACCTGATTAAATCTGATCTTCTAGTAGCTTCCCAAGCCAATTCTCTTGCTCTTTCATCCAAAACAAAATCTAGATTTATAGATGTAACATTCCCTGCAGTACTTCCGTAAGCTCTTTGTCTTAACTGATTGATATACTGAATAGCAGTAGCGGTAGAGCCACCTCCTCCTCTCAAAGTTGATTCAGCATAAATTAAATAGGCTTCACCCAATCTGAAAAGTGGGAAATCCGTATCAACAAAGTCACCCGTATTATCAGAACCTTGGGTTCCATCTTTTTTCACATTTTTAAATTTAATCAACGGATAGCCATCTGTAAACGAAAAAACATTATTAATTTCTAAATTTTGACCATCAGAATGGAATTTTCCTCTTTTATCTGAATTACCATTAGCATCCGGAAATAAATTAACTAAATTCTTAGTTGATCTTAAGCCTCCCCAACCACTGTTGATTCCATATTGACTAGGATTCATAGACCCACCAACACCTGCATGAATAAGGTAGGTTGTTCCTCCAAATGTTCTGGTATGTTGACCATCAAAATTAACCGGAAAAATTACCTCATTATTTGAAATATTATTATCCGCTAAAAATAATTCAGAATAATTAGATTTTAAAGAATAACCTGCATTGATTACTTTTTCTGCATAAATTCTTGCATCAGAATATTTTGCTTGTCCTGTATATACTTCAGCATTTAAATAAAGCTTAGACAAAAGCATCCAAACAGCAGCTTTATCTGCTCTACCATATTCGTTCGTTTTTGCATCTTTTAAAAGATTTTCCAAATCTTTTAACTCAGTTTCGATATAATTGAAAAGATTTTTTCTATCGATTCTTGGCGGAGGAGTAATTCCTACTTCAGTAGTTTCTGTTACAAAAGGTCCGTTTCCAAACAAATCAATTGCATGATAGTAACTTAATGCTCTCATAAACCTTGCTTCATTTCTATATAGTTTAGAAGTTTCAGCATTTTGTCCCGTGATATTTCTTGAAGCCAGTTTTTCGTCAGAAGTTTCTCTGATAAACTCATTTGCAACCGAAATCTGATAATAAATTCTATAATACATTGCTCTAATGAACTCATTATTAGCAGACCATGTCATATTATGAATATCAGGTAAAGAACCATCATTCCATGCAATAATTACTTCATCGGTAGGAAGCTCTTGCATTTGGAAATACTGTCTTAAATAATTTGAAGTACCACCATCAATACCTCCCACATCCGGGTTTCCATCACCGCCTTCTTGACCACTCATTGCAAGGCCAGCATAAATTTTGGCTAAAACACCTTTATAGTTATTAAAATCAGCATAGACAGATGCCGAAGTAATTTCTGTTTCGGGCATTCTATCTAGATCGCTCTCACATGAAGTAAGAAACAATACAGCAGCAATTCCTGCTGTAAAAATTGTTTTATTAATATGTTTAAATGTCATGATTGCTTAATTAAAATTGAAAGTTAAATCCTAATGAATAAACTCTTGGTCTTTGATATAAATTGTTATCAATACCATTAAATACTTCCGGATCTAATCCGCTATACTTTGTAATTATAAATGCATTTTGAACTGAACCAAAGATTCTCATACTTGAATTTTTATTAATAAAATTAGGAATATTATATCCTATATTAATGTTATCCATTCTTAGGAAAGATGCATTTTCAACATAGTAATCTGAGAAATATTGCGCTTTTTGAAAGCCTGTATCCAAATAGCTTGTATGAATATTTTGTAAAAATTCATTATTAGAAATTCCTTGTAGGTTACCATATTGAGAGGCTATATTATTATAAACATAATTTCCTAAACTCGCTCTCATTGTAAATCCTAAATCAAGGTTTTTATAGGTAAATTTTGTTGAGAAACCTAATAAAACATCTGGTGCAGGAGATTTATATTTATATAAATCTGCACTGTTGATGATTCCATCTCCGTTTCTGTCAACGTATACACCTTCTATTGGTTTTCCCGCATTATCATAAACCTGCTGATAAACATAGAAAGAATTTGGCTGATATCCTTGTGACTGAACCTGAATCGTATTACCCGTACCTCCGCCAATTCCTCCTACAAGTACTTGTGTTGAGGCAAGATTCGTAATTTCAGATTTATAGTGCGTTGCGTTAATGTTAAATTCCCAAGAAAAATTCTCTCTATTTATTGCCTTTACATTTACATTAGCTTCAATACCTCTGTTTCTCATATCTCCAATATTTGTAAGTAACAAATTTGTAAGATTTGCACCAGCAGGAACAGGAACAATACTTAATAAATCTTTAGATTCTTTTTCATAAACCTCGATAGACCCATTGATTTTGTCTTTCAAGAACCCAAAATCTAAACCGATATTTTTGGTTGTTGTTGTTTCCCATTTAATGTTTTTATCATATCCTTGAGGTCTCAAAGTATTAAAGAAATCATCTCCAATCTGATATTGTGCTCCACTATTTGATATTACATATCTCGCCAAATAAGGATAGTCATTATTTTGAATATCTTGCTGACCAGTTTGTCCCCAACCTGCTCTTAATTTTAATGTAGAAACAGTTTTTGAATCTTTTAAGAAGTTTTCCTGATCAATTCTCCATGCCAAAGCAACTGATGGAAAATATCCTACCCTGTTATCTTTATTGAACCTTGAAGACGCATCTCTTCTCACAGTTGCAGTTAAAAGATACTTCGAGTTAAACGTATAATTAAATCTACCAAAATAAGACAAAATGGTATTTTGAGTGAAAAAATCGGTACCATTTGCAGGATCCAATGTTCCATTCCCATTGATTGTTGGAGCAAACGGTTCTGATCTTTGCCAATCCTGATATGAATATCCTAACGTTACATCAAACGTAGATTTAATAGATTCTATCGTTTTAAGATAATTGAAATAAAAATCTAAAAGCTTATTTTTCTTCTCCTGAGTGTATCTTCTATATGTTCCTTTCTTATAAAAAGCCATTGCAGCAGTAGGTAAAACCGTTGTATCCCCATTAGAATTGCTATAATCGTATCCTAGATTTAAATTAGCTCTTAATTCAGGTAAGAAATGGAATTTATAATCAAACTGTACATTTCCTAAAACTCTTTTCACGTATGAAAGATCCCATCTTTGGTTTAACATTGAAATAGGATTCTTTGTCCCATTTGTATTCGGCTGCCCATTTGAAGAATTTAACCATTCCCAATATCCTCCGTAATCGCTAAATGAAGAATCGTAAACCGGTTTTGTAGGGTCAAAAACAATTGCAGATCCTAAAACACCATCTTCTTTAAATCTGTTTTCAACATAAGTCCCTTTTAAATTAAAATTTACTTCAAGATGCTTATCAAAAAATTTAGGATTTAAATTTAATGACGCAGTTGATCTTTCAATATTATTTGTTCTAATAATACCATCCTGATTCATATATCCTAAAGATAATCGATAAGGTAAACCTTTGATACCACCAGAAATAGAAACCGCATTATCTACCCCAAGAGCTGTTTGATAAATCTCATTTTGCCAATTCGTACTAGCATTTCCCAACAAATTTTGATATGCAGGTAATGCTTTTGCCATAACTATATCCCTGAATTGCTCAGTGGATAACATATCAATATTACCCATTTTCTGATAAAGAGAAGTAGTAGTAGTATAGCTTAGTTTAAGTCTTCCTGAAGTTCCTTTTTTAGTAGTAATAATAATAACTCCATTCGAAGCCCTACTACCATAAATAGCCGTAGCAGATGCGTCTTTCAAAATATTGAAGCTTTCAATATCATTTGGATTTATTAATGCTAAGGGGTTAGCTGCCCCACTAATCCCGGTTGCATCAATAGGAACCCCGTCGATTACAATCAATGGATCATTGCTGGCGTTCAGTGAAGCCCCTCCCCTAATTCTAATAGTAGATCCTGCTCCAGGAGCACCACTATTATTAGTAATTTGAATACCAGAAGCCTTTCCCTGGATTAACTGTTCAGGAGAAGTGATACTCCCTTCATTAAAATCTTTTGCGGAGATAGCTGTAACGGAACCTGTCAGGTCAGATTTTTTTTTAGCTCCATACCCGATCAAAACAACCTCCTCTATTTTCTTCTCTTTAGTAATAGAGTCTTTGGTCTGCGCGTGAATCATGGAACTAGCCAATAAAAATGCAGGCGCAATTTTTAATACTGTTGTAAAGTTTTTCACAATCTTATTTTTTATATAGTTTCGTTTTATAGTTTCTGGAATAAAACCAGACTTGCAATTTATAAAAATTTTATAATTATCATAAAATTAACAAAAAATTAAAATAAAATTATTTATATTATAGACCTTAAAAAAGTTAGAATACTATATTCCAATTCATTAAACGATAATATGCAAAACATAACACATTTTATATTACAATAAAAAGTTAAACAATCGTTTAACAAAATATTCTGCTTTAACGTATAATTAATGTATCCGACTATAAAAAAAGCTACAGATATTAATTTTCAGAGATAATCAGTATCTTTGCAACTAAACTTTACTATTAAATGTCAAACAGAAAGATGATTACGGCAGCTTTGCCTTATGCAAACGGACCGGTTCATATAGGACATTTGGCAGGTGTCTATATTCCTGCGGATGTTTACGCAAGATTTCAGAGAAGATTAGGAAAAGATGTAGCGTTTATCTGTGGATCGGATGAACACGGAATTCCTATTACCATAAGAGCCAAAAAAGAAGGGGTTACCCCTCAGGATATCGTTGATAAATACCACGAAATCATTAAGAAATCGTTTTCGGATTTAGGGATTTCTTTTGATGAATATTCAAGAACGACTTCTAAAAATCATTACGAAACCAGTCAGGGTTTCTTTAAGGTTCTTTATGAAAAAGGAAAATTTACAGAAGAAATATCTGAGCAATATTTTGATGAACAAGCCGGAGAATTTCTGGCAGACAGATACATCGTGGGAACTTGTCCGAACTGTGGAAACGAAAATGCTTACGGAGATCAGTGTGAAAAATGTGGTTCTACCCTTTCCCCGTCAGAATTGATCAATCCAAAATCAATGTTGAGTGGAAATGTTCCTGTTTTAAAAGAAACAAAAAACTGGTATTTACCATTAAATGAATACGAAAACTTCCTGAACGAATGGATTATTGAAGGCCACAAAGATGATTGGAAACCAAACGTTTACGGACAGGTAAAATCTTGGTTAAATGACGGTTTAAAACCACGAGCAATGACCAGAGATCTGAATTGGGGAGTTCCTGTTCCGCTTCCGGGTGCAGAAGGAAAAGTGCTTTATGTATGGTTTGATGCTCCGATCGGTTATATTTCTTTCACCAAAGAATGGGCTGCAAAGAACGGAAAAGACTGGAAAGATTACTGGCAAAGCGAAAATTCTGATTTAATTCACTTTATCGGAAAAGATAATATTGTATTCCACTGTATTATTTTCCCAAGTATGATGAAGGCTCACGGAGATTATATTATGCCGAAAAATGTTCCTGCTTTCGAATTCCTGAATCTTGAAAACGATAAAATTTCAACTTCAAGAAACTGGGCGGTTTGGGCACACGAATATGTTGAAGATTTCCCGGGACAACAGGATGTTTTGAGATATGCTCTCCTTTCATCTGCTCCGGAAACAAAGGACAATAACTTTACCTGGAAAGATTTCCAGACGAAGAATAATTCTGAGTTAGTAGGAATTTTCGGGAACTTTATCAATAGAGTTGCTGTGTTGGTTCATAAATATTATGATGGAGTTATTCCTCAAGGTGATATAAATGCTCCTGAATTAAATGAAATTAACAAAGCTGCAAAGGAAATTTCGGGTTTCTTAGAAAACTATGAATTCAGAAATTCTTTAACAGCATTAATGAATTTAGCTCGATTCGGGAACCAATATCTTCAAACTGAAGAACCTTGGAAAACAATTAAAGATAACCCGGAAAAAGCGGCTCAATCTTTATTTGTCGGAGCTCAGATTGCGGTTGCTTTAGCACAATTGTGTGAACCTTTTATGCCTTTCAGTTCTGAGAAGTTATTAAATATGTTCAATGTTGAGAAATCAGGCTGGAATGATGTTGAAACAAAATCTGTTTTAATTGAAACAGGGCATAAAATTAACGAATCATCCCTTCTTTTCTCAAAAATTGAAGATGATGTCATAGAAGCTCAAATCCAGAAGCTTGAAGACACAAAACAAAACAATAAAAAAACAAATCCTAAAGCAAACCCTATGAAAGACGAAATCACTTTTGATGATTTTACAAAAATCGACTTGAGAACAGCAACAATTACAGAAGCTGAAAAAGTAGAAAAAGCGGATAAATTACTGAAACTGACTGTTGATACAGGCGTTGATGTAAGAACTGTGGTTTCAGGAATTGCTGAAAGTTTCACTCCTGAAGAAGTAATTGGAAAACAGGTAATGATTTTATTAAACCTTGCTCCAAGAAAAATCAGAGGAATTGAATCTCAGGGAATGTTATTATTGACAACAAAACCGGACGGAAAATTGTCTTTTGTAACACCGGACGACAGCAATGTAGAAAACGGTATTGAGATTGGATAATTTAAATTAAAATAATACGAAATGGGCATTTTAATGCCCATTTTTTATATACAAATGGTAAAGAAAAGCGTTTTAAATAAATTTTCAAACTTTGAATTAGAAAAATATTTAAAAGAAGACAGCCGCTTCACTCCCGAAGCCGTTCAGATGGCTTTTGAGATTTTAGAAGAACGAGGTTTGGTTTTTACAGAAATCAAAAAAAATGAGATTCAACAGCTTATTCAAAATAAAAAAGTAGCAGAGGAAACCAAAGAAAATGAAGAAAAAGAAGTCTGGAAAGACCATATTACGGAAGATACAAATGCAATAAAGCTATATTCTCGAACAACTATTCTCATCATGAGCATAGTATTCAGTACAATTCCTGGATCTGTTCTATTATCCTTAAATTTTATTGCAGTTAAAAAATATTTCCCTGCATTACTTACACTACTAATTGGTTTTAGTTTTTTCTTTGTTCAAAATTATATTTTTTCATCTTATTTTGATTTTCATACAAGCTCACGATACAGCCCTCAAATGGGGATTATTTTGTTAGGGGCTATCTTATTATTGGTTGTATCCGTAACAATGATGCCTCAAAAGTTACCTTACCGCTCAAAATCTTTAGTTCTTCCGATCATTTTGGCAGTAATTATGATTGTTTTAATGTATTTAAACTTCCAGCAATGGCTTTCAGCTTATCCGGTAATATCAGTTTTTAAAATACTAAAAGACTTTTAAAATATTCCTGAAAATATTATTATATAAAGAAACCGCCCCATGATCAATGCAGCGGTTTTATTTATAGTAATGAATTAATTTTATATAACTCACATTTTTTCTTTGATCAGTTTTGCCAGATAAGCATCTTCATCCTGTAAAACCTTTTCAATCTTAAAACCATTATTTTCTGCAGCATTTTTTAAGGTATTAAAATCTAAATACAGCCATTTTATAGGATCTTCCGATTCCCCTTTATAATGAATGGTATAATCCAGTTCACCATAATACCCTTCTGCCGGAATATAAACTCCCCCATCTTCATCACGATCAAACATATATAAAATATCAGTACTATCGATAAGAATTTGTCCTTTGTCATTTAGCAAAGAATAAAGCTTTTTCAGATAAACATCAATTACATTCAGGCTTTGAAAGATTCCTGTTCCGTTCATTAATAAAAGAATCGTATCGAAAGTTTCTCCCTCAAACTGAAGCATATTTTCTGCAACAGCCTTTTTAATTCCTCTCAGCTTACAAACTTCAATAGATTTTGGCGAAATATCTAATGCGGTAACATCCAGATTTCTTTCATTTTGAAGATATAAAGAATGCGAGCCTGCTCCTGCTCCGATATCCAAGGTTTTTCCTTTGGATAATTCCAATGCTTTTTGTTCAATATCATTCATTTCTTCAAACTCCCTGAAAAGATAATCAACCGGAAGTTCATCCAGTTCAGAAATTGAAGTTTCAGTCTGCAGATCTTTCGGATCTTTATTATGGTAATAATCCCAGATCGCGCGTCCCATTAAGTCTTTCATTTCATATTTTAATGAAGCAAAGATAAGAGTTTGAGGCGGGAAAATCAGATAATCAAAACCTTATTTAGCAAAAGAAAGTATTTAAAAATAATTAAACCAGTCATCACAAAAAATTTGGAAATAAAAGACGGTATAGCAAACTATATGTTTGTATATTTGGAATTCTGGCAAGGATTGACTAAAAATAATACCTCTATCAATATTATCTGCATAATTAATTTATGAATTACAATAAACAAGTTTTATTACTTACAGCATTTTTCCTGTTTCTTATTAATTCTATTTTTGCACAGTCAAAAGAAATAAATAAGATTGATTCACTTATGAAGCATTCAAATTCAGTCGGTATATTTAATGGAAATGTTCTTGTTTCAAAAAATAATAAAATAATTTATAATGCTTCATTTGGCTTTACTGATGCTTCAAAGAAAGACAAATTAACTAAACAATCTAAATTTCATTTAGGTTCAATCACCAAAGAATTCAGTGCTGTAGCTTTACTTCAATTAGAAGAAAAAGGAAAGTTAAAGTTATCTGACAGTGTTTCTAAATTTATACCGGAGCTGCCAAATTGGGCAAACAAAGTCACAATTAAGGATTTATTACAATATACAAGCGGAATTCCCAATGTTAACTGGAAAAAAATTAAAAATGATAAGGATATTTTTGATGGCTTACTATCTATTGAAAAATTAGATTTTAAACCTGGGACAGATTATGATTATAATAACAATAATCTTTTTTTAAGACAATTTATTATTGAGCGGTTAACAAGAATTTCATTTAAAACTTATGTCGAAAAATTCATATTCCAACCTTTAGGGATGAATTCTTCTGTAATGACCCCTTTTGAAAATGAGGAAAATATTACTAAAGGTTTTAAAAATAATTCTGTACAAGATCCTGCAGAATTGCCAATAACCGGAGGAACTTATACCACAACTTATGATTTGTTGAAATGGACAAACAACCTACATTCTAAAAAAATCATAAATAAACATTCGCTCTACGAACTCGGACAAAGTTTTAACATTCCAGAAAGTCAATCAGCATTGGGAAATGCAAAATTTAGTCATAAAAAACTTATGGAACATACACACGATGGCAGAGCTGGTAGTTTTGAGGCAATTATGTTTTCAGATATTGATAAAAAGATAACAATTATCTTACTAAGCAATAATTATAATGGAAAAATCTCTGAAATTTCGGAAACGATAAATTCTATTTTACAAAAGTAAAAAGTTTGATTTTCAAAAAAAATAGCTTAGATAACTTCATTCCCATTTCAAATTAACATCATTAACTTTTTCTATTTTCCTACCACATTCTTCTTACAATATTTTCCTAACTTGTCTGTTTTAAATACAAGAACAACCTCATGACAAATAAAAGTTTTAATGTTCATCAGGGTTTTACTTTCAGTAAGCATGTTCCGGAGGAAATTTCCAATTTCGACAGGGTTTTCGATATATTCAGAGATTTGCTCATCCATACTTCCGGCGATCTTGAGGAAGCTTTTGAATGGCTCGATATGCTCGACAGAGAATACAATATTTTCGATGATGAATATACCCGTGAAGATTTTGAAGAAGATCTCAAAAAACGTGGTTATATTAAAGCAGAAGATTCTGAAGATGGTAATTCCGGAACCGGGGAAGGCAAAAATGTACTGACGGCAAAACTGGAAGCTGCATTGCGTGAATATGCGCTGGATCAGATTTTCGGGAAACTCCAGAAAAGTGGCGTCGGAAATCACCGGACCAATAAAACCGGAATCGGAGATGAACGCGATGGTGAAAACCGGAATTTCCAATATGGAGATGACCTCTCAGCGGTAAATATGACGGAAAGTCTGAAAAATGCCCAGATCAACAACGGAATTTCGGATCTCAGAATGACCGAAGATGACCTCATCGTAGAAGAAACGAAGCACAAAGCTCAGATGAGTACGGTTTTGATGATAGACATCAGTCACTCTATGGTTTTGTACGGTGAAGACCGGATCACACCTGCCAAAAAAGTAGCAATGGCTTTGGTGGAATTAATCAAAAGAAAATACCCGAAAGATTCCATCGATATTATTGTTTTCGGAAACGAAGCATGGCCCATAAAAATTAAAGACCTTCCTTATTTGCAGGTTGGGCCGTATCATACCAATACGGTTGCCGGATTGGAATTAGCTATGGATATCCTTCGTAGAAAAAGGAATACCAACAAACAGATTTTCATGATTACCGACGGAAAGCCGAGCTGCCTAAAATTACCAAACGGAGAATATTATATGAACAGTGTAGGACTCGATGAAAGAATTGTCTCCGAATGTCTCCATAAAGCAGCACAGGCAAGAAAACTGAAAATTCCCATCACGACTTTTATGATTGCACAAGATCCCTATTTGCGAAAATTTGTTGAGATTTTTACGGCTCAAAATAAAGGAAAAGCTTTCCTGACCGGACTTTCGGGATTAGGACAAATGATTTTTGAAGATTATGAAAAGAATAGGATTAAAAGGATTTAATAAGTTCTTTTGTCTAAACACAAAAGAATCAAAACAATATTAGTAAAGCAAATGAAAAACGATACTACATTTAAAGAATTAAAAAATTCAGGATATACCGACAAAACCATTAATCAAGAAATTCAAGCGAATTTAATTGCTAAAATCAAAGCAAAAGAGCCTGTTTTTGAAGGCCTTTATGGTTATGAAGATACCGTAATTCCACAGTTAAAAAAAGCAATTTTGGCAGGCCATCATATCAATCTTTTAGGGTTGCGCGGACAGGCAAAAACAAGAATTGCAAGAAGCATGGTGAATCTTCTGGACGAATATATGCCGATTGTAAAAGGTTCTGAGATTAACGACAGTCCGTTTCAGCCGATCTCAAAATATGCGAGAGATCTTGTTGCAGAGCTCGGTGATAAAACACCGATTTCATGGGTTCACCGCTCTGACCGTTTTTTTGAAAAACTGGCAACGCCGGATGTAAATATTGCAGATTTGATTGGAGATATTGATCCTATTAAAGCAGCGACTTTAAAATTACCTTATTCGGACGAACGTGTTTTACATTACGGAATGATCCCAAGAGCCAATCGTTCCATCTTTGTTTTGAATGAGCTACCCGATCTACAGGCCAGAATTCAGGTTTCGCTGTTTAATATTTTACAGGAAGGAGATATTCAGATCAGAGGATTTCAGTTGAGAATGCCTTTGGATATCCAGTTTGTGTTTACTGCAAATCCTGAAGATTATACCAACAGAGGAAGCATTGTAACCCCTTTAAAAGACAGAATCGGTTCTCAGATATTTACTCATTACCCTAAAAGTGTAGAACTTGCCAAGCAAATTACCGAGCAGGAAGCTTTGATTTCCCCGGAAGACCGCAACAAAATACAGATTTCTGATTTAGCCAAAAACCTTTTGGAAGAAGTGGCTTTCGTTGCCAGAGACAGCGAATATGTGGATACAAAAAGCGGAGTGAGTGCAAGATTAACCATCAGTGCCATGGAAAATCTTTTTGCAGCGGCTAAATTGCGTCTTTTGGAAACGAGCTCTGAAAAGACGAGTATCCGCCTGTTAGATTTTATGTCTATCATTCCTTCTATTACCGGAAAAATTGAATTGGTATATGAAGGCGAGCAGGAAGGTGCGGATCATGTTGCCAAAATTCTGATTGATCAGGCGATAATGAGACTCTTTGAAGATATTTTCCCTCGTATTTCAAAACTGGAAAAAGAAGGAATTAAAACACCTTACACGGATCTGATTCAATGGTTTTCGAATAATCAGCTTGAATTGAATTATGCTGACACAGACGAAGAATTTTATGGTAAACTGAATACGATACAGCCACTTACAACAATTGTTGAAGAAAACGCTTCAGAATTAAGTAAAGAAGATCAGAATTTTTGTAAGGAACTTGTTTTATGGGCTTTAACGATCAGCAAAAAATTAGACAAATCTGAAAACCATGCAGATTATACTTTTGATTCGGCGGATGTAAGACAGTATTTCCGTAATTAAAAAATACTTGATCAATTATAAAAAAACAGACTTCTTTATTAGGAAGTCTGTTTTGTTTTATAGAAATTTAAAATTCGAAAGTATAGGAAAGATTATATGTTCTTCCTCTTCCTTTATAATTAAACAGTTCAGGAAGTCCGTATGAAGAATAAAGAACCTGAGAACGTTTGCTCCAGATCGTTTGATAATCTGTATTAAAGATATTCTGAATTCCCAAATTGAATTTTCCCCAATTGAATCGGTAACCTGCCATTAAATCGGATGTATTATATCCATCAATTTCGTTATTAATATCATCCCTCAGCTTGAAGTTTTGCAGTGACTGGAATCTGAATGACCAGTTTTTGATATTATACCCAATATACGTCACCAATTTTGATGGAGAAGCATTATAAATCTCCTGCTTTTGCCATTCGCCTTTGTTATCTACCTGAGACTGAATCAGCAATCCGCTGGCTCCGAAATATACTCCGTTATTCATGCTGTAAGACACCTCAGCTTCAATTCCCATATTTCTTAATTTCAGATCATTAACCAAAATCTGGAACGTGGTTCTGTCAACCGTAATATTCTTATCAGAAGTACTTAAAAATCCGGCAATCTGGCCTCTCAACCCTCCTTTGCTGATGCGATATCCTACTTCAAACTGATTGGTTTTAATAGCCTGTAAAGGTTGTTCTTTTACATTAATACTCGAAGTGACATCCCAGTTTCCTGTGCCTGCATTCAAAGTATACACTCCAATTCCGTAATATTTTGACGGGTCTGCTAAACTTACTCCTTGTGAAAAAGTTCCCCAAACCTGATGGTGTTCATTAAATTTATAAAGTAATCCCGCATTCGCAAGTGTCACATTATAAGAACTTTTTCCTCCCGGAATGGCAGAAGCCGATGTTCCGTATCCCATAGCAACCTGTGTCTGTTGTTGTGATCCTACGAAATCATCTACTCTTACATTCATATTCTGGTATCTTACTCCTCCATTAAGCTGCAATTTTGGAAGAATATTATATTTTGCCTGAACATATCCTGCATAACTTTCCGAATGGTTGGTAGGATATCTTCCTAAACTGTATTTTGTTTCATTAACCAAACCACCACTCGACATGGTCTTAGCAATATCGTATACCGATTGGTTCCCTTCAAACTTTTCCAGATCTATATCTACTCCATACGTTACATTCAGTCCTCTCCATGATTTTGACAGCAAAGCTTTTAAGCCTGAATAGAAAGTATTCTGTTGTGAAGAAGACATATAGGAAGTCGTAGCCGGTAATTTTACTGTTCCCGGAAATGGATAGAATCCTAATTTCTCCCCTCTTGTTGCTAACTGAATATATAAATCCTGTCCCCCCAGAATATTGTTTCCATTATAGGTTAAAGTTCCCATATAACGTTTTGTTCCAATATTCTTATCTGAAGAAAAACCATCTCTCATCTCCAGCAAGCTTGCATTTTTGGTATTGAAAGCAGCAAGGTTCTGACCTAAATATAAGCTTCGGTCCCCGTTAAATTTAGAATTATAATACTGAACAGAGGCTGTAATTTTATGATTGTTATTAAACTTATAGCCGCCCGTTGCCAAGAGGTCCAATGACTGATTATACTGAAGATCTGTCTGTGTAATATCCGTAAGCACCTGTTTTTCATCTGCCCCGTATACACCTCCGTTTTGCTGATACGCAACTCCTAATCTCCCGAAAAGCTTCTCTCCTTTTCCTGCAATAGATTGTGCCGCACGAAAATCATGGTCATCATTTCCCATAAATCCGGTACGGACTCCCACTTCTGTTTCGCCACTTATTCCTTTTTTAGAAGGAGCTTTGGTAATAATATTAATGATCCCTCCCGTTGCATTTCCTCCATAAATAGAGCTTGCACCGGAAAGCACTTCAATTCTTTCGATATTAAAAGGATCAATTGCATCAAGTTGTCGGCTGATTGTACGGATACTGTTCAGTGAAACACCATCAATCATAATTAAAGCAGAACGTCCTCTCATATTTTGTCCGTAATTGGTTCTTCCTTGCGGACCGATATCCATACTCGGAATTAAAATAGACAACATTTCTTTAATAGGAACCCCACTTTTCACCTGCTCCTGAATTTTTTCTTTCTGAACAACCCAAACCGTACCAGGAATTTCTGAGATTTTCGTAGGTTTTCTTGAAGCCACAATGACTACATCCTCAATATTTTTTGAGTTTATAGAATCTGTGGTGGTTTGAGAAAATACAGCTCCTGAAACCAGTAAAGTGGCAACAACATAATGCTTTTTCATTCTTCTTGATTAAATTTTTATAAATATTTTCAAAAGTAATTTTTATTTAGAAACAATAAAAATAAACCGGTATGAAAAATTTCATATTTTTAAATAATTGTTTAATTTTTTAGCCGTATAAAAAGTAAAACCCCATCTTATAATAAAATGGAGTTTTACAAATGAAAAACAAGGTATCTTTACATCGCAGGACCAGCTGCGTCTTTTATTTCCTGTAGCAATCTTTTTCTTTCACGAAGCCTTTTTCTCGCCAAAGCAGATTTTCCGCTTAATATTTTAACAAATCTCGCATACTCGAAACGCTCTTTTCCAAAGTGATGCGTAAAAACATAGATCAGCACTCCGATTCCGGCTAAAATTATATATCCGAATATTTTTTTACTGGCAATAATGATGGCATTCAGCTGGATAGCTTTCAAACCTGTTGCTACATTTTGAGAAGTAACAGTCATTCCATCCATATAAACAGCCAGATCACCAATGGCAACCACCTGAAAATGATACAAAAACCAGGAATAAACTGCCGAGAAAAAACCAACTGCTAAAAATGTTCTCCAAACCACTACCAATCCGATCGCAGCCAGCATATCATCCATTTCCAGCTTATCCAGCGTATAAAACCAAACCGAAATATAAAGCGACCCCATTCCGTATCCTTTGAGGAACATTGGCAAATACCAGTTTTCATAATTGAATTCCAACACCATAGAAAAATACATCACTATTGCATATCCTATCATTGCCGAAAAGCCTGAAAAGATGAACATCTTCAACGGGATTTCTTTTTTAAACCAGAATATAGCAACTGCTCCGGCCAGAATAAATCCGGGAATCATTAACAAGCCTAATTTAGCATTTGTCAATTGATCATATCCTAAAACTCCCACTGCAAAGGAATTCTGAATAGAGCTCGTACCTAAAAACATTCCTAACATGAAAAGCATGAATAACCCGTGCTGAACATTATTTTTAGTGAATATTTTAAAGGACAGATAAGGTCTTTTTAAAGTCAGCTGCCGAATAGCCAACAATGCAAAACTTACAAAAGCCGCGATACTTGCGTTGATAATATTTTTTGAATTGAACCAATCCTGCTGTTTTCCGAATGAAAAAACATAGGCCGAGAACATAAATGTCGAAACGAAAAGCAAAATACTCAACCAATCGATATAATGCAACGGAACTTTTAATGCAAAATATTTATCATGCATAAAAACCCAATGCAGCAAAGCCAGAACAAAACACGCCACCGCCATAATCACATAAAAATGCTGCCAGTTATACTTAATGGAAACCTCCGCCGCATAATATCCTGAAACCTGATTAAGCACCATGACAAAAGTATAAAAAGCTCCATAAAACATTCCTCTGTTGCCAATCATGGCCATTAATGGCAGAAATAATTCTATGGTTACCATCATTTTTAAAAATCCGATACACAATGATGAAACAATAAAAATCATCGGATCAATCGTAGTTGAATTAAGGTAACTCAGTAAGCCCAACGAAACCAATAAAATAGTCATTTTATCCCGAACCTTGAATCTCATTTTTACTCTGAGAACAATCGGCATACATGCTCCCATCCCAATGGTTGTTGCATAATTCGCCCACATGAAATATTCAGTCATCGCACCGGTTCCGCTCACTACATAACTGATGTTTCCTGTATAAACCCCACCAAGTGGCATTACTACTGCAAGAAGCAATACAATCAGCAGAAGCTGCACGGGCTTCGGAACCCAGTCGTTATATAATCCTTTGTTGTACATTTTTAGAAATTAGATTTCAGATATGAGACATCAGATTTCCGGCTTACTCCATTATGACCTTCATCAAAATCGGAATCTGATATCTGAAATCTTTTATTTTTTTGAATTAATGTTCACATTCACGTTCATCCCTGCACTCAGCTTATCTACATCTTCTTTTTTATTGAAATCTGTAAATTCTATTCTTACAGGAATTCTTTGCTGCACCTTGATAAAGTTTCCGGTTGAATTATCCGTCGGAACACTTGAATATCTTGAGCCTGTTGCTGCGGAAATTGCAGTGACTACCCCTTCGAATTTTTGTCCGCCCAAAGCATCTACTGTCATTATCATTTTCTCCCCGATTTTAATATTCGGCATCTGGCTTTCCAAAAAGTTGGCAGTCACCCATTTCTGTCCGTTTAAGACAATTGTTGCCACTTGCTGTCCCGGTTGAATCAACTGTCCTTCAGAAATCGTTCTTCTTCCCATTACGCCGTCATAGGGTGCTGTAATCACTGTATAAGACAAATTGATTCTTGCCATATCTAAAGCCGATTTTGTTCTCTTAATCTCGGCATCATTAATTCCTAACTTACTTTTTACTTCTGTAGTAGACAGGTTTGCAGATTGCTTTTGATTAACCAAAGTTTCATAAGCTGCTTTTTGTGCATCATATTCTGTTTTTACCTGATCATATTGCTGTCTTGTAACGGCTTCCGAAGCTAAAAGGTTTTTGTATCTGTTTAAATTTTGCTCAGCATTCCAAAGTCTGGCTTTTGCACCCGCAATATTAGATTCCATAACATTGATATTATTGGAAACCGTATTCACGGATGAGCTGGTTGCTGTTTTTTGGGCCAAAGCATTTTGATAAGCCGCTTCAGCCTGACCAAGCTGAGTCAGAATTTCACGGTTATCAAGAATGACCAGTGTATCTCCTTTTTTTACCTTTTGATGCTCTATGAATTTTATTTCTTTGATATAAGCAGAAACCCTGGTGTTGATCGGATTGATAAATTCTTCAATCTGGGCAGCTTCAGTATAGGTTTTATCACCGATATGAAAATATTCACGAACCAGCCAGAATAATCCAAAGCCGATCACCAGAAAGACAATGACATTTGAAATGATCGCTCTGTTTTTATTCTTTTTATTTTCTTTCTTTTTTGCCGCAGCACTTGACTGTACAGGTGCTGAAGAAGTATTTTGAGTATTTTGTTCCTTGTTTTCCATTGTTTTCAGTTTTAAAAATTAAAGAGTTCCTGTAGATTTCAGAAGATTATAATATTGATACAGTACATTAATTTCTGCATTGGCATAATCCAGCTCCGACTGAAGCTTTTGATTTTGTGCATCAATCATTTCCGCTTGCACTGCTAACTGATTTAAATATTTAGCCTCGGTAATCTTGTAGTTTTCTTCGGCCAATCTTTTAGCATCATTTAAAATTTCAGCCTGCTGAATAGATTCCTGGTATTTTACATACGCCGCATTCACTGCCATATCAATATTCTGTTGTGTCAAGGTCATCGCATCATTGGCCTGAGTTTTTTGCAATTCACCCAACTTTACTCTTTCTTTAGTTTTATAGAGATTATCAATATTGTAACTTAAAGAAACTCCCGTTTGCCAGCCTCCCGAATACATATCTAAAACAGGATTTCTCGTCGTAATGGGTCTTTGTAAAGTATATCCTCCAAAACCGGCAACAGTAGGCATTTTATCAGTTTTTATAATCTCAATGTTTTTATCTGCAACATCCATATTGGTCTTCGCAGATTTCATCAAAGGATTACTTTCGTGGGCAAGATTTACATAATAATCCATTCCGATTCCGGCGTCCTTATTCTCCAGGCTTTCAATGGGAATAATCTCTGTATTGGTCGGTAATCCCAAAGCAATATTTAAATTATAATTGAGGATTTTCTTATTGTTTACCAAAGTCAGAATTCCCTGATCTAAATTTTTGATGGCCAGTTCACCACGAATCACCTCATTTCGGGTAACCATTCCTTGCTGATAAAATTTCTGGATATTCTTTAATCTTTCCAGAGCCAGTTTTTTGTTGTTCTGAAATACTTCCTGCTGATTTAAAATCTTATAGACATCCAAATAATTGGAGATGACCAAAAATTTAACATCCTGCTTATTTTTTTCTAAATCCAATTCTGAAAGTTGTTCACGCAGTCCGGCCAATTCAATAGACTTATTCACCAATCCTCCTTTGAAGATCAGTTGCGTTGCCTGCACTGCATAAGAACTTCCGTAGTGTGGCATCGGAATATTGGTAGAATTGGAAAAATCCTTATCGATGGCTACCGCATCCCCTAAATAAAATTGACTTGTAGAAGCAGTGATCGCAGGTAATTTCTGAAGCTTAGCAACATTTGTATTCTGCTTTGCTATATCGATATTTTGTGCCGAAACTTTCAACTGCTGATGATTTTGTACAGCAAGCTCGGCCACCTCATTCACTGTCATCTGTTTTATTTCTTGTGAAAAAAACAGCGCAGGAAATAGTGCTATCACGAGTGATAGTGCTGTTTTTATATTCTTTACCATTTTACCTTGTTTTACGGATACAAAGTTATGCCAACCAAAAACTCAAACAAATGTTTGAGAATTGGAAAAAGATGTTCAAATGTAAGATTTTAATTTTCGAACTGATGTCTGTATTGTGATGGGCTTTCGCCTAAATGTTTCTTAAAAAAATGAGAGAACGAATATTGGTCACTGAAACCAAGAATTGAAGAAATCTCTGAAACAGGCTTACTTGAAGAGTTCAACAATACCTTAGCTTCATTAATAATAATTAAGGCAATAATCTGACTCGCCGATTTTCCTGTAATAGTCTTAACAACTGATGAAAGATGTCTGGTTGTAATTGACTGCCTTGCTGCATAGAATTCTACTGACCGTTCTGTAAGATGATGTTCTGCGAGATCAGTCAGAAATACAAAAACAATTTCTTCCTGTCTTGACATCTGGTTCATCGAACTGTTGTCTTCTTTAGAAATAATTCCCGCCATCTGATAACAGAAAACAGAAAACAGGTGCTCCACCATTTCTTTTTTATACATCATTTCCGTTTCGGAATCCAGAATATATTTAAGAAAATTCACACTTTTCCAAACAACTTCGAGTTCTTCGGGCTCAAAAGGCACTCCAATGTTCATTTGTTGGCGAAAATACCGGTAAGTGATCAATCTGTTAAATTTCAAGGATAAAGTAGAAATAAACTCCCTTTTATAAGAAACCATCCTCGATTGAAAATCGTCGCTTACAGAAATCACTTCATACACCGTTTGTGGGTCTGTCACCATAAACATATTCGCAGAAAGCTCCAAATCACGGAAATGCTGTTTAAGTTTTATGGTACCTGTTTTAATAAATATAAACGCCGGATTATCAGGACGGAAAGGTTTATCGACAGCAATTCTCTCGAATATATTATGTTGCGTAAAAACATCAACCCCGAATTTTTCTAAGACAGACATAACACAAATGTAAGCAAAGTCTTGAGCGATTGCAAAAATTTATTATTTTAGTAATTTCCAAATTTCCTGATATGAGAAAGATTGATTTGTTACTTGCCGAATATGGTGAAAGCCACAGAAACTCAACCAACAAACTGATTCACTGGATTTGTGTTCCTTTAATCTTCTGGACAATTTTAGGATTCATCTCATATATTCCGACTCCGAATATTTACCTGAAATATTTTGGATTCCTGAGCATTGCAAGCTTTATTGCTCTGGCTTTGGTAACGATTTTTTATTTCAGATTATCTTGGAGAATCGCTTTCATCATGATTTTTGTAATGCTTTTAATGGAACATTTTGTTTCTTTGGCTAACGTTACATTCGGAACAAAATCCTGGATTTTTTATCTTGCTATATTTGTCATAACATGGATTTTACAATTTGTCGGGCATAAAATTGAAGGTAAAAAACCATCTTTCCTGAAAGATTTACAATTTCTTCTGGTTGGTCCTATCTGGTTATTAAGCTTTATTCTTAAAAAACTGGGAATAAGATATTAATTTAATCTTCCAAAGCATACACAGCAAAACTTGCCAGCCAATGATCTCCTCCGTAATTCCCCTGGAAAAGCAACGGAAGTCCATTGTTTAAAAATACTGTAGCTGTTTTCCGGAACTCTTTTTTCAACGGGTGATTATCTGGAAGAGATTTCGCAATTCCCTTCATACACCACGCTTTTGTGAAAGATAATCCAACCAAATGAACGGTTTGATAATCACTCAAATCACTTACCACAGGAATTTTTTCAATATTCTCCAGGCTTCGTTTTTCGTAGAATTTATTGAGCCATTGCACAAATTCTTTTTGAGGCAGAACCCTTCTCATCAAATCCGCAATCTCTAAACTTGGAGAAAAGAAATCTGACCCGTCCGGTTCAAGATAAGCAGGAGTTTTTGTATTATTCAAATAAAAATATTTCGATTTTTCTATCAATTGGTTTTCAAAATTTTTATCACCTGTCGCTCTTGCCCAATCCAAAGCAAAGACCATTGCGAATGCCGTATTTGGATGAACTCCCGTTCTGTTTGGATAAGTTTGTTTAGGCAAAAAAGTCTTCCAGGAATCCAAAATTTTATCCGTTAAAGGTTTCAAATTCTGATGCCATATTTTTGCTTTGGGATGATCCCAGGTTGCCAATTCTTCATCCAGTTTCAACAACCAGGCCCAGCCGTACGTTCTTTCAAATGTTCCTGTTAATTGATATTTCGTGAAATAATCAGCTTCTGTCTGAAGGTTCTCTTTTTTAAATGAATTATCAAGAATATTTTCAATGTCTTTTGCAATCGATAAATCAGGTTTTGTTTTTAACAAACGCACCAGCATCCAATGTCCATGTACAGAGCTATGCCAATCGAAACATCCATAAAAACTAGGATGCAGGTCTTTTGGACTTAAAGGAACTTCCCCTACATTATTAATAATATGTGCGGTTTTATTCGGATATTCCTGATTGATACAGTGAAGCGGTTTTTCGGATAATTTGATTGCCATTTCATTCGTCAGTTTCGGAACTTCCTGAGCGTATATTAAAAACGGAGAAAATATAACTGTTAAAAGACTCTTTTTCATTCATTAAAAATATAAAATAATTTCAATTTTTACCGTTTGAAATGCTTTAAAACAACAATTACCCAAGAATTCACAACTATTTTTAACAATTATTAAAAATTTATGATAAAAATTAATTTTTCGCATGCTTTTTGATAAAACTATTCAAACTTAATGTATGAAAAAATTACCTGTACTATTATTCTGTTTAATTCTGATCAATTGTAACAAATCTGAAAGTATTGCAAAAGAAGAAGTTCGTGCTGACTTATCAGAAATTATCCAGGAAGACAAAGTTGCTTCAGTTAATACACGTGTTTCTTCCTATGCATCAGCGGCACCCAACTCTGTTTCTGAGAAAACGGTCTCAGAAAACAAAAACCAGTCTTCAGCACAAAGAATCGACACTATTTCCAAGAAAATCATCAAAAATGGAGATATGAGAATTCAGGTGGGAGATATTAAAAAATCACAGAATCAAATCAATGAAATTATAAAAAACAACAAGGCTTATATTCAAAAAGAAGAATTTCAGAATACAGATACAGATGATAACCTGTATATTACGATCCGTGTTCCTCACAAAAACTTTGATACTCTCGTCAATTCTTTTTCCAATGGAATCGGTTCAGTTTTATCTAAAAATATATCTTCGGATGATGTTACCGAAGAATATACCGATGTTTCCATAAAATTAGCCAACAAAAAGATTTATCTTGAAAAGTATCGTGATATGCTGAAAAAAGCGGCTACCACAAAAGATATGCTGGAAATTCAGGAAAATATCCGTGAACTTGAAGACGAAATTGATGTCGCGGAAGGAAGACTACGCTTTATTGATGACAGGGTAAACTACAGTACCTTAAATCTAAATTTATATAAAGAGAAAGTAAGAAGCTCTGCCACTTCAAAGATTGGTTTTGGAAGCCGTTTTGGTGATTCTGTCACAGAAGGATGGAACAGCTTTGTCACTTTTATTCTGGGAATCATCTCACTTTGGCCCTTCTTTTTACTGATTCCTGTATTTGTTTTTCTTTGGAGAAAATGGAGAGGCAGAAAGAAGAAATAATACCATCTTTTATTAATCTACAATAAACTAACCCTATGAAGAATCTCTCATAATAAACTTGAGATTCCTCATTCTCAGAATGACAAACTAGCATTTTCTATTATTAAAAAAGATAATTTAAGAGTTTTAAAGGAATTTATTTACCTAGCACAAACACAGCCGGAATTTTATGAAGCTCCGGCCTCTGCTTTTGCCAGTCCTTTATTGTCTTTGTTTTGATAAATTCTGTTTCCGGATCATTGATATTGGCAGCAATACAAAGTTTTGTATTAGGGGATAAAAATTTCGCCAAATCTTCAAAAAGCTGATTATTCCTGTAAGGTGTTTCCATGAAAATTTGAGAATATCCGGTTTTCTGAACCAAGCTTTCCAGTTGCAGAATTTGTTTTTTCTTTTCACTTTTATCGATCGGAAGATAACCGTTGAATGTAAATTCCTGACCGTTAAAACCACTTGAAATCAAAGCTAAAATTATTGAAGACGGTCCTGAAATCGGTATTACCCTTATATTTTTTTCATGACACCATTTTACCATTAAATTTCCCGGGTCTGCAATACAAGGAAGTCCGGCTTCTGAAAGTAACCCAAAATCCTGTCCTTTCAGCATCAATTGCTGCGCTTCTTTGATGTCGGAATTTTCAGTGTATTTATCTAAAAGAAAAAGTTTAAGATCCGATTGCTTTTTCTCAGGAGCGAAAAACTTGACAACTTTTCTTGCCGTTTTTTCATTTTCTACAAAGAAGTAGTCGGTCTGCATAATATATTCTTTTATCACAGGTGAAAAATGTGTGATAGAGGTATTTTCTGAAAGGTAAGCAGGAAGTAAAAAAAGCATATATTGAATTAATGTAATAGTGATTTGTAAGTTATGATTGTAAATATAGATTTTCTACAATCTTGTTGCAGCCTTTCTCCAACAGCTGAAAGACCTCTTCAAAATCTTTCATATCTCCCCAATACGGATCAGGAACTTCAGTATTTTTATGATCTTCCAATTCTTCTAAGAATAAGGATATTTTTTGTCTTTGTTCCTCATTTTTCGTTTTTGAGATAACATCTGCCAATACATCAATATCCATGCAGTAGATTTTATCAAAATTATCAAAATCTGCAGTTGTAATAGGTCTTGATCGTTGTTTAGAAATATCAATACGATGATTTGCCGCTGTTTTTATGGCTCTTTTATCCGGATGTTCCCCTTCATGCATAGAGATTGTACCTGCAGAATCCACTATCCAATCTTCAGGAAGTTTGGTTTTCATGATTCCTTCCGCTAAAGGACTTCTGCATATATTTCCCAAACATACCATTAGTATTTTCATGTATATTTTATTTTAAAAATCAAAAGATTTAATGATTAAAAAACTTTAATTTAGGCAAAACTAAACAAAAAATGAAGAATAGGTCATATTCTTCATTTTTTGTATTTAAATTAAATGATCTTAATGTTTAATTCTTTCGGTAAGTTCTTTAACGTATTTTTTGACTTCCTTATCGATTTTAGATACATCCTTTATCGTTTCACAGGCATACATTACCGTTGAATGGTCTTTTCCTCCCATTTCTTCCCCAATTTTTGTGAAAGTAGCATTGGTAAATTCTTTAGCAAAATACATCGCCAATTGTCTTGGAAGAGCGATCTCTCTCTTTCTTGTTTTAGATAAGAGCTGTTCTCTTTTGATTCCAAAATAATCGCATACTACTTCCTGAATGAAAGGAATATTGATCACTTTCTTTTGGTTAGCCGCGATCTTGCTGATTGTATCTTTTAATAGTTCTAAGCTTAAATCAGATTTATAGATCGTAGAGTATGCAATAACTGAATTGATAACTCCGATAAGCTCTCTTACATTTGTTTTTGCTTCCGCTGCAAGGAAATCAAGCATATCTCCTGTAAGAACGATACCGTCTCTGCTTAACTTGTCCTCAATTATTTTCTTACGGGTTTCTAAATCCGGAGACTTTATTTCTGCGGAAAGTCCCCATTTGAAACGGGAAACAATCCTGTCCTGAATATCCATAATATCTGCAGGGGCCTTATCAGAGGTAAGGATAATCTGTTTTCCGTTCTGATGCAGGTAATCAAAAATATGGAAGAAACTGTCTTGTGTTGCCGATTTTCCTGATAAGAACTGAATATCATCGATAATCAATACATCCACCATCTGATAGAAGTTAGCAAATTCCGTTTGCTTATGTGCTTTTGCAGCTGAGATAAACTGCTGAATAAATTTTTCAGAGGATAGATATAAAACCACCTTATCCGGAAACTGACTTTTCACTTCAAGCCCCACAGCCTGGCCCAAATGTGTTTTTCCCACTCCATAACCTCCATATAAAAACAAGGGATTAAAAGCTGTTGCACCTGGTCTTTTTGCAATAGATCTTGCCACTGTAGCAGCGAATTTATTGCTCTCTCCTTCTACATAATTTTCAAAAGAAAAATCAGATTTTAAGTTAGAATCTATATTTACTTTCTTAATTCCGGGAACAACAAAAGGATTCACTATGTTTGAAGAGAACCCCTGCGGCATAGTCTCTTGAACTTTTGGAGTAGGAACCGTTTTTCCTTTCATATTCATGGTAACCGGCTTTTCTAAACCAACCGGTTTATTTTCCATTACAGAATACCAAAGTTTTACACCTTTTCCTATATTTTTCTTCAGGGCAGCAGAAAGCAGGGACAGGTAATTATCCTCAATATATTCTTTGTAAAAATCACTCGGAACCATCAATGTAAGATTATTGTCAACCAAAGAAATTGGCTGTACTTTATCAAACAGTAAGTCGAAAGATTTTTCCAGTTTTTTAAGATCAGAATTATCTTCAGCCGCGTTAAGATTATCACGCATAAACTGAAGGCATTTCTGCCATATCGTCATTAAATTTTCATCCATATTTATGCCCTGATTAATTCTTTGTTAGTATTATTTTTAGAAGGAAGACAAAGGTCCAATTTTTTATTTTTAAAAAAAAATATTGCAGGTATTGATTATTTAAAAATATATTTGTATGTATAATGTAGACCTAAAAATGATACACACAACACACTTAATACGAGTACGTTACGGAGAAACCGATCCTATGAAATATGTTTACTATGGAAACTATGCAGAGTACTTGGAACTGGGCAGAGTCGAATTATTTCGCAGTATAGGGATGTCATATAATGAGATTGAAAATCAAGGAATTTGGTTGCCTGTTTCTGAGTATAAAATTAAGTACTTGAAACCTGCTTTATACGATCAAAAATTAGAAATCCATACCTATCTGAAAAAGAAACCGGGAGTAAGGATAGAATTTGAATATGAAATTTACAATGAAGACCAGGTAAAATTAACCGAAGCTTCTACAACTCTCTTCTTTTTATCTGCTGAAACTAATAAAATTATTAAATGTCCTGACTTTCTAATGGACCTTATTAACAAAAATTGGGAAGAAAACAGTAAATATTAAAATTATTTCACGAAACGGTAAATTAAAATTTTAAAGTTTAATACTCATCCAAATAACAACAAATAAGAAAACAAAACAAAAAAACAAATAAAATAAACAGTTTTTAAGAAATTCTAAAATATTATTCATAATAAAAAATAATTTTAACAAAAACATTGTTAAAAAAAATGAAAATAAGTAAGTTTTTTATATTATATTTACATCACTAATTACTCAGAATACAAACAATTAAATATAAAAAACATGAAAAAGAATTTCTACACCCTAATCTTCTTAGGCTTATTCGCAACAGGCTTTTCACAGACAGGAAACGTCGGGATCAATACAACTACTCCTACAGCAACATTGGATGTAAACGGTAATCCAACAGATGTAACGAAAGTGGATGGATTTATTCCTCCAAGAATTACAGGTAATCAGCTAGCCGCTAAGGATTCTATGTATGGGACTAATCAAAACGGAACAATAGTATATGTTACCTCTTCAGTAACAACGCCTACTCCAAAAACGACGAACATAACATCTGCCGGGTATTATTTTTATGATTCTCTTAGTAGTACATGGAAATCATTAACTGGAAACTCAAGTTCAGGCACAGGTTCAGGTACAGCTCTGTATGCAATGAAGGACGGAGCATGGTCACTATTAAATTTAGGGATATCCGGAACTAACTGGAGTAAAATAAGTCTAACTTCCACTGACGTAAAAGCAGGGAATCAGGCATTATTAGTAAATGGAGTTTATACCGCACCGGAAGCAGGTCTGTATGAGGTAAATTATGAATTCCAATTAGAAGGTGGAGTTGATTTGAGCTTATTGGGAAGTAAAGTACTAGGTATTATAAAAAACGGAACCACTGTATATGAAACCAAGATATTCGATGCCGTGAGAGTTTCCATTTTAGGAGTGACTTTAGCTTCAGTTCCTGTAACTTCAAGTTCCTTAAATACAATGATTCAGCTAAATGCGGGAGAAACCGTTACATTTGCTGTTGAGACAGGTGGTGTCAATCTGGGATTATTAACTGATGGGAAAGCCAAGGTATCTGTAAGTAAAATCTCAAATTAATTATATTTTACATTAATATATAAGCAAAAAGCATCACTTTCAGGTGATGCTTTTTGCTTAATCATAGAAATAACCGTAGCAAAATATTTATTTCTACGTAATTCTCAAAATAATACATTTTTGTATTGAAGATTCATAAAAAAGAAGTATATTTATCGCGTTTTTAATTCCTATATTTATTAGATTATGAAAAAAATTCTATACTCTTTATTAATGTTTGCTTCTGTGACCATATTTGCACAGAAAAACCCAAATGTAAAATTTGCTATCTGTAATGATGCTGTAGGAACTGTAAACCTGTTCAATGCGAAAAAAGTAATGGTACAAAGCACAACTCCTTATAAAGCAGCTGTCCTTCCTGCCAACTTAAAAAAATACAGTTATTTGGCTCAGAACGGATTGACAGAGGTAAAATACAAAAAAGATGTAGGTACCTTAGACTGGATGACACTCTCTGGATTGAATACACAATATCAACTTCCGGAAAATACTCCAGTAATTATTGAAGGATACGAATTCACTGATACTTCTACTAAAATTTATGCAGATATCATTAATAAAACTGAAGTAAAAGATTACAATGGTAAGAAAACATTATTTATCACTACTTTTGAAAAGTATTAATAAATAAAACTTATTTAATATACAAAGGTATCTCTCAATGGGATACCTTTTTTAATACTTATGGGTCCATTTCTTTTTGAGCTCATCATAGATTTTCTTTTCAGTAGCATTATTTCCGGGTTCATAAAATTTCAACTCTTTTATTTCTTCCGGAAGAAAGTCCTGGTCAACAAAATTACCCTCATAAGAATGAGCGTATTTATATTCTTTTCCATAATCTAAATCTTTCATGAGCTTTGTTGGGGCATTTCTTAAATGAAGAGGAACCGGCAAATTTCCGGTCTTCTTTACAAAAGCTAATGCATCATTTATCGCAGCATAAGCAGAATTGCTTTTAGGAGAAACTGCCAGATAAATTGCCGTTTCACTTAAAATAATCCTTGCTTCAGGGTTTCCGATCACATTTACAGCCTGAAAACAATTATTAGCAATTACTAAAGCATTAGGGTTTGCCAAACCGATATCTTCGGAAGCCAAGATCAGCATTCTTCTTGCAATAAATTTAATATCCTCTCCACCTGCAATCATTCTGGCCAACCAATAAACCGCACCATTCGGGTCACTGCCACGCATAGATTTTATAAATGCAGAAATGATATCATAATGCTGTTCACCGTTTTTATCATATAATGCCATTGTTTCCTGCAGAACAGCCATTACATCATCATTATGGATTTCTTTTTTTACTGAGTTTTTAAACTGATTTAAAACCAGCTCTACCGAATTGATTAGTTTTCTCCCATCCCCTCCTGAATATTGTATAAAAGCTTGTTTATCCTTGATGATAAAATCTTCTCCTTCATCTTTATTATATCTTCCCAGTGCAATATCAATTAGTTCTTCAAGCTTTTCATAGCTTAAGGCTTTTAAAACATAGACCTGACTTCTTGAAAGCAGTGCCGAAACAACTTCAAAACTTGGATTTTCTGTTGTCGCACCAATTAGAACTATCCAGCCCTTTTCTACCGCGTGCAAAAGCGAATCCTGCTGAGATTTGTTAAATCTGTGTATTTCGTCAATAAATAAAATCGGAGATTTTCCGGAGAACAGATTTTGTTTTTTAGCGTCTTCAATAACGTCTCTTACATCCTTTACTCCTGAAGAAACAGCAGAAAGTTTAAAAAACTTACGTCCGGATTTTTCAGAAATGATCTCCGCCAATGTAGTTTTACCTGTTCCCGGTGGTCCCCAGAAAATAAGAGAATTCAGTGCATCATTCTCTATCATTTTTCTGATGGTTCCTTTTTCTCCGGTAAGATGCTCCTGTCCTAAAACATCTTCTAATGTTTTAGGTCTTAATTTTTCAGCTAATGGAATATTTTGATTCAATTTTCTAGATTTAATATAAATGTATGCTCAGAACAATACTATTTCTGTGATTTAAATGATCAGTCAGCAAATCGATAAACACCGGATTTTATCCGACAAACAGACATTTAAAGCTCCGAAACTTCTAACAAATTTAAACTAATTTTCAATTTTTTACGCTATTTTTGCAATGTTTTGAAACCTACATTCAATAAAATCATCACATTTCCACTGGTACTATTAATACGATTTTACCAATGGTTTATTTCGCCTTTACTTCCTAAAAACTGTCGTTATGAGCCTACCTGTTCACATTATATGGTAGAAGCATTACAGATTCATGGAATTTTCAAAGGTTTTTGGCTGGGAGTAAAACGGATTTCAAAATGCCATCCCTGGGGAGGAAGCGGATATGATCCTGTACCTCCAAAATGTAATCATTAATATAAAAACATCATTATAATGAGTAATGTATTCTTTAGAATTTATCTTGTGATTTTTGCTTTTTTAGCACAGAATCTTTTTTCACAAAATTATCCCGGCGGACTTTCTGATGCCATATTAAATGTAAATAATGAAAAAATAGCCGTAAAAGTATTTTCCACTACGGATGCTGAAACTTTCAAAGATTTTTCAAATAAAAAAAGTGATAATACGCTTGTTATTGTAAATTCAGCTAACCTGGAATCTAAAGGCGGTTGGGGAGCTTTTTATGATAGTTCATTGAATATGTTTAAAATGAGTGGCTACCAGTTTTTAGATAAAAACTTTAAGCCTGCGCAAAACAAAGAGGATTACAAATATTTAGCAAAAGTTCCGAAAGCAATACAGCCAACTGATCAGGTATCATTGGATACAGAATATAAAATCTGGGATCCTTCTACGGGAATACATTTAGGACCAATTACATTGCATTATTACAGCTTGATGTTCATTTTCGCCTTTGGTCTTGGATATCTTTTAATGACAAGAATGTTCACTATTGATCACATCAATCAAAAATATCTTGAGCCTCTTTTTACATGGACATTAATCGGAACTATTTTAGGTGCAAGATTAGGACACGTTATTTTTTATCAGCCGGAACTTTTTAAACAGGATTTCTGGAGTGTATTTTTACCTATCCAAACAAAGCCCGAATTCAAATTCACAGGCTTCTCAGGTCTTGCAAGCCATGGAGCAACTTTAGCATTAATTTTAACGACATTATATTATTCATATAAAATCATTAAGAAAAATCCTTTCTGGGTGTATGACAGGTTAGGAATTGTAGTAGCTTTGGGAGGTGCATTTGTAAGAATGGGGAATTTCTTTAATTCTGAAATTATTGGTAAACCTGTAGCTGCAAATTCTCCATTTGCTTTTCTTTTTCCTCAGATGAGTGATGAATACGGAGTGACTGTTCCTAGGTATCCTACCCAGTTATTTGAAGCAATAGGCTATGTACTTCTGTTTATTCTTTTATGGGTATTATACAGAAAAACAGACAAAAAATATCAGCAAGGCTGGTTATTCGGTTTATTCTTTATTATTCTTTGGGCCATAAGATTCTTCGTAGAATTTTTGAAAGAGCCTCAAGGAGATGAATTCATCCAGTTTGGCGGATTAAATACAGGTCAAATTCTTTCTATTCCTTTTATGATAGCAGGTGTGATCATCATGATTTATTCTAAAAAGTTCAAAATAACTGAGGCAGAAAATGCAAAACCTGAATAATTCTTTTTTGAAATATAATTTAAAAGTCACAATTTCTTTGTGACTTTTTTGTTGATGTATAAGAATGTAGTTTCTAATTCTTTTATCACATCAGAAGGCTGCATCGATTCTTTTGAATGCTTTTCAGCCGCGAAATCCGCAGATTTTCCATGCAGCCAGACTCCAAGGACAGCAGCATTTTCTGAAGAATATCCTTGAGCTAAAAAGGATGTAATAATACCTGTCAAAATATCCCCACTCCCTCCTTTTGCCAATCCTGAATTTCCTGTAATGTTGTAAAAAACATTTCCTTCCGGGGTTATAACCTGAGTATGATGATCTTTTAATACAATACAAATCTTGAGTTCAATGGCTTTGTGCACAGCAAGATCAGATCTTTCGAAGGAGTCCTTTGTTTTCCTAAAAAGTCTTTCAAATTCTTTGGGATGAGGAGTAATGATCGAATTTTTAGGAACCAGATTTATATATGAAGAATCTTTAGAAATTATATTAAGTGCGTCTGCGTCTAAAATTACTGGTGAGGAATAATTTTTTAAAAAGTTCACCAAGCTTCCTTCTGTTTCCTGATGAGTCGCCAAACCAGGGCCGATTCCTAAAACAATATCCTGATTGATTTCAATATTTTCGATATAATTTTTTCCTCCTTCTATAAACATCGCTTCCGGAGAAGAAGTCTGAAGAATATCATATCCACATTCCGGACTCAATGCAAAAACCAGTCCTGCTCCGCTTTTCAAAGCTGCTTTTACCGACAGAACGGCCGCTCCCATTTTACCATAGCTCCCTCCTATTATGCCTACTTTACCAAAACTTCCTTTATGCGAATATTCATTTCTGGGTTTAAATATTTTTTCGATCAGACCATCATCAATAGTAAAATTGCCGGTATCTGTTTCATTAATATATTGAGAATGAAGACCAATATCTAAAATCACAACTTTACCTGCATATTTTCCCGTTTCAGGATATAAAAAACTCCTTTTCCAGAATTGAAAACTTAATGTATAATCCGCTTTAAAAACAGCAGAATTCTCATCAATATTTTTATCCGCAAATAATCCTGAAGGAATATCTATTGAAATTTTTATGTTCTGTAAGGAATTCAGTTCATTAATAATTTTCATCTCTTCTCCCTCAACCTTTCTGGAAAGTCCTGTACCCAAAACAGCATCAATACAGATAGTCTGTTCAGGTATTCTTTCCTTTTGAAAATCTTTGAATTCTTTAATACTGATTCCTGAAAAATCTTTTAACTTTTTATAATTAATAGCTGCGTCCTGAGAAAAACTCCCTTTTACATCTTTTACAAAAACATCCACATCAAAGCCTTTTAAATAAAGTAATCTTGCAATAGCAAATCCATCTCCTCCGTTATTGCCGTTTCCGCAAAAAATTGCAAAACTTTTATGAATTTTGCAGTTCTCAGAAATCCAATACACGCAAGCTTGTGCTGCCCGTTCCATCAATTGTACGGAGGCAATAGGTTCATTCGCAATCGTAAATTCATCACATTTTCGAATTTTTTCTGCTGTAAAAATTTTCACTTAAAATGTTTTTCTTAAATTTAGTGAATATTATTCATTCAGGTAAGTTTTCGTAACAATTAAAAAAATATAAATATGGGATTTTTTAAAGAATTTAAAGAGTTTGCCGTTAAAGGGAACGTAGTAGATTTGGCTGTCGGGGTAATAATTGGTGGTGCTTTTGGTAAAATTGTCACTTCCTTGGTAGAGGATATTATTACGCCTGCTATTTTAACACCCACATTAGAAAAGTTAAATTTAAAAAACCTGGCTGATCTAGTGATTCCTGGTACAGCCATTAAGTACGGAATGTTCTTATCTTCTGCTATTTCCTTCATTGTGGTAGCGTTGGCTTTATTTCTTATGATTAAAGGAATCAACAAACTTAAAAAAGAAGCTCCGGCAGAAGCGCCTGCACCTGCGGGACCTACAGAAGACCAAAAATTATTAATGGAAATCAGAGACTTGCTAAAAGCAAAGAATTCATAAAAAAACGCCGCAAAATTTGCGGCGTTTTTATTTTAATATCTTTTTCTTTCTTACTGAATTTGCAGAATGCTTGAAATCTGCTCAGCCAAAGAAAGTCCTATTCTATCCTGAGCTTCCAAAGTAGATGCACCTGTATGCGGTGTCAAAGAAATCTTTGAGTGATTTAATATCTTTTTAGAAGGAGTCGGTTCGTTGATAAACACATCCAGTCCTGCAAATCTTACCTTTCCGGAATCTAAAGCCTCAATTAAAGCTTCTTCATCAATTACTCCTCCTCTTGAGCAATTGACGATAGCAACTCCGTCTTTCATCATTTCAAATTCGTTTTTACCAATCATATAACCGTCTTTTTGAGCCGGAACGTGAAGCGTGATAAAATCTGAATGTTTTAATACATCCTGTAATGGCTCAGTTTCGATATCTACATTAATAAACTGATTGTTATAGAATTTTACTTTAATGCTTGCCTTTCCTACATTATTATCCGCGGCAATTACTCTCATTCCAAGGCCTAAAGCAATTTTAGCAACCTCCTGACCAATTCTTCCCATTCCAACGATACCAATTGTTTTTCCTTTCAATTCGATACCTGCTGCATAAGCTTTTTTCAGACCTGCAAATTCAGTATCTCCCACTAAAGGCATTTTTCTGTTGGAATCCTGCAAAAACCTTGCTCCTGAAAACAAATGGGCAAAAACCAATTCCGCTACCGATTCAGATGATGCTGAAGGAGTATTGATTACATGAATTCCTTTTTCTCTGGCATATTCCACATCAATATTATCCATTCCTACGCCTCCTCTGCCAATAATCTCAATAGAAGGACAGTTATCTATAATATCTTTTCTTACCTGTGTTGCACTACGTACCAAAATCGTCTTGATCTGGTGTTCATTAATATAGTCTGCCAAAAACTCTTGTGCTACCTTTGTAGTAATCACCTCAAAACCTTTCTCCGTTAATGCATCAATTCCAGATTGATCTAAGCCATCGTTTGCTAAAACTTTCATAAATACTTTTAATTATTAAAAATTAAAAGATTTAAAAATCAAAAGAAAAAGCATGTGCTTTTAATCGTTTAATCTTTAAATCTTTAATTATATTTTTTTAATCTTCTTTAAAAACTTCAATGGTGACCTGCTTTTCTACAAGGTCTGTGAATTTACCTTTATATCTTGTAGCTCTCACCAAGTGGTTATCTATCCAATGATAATTTCCTCCTCTAGGTTTTCCACACAGCACACTGTGATATTTAAAACCATGCTTATCCAGCCAATCGATGGTAATTTGTTTTAGATTTTCAGTTCTTGAAGTGAAAAAACAAATCTGGTGTCCCTCCTCATACCATCTGTTAATGGTTTCTAAGGCATCAGGAAAAGGTTCACAGGTAACCATTCTTTCCGGCTCTTCGTTGGGAACATCCTCTGTAATGGTTCCGTCGATATCAATTAGGTAATTCTTTACTCCGTCCTTCAGAATCGGACTCATGTGATCTTTGTATTCTAACTCCATTATGAAATTTTGTATCAACAAATTTATGACTTTTAAAACAAAAACCCTTTGTTAAAGTTCATTTAAATTAAATTTTTACTATAAAAAATATCCTTAAAAGAATAAATTAATAATTTTTCTCCCATTCTGTTATCACAGGTTAAAATTTTTCTATTCAAAAAAAATAAGGCTATCTTTAGAAGTTCATAGATAAATACACACTGATGACACAAAGAATTTTATCTTTACTTTTTGCTATAATCGGTTGGTTTTCGGTTATTACTCAATATTATTTGATGGTAAAAAACAGTCAGATTTCTTTTCCGGAAACCACCGTCAGATTTTTCAGTTATTTTACGATCCTTACCAACTTAATAGTTGCCATATATTTTACATTGCAGACTTTTAACGGATTACCAAAAACCAAAAAGCCAGGAACTCTGACTGCTATTACTATTTATATTCTCATTGTAGGATTGGTTTATCAGATTATTCTTCGCTCAACATGGAATCCTACAGGATTACAAAGACTTATAGATGAACTTTTGCATACCATAATTCCTGCTCTCGTGCTTATCTACTGGTGTCTGTATGAAAATAAAAACCACTTAACCTACAGGCAAATTCCGTCTTGGGCAATTTACCCTTTACTGTATCTTTTCTGTATTTTGATAAGGGGATATTTTTCAGACTTCTATCCTTATCCTTTTGTAAATGTGGTTGATCTTGGTTACTTGAAGGTTTTAATCAGCTGCTTCTGGATATTGGTTTTATTTGTAGTTTTATCAATGCTTTTTATCCGTATAGGAAAGAGTTTAAGCCGATAATTATGTTAATCTTATTTTCTTAGATTTCAAATTCTATGATGTTTTGTCAAAAATTTCCAAAATACATTTATTACACTTACATTTGTAGAAATGGAAGAATTGGTAGTTTTAGTAAATCCTGATGATCAAGTTTTAGGATTGATGGAAAAACAGCAGGCCCATATTAATGGGCTTTTGCATCGGGCTTTCTCTGTATTTTTATTTAATGATAAAGGTGAAATGCTTTTACAGAAAAGAGCACCGGAAAAATATCATTCTCCAAACCAATGGACGAATGCAGTATGTTCGCACCCCAGAATTGGAGAAACTTATCTGGAAGGTGCACAGAGAAGACTAAAAGAAGAGCTCGGAATAGAGACGGATCTTTCTGAAAAATTCCATTTTATTTACAAAGCAGATGTAGGAGGAAATCTTTGGGAACATGAATTAGATCATGTTTTCACAGGCTTTTATAATGCAGATTTTGACCTTAACAAAGAAGAAGTAGAAGAAGTAAGATATATTTCTATGGAGGATCTGGATAAGGAAATAGCAGAAAAGCCGGAAACTTTCACCGAATGGTTTAAAATTATTTTAGAAGAATATAAATATCATTTTTAATGATGATCAGACATTCACTATTCATTATCTTGTTATTCCTGGGGCATTTTTTATCCGCTCAGAAGAAACAAACGTATGAAAACACCAACTATTCTATTAATTATCCTGAAGGATGGATAGCTATGAACGAGACAGATATTGTCAATATCTTCCCGACAAACCAGATCGGAGCGGTTACCATTTCTGAATATCACGATTTAGACTTACCCTCCACTGAAATTAAAAAATTCATCCTGGCTCTTTATAAATCCTCTGATGACGAAAATAAAGTAAAAAGCAATAAAAGTAAAAAAGGTTATACAGAGTATTTTTATGAATATTTTGACCCGAAAGAAAAGCTTTTCTGGATCACCAAAGTTTTTCAGAAGGATAAAGAAATATATCTTATTGCCATCAATTGCGGTGAAAAATACTGGAACGGAAATTATATGAGTCTTTTTAATGAGACTTTTAATAGTTTTAAAATAAAGAAATAGAAATTAAATATGAAGAAAACAGCATTGTACGACAAACACGTTTCTTTAGGAGCTAAAATCGTACCTTTTGCAGGTTTTGAAATGCCTGTACAATATTCCGGAGTAACGGAAGAACATTTTGCAGTAAGAGAAAAAGCAGGATTGTTTGATGTTTCTCACATGGGACAATTTTTCATTGAAGGTCCTGGTTCCAAAGATCTTTTGCAATTTGTAACCACAAACAATGTAGATGCTCTTGAAAACGGAAAAGCTCAATATTCTTGTCTTCCTAACGAAAACGGAGGAATCGTGGATGATCTTATCGTTTACAAAATGGAAGACGATAAATATTTTGTAGTTGTAAATGCTTCAAATATTGATAAAGACTGGAATCATATTTCAAAATACAATACTTTCGGAGCAAAAATGATCAATGCTTCAGACGATATGTCTTTACTTGCAGTTCAGGGTCCGAAAGCCACTGAGATCCTTCAAAAGCTTACAGACACCAATCTTTCTGAAATTCCTTACTATAATTTTACGGTAGGTTCTGTAGCAGGAGTTGATAACGTAATTATCTCAAATACAGGTTACACAGGAAGCGGTGGTTTCGAAATTTATTTCAACAACGAAGCTGCAGTAAAACTTTGGGATGCGATCATTGAAGCCGGAAGCGAGGAAGGAATTATTCCTTGCGGATTGGCTGCAAGAGATACTTTAAGACTTGAAAAAGGATTCTGCCTTTACGGAAACGATATCGATGATACCACTTCTCCAATTGAAGCAGGTTTGGGTTGGATTACTAAATTCGATAAAGATTTTGTATCTAAAGAGACTTTTGCGAAACAAAAAGAAGAAGGAGTTACAAGAAAACTTGTTGGTTTTGAATTAACTGATAAAGGGGTTCCAAGACACGACTACCCTGTTGTAGATGCAGAAGGAAATGTAATCGGAAAAGTAACTTCCGGAACTCAGTCTCCAATGAAAAAAGTAGGTTTAGGGCTTGCTTATGTGGATAAACCTCACTTCAAGCTAGGTTCTGAAATCTTTATTCAGGTAAGAAACAAAAATATTCCTGCAAAAGTGGTGAAAGCTCCTTTTGTATAATCAGGAATAACAAAAATAAAAAACCGTCTTGCAATTTTACGAGACGGTTTTTTATTTTTATATCAAACGTTTTACTTTGGTATATGTTGAAAACAATAGTCGTTTCCAATTCGGGTATAATGTTTACACCTGGTTCCCGCTTTTGTTATACCCAAACATCGGTTTCCTTTATTAGTTCCATTCACTCTTTTTGGTTGAGAAACAATTCCGTAAGTTGTCGCTGTTGGCGGATTACAAATTTTACACGGTTGTAATCCTTGTCCTAAAGCATCTTTTACACCTAGAGCTGATGAAACATTCTTTACCATACGACAAGATGATAAATGATATTTTGATCCTGATGGTGTTTTATAAACTGTTTGTCCACTTATACTAAATGAAATAAAAAGTAATATGGAAACTAAATATCTCATTTAGCCATTCTAAAGAATTCCTGTAAAGCCGCTACATTATTTTTATCATTCCCTACAAAAATTCTGTCATCCGTAATAAATACAGGCCTTTTCAGAAAGGTATAATGATCCAATAACAATTCTTTAAAATCCTCTTCCGTTAAGGACTTTACATCCAGTTCTCTCAATTTGATCTGAGTAGATTTTTTGCTGAACAATACTTCATAAGATTGGGTTTTTTCATGCATCTCTTCCAGTTCCTCTTTTGTGATTGGCTCTTTTTTGATCTCACGAAGTTCCCAATTTTTAAGGTTAAACTGAGCTAAAATTTTTCTACAGGTATCGCAGGTATTAAGATAAAATACTTTTTTCATTGTTAATTTAAATCTGTTATTAATTAAAATTCCACTTCTTTGAAATTTCCGTTTTCAAAAGTAGGATTTAATCCATGATTTTAAAAATTATTAAATACCTTTATTCAATCAAATTTTTAGTAGAAATGGAAAATAAACCGATAACTTTTCAATTTATTTCAGAACCTTCAGATGTAAACTACGGGGGAAATGTACATGGCGGAAGTGTAATGAAATGGATTGACCAGGCAGGCTATGCGTGTGCAACAACGTGGAGTGGAAATTATTCAGTAACTGTGTATGTTGGAGGGATCCGTTTCTATGAGCCTATTAAAATCGGGGAAATTGTAAAAGTGGAAGCGCAGGTAATTTACACAGGATCTTCAAGTATGCATATTTCGATCAATGTTTTTTCAAGAAATCTTAAACAACCGAATTTTGATAAGAAAACACATTGCATCATTGTTTTTGTAGCCGTTGATGAAAACGGCAAAAAGCTTCCCGTTCCCAAATGGATTCCGGAAACCGAAGATGAAAAACAAAAAGAGCAATATGCAAAACGTCTTATGGAACTGAGAACTCAGATCGAAGACGAAATGAAGCCGTTTTTATAATGCAAAGAAAAGATTTCATTACATTGTCTTCATTAGGCTTTTTAGGATTGTATTCCTGTGGAATTTCTAATTTAAATATGAATAAAAGATCATTGGCGATTCAATTGTACACAGTTCGTGACGCTATTTCTAAAAACCTTGAAAAAACGTTTGAAAAACTGGCAGAATTAGGATTTACAGAATTGGAAATCTATGGCTATAACGGAACTTTTTTCGGAAAGACTGCTATTGATTTTAAGAAAGTCCTATCGGATAACGGCTTAAAAGTCATCAGCTCACATCATAGAACCGGAATTACCGACCAAGAAGATGGAACTCTTTTGAAAAATTGGGAGAAAACACTGGACGATTTGAATCGTATTGGTTCAAAATATGCAGTTTGTTCCTATCTTCCTGAAACAGAAAGAACGCTTGAGAATTACCAAAAGCTTCCTGGCATTCTTGAAGATGCCGGACAAATTTCAAAACAAAATGGAATTCAACTAGCTTATCACAATCATGATTTTGAATTTCTAAAAATGGATGAACAGCATAATTTTTATGATTTTATCCTGGAAAAAACGTCTTCAGATTTAGTTAAAATGGAACTGGATTTGTATTGGATTTCAAAAGCAGGCTTAGATCCCTTAGTTTATTTTGAAAAGTATCCGAAACGATTTCCATTATGGCATGTGAAAGACATGAAAGCCGGTACAAAAGACTTTGCTGAAATCGGAAATGGAATGATTGATTTTAAAAGGATTTTTGAAGCCAGAGAAAAAGCAGGACTGGACTATTGGTTCCTTGAACAGGACTCAAGTGATATAGATATTTTTGAAAGTATAAGAATCAGCAGAAAATATATTCTTGATCATTCCTATTTTAGATAGATTCAATTCCAAAATTACTAATTATGAAAGATTTATTAACCTTTTCTTGTTTACTGATTATTTCTTTGGTTAGCTCACAAACCCACCGGTATATTTATGAGCTTCAGTATAAGATGGATTCTACTGAGGCAGGATATGAAAAAGTGAATATGATTCTGGATATCACTCCGAAAGAAGTGAAGTTCTATGGGAAGGATCTTGCCACTACAGATTCTTTAAATAAAAAATTCGGAATGAATTCCAGCTATACTGATATGACAGGCCAGGTGGTGAAAAGAAAGATCAATTCCTTTGATAATGAAAACTTTATCAATATCAAAAATGGATATTATACATTTAAAACTAATGATAAAATCAATTGGACGATTGCTGATGAAACTAAAAAGATGGAAAATTACACTCTGCAAAAAGCAACAACAAAATTTGGTGGAAGAAACTGGACTGCATGGTTCTGTAAAGATATTCCATTTAATGAAGGGCCATTTAAATTCCGTGGGTTACCCGGTTTGATCTTTGAATTATCTGATGCCAAGAAAAACTATATGTATACTCTTGTTAAAAGCAGAAAACTTGATAAGATCTACTCCACTTCAGACTTCCTGGAATCCAGCTTTGGTAACAAAGCAATCCCTATCAACGAAAAGCAAAAACAAAAGCTGATTATGGAGTTTTATAATGATCCTTTCGCCTTTGAAAGAAATAATTTCAACAAGTCCAATAACGATCTTAGAATTAATATCAATGGAAAGGAAATTCATACTGTAGATGAGCTGATTACCCAAACCAAAAGTATGCAGGAGGTTATCAGAAAATATAACAACCCGATTGAAATAGATAAGGCGATGCATTATCCTATATATTAAAACAAATAGCGATCATCCGTTTTTATCAATTTTTATTTTAGAGAAAGGGCAATATTAAATTTTTAGATTTTGGTAAATAGATTGACTAATTCTATTTACTGAACGGTTAAAGTCGATCTTTATTGATGTTGATATCCACATGGGGAATAAATATTTTATCTTGTAATCAGAATTCTTATATTTGCAGTATAAAAAAGGAAATGGTGTTCTTCCTTACCCAACCGCTTTCAGAAGCTGATGACGCCTGATAAAAGATTATTAACAATAATTGGATCAGGAAAATTATGTCAAAATATCAACGAACATTCAGCAGCAAAACAAAATTTCATACTAAATTTTTCTTTAGAAAGTTTCCGGCTTTGTCCTATATTTTGAAATGGCTTGGGATAAGTCTCATTATAGGTGCATTGATAGGATCTGCTTCTGCCGGCTTTTTGCAGTCTTTAGAATGGGCTACAAATTTCAGGGAAAAACATATCTGGCTGATTGCTTTTCTTCCGGTTGCCGGTTTTCTGATCGGGCTTCTATATTATTATTTCGGAAAAGACGTTGAAGCAGGGAATAATCTATTGCTTGAGAACATACACAATCCTAAGGAAATTATTCCATTTAAGATGGGTCCTTTTGTGTATATTGGAACGATTATCACACACTTTTTCGGAGGTTCCGCAGGTCGTGAAGGAACGGCCCTCCAAATGGCAGGAGCAATTGCCGATCAATTGACCAACCCCTTTAAACTGGATCCGAGTGAAAGAAAAATTTTAATTATTTCTGCCATTGCAGCAGGTTTTGGATCTGTTTTCGGAACACCTTTAGCCGGAGCTGTTTTCGGACTTGAAGTTTTCCTGACCGGAAGAATTCGTTATAATGCTATTTTTCCCGCCTTTATATCTGCGATTTTAGCGGATTGGGTAACTACTCTCTGGAATGTACAACATACCCATTATCATATCAATTTTATCCCAAAACTTGAATTGCTTTCTTTTCTATATAGTATTTTAGCAGGAATTGCTTTTGGAGTTTGTGCTGCAACTTTCAGCAAACTGATTCACTGGACCAGTTCGGTTTTTAAATCTAAAATCCAATATCCTCCCTTTCGTCCGGTTATCGGTGGAATCGTTGTGGCTATTGCGGTTTTTGCAATGGGAACCACAAGATATATCGGTTTGGGAATTCCTACGATTATAGAATCTTTTGAAAAGCAGCTTCCGTTATATGATTTTGCTTTAAAAATGATATTTACCATTGTTACGCTTTCGGCAGGTTTCAAAGGAGGCGAAGTAACCCCTTTATTCTTTATTGGTGCTACTTTGGGAAGTGCTTTGGCATTATTCATTCCGCTTCCTTTCAGTTTGTTGGCAGGAATGGGGTTTGTAGCTGTTTTTGCAGGAGCTACCAATACTCCACTCGCCTGTATGCTTATGGGAATTGAGTTATTTGGAGCCGAATGCGGAATTTACGTCGCCATTGCCTGTGTTGTCTCTTATTTATTTTCCGGAAACAACAGTATTTATACGAAACAAAAAATCGGAGAAGCAAAAAACAGAAGATTTGATAGCCTTAAAAATAAAAGTTTTTCTGATTTATAGGATTGCTGTTTATTTCATACCTTTAAACTATGTTTGATTACAGATTAAAAGTTTTTCACACCGTAGCTTCCCGATCTAGTTTTACAAAGGCTTCGGAGGAGCTGAATATTTCCCAGCCAGCGGTAACCAAACATATCAAAGAAATCGAAAATCAGCTGAACACCAAACTATTTGACAGAAAAGGTACCAGTATCCAACTGACACAAAGCGGCAAAATTTTATTTGAATATGCTGAAAAAATCAGAAATATTTACCGTGATCTTGAATTTGAAATCAATCAGATCAACCAACAACATAAAGGAAAACTGATTATTGGTGCAAGTACTACCATTGCACAGTACATTTTACCTGAAATTCTGGCTAAGTTCAATTCCTATTACAAAGACATTAAAATTGAACTGATCACCCATAATACGCAAATTATTTCTGATCTTTTAAAAGAAGGAAAAATTGACTTAGGTATTATCGAAGGCGAATCCCAATCCAATTATTTTGATTATCAGATATTCAAAGCTGATGAAATTGTCTTGGTGGCAAAAGCCAATCATTCATTAGCCAATAAGACACTGAATATAAAAGATTTATATGATTTAGAATTAATTTTCAGAGAGCTAGGTTCAGGTTCTCTAGAGTTTATCCAGAATCGTTTGAAAGAAAAAGGACTTTCCATTGATGAATTGAATATTGTGATGCAGCTTGGAAGCAGTGAAAGCATAAAAAACTACCTTTTACATTCAGATTCGTTGGCTTTTTTATCCATCAGTACAGTTTTAAATGAATTGAAAAATAATCAGTTGAGTATTATCGATATTAAAAACTTCAGCATCGAAAGAAATTTCCATTTTATTCTTCCAAAAGGCGAACAGTCCGGATTGATTAAGTTGTTTTTAAAGTTCATTAATTATAACTAAAAGTTATCTTTCATAACAAAATACGATTTACTTTGTAATGTTAATTTGTAGAATTTTGAACCATCAATTTAAAATTTTACAAAATGAAAGATTTCATTCTGAATGGAAAATCTAAAAAACTTATTTTTATTGTATTGGCAGCAATCTGTTTAACACCCTTTATTTCTTCTCCCATCGCATTGCTTTTAGGTTTTATTTTAGCAGTTTGCATTGGAAATCCTTTCGAGAAAAGCTTACATCAGTATATTCATTTATTATTGCAAATTTCAATTGTAGGATTAGGTTTCGGGTTAAAACTTAATGAGGCATTAGAAGCCGGCAAATCAGGATTGATATTGACGGTTATCAGTATTTTTACCATAATGATCTTAGGATATTTCATTGGAAAAGCTTTAAAACTGGAAAGACCATTATCTTATCTGATTTCCGTAGGAACTGCCATTTGTGGCGGAAGCGCGATTGCGGCTACTTCACCGATTATTAAACCGAATACAAAGCAGATTTCATTGGCTTTAGCCATTATTTTTACTCTAAATTCCATTGCATTATTTGTCTATCCCATAATTGGGCATTTTCTGAACCTTACACAGCAACAATTTGGCTTATGGTGCGCCGTTGGAATTCATGATACGAGTTCTGTAGTCGGTGCTGCAAGTAAATATGGAAACGAAGCCTTGAAAATTGCAACAACAGTGAAATTAGCTCGTGCTTTATGGATTATCCCTGTTTCTTTGGTCACCATGTTTATTTTTAAGAATAAGGAATCAAAAATTAAAATTCCGTGGTTTATCGGATATTTTATTCTTGCGATTCTCCTGAGTACTTATTTTCCCATTTTTGATCAAATCAGTTCAGGAATAACTTTATTAGCCAAATCAGGTTTGAATCTGACATTATTTTTTATCGGTTCTACCTTATCGATCCAAACGTTAAAAACAATAGGATCAAAACCTTTGGCTTTGGCTATTTTTCTTTGGGGCTTTATAAGCATTGGCAGCCTTCTGTTTATTCTGAACTTTGACTAAATTTTCCCAAAACTCACATAAACTGACATGATTTTAATGATTATTGAGTTCTTTTTGAGGTTTCGGCGGCGGCAAAGCCGCCGCCAAAACCTCAAAAAAGAACATATATTTAGAATAACAAATTCTTCGCTCCACTACAAAGAATGACAAGAAATTTATCAATTACAAAAGCCTTTTGAAATTCAAAAGGCTTTTGCGTATTAAATGTGGAAATGTTTATTTCAAATGAAATATTCTTTATTAAATTTCAGATCCGCAGGTATAAACTTGTGGACATGCCATATACTGTACGCAATACCACGGTCCTGTTACTGATCCTGAGCAGCTGCATCCACAAAGAGATAAATCCGGATTTCCGCTTATTCCTCCATGAATGTTTTTAAGATCTTGTTTTTGTAATTTCTTCGCGTTTTTTAAAAAGTTGTTTTGCATTGTGATTTAGTTTTAAGGTTTGTACTATTTATGATTTATTGTTTTCTAAAGTTAAACAAATATTAATTATCCACAACATAATTTAATATTAAATTTCATAATCTGTTTATTTAGTAGTGTTTATTAGATCGATAACGGAAAATATCAATCAAATATTTCTTAAACACTTATAATTATTCTGTAAAATCCAGGTCTTTGCCATGTGTTTCTGAGATCGTCAGAGAAGCGTAAAAAGCCAATCCGAATACAATCACTCCTAAAAGGGCAGCACTTACAATTACTGAAAAATCTTTCTTGAAAAAATCAAAAACAAAAATCATTACAGGAACCAAGCCCCGAACCATATTCGGAACTGTTGTTGTCGCTGTATTTCTGATATTGGTACCAAACTGCTCTGCAGCCAGCGTCACAAACATTGCCCAATATCCTGTTCCTAACCCTAACCATACACAGAAAATATAGTATTTTGATTCTGTATTCGTATGTCCAAAAAGCATAATAGCTACTCCAACAATTGTAAAAACCAGCATATAGAAAATGGCCATTTTCCTGGATTTTAAAGCATGGGAAATAAAACCGCTCATCAAATCGCCGACAGAAATCCCCACATAAGCCCACATAATTGCTTTTCCAGGATTGAGGTCCTTAATGCCTAATTCAGGAGCAAACTGATTGGCTAAAACCGCTAGAATCCCAATGCAATACCAAGTCGGTAATCCCACTGCAATACATTTTAAATATCGTATCAGCCGATCTTTATTTGTAAAAAGGGAAAAAAAATTTCCTTTGGAAACAGATTCATGTTCCATATTTTTATAAATCCCGGATTCGGACACACTGATTCTCAGAAACAAAAGCAAAATTCCCAAAATTCCTCCGATGATGTAAGAAATATTCCAACCACCGGCCAGTTCTACAGTTAACTGGGCCACAACAGCACCCATTAATCCAAAACCTGCCACTACGGAGGTTCCTATTGCTCTTAAATTCTTCGGTAAACTTTCAGAAACCAGTGTAATTCCCGCTCCAAGCTCTCCTGCCAACCCAATTCCCGCAATAAATCTTAAAGCCGCATATTGATAGACTAAATGCTCTTGCGGAAAGTAAGGTAAAAATCCACAGGCAATATTAGCTAAGGAATACACTAAGATTGATCCGAATAAAACTGACAATCTTCCTTTTTTATCTCCAAAGATTCCCCAGATAATACCTCCGAGAAGCAAACCCGTCATCTGACAATTAAGAATAAAGGTTCCGTCAATATCCGGATTCAAACCTAAAGCTTTTAAACTCGGAATTCTTACGATTCCGAATAAAAGCAGGTCGTAGATATCTACGAAGTATCCTAAAGCGGCAATAATAACAGGAATAGAAAAGATGTACTTCAATTTTGAAGACAAAGAAAGCTCTTGCATATGGAGTCTATAAATTTCGTTAAAAATAAAAAACCTTTCAATTTCTTGAAAGGTTTTTATAAAATATCTTTTTTAGAGTATTATCTCGCAATATTCACAGCTCTCGTTTCTCTGATTACTGTTACTTTTACCTGTCCGGGATACGTTAATTCGTTCTGGATTTTTTCTGAAATATCATAAGATAATTGAGAAGCGACCTCGTCATTTACTTTTCCGCTTTCTACCATTACTCTCAATTCTCTACCTGCCTGAATTGCATATGCTGATGAAACCCCATCAAAGCTTAATGCTGCAGATTCAAGATCTTTTAATCTCTGGATATAAGATTCCAAAACCTGACGTCTTGCTCCCGGTCTTGCTCCGGAAATAGCATCAGCAACCTGAATGATCGGTGACAATAGAGAAGTCATTTCAACTTCATCGTGGTGAGCTCCGATTGCGTTTACAACTTCTGCATTTTCACCATATTTTTCTGCCCATTGCATTCCTAATAAAGCGTGTGGAAGCTCAGATTCCTGCTCAGGAACTTTACCGATATCGTGTAACAGACCTGCTCTTTTAGCTAGTTTTACATTTAATCCTAATTCAGCGGCCATTGTTGCAGCAATATTTGCTACCTCTCTTGAATGCTGTAATAAGTTTTGACCATAAGAAGAACGGTATTTCATTCTACCTACGATTTTAATCAATTCCGGATGTAATCCGTGGATTCCTAAATCAATAATTGTTCTTTTACCTACTTCTATAATCTCTTCTTCGATTTGTTTTTTGGTTTTCTCTACAACCTCTTCAATTCTTGCAGGGTGAATTCTGCCATCTGTAACCAATCTGTGAAGTGATAATCTTGCAATTTCTCTTCTTACCGGATCGAAGCATGAAAGAAGAATAGCTTCAGGGGTATCATCTACAATAATTTCTACACCTGTAACAGCTTCTAAAGCACGGATATTTCTACCTTCTCTACCGATAATTCTACCTTTTACTTCATCAGATTCAATATTGAAAACAGATACTGAATTTTCAATGGCCTGTTCCGTACCGATTCTTTGGATGGTCTGAATAACGATTTTTCTCGCTTCATTTTTAGCATTCAGCTGAGCTTCTTCCATTATACTTTGCACATGTGCCTGAGCTCTGGTTTTTGCTTCAGCTCTCATGGTTTCCACCAATTCTGCTTTAGCCTCATCTGCTGTATAGTTAGCAATCTTTTCAAGGATCTCTACTTTCTTAGCAGTCGCTATATCTAATTCCTGCTGCTTTCTTTCTAAAATTTCTGTTTTCTTAGAATAATCAGCAATTTGCTTATCCAGATCTTTTTCAAGTTTTCCTGTCTTGCTAAGCTCGTCATTTAACTTGTTTTCCTTGTCTTTAATTCTTTTTTCAATCTCCTGCATTTTCTTTTCACGAGACTGGATATCGGCATCATGCTGAGACTTCAGTTCCAAGAATTTTTCTTTAGCCTGAAGGTTTTTTTCTTTCTTTATGGATTCAGCTTGTACATTAGCTTTTTCTATAAGGTTTTCGGCATTCTTCTTTGCATCATCTATAATAAATTTTGCCTTAGTATTTAATGAGCTTTTGGAAAAAAACATTCCTATTACTGCACCTATTACTAAGCAAATCACGCCTATAATAATAGCGGTTGTTGTCATATATATTGAGTTTTAATTGTCATATTTCATAAATAAAAAAAGCCTACAATAATTCAGAGATTGAGAGTAAACTCCTAATCAACACGATTTGAACTGATTTCCATTGTCTGTAATCCGGACGAACCGGCGCGCCATTCAACGGACATTTGTTCGGTAATTGTTTAGCGTTGAGTTTACCTTTAATGTGTTAGAATTATTGTAGGCAGTCTTTTGGAAAGGTTTATTTTCCAATTTCATTCAGCGATTGATTAATTTTGCTTAATCTTTCGTTGGTAGAATTTATATTTTTTTCGTAGTTCATAGACACTACTTCGGCATTGGTTCCTAATTTAAGGGCACACATTGCCAAAGCATCCTGCTTGTCTCTTACATCGAAATTTTGTTCAAAATCTTTAATCATATTCTCTATCTGCTTCCCCACTTTACGCAAAGTCTCTTCCTCTGCTGCGGGTACATTCAGCGGATACACTCTTCCTGCAATGTTTATGGTTATTCTCCTTACCTCCATTATAATCCACTGTTTTGAAGCTGAGCAATACAGAAATCAATTTCTTTTACCAATCTGTTGATATGGTTTTTCATTAATCTATTGTGTTCAGGATTTCCTGATATTGCCGAATAGAGCTTTATATTTTTCTGTTCTTCTGCTAATACCTGATTTTTTTTTCTTTCTTCATCATATTTCCTCTGCAACTCTTTATTTTCAATGCTTAGTTCCGATAATTTTTCAGTAAGATTATTGTAATTCTTTTGTAAATTTATAATCTTTTTTTCTAATTCTGAAAAATTGGTTTCTAACTCTTGAAGCATTTCAGGTTTTGTATATTCTAACTAATAGCAAAAATAGCAAAATATTAATATTAACAAAAATAAAAGTCTCTATATTTTGAGTTTAATACAAAAAAAGGAGACACAAAGCGTATCTCCTCAATATTTATTTAAATATTTTTTTTATTCAAACTTCAATACAAACATGATAGCTCTTGTTTGTAAAGTCGATATAGCTGCTGCCCAATAGGGAGGAGTTGTTGCGTTATCTGCAACCATTTCATTATTCATAAAGAAAGTTCCTCTGATTCCCGGTGTTAATTTAAATTTATTAAAGTAAAACTGGATACCCATTTCGGCAGACCATGCAAAATTATGCGTTGTAGACCTGAAAACCTGCTGCATATTATCATCCGTAGAACTTGAATTAGACTGTAAGTTTACTACATAATTTACCCCTGCTGCAATATATGGTCTGGAGTTGTACCACCTGTGTCCGTGAAGTTCCAGCAATACAGGAATATCAAGTAAGGTAGATTTTACTTCTCTGTTTCTATCTTTATCAGAAAGCGGTATAGGAATGAAGGGATCATTGGTTAATGTTCCGTTTTGATATTGATCATTAAATTGAGTATTAAACATTAGCTTTCTTTGGGCAAACTGTAACCCCGGCTCCATTCTTAGATCTAAATAATCATTAAGTCTCCATTTTGCGATAAGACCAGCTCCAAAACTAGTACTTTCCTTGGATGTAACAAGGTTCTGGTTGCCATAGGTTCCGTATCTTGGATTAAGTACTATACGGTAATCCAGCATATTGCCATTCAAATAGAATCCCCAACTGAACTTTTGCTCGTCAAAGTCTTCCAACTTATCCATTCTATTTCGGGTTTTGAAGAATTGTGCATTTGCCAAAACTGCAATATTTACTGACGCTAAAACCAGTGCTCTTAATAAAAATTTACTCATAGGTTACTTTGTTGCTTTATAAATTGTGGCTATACCTAAACTTAGTTTTTTATATTCAACTTTTTTAAATCCTGTATCTAAAAGAATTTGCCTCATCTTTTCCCCGAAAGGAAAAGCGTTTACAGAATCCGGAAGGTATGTATATGCCCTATTATCTTTTGAAACCAGTCTGCCTATTGCAGGTAATATATTTTTAAAGTAAAACATATATAATGGCCCTAAGAACCCCTCAACCTTTGAAAACTCCAGTATATAAACACTCTTGTTATCTTTAACTACTCTTCTTAATTCTGCTAACCCTTTGGTAAGGTTCTCAAAATTCCTTACTCCAAATGCAACGGAAACAGCATCAAATCTATTGTCCTCGAAAGGTAAATTTTCTGCATCTCCTTTTTGCATTGAAATTTTGCCGTCTAAATTAAGTTTTTTTATTTTAATAACGCCAACATTTAACATTTGTTGCGATAAATCTAAACCAATTACTTTGGAACCTGTTCCTTTTTCTATGGTAATTGCTAAATCTCCCGTTCCTGTAGCCACATCCAACACTTCCTGCGGACGATCATTTTTCATCCATTTCACCAAAGTATTTCTCCATAAAACATCAATTTTCAGAGATAAAACACGATTCAGGAGATCATATTTTGGTGCAATATTGTCGAACATATCCTCTACCTGGCTTTTCTTTGTAGCCTCAGAATTGTAGGGAGTAACTTGGTTGATATCTTTTGTCAAAACTTAAAACTTGTAATATTCTTTATAATAATTAAGGTAATCCTGCTTTCTGAAAATTTTCGATCTGGATTCTACCTGCTGGATGTTTTTGATAATTTTATCATAATCTTCATCTATATTATAATAAAAATCTTCGGTATACAGCTTGTTGAAGCGTCTTGCTCCTCCATAATATGCTTTCCCGTCGATCATCGTCTTATCAAGAGCCAAAAGTAATGAATCTTTTTTAAGATTGTACCCATAATATTGATCATTCACATAATAATCCTGATGAGCGATATTAATCAGTCCACGGATTTTATTCACTTCAAACGCAGAATCGTAAAGTAATTTTTTATTTTGATCGAAAACTTTAATCGAATTTTTTCCTTGATTTAAATCTACATGCACAAACTGTCCGCCTGCCACAATTCCTTCGGAACCATTATTAATCTTATAATAATAAGTATTGGGTGTAGGGTTATCTACCACATAATAATTCTTCTTTGCTAAAAAAAGAAAGTAGATCCCAAAGGCAATGATAAACACCGCAACTGCAATAAGTAAGCCTTTTAAGGACGAATTGTTTTTCATAGATTGTAAAGTACAATTTTTGCAAATTTAATAATATTTTTAATTCTCTGTTATTAATATTAATTATTAACTTTGCATCTTTAAAAAAAATCATATAAACGAATGCCGAATACGATCATTATTGGTTCTGGATCTTATCTTCCCAGTAGAATTATTGGAAGGGATTATTTTCTAGATTCAGAGTTTTATACAGAAGACGGGGTAAAGATTGACAAACCTGCTGAAGAAACTATTGCGAAATTTGTAGAAATTACAGAAATAGAAAACAGGAGATTCATAGAAGATGATCTTTCAAATTCACAAATCGGTTATGAAGCTGCAAAGATTGCCATTGCAGATGCAAAAATAGATCAGGAAGAATTAGATTATATCATCTACGCAAGTAATTTCGGGGAAGTTACGGTACACGGATATGCTGACTTCATGCCGACAATGGCTGCAAGAGTAAAAAACAAACTGGGCATTAAAAACAGAAAGTGTGTTACTTACGATATGCTTTTCGGATGCCCGGGATGGGTAGAAGCAATGATTTTGGCTAATACTTTAATAAAAGCAGGATCAGCAAAAACTATCTTGGTAATCGGAGGAGAAACTTTAAGCAGAGTAACCGATCCATCTGACCGAAACAGAATGATCTTCGCTGATGGAGCCGGAGCTGTTGTGGTAAAAGCTACCGATGAAGAAAATGTAGGAATCATCGCTCACAACACAATCTGTGACAATGGTATCGAACTTGATTATTTAGCAAACGGGCCTTCTATCAATAAAGATGCAGACCAAACCCGTTTATTTGTAAGAATGCAGGGAAGAAAGATTTATGAGTACGCTCTTAAAAACGTTCCTGCAGCTATTAAAGAAACAATTGAGGATGCTGGTCTTTCTATTGAAGATATCAACAAAATCTTAATTCACCAGGCAAATGCCAAGATGGATTATGCAATGATTGAAAGACTTCATAAACTTTATAACGTGAAAGATTATGACCATTCTATATCCCCAATGACAATCCAGGACTTTGGAAATTCATCTGTTGCAACAATTCCTACCATGTATGATTTAATAATTAAAGGAAAAATGGAGGATCAAACGTTTAAAGAAAAAGGTAACATTGTGATGACTTCGGTAGGTGCCGGAATGAACATCAATGCTATCGTTTATAGATTTCCTTAATATTATTTAATTTAAAATATAGAAAAGCACAGGGAAACTATTCTTTGTGCTTTTTACATTTAATTATGCAGAGAAATTTTTTAATTATTGCCGCTATCTTTTTATTCCTGGAGATATACATCTATCAGGCCATAAAAACACTGACAGATAACTCCTGGATAAGAACAGGTTACTGGGTAATTTCTTTAATTATTTATGGCATTTTTGCCTATGAGGTCACCCATTTCAGCAGAGCCGACAGAAGTACGGCAAGAGCCCAAATCATGATCTCATTATTTTTAGTTTTTATCCTTCCTAAAATCTTTGTCGTTCTGTTTTTATTAATTGACGATATTTTCAGAACCGGAGGCTATCTAATAGACTTAACACAATCTAACAGTGAAAACTTTTTTCCGGAAAGAAGAAAATTCCTGAGTTTGGCAGGATTAGGATTAGGAGGCGTCCTATCTGCTTTATTTATTGACGGAATTACCTTTGGAAAATACCGCCATAAAGTAAGAAGAGTAAGAATGAACTTCTCCAATCTTCCTAAAAGCTTTAAAGGATATAAAATCGTACAGATTTCAGACGTTCACAGCGGAAGTTTTTCTGATCCAAGCAAATTGGAACATGCTATCAACTTAATTAATGAACAAAATCCGGATCTGGTTTTATTTACAGGAGATATGGTGAATAATGTTGCAGAAGAATTTAAACCATTTATTCCCTTATTTTCAAAAATCAAAGCAAAAGATGGAAAGTTTGCAGTACTGGGCAACCATGATTACGGAGATTATGTAAACTGGAAATCAGCAGAGGCAAAAAAGAAAAATCTGGAAACACTGATTGACTATGAAAGACAAGCCGGTTTTGATATGCTTCGAAATGAGCACCGGATCATTGAGAAAAATGGTGAAAAATTATATATTCTAGGCGTTGAAAACTGGGGGTTAAAACCTTTTCCGCAATTCGGAAGACTGGATGACGCCTTAAAAGACGTACCAGAATCAGCAACAAAAATTTTAATGAGCCATGACCCTACCCATTTCGATTATGTGGTAAAAAAACACCCTAATAACATCCATTTAACGCTTTCCGGTCATACGCACGGAATGCAGTTTGGATTAGATTTAAAAAACGTGAAATGGTCCCCTGTTCAATACCGTTACCCAAAATGGGCAGATTTATATGAAAGCGAAGGAAAAATGCTTTATGTAAACAGAGGTTTCGGAGTATTAGGTTATCCGGGAAGAGTTGGAGTTTTACCTGAAATTACACTTTTTGAATTAGCTTAATTTAAATAAGCTGCGGTTGATTTAAAGATACTTTTCAGAGAATATTTCAACAAGTGTTTTTGAATCAATCGCTTCTTTGTCTAACGTTGTTAGAACTTCACGAACTTTAGGATATTCGTCCACAAATTCAAGGTTTTCGATTTCATTTAATCCAAAACCATTCATTATTTCTCTGAAGAAATTTTCATCTACACCCCAATATTTTATATATTTACTTTCGTCAATAAATATTTCGACCAAATTTTCATCATCATTATAAATCAATCCAAAGCTGATAAAAGCATCTTGTGTTATTTCTTTTTTATATTGACAAACAAATTCTAATATTCCGCCTTTCTCCTCATAATTTCCATAATTAAGATCAAAGTCAATGTGTCCAAATAAAACAGCAGTTACATCAGGCAGTGTCTCCGATAATGCTAAAACTAAATTCCATAGATTAGAATTATCAATATTTATTTCAGCAAAAAAATTGAATCCAATTAATTCATTTTCAGGATTATTTTCATTAAGCTTCAAAGTATATCCCTGAACAATATTGGCAACTTTACTTTCTTCCCATCTTTTTAAGACAGAGGGATTGTTAGGAATTTCATCTTGATTTAAAAATCTTATAGTTTTGGGTAATTCTAAAGTTAGTTTCATAATTAAAAAATATAATCCTTCATACGCGAAGTAGCCATCTCCTTCTCGTTGATCCAGGTAAGAAGGGCATCTAGTTTGTCCTCCATTTTTTTGCCCGAATTCAGCCTTCTGAAAAATGGAATATCAAATTTATATTTGTTAAAATCGGTAAACTGCCAGGAGTTAAGATAGATCAAGACAAAATCATCATTTTTCAACGTTTCAAAAACCATATTCTGGTAATACTTCATGGGTAATATCTGAAATACAAAATCATTATATGGCAACTGACTGTAAGGAGAGATGCTTTCCGGAACAATACTTAATCCGTCTTCTTCGGTAATCTCCGTATCTCTTTTCAAGCGTTTAAAAGGGAAGAGAATATTGGCATTATCAATATTGGAAACATAATTAAATTCCAATAATTTCAAACTTTCCTGAGACAGCTTAACCTCTTTTTGGCGAATTCCCCTGATCTGTTTTTCTAAAAAATCCTGTGTGAATTTCTTTACATCTTCAATCTCATGAACAGTAGAATTTTTATTATAAAAAGCAATTTCATGCCCTTTGGATGAAATTGCTTTTATTATATTTTGCAGTTTTTCAACAATAGAAATTTCAATAAAAAAACTCGCCTTTACATCATGAAGATCCAAAATCCTGAGAATAGCTTTTGTATTATCTTCTGTAATTTTTGACCTCTCTACATCAGAAATCTGAATACTGTTTCTCGTTTCAGCTTCTATATTTACAATGTTAAAAGTCAATAAAATCATTTAAAGTAAAGTTTATATAAAATTTATATTTATTTAATAATCAGATGTTAAAAAACAATTTATTTAAAGTTAAATTTAAGTAATTAATTTTTACCTAATTTTACTTTTAAATTTTTGATCATATCTTTTGACATCTCAGAAATTCCGAAATCATAAGTCAGTCCCCAATCTTTTTTCGCTACGGAATCATCAATCGAAGCCGGCCAAGAATCTGCAATCTGCTGTCTGAAATCTGGTTGATAATCGATTTCAAAACCTGGAATTTCTTTCTTGATTTCTTCTGCCAATTCTTTTGGAGTAAATGACATTCCGCCCAAATTATACGATGAACGAACGGTAAGACTTTCTGACGGAGCTTCCATCAATTTCAATGTTGCGTTGATGGCATCATCCATATACAGCATCGGCATTCCAGTATTTTCAGAAATGAAACTTGTATATTTTCCTTCTTCAATGGCTTCGTAGAAAATCTCAACTGCATAATCGGTAGTTCCTCCCCCTGCAGGAGTTTTCCATGAAATCAGTCCCGGATATCTGATACTTCTTACATCTACTCCATGCTTATCAAAATAATATTCGCACCATTTCTCACCCGCCATTTTAGAGATCCCGTAGACAGTGGTAGGATTCAGCACCACATCCTGCCCTACATTTTCTTTAGGAATTCCTTTTCCAAATACCGCGATAGAACTCGGCCAGAAAATCTTTTTAATTAGCCCTTCTTTTGCCATTTCACAAAAATGAAGAAGAGGCTCAAGATTTAGTTTCCATGCAAAAATTGGCTGCTTTTCTGAAGTTCCGGACAACAATGAGGCCAAATGATAAACGGTAGTAATTTCATAATCTTTAATGACCTGCCTTACCAGTTGAGTATTGGTAACATCCATTCTTTCATAATGACCTGCAGATGTAATTCCTTTTTGCCATCTGTCCAGCCCGGAAGCAACTACATTATCTGCCCCGTGAATTTCAACAAGCCTGTTCGTAAGTTCGGTGCCGATTTGTCCCAAAGCACCTGTAATCAGTATTCTTTCCGTATAGGATTCCATTTTACTTAATAATTAGTTGATTTGAGCAAAAATAAATATTTTCAACCCTATCTTAAAACAAAATTGTAAATTCGGATATAAAATTTGCAAATGAAAAGGATTGCCATAGTATTTATTCTGTTTTCTTTCTCTGTTTCAGCACAATACACAGACATCAACATTATAAAAGAGGTTAAAGTAAAAAATAAAGGAGTGGTTGTTTCTGCTCATCCTCTCGCAAGTGAGGCCGGAGCAAAAATCCTGAGAATGGGAGGAAACGCTTATGATGCTGTTATCGCCACACAATACGCATTGGCCGTAGTTTATCCACAAGCAGGAAATATTGGTGGTGGCGGTTTTCTGGTTGGAGTTAAAAAAAATGGTGAAAAATTCACGATTGATTACCGCGAGACAGCCCCCCGAAAAGCTTCGAGAGATATGTATCTTGATAAAACAGGCAAAGCCAATACAGATTTATCACAGAACGGCAGACTAGCTGTTGGAATTCCGGGAAGTGTTGCCGGTTTTTTTGCGACTTTACAACACGGGAAGCTACCAATGGAAAAGATCATTCAGCCTGCTATTGATCTTGCAGAAGAAGGATTTGCCATCACGGAGCAAGAGGCGGATTTACTGAATTCTCATAAAGCCAATTTTCAGAAACACAATCAAGCATCCATTGTTTTTGTAAAAAATACTCCTTGGAAAGAGGGAGATATATTAATTCAGAAAGAATTGGCAGAGACATTAAAATTAATTCAAAAACAGGGGGCTAAAGGTTTTTATGAGGGAAAAACTGCCCAACTTCTCGTTTCTGAAATACAAAGAGGAAACGGAATTATCACAGCGGAAGATTTAAAAATTTATAAAGTTGCAGAAAGAAAGGCTTTAGAGTTTGACTATAAAGGAAATCATATTGTTTCTATGCCATTACCTTCAAGTGGAGGAATTTTATTAGCACAAATGCTGAAAATGTCAGGGTATGAAAACCTCGAAAAATATCAGCAAAATTTAACTCAGGCTGTACAAATCATGACTGAAGCAGAACGGAGAGCTTTCGCCGACAGGGCTGAATATATGGGTGATCCTGACTTTATACAGGATAGAACCTCGTATTTAATTTCTGATGAATATCTAAAAGACAGATGGAAAAACTTCAGTTTTAAAAAAGCAACACCCGGCTCTGAGGTAGGAAAAATCATTCAGCAGCCCAAAGAATCTACAGAAACCACCCATATTTCTATTATTGATAAAGAAGGTAATGCTGCGGCAGTTACTACCACTTTAAACGGTTTATACGGAAGCAAAGTGGTTGTTTCCGGTGCCGGATTTTTCCTGAACAACGAGATGGATGATTTTTCTGTAAAGCCCGGTGTTCCTAATATGTTCGGAGCTGTAGGCGGAGAAGCCAATGCTATCCAGCCGAATAAAAGAATGCTTTCATCCATGACTCCTACGATTGTTTTAAAAAACTCTAAGCCTTATATGATTGTAGGAACTCCAGGCGGAACAACAATTCCGACTTCTGTTTTTCAGTCGATTGTAAACGTCATTGATTTTAAACTGAATGCCAACATTTCGGTAAATGCTCCGAAATTCCACCATCAGTGGCTTCCTGAAACAGTTGCTTTTGAAAAGAATTTTCCAGAAACCACTATTAAAGATCTGGAAAAACTGGGTTATAAAACGGAAAGGTGGGGACAAATAGGAAGAACGGAAATGATCCTGATGGATGATAACGGAAATATTCATGCGGTTGCAGATGGTCGTGGTGATGATTCTGTAGGTGTTGAATAATGAGATCCATAGCCTGTTTATCTCTTCAAAATTTCTTCCAAATTGAATCACAATATGAAAATTTTAATTATCGAAGACGAGTCAGAGTTGTCTAAAAGTATTGCTGAAATATCTTTCTGAAAAAAGCTATTGATGAGAGTTTGCCTCAACTTTTCATGAGCCATGAACAAATAGAGACTTTTGACTATGCCTGTATAAATAACTCAGATCATTGAGCTTACAAAAGGAATTTGATCTGCTCATTTACTCCATTGGAAATAAAGTCATTTCAAAAAAGTACACTCACAGAGCATTTACCTTACAACTTTTCCGATATGCTGGATAATCATGATTTTGTGTATGCCCACATTAAAAATTTAACGAAAAAACTTTAAAAACTTTCTATTTTGGTAGACCGCCCACCTATGAATTTTACTGTAACAAAGATAATCAGATGATCAAAAAGCTGGAAATATGACGATTGTAAAGACTAAAATCATCATAAAAAGTTTCGGCGGGGCTTTCAGCCCCGCCGAAACTTTTTATGACTTTTGTCATATTTCCAAATAAAAATTCTTAATTTCCGCCCTTCAAAATAAAAAAACAATCTTCTTGAAAACAAAAAAAATCTATCAGCAGCTTTATTTTCAAGTTATTATAGCTATTGTAGCAGGAATTCTTTTAGGAAAGTTCTATCCTGAATTGGGAGAAAAAATGAAACCGTTGGGAGACGGCTTTATTAAATTGGTAAAAATGATTATTGCTCCAGTAATTTTCATTACGCTCACCCTGGGAATTGCACATATGACTGATCTGAAAAAAGTAGGGAGAATTGCTGTAAAAGCAATGATTTATTTCGTCACTTTTTCGACTTTAGCGTTGATTATTGGTTTAATCGTAGGAAATATTTTACATCCGGGTCACGGTTTAAATATTGATCCTTCTACCCTTTCAGGTGATGTTTCACAATACCAGCAAAAAGCTCATGAAAGTACACTGACAGGATTTATCATGAATATCATTCCTGAGACACTATTCAGTCCATTGGTTGGGGAAAATATTTTGCAGGTACTTTTGGTAGCTATTTTAATGGGAATTGCCCTAGTTCTCACAAAAGAAAAAAGCCAGAAAGTAACAGATTTTCTGCAGGATCTTTCGACTCCGGTTTTCAAGATTGTGCATATGCTGATGAAGCTTGCCCCTATCGGAGCTTTTGGAGCCATGGCATTTACTATCGGAAAATACGGACTTCATTCGGTATTGAATTTAATATTTTTAGTAGGCACTTTTTATATTACTTCCATTCTTTTTGTTGTATTGGTCTTAGGTTCCGTTGCATGGTATAATGGCTTCAATATTTTTAAGCTGATGTATTATTTAAAAGAAGAGCTTCTTTTGGTTTTAGGAACAAGTTCTTCCGAATCTGCACTTCCGGGGATTATGGAAAAACTGGAAAAAGCAGGATGCTCAAAAGCCATTGTAGGATTGGTCGTTCCCACAGGATATTCATTTAATCTTGACGGAACCAATATTTATATGACATTAGCTTCTTTATTTATTGCCCAGGCTTTAAATATTCATCTTCCTCTTGAGAAACAAATCATGCTGCTTTTGGTGGCCATGCTCAGTTCTAAAGGAGCAGCCGGAGTAACCGGAGCTGGTTTTGTGACGTTAGCTGCAACATTGGCTGTGGTTCCTGAAATTCCCATTGCAGGAATGACCTTGATTTTAGGAATTGACAAATTTATGAGTGAATGTCGTGCCTTAACAAATGTTATCGGAAATTCCGTGGCAACCGTAGTTGTTGCGAACTGGGAGAAGCAGTTAGATAAAAATCAGCTGCAGAATTGTTTGAATCACCCGAACGAAATAGAAAAGAAGCTTGAAATTTGATTTTTTGAATCCCTAGAAATCAAAAACTCTGTTATTTTAAATCCTAAAGTGTCTCATTAACAGTAGAGGCTTTTGTCGTTTTTGTTTGCAATTTTAAAGACTCAACAACACCATATTAAAAAATTTGTTAACTTTAACATTGTACCTAGTCATGATATAATATTATGGCACTTTCGATTTGCTTTCCAAGTAACCGAAAGCATGCAAATCTTCCCATTCATTTAATTTCTTTCAGTAAGTTTGTGGAAATACCTATTTTTATAAGATTGTAAAATTTCCTTTACTGAAAGTCAAAACTTTAAAATATACTATGAAAAAAATTTTTACTTTTTTATTAACATCAATCTTGGGCACAATTACATTTGCACAAATAACAGTGATACAAGACTGGGCTGTTTTAACAAGTTTCTATAAACCCATAGAAATGACTATAGATCCCTCTGGTAATCTTTATACAGCTAATTACGGCAGCAACACTATAAGTAAAATAGCACCGAATGCTACAATAACACAGGCTTGGGCTACTTTAGGAAGTAATGCTTTACCTCGCGATATAGTTATCGATGCATCAGGAAATGTTTATACGGCAAATTTCGGAAATGATACTGTAAGTAAAATCACTCCGGCAGGCAGCGTTACTCAAGCCTGGGCTGCTCTACCCAGTAGCGCTCCTATAGCAATAGCCTTAGATGCCTCAAACAATATTTATACAGCTAACAACAACAAGACGGTCAGTAAAATTCTGGCTAATGGCACAGCAATTACACAAGATTGGGCATATTTAGCAAATGATGCTTATCCCAAAGATATTATTGTAGACAATTCAGGGAATGTTTATACCGTCAATCAAAATAATACTATCAGTAAAATCTCACCTTCTGGTACAGTAACACAGACATGGGCCACTTTAGCAAACAATGCAAACCCACAAAATATTGTAATAGACACATCTGGTAATTTCTATATAGCTAATTTAGGTAACAGTACAATAAGTAAAATAACTCCAGCAGGTATTGTTACTAATGCTTGGGCCACATTAACCAACAGCCCAGGACCTCTTTGCCTCAGCATAGACGCATCCGGGAACCTTTATACAGGCAACAACAATAGCACTGTAAGTAAAATATCGCCGGCAGGTGTTGTAACCCAGGTTTGGGCTACTTTGGCGGGTGGCGCTACTTATCCGCAGGGCATAGTTAAAAATGAAACTACCGGGGACATTTACACCTGTAATTATGGTGTGAGTACAATAAGCAAGATAACAGCTGCTTTATCTACAGCCGAAACTATTGCCAAAAACAAAAGCATAACAGTCTATCCAAATCCTGTAAAGTCCATCCTCCACTTTTCAGAAGAACTCACGGAAGTTAGCCTTTTAGATATGAGTGGAAGAAAAGTTTTGAATACAAAAGGAAAAACAGAAAAAATCTTCGTACAGAATTTACCAAAAGGGAATTATTTATTGGTAGGTAAAAATAAAAACGGAAAAGAATTTTCGGAAAAGTTTATAAAAGAATAATAATAGTAATTATCAAACAAATAGCTACAAAAGCACTTGCCTAATGTGGCTATTTTTATTTTGATATATTTAAAAATCTATACTAAGATATTTAAACTTGAAGGCTGAACTTTTATATGTATAGGTGATTTTATCTTGTTAAATTCCCCATCCAGGTGCCAATTCTTCGTATTGACCTTAAATTCTATTTCTGAAACGGGAAGATAGGTTACATAATCATCATCTTTCAGCTTTTTTGTAAACATTCTGTAAGCGAATAATGCCGAATAGGTCAAAGGAAACTTTTTCACTAAAACGATATCTACCAAACCGTCGCTTTTACTGGCTTTTGGCGCGATGTAAGCATTGTTTCCAAACTGACGGGTGTTAGCAATATTCAGCATTAGATATTTCCCGTTGTATTGCTGATACTGCTCATCAAAAAATTTAACCTTAATTGGCTTATAATTAAAAAATGTTTTAAGAGAAACTTTGATATAGTTTTTAAATCCTCGGCTTGTTTTTTCAAATTCTTTCACCACCTTTCCGTCAAAACCTGTTCCCGATACATTAATTGACAGCTTATCATTAACAGTAAAAGTATCAATCTTCCTCGATTGCTTTGCCTTAATTTTTTCTAAAAGCTCATCCAGATTCTTGCTGAAATTGGTTTCATTGGAAAATCCGTTTCCTGAACCTGCCGGAAAAATAGCTAAAACCTTGGATGTATTAATAAGATTTCTGGCAATGGTAGAAATAGTACCATCTCCTCCTATGGCTACAAAAATATCTATATTCTGGAAATTTTCCTGAATAAAATCATCAGTACCCTGAATAGATTCCGAAATATAATATAACGGATTTTCAACCTTTTTCTTCAGTTCTTCAAGAAAAGGCTGATAGTTTTTTTTGGCCGAGAAAGGATTTATAATAAAAGCTACGTTTTCCATTGGAACAAAAATAGAAAAATGCTTCCTGATAGAGAAGCATTTTAGAATTATTTAATTTTCATCCGTTCTTTAAACTGTGGCGTTAATGTTCCGTCCAGATCTTGCCATGAAACAGGAATCGTAATATCACCTGCGGCAAAAGCTGTTATTTCGTAAGGGCTATAATGAAAATACAGGTTTTTATCATCAAAATAGAAGTTTTGAGTGGCCGGAATTGTTTCAACTAAAAGCATTTCTGAGTTATTAATTTCTCCTTTATCATCAGAAGCACCTCCGTTCATTTTATTGACATTCTTCATCAGCAAAGCTTCTAATTTATTTTTAGGCATCGAAGTGATATCCGTCAATTCTACTTTTTTATTATTTTTTAAATCAAAAACTCTTTCAGAATAACCATAATTATCATGGGCACCCCCTTCATAAGAACCCCAACTATATTGTACATGAAGATAATCATTCATATTTGATTTCATTTCCATTCCCAGATCTGAATACCATTCCTGAGCAAATTTCATATCGGAAATCCAGTCTTTTGAATCCTTTTTAATGTTGTTAAAATATTCATTCTTATTTTTTTCCAACAGTGACAGAAGTCCGTTCTTAGAAAAATCCTGCACATTTTTATCTCCAAAATAAATACTGTCTAACAGTTTTTTATCCTTAATTGTTGGAAAAACCAGCATTTTAGAAGAATATTTTATTTTTAATGAGTCATTAAGTTTGATAGAATCATTCACCTTAATCGAATCTACAGAAAACTGATCCGTCTGAGTTTCCACATTCGTTGTTATATTTGTCGTTTCAGATTTCTTACAGGCAGAAAAAGTGAAGAAGGCAGAAAGAGCCAAAACAGCAATTGTGTTTTTCATAATTTTGATTTTGAATTTGATTTTCCTTTTTACATGCAAAAACCATTCAAAAGATGAATGGTTTTATATTTATTTTGGAATTTTTATTGTTTTTTATTTTTTAACCAGGCTGATTACCTGATTTTCCTGTTTGGAAGCAACTCCCCAGATTTGTTTAAATGCCGGATAATATTCTTTTGGATAATCTGCACTTGACACTTTGGTTGTGGAAACAATTTCCAGCTTATTTCCTTTTTGTTCTATGATGTAGTTATATTCTATTTCTTTATCCTCGGTTACAATTCTTTTGCTCTTTGGCATTTCTTCAATTGCATATCCTTCAGGGATTTCCAGTACCACTTTTTTCACTCGTGTGTAAGGAGAAATAAAATCAATAGGATACTTACGTTCATCTGTCTGATCAAATTCGTTGGATGTTTTATTTAAAAACAGCATCGGGTTGATAATAATTTTTTTGCCAATCTTATCGATCATATTTTCAGAAGAAAACTTCATTGTACTTTCAAAATCCCCATTCTCCAAAACTTTAGAATCAATATTCGTAAAATCTACAGCAAAATTTTCTTTATATTGTTTCTTATACTTATCTGCATTATCATCATAATTTTCTTTAGCAAACATTGCATAAGTACCTGTATCTTTATCTGAATAGCTTCCCGAAACACTTCCGTCATCATTAATTTTTGCATCTACGGTAAGATAAGTAAAACTCGGTTTGCTATTTACCATGGATAATTGCTGTACTTTTTCCTTCGCCATTAAAATTCCAAACTGGTTCCAGTCTCTTGGTGGCAATTGATCTATTGAAGATTGTTTTGATGTTGCATCATATAAATGGAAACCATCTTTTGTCTGAATGGCGGCAATTACAAAATTCATGTTTGAAACATTGGGTGAAGCAATATTAATTATACCATGATTGATTGTAGAAATTGTTAATGGATCAGCTTTAATCCCCGCTTCACGAAGCATCATCACAAGAAATAGGTTAATTTCCGCAGCATTTCCCGTTTTTGTTTCAAGCATTTTTTTAATCCCATCTTCTACATAAATTCCTCTGTCCTGATTCCAAGTAAAAGTATTTTTCACATAATCAAAAACAGCATTTGCTCTCTCAACTTCATTAGAAATTCCGGCAATATTGGAAGGCATATTTTCCTTTGCCAACTTTGTTTTCTTTAATTCTCCTCCAAAATCTTCATTTTCATAAAGCCTTTGTTTGATCTGCTCCCAGGATGAAGAGAACAATTTTAATTCTCTAAAATTCGTTGAATGAAGCTCAGCACTTACCTTTGTTCTGTAGTTTCTGTCATTGCTTACAAATTTTTCACTTTTGAAGCCTTTTACATTTTCATAACCGAATCTATAGGTTCTATAGTTTGCTCCATATAATGTTCTTTCATCAACTTCTCTGTATTTCGGACTTAAAAATCCGGTGTAATTTACGTTGTATGAAATATTTGAAGGACTATCCAGAATGTATTCCGTATATAATGACGGGGTATCCGTTTCAATCAGAATTTCAGGAATACTAAATAAAAACGGGGAAGTAACTTCATACTGATATTCAATCACGGAGCCGTTTTTCACATTTGGAAATGCAAATTTTGTAATCGAAACATATTTACTCTCTTTGCTTTTGTATTTTGAACTTTTGTCAACTTTAGTTGCCACTGCTGTTCCATTTTCAGAACTGTAGGTAAAAGCTTTCATTTTAGAAAGTGTTTCCTGATCACTTCCGTTTTGATAAAGAGGTATCTCCAGATTCAACCAATCTTCTGCTTTATCTTTGTTATAAATTTTAACTCTGTAAAAAGCTCTTTTAATAAGGTTACCTGTATTATTATCAATACTGAAATGTACCGATTTATATAATATTTCTGCAGATGCGTTTTCGTCCAAAGTTGATTTCTGCTTGGAGAGATCTGCATCATTAAATTTGGGAGGATTAAGAAATTCATGTTTTTGAGCCCCAATGAACATAAAATTCATTGAACAAATAGCTATCATTAAGATCTTTTTCATGCTTAGATTTTAGAAATTAAAATTTTAGAGTTATCTAGGTTGAGAGTTTTTTTTCTGAAATTAATATAATCGTTATATTTCTCCTTAGGATAAAGTCCTTTATTGATTCTGATCATCCTGTTGACTTTTAGTACATCTCCGTTTTTTACAAAACTTAATTTATATGTTCCAAATTCAGAATTGACAGTAACATTTTCAGGAATTTCATCAAGCTTATAGCTTTTTGGAACTGTAAAATCGATTTCATAATCGTCTTCAAATGATTGTCTCAGTTCAAAAGGCAATTCTCTATTTTCATCAATTTTATAAACTGTATTTGAATAAATAGGTACGGCTCTAAAAATTATACTGCTGCCTGCATTTTTTGAATAATTGTGAGCCTTAAAATCAAGATCAAACTTTGCAGTCGCATTGTCTTTATCATTAAGGAAATTTTTCATTTCAATTTTTTCAAAATTCAAGATATCTAATGAATTTTTCATCACTTCATTCCTTTCTTTCGGACTCAAATTGGCAAGAATCAAATTATTATCATACTGAATTCCGGTATAGGAGAAATTTCCTTCGCCTACAATACTGTTGTCTTCATTAATTTTGATTTTCAGGTTTTGCTTTTCTTTACTTTGTTCAGCAGAGTAAGATGGAGTCTCAATAAGTTCAATCCCATTTTTTCTGATAGAAAGAACGTTTCGGTCTGTCGTACTATAACTTAAATGATTGAACGCTATCTGTTGAGAAGTATTTTCCAACCAGATATTTCCTTTATCTGTAGGAACCATTAAGATCACGTGATTCCCCCCCATTTTTGGAAAGTCCTTATCAAAAGAAACCGGCGAAATCCCTGAATTGATCACTGAATAATAAGACGGAATACCAGCTTCATCCAACAAAGTTTTCATGTAATTGGTGAGTCCTTTACAATCTCCATAGCCTTTCTTCTGAACCTCATCCGGAAGCATCGGCTGCCAACCGCCAATTCCTAATGCCACAAAAATATATCTGGTTTTTGTCTGCATATACTGGTATATTTTCTTTACTTTTTCTTCGGTAGTTCCTTGTAAATTTAATGCACTTACTTCCGCTTTAATTGCAGGAGTAGATAAAGAAACAGGCTGTAAAATACTGTTATAATACCAGGATCCGAAATCGCTCCAGTCATTAATGCTTCCTTGTTTACCTTCCAAATTAAATTTAGTAAGCGCAAAACTAACCTTTGGTAAAATTTTTACCGGTTGTGGTAATAAAAACGCATCATCTATCGCCGGAACATTTTTATAAGTATATATTTTTTCAGCTGTATTGTCACTTTCTACAACAGATGCATAATTATATTTTGAAGGATAAGTTTTTGACTTAAGCTCAATTCCAGATTTGTTGATGATCTTCATTTGAGCCTCCTCCAAAGAAATATTTGTGGATCTAAAAGGAATAAAGTCAGGTAAGAAAACAGTATTTTCTTCACCAATCTGATATGAAAATTCAACCGTATAAGGATATTGAGTCGGAGTATATGCTAAAGCTAAAACCCTGCTATTAGAATAAAAAGTACCTTGATTGTTATTCGCAAAATCTCCAAAATCAGACTTTGAATATGATTTTATTTTCTTTCCGGATTCATCATAGAGAGCTACTTTAACATCTGAAATATTATCTCCTTTTTCATAGGGAATAGCAATCACGGCTTTTTCATCGCCATCTTTATTTAAAACAGTGGTTACTGTTGTGTATTGATATTTAATATCATTAATTGAATTAATTTGAATCGTTGTAAAATCCTTTCTGATAACAGCATTCGCATTTTTCTTCAGATTTTCAGGAATTGCAGACACAGGGAAGTTCTGAGCGAAGTACAATGAAGCTATGGATAAAGCTCCAATACAAAATATTTTCATCATGGTCATTAAAATTGAGCAAAAATAATGAAATCTAACAACTGTTGAAAATAATTTTTATAGTACTAAAAAGCTTTAGCAGTTGTAAAATAAAAAAGACTCCATTTCTGAAGTCTTTTAATTTTATCTTGAAAGCATTTTATTATGCATCAATTTTCGCGTATTTAGCATTCTTCTCAATAAATTCTCTTCTTGGCGGAACCTCGTCTCCCATCAACATAGAGAAAACGCTGTCTGCTTCTACAGCATTATCAATAGTAACCTGCTTTAATATTCTGTGTTCTGGATTTAGTGTAGTTTCCCAAAGCTGTTCCGGGTTCATCTCTCCAAGACCTTTATAACGCTGAACCTCAACTCCTTTTCCGTCCGGAGACATTTCTAAAGTGAACTCTTCACGCTCTTTTTCATTGTAAGCATATTGCTTTTTATTTCCTTTTTTCAATAGATATAAAGGTGGTTGAGCGATATAAATATATCCGTTCTCAATCAGTTCTTTCATATATCTGAAGAAGAATGTCAAGATCAAAGTAGAAATGTGAGAACCATCAATATCGGCATCGGTCATGATTACGATTTTGTGATATCTTAATTTGGCCATATTCAACGCTTTGCTGTCTTCTTCTGTTCCAACAGAAACACCTAAAGCCGTATAAATATTTTTAATTTCCTCATTATCATACACTTTATGAAGCATTGATTTCTCAACATTCAATATTTTTCCTCTTAACGGAAGAATTGCCTGGAAAAACCTGTCACGACCTTGTTTTGCCGTTCCACCCGCGGAATCTCCCTCCACAAGGAAGATTTCTGATTCTGCTGGATCTTTTGATGAGCAATCCGAAAGCTTACCCGGAAGTCCGGAACCTCCCATCGGAGACTTTCTCTGAACCATTTCACGGGCTTTTTTTGCTGCCTGCCTTGCTTTTGCCGCCAAAACAACCTTCTGAACAATAATTTTTGCTTCGTTAGGATTTTCTTCTAAAAAGTTAGTAAGCATTTCGCCAACGATCTTATCAACAGCACCTGAAACTTCGGAATTTCCTAATTTCGTTTTGGTCTGCCCTTCAAACTGAGGTTCCATTACTTTTACAGAAATTACCGCCGTAAGACCTTCACGGAAGTCATCCCCTGTAATTTCTACTTTCTCTTTTGCAGGAAGTCCTAATTCATCTGCATATTTTTTCAAAGTTCTTGTTAAGGCACGTCTGAAACCCGCTAAGTGAGTACCTCCTTCGTGGGTATTGATATTATTTACGTAAGAATGAAGATTCTCGTTAAAAGATGTATTATAACGCATCGCTACCTCAACAGGAATATCGTCTCTTTCCCCTTCCATGAAAATTACATTTTCCATGATCGATTCACGACTTCCGTCAATGTAAGCTACGAATTCTTTTAAACCGCCTTCAGAATGGAAAATTTCAGTTCTGAAAGACCCGTCTTCCAACTTTTCTCTTTCATCTGTAAGAGTAATGGTAATACCTTTATTAAGGTAAGAAAGCTCTCTTAGACGGCTTGCTAATGTATCATAGTTATATACTAATTCCGTAAAGATAGTGTCATCCGGCTGGAAGAACTGTTTTGTTCCTCTCTTCTCACTGTGACCTATTTCTTCAACTCCAGTCTGAGCTTTCCCTCTTGAATATATCTGCTGATAAACATTTCCGTCTCTGTAAACCGTCGTAATCATTTCGTTGGAAAGTGCATTTACACACGATACTCCAACTCCGTGAAGACCACCCGAAACCTTATAAGAATCTTTATCGAACTTACCTCCGGCTCCGATTTTTGTCATTACAACCTCAAGAGCAGATTTTTGTTCTTTTTCGTGGAAATCAACGGGAATACCTCTACCGTTATCACTAACCTCGATTCCGTTTCCTTCTTTAATAGCAACGAAGATCGTGTCGCAGTATCCTGCCAACGCTTCGTCAATAGAGTTATCTACTACTTCATAAACCAAATGATGGAGACCTCTTACTCCCACATCACCAATGTACATTGAAGGACGCATACGTACGTGCTCCATTCCTTCCAATGCCTGAATACTACTAGCTGTATATTGTTTCTGACTCATATCAAATTTTAAAAACTTTGCCAAATGCAAAGACTTACAAATATCGTGATTTTTTTCGAGCTGTGAAAGTTAAAATATGTCAAAAAAGCAGTGTTTTTTCAAGCTAATCAGAAATGATTGATTGAAAAAATATCAAAGTTAAAACCTATTCTTTAAATGAATACTGTTGTAAATCATAACAAGCATCAATAATTTATGCTTAAATTTATTTACTCAAAAATTTGATTTTATGGATGATTTTCTGGCTGCCCGTTCGCAGATGGCTATGTCACTTGGTTTTCACATCATATTTTCCTGTGTAGGTATGGTGATGCCTTTTTTGATGGCATTTGCCCACTGGAAATATTTAAAAACAAATAATGAAGTATACAAAGGTCTTACCAAAGCATGGAGCAAAGGTGTTGCGATACTTTTTGCAACCGGAGCTGTTTCCGGAACTATGCTTTCCTTTGAACTGGGATTGCTTTGGCCACAATTTATGAAACACGCCGGACCGATTTTCGGAATGCCTTTTTCATTAGAAGGAACCGCATTCTTTATTGAAGCTATTGCCATTGGCTTTTTCCTTTACGGATGGGACAGATTTAATAAATGGTTCCATTGGTTCTGCGGTTTTTTAGTAGGTTTAAGTGGTTTAGCTTCCGGAATTTTAGTGGTTGCCGCGAATGCCTGGATGAATTCACCCGCCGGATTTAATTATGTAGACGGGCAATATGTAAATATAGATCCTATTAAGGCTATGTTTAATGAAGCATGGTTTCCACAGGCTTTGCATATGACGGTTGCAGCCTTTTGTGCGACAGGCTTTGCGGTTGCCGGAGTTCATGCCTATTTAATTATAAGAAAAAAGAATGTTGAATTTCACACCAAAGCATTCAGAATTGCTGCAGGATTTGCCTTAATCGGAGCTTTTGGAGCACCTTTAAGCGGTGACGTTGCCGCAAAATCTGTTGCAAAAAGACAGCCTATTAAATTAGCCGCAATGGAAGCTCATTTCGAAACAGAAAAAGGAGCTTCTTTCGTGATTGGCGGAATTCCTGATGAGAAAAAAGAAGAAATAAAATATGCTTTAAAAATCCCGAAAGTATTGAGCTTTTTAGTTGCGAATGATTTTAATGCTGAAGTAAAAGGTTTAAAAGATTTTCCAAAAGACGAATGGCCACCTATTGCTGTTGTTCATTATGCTTTCCAGATTATGATTTTCTTTGGAGTAGTAATGATCATTATCGGAACAGTTTATTTATATGCTTTATTTTTCAAAAAAGAATGGCTCACTAAAAACTGGCTGTTAAAGACCTTTTTATACGCCACGCCTTTCGGATATATCGCCTTGGAAGCAGGCTGGACAGTCACTGAAGTCGGAAGACAGCCTTGGATTATTTACGGAATTATGAGAACTGTAGATGCCGTAACACCCATGCCTGGAATCCAGTATTCTTTCTATTTTTTCACAGCAATTTTCATTTCTTTATCGTTAATAATTGTATTTCTTTTAAAAAGACAAATACAAATGGTTCCAAGATTATATGATCCAACAGACGCTCAGTTCAACCCTAAAAACAAGAAATTATGATTTACGTCGTTATAGGTTTTCTTTGGCTTTCGATTTGCCTTTATGTGATCTTAGGAGGAGCTGATTTCGGAGCGGGAATTGTCGAGCTTTTCACTAAAAAAAGAGCACGTAATAAAACAAAAGAAATCATGTACGAATCTATCGCTCCTGTCTGGGAAGCCAATCATATGTGGCTCATCATTGCGATTGTCATCTTATTCGTAGGTTTTCCTGAGATTTATACTACTCTTTCTACTTATCTTCATATTCCTTTAGTTTTAATGCTGGTCGGAATTATTGCAAGAGGAACAGCTTTCACCTTCAGACATTATGATGCTGTAAAAGATGACTGGCAACATGTTTATACTCAGATATTTTATTTTTCAAGTTTATTAACGCCTTTTTTCTTAGGGTTAATTGCTGCAGCAACAGTTTCTCACTCTATTAATCCGGATGCAACCGGCTTTTTAGATCTTTATATTTTCAGCTGGCTGAATTGGTTTGGCGTTGCGGTCGGATTATTTACGATTTCAGTTTGCGCTTATCTTGCTTCTGTTTTTGCTTTGAGAGAAACCACCGATCGATTAGAATTAGGTTTAATGATTAAAAAATCAAAACAAACGATGGTTTTCGTAGTCATTACGGGGCTCTTAGTTTTTATTACAGCCTATGTTTCGGACATTCCTTTATTCATGTGGGTTTTCTCGAAACCTTTAGGAATTATGGCGACAGTTTTTGCAACAATTTGTTTGTTACTGATTTTAAGAGCAATGAACCGCCAAAAACTACTTCCTGTAAGAGCTTTAGCAGGATTTCAGGTCATTATGATCTTAGTGGCAGCGACTTATCAACACAATCCAAATATTATTCTTTTTGCAAACGGACAACATCTTTCTTTACTGGAACACGTTGCCGCTCCGAAAACGATTTCTGCTTTGGGATGGGCTTTAATGCTCGGTTCTTTATTTATTCTGCCGTTTTTGTTTTATTTAATGGCTTCATTTAGTAAACAGAGAAAATAGTAATTTATAATAGAGAGTTTCGGCGGCAGCAAAGCTGCCGCCGAAATGTTTTTTCATTTTTTTAGCAACACAATTTCAACCCTCCTGTTTTTGACTCGATCCAATTCTGTCTGTTCGGGGTATACTACAGGATTAAGATGTCCCGCACCTTCTGCTTTTATGCGTTTAGCATCAATTCTCATTGCTAATAAGAAATCTTTGATTGATTGTGCCCGTGTAAAAGAAAGATTAAATGTTCCCAGATCCAGATCTTCACCGTCAAAATTTTCATAATCACAGCAAATATGCCCCAGAAGTTTAACTTCAAGTGTCGGATTTTCATTTAAAATTTTATACAGCTGATATAATTTAGGTTTTGCTTGTGGAATCCAGACGTGACGGCCTCCAATAAAATTAACATCAGGTAAGGAAAATGTGTCTCTAACTTTCATTGAAGCAATTTTCATATCAAAAAAGCTGGGATAAGCTTTTCTCGAAATCTTTTCTCCTTTCTCAAAAAACCTTTCAATAAAAATATCTACACGACGGTTTTCGGCAAGCAGAGTTTCAGAACTGTTGTCATTGATCTGTTTTGAAATACCTAATCCTTCAGAGCTTGCCAAATGAATATTCTTCCCGATTTTAGCTTCTAAATAATTACTGACGGTTTTCGCTCGGTTATCGGATAATATTTTATTTAAAGCTTTATTTCCTAAAGGATTGGCATTCCCAAAGATTCTAAAAGTAAGTTTATTATTAAGCTTTGCCAAACTGTCTAGTTTTCGTTTTGAATCATTGGTGAGTTCGTAGCTATTATTTTTAAAATAGATGGAAGTAAATGTCTGTGAATACACAACTGTGGAAAAGAAAAATAGCAACAGAAAGGTTTTCATCAGTATTGTTTTCTTGAAAACGCAAAATAACAGAAAATAGTTTGAGTTTTGAACATTTTATAAAAAAGTTCCGGCGGAAGCTTCGCTTCCGCCGGAACTAAAATTTATGTCAAATTAATTTAAACCAATTTCATCAAAAGGTTCTCCTCAATTTTCTCTACTTTCACCAAATTAGCTTTCGTCAAAGTTTTGGAAGCTTTGTCCCATTTTTTACCCGAAAGTTTAGATTGTTCTTTTACTTCAGTCAGAGCAACCTGCTCTCCTGATTTTAAAATTTCAAGAATCACTTTTTCATCTTCTCCCAATTCAATTTGAGGAACTGCTTTTTCAGGTCTCATCTGAGGGAAGAACAGTACTTCCTGAATGGAGGCATTATTTGTTAAGAACATGATCAATCTGTCCATTCCGATTCCTAATCCTGAAGTTGGTGGCATACCGTATTCAAGTGCCCTTAAGAAATCTTCATCGATAAATTGTCCAGCTTCATCATCACCTTTTTCAGATAACCTCAACTGATCTTCGAAACGCTCCCTTTGATCAATCGGGTCGTTCAGCTCAGAATAGGCGTTTGCAATTTCTTTTCCGCAAACCATCAATTCAAAACGCTCAGTAAGACCTTCTTTACTTCTGTGTTTTTTCGTAAGAGGCGACATTTCAATCGGGTAATCTGTGATGAAAGTCGGCTGAATGAAGTTCCCTTCACATTTTTCACCGAAAATCTCATCAATTAATTTTCCTTTCCCCATCGTTTCGTTGACGTCAATTCCGATAGATTTAGCAAAATCAAACAATTCCTGCTCAGTTTTTCCTGTAATATCATATCCTGTAAATTTCAGGATAGCATCCGTCATAGAAATTCTTTGGTAAGGCGCCTTGAAATCAACCTCGTATTCACCAAATGTAGCTTTTGTAGTACCGTTTACCTGAATCGCACAGAATTCCAATAGTTTTTCCGTGAAATCCATCATCCAATTATAGTCCTTGTACGCTACATAAATTTCCATTGCTGTGAATTCAGGATTGTGCGTCCTGTCCATTCCTTCATTTCTGAAGTTTTTTGAGAATTCATAAACCCCGTCGAATCCGCCAACGATCAATCTTTTCAGATATAATTCGTTTGCAATTCTTAAATATAATGGAATATCTAAAGCATTGTGATGCGTAATGAAAGGTCTTGCAGCAGCTCCTCCAGGAATCGACTGTAAGATTGGAGTTTCAACTTCAAAATATCCTGCATCGTTGAAGAAAGTTCTCATCGCATTGAACAGTTTTGTTCTTTTCACGAAAATTTCTTTCACCTGAGGATTTACCGTTAAATCTACATAACGCTGTCTGTATCTCATTTCAGGATCTGTAAATCCGTCGTGTACTACTCCATTTTCATCAGTTTTTGCCTGAGGAAGAGGACGTAAGGATTTCGTTAGAAGCGTAAAGTTTTTAACCAAAATCGTTTTTTCTCCTACCTGAGTAGTGAACAATTCGCCTTCAACCCCGATAATATCTCCAATATCTAAAAGGTGTTTGTAAACTTCGTTATACAAAGTTTTATCTTCACCTGTACAGATCTCGTCTCTGTTAAAATATACCTGAATTTTGCCTGTAGAATCCTGTAGTTCCGCAAAAGATGCTTTACCCTGAATTCTTCTGGACATCAATCTTCCTGCAATCTTCACCTGTTTACTTTCAGAAAAATTCTGTTTTATAGATTCCGTAGTATCTGTAATTACATATTCATCTGCAGGGAACGCGTTGATTCCCATTTCAACAAGCTTGTTCAGCTTTTCTCGTCTAATGATTTCCTGTTCTGATAATTGCATTATATTTATTTAAAATAACGTGCAAAAATAGTGATTTTTGAATTGTTGGTCAATGGCTTTTCAGAAAAATAATTATTTCATCTAAAAATTCATTTTTAAATAATTAGGTCTTGTTTATATGAACCAATCCTTACGACTTTCTTTAGGAATAAAAGTCCAGGCTAATATTCTGCTTATTTTCTGACCTTGAGCCATATCAATAGTTTTGAATTCTACTGCTTTGAGCTTTTTTAAAAATGAAGTCAGCTTAAATAAGTTATCTTTTTTTGAAACCAGGCAGGTAAACCAAAGCACCTGAGACGAAAATAAAATACTTTCTTCAATCATTTTTGAAATAAAAGCGATCTCTCCCCCTTCACACCATAGCTCAGACTGTTGACCACCAAAATTAAGTAGTGGTTTTGGGACTTTAGATTTATTAAGATTTTTTGTCTTTCGAAGATTTCCTTTTAAGGCAGATTCTTCAGAATCATGAAACGGAGGATTACACATTGAAAAAGCAAAACGATCTTCGGGATTGATAATGTTTTTGAAAATACAACCAGAATTTGATTGGTATTTTAATTGAATCTCAGGTCTTAATTCTGGATTTTGATCTAAAATCTTTTGAGCATTTTCCAAAGAATCCTGATTGATATCTGTACCCAGCATTTCCCAACCATAAGATTTGTTAGCAATTAAAGGATACACAAGATTAGCTCCTGTTCCGATATCCAAACCTTTTATGGAAGAACCTTGTGGAATTTTATTTTGGTGTTCAGCTAATAAATCGGCAACATAATGTACATAATCTGCCCTTCCCGGAATTGGCGGACAAAGATTTGCGTCAGGAATATCCCAGTTTTTAACATGATAAAAATACTCTAACAAAGCTTTGTTAAGCAATTTTACGGCTTCAGGAATACTGAAATTAATCGTTAAAGTTTTATATGAATTTTCAAAAACGTAATGTTTCAATTCTGGCACACAAGAAATCAGCGTTGCAAAATCGTAAGGATCCCGATGCAGATTTCTTGGATGCAGATTTGATTTTTGAACCGTCATGAATTATTTTTTCTGGCTCAAAATATATTTGACCATTTTTGTAGCATCTTCTTTAGATACTTGAGGATGAGCAGACATCGGAACACCTCCCCAAACTCCACTTCCGCCTTCTATGATTTTGGAAGCCAGCAATTCAACATCCTTATCCGAATATTTACCTGCTATTTCCTGATAAGAAGGTCCTATCATTCTCTCATTTACCGCGTGACAGCCGGAACAATCAAGAGTTTCAATAATCTGATCTCCTGAAAGACTGCTTTTTTCATTCCCTGAAATCTTAGTAGTTTCAGAAGAATTGGCGTCAATTGGCGTATTTTCTTTTTTAGAACAGGAAACGATTAGTAACCCTAAACATCCTGTTAAAAATAGTTTCTTCATTATTTTTTTGCTGCTGCAGAATCTGTTTTAGGAGCTTCAGTTGCCGGTGCAGGTGTTGCAGCAGGAGTGTCAGCTTTTTTAGCCGTAGAATCTACAACAGTTGGCGCATCCGGTTCTGGTAACATTGTGTTGCTGTCCTGTAAATCATGATTAGGCTTTTTTGAACAGTTAACTACCAATAAACCTCCGATAAATGCGATTGCTAATACTTTTTTCATTGTTTTCTAATTTGCTGACAAAAATATGAAAAAATATGGCTTACAAAGAATATGAAGTGTTTTTTAATCGGTGTAATCAGAAATTGTATTTTTGTGTAAACCTGAAAATTATGATTATCATTTCAAAAATCTTATTTTTCTTAAGTCATCATGGCTTTTATGCAGTATTAATTTTTATTTTGTTCTTTGGGCTTATTGCTTTTTTAACAAAAAAAGGTTGGTGGCTCATTTTAATTCTGCCCTTTTCAATTGTTAACGGAATCGGAGGACAGTTCATTAACGCCTGGTTTTTAAATAAATTTGGTGTAGAAAGTACTGCCATTATTACTTCCGATACAGAAACCAACTCAACGCTCAATGACCAATATATCCATGATTATGAAGCGATTGTAAAAAAGCAGGATGGTAAGTATGTTGACACTTATTTTTCAACAACTTCGGCAGCCATTTATCCTATAGAAAATGCGATAAGAATTCCGAGAACAGAACAAGAATTTCCGGTTAAATATATTCCGGGCTATGAAAAAAATATTGTTATACTTTATCAAGAGTCTAATGAAGGAAAACAACTTAAGGAATATGAAAAAATAAGGCCCATCAATACAGCAAGGATAAAATATGAAGCAGATCCCACCAATAAAGATTTCATCCGGGAATACCTCAATGCTTTGGAAGATTATCTGAAAATATATAATAATCAGGAATACAGAAACAAAGCCGAACAGTTAAAAAAAGAGCTGAATTCTATAAAATAAGTTTTTCTGCCTTTTTTAAGAAAATCAACATTCTATTTGTTTTAACAACAGCTAAAAATTCAAAAAACTTGTACAGTTTCTTGAAATCTATCAAAAAAATAATTTAGCTTTGTATATTATTTAAAATAAGCTTTATGAAAAAAATAATCTCTACAACCTTCGTATTTTTGGGGTTCCTTTTTGCTAATTTGGTTTCTGCACAGGAAATTTCGAAAGGACAAATGATTGCTTTTCAATCTGATAAAGTAGATGCTTTTAAGGCAGCTTTCCCAAAAGACAATTACAACAAATGTTTTGCAATAAAGGAGAATTCATACAGTTTGCTTTCTTTAAGCATCAAACATGATAAAAAGAATATCCTGGATTATTTATTAAACAATGAAGCTGATCTTAACAAAGCCTGTGGAAATCAAACTCCATTAATGGTTGCAGCAAGATATGGCAAATCGGATTTTGCTAAACTGCTTCTGAAAAAAGGAGCTAATAAAAATGCGAAGAACGAAAAAGGAGAAACAGCAAAAGATTTCGCAGTTCAGTACAATCATCCGGAAATGACTTCAGTTTTAAAATAGCATAGTAAAAACTTCCTTAAATGGAAGTTTTTTTTATTTTAACTTTTACTATACTTGATCTTAACCTTTGAAATAAAATTTTACTATTTTTATTTTTCATTTCAAAAAAATATCTACATTTGCATCATGATTACTTCAAACAACAAATTTTGGTGGTGGCATTCAAACTCTTCGTCGGGTCTGAAGCTATGCTCTTGTTGTTAATTGGCAGCTAGAATATTATAGAAAAATATACAGAGACTTTGACGATTTCGTTAAAGTCTTTTTTTATTGCTAAAAATTAAAAATCTACCTAATGTTCACAAAAAAAATCAACATACAAACCACCTCAAAAAAAATGCTGGGAGATCTACAGACTCCTATGAACATCTACCTGAAAATACGAGATCAGTTTCGTGATACGATTCTTCTGGAAAGTTCAGATTCTAAAAATATCGACAATAATTTTTCGTTCATTGCCATTAATGCCATTGCAGGAATAGAAATTAAAAATCTTAAAGAATTTGAAGTAAAATTCCCCGGTGAAAATCCTGAGAAGCATCTTTTGGCAGGTCATGATGTTCCGGAGCTCTTAAACAGCTTTTCAGGCTCTTTTATCTTCGGCGAAACTAAAGATTCTATAGAAGAAACTGCTCAAAGCCTTTTCGGATACACCAGCTTTGAAGCAGTACAATTCTTCGAAAACCTTACATTTAAAGCTCAAAGCCAGGAAGTAGAAATCCCTATTCTGCGTTACAGATTGTATCAATATGTTATTGCGATCAATCATTACAATGATGAAATGCACATTATTGAAAACCAGATAAAAGGTGTAAAATCTGAATTATATCTATTAGAAAGCTTGATTAAAAATCAAAATTCAGTTATTTATCCTTTCGAAAAAACGACTACCGAAACCTCTAATATTACCGATGAAGAATATATCGGATTAGTAAAAACAGCCCAGAAACACTGTATGAGAGGAGATGTCTTTCAATTGGTTTTAAGCAGAAGGTTTGAACAAAAATTCAAAGGTGACGAATTTAATGTTTATCGTGCCCTTCGGAATATCAATCCTTCTCCTTACCTGTTCTTTTTTGATTATGGAGATTATAAACTGTTCGGATCAAGCCCGGAAAGCCAGCTCATCATTAAAGACAACAAAGCTGTTATACATCCTATTGCAGGAACATTCAAAAGAACAGGTCATTTCGAAACCGATTTACAATCTGTTGAATCGCTAAAAAATGATCCTAAAGAAAATGCGGAACATACCATGCTGGTAGATTTAGCCCGAAATGATTTAGGAAAACTAGGAAAAAATATATCCGTTACCAAGCTAAAGGAAATACAGCTTTTCTCCCATGTGATTCACATGGTAAGTGAAGTAACTGCAGATTTAGATAAAAATACAAATCCTTTTGAAATGGTGGCTACAACTTTTCCTCAGGGAACTTTAAGCGGCGCCCCAAAACATAAAGCCCTTCAGCTTATTAATACCTATGAAAAAGATTCACGCGGGTATTACGGAGGCTGTATCGGAATGGTTGGCTTAAACGGAAACTGTAACCAGGCGATCATGATCCGTACTTTTCTAAGTAAAAACAATACGCTGTATTATCAGGCCGGAGCCGGAATAGTAGCAAAATCAGATGCAGAAAGTGAACTGCAAGAAGTGAATAACAAACTGAATGCACTAAAAAAAGCCATTGAAAAGGCAGAAAAAATATAACCATCCATATATTATAATAATTCACAATGAAAATATTAGTCTTCGATAATTACGATAGTTTCACCTACAATCTGGTTCAGATGATCGAAAGAATTCTGAAAACAAAAGTAGATGTGGTAAGAAATGATGAAATTAAGCTGGAAGAAATTGAAAAATACGATAAGATCATCCTTTCACCAGGTCCCGGAATTCCTGAAGAAGCCGGAATTTTACTGGATGTCATTAAAAAATATGCTCCTACTAAAAGTATCTTAGGCGTTTGTCTCGGTCAGCAAGCGATTGCAGAAGCTTTTGGAGGAAGCTTAATCAACCTTAGCGAAATTTATCATGGGGTTGCTACGGAAGCCATCCAGACTAATCCACATAAACTTTTCAATGATTTGCCACAGACTCTAGAAGTCGGAAGATACCACAGTTGGGCGGTTGATCCTGAAAATTTTCCTGAAGAACTGGAAATTACCAGTACAGACAGTAAAGGAATGATTATGAGTTTGAAACACAAAATATATGATGTTCACGGCGTTCAGTATCACCCGGAAAGCATTCTGACACCCGATGGAGAAATCATCATTAAAAACTTTCTTTTGAATTAATGCTATGAAAGAAATTCTGCAATATCTTTTCAATCACCATACTTTGTCCAAATCTCAGGCAAAGGCCATCATGATTGAGGTTGCCCAAAATAAATTTAACGCAACAGAAGTCACTGCTTTTATCAGTATTTTTCTGATGCGAAATATCACATTACATGAATTGGAAGGCTTTAGAGAAGCCTTATTACAAATGGCAGTTCCCTTAGATTTAGATGCGAGTGATGCTATTGATATTGTAGGAACCGGTGGAGACGGAAAAAATACGATCAACATTTCTACTTTAGCAAGCTTCGTAATTGCAGGAGCAGGCCAGAAAGTGATTAAACACGGAAATTATGGAGCCTCAACCGTTACCGGAGCTTCCAATCTTTTAGAAGAATTGGGTTATCAGTTTAAAAATAATTCAGAAGAACTGAACGAAGATTTACAAAAAGCCAATATCTGTTTTCTGCATGCTCCCTATTTTCATCCCGCTTTAAAATCTGTAGTTGCCTTACGAAAATCTTTAGGGCTGAGAACATTTTTCAATTTACTGGGGCCTCTGGTAAACCCAGCAAAACCACAATATTCTATGATTGGTGTTTATAACCTGGAAATTGCGAGAATATATCAGTATCTGCTGCAAAAAGATGAAAAGAACTTTATTTTGGTACATGGAATGGATGGGTATGACGAAATAAGCCTAACACAGGACAGTAAAATCATTACAAAAAACGGAGAAAAAATCTATTCGCCGGAAGAACTTGGTTTCTCTACGATTGCTCCCGAAAGTATAGAAGCCGGCAAAAGCACGCAGGAAACGGCAAAAATTTTCATGGATATCTTAAGCGGAAAAGGTACCGAACAGCAAAACTCTGTGGTTTTTGCCAATGCAGCAGTTGCGCTTTATCACACCAACAAATTTGGAACCTATGATGATTGCCTTCTGATGGTACAGGAAAGTTTATTAGGAGGAAAAGCCTTAAAAAGCCTTGATTTAATTTTAAAATAATGACTTTGACTTAAAATAATACTGTCATTCTGAACTACACGAAGTGAGGTAATAATCATCTGTTAATGGATTGCTTCTTCGTCGAAATGATAAGAGATAAAAACATAAAAATGAATATTTTAGATACAATCATACACCGAAAAAAGGAAGAAATTTCACTTTCAAAAGCAAAAGTATCTGTTCAGGAATTGAAAGATACTGAGTTTTTCAGCAGAGAAAATCTCTCATTAAAGGAAAACATCAAAAATAAAAGCGGGATTATTGCTGAGTTTAAAAGGCAGTCTCCGTCCAAAGGAATTATTAATGATAAAGTTTCACCGTTAGAAGTTGTTTCTGCCTATGAAAATTTCGGAGCAAGCGGAATTTCAATCTTAACGGATAAAGGTTTTTTCGGGGGAAGTTTTACAGATATTCTACATATCCGAAATCAGATCAATATTCCCATCCTACGAAAAGATTTTATGGTTGATGAATATCAGTTTTATGAAGCAAAAAGTACAGGGGCAGATGTAGTTTTACTTATCGCCGCTTGTCTTTCAGCACAACAGACGTTCGAATTCACGGAACTTTCCCACGAGTTAGGTCTGGAAGTACTGCTTGAAATCCATACCGAAGAAGAATTAAAACATTACAATCCCAGTATAGATTTGGTGGGAATCAACAACCGGAATTTAAAGGACTTTAAAGTTGATCTGCAACATTCTGTTCAGTTGAAAAACTTGCTTCCGGAAAATACTCTGTCTGTAGCAGAAAGTGGAATTTATACTATGCAGGATTATCATTATTTAAAAGAAAAAGGGTTTGACGGATTTTTAATGGGTGAATATTTTATGAAAAACGAAAATCCTGCTCAGGCGTTTGAAGAATTTATTTCCAATATAAAAGTATAAAATGAACACCTCACTCCGAATTAAAGTTTGCGGATTAACCAGATTAGATCAAATTCAAGAATTAATTGCTTTGAACATAGACTTTATGGGCTTTATTTTTTATGAAAAATCTCCCAGGTATGTTCTGAATCATTTGGCTTTAGACGAAATTTTTAAAATCAATCATCATAGAAAAGTAGGTGTCTTTGTTAATGAAAATATAGAAAAAATTGTTGAAATAACAGAAAAAGCAAATTTGAATTTTATACAGCTTCATGGTGATGAAAACGAAATATTCATTTCAGCATTAAAACAAAAGCTAAATTCTAAAGTTGGCATCATAAAGGTAATAAGAATCAACCCTGAATCTGTCATTTTGACCAAGGAGAAATCTACATTTTATTTCGATCAGAATGACATTGATTACTTACTATTTGACACAGATTCGAAAGCATTTGGAGGAACCGGAAAACAGTTTGACTGGAGTATTTTAAATACAATCGAAATTCCACTTCCCTATTTTCTGAGCGGTGGTATTTCAGAAGACAACATAGAAAATATTAAGTACCTTAAACAAAAACCCTTTGCATTGGATATCAATTCAAAGTTTGAAACAGAGCCTGGTTATAAAGACATCAGCAAAATAAAAAGATTTATATCTTCCTTATTATAAAGAATTCCTAAACAGGAGTTAATAAAAACACACCAAAAAGCAAAAATATTTACTAATATGAAATATGAAGTAAAACAGATCACTGAATTAACTGAAACGGAAATTGAGCATATTCTTCAGCTCTGGGATATTTCATCCTGGAACTCAATGAAATCTGATTATTTTCGCACATTTTTCAAAAATTCAACATTTCACTTTCTCTTGGATGCTGATAAAAATATCCTGTCTCTCATTCGTGTTAATTACGATTTCGTATTGGAAATTTCAGGAACACAGCTGCCATTTGCAGAAGCTGTCGGGCTTGTCGCAGCTCAGAAGAAAAAAGGATATGGAGTTAAGCTTGTTGAGTATTTCAGGGATTATGTGATCAGGAATAATATACTGGCTATAGGATTCTGTCAACGGGAGCTTCGTCCGTTTTATGAAAAATGTAATATTGAAATATTATATGATAAAGGTAAAACGGTCAAAGAACGTATAGGAGCAGAATGGGTAGATGCAGGAGACGATGATATTTTGATTTTTAATGTTTCAGAAAAAACAAAAGAACAGCTCAATCTGCTGAGCGATAAGAATAATGCTTATTTAATCACTAAAGAATAGAAAATGAATTATAAGAACCCCGATGAATACGGATATTATGGAGAATTTGGAGGTGCATTCATTCCCGAAATGCTTTATCCTAATATAGAAGAGTTACAGAAAAACTATCTTGAAATTATTGAATCAGAAGATTTTCAAAAGGAATATCAGGATTTACTAAAAAATTATGTCGGACGAGCTACACCTTTATATTTCGCTAAAAATTTAAGCCAGAAATATAATACGCAGATCTATCTGAAAAGAGAAGACCTGAATCACACGGGAGCTCACAAGATTAACAATGCACTGGGACAGGTTTTACTGGCAAAACGTTTGGGCAAAAACAGAATCATAGCAGAAACCGGAGCCGGTCAGCATGGTGTCGCTACTGCTACAGCCTGCGCTTTGTTAGGACTGGAATGTATTGTTTACATGGGAGAAATCGACATCCAGAGACAAGCTCCGAATGTAGCAAGAATGAAAATGTTGGGAGCGGAAGTAATTGCAGCAACTTCAGGTTCGAAAACTTTAAAAGACGCTGTAAACGAAGCTTTAAGAGACTGGATCAATCATCCCGCCACGACACATTATGTCATTGGAAGTGTGGTGGGGCCTCATCCTTTTCCCGATCTGGTAGCACGATTTCAGAGTATTATTTCAAAAGAGATCAAAGAACAGCTTTCCGAACAGACGGGAAGAAAAAATCCGGATTATGTAATCGCCTGTGTGGGTGGAGGAAGTAATGCGGCAGGAACTTTTTATCATTTTGTAGAGGAAGAGAATGTAAAGATCATTGCAGCAGAAGCAGGAGGCTTCGGGATAGATTCAGGAAAATCTGCGGCAACAACCTTTTTAGGTACTTTAGGTGTTTTACATGGCAGTAAAAGCCTGGTCATGCAGACAAAAGACGGTCAGGTGATTGAGCCCCATTCAATTTCAGCAGGATTAGATTATCCCGGAATCGGGCCTTTTCATGCACATTTATTTAAAGAAAAACGGGCAGAATTTTTCAGTATCAATGATGATGAGGCTTTACAATCTGCTTTTGAACTCACAAAACTGGAGGGTATTATTCCGGCACTGGAAAGCGCTCATGCTCTGGCTGTCTTAGAAAAAAAAGAGTTTAAAGAAAATGATATGGTTGTGATTTGTCTGAGCGGTCGAGGTGATAAGGATATGGAAACATACTTAAAAGAAATGAAAAGGTAAGTAATCTTAAACTAATATTTCCTTCTCTCACCGCTAACTTCTAACTTCTAAAATGAAAAAACTAAACATATACTTCACAGCAGGAATTCCACAACTGGAAGATACTGCAGATATTATAAAAACCATCCAGGATTCCGGGGCAGATATGATTGAAATCGGAATGCCTTATTCTGATCCTGTTGCAGATGGTCCCGTTATTCAGCAAGCTCATGAGTTGGCTTTAAAAAATGGAATGACCATTGAGAAACTATTTTCACAGTTAAAATCGATCAAAAACGAAATTAAAATTCCGGTTATTCTAATGGGTTATATCAATCCTGTTTTAAGTTTTGGATTTGAAAATTTCTGTAAAGAATGTTTTGAAAGCGGAGTTTCAGGACTCATTTTGCCCGATTTACCTCCGATTGAATTCGAAAAAAATTATCAGCAAATATTAGAAAAGTATCATTTAAATTTCACGTTTTTAGTAACCCCGGAAACTTCAGATGATAGAATTTTATATTTGGACGCTTTGAGTTCGGGATTTTTATATGCCGTGAGCTCTTCTTCTACTACCGGAAATGAAAATACCGTTTTGAAGAACGAAGAATATCTTTCACGATTAGCTTCTCTTCCATTAAAAAATCCTGTCATGATCGGTTTTGGCATTAAATCGAAAGAAAATTTTGAAAGCGTGACCGAAAAAGCAGACGGTGGAATCATCGGAACTGCCTTTGTAAACATACTTTTAGAAAATCAAAATTGGAAGCCCAAAGCAGAAAACTTCATCAAAAGTATAAAGAACTAAAAAAGCAGTCTTATTTCCGGAAAAATAAGACTGCTTATCATTTTAAAAGAAATATTGTTCCAGCTCTTCAACAAAACTCTTTTGAGAAGGATTCCAGCCCAGTTTTTCCTGCGTCTGTAAACTCGTTGCCGGACAATTTTCCTGCACAAAATAGGTCATCCAGGTAAAATACTGTGGTGCTTCTTCTTTGGAAAAAGATTGTACCGGAATGTTTAGTTTTCCGCCAATATATTCTGCAAATTCTTTCATTGACAACTGTTTATCATTATTAACAGCATTATACCTCGCCCCTTTTTCTCCTTTCTCAAGGGCTAAACGAAACAGTTTTGCGGCATCCAAACGATGAACAGCAGGCCAGACATTACTTCCTTCTTCTATATATGCAGCTGATCCATTCGTTTTCGCTAATTCTGCCAACATCAGACCAAAACCTCCTTTGAAACCCTGTTCAGAATTTCCGTAGACACTTGGTGATAGACGGACAATCGATGCGTTAACGCCTGATTCAGCTAGTTCCACAAAGGCTTTTTCAGAAAACCGGATCGATTCCGTAGGGGCTTTACTTTCCTCCGTGATTTTTCCCTCAATAAGCGGTAATCCCAACGTTCCGCCCGTAACTACGATGGGTTTATCAGTTCCTTTCAATACTTCTCCCATCGCTTCAATAGCTTTCTGGTCTTTGAGTGCATTGCTCTGGTAATCTGAAAAATCATGAATAAATGCAGTATGAATAACTCCATCCGCTTCTCTCGCTCCTTTTTGCAAAATGTCAAGACTTTCCAGGTCTCCCATCAAAACTTCTGCTCCGGCTTCTACAATAGATTTCGCAGATTCTTCTGAACGGGCAAGTCCTGTTACCTGATGTCCGTTTGCTATTAATTCTTTTACGACTGCAGAGCCTACAAATCCTGAAGCTCCTGTTACAAAAACTTTCATATTATATGTATTGTGTTAAAATTTCTACTACAAATGTAGCTTTAGTGTATTCTTAAAAATAGGTCATTTGACACAATTTCACCACAGTTTCATTAAAAAGAGTTAATTTTAAACATAATTTCAATTTAAAAATGTCAGAAATCTTTAAAAAATATTTCCAGAAGGTTCTTCCAGATTTTACGGATGAAAAGTTTAATTTAATATTAGAAAAAAGTAAATTAATCAAGCTTCAACGTAAGGAAGTTATTTGCAGACAAGGAGATATTTGTAACTTAAAAATTTTTGTTGCAAAAGGGCTTCTCCGGAATTATTCTACTTCTGAGGACGGAAATGAACATATTCTGCAATTCGTGAATGAAATGTCCTGGACTACAGATCCTGAAAGTTTCTATACTAACACGCCTTCAAAACTGACTATTGAAGCCTTGGAACCTTCAGAAATTTTCGTATTCAATCTTGAAGATTTTAATCTGCTTCGGGAAGAAATTCCTGCACTCAGTATTTTTATTGAGGAGCTTTTAACAAAAAAATCAATGGAAATCAATAACAGGCTTCTGGTAAATATCAGCAGTACTCCTGAAAATAAATATTTACATTTTATAAAACACCATCCTGATTTACTTAATAGAGTTCCCCTGCATATGATCGCTTCTTATCTTGGGATGTCGAGAGAAACACTGTCAAGAGTAAGACGGCAGATTTTAAAAACAGTCTGATTAATCGCTACAAAATAGAGATTAAAGAATAAATACATAGATTTTGTCCATTCCATACAAGTATAAAAATCACTAAATTTGTGTATTCAAAAATCGGTATGAACACAATTCAGAATAAAGTAGTAGAGTTTGAAGATTTAGGCATAAAAGAATATCAACCCTCTTGGGATTATCAGGAAAAACTGATGAAAGATATTATTGATACCAAAATAAAGAACCGCGACTTACCTGCAGAAGAACATAGTATAACCTCCAATCATTTTCTTTTAGTTGAGCATCCCCATGTGTATACATTGGGAAAAAGCGGCCATGAAGAAAATATGTTGGCTGGAATTGATAAGTTAAAGGAAATCGAAGCCACTTTTGTAAAAGTAAACCGCGGCGGAGATATTACGTATCACGGGTACGGACAAATTGTCGGCTACCCTATTCTGGATCTTGAAAATTTCTTCACCGATATTCATAAATACATGAGAAACCTTGAAGAAGTCATCATCAGAACGATTGCAGAATACGGTTTAAAAGGAGAACGTTCCGAAGGAGAAACCGGAGTCTGGCTGGATGTCGGGAAGCCTTACGCCAGAAAAATCTGTGCAATGGGCGTAAAAGCTTCACGTTGGGTAACTTTACACGGTTTTGCCTTGAATGTCAATACGGATATGCGTTATTTTGAATACATCATTCCTTGCGGAATCAAAGATAAGCAAGTCACTTCTTTAAAAAGAGAGCTTGAAAGAGAGCTTACTCCTGATGAAATGGGAGACATCAAAGCTAAGATCAGAAAGCATTTTACGGATGTTTTTGAGGCTGAATTGGTAAGTAAATAATGAACTCCATTACAGTTAAAAATAAAACAAACTGGTTTGTAACAATCGTTTTCGGATTCGGACTGTTACTTACCAGTTTTATTATATTTATTCTTATTCCTCTTTCTGTTTTTCAGGAGGACTCAGCTTTGGCTTCGTTATTTTCATATACCCGTATTTTGGTTCCTTTTGGAGCATTCTTCGTGTTATTCCTGTATTTTTGGCTTTGGAATACATTCGGAAAAACAGTTTTAGAATTTGATTCTAAAAAAATTGTTGTTACTAAAAAATATAAGCTATTCAATACCCCTAAAATCTACTACAGAAGTGAAATTCAAAAAATAGATATTGAAGATTTCAGAATAGAAAGAACACAATATAATGTCCGTTATCATTTTTCATGGTCGGATTCTACTTTTTCACTCATATTTATTCACCATAATTTAACAATAAGAATCGTTGATTGGTTAACTTATGAAAAGGCTAAAGAAGTACTTAATATGATACAATAATCAATTTGCTTCAGAATATTACATCAATAACTTATCTAATCACCGAAATCCCTGCATCCACTTTCAGTTCTGCACCATGAATATACGAAGCCTCTTCCGAAGCCAGGAAAAGCACAGCATTTGCAATTTCTGAAGGCTCGCCTTGTCTTTTCAAAGGAATGGTAGGAATAATATTTTTAACCGCTTCTTCAATTTGTTCTGAATTTAAACCGGTATTATGAAAAATATTGGTTTTGATATGACCTGCACTTACTCCATTTACCCGGATTCCTCTTTCTGTTAATTCCGTTGCAAATGTTTTAATAAAAGACTGCACTGCCGATTTAGCAGCAGAATACACTGAAAAGTTAGGCATCGCAATTTCAGTGGCAACAGAGGTATTAAAAATCACAGAGCTTCCCTTTTTCATTAAGGGTAACATCTGCTGGACCGTAAAAAAAGAGCCTTTCACCAGCATGTCAAATAATTCATTAAAATGATTTTCTTCTACATTTTCAATCGGTGCAAATCTTCCGTAACCTGCATTGGCAAATACCCAATCAATATTCTCCGTATATTTTCTCACTTCATTTTGCAGATTCATTAAGTCACTCATACTGCCGGCATTTGAAACGATTCCAAAAGCATTTTTTCCTAATTTTTCTAATGCCTTGTTAACGGTTTCCTCACTCCTTCCTGTAATAATTACCGTTCCACCTTCATTGATAAATTGTTGAGCCGTTGCGAACCCCATTCCGTTTGTTCCGCCTGTGATTAAGGCAAATTTGTTTGTAAATCTTTGCATTGTTTTTAGTTTAAATAGTATTGCAAAGTTTCAAAAACAAGAGATCTTAAAAAATCCGATTCTTGCGGAATTCAGATTTTTTAATTGAGTATCTTTGAAAAAAAACGTCCGAATGAAGATTTTAGAATTCCTCCTCTTATCAACATCTCTATTTCTATATTCTTGTGTAGGTTCTGACCTGACTTCTCTGCCGAATACGATTGAAAAGGCAAAAAATGATAAATTATTAATTCATATTTACCAGCCTTCCCAAAGACAGGTGATCATCAACAATTCAGAATACTATCTGGAAGACGCTTTTACAACCTTTAAGTTTAATTCTAAAAGAGATCTGACAATTAATAAAAACTTCTTTGCGTTTATTATAAAACTAAAAAATGTAAAAACCGGAAAAAAAATGTTGGCTATGGAGGACGACTATGGTCAATTCATTAATTTTTACTCAGACAACGGCGGAATTCATGATTCCAATCTAAGTCTTAATTATGATGACATTAATCAGAGAGAGAGGCTTGACACGATATCGATAGGTTTTAAAGATCATCTAAAAAAAGAAACGACCGTAAAGTTTATTAAAATAAAATAATCATATTCTTATTTTTAGCTCACCAAATTTTCTCACTTTATGTCACAAAATTTAAGATTATTTTCTTTTTTATTGATTATTCTTTTTTCAAATTTTTCTGCTCAGACGAAGCTTACAAGTAAAATTGACAGCTTAATAACCGTTAAAAATCCGAGAATATTCAACGGGGTCGTTCTGATTACTAAAAACGGAAAAACACAGTATTCAAAAGCCTATGGTTTCCAAAATGTAAATACTAAAGCTCGTTTAAAGCTGAATGATCAGTTTGAAATCATGTCGAATACCAAACAGATCACTGCTGTCTTATTATTAAAAGAAGCTGAACAAGGAAGGGTTGATTTACAATCATCCATTAAAAAATACCTGCCTAGTCTTACTCAATCCTGGGCAGATTCCGTTACGGTTCATCAATTATTAAATCATACCCACGGAATTACAGATCTCGAAAAGCCATTATTATTCAAACCCGGATCCGATTTCAAATACGGAAATCTGTCTAATATTCTCTTAGGAAAAATCATTGAAAACGTTTCTCATAAAACTTATACGGAATTGGCCAATCAGCTGTTCCAGCAATTAGGGATGAAAGATACTTTCTGCTATTCTAAAGAAAACCGGAGAAATCTTGTTTCCGGACACATGGTAAAAAATAACGTTTTCACTCCGGTTCAGGAATCTTTTATCAACAATGAAAATATGCCTGCAGATGGAGTTGTAACCACTGTAAAAGACCTTTCCATTTGGAACAATAATCTTCATAAAGAAAAAGTTTTAAACCCTAAAATGTATAAATTGATGACGACTTCATCAGCAATGTCACAACACGATGTTTTCGGAAAAGATAAGATGGGATACGGCTATAATATCAGAACTGTGAAGGATCATGATGTTCAGTATTTCGGACATACGGGATTGGGTGACGGCTTTGCTTCCCTAAATATTTATATTCCTAAAAGTGATGTCAGCCTTATTATTCTTGAAAATCAGATGAATGAAGACAGCAGTCTTTACTATTATTTTGAAACTGAAATTAAGAATATCACTCTCAAGAGCGATTTAATAAAAAATAGACAAAACCGCATCAATCGATAAACTTATTATTTTAAATATCAACAGCTTAAATCTTCATTAATAACAATTATAGATATTTTCGAATGTTAAATTTTACTAAATTAAATTGTACACAATTTAATTGGCTATATATTTGCATAGTCAATATCAGTCAACAATAATTTTAAAATAAGCAACATGTCATTAATACAAGATTTAGAATGGAGACATGCCGTAAAAGCATATGATCCGACTAAAAAAGTTTCAGAAAAAGATTTATATACTATTTTAGAAGCTGCAAGGCTCGCTCCCACTTCGTCCGGTTTACAGCCGTTCCGTGTTATCGTAGTGGAAAACCAGGAATTAAAAGAAAAAATGGTTCAGGGGGCTTTGAATCCGGAAGTGATGAGAGATTCTTCTCATGTGTTGGTATTTGCAGCCTGGGACAGTTATTCTGACGAAAAAATAGACAAAGTTTACGATTATCATACCGATGTAAGAGAATTACCAAGAGGGCGCTTCGGAAGCTATACGGATAAAATTAAAGAAATGTATAATGCGCAAACCGCCGATGAACATTTTGCTCATACTGCAAGACAGACTTATATCGCTTTAGGACTTGCAATGGCTCAAGCTGCGGAATTGAAAATTGACAGTACTCCTGCAGAAGGGTTCAGCAATGCGGTAGTAGATGAAATGTTGGGCTTAAAGGAATTAGGCTTAAAAAGTGTAAGCTTACTTTACCTTGGTTACAGAGACGAAGAAAAAGACTGGCTTTCTCACATGAAAAAGGTAAGAGTTCCGATGGAGGAATTCATCATTAAAAAATAAAAATCATCTACTTTCATTTTTGAATCGTATGGAAAATTCAGAATCTTTAAAATTAAAAAATCAAATCTGCTTTCCGCTTTATGTAATTGCAAAGGAGATTACGGGACTTTACCGTCCGTTTCTTGATGAGCTTGACATCACGTATCCTCAATATCTTGTCATGATGGTCTTGTGGGAAAATGATGGTCTTGCTGTAAGCAGTATCGGGGAAAAACTGTATTTAGACAGCGGTACGCTTACACCCCTTTTGAAAAGATTAGAAAATAAAGGGTTTATCCTGCGAAGAAGAAAAAAAGAAGATGAAAGAATGGTTGAAGTATTCATCACAGAATCAGGAAAAGCTCTTCAGCAGAAGGCTTGTGAAATTCCTGAGAAAATTCAGGACAAAATAGATGTCACTAAAGAAGATTGGATAATGCTGAAGGAAAGTGTACAAAAAATATTAAGCAAAATAGAAAAAATAAATGAAAACTTTATATACAACAAAAGTAATAGCAAAAGGAGGTAGAAACGGTCAGGTAAAAAGCGAAAACGGAATTCTTGATCTGGAAGTACGAATGCCAAAAGCTTTAGGTGGCGCGAATGATGATTTTACCAACCCGGAAATGTTATTCGCAGCAGGATATTCAGCATGTTTTGACAGTGCTTTGAACCGAGTGATAAGCTTATCAAAAACAAAAACCGGCGAAACAACCGTTACCGCAGTAGTAAGTATCGGTCAACTGGAAAATGGAGGTTTCGGATTAGCCATAGAACTGGACGTGAATATTCCTGAAGTTTCTATAGAAGAAGCACAGGCTTTAACAGAAAAAGCTCACGAAATCTGCCCATATTCTAATGCAACAAGAAATAATATTGAAGTGAAATTGTCTGTAACTAACAATTAAAATAATTTTCTTTGATTATATTTAAAATCTGTTTCTTTTGAAACGGATTTTTTTTGTTTTTGGGACTTAAAATAATAGGGCTTTTAGATGGAAATTCGTTATTTTTATGATCTATTTTTTTTAAATTACTTGATATCTACAGAATGATAAATATAAAAATAATTTTTCTTGCGACACTTTTAACTATATCTTATAACCAATAGTAGTTAAATGGAAAAGGTAACTGATATACAAGCATTTTTTGTGGCTTTAGCAACTATACTATTTTTAATTTTCTATATCAAATGGCAAACAAAAAGATATAAAAATTCAGATAATCCTATGGATATTGCGAGAAAGTTAGAAAGCTATATTATTTTACTTTCGGTAATTATTTTATTCATATTTTTTTCATTGAAGTTAATTAACTCATAGTTAGTTGCCAATAAATAAAATTAATTCACGAAATAAAACATAATAATCAAAATAAATAATATGAAAGAAGAAAAATTCGCAAAATACAATGATCAGGAATTATTAGACAAAAGAAAAAATTTAAAAACACAGCTCATTATTAATGCTGTACTTATCGGATTTTTAATAGGAATTTCAATATACGGAACTGTAAAAAACGGCTTTACTTTTTTTACACTTTTTCCATTAATCTTCGTATTCTTTTTAATAAAAAATAAAACAGACAGCAAAGAACTTGAGGAAGAAATTAAGTCCAGAGGTTTAAAATAATAAAAAAACGGTCAATTCTTTTTTTAATTCTAATAATTATTTTTCTCATATTTTGAAAAAACTGCTTGTTTTAACCATTACAATTTGTAGCTGTGTAAGTTTGTTTTCCCAAAACACCTACGCATTCTTCGGTTCATTTAATCGCGATAAAGATACGGAAGGACTATATGTATATGCATTGGATACCCTTAGTGGAAAATTATCAAAAATAACTTCTTATACAGGAATTTTAAATCCTTCGTTTCTTACTGTATCACCGGATGGGAAATACATTTTCGCCTGTACGGAAAGTAAAACAAAAAATGGAGGAAGTGTAAGCAGTTTTGAATTCAACAGAGAAAATAAAACACTGACTTTCATCAACAAACAAAAAAGCGGTGGTGAAAATCCGGTGTATCTGACTACTCACAAAAATGGAAAATGGCTTGTCAATGGAAACTATACGGAAGGCAGTGTTTCGGTTTACCCGATTTCAGAAAACGGAAAAATTGAGCCTTACGTTCAGAATTTTCAATTCCCGGAAGGAAGTGTAAATCCGGTTCGGCAGGAACGTTCACACATCCACTCTACTGTTTTTTCTCCTGATTTTGATTATCTGTTTCTTACTGATCTGGGAGCTGATAAAATTAGAACCTATAAGTTCAATAGTGATAGCAATGAGCCTTTAAAAACGGCCGAAGTTTCTTTCACCAAAACAACTCTGGGAAGCGGACCACGACATTTTAGTTTTCATCCGGATGGAAAGTTTGCTTATTGCATTGAAGAAATGGGCGGAGCAATAAGTGCTTATTCTTACAAGAACGGAAGACTGAATCCTATTCAAAGGATCAATACGCATTCTGAAAAATATAAAGAGGACTTCGAAAGCTCCGATGTTCATATTTCTCCTGACGGAAAATTTTTATATGCATCCAATCGAGGCATTGAAAATAACATCGCTATATTTTCTATTCAAGAGGACGGAACTTTAAAAACAATTGCTTACCAATCTATAAAAGGCAAACACCCAAGAGTATTTGGACTTGATCCCAGTGGGAAATTCCTGATCGCAACGAATGCCGGAACCGGAAATGTAGTGGTATTTAAACGAAATTCTGTAACAGGTTTACTAAAGAAAGTTGGTAAAAAGATTACAATTAAAAGTGTTTCTTGTGTACAGATCAGGAAGTATTAATTTCCCTAAATAAAGATTAATTTTATATTTTAATTTTCAAAAAAAATTTCAAACAACACCAACATCATGAAACAAATATTCAGTCTGGTTTTAATTTTAAGTACATTATTTTCTTATGGCCAAAAATATGCTTTTGCCACAGAATTTGCCGATGGAAAAGTGACACTTAAAGATCAATCTGAACTCAACGGGCAAATAAAATGGTATCCGAGTCAAAATGATAAATTAAGTTTCAGAACAGGCGAAAAAGAAAAAGCTACCAAATATACTCCGAATGATATCGTAAAATTTTCTTCGGGAAATATGAAATTCGTTCCTTTATATAATTTCTCGGCATATGCAGAGAATTACGCATTAGTCGGGAGTACTACAAAAATTACAGAGACTTTTGGTGAAGTAATTTCTGAGGGAAAATTCAATATTTATTTTACTTCTATAAGAGGCTATAATGCGATCGCAAGAACGATAGAAGATTATCCCAATTTTATCTTTCAGGATTCAAGCGATCCTGAAAAAAAATTATATGCCTATCCTTACAGGATCAGAATGAAAGAAAAGAAGTATGAAAAAGCAAAAGAAAATCTATATATTCTGTTCAAAGATTATCCGGAAGTCGTTGAAAAAATAAAGGCTTTCAAAAAAGAAAATGATTTTTTAGAAATTATTAAAATGGTGGAAGATATTAACAAACGATAGAAATTATTCAAGCTAATCAGATAATAAAAACTAAGACAATGACTCAAAATAATTTTTACATACAATACCATAATGCTGATAAACTTGAATACTTCCCTACTGAGAATATCAATTTTAATTCTTTAATCTCTGAAATAATTCTTGATGATAGTATACAGAAAGAAAAAGCTTGGATTTATACCACTAAAAAAACCGTGTACAAAGCCAAAGGCGGGATTTGTTTTTTAATCGTTGGAAAAACTGAAAATAAAATTAAGAATTATTATTTATGGTGTTATTTTAGAATTGAAGGCTACGAAGAAAATTTCGATGAGATAATAGCTAAAGGGAAAGGTCAAGATTTAAAACGTCCCATTTTATTAAACAACCTTCCATACTTTGATAGCTTTAAAAAATTTTGTGGAAACTTCGGAATAGGTTTTCAAAACATTAACAAGCATGATTTCAAGAAAATACTATGTTCTTATATTAAAGAACCTTTTTTAAAATATAACAGGGAGATATTTATAGTAAAAGAAATTCAGGAATTACATAATAAAATGTTGCTGATAAAGCCTGAAAGAAAAGTACAAGAAATTGCAAGACTGATAAGAAATGATAGAAAAATTGTTACTGCATTAAAAGAACTTGTCAATTATAAATGTCAGTTTCCTAATTGTAATTCTTATATTCCTGATAAAAACGGAATAAACTACGTCGAAGTGGCCCATATAAAACCCGTCTATCAAGGAGGGCAAAGTATTATTGGGAATTTAATAGTATTATGTCCCAATCACCATAAAGAATTTGACTTAAAACCACCTACTCTAGATATACAAAATGAATATGTAATTTCAGGGATATTGAATGGAAAGAATTTTGAGATCGATTTAAATAACAATTACAGTTACGAAATAGAACAGTAATTCAAAACTACCTCGTCACAGAATCAGCTTTCTTGAAAGCATCCACTTTTTTATAAGAATCGTTTTTCTCTTTTTCTTTTTTGTCTGAAATTAAAATACCGAAAAGATGGTCGATTTCATGCTGGAAAATGACGGCCGTAAAGCCTTCTACAATTTCTGAATATTTTTGACCTTTTAAATCAACATATTCCAATTGGATCACTTTGCTTCTGTAAAACTGATCTCTGAAATCAGGAATGGACAAATCACCTTCCGGACCAAGATTCTGCAGTTCCGATCTCCACACAATCACAGGATTAATGAAATATTCCAACGGTTCACCCTCTTTATCAAATCGCTGCACCCAGATAATCTTCCTGTTAATTCCCACCTGTGGCGCTGCAATTCCTACTCCGCCATCCGTTGACAGCAAAGACTCTTTCATTCTTTTGACTAAAATCGCTGTATTTTTATCTAAAGGATCAATTTCTGTGGAAAGACTTAACAAAGTTTTATGCTGATGCTCATCCGTAGTCTGATAAATCGGTAATGCTGAATTGGTATCTCCCTGATTAATAATTGAGATCTCAGTAGAAGTTAGCTTTTGTGCGTGGATTAAACCTATGAAAAGTATAAGGAGAAAAGGTAGTTTTTTCATTTTTTAAAGGATGTTTTACAAATATAATTAATCCGTGGCTACGTTTTGGTTAAAACCATTTGATTTTTTGACATATAAAAACGGGCTAAAGCCCGTTCCTATTGATAATTTTACAATTAATGATTTCTCTACTTTTCAAACCTGGTTCTTTTTACTTGTCACTTGACTCTTTGTTAATACGTTTTCGTCATATCACTCGGAATAATCAGATTGAAATCCGTTGGGATATAATCTTTTTCAGGAACTTTCAATTCCTGATTTTCGGATTCAAAAACTGAGATCACCGCCATTTTCAGGTTGGGGCTTTTCTGCTTGATATACCAGTAAATCCCACCAAATTCTTTACTGTGGTAATTTCCATTGTAATGGATAAAAGTTTTTCCGGTCTGGATATTTTTCAGGATAGATTCCGCCATTGTAGCGTCTTTTATAGCCTGAGCGGAAATAAAATTCATTACTTTTGTTCCGTCTGCATGATCGCCCATCATCGTTTTCATTTCAGGGTAACCGGGTGTATCCAACGTCACTTTGACAGGCAGTTGAGCGATATAAGATTTGTCTTTTTCAGGTAAGTTATTCAAAGATTCCAAGCCTTCTTTTGCCGTTTGAGAAGCGTATTTTCTTGGAATATTAGTCGCAATAAAGCTCAGTTTTTTCTCTTTCGCAAAATCTACCAAAGGTTTGTAATCAGTTGTAAAATTATTCCACAAACGTGCTGAATCTTTTAAGGTTTTTGCATCAAATTTTCCGCTTAGATATTGATTTAATTGTGACTGATTATCTCTTTCAAACATTTCTGCCCCTAAAATTAGTTCGCCGTTTTTCTGGGCATACAAAGCTTCCGTAATTCTTAACTGAAGCCAATGATTGATTGAGCTGTTATGATTTTCCCCAAAGAAAACCACATCATAACCAGCCAATTCCTTAACTAATTTTTCAGGCTTTACTTCCTTCCCTTTTTTATCATAAAACTGATAAGGTCTGAAGTTTTGGGCGCTCAATGAACCAAAGAGAGCAAGTAATATCGTGATGAAAATATTTTTCATTTTATAGTTTTAATTTAAAACAAATGTCGTAAAGTTTTTCTTTAATTTAAATGAATATTTTTAAGCCATAACATTCAGAATGACAAACTGAAGATTCAACAAACTTGCAATTTTACCTAAAAAAAGCCGCATGTAAAAAACAAAACGGCTTCATAAAAATGATCTAACTATTTATTTTTCCAGGTCTGCTACAAGATCTTTCCATTCTTGCAGTTCAGGAATTCCTGGTTTTCTTTTACCAAAGAACTGAACGATAAAATCCCCTTCTTTATTAAATACCTCAATAGCAGTTACTTCACCATCTTCTGTCGGTTTCTTTACGATCCAAGCTTCCGCGATTTTCGTTACGTCAAGATGCAAATTGAAATCAGGATCCATTACGTTGAACCACTGTTGGTGCCAAAGTGTTTTCTTAACCGTTCCTGTGTGGATCTGGATAATTCCTCTGTTTCCAACGAATACCATGATTGGTAATTGTTTTTCAGCAGCATCTTCAAGTACATTTACTACTTTTGCATTGTCAATTTTTTTGGTAAATCCTTCCGGAGCCAATCTCAACGCCTGAGTTCTGCTTACTCCGAATTTTCTTGTCATCATGAAGAAATCGTGAGTATCTTTTAATTCAGTCCAGGCTTTTTGGAAACCTTCAACATCAATTTCAGCATCTGCTTTTTCTTCAGCTTTTGGAGCTACCGTTTCGAATTCTAATGTTGAAGTCTGATCTTCTGCTTTGAATTTTTCAATAATAGTGTCGAAAGCAGTTTCGTTGCTGTCTTTTGTTAAATAAATCTTGTGAAGAGCCAATCCGTCTTTTCCGAAGAACTGTAAACTTTTTCTGTCTCCTTCTACGACTGCAAAAGCAAACTTCCAGTGGTTTAAAAAGATTCTCAAATCAATATCTTCACCCACGAAAAGCTGTGCATGCGGACTGCTGAAATCTCCATTCAGATAAGTTCCTTTTCTTTCGTGAACGCACTCTTCATTGCGGGTAAGAGCCATCACTTTTCCCAGTTGCTCTGCATCAGTCAGAATTTCTTTAAATTCCGGCTTCAAAACCGCAACTCCTTCTCCTACATTGGTTGCCAATAATTCAGCTTCGCTTACACTAAGTTCTGCAGCTGCATTTCTGATTCTTATATGTGGGTTTTCAGCTTTTAGTGCCTCCCATTTTTCTCTCAGATCGTTTACTAATGTGCTCATTATTTTACTTTTTTATGGTTAAAACTGTATAATTTCTTGTTATTGTTTCGTTTCCTGTTTTACTTTTTACCTCTTCTTCTTTTTCAGAGATTTTCATTCTTTTAAAATGGCTTTTAGAAATTGTTTCCTCCATTTCATAAGTATTATATAATGTAAAATCGAATTGGGTAAAAGGTAGTTTCTCCATGAAATCTCTTTGCCCGAAAGTCAAAACAAAAGTTCCGTTGTCTTTCAAAACTCTGTAGATTTCATTTAAATATTCAATCGGTTGTTCCCAGAAATAAACGGTGTTTACTGTAAATATTTTGTCAAATGTTCCGTCTTTAAAAGGTAATTTTTCACCTTCGTACAAGATAAAATCTGCCAGATCTTTAAATTCTTCATTGAATCTTTTGGCTTCATGGTGCATGGTTTCAGAAATATCAATTCCTGTATATTTTATATTTTGGGCCTTGTTTAAAATATTGTTAACATGAGCTGCATTCCCATGACCGATTTCAAGGATGGTTTCATCATCTTGTATTAAAAGTGTTTTAATGCTTTCAAGCGTCATTCCTATATTCGTGGCATTCATCATCTCGCCGATTTCGATTCCTTTTTCTCCTTGTGGATTGGCAAGATTCTGGGCTAATATTCTTAAATCTTCTTTTTCCATATTATCCAAAAATAATCATTGGGTTGTTCGTAATCGGATGATCGCATATGGTGCAAGGAAAATTATAGGCTTCACTGATATTTTCAGCAGTAAAAACCTCCGCCGGTGTTCCATAAGCGGAAACTTTTCCAGATTTCATCAATAAAATTTTATCTGCAAACTGTGCCGCCAGATTCAGATCATGAAGAACTACAATCGCAGAATTTGCTTTTTTTGTAAAGTTTTTAATGATTTCCAATGCTTTATATTGATGTTTGATATCTAAATTGTTTAATGGCTCATCAAGAAACATAAGTTTATGGGCAATATCGTTTTGTAATTGTGCCATGACCCGGGAAAGATGTACACGCTGTTTTTCGCCACCCGACAACGTATTGTATTCCCTGTCTTTCAGATGATACACATCAGTTTCATACATCATGTTGTTTATCGCTTCATAATCTTCCTGTCTCGGCTGGGCTTCGAAATACGGGTAACGTCCCATCATAACAACATCTTTTACTTCAAGCGGAATATCGCTGCTGTTGTGTTGGGAAAATTTGGATTTGTGTTTTGACAGGTCACTGATCTCCCAATCTCTTATGCTTTTATCTTTAAAGAGAATTTCGTGTCTGGATTTCACTTCATTTGCCAACACACTTAAAAGACTTGATTTTCCGGCTCCGTTCGGACCAACAATTGCTAAAAATTCACCGTATTCCAAATGAACATCAACGGAATCCAGAATATGGAATTCTTTATGCTTATAACTGATTTGATGTGCCTTTATCATTACAATGATTTTTTGAATTTGATTAAAATGGCAATAAAAATAGGACCTCCCATTAGCGCGGTCAAAATTCCGATCGGCAATTCCGAGGGTTCAACAATGCTTCTGCTGAACGTATCTGCCGTCAACAATAAAATACTTCCGCAAATTGCTGATAATGGCAAAATAAAGCCATAGTTCGATTTAAATAAGAGTCTTAAAATATAAGGTACGATAAGACCTACAAAACCAATCGTTCCTGAAAATGCAACACAGCTTCCTACCATCAATGCAGTAATAATGATAATTTGCTTTTTTAACCGTTCAACATTAATTCCCAAATGCTGTGCATCTTTTTCACCTAACATCATCGCGTTTAACGCTTTTCCTTTTGGTAATAAAATGATATAGGAGATAACCAAAACTACTGTCAGAATAATATTCTTCGTCCAGGTGGCAGCAGCTAAACTTCCTAAGTTCCAAAATGTTAAATCTCTCAGTTGATCATCTTTTGAAATATAGATCAAAAAACCTGTGATGGAAAAGCCTATAGCTGTAATAGCAACTCCGGTCAACAGCATCATGACCACATTAGTTTTTCCTCCGCTCGTGGAAATTCTGTACACCAGCAGCATCGACAAAAAAGAACCGATGAAAGCGGCAATACCTACCAATGAAAATTGTACGGCTTCAGGAAGATACTGCTTGAAATGTCCTCCTAAAACAATTGCAATGGCGGCAAGTAATGTTGCTCCCGATGTCAATCCTATTAGATCTCCTGTAGCCAGAGGATTTTTAAACAATCCCTGTAATCCTGTTCCCGAAACTGCAAGCATACTTCCTATAAGAATTGCCATGATGATTCTGGCTGCTCTTACGTCCCAAACTACATATTTATCACTTAATGATAAAGCCGGATCTCCTTTAATTACTTTCCCTAAAACTTCAAACGCAGATTTACCACCAAAGTCGTAAACCCCGGTATTAAGCGACCATACTGCTATAATGACAAGCAGTATGGCACTTATTGTAATGTAAAAGTATAGTTTACTTTGTGTTTTCAATTAAAAGTTTGTTTAGTCCTACAGCTGCTTCTCCTAATCTTGGTCCGAAACTCGAAACCAAACCTCCGTCCATAGCAATAATCTTCTTATTCTTCCCGGCATTTGTCTGGGAAACACCCGGCATTTTCAGAGCTCCTTCATTGCCTCCTGCTCCCTGTAATCCGCTTGTGAAAAAGAATAAAACGTCTGGATTTGCTTTTACAACCGCTTCAGGAGTCAATGGTTTGAAATCTTCGAAATCATTTACCGCGTTTTCTCCTCCGGCAAGACCTATCAACGCAGCCATTGGTGTGTTTTTCCCTGAAACCATCAGCATATTTCCTCTTGCGTAGATGAACAATACTTTTGGTTTTTTAGCAATTGGCTGAATTTGTTTCAAATCAGCATCGATTTTATCGTTAAGCTTTTGGTAATCTGTATTTCCTATTGCTTTTGCTACGTCGGCAATTAATTTTTTAGTTCCGTCAACTGTAAATTCCTGTTTGAAAATTTCTGCTTTAATCCCTGAAGACTTGATTTTTCCCATCAGTTCAGGATTGACATCTTTTTCGGAAGCTAAAATCAAGGTCGGAGAAACTGCCATAATCGGTTCAATGGTCATAGATCTTACATGACCTAAATCTTTAGCCGTAGCTTTTAAAGATTCCGGATAGGTACTTGTAACATCTGTTCCTACGATTTCTTTTTCGTGGCCTAAAGCGCTTACAATTTCTGTAATTCCGCCATTAAGGGTAACAATTTTATAAGTTGCTTTTGGAGCTTCAGATGAAACTTCTGTTGTGTTTTCTGTTGGTTTTCCTGCCTCTTTTTTACAAGAATACACTACTATCAGCACAGAAGCTGCAAGAATGAATTTTTTCATGATCTACTATTATTTGATTTATAAAGGTTTAGAATAATGGTTTGTATTCGAATTGAGGATGACCTCTTTCTCCTTTCTCATCCGTCATATTTTTAAATCTTAGTTTAAAGTAATATCCTTCTGCATCTTTTATCACATAGAAAACAGTACTTTTTACCTGAGATCCGGAAGGTCCTGCTTCTCTCCAGTTACTCCCAATCACACGTTGGTCGTCATAAACGAATTGAGACTGATCAATATCTGAGAATTTAAAATTATTATAGGCTTCAGCTCCTGTAGTAGTTCCGGTAGTTTTTATTTCATAAGCTCCTGCTCCACCCATATTATTGATTGTAATAAAATCGGCATATACATACGTTCCCATTCCTTCAATAACGTTAGTAAATACTGTAAAGCCTATATCCCAATTCTTTTTTTCAGGCTGAATAGAGACCAGATTATCATTAACTAAGCTTACAAAATTGTAGTTATATGCTGAGTTTTTAGTAACATTTAATTCTTTGATATTAGTAGTTTCATCAAGTGGTGCATATCTCACTTTGTATCCATTGCCTTGTCTTACAACCTGTATTTTCATCCAACCTCTTGATTCTGAACCTGTATTTACAGAACCTGCTGCTACATTCCCTGTAAAAATTTTCACCCCCATATTAACAAGATAAATCCCATTATCAGATACGTTGGCTTTAACTTCCTCAATAGCAGTATACCCAGAAGGTATGTTCCCTTTTACATCATCAATGTATCCAATATTTGCGGCACTGTATGGTCCCACAACAACCTGACTTATCATACTTCCAACACTTGCAGTTGTCACTTGTTTGATATCTGTTGCATTTGGGATTTTTGCAGCTGCCATCGCCACTGATGCGTTTAGGATAACTTTAAATTCGTTTCCTGTATAGAAAGCCAAATCCCAATCGGTTCTTTTTGTAGCAACCATAGAATTTGTTCCGAAATCAAACCACACTTGGTTAGGCTGGGTAGCACCTCCGACTTTAGCATCTACAGTATATCCGTCAGTTTTCGGAACTGCAACCGGATCTTCATTATCATTAATACACGATTGTGCAATAAATGCTCCTCCAATTAAAAGATAAAATAGTATTTTTTTCATATTTAAAATTTTAGAAGTTATAGCCAAGTCTTACAAAATAGCTTCGACCATAGAAAAGGTTAGAATTTGGATCAGCCGATTCGTGAACGTTTCCTGAAATAGTTGTGTCTCTTACAGACGACACATCGAAAATATTCTTTACCCCTGCACTTACTTCAAAATGATTTTTAAAGAATGGTTGGGTTACTGTAAAATTCATCATGCTAAAATCTTTACGCTCACCAATAACATATCGAGAAGAAGTAAGATCTGATACCAATGTAAACATTTGAGTTTTCCCTGTATATTTATAGAATAAAGACAATGTTGTATTGATTTTCGGAATAATATAGTTAGCTGCAACATTTGCCTCGAATGTATAGAAAAAATCATCAGGTGATGTAAGTCCGCTTTCATTTAAAGATTTTGAAATTCCATAATATGCAGCATTTGCAGATAAATTGAATTGTCCTTTATGAGCTCTAAAATTGGCTTCAAACAAATAACTTTCGAAGCGATCTATATTTATGTATTGAAACTTCATAGGCAGAATACTTGTTTGGGCAAGCTCGATTCTTTCTTTTACTTTTAGATAAGTGGCGCTAGCTCCTATTCCTAGATTCCAACCGGAATCTGTTACGATTTTCTTATCTGCATTCAAAGAAGCCGTCATTCCTGTTTCAGGAGTCAGGTTCTGATTCCCCTGAATGTCATGATTACTATCTACCTGATAGGTATATAGCTCATCAAAATTTGGGAATCTATTGGCACTACCTACAACAAAACGAATATTATCATTATCCGTAATTTTCGCTCTCGCTGTTAAGGAATAATTATGCTGTGTATCAAATTTATCACTTAAAGCTAAACGATAACCCGGACGTATTGAAAGCCAATTATTAGCGTTCCATTCGATTGACATGAAATTAGCATAATTGAAAATTTTTCTCTTTATATTATTTGTTCCTCCGAAATTGCCTGCTATATTTCCCGCAAACCCGGTCGTGTGATCCAATTCATATCCAAGCTGGAAATCTATTTTATCATTATCAAGAAAATTACTGAAAACCCCTCTGGAATATAAAACATCTGACTTGTTATAAGACTGATACTCATTTAAATTATCTTTTACCTCTCTGTTAGGAATATCATAGACAAAATCTCTGTATTTTCTATCCTGAGTCTGATATGAAAAATCCCCAGTATAATTAATAGCTCCAAGTTTTGTCTGAACATTGAGCTGGTTGACATATCTGGTCGTTTTATAATCTCTGTCTGTAGAAGTAAATGTTCTGTTCCCCTCTCCTAAATAGAGTTCGGTAACTTTTGGATTATAATAATTCAGTTTTTCATTTAGAAATCCGAATTTATAGAAAATGGATGTTTTATTTTTAGTATAACGTAAAACTCCATCAACATTTAAAATATCTTTTGGCTGCCATAGATACCCCCTTTTTTCATCCTGCTCAAAATATTTATAACCTTCCTGAGTTCCTTTGAATCCTTGAAAATCATTATGATTAATATTCGCTCCTACATACCAGTTTTCATTAATGTTATATCCTATATTTAAGTTTTGGATATGCCTTCCTTCTCCTTTTTTATACCAGTCGTATTCTTTACCTACCGTTTCTTCTTGTAAAGAAGCATTTAAAGTTAATTTTTTCTGGCTGTTCTTCTTCGTAATAATATTAATAACTCCGGCAACGGCATTACTTCCATAATCCACCCCCATTGAACCCCGTACAACCTCAATTCGCTCTACATTATTTACATTCAATTTAGTTAAGTCAATATTATTTCCTAAACCAATATCTCCTACTACCGGAATATTATCAATAAGAATTTTTGTGTATTCTCCTCCAAGCCCCATAAGATTTGCTGTTGAATTTCCTGAATCACGATTGGATGTAATGAGGATATTCAAACTTTGGTTAAGAACTTCCGCAACATTTGTCGCCGCCATATTTTTAATCTGCTGCGCATCAATTACCTCAACTTTATAGATAGATTTATTAATGGATTGCTGCATATATTGCCCGGTAATGACAACTTCTTCAATTTTCTTCAGATGTAAAGAATCTTTTTCCTGTGCATTTACCCAGACCAAAGCGGATAATGATACTATTGAAAGTATTTTCTTCTTCATGAAAGCTAAAAATTTTTGACAAATATAATATTTTATTTAGAACAATTAAAAATAATTACATACTTTTGTGTACTAATTCTAAATAAAAATAATGTCATGAAATTAAAACTACTTTTAGGAGCTTTAGCTTTTTCTGCTATCAGTATTCATGCTCAAGTAGCAACAATTAATGAAAACTTTGATAATTTTACAAGCGGGAATACTACCTTTCCTCAAAATGGATGGTCAGTTCAGTTGGCAACCAATCCTCTGCCTTATCCTCCTGCTCCGATGATGATTGTAACTTCAGATGCAAATAAAGCGGTTCAGTCTTATGCAGGTAATAACGGAACAGCTCCTTCATATTTGATAACTCCACAAATTGTAGCTCCGACAGGAGATAAGAGCTTAATCTTTTCCGCAGGATTAGTAAGTACTTCTCCCGGGGTATCAACAATCCAGATTGGGTTAGCATCAAATCCGGCTGACATGACAACATTTACAGCTGTTGGGAATCCAATTTCTATTTCTGGTACAAGTGCTCAGAATTATTCCGTAAATATTCCGGCATCAACATCTTCGTATATTGTTTTTAAAATTACTCCTACGGCTGCTCATACTGCAACACTGATCGACAATGTAGTATATGACACACCAGCAGTAGGAACCATCAACGAAAACTTCAATACATTTACTTCAGGTACTTCTGCAATCCCTCAAATGGGCTGGAATAAAGTAACTGCTACAGCAGCGTATAATGTATATATAGCAACGAATAACGGAAGCAACGCAATCCAGTTTTATGCAGCCAATACTGCCAATACAACTTCATATCTTATCGCTCCAAAAATCGTAGCACCGGATGGTAGTAAAAAACTACGATATACAACGGGGATATCTGCAAGTGCCAATGGAAGTGGAACTCTTGAAGTTGGATTAGTTTCGAATCCTACCGATATGTCCACATTTACTTCTTTGGGAGCTCCGGTTACTATAACAACCTCAAATACAGCACCACAAACATTTACCTTGGACGTTCCTGCTTCTGCTAAACAGTATATTACCTGGAAATTTACTGGGGCAGCAACTCATTCTGCGGTATATGTAGATGATGTTATCTATGATGTAATGTCTGTTTTGGGAACATCCGAAACAAAATCGAATAGCAACAGTTTAAATTTTGCCATCAATGCGGATAATGAATTACAGTTTGTAGGGAAATCAGATGTAAAATCTATAAAAATTTACTCGGCATCAGGAAATCTTGTCACTCAAGGTGCTGTTAACAATAACAAATTTAATATTTCTACTTTAGCAACAGGCGTTTACATCTTTATTGCAGAAGATAACAAAGGCGTGGTTACTAAATCGAAATTCATTAAAAAATAATACTTTCTATTTTTTCTAATAAAAGGCTGCTCACTTTGGTGAACAGCCTTTTAAATTTTTTATCATTGGATCTCGAACAGAGCTTGTCTAATTTGCTATCCTTAATTTTTTAGGATTCTGAATTTATAAGATTTTAAATCCTTTATAAACCAAAGTAGAGCTTTCCAGCATTTTTGAAGAATCTCTACGGAAATCCAGCAAATGATCCTGTCCGTTGTGACGATTATGATGTTCTACACTTTCCCATAATTCAACCAGAAAGAAAGTGCCTTTGTTATCTTTATCTTCAATAAGATCATATTGCAGGCATCCTTCTTCTTTTCTTGTTTCTTTCACTAAGGTCTGAAATAACTCAACCGCTTCCATCAGATAGTTTTCATTAAACTTGAAAAGCGCAACGATATGTAAATTCATGCTTTGTTTTTTATTACTGTAAATGTAAAATATTTTCAAAGTGATCCGTCTTTTCGTTTCATTTATTTTTCCACAATGAACCGAATTTTATTTAAAAAACAGATTTATAAATTGTTATTGAACTCATCACAATAACCAATAGTCCGATTACCACAAACATACTTTTTACAGGAAGTTTCGCGGTGAGCATTGCAGAAAAGGGAGCTGTTACAATTCCTCCGAGTAAAAGCCCTAAAATGATGTTCCAATGTTGTATTCCCAACGTAAAAAAGAAGGTAACTGCCGCCGTTAATGTTAAAATAAATTTTGCCACGGTAGAGCTTCCCACGGCAAATCTGGGAGTAAAAGAATTTTTAATTAAAGTTCCCGTTACCAATGGTCCCCATCCTCCTCCGGCAAAAGAATCTATGAAACCTCCGATCAGTCCAAGTCTGGTAAGATTGGTTTTTCTTTTTAAAGCTTTACTTTGTTTTTTCTTAAAAGCATTGGATAAAATCTGAAATCCAAGATAAAGTGTATAGAATGCAATGATGGTTTTGGTAATTTTGGAATAATATTCCCCAAGATAAGTCAGACAAAGAGCACCTATAACAGCTCCGATCACGGCGGGAATTGCCAGTTTCTTGACCAGATTTTTACTTACATTCTTTAATTTAATATGACTGATGCTTCCTGCTGCAGTCGTAAAACTTTCCGCCGAATGAATACTTGCGCTCACAATATGGGGTGGAATATTCAAAAACAATAATGTTGTTGTGCAAATTACTCCATATCCCATTCCCATAGATCCCGCAACAATTTCAGCTAAAAACCCGACAAGCATCATCCAGTAAAAAATGTAATGATCTTTTGCCAGAACAGTCAGAAGTTCATCCAGGTATCCCAATTCATACATTGAAAAAATCAGGATAAACAGTAATACAACTGTTACAAAAAATACATTGAGCCTGATCTGAACTTTTCTTGAAATCACCATTTTGTGTCTGTTTTATTGAATTGTTATAAAATCATTACAGCGCCTACGGTTGAATTGCTTGTTTCGTCAATTAAAATGGCACTTCCCGTGTTATTATTTTCACTAAAACTGTCAAAAACCAATGGAGAAGATGTTTTCAGCTTTACTTTAACTACTTCATTCAGTTTAATGCCTGAATAAATAGAGGTGTTTTCTAAGGTATTCACATCGATTTTATAGTCAATTTCTTTGACAATGGCTTTTAACACCTTGCTTTTATGCTGAATAAAATATTTATTCCCTTCATTAAGCTCTTTTTTATCAAGCCAGCAAACAATAGCCTCTACTTCATTTTCTACTTTCGGAAGATGGTCAGATTTCACTAAGAAATCTCCTCTGCTAATGTCAATATCATCTTCAATATGTAAAACAGCAGGCTGATTGGTAAAAACAGTATCTACTTCCTTCCCTCCTGTTTCAATTTTTGAAATGACTGTTTCAATATTCTGTGGAAGGACGGTTATTTTATCTCCTTTTTTATATTCTCCGGAAATCACTTCTCCCGAATATCCTCTGTAATCATGAAGTTCTTCAGTCTGAGGACGGATAACATATTGCACCTGAAATCTGCTGTCATCAATATTTTTATAGGTTTTTATCTCTACCGTTTCAAGAAAATCAAGCAGCGCAGAACCTTTATACCATGGCGTTTTTTCAGATTTTTCAACAATATTGTCACCGTAAAATGCAGAAATAGGAAAATACTGTACGTTTTCCAATCCTAACTTCTGTGCAACCAATTCGTACTGAGCTTTGATATCGTTAAAAATTTCTTCAGAATAATCTACCAAATCCATCTTATTGATCGCCACGACTACATTTTCCATTTTCAATAATGAAGCGATGATCGAATGTCTTCTGGTCTGCTCAATAACGCCTTGTCTTGCATCAATCAGGATAATGATAAGCTGAGAATTGGAAGCCCCCGTAATCATATTTCGTGTATACTGAATATGTCCTGGAGCATCCGCAATGATAAACTTTCTCTTCGGTGTCGAAAAATACCGATAAGCAACATCTATGGTGATTCCCTGCTCTCTTTCCGCCCTTAATCCATCAGTAAGAATCGCCAGATCGATTCCGTTTTCATTTTTATTTTTCGATTGTTTTTCTAAAGCTTCCAGCTGATCAATCAAAATATTTTTACTGTCATATAAAAGTCTCCCGATCAGGGTACTTTTTCCGTCGTCTACACTTCCGGCTGTTATAAATCTTAATATATCCATAAGTTTATTTATTAATGATAATTGATGAATCATCATTGATCAATTATCGCTCATCATCTCTATTAAAAATATCCTCCTTTTTTTCTGTCTTCCATAGCCGCCTCTGTCACTTTATCATCAATTCTTGTTTCGCCACGTTCAGAAATCTTGGATGCAATAATTTCATTGATGACACTGTCTAAGGTTTCCGCATCACTTTCAACCGCTGCTGTACAGGTCATATCTCCTACTGTTCTATAGCGTACTTTTTTAGTGATAACCTCATCATTTTCATCAATCTGAATAAAATCGGAAGCAGCGATTAATTGTCCCTCATATTCTATCACTTCACGGTTATGAGCAAAATAAATGGAAGGTAACTGAATATTTTCTTTTCTGATATAATTCCATACGTCCAGTTCCGTCCAGTTTGAAATTGGGAAAACCCTTACATTTTCACCTTTATTGATTCTTCCGTTGTAAATATTCCACAATTCGGGACGTTGTAATTTCGGATCCCATTGTCCGAATTCATCACGAACGGAGAAAAAACGTTCTTTAGCTCTGGCTTTTTCTTCATCTCTTCTCGCTCCTCCAATACAGGCATCAAATTGGAATTCTTCAATAGTGTCTAATAAAGTATGGGTCTGTAACCAGTTTCTGGAGGCAAATTTTCCTTTGGGTTCGGTTAACTTTTTAGCTTTGATCGTATCTTCAACTTTTCTTACAATTAATTCAGCACCCAGATTTTCTGCCAGATAATCTCTGAATTGTAATGCTTCAGGAAAATTGTGCCCTGTATCGATATGTACCAACGGAAACGGAATTTTCATCGGTGCAAAAGCTTTTTTCGCCAAATGAACCAAAGTAATAGAATCTTTTCCTCCGCTGAAAAGTAAAGCCGGCTTTTCAAACTGTGCAGCTACTTCTCTCATAATATAAATGCTCTCAGCTTCCAATAGCTCCAGATAATCTAATGTATGTGTACTCATTGTTTATTTTTTAAATTTTTGAATTAATGGGTATGCAAACCGCATTCTTTATGAGAGTTTTCCCACCACCAACGACCCGCACGAGGATTTTCTCCCGGCTCAACAGCTCTTGTACAGGGTTGACAACCCACGCTGATAAATCCTTTTTTGTGTAAAGACAGTTCCTGAACTTTATGCTCATCCAAATAATCAAGAACTTCCTGATAATTCCAATGGATTAACGGATTATATTTATAGAGCTTTCTTTCTTCATCCCATTCAATAATTGGCATATTTTCACGGTTTTCCGATTGTTCAGAACGTAAACCAGTAATCCAGACGGTTGCATTTTCCAGTGCCCGATTCAATGGTTTTACTTTTCTGATAAAACAGCATTCTTTTCTGTTTTCAATGGAATGATAAAAAGCGTTGATTCCCTTCTCATTAATGTATTTTTCAACATCGGAACTTTCCGGAAAATAAACTTCCGTTTTTGCTTTGTATCGGGAATTATTTTGTGAAAGTAATTCGTAATGCTCATAGAAAAGCCTTCCCGTATCCAATGTGAAAACCTTAATAGGCAATTGATTTTTAAAAATGATATCGGTAATCACTTGATCTTCCTGACCAAGTGAGGTTGAAAAAACAATTCCTTCTGAGAATTTTGTCGAAATGAATTTTAATCCCTCTTCTGCTGAAAGCTGTTTCAGAGTATCTGCATCTTCTTTTGAAATCATATTTTGTTCATTTGAGGTGATGCAAATATCAGACAAAATAATTATCCTACCAAATAAGTAGACTAATTATTCAAAAAAAAGGATTCAGATCAGTCGATCAAATCCATTAAAGTTTTTCTTTCTAAAATATTTAAAGAAACATCCCGAACTTCTATTAAAACATCGTGCAGACCGCAGTGATCTTCATTGCAGTCTTCACATTTTTGATAAAAATTCAGACTTACACAAGGGAGCATTGCAATAGGTCCGTTTACCAGACGAATAATTTTTGCAAGTGTTACGTTTTCAGGATTTTCTTTGAAAAAATATCCCCCTCCTTTTCCTTTTTTACTATCAAGGATATCTGCTTTTTTCAATTCCAGTAAAATATTTTCTAAAAACTTTAAGGGAATCTTCTTATGTTCTGCGATTTCAGAAATAAGTACAGGACCGTCATTCCTTTTTTCTACAAGGTATGAAAGTGCCTTAAAAGCATATTGAGATTTTTTTGACAACATTATAGCAAAAATAAGAAAATAGTTTAATTGTTGCAAAAGCAGAAAATTGATGAATTATTCAACGGCAAAAAAAACTTCACCATTCTTCATTTTTGCAATTTCACCGATTAATTATTAAGTTTGCTTTATGTTCAGTAAACAAGAAGCACAGCAATTAAAAAAAGAATTTTGGACGGCTTTCGGAAAGTCATTTCCGAGAAAATGGATTTTGTATGACACCAAAATCAAGGATATGTCGTTCAAATTTTATGCAGACAATAAAAAAGCCGAAGTTTCTCTGGATATAGAAATGAAAGATGAAATTTTCAGGGATGCCTATTATAATAAAATATGGTCACTGGAAGATATTCTGAAAGATTTTATTGGAGACTTCCATAAAGAAGAATTGTATACGCTGGAAAGCGGAAAGGTCATCAGCAGGATCTGGGTGGAAAAACACGGAGTTTCTATTTTCAATAAAAACACATGGCAGGAAGTTTTTGAGTTTTTTGTTGAAAAAATGGATGGTTTCGAGAGGTTTTATTATGAATATGAAGATTTTATAAAGGATGTTTAAGTAATGAAAATTGTATATGCTTTTTTACTGAACCTTAATTTCCTGCAGTAAATTTTCCAATCAAAATTTACATTTAATTGATGAGTTTAAGGCATCAAGAAATGAGTTTACAAATGATACAATTAGTCTGGAAGATGTATTTTAAGAAGGCGGTGAATTGATTTCTTATCTATCGGATAAAAAGAAATTTATGGTATTTGACTTTTTCATTTATGGAGAAACGGAAAAACTCAATTATACCTATTTCACAGATAGTAATCTAAAAATTAAAACTGTCATTAAAAGAGATTACAAATATGACAAGCCGATTACTGAAGAAAATTTAAAAATTGACTCAACAATAATTTATTATGATTATTCTGAAAAACCAAGATTTTTTGATCAAAATCTGAAAGAAATTTACAATATTCCGCAATTGAAAAAACAACAAACTAAGCTTGATTCTTTCTTTAAAAAGAATTTAAGGATTCGTAAGGGTTAAATTGTATAATTTATGAAAATCAGATATTGCTGGAGATGTCGAATCGATGTTCCCATGCTTGATAAAGAAGAAGGAGAAATTGCTTCAACATTATTCGCAGAAGGATTTCAGGAAGCCAAGAAACAAATGAAGGCTCCCTTTTCTGAAAATTTCAGAAAATTGCTTGATTATTACAATAATCTGAGTGGTTTTAAAGAAACAAACCCTAATGCGATCATGCATCACTTCATCGATCTATATGGTCCTGATTGTGAAAATTGCGGTAAACCTTACAGAACAGCAACTGCCATATTTTGTCCAAAATGTGGTAACAAAAGGAAATTCTAAGAAAATTTTATCCAATATTTAAACTCTTGTTTAAATATTTTCTTATTTTAGTCAAAACAAAAATATCAGTATTTGTTGATTCATCATGCTTTTCAGCAAAAACATTTCTGATATTTCTTACAACTCAATCACAAAATATTTAAAATAATGGAAGAAAACTCGTTCATTTACAGTGATGGCGCTGATCCTAAAATGATTGAAGCCTACAAAAAAGCACAGGAAACTTTTAAATACTTCTGGAGAGAACAATCTTGGGAATACAGAAGAATCATTCCTGCCCTCAATCTTTCCTGTGTAAAAGTTTCCTTTTCTGAAAAAGATCCAGAAACCGGAAAAGATATTGTAGAACATATGTGGATCAATGATATCGACTTCGACGGCGATTATGTAAAAGGATACCTAATCAACGAACCGAATAATCTCACAACAATCAAGGCAGGAGACTATTTTGAAATTCCTCTGAATGAAATCAGCGACTGGCTTTTTGCTATTACCCCGACAGTAAAAAAGAAAGGATTTTCAAAATTATTTTCGTCTTCAGAAGAGCTGCTTCCCAAAGCTTATGGTGGATTTACCATTCAGAAAATGCGTTCTGATATGTCTGCCGCAGAAAGAAAAGAACATGATAACGCTTGGCAGCTGGATTTTGGGGATTGTAATGATATTGAAGTCGTTCATGAACAAAAAGAAAAACCTGAAAACCTTATTGAGCATCCCATGAGCAAAAACATGAAGGAAAAATTTGTGGAATTTTTACAGAATTATCCTGATGAACTGACCAACGCGGATGAAAACGGATTAACGTTACTCCATAAAGAAACAATTGCCGGAAATTTAACTTCTGTGGAAATTATTTTAAGTTCAGGAGGTGATAAAAATGTAAAAACAGACAAAGGAAAAACAGCCTTAGATTTTGCAAAACAACTAAAATGGGAGCATTTGATTCCGGTTTTAGAAAATTAACAATACAGAGAAACTTTTATGTTTCTCTTTTTTTGCCAAATGGCAAATGCATTAAAATTTTCTTTACTTAATTTGCATGTATGAAAGAATTATTTGATTTTATCTTAAGATTCGGAAGTCTGAATCAACAGCAAATGGATTTCATTGCAAGCAAAGCCATAGAACTTGATATTCCTAAAGAAGAATACTTTTCGGAAGCCGGAAAAGTTGCCAAGCAGGTAGGATTTGTTATGGACGGAATTCTCCGGGTTTGCTACTACAACAATAAAAGTGAAGAAATAACAAAATATTTTATTGAAGAAAATAATCTCGTGGTAGATCTTGAAAGTTTTGACAATCAGATTTGTTCGAGCGCTTATGTTCAGGCGGTGACAGATTGTAAAATGGTTGTATTCCAAAGAAAAGACTGGCTGGAATTCTTACAAACCATTGTAGGTTTTGATGCGATTGTCCATAAGATTATTTCAAGAGCATTGATTCAAAAAGTAGAAAGAAGAAGCCCTCTTGTTTCAGAAGATGCTACCACCCGTTACCTGAAATTTCTGGAAATCTATCCTACCGCAGTCAACAGAATTCCGCTTTCTTATGTGGCTTCCTATTTAGGAGTTACCCAATCTTCTTTGAGCAGGATCAGGAAAAATATAAGGTAGCCAGAAGTTGAATTTTTTTTTCGTTTTTAATCTGAAATATCCTTTTTTGTCAAATGGCAAATGCCACCTTATTTAATTGACGGAATTTTACATCATCAATTAAACAAAAAATGAAAACAGTATTAATTACAGGAGCCAACAGAAGTATTGGCTTTGAAACCGCAAAACAACTTGTAAGCAAAGGATTATTCGTTTATTTAGGAACCAGAAATCTTGAGAACGGGGAAAAAGCAGTTAAAGAACTGAAAGAACAGGAATCTGAAAATATCAAAGCTATTGAAATTGATGTTACCAATCCCGAATCGATTTCAAAAGCAAAAGAAATCATTGAAAACGAACAGGGAAAACTGGATATTCTGATTAATAATGCCGGAATTTTAGGAAATACTCCACAACAGGCTTCAGATTTTTCCATTCAGGAAATTCAAACCATTTTTGACACCAACTTCTTTGGAGTAATCAGTGTTACACAGACTTTTCTTGATTTGCTTAAAAAATCTGACAGCCCAAGAATCAGCAATATTACTTCAGGGTTAGGTTCGTTAACCCTGCATAGCGATCCGTCCTGGAAATATTATAATGTCAAAACAGCCGGTTACGGAACTTCAAAAGCCGCTTTGAATGCCTATACAATTGTTTTGGCTTACGAACTGAAAGATTTACCTTTTAAAGTCAACGTTATTGATCCCGGATATACAGCAACAGATTTCAATGCGCACAGCGGTCCGGGTTCAGTGGAAAGTGCGGCATCTTTCATTATCAAGCATACTTTGACGGATGATAATGCGCCAACCGGGCAATATTACAGCAACGATATTGAGGACGAAATTGGAATCAGTCCTTGGTAATTTTTTAAATAACAGTGTGAAGAGAAACTTTCGGGTTTCTCTTTTTTTATTGTATTCGATAATATTCACGATTCGGTTACATCATTCGTGGATTGAGCTACTTTTCTCATCCGTCATCTTCCCAACTTTGTATCATCATTTAAAACCAATAAATATTTAAAAAATGGAAACAAAAAAAGTATGGTTCGTGACAGGCGCTTCAAAAGGACTTGGATTAGCCTTAATTAAAAAATTATTAGAACAAAATTACCGTGTAGCCGCTACGACAAGAAATGTACAGTCTCTTATTTCTGAAATCGGAGAAACTTCAGAAACATTTTTACCGCTTGAAGTAAGCTTAACAGATAATGAAAATGTACAAGCAGCCATCGCAAAAACGATCGAACATTTCGGTCAATTGGATGTTCTGGTGAATAATGCAGGTTATGGGCAACTAGGTACATTGGAAGAGCTTTCCGACAAAGAAGCACGAGCTAATTTTGATGTAAACGTTTTCGGAACACTGAATGTGATCAGAAATGCAATGCCTTATCTTCGTGGGCAAAAATCAGGACATATTTTCAATATCTCTTCTATCGGAGGATATTCAGGGAATTTTCCGGGTTGGGGAATTTACTGTTCAACAAAATTTGCTGTAGCCGGTTTAACGGAAGCTTTGGCAGAGGAAATTAAAGACTTCGGAGTAAAAGCAACAGTGGTTTATCCAGGATATTTCAGAACAGATTTTTTATCAAAAGAATCGGTAAGAACTCCTGAAAACTCAATTCCTGAATATGAAGCCGCAAGAAATTCCGAACAGGCACATTTGGACGAAATTAATGGAAATCAGCCGAATGATCCTGATAAAGGAGCTGAAGCAATCATTGCCATCAGTGAAGTGGAAAATCCGCCGGTGCATTTCTTACTAGGAAGCGGTACGGATGAGTATTTGAATAAGAAAATTCAGATGATTACAGGTGATGCTGAAAAATGGAGTGAGTTGACGTTTTCTACTGTGATTTAATTTTTCCAACTATTGATAAGATCCTTCGACTTCGCTCAGAATGACACTGTACAAACTTTACGTATATCGGTATGTATCTCTTTATTACAGTTAGTATTAGCATCTGTCATCCTGAGCTTGCCGAAGGATCTCATTATATTTTTTGAACCATTAAGATTTATTTAAGTGATTAAGAATATTAAGATGAGCTTCGCTTTAAGCAGAATTAAAGAATTTATTTGATGTATCTTAATTACACTTAATTTCTTACCTATAAATCTTAATGGGTCAAATTAAATCCAAAATAATTAAATAACTTAGTCATTATGAAAAATACATTTCGTTTTAATTCGCTTTCCGATTTTCATTCGTTCTGTAATCTTCCGAATCCTGAACATCCGCTGATCAGTTTAATAGATTACAGCAAAGTCCGTTATCCTGTGGATGATACGGAACTGAAATGGATTCAGAATTTCTATTCGATCGGCTTGAAAAGGAATGTAAATGCTAAGTTCAATTATGGTCAACAGGAATATGATTTTGATTCCGGTGTATTGTGCTTTGTTTCTCCGCTTCAGTTTTTAAGCCTTGAAATGAAACCTGGTGTAGAAGTGGAACCCACAGGATATTTATTGCTGATTCATCCTGATTTTCTGTGGGGAACTTCTCTGGCGAAGAAAATTAAGTCTTATGAATTTTTCAGTTATCAGATCAATGAAGCCCTTTTTCTTTCGGATAAGGAAGAGAAAATTATTGTGGATCTGTTTAAAAATATTGAAAAGGAATATCAGACGAATATCGATAAATTTACACAGGAACTGATTGTTGCGCAACTTGAATTGTTCCTCATTTATGCAGAACGTTTTTATGAGCGTCAGTTTTTTACCCGGAAAAAATCCAGTCATGAATTGCTGGAAAGATTTGAGGAAGCTCTTTCCCAATATTTTGAAAACGGAAACCTCATCGAAAACGGGATTCCTTCCGTGAAGACCATCGCCGAACAGATGAGCATTTCACCTAATTATCTGGGAAGTTTGCTACGAATTCACACCCAGCAAAATACTCAACAACATATTCAGAATAAGATTATCGACAAGGCCAAAGAACGTTTGAGTACAACGAATCTTTCGGTAAGCGAGATTGCTTATGAGCTGGGATTTGAGCATCCACAGTCTTTCAGTAAGTTGTTTAAGCAGAAGGTAAAGCAATCACCGGGGGAATTTAGAAGATTGTTTAATTGAAATAAAAGTTTATCATTTTAAATTGCTTTTAGAAAATTTTATTACTTTTAAAACAATTATTTAACAAATGATCAATAAAAGAACACTTATATTTTTTATTATTACAGTCTACAGTAGTGCTTTTTCTCAGCAAAAAATGTTGAAAGAACTTAACGAAAAGACATTTTCATGGGTTTCAAATACAAAAAGTAATATAAATGCTAAAGATACTCTACAAATTGATCTACATTTTATAAATAATAAAATTGAATTTATTCCGAAAATGTCTTCATTTAAATCTGAAAGTTTAGAAAAAGTATCTTGGACGGAGCAACGGCCAGAATATTATTTTTTTAAGATAAAAAATAATACTCTCTTTTTTATTGATAAAAATAATAAAACTATAAGATCATTTGAAATCATACAAGAAAAAAATCAAATAGTTAAAATAATAGATTCTAAATCTCTAAAGCAATATTTTCTAAATCAAAATTTTCAAAAATTACCTCCGCCCCGTGTTCCTAATACAGAAAAGGAATAAATCAATCTACTTACTAAATATAAATATTTTACAATAAAAAAGAGAAGCTTTTCAGCTTCTCTTTTTTATTTATTTTATCCAAATTTTTTCTTCCTCAACCAGAAGAACAATCCTCCTAAAGCACCAATAATCACTAAAGGAAGCAGCAAATTAAACCATTGCCAGTTGTTTTTCTCTTCCGTAATTCTTTGTCGGTCCAGAAGACGTTCTTCGATGTTTCTGTTTCTTAGCTCCATCAGATTGCTGTCGTCCAAAAGGTAATCGAGAGCGTTTCTTAAAAACTGTTCGTTTCCAAACTGTTCATTGGTCAGCATATCTACTCCTAAAGGTAAAGGCTGTCCTTTAATCACTTTATTTCTTCCTACATCTCCGTCTGCAATCACGATCATTTTATTGTCAGGACTTGTTCCTTTAAAGCCCGGGTAAGACTTTCTTTCAATTCTTGAAGCGTAGGCAGAATTAAATTTCCCTTCCATTGCTACGGCATAGATTTTCGGAGTACTTGGTTTTTCCATTTGTCCAAGACTGTCTACACTTGCAATTTCTTTCAGATCAACATAATTCGGAACCTGTTTCAATAAGGTTCTTTCACTCGATTCGAAAAGAACTTTTGTCTTGATATTTTTTCTTCCGCCCAATGTATCAATTGAAGTTGGAAATTCAAATTTTACAGGATTGATATTTTTAGTGATCGGATCATTCTTCTCAGCAATTCCCAATGGAAAATATGGCCATGGAAGACTTGTATACTGTGGATTCCCTCCTACTTCTCCTGTTACTAACCTCAACAAAGCAAATTTCTTTACATCTTTTACCAATGCCGGATTGATTCTGATTCCATAATTGAAGAAAAAATCTGTCATATTGATGTCTACCGGGAAAGGCATTACTTTCTTAGACCTTGTCAAGGTATCCATTTCAGCGTTTACCGCATCAATCATCCACAACGTTTTTCCGCCATTCATGATGTATTGGTCAAGAATCACTTTTTCTCCGTCTGTAAAGGCTTTTCTAGGTTTTGCAATCACTAAAGCATTCATCTGCTTTAAGATTGGAACATCCGCCAATGTCAATTCAGTCTGGTTTTTAGGAATAATCGGACCTGCATCGTAATTTTCCGTTGCCAAGTGCATGAATCCTTGGAATTCTTCCGGACTCAGCTCGTCCTGATTCACTAAAATTCCAATCTTCTTTCTTTTGTCAACTGCAATATTTTTAATGTTTGAAACCAAATTGTATTCTAAGTTCTCAATCGATTTCGTCAGTTGCTGATCTGCATCAATTCCGTTCTGCTGAACAACCAATGGAATGGAAACTCCTTTTCCTTTATATTTCACAACTGCATAAGGAAACAAGTAAATCTGGGACACTTTTCCGTCTTTCACATCAGGAAGTACAGAAGGCTGCATTCCCATCGCCATCAATGTATCCTGAGAAATTTTACTTTTAATCGGATCAATGAATTTAAAATCAATTTTCGGATTGATTTTCCTGAATTCCTCCAGCATGAATTTTGTTTCGCTCTGTAACTGTTTAAAACTTGCAGGGAAATCTCCTTCCAGGTAAACATCCACCATCACCGGCTTGTTGATCGATTCCAATACCTTGATCGTATTATCGGAAAGCGTATATCTTTTTTCTTTCGTTAAGTCTAATCTGATGCCTGAAATGGCAAGAATAACAACCAATGGTAAAATAACAAACAGTAAAATTCCGAATGGTGATTTGAATGGTATCTTCTTCATAATTCTACTTCTTTTTAGTAATGAAATGGTTAGACAAAACTAGCGTAACTCCAATAATTAAAACAAAATAAGCGACATCTTTAAAATCGATAAGCCCTCTTGTAAAGCCTAAAAAATGCTGATAAAAGCCGATATTCTGCAGTATAAAATCTGCTCCTCCCAATAATTTATAACTTGCTAATTGCTCGATTCCGAAATACATAATGAAACACATGAACACGCCTAACAAATAAGCCATAATCTGATTTTGAGAAAGCGAAGAAGCTAAAATTCCAACTCCTGAAAAAGCAGCGATCAAAATGATCATTCCTAAATAACTTCCGAACGTCATTCCTAAATCGATATTTCCTTCCGGAACCCCTAAAACATATACTGTATAAAGGTAAATTAATGATGGAATCAGGCATAAAATCCCAACCACCCAAACGGACAAAAATTTTCCGAGAATCAGATCAGAAACCTTTAAAGGCTGGGAAAACAACCAGTTTAAAGTTCCCGTCTGCTGCTCTTCCGCAAAGGTTTTCATGGAAAGTGCAGGAATGATAAACATCAATAACCAAGGCACCAAAACAAAATAACTTTGTAGAGAAGCCATCCCGATATCAAAAATGTTGGAATCATTCTCGAAAAAAAACAAAAACAATGTTGCTACCAAACTGAAAGCCGCAATGATAATCCACGCGCTCCAATTCCCAAAATAGCTCCAAAGTTCTTTTTTAAAAATTGCAATCATGTTTTTTTTAGTTATGAGTTGTAAATTATGAGTTATGATTTATCAGATATATGTTGAAAGTTTTAAATACACCAACTTATAACCAATCATTCATAACTTATAACTTCTATTTTTCTATTTTTTACTTTTATTAACCAGCTTAACGGTCATCATAATCAAAAATACCAGAACGAAAAATCCTGTAATTAATTGCCACCAGTATTCAATGACCATTGATTTTAATATAACTGTAAAGACTACCAAGAATAAGATAAAGGTTGCGATTTCGTTGGCCTGTCTCAGTTTTATATTGGCTGTTTCTAAGGTATTTCCGTTAAGTTCTCTGAGTTTTAAAACTTTTTTCCAGCACCAGTAATGATAGATTGCCAAACCGATCAGGAAAGTCAGTTTTAAATGGAACCATGGCATTTTCATTAATCCCGGGTTTAAGAAGATCATCACCAAACCGCAAACCGCCATAATAACTCCCGCCGGAACGGTAATGATATTCCAAAGTCGGCGTGCCATGAACGTGTACTGTTCTCTTAAAATCTTCTTTTTATCTTCGGCAAACTCGTCAGTATCTTTATAATACACAAAAATTCTTACGAGGTAAAAAATTCCCGCAAAATAACTTACCATGAAGATAATGTGAAGTGCTTTGATGATGGTATACAGCATTTAAATCAATATTATTTTATAGAAATAATTTCACAGTCTCTGTCAAAGTTTTTCAAATAATCAAAAAACAGTTCTTTCCCCTTTTTTGAATCTCTATAATTTTTATAAACCATAAGTCCTATTGCAATGAAATAAAGAGACAGAAAATAATAGTTTTCAGAAAAATTCCGAATTAAAATAGTCAATGAAAAACAGAAGAAAGCAGCAAGCGCTAATAATTGATAAAATTCAAGTCCAACGAATAATTCAAGACTGTATTTATCATCTTTATCTCTGATAAAATTTCCTTTAAAAGTTTGAAAGTCTTTTCGCATTAATCTTATTTTAAACCCATTTTCAAGTATCTTTCCTGTAAAGCTTTTACCAAAAAAATCAGGAAAACCTCCAAATATGCTGCTTTTAATATTTTCTAAAACATCTTCTTTTGATTTAGAAAATTCAACACGATATTTAGACTTTAAAAACATGTAAATAAATTATGCGCAAAGATAGTTTATTTCACAAAAAAATAGAATTTAATCTGAAAATTTCGGATTAATATTATGAAAATTGTCTTTATAATTATTTACAGTTTTTTTCTTGCAGGAATACTATCAGTTTTACTGCCCTTATAATATTTCTTGGTATATAAAAGGTTTCCTTTATCATCATAATATTTCCAGGCTCCGGAATAAAACCAGTGGCGTTCATTCTGGGAAATTTCTAGCTTAGTCTGCCCTTTTTCCATAATAGTTCCGGCAGGAAAGTATCTTCTGATTTTTGTAATATCTTTCCGGATATTTTCTTTTTGATAGAGCTTGTTATCAAAATAGGTTTTCCAGACTCCTACCTTTTCACCTCTTTTATACTTTCCAACAGCAACAAGAGTTCCTTCATTCGTTGGATATTCTTCTTTCCATTTGCTATGCCTTTTCTGAACGTTTTTGCTCACTTTTATATATTGATTCATCTTCGTTTGGCAAGAAAATGTAAATAGTGATAATACTACGACAGTAAATATTTTTTTCATAAAAAACAGGATTTCTGTAAATATAAGAAATCCTGCTTGTTCTACAAATGTAGAATTATTTTTTTATTATTTTAAGAAATAACTCCTAATTCTTTTCCTACTTTCTCAAAAGCAGCAATTGCCTTATCCAAATGTGCTCTGGTATGAGCTGCAGAAAGCTGAACTCTGATTCTCGCTTTTCCTTTCGGTACAACAGGATAGAAGAACCCGATGACGTAAATTCCTTCATCCATCAATTTTTCAGCCATTTTCTGAGCTAAAGGCGCATCGTAAAGCATTACCGGAACGATAGCAGCATCTCCATCCGGAATATCAAAACCTTTAGATTTCATTTCTGCTCTGAAATATTCTGCATTTTCCATTACCTGATCACGAAGAGAAGTATCTTCAGAGATCATATCCAATACTTTCAAAGCGGCACCCACAATTCCCGGAGCCAATGAATTTGAAAATAAATAGGGTCTTGAACGCTGTCTCAACATATCGATGATCTCTTTTTTACCGGAAGTAAATCCTCCTAAAGCACCACCAAGAGCTTTTCCTAAAGTAGAAGTAATGATATCTACTCTACCCATCACATCGTTCGCTTCGTGAGTTCCACGACCTGTTTTTCCGATGAAACCTGTTGCGTGAGAATCATCAACCATTACCAAAGCATCGTATTTATCTGCTAAGTCACAAACTCCTTTCAGGTCTGCAACGATTCCATCCATTGAGAACACTCCATCAGTCACAATAATTTTGAAACGGTGATTTTTTTCAGAAGCAGCAATCAGCTGAGCTTCCAGATCTTCCATATTATTGTTTTTGTAACGGTATCTTGCCGCTTTACACAAACGAACGCCATCAATTATTGAAGCGTGGTTCAGTTCATCTGAAATAATAGCATCTTCTTCTGTAAATAATGGTTCGAAAACACCTCCGTTCGCATCAAAACAAGCTGCGTAAAGAATGGTGTCTTCCAATCCTAAAAAATCAGCAATTTTTTGTTCCAGTTGCTTGTGAATATCCTGAGTTCCGCAGATAAAACGTACAGAAGACATACCGTAACCGTGAGACTGGATCATATCCTGAGAAGCTTTCATTACTTCCGGATGGTTTGATAATCCCAAATAATTGTTGGCACAGAAGTTCAGCAGCTTTTTCCCGTTTGCCTCTATTTCTGCACTTTGCTGAGAAGTAATAATTCTTTCTCTTTTGTAAAGCCCATCGTTATCAATATTTTGCAGTTCGTTCTGTAAGTTTTCAAGATACTTTTTAGAGATCATTTCTAATAATTTTTAAGATGTGCTAATTTAATAAAATCGTGGTAAACTCATAGCTTTTCTCTTTTTTATTCTAAGTCGAATTTCTATCAATCTTTATTAAACAAAAAACCTTCAGGACTTCTGAAGGTTTTTATTTTATTTCTTTAAAAATTTTATGTTTCTATCTTTCACCTTAAAAATATAAGTTCCTGGAATCAGCTCTGAAATGTTAATGGCTTTTCCGGGCTGATAAGTGTCTTTTTTTACTAATTTTCCATCTAAAAAGTAAATAGCAAAGTCTGTAGTTCTGTTAAGTCCTTTAATATTGATTTCATTTTTTGCAGGGTTTGGATATAATGCAAATTCATCTTTATTAATATCCGAAGTACTCAAGGTATTATCCTGGGTTACCGTTGAGTTTTTTTCAATGATCTGATATTCATAATTAAACTCTACATTGCTCACAGGAAACGTTACTGTCTGTGTGAAATATTGGTTATTTACCGTATTATCAAGAGCGAAATAAGCAACCTGTCCTCCCGTTCCTGTTACTTTAATCGGTAAAGGCATTTCATAAAAACTTACAGAAGAATTACTCTGCGTTTGTGAAGCTTTAAAAGTCATCTCATTTCCTACCTGCTTCCAACGGATATCGTAAATCGGGTATCCCTGTCCATAAATCCAGTCATTAAAGAATTCCGTAAGGTCTTTTCCTGTAGACTGCAGAATGGAATTTTTAAGATCGGTCGTTCTCACATAATTATAAGCTAAAGCAGGTCTCGCATGATAATCTTTTAGAGCCTGATAAAAAGCAGTTTCTCCTAAAATCCATTTGATCATTCTCACCACATATCCACCTTTGGAATAGGATAACCTTCCGTTGAAGATAGCATTGATATTATTTAAATTGGCATCTGCTACATATACACTTCCATCGGGAAGGCTCGTGATATAATTTTTTTCTGACAATAAAAAATTCATAAATTCAGTATTGGTCATCAGTAATTTTTCATTTGCCAAATGGGCTCCATAAGTTGCAAACCCTTCATTGAGCCATATATCATTCCACGCTCCACAAGTTACCTTATCTCCAAACCATTGATGGGCCAATTCGTGAGCGATAAGGCTTTTATCCCAACCTCCCATTGATGACATGGTCTGATGTTCCATTCCTCCTCCGTATTCAAATTCCATGTGTCCGTATTTTTCATTTCTGAAAGGATAGAGCCCGAAATAGGTTTCAAAAGTATTCATTATTTGCTTCGCCCAGTTAATATTGGCAATGCTTGTAGCATTACTTGCCGTAGAAGGATATACGTAATTGATAAAAGGAAAAGGTGGAGTTCCTATCGTATCGATAAGTTTCACATAGTTTGTCACCGAAAGTGCTATAAGATATGCCGCAGTAGGATACATGGTTCTCCAAAAGGTAAGTTTTTGTCCAGGAGGCAGTACCGTTTCCGACATAAATGTTCCGTTTGCGGCTACATTGTACTGAGAAGGTGTTGTAATTTTAAAATCAAACCGATCTATCTTATCATTCATACTTTGCTTGGTCGGAAACCAATCCTGTGCTCCGTAAGGTTCACTTAAAGTAGAAAGTATAGCTGATCCGCCTTGAGATCCTGTTGAAAAAGAATTATTCGCAGTCGGCGGTACTCCTGAGTAATGAATCGTAAGTGAATCCAATACATTAGCAGAAAGTGCAACCGGAAAGTCAATCTTTATTTCTTTTGTTGCTAATTGCTGAAAAGTAAGATTCTGACCGTGATATTTAACCTGAGAAACCGTCAACACATTAGACAAATCAAAGTAAATATTACTCATACTCTGATTCGGCTTAAAATGTGAAGTTACCGATCCCGAAATCTGATATACCGAAGGATCAAGACTAATATCCATCCTTTGATACTGCAGATCATAGTTTAAGGTATTAGGATTCGTGTTATACGCTGTCATTTTATTAGCAAAAGATTTCATTTCCTTGGCCCTGAATGACTTCATTTCAATATTTTCTTGTTGTGCAGAAATCTGTTGAAAGGTAAAAAAACTCAATATCAGAAGATAGAAGTGCTTCATTATAAATTATTATAAAATCAAAGATAAAAAAAACCTTCTAATCATTGATTAAAAGGTTTTTAGATTTATTTTGTATGTATTAAAGTTCCAAAGTAGGCTCTATAATTTTCTCCATTCTTTTTTTCACCATGTCTACAGAACCGGAATAGTTATTTACTAAAAGCGAGAATACTAAAGTTCTTCCAGAATTGGTTTTAATGTACCCTGCCAATGTTTTTACCTTATTCAATGTTCCTGTTTTTGCAAAAACCTGTCCGTTTCCGGTGATATTGAACATTCTTTTTAATGTTCCGGATTGCCCACCAATTGGTAATGAGGTAAGATAAGCACCATAATATTTCTCGTTCATTAATGAAGTAAGATATTTTGCCTGAGCAATAGGAGTCACCGTATTACTTCTTGATAATCCGCTTCCGTCCATATAATTTAATCCTTCTGCATCAAACGCAATATCTTTAAGGTGATCTCTCACCACTACTCTTCCACTTTCACTGGTTTGATCTCCTTTTCTGAAGAAACCAACTGTTCTTAACAACGCTTCAGCAAGGGAATTATCACTATGCTGATTGGTATAGTAAATAATATCTGCCAAAGTAGGAGATTTGTAAGCGGAAACCAATTTTCTGCTTTCCGGTGCCGAATCGGTCATTTTTGGAGTAACTTTTCCGGTCACTGCAATTCCGCTTTTTACCAGGGTTGTTCTGAATGTATTGGCAAGATAAGCAGGCGCATCCGGCAATTTTGTAGTCAAAACCCCATCGCCTTCATATTTTTCAGCATATACCATCTGATTGGCATAAGGAGAAACATAGAAGAACTTTTTATCTGTTGAGAAATTATTCTTTTTTACAATTAATTTTTCATTTGCCGGACTTATCTCGCGGGTTGTACCAGCCGGTAAATAGTAATTATTATTTTCTAGCCACACAACATTTTCCGGAAGTCTTGAAATATTACCTTTGAAAAGCGCTGTCTGAATGATTATATCACCATTTACTTTTTTTATTCCCTCACGTGAAAGCCCACTCACAAAATCTGAAATGATTTCTCTGTAAGATAACGCTCCGGCTTTATTGGTTCCTAAAGAAGGATCTCCACTTCCAATAATATACAAGTTGCCGTTCAGTACTCCGTTTTCATCCACCTGACCTGAATATTCAAGCTGTGTCATCCAGCGATAGTTTTCTCCAAGCAGGTTCAGAGCGGTTTCTGTAGTAAGCAATTTTGTTGTAGAAGCCGGAACCAAAGGCATATTTTCATTGTAAGAAGAAATGATTTTTTTGGTTTTAGGATCATACACTACGAATCCCCAGTTTGCATTTTTCAGCACAGGGTCCGTTATCATTGTGTTTAGATTAACATCTATCAGTTCTTTTGGTGATAGGATCGTTTTTTCAACCGCCACTGCAGGAGAAGGCAGATTCAAGCTGGATTTCTGACTATCGTATGTGGGAGAAAAAAGAACCGTAGAAACGGTAGACTGAGCGAGGAATAAACCAGAAGCTAATACCGTAATACCTGAAATATATTTTCTGAATTTTACCATCTAATTTTTCTTTTTATTACTTAATTTGGATGGCACAGAATAAGCAGAGTTAAATCTAAAAGCACAACCAAACATATAAGCAACGATCAAATGTAGAAATTATTGCTATTAATCAGTTATTTAAGGTATAATAAAACGTTATAAAATTTGTTAAAGTTTGTTAAAAATCAACAAAAACGTCTTTTTTGATGCTTTGGTAAGCAGTGATTTCATCAAATTCTTTTAAACTTAATAAAACCAATTTTTTAAATTTTTCGTAGTTTTTCCCTCTCGGAAGCTTCAGGAGAATCTGAAACTGGTATAAATTATTAAGTCTTGCAATCTGAGATTTTTCAGGTCCCAATACACAATCTTCTGGAAGGTATTTCCTTAGAACCGAACCTAAAAACTGGGAAGCGCGGTTTACCTTATCCTCTTTTCGGTGTTTAAGCTCAATCATAATCAGCTTTGTAAAAGGCGGATAATGAAATTTTTGACGTTCGGTTAAAATATATTTATAAATCTTAGCCGGATTATTCATTTTAATCAACTGGAAAACAGAATGATCCGGATTAAAAGTCTGGATTAAAACCTTTCCTTTTCCGGAAACTCTACCCGCTCTGCCGGAAACTTGCGTAATGAGTTGATACGCCCTTTCCTCAGCTCTGAAATCCTGGACATACAATAAAGAATCGGCTTTAGGAATAGCTACCAGTTCGATATGATCAAAATCCAGTCCTTTAGAAATCATTTGCGTTCCGACAACAATATCGGTTTCTCCGTCTTCAATTTTTTCGTATAATTTCTCGTAGGCAAATTTTTTCCGCATAGAATCTACATCCATCCGATCCACTTCATTTTCAGGAAAGAGTTTAGAAACTTCTTCATGAATCTGCTCAACGCCCACTCCTCTTTCATTCAGATTTTCAGAATGACATTTCGGGCAGGTTTTCGGTTTGGAAGCTCTTTGGCCGCAGTAATGGCATTTCATTTCATTCGCCGCTTTGTGATACGTCATCACGACATCACAATTTGAACAATAATTGACATAGCCGCACGTTTCACATTCTATCACATTTGCATAGCCACGCCGGTTATGAAGCACAATAGTCTGATTTTTTTCGTCCAATGTTCTTTTTATTTCATCAATTAGCCTCAAAGAAAAATTTCCTGAAACTTTTTTGGAATCCTGAGCTTCTTTAAAGTTAATCAGCTCATATTCGGGAAGAGTTACCTTTCCAAAGCGCTCTTCAAGAAAAACGTATTTTATTCTGTCTTTTCTCGCATTATAATAGCTTTCAACAGAAGGTGTCGCAGAACCCAGAATCACATGAGCGTTATAAAAATTCCCCAGAACCAGCGCTGAATCTTTTGCATTAAAATAAGGCGAAACTTCTCTTGGTCTATAAGCGGAATCATGCTCTTCGTCTACGACAATTAATCCTAGATTTTGAAAAGGTAAAAACAACGCATTCCTTGTTCCAATAAGGATTTTAATATCATTTTGTCTGATTCTTCTCCAAACTTCCACCCTTTCAAAATCGGTGAGCTTCTGATGATAAAAACCAAGCTGTCGACCATATTTTTTTTCTAATCTTTGGGTAATCTGCTTCGTTAAAGAAATTTCAGGAAGTAAAAACAGAACATTTTTCCCATTATTGATACATTCTTCAATTTTTTCTAAATAAATATGCGTTTTTCCAGAGGAAGTGACCCCATGAAGCAAAACATTTTTCCCTTCGTGAAAAGCTTCATCAATTTCTGCTTTGGCTAATTTCTGAGATTCAGAAAGCTCTTCGATCTCTTCAATTTCGCCTTCATAACTTTCGATTCTGTCTTTTTGCATATAATATTCTTCAACCAGATTTTTATCTGCCAAAGATTTGAAATGTGAACTTCCGAAATAGCCATCTTCAAACAATTCCGATTTTTTGATAGGCAAATCCGGATTCTCGGTCTGCTTTTCTAAAATATGCAGGAAAAGATCTTTTTGTTTTTGTGCTCTCTTTAAGCTTAAAAGAACTTCTGTAAGGTTCTGAGCTTTTAAAACCTCAACATTAATTTTTACATAGGCAACTTCTTTTGCTTTGTATTTTTCAGCAATTTTTTCATCAATCTCAATGTATTGCAGGTCAATTAATGAATTAATCGTCTTGATAATATCTTTTTTCGGAATGAAAGCTTCAATATCTGTCAAATTAATCAACTGACGAACTTCCAGCGCCTGAATAAGATACATTTCGTTGACATCCAGGTTTTCAAAATCAACCGTGACATTAGGTTTTAATTTTAAATAAGTTTCGCTCTCCAGTTTTAAAGAAGAAGGAAATGCAAAACGGTAGATCTCTCCTAAACCACATAAATAATATTCCGATAGCCAGTTCCAGAAACCGATTTGCTCTTTCGGAACAATCGGTTTATCATCTAAAAGACTGATAACTTCTTTAGCCACAAAGTTTTCCGGAGCAGTATTATGAAGCTCAAAAACAATCCCCGTATAGATCTTCTTTCCGCCAAAAGGAACCAAAACACGCATCCCTAGCTGAATTTCAGACAGCAATTCTCCAGGGACTTTATAGGTAAAAGATCCTTTTAAATTTAACGGTAAAACAATTTGGGCGTAGTTCAAGAGAAATATTTAAAGTGTAAAATTAATTTTTTCTTTTGTGAACTGCAATAATTTCTATTTTTATCGTTCTAACTAAACGAACTTAAAATAATAAACTATTTATGAAAAGACTTTTATCAATTGTATCACTATTTGTGATGCTTATCATTCAGGCTCAGGAGAAAATCAGCATACATAAAGGAGAAATCACCATTCCGATTGGTAAAAAAATCCTGCTTAAACCGGAGATAAAAAGCAATAAAATCATCAATTTTGAAACGGTGAAAGAAGAGAATATAACCGAAAAAATTGATTTTTTTGATATGCTCCACAACTATAAAAAAGATGATGTAAAGGATAACAGTATTGAACTTTTATTTAGTGAAGGTCAACTCATGGGATCCCCCATTTTTGTTTTAAATGTGATTCAGAAAACCGGAAATAAAATGGCCTTTAAAGCTAAAATAAGATTAAAAGGAGGCTCATCATACCAATCAACTTCAATTATGCCTGCAGCAAGCAATTCAGCTCACATGGAACAGTGGAAGGATAATATCGACTCTATTATTTTGTATGATTTTGAATTGAATTAAAAGAGTATCTCAATAATTTTATACCAAAGTGCAGAGGTAAATAATCCCACGATAATACTAAAGCCAATCGTTAAATTGGTCAGTTTTGTATTTAACCTGAACTGTTCTGCAATAATGCTTGAGGTAAGAACTGCCGGCATTGCGGATTCGAAAATTGTGATTTTGGCAATATTTCCTTTTATTCCAAATAAAAGCGCCAATCCTAAAGTAATTGCAGGCGCAAGGATTAATTTATAAAACATAGAAGTGGATATTTGAGGAATCAGCTTTTTCCATCCGTTGAATTTCAACTGTAGTCCGACTGAAAATAAAGCCAATGGGCTTACCGTCGCTGCCAGTTTATCAAAAAAAGGTTCTGCGGCAGTAAAATCTATATATTGAGATAATACCAATGCAGCCATACAGCTTACTAATGGAGGAAAGGTAATTAATCTTTTCAGAATGAAAGTTGCACTTATTTTACCCGATTGGCTACCTCCTTTTAAAGCAGCAATAATTCCCAATGTGGAAAGAGAAAAAAACATGGTCTGATCACAAATAATGGCAATGCTCAAAAGGCTTTCACCATAAAAAGCAGAAACAAGCGGAAATCCTATGAATGAAGTATTACTATAGCCGCTTACTAATTCCAACGTACTTCTCGAACGTCTTGAATAGCCTTTCCTTTTACTGTAAAACATCATAAAGAAAAAGCAGAAAACAGAAGTCAGAAAAGTAGCTACAATCGGGAAAATCATTTCTGTCGTCCAATGAACTTTCGGGAGATATTTGAACGAAACAGCCGGAAGTGCAAGGTAAAGAATCCACGTGTTGATGCCTTTGTGAGCATCCGGATGAATGGATTTTGTGGCTTTGAGAACCATTCCTGCAATAATGCACACCGCAATCAGTACAAAATTCGCCATAGCTTATAGATATGATACGAATTTACGGCTCAATTCTTTTTTACCATGAAGTTTTCAAAGATTTTTTTGAATCACTTCTACTTTATTTTATTCAGCGAATAGCAATTGTGACTGTCATTCTGAACATAAACTGAAAGTTTACGAACGAAGTTCAGAAGCGGAGTGAAGAATCTTTTTCAAACATTATTAAAAAGGGATTCTTCCTTCGTCAGAATGACAGGTTATTTTTTAGTTCATTGTATCGAACAAGCTCATTACCTCAACTTTTTCCAAAGGTTTTGAAAGTTTAATTATTTTTGAAGTTTTCGGAAGTAAGTCGAAGAAATTATCACTAAAATGAGTATCTCCCATTAAATAAACATCTTTTGCGAGAACATCTGTAGAAACTTCAATCTCTGTTGCAGATATTTTCCTGATTTTAATAGTCGGCTTTGTTAACTTTAAGTCTTTTGGCTTGGAAAAGAAATAATTGTTTTCTGCAATAATTTTATCATTTCCATCTTTTAAAATGAGATGTAAAAAAATTTGATTTTTATCTGAATCTCCTATAACTTCTTCAAGTGAAAAAGAATTGAACTTTAACACTCCGTTGGGTTCCAAGGTTTTGGTCTCTGCAGCACCCGATGAACTTTTCTTCTCCCCATTTAATCTTATAATATCAAAATCCAATGATACCTCATTAAATTTTTTCAGCTCATCATTAACAGCATAAAAATTCAAAACTCCATTTTTTTCTTCGGTTAAAATCACCTGATTTTCAAAACTTCTTTTCACCTGATAATGCAACGCTTTCCAGTTTCCTAAATAGTCGATTGAAGACCAAGAAACCACCGGCCAGCAATCATTCAGCTGCCAATACAAAGTTCCCATATTGTACGGTTTTGCACGGCGATGCGCTTCGATCGCAATCTGCATTCCGCGAGCCTGAAGCAATTGGGAAACATAATTGTATTTTACAAAATCTGTTGGAATATTATAATCACGTTTCATATAATTATCAATAATCTCCCAACCTCTTGAATGTTTTTCGTGCGCTTTTATTGTCCCGTTTTGTAAGCTTAAATCAGGAGCTCCGGAAAACATAGATTTTGTAGTTTCCAATGTAGACATCCCCTGAAAGCCATATTCGGAAGCAAATCTGGGAACTTTTTCGTTGTAAATCTCAAACGGTTGTTCCCCCCACCAAACTCCCCAATAATGAGAATCTCCTTCTGTCAAACTTTCTTTGTGTCCCCAACCAATCGATGGAGATGTTGGCCAGTAGATGTTTTTTTCTGAGGTTAAATTTTCTTTCAAAGCGTTCGGAATAACTTCATGAAAAACCTTTTTATAATCTTTCCAGACCTGAAGAGAATCTTCTTTTGAATATTTGAACTGTTTCTGATAGCCCCAGTTGACAATCGCTTCATCAATTTCATTATTCCCGCACCACAAAGCAATCGACGGATGATTTTGAAGTCTATTGACCTGATCTCTGACTTCTCCTTTCACATTGTTCAAAAAATCTTCGTCAGACGGATAAAAACTTCCGGCAAACATAAAATCCTGCCAAACAAGAATTCCGTTTTCGTCGCAGGCTTTGTAAAATTCGTCATCTTCGTAAATTCCGCCACCCCAAACGCGGATCATATTCATGTTGGCTTCTTTACAGTCTTTGATGAGTTTTTGATATTTTTCTTTGGTAATTCTTGGAGTAAAACTGTCGGAAGGGATCCAATTGGTACCTTTTGCGTACATTGGATTTCCATTGACTTTAAAATAGAAAGATTTTCCTTTTTCGTCTTTGTCTTGGATTAATTCTATTGTTCTGATTCCTGTATCAACCAGTTTCTGATCGAGGATGGTGTTTCCACTAAAAACAGAAACCGCAAACTGATAAGAATATGCCGTTCCAAAACCATTCGGTTGCCATAATTTTGGATTTTTAATATCAAATGGAAATTCAACCAAATTTCTTCCTTTTTTTAAACTAAAATCTTTTGATGAACTGTTTACAAGTACACTATATTCACCGTCTCTTTCAACAAAAATTTCGGTATGAAAAACAAGGTTTGCAACTTCTTTTCTTACTTTTCTCTGCTCGATTTTTATATTTTCTAATTTAGCATGATTCCAGAAATTTAATTTCACCTCTTTCCAGATTCCGACAGTAACCAATCTCGGCCCCCAATCCCAACCAAACTGATATTGCGCTTTTCTGACAAAACTTCGTGGCGTTTCCGGCATCGTGAAGGGAACTTTTTTGGCTAAATCTTTTCCTACATTGACAGAAGACTTAAATTTAATCTGCAACGTATTATTTCCAACTTTTAATTCATCTTTCACTGGAATTTTCCATGTTTTGAACATATTGTCTGTTTTCTGCAGCAGTTTTCCGTTTAAATAAATTTCAGAAAAAGTATCCAATCCATAAAAAACCAAATCGGCATTTTGATTCTGTAATTCTTTAGCGGAGATTTTAAAAACTGTCTGATAATCCCAATCTTCATTTTCTACCCACTGTACTTTTTTCTCGTTTTCATCTTTGTAAGGATCAGGAATGAGTTGATGATTCATCAAATCCAAATGAACCATTCCCGGAACCATAGCCGAGAGCCATTTCTGTTCTTTTGTATTTTTGAACTGCCATTTTTCTGACGAAAGATTTCGCTCCGAAAATTGGGCGCTGATGGATATTTGGATGAAAAGTAAAGCAAAAAGTATGGTTTTGTTCATTTATAGTTTATTTACAATTCTGTGTATTCCGTCCTTGATTAAAGGTGTATTAAAATTAATGAGAAGTCCGAGTTTGATGTTTGTTAATTTTAAATAAGTCAAAATCTGCGAATAGGAAATGGGATTAATTTCTAACACCGATTTAACTTCAATAATCACCTTATTTTCTACAATCAAATCTACTCTGTAGGCATTGTCGATTATCTCACTTTTATATTTTAGGGGAAGTACCACCTGACTTTTGACCTCAAAACCAAGCTCTCTTAACTCATAAGCTAAAGCAACTTCGTAAGCGCTTTCAAGCAAACCGACTCCCAAAGTTTTACGCACTTCCAATGCAGCACCGATAATTTTATAGGATATTTCGTTTTCTGTCATATGTGTTTGTGTTTGTTTGAATTTTATCTTGACCTATCTAACGCAAAGATTATTTTCTTTGTGAAGATTTAAGAGGCAAAGAGTAGCAAACAAGTTGCTTAAGATTGAAAATACATGTGCTTTATAAAATTTTTACTAATTTTTTCTTTTCTTAAATTTAAAATTATCTTTAAACGTAATACATTCTCAAGCTTAGACAGCTTGTCCGTCATTCTTTGCTCCTTAAATTATGCGGATTTAAAAATAAAACTTTGTGTTAAAAATTTTATTTAATATCTCTCAATAAAGTTTTACAAATTAACTTTCAACTTTTTGATTTCCTCAGCATTAGCAAATGATTCATACGACAATACCGCCGAAGAATGAAAATATTTCCCATTCGTTACATTTTTCAACTCGGAAATATTATTGGAACGAACTCCACCGCCGATTAAGATTTTAATATCATCATTACAATTCTCAATAAGTTTTTTTAAATTTTCTTTTCCTTCCATCGCAGAATTTTCGCCGCCAGAAGTGAGAATTTCCTTGAAACCTAATTCGATCAGTTTTTCTGCAGATTCGAAAATACTTTTAGTTCGGTCGATAGCTCTGTGAAAAACGCAAGGTTTGCCATTTGCTAAATCAACTAATATCTTGTTTTTCTCAATATCAATTTCCTGATTTTCATCTAAAATGCCAAAAACAAAACCGTCTGCATTTGCCTTTGAAAATTCAATAATATCTTTTTGCATCTGCATAAATTCTGAATCGGTGTACATAAAACCTCCGCCAACAGGGCGGATCATCACATGAATCGGTTTTGAATATTTATCTTTTAAATATCTCAATTCTGCAAGGTCTGGTGTAATTCCTCCGGAGTTGATGTCTGCGCAAAATTCGATTCGGTCGGCAACAGAATTCAATGCAATTTCAGCGGATGTGATATCAAAAGTGGCGATTTCTAAAAACATTTTTTATAAATTGTAAATTAATATCTAGTTTGATTCTATAACCTCATCGATCAAGAATCGATCATTTTCTTTTATCACTTTTATTTTTCTAAAGTATTGTGCCTTAAAACCATCATCAGCCAAAACCACATTAAAAATATAGACATTATTTAAGGCAGTCATGACCTCACACTTTCTGACCTCAACATGAATCCAATCTTGTGCTGAGATAAGAAATCCTGTATTTATTCCTGCAGAATTTGTATCATATTTATCTCCCCACTTTTCTTGAAATTCTTTCAAGGTAAGACTTCCATCAACATCTAAATCAACATTCGTGGCATCGGTTTTAAATTCATAATAATCTTTGGTTGTGATGTCTTTCATTATTTTTTGGTGTTCAGAAATATCTGCTTTAAAATAACTAACAATACTATTTTCCAACCATTTCTTTGCTTCTGCAGCTCCTTTAGAATTATCTGCGACTACATCCTTTAGTGTAGTATTGGTTATCTTGATTTCATTTTTCACAGCTTCTTTACAGCTAACAATTAAAAGTAAAGAAGCAATAATTATTTTTTTCATATGTGATTATTTCAAAGCAAAATCAGGTTTTTCAAGGCGATTTCCTTTCTGGTCATAAACGGCAAAATTAAATCCGTCCTGAATACAATACGAACCATATTCCCCTTTTTTATTGATGGCAATGAAGCCCACCTGAATATCTTTTAAATTTTTATTTCGTTTTTGAGTAATTTTCACAATCCTTTCAACCGCTTCTTTACAGGCTTGCTGCGGAGTCCTGCCCTGTCTCATCAATTCCACCACCAAATGCGTTCCTACCGTTCTGATTACTTCTTCACCGTGTCCCGTTGCGGTTGCAGCCCCTACTTCATTATCCACAAATAATCCGGCTCCGATAATTGGAGAATCTCCTACTCTTCCATGCATTTTGAAGGCCATTCCGCTGGTTGTACAAGCTCCTGAAAGGTTTCCGTTAGCATCCAGAGCAATCATTCCGATTGTATCGTGATTTTCAATGTTTACGATCGGTTGATACTTGCTGTCTTTCAACCATTCTTTCCATTCTTTTTCGGATTCCGGCGTTAAAATATTTTCTTTTTTAAAACCTTGTGAAACGGCAAATTGCAAAGCACCGTCACCTACCAACATTACGTGTGGTGTCCTTTCCATTACGGCTCTTGCTACAGAAATAGGATTTTTAATGTTTTCTAAACAAGCCACTGAACCAATATTATAGTTTTCATCCATAATACATGCATCCAATGTTACTCTCCCGTCCCTGTCGGGACGTCCTCCGTACCCAACACTTCTCTCCGTAGGATCATTTTCAACTAAACGAACTCCTTTTTCAACGGCGTCTAAAGCACGATCTCCTTTTCCTAAAACCGTCCAGGCTTCTTCATTGGCTTTTAAACCAAAATTCCATGTGGAAAGGACAATGGGTTTGTTGACTGTTCTATTATTTGTGGGAATTTCTTTAGCAATCAGATCCAACGGATTCATAGCCAATGCTAATGAAGCAACCGCGGATCTTTTGATGAATTTTCTTCTACTTTGCATGTTCAATGTATTTGGCTTACAAATTAGGAATTTTCATGTTAGCATAAAAGTAAAAAAGGCAGCAGATTATTTTCTACAGCCTTTTTCAGTATCTGATTCGTAAAATTAATGGGCCAATTTATCTCTGAAATATCCATATACCCATGTTCCGAAAATTGCACTTAATAATATGTCGTAATGATGAACTGATTCCAAAGGTTTTATTTCCTAAAATCAATAATATCGGAACGGTAAGACCTATGAGCGGACCTGCAACATACCAAGGCCAAGGTTCTTTTATAATATCCAGCATATTAAGTTTTTCTATTATAAATTATTTCTTTTGGAACTGACAGAAAATAAAGTTCTGAACGGTATCAAAAGGGGTAATATGATCTTCCGTAAAAGATTTTACAAGCTCGAAGTCCTGTGAAAATATTTCTTTCAAACGATCTTCATCGTATTGCACAATTGGCAAGCCGCTGCATTTTTGCGGTCCATTTAGAGAAAACGTACCAATAATCATTGTATCGGAAACCGCGTCTCTTACAATCTCTACATATTTCTGAATTTCTTTTTCTTCCGTCAGAAAATGAAAAGCAGCTCTATCATGCCAAATATCGTAGGTTGTATTGGGTTTAAATGCTGTAATATCAGTTGCAATCCAGTCTACATTTTCAGATTGAGCTCCCAACCTTGTTTTTGCTTTTTTCAACGCTTTTGCAGAGATATCCAGAACGGAAATATTTTCAAATCCTTTTTCCAGTAAAAAGTCTGCCAGATTGCTGTCTCCACCTCCAATATCTATGATCTTCGCTGTTTTATCTTTTGCTACTTCTTCTATCAGATCCAAAGAGGTTTGAGGTATCTTCTGCGTCCAGCTTACTTCATCAGGTTTTTTGGTTTCATATACATTTTCCCAATGGTTTTTATAATCCTGCTTTTCAAAATTTATCATTATTTCGCTTTATTTTTATTAATACTTTTTTCATTAATCCTACACAATATTAAGGAAAAACCTTAGTCTGACCTATAAAATCGCTTTTAGGAATATCAGTAAAACAGATACGACATAACCAAAAATTCCACTTTTACTTCCTTCTCAATTTGAAAACAAAAATGGAAATTACAATGTTTTTGTGCGGTTACTTGTACTCGGTAGCTAAAATTAATTTACGCCAATTTCATCTACAAAAAGCCATGCTTTTGAATCTGCACCGGGATTTCCTGCCGGAATAATTCCTGCATTTTCTATTTTAACTTTAATGTATTTAGAATTTTGATTTCCTACAGTAAGTTTAATTTTTCCTTTTGCATTCAGGATTTCATCTTTACCTATTTCTTTGATCATTTTAAAATTCATCCCGTCATCAGAAACAAAAAACTGAGCCGATTTTGCAAAATGAATCCAGCTTCCTTTGTTATCTAAGGTATTAAAATAAACTTCTGAAAACTGGATTTTCTGCCCAAAATCAATGGTTGCCACAACATCTTTCCCCTGAAATCCTAACCATGTTTTCCCCAACTGTCTTTGATTTCCGATAATTCCATCAACCAAAGTAAAAGCTCCGCCAAAAGAATAATTTTCGCTTGGCTGCTGTTCTAATGTTATCTTTTTCCCTGTAGTTTTTGAAATTGTAAAATCCTGTGAAGAAACAGCACTTTTTAATTGTCCGCTTTCAAAATAGGCAGATTTTATAGTCATCGATTTTGAAACAGGAATTGCATTCTGATACGTTTGGAAATTTACATTTGGCTCCGTTCCGTCCAGCGTATATCGGATTCCATTTGGGTTTTGGGATGTTGACAATTCATAAGAAACTCCATCATTTGCTGCTCCGACTTTTCCTGAAATATTGTAAATACTTTTCGCATAATTTACCCCCATTTTATCCAACACCTTGAATTCATTAATCACTCTTCCTTCAAATTCTTTATAATTTTTAGGATCTGCTGTTCCCCAACCTACCTCAGAAAGCGCAAACAATCTTGGGAAAATCATGTACTGAACCTGTTTAAAGTCTAAAATATATTCCGTCCACAGATTTGCCTGAACCCCTTTGATAAATTTTGCCTGTTCTGCATTTAATTCAGTCGGAACCGGATTATATGAATATACTTTATCTAATGGCGTAAATCCTCCGAAGGCATTGGGCTCTGTTGCCGAATCTCCCTGATAATGATCGAAATAACAATAAGAACCTGGTGTCATAACAGCAAAATGTCCTGATTTTGCTGCTTCAACTCCTCCTTTTATTCCTGTCCAGCTCATTACGGCTGCATTTGGAGCTAATCCGCCTTCCAAAATTTCGTCCCACCCAATAATTTTTCGACCTTTAGAATTGACATACTTTTCAATTCTATGAATGAAATAACTTTGCAAACCATGTTCATCCTTCAGATTATTTTTCTTGATTAATTCCTGACAATGAGCACATTCTTTCCACCTTGTTTTCGGACATTCATCTCCTCCGATATGAATATATTCAGACGGAAAAAGTGCCATCACTTCATTCAAAACATTTTCTAAAAATTGGAATGTTTCATCTTTCGGGCAGAAAACATCATCAAAAACGCCCCATTTTGTCGCCGGTTCAAAAGGTCCTTTTGTGCAAGCCAATTCAGGATAAGCTGATAGTGCAGCCAATGCGTGACCGGGCATCTCAATTTCAGGAACTACCGTAATATGTCTTTCCTGAGCATATTTTACCACTTCTTTGATCTGATCCTGAGTATAAAAATAGGGTCCATAAGGTTTTCCGTCAAATGTATTATCAACATAAGCTCCTATCATAGATTCCTTACGTTTTGAACCTATCTGCGTAAGCTTCGGATATTTTTTAATTTCAATTCTCCAACCCTGATCGTCTGTTAAATGCCAGTGAAAAGTATTTAACTTGTACATTGCCAGATAATCGATATATTGCTTTACTTCTTCCACAGTGAAGAAATGACGGCAGACATCGAGATGCATTCCGCGCCAGGCGAACTTTGGCTCGTCTTCGATTTTCATGGCAGGAATTTTCCCTGAGTCTTTATATTGATCAAATAATTGAATCAGTGTCTGAAGAGCGAGAAAATATCCCTGTTCCATATAAGAATTTATAGTGATACGCTTTGAAGAAATATAAATGGAATATTTTTCCTTTTTCTCATTTTTCTTTGACGGTAAATGTGATAACGCTGGCGGATATAATGAGTGTACTAAATGAACTTTATTTTGATTTTTTTCATATTTAAATTTAAATACCTTAGTAAAATGCTTCTTAAAGTATTCTGTTTCTTTTTCAGGAAGGTATTCACTCAATACAAAGGTTTTCGGAATTATAAACTCACCTTCTGAAAATTCAACTTTTTGCGGATAAGGAATTAAATTCAATCTTTTTTGAGAAAAAATAAAACTTGAAATAAATACAGAAAATACGAGTAAGAAACGCAACATTTTAGTTTATTAAGATTTTAGCGAATATACTTAATTTCCGAAATTCCTCTATCCTTTTTAACTTATTCAGACTGAAAATATCTAATTTTGCATAAAATAGACAATGAGAAAAACAATTTTGCTGGCTGGAATGGTATTATTTTCAGTTTCGACACAGGCACAAATTTTAGATGCCATCAAATCTGCTGTAAAAGATAATACCGGTATAGACCTTAATACCCCGGTAAAAACAACAACTTCAGCAACAACTCCTAAAAGTACTTCCGCAACTTCTTCTCCGATTAATCTCGGAAGCCTTACCTCTACACAGATCTCGTCAGGATTGAAGGAAGCTCTAAGTCTGGGGGTAAATGAGGGTGTAAAAAAGCTGAGTGTAACTGACGGTTTTTTGAAAAATGAAGCTGTAAAAATCTTAATGCCTGAAAAATTAAGAAAAGTTGATGCTACGCTACGTTCTTTAGGATTGGGAAGTCTTGCTGATCAAGGAGTTAAGTTATTAAACAGAGCTGCTGAAGATGCAGTAACCGAAGCTGCTCCTATATTCACCAAAGCCATCACTTCGATGACTATTACGGATGCAAAAAATATTCTTTTGGGTAATGATAATGCGGCAACAAATTATTTACAAACCAAAACTCAGAGTCAACTTTTTACTGCTTTCCAGCCAAAAGTGAAAGCTTCTCTTGGAAAAGTAGGCGCAGACAGTGTTTGGAAGGGTATTATTTCAAAATATAATACATTAACAGGACAGTCTGTAACCACCGATCTTAACGAATATGTAACCACTGAAACCATCAATGGAGTTTTTAAAATGGTTGCAGAGAAAGAAAACGGAATCAGAAATACTCCGGCTATGAGAACGACAAGTATTCTGCAGAAGGTTTTTGGAGCTCAGGACGGGAAATAAATTTTCAAATTATCTCCATGAAAAATTTGATTGTATTAATTGTCATTCTATTTTCAAAATTACTTTTTTCTCAGGCTTCTGCAAGTGCACAATTCAGTTTAACTATATATTTTGAGAAAGATATTCCTGTCGAAAAATTACAGACATACTGCTATTCAAAAGCAGGAAATGCCATCAAAACAGTAGAGGTTAAAATTGATAAGGAAAATAATTCTATTATTTTGACAGGGACTAATCACTTTGTGATCCCGGTCAGTTTTCCTGTTCTGTATTTTTCGTACACTGATAAAGTAAGAATAAACGATCAAACCAAACAGGAATTAGAAAGAAACAACATTTTCTATCTGGTTTCAGGCTTCAGCATTTCATCCTATGATGAAGATAAAAATCGTATCATAAAATTTTCAAAGGAAAAACCCAATATCTTAATTACTTCAAAAATAGAAAATGGGAAGAAAATATTGAATATCGAAAATTTTAAAGATTGGGATGTTAATCATCAACACTTTAAAGAAAATCTGGATATATCAAATACTTCTTTAAAATTAAATTAAACTATAATAAAAGCCGAAGTTCTTTTCGGCTTTTATTACTTTTGATCTATTTTTAAAATTGCATTTCAGGAATTTCACCTTCAATGATTAAATCCGCTTCTGTCGATTGGATGATGTGCTCTACTGAAACTCCCGGAGCTCTTTCTACAAGTTTAAATCCAGCAGGTGTAATATCTAAAACAGCTAATTCGGTCACAACTCTTTTCACGCAATTAACTCCTGTTAAAGGTAATGTGCATTTTTTAAGGATTTTGCTCTCTCCAGCTTTGTTTACGTGCATCATAGCTACAATAATATTTTCTGCTGAAGCTACCAGATCCATCGCTCCTCCCATTCCTTTTACCATTTTTCCCGGAATTTTCCAGTTGGCAATATCCCCGTTTTCGGAAACTTCCATCGCTCCAAGAATCGTAAGATCTACTTTTTGAGCACGGATCATTCCGAAACTGAAGGCTGAGTCGAAGAATGAACCTCCATCCAGAATCGTTATCGTCTGTTTTCCTGCATTGATAACATCTGCATCCTCTTCTCCTTCAAAAGGAAACGGCCCCATTCCTAATACTCCGTTTTCACTCTGAAATTCTACAGAAAGATTGTCCGGCACATAGTTAGCAACCAATGTTGGAATTCCGATTCCTAAATTTACATAATATCCGTCTTTTACTTCTCGGGAAATTCTTTGTGCAATTTGTTCTTTAGTTAGCATAGCATAATCTTATCCCGCCAAATTAGCCATTTTTTCAGAATTACGAAATAGTTTCTTTTCTTATCCTATGATAAATTTTGCTTTCCAATTTGTTGTAAATTTGTGAGCTCTTAATTTTACTCATGAAAATTTTATTAAATTATTTAAAACCATATAAATGGCTGATATTAGCTTCTCTTTTATTAGCATCAATCAATCAGGTGTTTTCATTATTTGCTCCGGCAATTACGGGGAATATATTAGACAAACTGGTTACTCATCCCAACTTTTTTGATAAAGAAAAACTCCTTCCGAGAAGTTTGAACGAATACCTTTATGGAACTGATATCTATCACGGGGTATTCTATTTTCTAGGATTGCTTATCGGAACAGCAATGATAAGCCGGATTGCAAAAGCATTTCAGGATTATGTAGTGAATGTGATTATTCAAAAGTTCGGAGCCCAGATTTTTACTGATGGGCTGAAACATTCTATGAGATTGCCTTTTCAGGAATTTGAAGATCAGAGAAGTGGTGAAACCCTTTCTATTTTAACGAAAGTTCGTGAAGATTCCGTGAAGTTTATCAATAATTTTATTAATGTATTTTTCGGAATTCTGGTAAGCATTATCTTCGTTTCGGTGTATGCAATTCGCTTGCACTGGACGATTATGCCTGTGTATGTGATTGGAATTATCTTTATTGCAGTGGTCACCAATTTATTGAGTAAAAGGATCAAAAACATTCAGAAAAGTATTGTAACAGAAACCACCAATTTAGCAGGAAGTACCACAGAAAGTCTTAGAAATATTGAAATTGTAAAAAGTTTAGGACTGACTAACCAAGAGGTGGAACGCTTGAACAACAATACCTATAAAATCCTGAATCTGGAATTAAGAAAGGTAAAAAGCATCCGTTCTTTAAGCTTTGTACAAGGAACATTGGTTAATTTTTTACAGCAAACCATTACCTTCACTTTATTATTACTGATCTTTAAAAATATTGTAACTCCAGGACAGTATTTATCTTTGATGTTTTACGGATTCTTTATTTTCGGACCCATGCAGGAAATCGGAAATATCATTATTTCTTACCGTGAAGCACAAGCTTCTTTAAATAATTTCGACAGGGTGATGAAAAAAGAAGTTGAGCCTAAACCTACAAACCCAAAAAGAATCGGAGCTATTGAAGAACTGGAATTTCAACAAGTTTCCTTTCAGCATCAGACAGCTCATTATAAAGCATTAAATTCTATTTCATTTGATGTCAAAAATGGAGAAACTATTGCTTTCGTTGGCCCAAGTGGCTCCGGGAAAAGTACGTTAGTAAAATTATTGGTTGGCTTATACAGACCCCAGGAAGGAAATATTTTTTATAACAACATTAACGGAAGAGAGTTTGATTTTGATGAACTAAGAAACCAAATCGGATTTGTAACACAGGACACTCAGCTTTTTGCCGGAACCATAAAAGAAAATCTTTTATTCGTAAACCCTGCGGCAACTGATGAGGATTTGCAATTAGCCTTAAAAAAATCCAGTTGTACAGCACTTTTAGAACGTGCTGAAAAGGGAATAGAAACGGTGATCGGAGAAGGCGGATTAAAATTAAGTGGTGGTGAAAAGCAGAGAATCGCTATTGCAAGAGCATTATTGAGAAAACCGCATTTGCTTATTTTTGATGAGGCAACTTCTGCATTAGACAGTATCACGGAAGAAGAAATTACAACTACGATTAAAGAAATTTCAAAGGAAAAAGAACAAATTACAGTTCTTATTGCCCATAGATTAAGTACAATCATGCATGCAGACAGAATTTATGTTCTGGAACGCGGCCAAGTAATCGAAACGGGTTCTCACTTACAGCTGATCGAAGAAAAAGGTCTGTATTATGCGATGTGGAGACAGCAGATTGGAGAGCGTAAACTTACTGCGGGAGTATAAATCACTACATTTTACATTAAAGGAGAACCTCTAAGATGATTCTTGAAACTATGAGATTCTTCATCATTTCACTATGCTCCAATCAGAATGACAAAGTATGAATAAAAAATCACCCCGAAGTTAATTCAGGGTGATTTTACTTTATAACAAAAACTAAAATATTTAGTCTCTTTTTCTTACTGTTCTCTGTTCGATTCTTTTTTCAAATTTCTCCCCTTGGAAAATTCTCTGGATCATGATTCCCGGGATATGAATCTGGTTTGGATCTAATTCTCCAGGCTCTACCAGTTCCTCCACTTCTGCAATGGTAATTTTCCCCGCTCCTGCCATCGGATGATTGAAGTTTCTTGCCGAACCTTTGAAAATAAGGTTTCCTGCATGATCTCCTTTCCAAGCTTTTACGATTGAAAAGTCTGCTTCGTAAGCATGTTCTAGAATATGTGGTTTTCCTTTGAAATTTTTCACTTCTTTTCCTTCAGCGACTTCAGTTCCGTACCCTGCAGGGGTGTAAAAAGCGGGAATTCCAGCCTGAGCGGCTCTGCATTTTTCCGCTAATGTACCTTGAGGAGTCAATTCTACGTCTAATTCTCCGGAAAGCATTTGTCTTTCAAATTCTGCATTTTCCCCTACATAAGAAGAAATCATCTTCTTGATCTGTCTTTTATGAAGCAATAATCCTAATCCAAAATCATCAACACCTGCGTTGTTTGAAATACAGGTAAGATCTTTTACATCACTATCTACCAATGCATTAATTGAATTTTCAGGAATTCCGCAAAGACCAAACCCTCCCAGCATCAGAGTCATTCCGTCCTCAATCCCTTCAATCGCTTCTTTTGCATTTTTTACTCTTTTATCTATCATTATTATAGTATTAGATTTTCAGTTCTAAATTTAAACATTTTTGTGAAACCGCGAAAACTACTTATTGCAAAGCATCATTTATATAATGTTTATTTAAAATTAGAATTTGTTTGAAAATTCTCAGTTTTTCTTTTCTAAATTTTATTAAAAATATTATGTAAAGTATTGGTTTTTATATAAAAAAGTTATATTTTTGCATCCTGTTATTCAACCTCTGACGATAACCGTGTAAGTTGCTTAGCTTTAACATTTTATTTATTAATAATGGATTTATTAAAGTACGTACAAGATAAGTACATTGCGAAAAAAGAATTCCCTGAATTCAAAGCAGGTGATACAATTACTGTGTATTACGAAATTAAAGAAGGACAAAAAACAAGAACTCAGTTCTTCAAAGGAACAGTTATTCAATTAAGAGGTACTGGTTCTACAAAAACTTTCACTATCAGAAAAATGAGTGGAGATGTAGGTGTTGAGAGAGTATTCCCAATCAACATGCCAGCTTTACAAAAAATTGAAGTTGATAGAAGAGGTAAAGTTAGAAGATCTAGAATTTATTACTTCAGAGACCTTAGAGGTAAAAAAGCTAGAATTAAAGACGTTCCTTACAAGAAATAATTCAGACAACAATACATACGAAAAGAGACTGCTTACTTTAAGCAGTCTCTTTTTATTTTAGAAGATAGTTTGATTTTAAATATTTGGTTTTTAACCACCCCGTCAAAAATTTCTTTGAAATTTTCGCCACCCCTCCAAAGGAGGGGAATCTTCGGAATATCTATTGGTTATTTTCTGTAAATTATATTCTATTTTCAATATTGTAAGCTTCAAGCTTTCTACCTATTTAATAAACTCATACAAAGCGTTCCAGAATTTATCATATACTTCTATATGCGGAAGATGTCCTACGTTTTCAATTTCAACTAATTTTGAACCTTCTATCTGCTGCTGGGTTTTCTTTCCCAATTCCTGATATTGACCCATTTTTAACTGTAACTCTTTTGGCGCTCTATCTTTTCCTATTGCCGTTCTATCTCTTGTTCCGATAATTAACAAAGTAGGAGTTTTGATATTCTTAAACTCATAACACACCGGCTGATTGTAAATCATATCCGAAGTTAAAGCCGCATCCCAAGCTACTTTTGGATAATCTGAATGTAAAGTCCAACCCGCAATCAAATCAAGCCAGGGTTGATATTCTGCTTTCCATTTATGATCGTAGTAAAATTTTAGCTGATAATTTTTATAGGTTTCAGCCGTATTTTTAAGTTCCGACTGGTATGCCTGATCTATTGTTTGATATGCTGCAAAAGTTTTATAATCTTCTAATCCAATTGGGTTTTCGAGGATTAATTTTTCAACTTTTTCAGGATACAATAAGGTAAATCTCGTTGCTACCATCCCTCCCATCGAATGTCCCAGAACAATAGTTTTATTAATTTTCAGTTGATCTAAAACAGTTTTTGTATTATCCGCCAATTGCGAAAATGAAAACTGATAGCTTTGTGGTTTTGAAGATTTTCCAAATCCTATCTGATCCGGAATAATCACTCTAAAACCCTTTTCCGAAAGATCTTTCGCTGTTCTTTCCCAATATGCTCCGTTAAAATTTTTTCCATGAAGAAGCATTATTGTTTTCCCGTTTGAAGTTTTTGGCTTTACATCCATATATGCCATTTTCAAATCGTTATTCTGAGATTTTAAACTGAGAAAATGAACTTCATAAGGATATTTATAATTTGTAAGTTCGGCATCTAAAGGTTTTACCTGAGAGTAAACAAAATTTGACGCAATCGATACCATTAAAACAGCAGCAACATTTTTAAAATTTTTCATGAAATTTTATTTAAGTATAAAATTAAAAAACCGTTCCCAAAGAAACGGCTTACTTATATTAATTATAATTTTTTTAAGATAATTCTGCCACTTTATATTCCTTCTGAGATGGTAAATTCATTAAAACAATTGCAAAAAGAATTAATGCAATTCCAAACCATTGAATAAGCACAACTTCTTCACCTAATAAAACAAAAGCCATTGTTACAGAAACAGGAAGCTCTAGTGACGAAACAATACTTCCTAGTCCCAAACCTGCATTCGGAAAACCTATATTAAATAAAATCGGAGGAATAATGGTACCAAATAGTGATAATACCAAGCCATATTTCCAAAGAATGGAATAATCAAAAGCTCGGATATGTTCTGTATTTTCTGTAAAATTAAGATAAACTAATTTCAGTCCATCTATATGCAAAGGACCGATCTGAGCAAAAAATAAAAATGTAAAAATGATTACAGATCCACCACAAAGCATAATAAAACTCTTTCTAAAAACCGGAAGATGTGTTGCCAGTGTATTTGATGTAAACATAGTCAGTGTATAAGAAGCTGCTGCCATTAATCCCCAGAAAACACCTTTCCAATCAAGTTCTATTTTTGAGTTGATTAAATTTGTTGCCAAAACAGTTCCCAGCAAAACAATGATTACAGATATTATTTTTCTTGTATTGGGTAGCTTTTTAGTCATAAAACTTTCAACCACTACACTGAACCAAACCGATTGCATGAGTAAAACAATAGCAACCGAAACATTAATATACTGAACCGCGATATAATAAAATAAACTTGTACATCCCAATGATGTTCCTGCCAACATTAGATTTCTCACTTCTTTCGAACTTGGTGTCGACAAACTTTTTTTAGAGGTTACCGTTTGAATAAGGTTTAAAATTAAAAGCCCAGCCAACCCTAATATAAACTGTGAGGTCGTAACTTCCGATGTTGTATAACCATCCTGATAGGCAAGCTTCACAAAGGTGGCCAACATTCCATATATACTAGCTCCGATTCCTACAAATAAAACTCCTTTAAAAATATTTTTCTTCTTCATAATTCATTTTTTAAACAGCCTGCAAAGGTATGATATAATAATTAAAATTTTCGCTGATAAAACTATTATAGATAAATAAAATCGCCTCGAGCAAAGCTCGAGGCGATTTTATTATATTAAGTTATAGGATTAATTATTATTTTTTAACAATAACTTTTGAAGCAGCGTCAATGCCAATACCTTTTACTTTCACAATATAAGTTCCAGTTGTTAGCCTATCTGTTGAAATTGATTTTTTAGCTTCCGGAGAAACTTTGTCTTCCGAAGAAACTAATTTACCAGACATATCATAAATTTCCACACTTACTTTTCCTAAAGTATTGCTTGGGAAATCGATAAAGAACTCATTTCTAGCTGGATTTGGATAGATTGAGATAGTATTTTCTTTAACAGATTTAACTTCATCAGTTGCCAGAAAACACTCCGCAGGTACCGAGAAATCTTCTGTTTGATCATTTATATTTGTTTTAGATCCTGCAGAAGCAGCCATACCTAAACCTCTTTTCGCAAAAGTTCTCCAAATCATACATTTGTCTGCACCACCTGTAGTAGCTAATTCAGCAGCTAATATTGCATCTCTACCATCAATAAACGTAGGATTACAAACCTGAAGCTTTAATGCATCCGTAACCAATTGTAAAACTCTAGAACTTCCATTCGTCGTATTAGAAGTTACATCAGAAGCATATCCATATTTAGTAACATACTGCCAATGAAGATCCCATAACATTGTTGCCCATAAAAAACCAATAGAATGCACATCAGGAACAATAGCACTACCATTATTGTATTCTAAACCGTTAGTATCTCCATAAGTAAAATCATTAACCGTAAAATCAGGTGAGTATTTCGCTGGTCTGATTCCTCCGCCTGTAGTAGCTTGACCAGCTGCATAGGTACCTATTCCTCTTGGCACAGAAGCATTATCACCAGGCTTATTCGTAAGCATTAAAGCAAAAAAGTCTGACCAACCTTCTCCCATCTGTTCCTTATCAAGACTGGAATTTAAACAACCTGATCCCGTTCCTGTTAGCCTATTTGAAATACCATGTCCATATTCATGGGCAATAATTCCGTTATCAAAATCCCCATCTGGAGTAATTGCTGATGCAGGGTCATCTTTTAACGTTACATTAACTACTGTATTTGCGACTAAATGAGTTTTTATATATTCACCTTCTGAATTAGTAATGAATACAGAAGGAATTGTAATCGTAGAATCAGTTCCGGACATATTTAACAATACATCTCCACCATTGTTACCACCCGGAAAATTAGCAGGATAGTTATATACAATAGCTGCAACAGCACCTGCATTTTGTACATTTTTCACCTTCTCTGTAAAAGAACAGGTTCCTCGTTGTACCAATCCTATTTTTCCAGTGAGATATCCGGAAGGCAGAGCAGTACAACCATCAATAGATGATGATAATTTAACATCTCCAGTAACACCTGTTGCACTCAAACCAGGACCAAACGTAACCATACCGGTATTACTATCATACGGAAGCCCAATGCCTGGACTTCGTGGTATTGCAACAGAAGGCGCATTATATATGAATTTTTTGTTAATGGTAGACCAAAGGTACATCTGCATTCTTGGCTTACTACCATCAGCCGGAGAAGCAAAATTCGCATTGTTAGTTCCTCCTCCGTCTTGCGCTTCTGCATTTACATAATCATTTCCTACCCCACCAAGTCCAAAGTTTGTATTTTGAAAATTTCTTGCTGCTGGTGTAAAGCCAAATGCATAAAAGATATCATGCATTTTATTATTCATATAAAACAAATTAGTAATAGCTGCACTTTGATTTGTAAAATAATCAGCATAAATATTAAAGGGATAATCAAAATTTCGAGAAACACCTCCGTCAGGAGAAAAACCTGCAGTGTTTGAAGCTGCAGTATCTTCATAAGCGTAAGCATTATTACCTCTTGTAATTGTATAATGCGTAGTACCATCATAATGCCATCCTTCCGGAGAAGCTACTATATTCCACGGATTACTTACAATAGCTCTTGATCCAAATGTAGGAGCTTCTATTGGTAAAGGAAATATATTATAAGAAGCATTATCTGGAACTAAAAATAAAAATTTATTTTCTTCACCATTTAAAGGACCAATAAAATCTTTTTTTGCAGATTCATAATGATCATGTGAAAACGCATTATCATGAAAATTACATGATAAGTTCAAATCTAGTTTACTAATAATATTTCCGTTAGTTGCATCTACTAAAATATTCCAATAATTTGAAGCATCTGGTTCGGGAAGAGAAAATTGATAAGCCAATTTCAAAGCCCCTGCATCATCCACATACACTAAACGTTGCTTAGCCACATGTCCAGTCTCTGGTTCGGCATCAAAAAAACCTAAAATTAGATAGGTTGTAATTTTTTGTTTTTGAAGATTTTCCGAAATTTTCTGAAGAGCTGCTACTTTACTTATGTTCGCATTATTTGCAACAGAAGAGCTGTAATCTTTTAAAAATGTATCAGTATAATAAATAATTTTGTTATCTCTTATAAGAGCTGTACCTTCAGCATTATATACTGGAAGTCCATTATAAGTTTGTTGAAACTTTACAACACTTCCATTTAAGGATTTTGAAGCGTCTACATTATCAATAATAAAATTAGTAAGATCTGACTTTTTATATTCTCTTAATTTGTTTTGAGAAATATAATCTTTAATAAGCTTTTCGTTATCTTGCGAAAATAAAGAGGAAGGCATTGCTGATAATACAGCAATTAAAACAGGTAGAATTATTTTTTTCATTTCAACTAATAAAGGCGCTAATTTACAAATAATTCATAATCAATTGTTATTTTAATTAAAAAAAACACATAATAATATAATTATTTTTTTCATTTCATTAATACTCTCTAAAATGTGAATTGATAAAACCTTAAAAAACCTGTCAAATACACTATTTCTTGAAACTCAGAGATATAAAAAAGCCACTCAAATGAGTGGCTAAATATTTCAAATGTGATGAAGATTATTTACCTTCTTCCATTTTTCTTTTCAATTCTGCTAAAGCATCAATATCTCCAAGAGTTGATCTTTCTTCATTGTTTGAAGAAGAAGATACATTTCTAGAAGCAGATTCTTTTACATTTTTCTTTTCTTCATCTCTGAAGATACCTGTGTGAGAAACTACTACTCTCTTGAATTCTTTGTTGAATTCGATTACTTTAAATTGAGCCTCTTCACCTTTCTTGATTTTAGATCCATCTTCTTTCTCTAATAATCTTGATGGGCAGAATGCTTCAACCTCAGCATCTTCGAATTGTACAGAAGCTCCTTTATCGTGAACCTCTACTGCTTTACCAGCGTGAATAGTTCCTTCAGCATATTTAGTTTCGAAAGCATCCCAAGGGTTTTCAGTCAATTGCTTGTGACCTAGAGATAATCTTCTAGCTTGGATATCTAATTCAAGAACTACAACATCTAATTTATCACCTACTGCACAGAACTCAGATGGGTGCTTGATTTTCTTAGTCCAAGAAAGATCAGAGATGTAGATTAATCCGTCGATACCTTCTTCTAACTCTACGAATACACCAAAGTTAGTGAAGTTTCTTACAGTTCCTACATGCTTAGATCCTACCGGATATTTAGCTTCGATGTTTTCCCATGGATCTTTAGACAATTGCTTGATACCAAGAGAAATTTTTCTTTCTTCTCTGTCTAAAGTAAGTACTTCAGCTTCCACTTCATCACCTACTTTTACAAAGTCACCTGCAGATCTCAAGTGAGTAGACCAAGACATTTCAGAAACGTGGATTAATCCTTCTACACCTGGAGCGATTTCTACGAATGCACCATAGTCAGCAAGAACTACTACTTTTCCTTTTACTTTGTCACCTACTTTCAAGTCAGCAGAAAGAGCATCCCAAGGATGAGCTTCTAATTGCTTCATACCCAATTGGATTCTTGTTTTCTCATCATCAAAGTCAAGGATAACAACTTTTACAGTTTGTCCGTCCTCTAGGATTTCAGATGGGTGATTCACTCTAGACCAAGAAAGATCTGTAATGTGGATCAATCCATCAACACCTCCTAAGTCAATGAATACACCGTAAGAAGTAATATTCTTAACAGTACCTTCAAGAACTTGTCCTTTCTCTAACTGAGCGATGATTTCTTTTTTCTGACCTTCGATATCTGCTTCGATCAATGCTTTGTGAGATACAACTACGTTTTTGAACTCAGGGTTGATTTTCACAACTTTGAACTCCATAGTTTTACCTACGAACTGATCGTAATCTTTAATTGGCTTAACGTCAATTTGAGAACCAGGTAAGAATGCTTCGATTCCGTGTACGTCAACGATCATACCACCTTTAGTTCTAGATTTCACAAAACCGTTAACAATTTCTCCAGTTTCGTGAAGCTCATTTACTTTATCCCAAGCTTTCAATGTTCTAGCTTTTCTGTGAGATAACTGTAACTGACCTGTTTTGTCTTCTCTTCTGTCAACCATTACTTCAACTTCGTCACCTACTTTTAGGCCTTGGTTGTAACGGAATTCGTTAAGAGAAATAACACCTTCAGATTTGAAGTTGATGTCTACGATAGCTTCTTTATCAGTTAATCTTACAACTTTCCCAACTAAAACATCGTTATCGTCTAGGTTGTTCAAAGATCCGTTGTAGATTTCTTCTAAATCGCTTTTTTCTTTTCTCGCATCTGCATCAAGACCTGATTCGAAAGAATCCCAATCAAATTGTTCTGGTGCTACGTTTTGGTTTAATAAAACCTCTGCTGAATTTGTCTCTTTTGACATTTTCTAATAAAA